>Ga0315910_10000042_pt1 | contig 225111 bp, 182 predicted proteins | sample EdamamesoilMG_FD_204470 | JGI IMG/M metagenome (GOLD analysis project Ga0315910, IMG submission 204470) | Garden soil microbial communities collected in Santa Monica, California, United States - Edamame soil | ecosystem: Environmental > Terrestrial > Soil > Garden | place: USA: California...
GCCCCCCCACCCCACCCCCCCCCCCCCCCCCCCGCGGCGCCGGCTGCCCCCGCCCCCCGCCGGGGCGCCGCCCCCCCCCCCCCCCCCCCGGCCGCCGGCCCCCCCCCCCCGCCCCCCCGCCCCGGTCTCGTTCGGGTAGCCGCACGCGCCGGCCCCCGCCCACCCCCCCCCCCCCCCCCCCATCCGGTAATCATGTGCCCGGGCACCGTACACCCGGGCCGCCGGACACACGCGGGGAGAAAGTGCCCGTCGCGGTGCGCGGCGCGCCGTACGCTCGACGACCCATGGGGACCCTCCTCGCGCTCGCGCTCGCCGGTCCGCTCGCGCTGCAGGCGCCGGCGCCGGCGCCGCCGCCGAAGCGCGTGCTGGTCTACACGCATTCGGCGGGTTTCGAGCACGAGGTCGTCAAGCGGCCCAAGCCCGAGGAACTGTCGCTGGTCGAGCGCACGCTGTTGCAGCGCGGACGCGAGCGCGGCTGGTTCGAAGCGGTCGTGACGCGCGACGCGGGGCGCTTCTCGCGCGCGGGGCTGGCCGACATCGACCTAGTGTTCTTCTACACCAGCGGCGAGCTGCCCTGGAGCGAGGCCCAGCGCGCGGCGCTGTTCGAGTTCGTCGCATCGGGCAAGGGCTTCGCCGGCGCGCACCCGGCGAGCGACACCTTCCACGCCGTGCCCGAGTACGGCCGGCTGGTCGGCGGCTACTTCGACAACCACCCCTGGCACGAGAAGGTCCAGGTCGAGGTCGAGGTGCGCGATCACCCCGCGACGCGCCACCTCGGCGCGAGCTTCGAGATCGTCGACGAGATCTACCAGTTCAAGGCGCCCTGGCAGCGACAGGGACTGCGCGTGCTGCTCCGGCTCGACCCGCGCGCGGTCGACCTGAAGCGCGAGGGCGTGCACCGCACCGACCGGGACTTCGCGCTCGCGTGGTGCCGCGACCACGAGCGCGGGCGCGTGTTCTACACCGCACTCGGCCACCGTCCCGAGGTGTGGGCCGACGAGCGCTTCCTCAAGCACCTCGAGGGCGGGATGGCCTGGGCGTCGCGCGCGGAAGAGCGCTTCGAGGCGGCCGAGCGCGCGGCGGCGAAACTGCCGAAGGAGCCGGCGCCCGCGCCTCCGAAGGAGACGCCCAAGGAGCCGCCGAAACTGCCGCCGAAACTGCCGAAGGGCGAGCTGGAGGTGCCCGCGGGCTTCGCCGCCGACCTCGTCGCCGAGTCGCCCGAGCTGCGCTGGCCGACCGCGCTCGTATGCCTCGACGACGGCACCTTGCTCGTCGGCGAGGACCGCATGGACATGCCGGGCCCGGTCGACCAGCCGGTCGACCGCATCCTGGCGCTGAGCTTCCACCCCGACGGCACGCACACGACGCGCGAGTTCGCGAAGGATCTCTACGCCGTGATGGGCCTCGAGCTGGTCGACGGCGACGTCTACGTGGTCAACATGCCGCGGCTGACGCGCCTGGTCGATCGCGACCGCGATGGCGTGGTCGACGAACGGCACGAGGTGCTGACCGACCTGGGTCCGCAGCCGCCCGGGCACCCCGGCGGCTTCAACGACCACATCGTGTCGGGCCTCAAGCTCGGCCTCGACGGATTCCTCTACATCGCGGTCGGCGACAAGGGCATCCCGCTGTGCCACGGCACGGACGGCCGCACGCTGACGCTGCGCGGCGGCGGCGTGATCCGCGTGATGCCCGACGGTTCGCGCCTGTCGATCGTCGCGCGCGGGCTGCGCAACGTGCTCGACGTCGCGATCGACGAGCGCGGCGAGCTCTTCACCTACGACAACACCGACGACGGGCTGGGTTGGTGGACGCGCCTCTCGCACGTCGTCTACGGCGGCGACTATGGCTATCCCTGGGGCTACCGCGAGTCGCCGGAGTGGTACCTGCCCTGCATGGCCGAGTACGGCGGCGGCTCGCCTTGCGGCGGGCTCGTCTACCGTGAAGCGGCCTGGCCGGCGGAGTACCGCGGCGATCTGTTCTTCTGCGAGTGGGGCAAGGGCACGCTGCGGCGCTTCGAGCTCGCCGAGCAGGGCGCGAGCTTCCGGGTGACGCGCGACGAGGACTTCGTGCGCGCGGGCGGCGTCAAGGAGTTCAAGCCCTTCGACGTGTGCGAGTCGCCCGACGGCCGATTCTTGTACGTGTCGGACTGGGCCTACGACGGCTGGCAGAAGGACCTCGAGCGCGGCCGCTTGTGGCGCATCCGGCGCGCGGACGACGACGCGCGGCGGCCGAGCACGCTCGCGGCGCTGCCCGCGGACGCCGACGGGCTGATCGCGGCGCTCGGAGATCCGAGCTACCGCCGGCGCAGTGCCGCCCACCGCGCGATCGGGCACTGCAAGGACAGCGTCCGGCCCAAGCTGCGCGAGCTCCTCGAGTCGCGCGACGCGAGCGTGGTCGCCAGGCGCCATGCCGTATGGGCGGTATCCGCACTGGTCTCGGACGCACACGCCCGGCAGGGGACGCTGTGGGCGATCCCCGCGCAGGACGACGTGCTCGACCAGTACTACCGCTCGATCGGCGCGCGCCAGGGTGTGCCTCTGAACCTCCGCATGCCGCCCTCCGGCCTGCGCGACCCGGACCCCCGGGTGCGGGCCGCGCTCGCGAACGCGATCGCCCAGATCGCCGCAGTCGAGCAGGACGGCAAGCCGCAGTTCGGAGCGCCGAGCCGCGAGGACCCGCGGCGCACGAGGCCGACCCAGGACATGTTGGAGTCGTACGGCTCGGAGCCGGATCCGATGGTGCGCTGGGCCCTGGGTTGTGCGCTGCAATCCAGCGGCACCGTGGCGGATTCGCTGTACGCCTGGAGCAAGCTCCGACGGCCGGGACTGGTCGGCTTCCGTGACGCGTACAGCGAGGACGCGGTCGACGAGCTGAAGAAGCTGCTCGTCGCCGACGTCGAAACCGAGGCGCGCGTTGCGGCCGTCGAGCTCCTGGCGCGCATCGCCTACCACGAGGCGCCGTGGGACGGCTCGTGGTGGAACATCCAGCCCGCCAAGTCGCCGCCGCCCAAGCGCGATCAGGCTTGGAGCGAGACGCTGCGCATCGTGTCCGCGCTGGCCGCGGCCGTCGCCGACCGCGAACGCGAAGTCCAGCTGGCTGCGCTGCGCGAGCTGCGGAAGCTCGGTGACCGCGATGCCCTCGCGCCGGCGCGCGACCGGATCCAGTGCGACGAGGACGAGGATGTGCGTTGCGAGGCGTTGCGGGTGATCGAGGAGCTCGGCGAGGCGGCGGACCTCGATCTCCTGGCGCGTGTGGTGCGCGATCCGCGCACGGGGCCCGCCGAGTGCCAGCGCGCGGTCGCGGCGGCCGCCGCGGTCAGCCCGGGGTTCTCCGCGGAGTTCTTGCGCAGCGTGGCGGCGGACGAGGCGCTCTCGGAGGCCAGCCGCAGCGTGGCGCTCGAGGGGCTCGCGCGCGTGGCCGACACGGCCAGCCGGGCGTTGTTCGAGCGCTGCGCGGCGCGCGGGGCGCCGTCCGTGCGCAAGGCGGCGCTGCGCGGGCTGGCGCGGATGTTCGGGCGCGAGGCCGGGAGCTTCGTCGCCGCGCAGCTCGCGGACGCCGACGTCGAAGTGGTCCAGGAAGCTTGCCGCGTGCTCGCCGAATTGGGCGACGAGCGGCAGGTCGCGGCACTCCTGCCGCTGCTCGAGCGCGAGGCGACGCGCAGCGAGGCGATCCTGGCGCTGGCGGCGCGGCCCGACGAGCGCGCGCTGCGCGCCTACGTCGCGGGCCTCGCGTCGCGCGAGCTGCGCCTGCGCGAGGCGAGCCAGACGGCGCTGGCGGCGCTCGGCAGCCGGGCGCGGCCGGGGCTCGAAGCGCTGCACGCCGAGCGCCCGTTCGACGAGGCGCTGCTGGCCGCGGTGCAAGCCGCGTTGCAGGCACCCCAGCCGGTGCTCGACTGGCGCGTGCACGGTCCGGTCGCGCGCGGTCCGGCTTCCGAGCAGGCGCCGGAGCTCGCCGAACTGTCCGAGGCACCGCGCGAGGTGCGTGCCGACTTGCGCAGCGGCCGCGTCGACCTCGGTGCGCTGCCGGACGCGCGCGACGAGGTCACGGCCTTCGCCGTCGCGCGCTTGCACTCGACGCGCGCGCGGCGCGCCGAGCTCTCGATCGGCAGCGACGACGGCGTGCGCGTCTGGCTCGACGGCCGGCGCGTGCACGTGCACGAGGTCGAACGCGCCTGGGCGGCGGCGCAGGACCGCGTGCCGGTCGAGCTGCCGGCGGGCGAGAGCGAGCTGGTGGTCGAGGTCTGGAACGCGCGCGGCCAGTGGGCGTTCTCCGTCGCGGTCGAGGGCGAGGCGCAAGGGCCGCTCTTCGAGCGTCGCGCGCTGGCGCCGGACCTCGAGGCCTACCGCCGCCACGCGCTCGAGCAGGCGGGCGACCCGCTCAACGGCGCGCGCGTCTTCCGCCAGGTGTCGGGCCCGATGTGCATCCGCTGCCACGTGGTGTTCGGCTCGGGCACGGCGGTCGGGCCGGAGCTCTCGGACGTCGCCGCGCGCTTCGATCGCGCTGCGCTGATCGAGTCGATCCTCGCTCCTTCCGCGCGCATCGCGGAGGGCTACCGCCTGTGGGCCTTCGAACTCGACGACGGGCGCGAGCTCTACGGCCAGCTCAAGCGCGAGGACGAGCGCCAGCTCGAGATCTACGACAACAACGGCGAGCTGCGGCGCGTCGAGCGCGCCACGGTCGTCGAACGCAGCGAGCTGAAGACGTCGCTGATGCCCGAGGGTCTCGCGCCCCTGATGTCGCGCGACGAGTTCGCCGACCTGGTCGCCTACCTCTCGACGCTGCGCGGCGCGCCGAAGTAGCCCGCGCGTGCGTCCGGTTCCCGTGAGCCGTACGGTGCCAGGCACTTCTTCACCCTGTGCGCAACGGCGAGGCTGCGCCTCGCCGCTGCGCACAGGGTGAAGAAGTGCCTGGCACCGTACGGCTCACGGGAACCGGACGCACGCGCTCAGTCGGTCGGCGTCAGCTCGAAGGACAGCTCCGCCAGCGCCGCGCGCGCGAGGTTCGCGGCGGCGCGGCTCGAGGTCGGGTGTCGGGCGAGGACCCAGGCGAGGTGCGGGCGGCAGCGGGGGTCGGGTGGGGCGTGGAGCCGCGCACCCTCGCCGTGCGCGAGCCCGGCGCGCAGTCCGCGCGCGCGCAGGCGCTCGAACGCCGCCTCGTCGGGGGCGCGGAGCACCCGCGCGTTCTCGAAGCACGAGCGGTAGAGCAGCGCGGCGTGCGCGCCGCTCGGGCGCAGCGTCGGTGTGCGGCCGAGACAGACCTCGAGCGCCTGGAACACCGGTTGCGCGCCGCCGCGCAGGGCGAAGAGGTCGCCGAAGCCCTCGTCCCAGCCGAGCCGGCCCTTGACCTCGATGATGCGTGCCTCGCCCGCGTGCCAGCGCAGTTCGATCGAGAAGCCGGTGTCGGAGAGGCCCAGGACCTCGAGCGCGCGCGCGGAGCGCTGCTCGACGCGCTCGAGCACCTCCGGCCCGCGATCGGCAGGCAGCAGGTAGCCCTCCATGAAGAAGCGCGGCGGCGGCGTCAGCAATTGCTCGACGACGCCGTAGCTCAGCGCTGTCCGGCCCGCGAGCACGCCGTCGGTTTCCAGCGCTTCTCCCGGCGCGAACTCCTCGACCAGGAACTCGCGCGTCGGATCGCAACCCAGGTCGAGCTCGGCGACCCGCGCGAAGCTCGCCAGACGCTGCACGTCCTCGGAGTGCGGCAGCGCCGTCGCCAGCCGCGCCACGGACGGCTCGACCTCCGCGCTCGAGCGCACCAGCGTCACCAACCGCGCGAGCGCCGAGGACACGCCCTTGAGCACCACCGGGAAGCCCGACTCGCGCGCGAAGGCCCGCACCTCGGCGGCGCAGCGCGCGAGCGCGAAGCGCGGCTGCGGCACGCCCGCCGCCGCCAGCCGGCGGCGCGTCTCGAGCTTGCTGACGCAGGCCAGCACCGCGTCGGGCGCCGGGCCCGGCACGCCGAGGTGGCGCGCCGCCAGCGCGCCCAGCGGCAGACCGACCTCCGACTGGGCCAGCACGCCCGCGATGCGCCGGCTGTCGAGCCAGGGCCGCAGTCGTTCCCAGGCTGCGTCGACGCGCGACGGGTGGGGCAGCTCCAAGACTTCGGCGAAGAGCTCGCGGTCGGCCGCCTCCGGCGCGTCGTCCGCCAGCGCCAGCTCTAGCCCGAGCGCGGCCAGCACCGGCGCGTGCGCGCGCACCTGCTCCTGGCGGAACGCGCTCGAGCCGGGATGGAGCAGCAGGACGGTGGTCATCGCGGCGCGGACGGCATCGACGCCATCACTCGAGCGCGCAGGTGCGGAAGCCCGCCAGCACGTCGCGCCGGTCGGGCGTGTAGAAGTTGCGCCACGAGTTGCGCAGGAGCCGCGGGCGCGTGGCGAAGGCTCCTCCGCGCAGCACGCGGTGCGTGCCGAACCACGGGGCGCTGTACTCGGCGTAGGGGCCCGCGACGAAGCCCGGGTAGGGGCCGAAGGTGGTCGAGGTCCACTCCCACACGTTGCCGATCAGCTGCCGCAGGCCGAAGCCGCTGTCGCCGTCGGCGTGCGCGTCGACCGCCAGCGTCCCGGCGCTCGCCAGGTCGAGGTGCGCATGGCGCGGCGCGGGCCGCTCGTCACCCCAGGGGAAGCGCCGTCGCGCGCGCAGCCGGCCGTCGACCAGCGCGCTCGGCGCCGCGCAGGCGGCGAACTCCCACTCCGCCTCGCTCGGCAGCCGCCGGCCGGCGAAGCGGCACCAGGCCTCGGCCTCGTGGGCGTTGACGTGCAGCATCGCGTGGCGCTCCTCGAGCGGCACGAGCGTGTCGTAATGCCGGCGGTACCAGCGCCCGCCGTCGCCGCGCTCCCAGTGCAGCGGCTGACGCGCCAGGTGCGTGTCGCGCCAGCGCCGACCGGCCGTGTCCCAGAACTCGTCGCGCAGGTAGCCGCGCGCCTCGACGAACTCGGCGAACTCGGCCTGCGACACGGCGCAGCGCGCCATGCGGAAGGGCGCGACCTGCACCACGTGCGCGTCGCGCTCGTTGTCGAACACGAAGGGCTCGTCGTCGCGCGCGCCGAGCACGAAGCTGCCGCCCGGCAGCAGGACGTCGCCTGCGCAGGCGGCGCCGCCGAGTTCGCGCGCCGGTTCCGCCTGCGTGGCGAGCTCGGGGCCCGCCTCGCGCCGCGGCGCCGCGTACCCCAGCGTCTGGCGCGTGTAGACGAAGGCCTCGCCGTGCATGTCTTCGTGGAAGGTCGCGAGCCGGCAGAAATAGGCGTCGTCGTCGCCCGCGCGCACCTGGTCCAGGCGCTGCAGCACGGCCGCCAGCACGCGCTCGGCGTAGTCCGACACCTCCGGCCGCTGCGGCAGCCGCAGCTCCCAGCGCGCGTCGTGCTCGATCGCGGCCGAGTCGTAGAGCACGTCGACGTGGGTCGCCAGCGCGGGCCGCCCGGCGAGGTGGCGCAGGATCCACTTCTCCTGGAACCAGGCGACGTGGCCGAGCTCCCACAGCGGCGGGTTGACGATCGCCAGCTTCGGCACGCGCAGCTCGTCGTCGTCGAGATCGTCGAGCAGCGCGCGCGTGCGGCGGCGCGCGTCGCAGAGATCGTGCGCCAGCTGGAGGGCCAGGTCTTCCACGCGCCCAGCATACGGGCGCACGGCGCGCGGCGCGCGGTGCGCCGGTTGCATGGCGCGCGGTGCGCTTGGCCTCACAACGGCGATCCCTGTCCGATCCAGCGGCCGACGAGGTGGGTGACGACGCCGACCCCGGCACCGATCGCCAGCATGCGCAAGCCACCCAACCATGCGGGTCGGCCGGAGAACAGCGCGACCGCCACGCCGACGGCGATCAGCCCCAGTCCGGTGCAAGCGGCGGAGATCAGCTCCGGTGTCGGTAGCGCGGGCAGCGCGAAGGCGCCCAAGGGCACCAGCGCGCCGAGCGCGAAGGCGGCGAACGAGGCCCCGGCGGCACTCCAGGGCGAGCCGAGCGAGCTGGGATCGAGGCCCAGTTCCTCGCGCGAGAGCGTCTCGAGCATCAGCTCGGGATCGCGGATCAGCGCCCGCGCGAGGCGGCGCGCGTCCTCCAGCGGCACGCCGCGCGCGGCGTAGATCAGGGCCAGCTCCTCGGCTTCTTCCTCGGGGTAGCGCTCGAGCTCGGCGCGCTCCTCGGCGATCTGCGCCTCGTACAGCTCGCGCTGCGAGCGCATCGAGACGTACTCGCCCGCCGCCATCGAGAAGGCGCCGGCGAGCAGTCCGGCGATGCCGGTGGTCAACACCAGCTCGCGCGAGGCGCCCGCGCCCGCGACGCCGAACACCAGGCAGGCACTCGACACCAGCCCGTCGCTGGCGCCGAAGACCGCGGCGCGCAGCTGGCCGCCGGTGCCGGCGCGGCGGTGGCGCGCGCCGATCTCGGAGGCGTCGTGCGGCATCGCGTGCACGTCCGGCGCGGCGGCGGAGAAGACCGACAGGCCGCGCACCTTGAGCGCCGCCAACAGCGGCCGCGCGGTGCGGATGCCGAAGCGGCGTGCGCAGGCGACGGCGGTGCGCGCGCGCCAGCTGGGGTGGAAATCCGGCCGCGCGCGACCTTCGCGCGCGAGGTCCTGCGCCAGCAGGCCGGCCTGCTCGCCCGCCGCGACGGCGAGCTCGCGCCACAGGGTGCGGCGGCGCTCGTCCTGCTCGAGCACCGCGAGCTGGTCGTAGATCCATGCGGCTTGGAATTCGGCGTGCCAGCGCTCGACGGTCGAGGACATCGCGGCGCAGCATGCAGGGCGGGCCGGCGGTCGTCCATCCTCGGGCACCACCAGGCATCACCGGGCGCAGCGCAGGCCTTGGCCGCTCTCGGGCGCCGTGGTAGCACCTTGGCCATGATCCCCACGCGCCTCCTGGTGCTGCTCGCCTGCGCCGCCTGTTCGGGTCCCGACCGCGCGCCGGAGTCGGCCGAGGGAGGCGGGCGCGAGGAGACCTTCTCGGCCTGGCTCGACGGCGAGCGCGGCGCGACGACGGCCTCGCGCGCCGATCCCGCGGCGTGGAAGCCGGCGGCGACGCCGCTCTTCACGCGCTGGGGGCGCGCGGTCGATCCGACGCGCGTGTGGAGCGAGTACCCGCGGCCGCAGTTCGTGCGCGAGCGCTGGCAGAGCCTCAACGGCCTGTGGGAGTTCGCGGCGGCGCGCGCGGACGAGGCGCCGCCGCACGGCACGACGCTCCCCGAGACGATCCTGGTGCCCTTCCCGATGGAGTCGGCGCTGTCGGGCATCGGCCGCCACCACGAGCGCGCCTGGTACCGCCGCACCTTCGAGCTCGACCCGGCCTGGCGCTCCGCGCGCGTGCTGCTCCACTGCGAGGCTGTCGACTGGCGCTGCAGCGTGTGGCTCAACGGCGCGCAGCTCGGCACGCACGAGGGCGGCTACGACGCGTTCTCCTTCGACGTCACCGAGTTTCTGCGCCCGGGCGCGCTGCAGGAGCTCGTGCTCGGCGTGTACGACCCGACCGAGCAGGGCGACCAGCCGCGCGGCAAGCAGACCACGCGGCCGGAGGGCATCTGGTACACGCCGAGCAGCGGCGTGTGGCAGAGCGTGTGGCTCGAACCCGTGCCGGCGACGCGCATCGTCGACTTCGACGTGGCGACCGCGCTGCGGCAGAACCAGCTGACGCTCGAGGTCGAGATCGAGGGGGCGGACAGCGGGCTCGAACTCGGCGTGCGCCTGCTCGACCAGGGTCGCGAGGTGGCGCGCGCGAGCGGGCTGCCTGGAACGCCGCTGGAGCTGCGTCCGCCCGTGCTGCGCCCGTGGAGCCCGGCCGATCCCTTCCTGTACGACCTCGAACTCGAGCTGCGCGGCGGGGGTCGCGTGCTCGACCGCGTCACCGGCTACGTCGGCGCGCGCGAGGTCGCGCTGCGCGTCGACGCGCAGGGCGTGCCGCGCATCGAGCTCAACGGCGCGCCGCTGTTCCAGGTCGGCCTGCTCGACCAGGGCTTCTGGCCCGACGGCCTGTACACGGCGCCCGGCGACGAGGCGCTGCGCAGCGACATCGAGCTGACGAAGCGCCTGGGTTTCAACCTGATCCGCAAGCACGTCAAGGTCGAGCCCAAGCGCTGGTACACGTGGTGCGACCGCCTGGGCGTGCTGGTGTGGCAGGACCTGCCCAGCGCCGACGCCCAGCGGCCGGCCGACCTCGCGATCTTGCGGCGCGAGCTCGACGCGCTGGTGACGCAGCAGGACGACCACCCGTGCATCGTGAACTGGGTCGTGTTCAACGAGGGCTGGGGCCAGTTCGGCACGAACAGCGGCAAGGCCGACGCGACGGAGCTGGCGCAGGGCACCGAGCGCTTCGTCGCGCGCGTGCGCGCGCTCGATCCGACGCGCCTGGTCACCGCCGCCAGCGGCTGGACCGACACCGGTGCCGGCGATCTGCACGACATCCACGTCTACCCGGGGCCCGCCGCGCCGCCGCTCGGCGCCGTGCGCGCCGGCGTGCTGGGGGAGTTCGGCGGGATCGGGCTGGCGGTCGACGGACACCGCTGGGCAGCGCAGCACTGGGGCTACCAGGGTGCGGCCGACTCGGCGGCGCTGACCGCGCGCTGCGTCGAGCTCCTGCGCGGCGTGCACGAGCTGGCCGAGAGCTCCGGCCTGTGCGCCGCGGTCTACACCCAGACCACCGACGTCGAGACCGAGTGCAACGGCCTCGTGACCTACGACCGCGAAGTGCTCAAGGTCGACGCCGAGCGCCTCGCGCGCGCCGCGCGCGGCGAGTTCCCGCGCCGCGTGACGCTGGTCGAGGACGCGCGCCGGGCCGAGCCCCTGTGGCGCTACACCTTCGACGAACCGCGCGGCGAGAACTGGATGCTGTCCAACTACGACGACGGCGACTGGCAGCGCGGCCCCGCCGGCTTCGGCAGCGCGGGGACACCGGGAGCCGTCGTGCGCACGGACTGGAACACCAACGACATCTGGCTGCGGCGCGAGTTCGAGCTCGACGCGGTCCCGAGCACACCCTGCTTCCTCGCCATCCACCACGACGAGGACCTCGAGCTCTACGTCAACGGCCAGCTGCCCCCGATCAAGCTCAGCGGGTACACCACCGGCTACGAGCTCACCGCGCTCGACCCCGCCCTCCTGCGCAGCGGGCGCAACCTGCTCGCCCTGCGCTGCCGCCAGACCACCGGCGGCCAGTACATCGACGTCGGCGTTGTGTCCGAGGCTCCGTAGCGCCATTGTCGTACTGCCCCAAGGGACGCAGAAGTCATGAGCAACCGAGTCGACACCTGCGGAGCATTCCTGTTGGTGTGGCTGCTGACCCATTCGGCCGGAGCCCAGGACGCGGTGCCTGCGGGCACCGCTACGAACCCTGGACCCACTGACCATGGGGTGAGGTTGATCAAGCAGGATCGTTCGGCACAACTCGAGGCCCAACGGGTCTCCTCGTTTTGGTTGCTCCAGCCTGGAATGGCACCCGCAGATGCACTGGCCGTGACGGCGAACCTGTCGGAGTTCCAGCGCGACATGCTCTCCGAGAGCATGGACGACGCGATGGTGCTCGAGTCGTTCCCGACGACACGGGGAGTGGTCTATTCGATTCGCGGCACCGAGGGCGCGAGCCTGTTGGCCCTCGACGGACATGACCAAGCACTCGAGCTGCACGGTGTGTACGAGCACCTCGGGCCCGAGGCGCGGGGTTTTCGAATCGCCGTGGCAGACGCGCTCGAGCTTGGAGAGACGATCGCGATCGTCCTGGTCATGCTGAAGGACTCGTACGAGCCGGGCCAACCGGCCCGGTCCGCGGCGGTCGCCGCGCTGCTCGATGCGAAGACCGGCGTCGTGCGTGCGATCCGAGTGCTCGACCCGTTCACCACGATCAGCGCGACTCACAAGGATGTGCTTTATCGCGAGCACTCGGCCGTCTCACACATGCGGATGATCGCGCAGCCGTGTGACTCGTCCGTGCTGGTGGCCATCCCGAACAGGGGCCTCTTCTTGCTCGACGGCAAGACCTTGGAGCCGCGGGCACGACTGGACCGGCCTTGGAGATTCGAGCACGACACTTCTCTCTCGTACTCACTGTTCGTCAAACCGCCGTGGGTGCCTGCCAACCCTGGCCTCCAGGCCGATGACTTTGGGATGGTCACCTGCATGGAGACACACTCGCACGGTCTATCGATGTTCGTGAGTGTCGCCAGCTTTCTCGAGGTGCCCGGGCAGAGGCCGAGGGTGGCTCACAAGCTGCTCGAACTGTCGCGCCAGCTCGTGCCTATCAACGTGGCACCATGTCCCTTCATGCCGATGGTGATCGCGGGAGAGTGCGCGGATGACCCCGAGGCTGCGCAGTTCCTCACTGTGGAAGGATCCGTGGGTGCGCTTCGAGCTGCCTCGCCGGACAGCGCGGCGCTGTACGAGGATTTCGGGATTCGTGAGCGCATCGGCCTCGTGGCCTGGCAAACGACACCAGATCCACTCGCGAAGGCGGACCGCGACACGGTTTCGTATCGAGAGTGGGCCGGTGTGGCCGCGCGATCAGGTCCGATCCTGGTGTCTTGGACCGGCGTGTCCTACGGCGCGGAGGAAGCCGAGTACCTGCGCTTCCCACTGGTGCTGTCCGGGGAGGGTGGACTCATCGCCGGTGGCGTGGAATTGGAGTGCCAGGTCCGTGGCCTCGATCACAATGTGAGGCTCAACAGCGTGCCCACTTACAGGGGTACGCGGAAGTTCGGACGGGGACCCGTGCGTCTGGTGGGGATGTTGCCGACCGCGGACGGAGTCGAGGTGGTGTTCGTGCGCCACGGCGAGCCTACGAAGGTGAGCCTCCCCCGGAAGTTGCTCGTCGATTGACCGGCGGGCAGAGATCCTCTCGGCCTGACCTCGAGCACCCGCGCTGCCTTCCTCAGCCGCCGCGCGTGTGCATCTCGAGGTGCGGGTTGTCGCGCAGCTCTTCGCGCGGCGCGAGCGCGGCGCGCGCGTGCTCGGCGAGCCGCTCCTCGGCCCCGCGGTCGCGCCGGCCCGTCCACGCGCGCCGGATCATCGCCGCCAGCTCTTCGCGCGACGCTCCCGCGCGCAGCCGCGTGCGCAGGTCGATCCCCAGTCGCGCGTACAGGCACAGGTACCACATCCCGTCCGCCGTCAGGCGCGAGCGGTCGCAGGTCCCGCAGAATGGCGCCGTGGTCGAGGCGATGATCCCGAACACCGTTCCATCGGGCAGCAGGAAGCGCTCCGCCGGCGCCGTCCCGCCCTCCTCGATGTGCGTGATCGGCCCGTAGGCCGCGCGCAGCCGCTCGAGGATCTCGGCGCGCGACACCACCGCCTCCGGCGTCCAGCGCGTCGCGCCGCCGACGTCCATGTACTCGATGAAGCGCACCTCGGCGTCGACCGACTTGCCGTGCTCGACCAGCTCGACCAGTTCGTCGTCGTTGACCCCGCGCAGCACGACGCTGTCGATCTTCGTGTGCGTGAACCCGACCGCGCGTGCCGCCAGCAAGCCCTCGAGGACGCGCTCGTGCCCGCTGCGGCGAGTCAGCGCCAGGAAGCGCTCCGGCCGCAGCGTGTCGAGGCTGACGGTCACGCGCCCCAACCCCGCCGCGCGCAAGCCCGCCGCCTGTTCCGCGAGCAGGATGCCGTTGGTCGTCAAGGCCAGGTCGCGCACGCCCGGCTTGGCCGCCAGCTGCCCGACCAGCGTGGCCAGGTCGCGTCGCAACAGCGGCTCGCCGCCCGTCAAGCGCACCTTGTCGACGCCGCAGTCGAGGAACGCGTCGACCAGCACGCTGAGCTCCTCGAAGTCCAGGATCTGCGCGCGCGGCAGCCAGGCGTACTCCTCCTCCGGCATGCAATACGCGCAGCGCAGATTGCAGCGATCCGTGACGGACAGCCGCAGGTTCTGCAGCGGCCGCCGGTGGAGGTCGGAGACGGACATCGAACCCTCGATCTTCGCCGAAGTCGCGCCCGCAGCCTAGCTCGGAGCGCTAAGCGGCGCTCAGCCGCCGGTCCGGCGCGTCACGCGTTGCCCCAGCGGCGGCTTGACCTCCGCCCGCACCTCGACCTCGACCTTGGCCGGCCCGCCCGATTCCGAGGCCGGCTCCAGGCCCGAGAACCTCCCGCCCGGCCCCGGGACCCGGATCCCGGAGAAACTGCCGTCGTCGTTGGGCCGGAAGCGCGTGCGCACCTCGAGGTCGCGCTGGCCGGCGTCGTTGACCGGCGTCCAGCAGTAGATCACGTCCTCGCCGTGGTAGTTCTCGACGCGCCCCTCGAGCAGCCAGGGTTCGAACTCGATCGTCAAGCGGTTGTCGCCCGCGCACAGATCGATGGGCAGGATCAGGAGCTGCGACAGGCTCCCGTCCCAGCGCCGCCGCAGCAGCAGCTTGCGCTTGCCCTCGGCCGCGACGCCGACGTCGAAGCTGCCGTCGGCCTCGATCTGGCCGCGGCGCTCGACCTTGTTCGTGTCCAGCGCCGAGACCAGCGTCCAGGTCCACACGCCGTCGTCGAGCCCGACCAGGCGCAGGCCGCCTTCGAGGCGCACGGGCGCCGGTTCCGCGGCGCCGAAGAACTCGGCGGCCCCGGCGGCCCCGGCGGCCTCGACCGAGTGCTCGCGCGTCAACGCCGCGACGCTGCTGCGCGAGCTGACCACCCACGAGATGAACACCAGGCTGGCGACCAGCGCGACGCCGACCGCCGAGCGGCTGGCGCGATCCAACTGTCTCCAGCACTCCTGCGCGGTGAAGGCGCGCGCCTCCGCCAGCCGCGAGCGCGCGGGCACGGCGGCCTCGCCGCCCCACGGGTTGCGGCCGCCGTCGAGCCAATCGTGAGCGCGGCGCATCGGCCCCATCCTAGCGGCAGGGTAGCGCGCGCGTCCGGCGAATTCAGACCGCGGCGAGGCTCCGCGCACGGGCGCGAGGTCAGGAGCCGTCGGTCCTCAGTTCCGCGTGCCGCCCGCGCGGCGCCACGCGGCCCGAACTTCAGGATTGCTTCGAGAATTGCGTCTCGAGCGCCTGCAACTTGGGCCGCAATTCGGCCAGCACACCCTGCGCGGCCTGCATCATCGCCGCGGCCTGGTCCTGGTTCTTCTTGTACTCGGCCGCTTCCTGCGCGATCTGCGCGCACTGCTGCTCGAGCTCGCGGATGCGCCGGTCGCGCTCCTCGAGCTCCTTCTGGTGCGCAGCGTTCTCCTGCGTCAGCGCCTCGCACTGTTCCTGGGCCGTCTCCAGCGCGCGCTCGCGCGCCTGGCTGGCACCCTGCGCGACCTCGGCCTCCTGGGCCTTCGCCGCCAGCTGGTTCATCAGCTTGTTCGTGTCCTCGTGGTAGCGCTTCTGCCAGTCGAGCTCGCGCGCCGTCACCTCGCGGAAGGCTTCCTGGTTGCGCGCCAGGTGGTCGCGCAGCTTCTGCATCTCGGATTCCGTGTGCGCGCGCTGCTCGCTCAGCTGCTCGTTGGTGCCGCGCAGGCTGACGACCTCGGACTGCGCCTGGGAGGCTGCGGACTGCGCCTGCGCGGCCGCGGACTGCGCCTGGGCCAGGTCGCGCTCGAGCGTCGTGCAGCTGGCCTGCAGTTCCTTCGCCTGCTGCACCAGCGGCTCGATCTCCGCCAGCTTGGTGCGCAGCTGCTTGAGCTCGCCCTGCGCGCGCACGAGCTCGCCCTGCGCGCGCTGGTCGGTGGCGCGCGCGCGCTCCTCGCAGCCGGCGTGCTCGCGGCCGAGGGCCTCGACGCGCTGCGCCAGCTCGTTGCACAGGCTGGCGTTGCGCTTCTCGAACTCGGTCCACGTGCGCACCCAGGCGTCGAGCTCGCTCATGCACTTCTGGCGCTCGCGCTCGACCTGCGTGTGGCCCTTGAGCGCCGTCGCGGTCGCCTCGGCGCTCGCCGCCGCGGTGGCCTGCGTCGAGGCGGCCTGGGCGACGGGCGTCGGCGCGAGCTTGGGCAGCGCGGCGACCGGTTCCGCCGCGCGCGGCGCAGGCTCGACCAGACGCGGAGCCGGGGGCGCGCTCTCCGGCCGCTTCTCGCGGGCCTCGGCAGCTTGCGACTCGTTCATCCAGTTCGGGAACTCGAGCGGTTGCGACTCCATGGCGTTCATTCCTTGCGTGAGCAGCTCGTCGGTCGCTCCGTCGTCGGGTGGAGCGACTCGTTGTGTTCGGGGGTCGGCGGGCGGTGCGGGTCGGATCTCGGCCGGTTCTTCGAAGCCGACCGCGGCGACGGTCGGGCTCCACGAAACGTCGGACCCGGGCGCCCACCCGAGATCGGGTTGCGCGGGGCCCGGGCTGGAGTCGCTCGCCGATTCCGCGACGAACGCGGGCGACCCGGCAGGCTGCGTCAGCGCTCCGCCCAGCGTCGCGGGGGCCGCTGGGCGCCGGCGACGTCGCGGGCGGCGCGGGGCGCGGACCTCGAGCGGCGCCGGCGCGCTCGCCGCCACGGCGTGGCGCGCGACGGTCCACCACGCCGCCGTGTAGGCCAGCGCGAAGCCGACGAAGTAGAGGACGTCTCCCGGCATGGGGCGAGGGTGGGGTGCCCTCGTGGGCATCTTCTTCGTCGACCGCGCGCCCGGATCCGTAATCGAGCTGGCGTGAACTTCGTTCCCGCGTGAGCTCGCCCGGGTCGGACGCCACAATGCCCGCCCGCCATGAAGCCCAGCGCCCGCCTGCCGTCCCTGCTGTTCCCCCTGCTGCTCGCCGCCTGCGCCCAGGAGCCCTCCCCGCGCGTCGACCTCGACACGGCGGGCGGCGCCGACCTGCTGCTCCTGCACGGCCGGATCGCGACCATGGACCCCGCGCGGCCGAGCGCCACGGCCCTGGCGGTGCGCGGTGCGCGCATCGTCGCGGTCGGCAGCGACGCCGAGGTGATGCGCTACGCCGGCGAGCGCACGCGCATCATCGACCTCGCCGGGCGCTTCGCCATGCCGGGCTTCATCGAGGGCCACGGCCACTTCCTCGGCCTGGGCCAGCAGCGCATGGAGCTCGACCTGCGCGGCGCCGACAGCTTCGAGGCGATCGTGCAGCGCGTGGCCCAGGCCGCGCGCGCGGCGCAGCCGGGGGCCTGGATCGTCGGGCGCGGCTGGCACCAGAACAAATGGCAGCGGCCGCCCGTGCCGAACGTCGAGGGCACGCCGCTGCACGCCGCCCTGTCGGCGGTCTCGCCCGCCAACCCCGTCGCGCTGGTGCACGCCAGCGGGCACGCGCTGTTCGCGAACCAGCGGGCGCTCGACCTGGCGGGGATCACGGCCGAGACGCCCGATCCGGAAGGCGGCACGATCGTGCGCGGTCCGGACGGCCAGCCGACCGGGTTGCTGCGCGAGAACGCCGAGGCCCTGGTGTGGAACGCGCGCGCGCGCGAGCCGCAGCCGGCCGCCGAGCAGCAGGCGCTGTTCGAGCGGCGCGTCGAGCTGGCGACCGAGGAGTGCCTGGCCAAGGGCATCACCTCGTTCCAGGATGCCGGGACCTCGATCGAGGACCTCGACCGGTTGCACGCGCTGGCCGAGGCGGGGCGTCTCAGGGTGCGCCTGTGGGCCATGGCGCGCGACGACCAGGCGACGCTGGCGCGCGAGCTCCCGACGCGCCGGTGGAAGGGAGTCGGCGGCGGCTTCTTCACGCTGGGTGGCATCAAGCTCTCGATCGACGGCGCGCTCGGCACGCACGGCGCCTGGCTGCTCGCGCCCTACCACGACCTGCCCAGCACCTCGGGCCTGAACACCGCCAACCTCGCCGACGCCGAGGAGCTGGCCGGCCTGGCGCGCGAGCTCGGCCTGCAGTTCTGCGTGCACGCGATCGGCGACCGCGCCAACCGCGAGATGCTCGACCTCTACGCGCGCGTGCTGGGCCCGAAGGCGCGTGAGCTCGACCACCGCTGGCGCATCGAGCACGCCCAGCACCTCGACCCGGCCGACGTGCCGCGCTTCGCAGAGCTGGGCGTGATCGCCTCGATGCAGGGCGTGCACTGCACCAGCGACGGGCCGTGGGTCCCCGAGCGCATCGGCGAGGAGCGCGCGCGCTCGGGCGCCTACCTGTGGCGCAGCCTGCTCGACGCCGGCGCGGTGGTGTCGAACGGCACGGACACGCCGGTCGAGGACGTCGATCCGCTGCCCTCGCTGGCGGCGACCGTCACGCGCCGACTGGCGAGCGGCCGGCAGTTCTTCCCCGAGCAGTGCCTGACGCGCGACGAGGCGCTGCACTCGTACACGACGGCGGCCGCCTTCGCGGCGCGCGAGGAGGAGCTCAAGGGCTCGCTGACGCCGGGCAAGTACGCCGACGTCGTGGTGCTCGACCAGGACCTGCGCAGCTGCCCGGAGCAGGCCTTCGCGAGCACGCGCGTGCACTACACGATCGTCGGCGGCCGCATCGCGTACCAGCGGCCGTGAAGCCCGTTCGCCGCCCGACCGGTCGCCTCCAAGTCGGGCGCGACGAGCTGCGCCAGCGCATCCTCGCCACCGTCGATTCGATCCCGCGCGGCTGCGTCGCGAGCTACGGCCAGGTCGCGCGCGAAGCGGGCCTGCCGGGGCGCGCGCGTCTGGTCGGCCGCGTGCTGGGGGAGTTGCCCGCCGGCTCGCGCCTGCCCTGGCACCGCGTGGTCAACGCCGCCGGTCGCATCAGCCTGCGCGCGGACGGCCGGCCGAGCGTCGAGCAGCGCCGGCGTCTGACGCGCGAAGGCGTGGAGCTCGACGCGCGCGGCCGGCTCGACCTGGCGCGCTGCGGCTGGCGTACGGGTTGAGTTCCGACGGCGCCGCGGCACGTGCCGCCATCTCGCGCCGCGCGCACGCGCCGCTATCCTGGGCGCACCTTTCCCTCACCTTCTCCCGCGGAGATCCCACGTGTTCGATCGCCTCACCTCGTCCGCCCTGGTCCTGTTCCTCGGCGCCTGCGCGCTGGTCGAGCCCGCCCGCATGCAGACCGACGCGGGCGCGCGGCGCGCCTGCGAGATCGCGGACATCTACCGCGTCGCGGGCGTCGGCGCCCCGGTGCTCTCGCCCGACGGCGCGCTGGTCGCGTTCAGCGTGCGGCGCTACGAGTTCGAGGCCGGCAAGAGCTGGTCCGAGATCTGGCTGATGAACGCCGACGGCAGCAACCAGCGGCAGATGACGTCGGGCCGCAACAACGACACCGAGCCCTCGTTCGCGCCGGACGGCAAGCGCCTCTTGTTCGTGTCGACGCGCGCCGGCGGCAGCCAGCTGTGGACCATGCCGGTCGACGGCGGCGAGCCGAGGAAGCTGACCGACTGGCCGCTGGGCCTGTCGAGCCCGCTGTGGTCGCCCGACGGCCGCCACATCGCCGCCGTCAGCGAGCTGTTCCCCGAGCTCGGCCTCGACGCCGCGGCGCAGAAGAAGCACGCCGACGGCCTGGAGCAGGGCAAGCTCAAGGTGCACGTCGCGGATGATCTCTACTACCGCCACTGGACCAGTTGGAGCGACGGCAAGCGCTCGCACATCCTGCTGCTCGACGCGCAGAGCGGGAAGGTGCTCAAGGACCTGACGCCCGGCGACTTCGAGAGCCCGATCTTCATGCTGGGCGGCGGCCGCGGCTTCGACTTCTCGCCCGACGGCAAGGAGCTGTGCTACGTCTCGAACCACGACGAGGACGAGGCCAGCTCGACCAACGCCGACCTGTGGGTCGTGCCGGTCGACGCCGCGATCGACGAGCGCACGGCGCTCAACCTGACCGCCGCCAACAAGGGTTGGGACGGCGCGCCGCTGTACTCGCCCGACGGCCGCGCGCTGGCGTACCTGAGCCAGCAGCAGGCCGGCTACGAGTCGGACCTCAAGCGCCTGGCGGTGCTCGACCGCGCCGCGAAGACGGCGCGCTACCTGACCGAGCGCAGCTCCTTCGACTACATGGTCGACGACATGCGCTGGACGGAGGACGGCACGACGCTGGTCTTCGCCGCCGAGCACCAGGGCAACAACCCGCTGTTCCGCATCGCGGCCCGCGGCGGCAAGCCGGTCGAGGTGCTGCGCCACGGCCTGATCGGCGGCTGGGAGCTCGGACCGGGCGACGCGACCGCGATCTACATGCGCCGCAGCGTGCACGAGCCGGCCGAGATCTGCAGCGCCGCGCTGGGCGGCGACCGCGTGCAGCGCCTGACGGAGTTCAACGCCGCGCTGGAGCGTGAGGTCGACTTCCGCCCGGCGGAGCAGATGTGGATCCAGGGCGACGGCGACTACAAGGTGCACTGCTTCGTGGTCAAGCCGCACGGCTTCGACCCGGCCAAGAAGTACCCGCTGGTGCTCAACGTGCACGGCGGCCCGCAGTCGCAGTGGGCCGACGCCTTCCGCGGCGACTGGCAGGTCTACCCGGGCAAGGGCTACGTGGTCGCCTTCTGCAACCCGACCGGCTCGACCGGCTACGGCCAGGACTTCACCGACAAGATCACCGGCGACTGGGGCGGGCGCGTCTACCGCGACCTGATGAAGGTCAGCGACGAGTTGGAGCGGCTGCCCTACGTCGACCCGCAGCGCATCGGCGTCATGGGCTGGTCCTACGGCGGCTACATGACCATGTGGATGCAGGGCCACACGACGCGCTACCAGTGCATCGCCTCGATGATGGGCGTCTACGACCTGGAGGCCGAGTACGGCGCGACCGAGGAGCTCTGGTTCCCCGAGCACGACTTCAAGGGCCCGCCCTGGGAGTCGGCCGAGTACGAGCGCTGGTCGCCCTCGGAGCACGTCAAGAACTTCAAGACGCCCGCGCTGGTGATCGCCGGCGAGCTCGACTACCGCGTGCCCTACACGCAGAGCCTGCAGTACTTCACCGCGCTGCGGAAGATGAAGGTGCCGGCGCGCCTGGTGATGTTCCCCGACGCCGGGCACTGGCCCGCGTGGCACGAGATGGCCTTCTACTACAACGCGCACCTGGAGTTCTTCCACGAGCACCTCGGTGGCGAGCCGGCGCCGTACGACACGCGCCTGTACGCCCGCAACCTGGCCTTCGAGAAGGCTCCCGCAGCCCAGGAGAAGTCGGGGCCCTGAGCGCCGGACTGTCCGATTCGGACGATTTATAAGAGTAAAATCGTCCATATCGTATTGACCGCGGGGGATCCAGGGCCGAAGATCCGGCCATGGACCCCCTCCTGACCAGTGCCGAGGCCGCCCAGCGGCTGGGCGTCGGGGCGAGCACGATCAAGCGCTGGGCCGAGTCCGGGCTGATCGCCTGCGAACGCACCGCGGGTCGCCACCGGCGCTTCCGACTCGGCGAGGTCGAGCGCCTGCGCGCGACCTTGCGCGGCCAGGCCGGCGCCCAGGAGCGCGCCGCCGACCCCGGGGTGGAGGTGCTGCTGAGCCCGCGCCTGACCCCGCAGGTCCAGGCCTGGTTGCTGGCGGAGCGCGCGCGCCTGGGCTCCTGGGCCGCGCTCGCGGATCAGGTGGCCGCGAGCCTGCAACGCCTCGGCGAACTGTGGCAGAGCGGCGCGATCAGCGTGCTCGCGGAGCACGCGGCGTCGGAACGGCTCGAGCGCGCGCTGGCGCGCTGCTCGGACGAGTTCGTCGGCGCGGCGGGCGGACCCCGCTGCCTGCTCACGGCGGTCGAGGGCGACCAGCACACGCTCGGGCTGGCCCTGGCCGAGCCCGTGCTGCGCGAGCAGGGTTGGAGCGTCGAATGGGGTGGCGCCCTGCCGACGGTCGACATCGAGCGGCGCCTCGCCCAGCGCGACCTGGATCTGGTCGTCACCAGCGCGTCGTCGACCGCCATGACGAGCGCCGGCCTGGAGCGCTGCGCCGCGTCCCTGGCCGCGAGCTGCGCAGGGGAAGGCGTGTCGCTGATCCTGGCCGGCTCCGGCCCCTGGCCCGAGCTGCGCGACGCCGCCGTGGCGCGCGTCCGCAGCTTCGGCGAGTTCACCGGGTTGCTGAGCCGCGCGAGCATGCGCGGCCGTCGAACGGAGGCGCCGTGATCGAGGCCTGGACCAGCGGCTGGGGGATCGTCTCCGCGGCGGTTGGGGTGCTGATGCTGGCGCTGTGGGCGCGGCAGCTGCGCACGCGCAATGCGACCAGCGTCGACGTCGCGTGGGCGCTGTGCCTGGCGGGCTCGGCGCTGCTCTTCGCGTGCTTCGGCACGGGCGACGGCCAGCGCCGGGTGTTGCTCGCGTCGCTGGTCGGCGTGGCGATGCTGCGGCTGGCCTGGTACCTGCACCGCGATCGAGCGCGCAGCGGGATCGAAGACGGGCGCTACGCCGCGCTGCGGCGCCGCTTCGGCCCCCGCGCCGCGCCGGGTTTCCTGCTGGTCTACCTGGCCCAGGCGCTGGTCGCCGCGCTGCTGAGCCTGCCCTTCGCGCTGGCGGCCTGGAACGCGGAGCCGCTGGGCGCGCTCGATGCCGCCGCGTGCGCGCTCTGGTGCGTCGGCCTGTGGGGCGAACAGCAGGCCGATCGCCAGCTGGCGCGCTTCCGTGCGCGGCCCGAGAACCGCGGTCGCACCTGCCGCACCGGACTGTGGCGGCTGTCGCGCCATCCGAACTACTTCTTCCAGTGGACGATGAGCTGCGCCTACGCCCTGCTCGCCGTCGGCGCGCCGCAATGGCCCTGGGCGCTGGTCGGGCCGCTCGTGCTGCTGGTCCTGATCCTGTTCGTCAGCGGGATCCCGCCGACGGAGGCCCAGGCCCTGCGCTCGCGCGGCGACGACTACCGCCGCTACCAGCGCAGCACCAGCGCCTTCGTGCCTTGGTTCCCGCGCCGCGAGGAGGCCCTGTGAACCTGCAACGCGTGATCGAATCGGGCCGACTGCCCGATGTGGCGCTGCGCGCGGGCATCCGCCGGCTCTTGGCGGCGCGCGCCCGCGAGCTGGCGCGCGGAACGATCGAAGAGCAGCAGGCGCGCAAGAACGAGCTGGTCGAGCGCATGCGGGCCGCCCCGATCGCGCGCCACACCGACGCCGCGAACCGCCAGCACTACGAGGTGCCGACGAGCTTCTACCAGCTGGCCCTCGGGCCGCGACTCAAGTACTCGTGCGCGCTCTGGCGGCCGGAGATCGAGAGCCTCGGGGAAGCGGAGGAGGCCATGCTCGACCTGACCTGCCGGCGGGCGGGCCTCGAGGACGGCATGCGCGTGCTCGACCTGGGTTGCGGGTGGGGCTCGCTGTCCTTGTGGATCGCCGAGCGCTACCCGCGCTGCCGCGTGCTCGGGGTCTCGAACTCGGCCACCCAGCGTCAGCACATCGAGGCCGAATGCGCGCGGCGCGGCCTCGGCAACCTCGAGATCTGGACGCGCGCTGCCGACGAACTGGTGCTCGACCGCACGTTCGAGCGCGCCTTCTCGATCGAGATGTTCGAGCATCTGCGCAACTGGGAGCGGCTGCTCGGGCTCGTGGCGCGCAGCCTGACCGCCGACGGCCGCTTCTTCCTGCACGTCTTCACGCACCGCGAGCATGCCTACGAGTTCGAGACCGAGGGCGCGGACGACTGGATGGGCCGCAACTTCTTCACCGGCGGCCTGATGCCCTCCGACGACCTGGCGCTGCGTTTCCAGCGCGATCTGTCGGTGACCGATCACTGGCGCGTCGATGGCCGGCACTACGGCCGCACGGCCCAGGCTTGGTTGGCGAACCTCGACCGCGAGCGCGAGCGCGCGCTGCCGATCCTGCGTGCGACCTACGGCGCGGGACGCGAGCAGGCCTGGCTCGAGAACTGGCGCGTGTTCTTCATGGCCTGCGCCGAGCTGTGGTCCTGGGACCAGGGCCGCGAGTGGCTGGTGTCGCACTACCTCTTCACCCCGCGACCGGGCCGGAGCGCCTGAGCATGCGCATCGCGATCGTGGGCAGCGGGATCTCCGGCCTGGTGGCGGCACATCGCCTTCACGCCGCGCACGAGATCACGCTCTTCGAAGCCGGCCAGCACGTGGGCGGTCACACGCACACGCACGCGCTCGAGCTCGACGGTCGCCAGCTGGCCGTCGACACCGGGTTCATCGTCTTCAACGAGCGCACCTACCCGGAGTTCTGCGCCCTGCTGCGCGAGCTGCGCGTCCCCTGGCAGGACAGCGACATGAGCTTCAGCGTGCGCTGCGAGGCGAGCGGCTTCGAGTACAACGGCCGCAACCTCGACACGCTCTACGCCCAGCGCGGGAACCTGCTGCGGCCCGCGTTCCATCGCATGCTGCTCGACGTCCTGCGCTTCCACCGCGAAGCGCGCGAGTTGCTGGCGGGCACGGAGGATCCGGACCTGCGGGACTGGCTCGCGCCTCGCCGCTACTCAGGCGCCTTCGTCGAGCGCTACCTGGTGCCGGTCAGCGCGGCGATCTGGTCGGCGAGCGCCAGCGACGTCCTGGCCTCGCCGGCGCGCTTCGTGTTCCGCTTCTTCGACAACCACGGCATGCTGCAAGTCGACCAGCGGCCGCAGTGGCTGACCGTGCGCGGCGGCTCGCAGCGCTACGTGGAGGCGCTGACGCGGCCGTTCCGCCAGCGCATCCGGCTGCACACGCCCGTGCGCTCCGTGCGGCGCGCCGAGGGCCAGGTGAGCTTGCGGCTGGCGGACGGCAGCGAGCAGGTCTTCGACCAGCTGGTGCTCGCCACGCACGCTGATCAGGCGCTGCAGCTGCTCGAGGATCCCTCGCCGGCCGAGCGCTCGATCCTGGGCGCGATGCGCTACCAGGAGAACGAAGCCGTGCTGCACCAGGACGCGCGCTTCCTGCCGCGGCGCCGCAAGTGCTGGGCGAGCTGGAACTACCACCTCCTGGCGCAGCCGGCGGCCGGTGGCGCGCGCGTGGCGCTGACCTATTGGATGAACAAGCTGCAGGGGCTGGAGTCCGAGCGCGAGCTGCTCGTGACCCTGAACCGCACGGCCGAGATCGAGCCGTCCTCGATCCTGAAGCGCGTGCGCTACCACCACCCCTGTTTCACGCGCCCCGCCGTGGCGGCCCAGGCGCGCCGCGGGGAGATCCAGGGGCAGCGCCGCACCTGGTTCTGCGGAGCGTACTGGGGTTTCGGGTTCCACGAGGACGGCGCGCGCAGTGGCGGCGAGGTGGCGCGCGCCCTGCTCCAGCCGCAGCGCGCGGGAGCCGTGGCATGAACAGCGCGCTCTACGTCGGTCGTGTGCTGCACACGCGCTTCGAGCCGGTCGAGCACCATTTCGAGTACCGGCACTTCCTGCTGGGCCTGGACCTCGACGAACTGGAGTCGAGCTTCGACGGTCGCTGGCTGTGGTCGGTCGAGCGTCCGAACCTGGCCTCGTTCCGCCGGCGCGACTGTCTGGCCGGCAGCGCCGACCTGCGCACCGCCGTGTGCGAGCGCGTCGAACGGGAGCTGGGCTTCCGTCCGGCGGGAAGGGTCGTGGTGTTGACCCAACCGCGCCTCGCAGGCCTGGTCTTCAACCCGGTCACGTTCTACCTGTGCCACGAGCCGGCCGGCGAGCTGTGCGCCTTCGTGGCCGAGATCACGAACACGCCCTGGAACGAGCGCCACGCCTACGTGTGCGACGCGCGCGGTGGCCGGCGCAGCGTGCGAGCGCGCTTCGACAAGCGCTTTCACGTCTCGCCCTTCATGCCGATGGACCTGGAGTACGTGTGGTCGCTCGAGCGCTCGGATCACGGCCTCTCGATCGACATGCTGAACCTGCGCGCCGGTCGCCGGATCTTCGAGGCCCGGCTGCGGCTCGAGCGCCGTCCGCTCGACGGCCGCAACCTCGCGCGCGTGCTGTGGAGCTACCCCGGCTTCTCGCTCGGCACCCTGGCGGGCATCTACTGGCAGGCGCTCCGGCTGCGGCTCAAGGGCGTGCCGCGCTTCGCGCATCCGCGGGTCAGGGAGGCCTCGTGAAGTCGCCGTCCGTCTTCCAGGGGCGTGTGGCGAGCGTGCCCGTCGTTCCCGCGCGCGCCCGCACCCAGTTGGCCCCGCGCCTGGCGCGCTGGGCGCGCACCGCCCTGCACACCCGGCTCGCGGACCTGCGCTGGGGGCGGCTGGTGCTGCGCGACCAGCACGGAACGCGCACCTTCGGCGGCGCGGAGGGCCCCTGCGTCCACGTCGACGTGATCGATCCGGGCCTGTACACCGAGCTGCTGCTGCGGGGCACGATCGGCGCGGGCGAGTCCTTCGTGCGCGGCGGCTGGCGCTGCGACGACCTGGTGGGGCTCCTGCGGCTCCTGGTGCGCGCACGCGACGTGCTGACCCGCCTCGACAGCGGCCTGACGCGCGTCTTCGCGGCCCTGCTGCGCTGGGGTCCGGCGCGGCGCGACAACACGCGCCGCGGTTCGCGGCTCAACATCGCGGCGCACTACGACCTGGGGAACGACTTCTACGAGCTCTTCCTCGACCGCGAGATGATGTACTCGAGCGCGATCTTCGAGCACGACGCGCAATCGCTCGAGGACGCCCAGCTCGCGCGGCTGGAGAGCGTGTGCGCCAAGCTCGACCTGCAGCCGGGCCAGCGCGTGCTCGAGATCGGCACCGGCTGGGGCGGCATGGCGCTGTACGCCGCGCGGACGCGCGGTTGTCACGTGACGACCACCACCATCTCGCGCCAGCAGTTCGAGTATGCGCGCGAGCGCGTGGCGCGCGCGGGCCTGGAGGAGCGCGTCGAAGTGCTGTTCGAGGACTACCGCGACCTGCGCGGCCGATTCGACCGCCTGATCTCGTTGGAGATGATCGAGGCCGTCGGCGAGCGCTGGCTCGACACGTACTTCCGCGCGTGCTCCGAGCGCCTCGCGCCGGACGGGCTGTTCCTGCTGCAGTCCATCACCATCCGGGACCAGTACCACGCCGAGGCCTTGCGCTCGGTGGACTTCATCCAGCGCTACGTCTTCCCGGGCTCGAGCCTGCCGTCCCTGGCGGCGATCACGGAGCGCGTGGCGCGCGTCACGGACCTCAACCTGGTCGACCTGCACGACATCGGACCGCATTACGCACGCACGCTCGAGCACTGGCGCCTGCGACTGCTGCGACGGGCCGGCGAGGCGCGTGCGCTGGGCCACGGCGAGGAGTTCTTGCGCCTGTGGGAGTTCTACTTCGCGTACTGCGAGGCCGGCTTCCGCGAGCGCTCGATCTCCGACGTGCAGCTCCTGCTGGCCAAGCCCGCGGCCCGCGCGGAACGCTGGGCGGCGCGCGCCTGAGGACGCCCGCGTGCCGCGTCGGGCCGTGCTCGCGGAGTTCGCCGGCTTCCAGCTGGTCTGGTGCGCGTGCGTCGTGGGCGCGGCCCAGGGCACCAGCGTGCTCGGCGTGCTCGCCGCCCTGGCCTTCGTCGGCCTGCGTCTCGGCGCCGCACCCGCGCGGGGCCGGGCCTGGGCGGCGGTCGCGGCGGTCGCGCTGCTCGGCGCGCTGACCGACACGCTGCTCGCCCGGCTAGGCTGGCTCAGCTACGCCTGCGCGCCCGCCGCGACAGCGTTCGCCCCGGCCTGGATCGTGGCGCTCTGGGCCGCCTTCGCCGCGACCTTCCGGTCCTCGATGGCGTGGCTGACGCGTCGCGCCTGGCTCTGCGGTCTCTGCAGCGCCGCGTGCGCACCGATCTCTTACCTCGGCGCCGAGCGCCTCGGCGCGCTCAGCCTGCAGGCGCACACGCTGCCCGTGCTCGCGGGGATCGGACTGGTCTGGGCCTGTGCCGTGCCGGCGGCCGTTGCGCTCGAGCGCCGGGTCGCGGGCGCCTCGCGCACGGCCTGAGCGCCCGCGCCGCGCGCGCTCCGAGGGGTCCTACGCGGATCTGGGTACGCGTCCCGAGGCCCCGCGCAGCCTCGGGAAACAGGGTGTCTGTCCCGCAGCGGAGCCGGGCCGGCAGCTCGGCCTCCCCGCGCTCATCGCCCCGGGGAAGAAACTCCGATATTCACCTCGACTCGGCCGCGGAGGCCGAGGACGATCGATCGACCTTTCGTCCACCGCATGACACCTCCGACCCTCCTCGCGCCGCCTGACGCCCCGCCCGTTCCGCCGATCGAGTCGGTCGAATCCGACGACCCGGCGCTCTTCGATCCGACCGAGGAGGCACCGCGCGCGCTGCCCGTCAGCGCGCGCCCGACCGGCTTCTGGGTCACGATTCGGCGCTGGTTCGACTCGTGGGACCGCGAGGAGGTGCCGCTGTCCTCGCGCGGCAAGGTCGACTGGCTGCGCATCCTGCCCTTCGTGGCGCTGCACGGCGTGGTGTTCCTGATCCCGCTGGTCGGCTGGAGCTGGACGGCGGTCGGCGTCGCGGTCGGCCTGTACGCCGTGCGCATGTTCGCGATCACGGCCTTCTACCACCGCTACTTCTCGCACCGCACCTTCAAGACCTCGCGCGCGATGCAGTTCGTGTTCGCGTTGGTCGGCAACTCGGCGGTCCAGCGCGGTCCGCTGTGGTGGGCCGCGCACCACCGCGAGCACCACGCCAACTCGGACGGGCCGCTCGACGCGCACTCGCCGATCCAGCGGGGCTTCTGGTGGTCGCACATCGGCTGGATCACGGATCGCACCAACTTCGCGACGCGCCTGCACCGTGTGCGCGACCTGGCGCGCTTCCCGGAGCTGTGCTTCCTCGACCGTTTCGACGTCTTGGTCCCGGTGGTCGGCGCGGCGCTGACCTACGGGGCCGGCGAGCTGATCGCGGCGCTCTTCCCCGGCAGCGGCACCAGCGGAATGCAGCTCCTGGTCTGGGCCATCGTGTCGACGGTGGTGCTGTTCCACGCGACCTTCACGATCAACTCGCTCTCGCACCTGTTCGGCACACGGCCCTACGCCACCAAGGACCACAGCCGCAACAACGTCTGGCTGGCGCTGCTGACCTTCGGCGAGGGCTGGCACAACAACCACCACCACTACTCGGCCTCGGTGCGCCAGGGCTTCCGCTGGTACGAGATCGACCTCAGCTGGTGGGGGCTCGTGCTGCTGCGTTCCCTCGGGTTGGTCTGGGACCTGCGGCCGGTGCCCGCGCGCGTGCTGGCGCAGCGCCGACCGCGCGGACGGCGCTGAGCGGGGCGGACGATGACTCGGGGGCCGCAGCCGCTGCGTGTCCGACCGCTGGATGCCCGGAACTGGCCGGACCTGGAGCGCTTGTTCGGCGCGCGCGGCGCCTGCGGCGGTTGCTGGTGCATGACGCCGCGGCTCCCGCGCGCGGTCTACGAGCGCAACAAGGGTGCGCGCAACAAGCGCGCGCTGCGCGAGCTGGCGCAGTCGGGCGCAGAGCCGGGCCTGCTGGCCTACGCCGGCCGTGAACCCGTCGGCTGGATCGCGCTCGGCCCGCGCGAGGACTTCCCGCCCCTGGCGCGCTCACGCGTCGCCCGGCCGCTCGACGAGCGGCCGGCCTGGATCGTGGTCTGCCTGTACGTGCGCCCGGATCAGCGTGGCCAGGGCGTCAGCGGCGCCCTGATCGCGGCGGCGGTCGCGCACGCGCGCAAGCGCGGCGCACGCCTGCTCGAGGCTTTCCCGCACGATCCCCGGCGCGGCGAGAAGCTCGTGCCGGTGTTCGCCTGGACCGGCATCGCGCCGCCCTTCCGCGCCGCGGGCTTCGTCGAGGTCGCGCGCCGCACGCCCAAGCGGCCGTACCTGCGGCGCGAGCTGCGCTGAACCGGCTCTCAACCGCCCGGCAGCGGGATGCCCGGGCCGGCATTGGGATCGCCGCCCTTCGGCACGCCGGGCTTGTAGGCGGTCGTGCACCAGGTCTTCCAGGCCTCGTCGAACTCGGAGTAGCTCCAGCCGAAGAGCTCCTTGAACTTCGCGCGGTGCAGGTCGGGCAGCTTGGTGCCGGTCGGGATGCCCTGCGCGTCGAAGTTGCGCTTCAAGGCCCACATGAACTCGCCCAGCTTGTCGGGCTTGGTGGCGATCAGGAAGTCGACCATCGACCAGGTGGTGAAGTGGTGGTCGAGCCGCAGCTCGGAGTAGCGCTTGAGTCCGACCAGCTCCGCCATGCGCGGGAACTCGCCCTCGGCGATCAGCTTGAGCACCTCGGGCTTCCAGTTCTCCTTGCGCGTCTCCTCGGCCACCGCGCCCTCGTCGGCGTCGAACGAGTTGTAGCGCGGGTCGAGCTCGCGCTCCATGTAATGCGCCAGCCCCTCGTGCAGCCAGACGAAGGTGTCGTAGTTGTAGTGCGCGAGGCCGTCGTACAGGTTGTGCGCCAGGTTGAAGACGATGTGTCCGTGCATCCCGGCGTCCTGGCGCAAGGAGCCCTGGTCGGGGTGCGTGACGAAGCTGAGCACGCCGCGGGTCACGTAGTGCCAGCGCTGCGAGCGCTTCGACTGCACGCCGCACTGGCTGGTCAGGTAGGTGACCGAGGCGCTGACGCTGGGCAGCACGAGCACCTCGTACTTGTCCTGCATGCCCAGGTAGGGACCCTCACCGAGGTACGTCGCGCCGATGGTCCACTGCGTTCCGGCGGCGGGGAAGGTCAGCTCCTTCGAGCCGCTCAGCTCCAGGAAGCGCGCGTGCGCGTCCTCCAGCCGCTGGGCGTAGACGTGCGCGCGCAGCCAGGGGTCGATCTGCGTGGTCTCGGGTTTGACCTCGGGCAGCACCGCGCGCAGACGCGTCAGCTCGGCCAGCCACTTCTTCTTCTCGTCGAGCTTGACCTTCCACGGGCCGAGCGCGAAGCCCAAGCGGAAGTTCTTGGTCTCGATCCAGCGCAGCTCGCACTCGGGCAGGAGCTCCTGGGCCTTGGCCGTGTCGCTGGCGCCGAAGGCGAAGCCGCCGTGCGACACCAGGCCCGCAGCCTGCAGCTTGGCCGGGTCGTTGCGGCAGTAGGGGCACTCCGTCGGGTCGGTGGGCTTCTTCTTCTGCGCGGCCGCCGGCGCGGCGGTCAGCGCCAGCGCCAGCAGTCCCACGAACGCGCGCGCGATCCGGTTGCGTATCCTGCCGTTCATGGCGCGCTCAGATGCGCTCCTTCCACTTCTTGGCCATCTCGATCGCTTCGAAAGCCGAGAGCTGCTCGAGTGCGGCGTCGCCGTCGACGATCCCGCGCAACGCGTTGATCGTCACGACGCGGATCTCGTTGTCGACGTCGTCGAGCAGCGGCTTGAGCGTCGGCAGCGCCGACTTGTCGCCGCAGCCCGCCAGCATCTTGAGCGCTGCGATGCGCGCCTTGCGCTCGCCGCCCAGTCGGGCGAGCAGGAGCTTGGTCGGCTCCGGCCCGCGCACCCATTCGAGCGCCGTGCGCAGCTCCGCGCCGCGCTTGGCCCAGTGCTTCTGCGCGATCTCGAAGACCGCGTCGAAGGCCGCCAGCGAACCGGTCGAAGTGGTGCACAGCGCCGCGGCGTAGCGCTCCTCGGGCTCGGCCTTCTCGCCCTGCTTGACGACCTTGGCCCAGGCCGCCTCGGCGGGCGCGCGGATCTCCTTGTCGGGGAAGGCCGCGGCGCGCCACAGCGCGAAGCAGCGGTGGCGCAGGTCGCGGTGCTCGAACTCCTTGGCCAGCAGGCGCGTCTGGTCGGCGGCGGTCAACTCGACCAGCACGCTCTTCAGCCGCTCGAGCACCGCCTCGTCCTTCTCCCGGCCGTAGCGGTCGAGGAGCGTGGGCACCGCGGCGGCGCCGGCAGAGATCACGCCCTGGCGGCCGCCCTCGGCCATCTCGGGGATCGTGGCCTTGACCAGGCGCTCGACGTCGGTCGCCAGCTGTTCCTTGTTGGCCGGCTTGGGCCAAGCGCTCAGGTACGCGACCTTGGTGGGGTCGAACTTCTCGGCCTTCTTGGCGGCGTCGCGCAGCAGCGGGTCGCCGCCTTGCGGCGGAACTTTCGGCGCGGCGTGGAGCGGCGCGCCGAGCACGGCGCACAGGAGCAGCAGGGCGGGGGACTTCATGGGACTCCGGCTTTCAGACGGTGTTGCCACAGGGTCGGGACACAATCCTTCCATGCAGGGTCGACGATGACGAGCTTCGAAGCATCCAAGGCCTTTCCGATCGCCTGCCGGGCGGAGTCCGCCTCGACGTAGAAGAAGTCGACCGCGCCGAGCTCGAGCACGACCTCGGCCGGCACCGGCTCGCTGCCGCGCTTCTGGAGCTGCACGAGTTCGAAGGCGCCGGGTGTCTCGAAGACCTCCGACCACTCCCCGGGCGCCAGGGTCGCCGCCGCCTGCCAGGCCTCGACGCCGATCTCGCGGCAGGTGCCGCGGCGCTCGACCTGCGCCGGTCCGACCAGCGGCCCGCGCGCGTCGGCGCCGGCGCGCACGGCCGCGAGGAAGGCCAGCGCCTCGCTGCGCGCCCGTTCACGGCGCTCCGGATCGATCGAGCGCGCGGCGTGCAGCGGCAATACGACGTTGGTCAGCGCCAGCGCGCGTGTGTGCGTCTCGGAGCTCTGGGGCAGCATGGCGGCGAACACCGCCGCGACGCCCTCGACCTCCTGCGCCGAGATCGCCTGGCCGTTGAGCGCCAGGACCGTGTCGGCGGGCCAGGCGACCCCGGCGGCCGGAGCGACCGGGGCCGGCGGGCTGCAACCGAGGGCGCCCAGCGCGCACAACACCGTCTGCCGGAGGGGGAGCGCCATGTTCGCGCATCCTAGCGCTGCGCGCGTCGCCGGTTGCCGTTCAGGCTTCCTCGGTCTGGGCCGGGGCGTCGAAACAGGCCACGAAGCGCGCCGTGTTGTCGACCACGAAGCGGTACGCGCTCAGGATGTTCTCCTCGATCGCGTCCAGGCCGCGCTCGACCAGCAGCGGGCCGAAATAGGCCTGGTTCTCGATGTACAGCGAGCGCGGGTCCTTGCTGTACGACTCGACGCGCAGCGCGAACTGGCCCGGCTTGCCCTGGCCTTCCTTGAACACCAGCCGGATGCCGAACAGGTTGGGGTCGCGCGCGAAGCTCTCGGTCTCGTGGTCGAAGCCGAACATGCCCTGCTTGAGGAACACGCGGCTGTCCTTGAAGTGGCGCGGGTTGATCAGCGTCTGGACCGTCACCTGCTGGCCGGTGAAGACCTGGATGCCGCGCAGCTCGCAGACCTGGGCGGCGATCTCGCGCACGCGCACGGCAAAGCTGTCGTAGGTCAGGCTCGAGAGCTCTTCGCGGAACTGGAAGCGATCGGGCATGAAGGCCGCGAAGGAGTGCGCGCCCGGCAGGTGCACCGGGTTGGAGAGCACCGCCCCGTTCTGCGTCACGTTGAAGCTCGTGTAGGCCGGCTCCGCGTTCTGGAACATCCGGTTGTGGAGCTTCTGGATCGGCGCCGCATCGGGTTGCAACGGCGGATGGAAGAGCTCGCTGACCAGGGCGATCGTGCGCGGCGTGTACAGCATGGTAGAGCGCTGGGGCGGGGGACGGGGGGCAGACGACCCCTATTCCTGGGCCGGAAACGTCGGCCCTGGAACCCCGCTCCCCGGCGTTCCTGCGACTTCGATTCTAAGCGCCCGCCGTCCGGGCGTCGCCCTACCAGTCGACCACGAAACCGTTGCTGACGTTGGCCGTGGCCGGCGGGCAGAAGGAGGTCGACGCGTTGCGGTACCAGGCGGCATAGAAGCGCCGCACACCCATCCCGGGCGTCACGCCACCGCGCGCCGAGAGCGTCAGCGTCGCGTCGTTGGCGAAGGCGCTGTTCGGGAACCAGGCCTCGCCCGCCAGCGCCGCCCGCCCGCGCAGGCGCACCAGCGTGCCGTTCGCGCACAGCGTGCCGTCGTGGAACACGCGGTCGTCGGGCAGGTCGTGCTGCAGGAACATCGTGAAGGCGCTGGCGGGCGTCGACGAGGCGTGCAGCACCACGTCGTCGAGCGCCGGTTCGCCGCTGGCGTCGAGCGCCGCGCCCGACGGATCGAAGCTGTGTGCGCAGCCGCGGCCGGGTGCGCCGGCGTTGCCGCAGGGGCAGGGCGTCGTGTGGTCGGTCAGCGTGCCGTCGCCGGCGCAGAAGGCCTGGAAGCGCAGGTCGGAGTCGGGCACCGGGACGCCGCTGACGACCACGTCGTGCACGACCTTGTACTGCGTGATCGTCAGGTCGCCGAGCACCGGGCCGACGTTCGCGTCGAAACGGAAGTTGTAGGTCGACTCCCAGCGCAGCGCGTTGGAGTTCGGATCGACGGCGAAGGGCACGGTGCTCCAGGCCAGCTCGCCGCCCGCGTGCAGCGCGGTCCAGTCCGTGCCGTCCCGGTCGAGGCCGCCCAGACCGTCGCCGCCCAGGTAGGGCACGTCGCGGAAGCCCACGTTGCTCGCCGTCGAACCGTCGGCCAGCGGCACGCGGAAGCCGCCGATGGCGCGCTCGCTGTTCTGGTTGAAGAGCGCGTACTCGTAGTGCCACACACCGCCGCCGAGGTCGGTGACGCGCGCGCCGAGCCACAGCCGGGCCTCGCCGTCGTAGGGCGCGAGCGTGCCCTCCGGCACCGAGAGCTCCACGAGCGTCACGCCCGGATCGACCACGCGCCAGGCCGCCAGGCCGGGCTCCATGCGCACGGTCGGGTTGAGCATCTGGAACTGGAAGCCCGCCGTGGGGGTGGACGGCACGCAGGAGAACTCGCGCCACGAGATGTTGTTGTCGCTGTTGTTGGCGCGCGCGTCGTCGAGCGCCACGTAGGTCATCTCGCCGAAGTAGCGCACGCTGGCCGAGCTGGGCTCGAGCTCGCTGGTCAGCATCTGGATCCGGCCGTTGTTGCCGCCTGCGGGGTGCGTCGGCGTCGCCAGGTACTCGCCGGTGTGGGGATTGACCTGGTACTTGGGGCCCAGGCTCGACGGATTGCCGTTGGAGCTGGCGCTGTAGGGGTCCGAGCAGCCGACGCCCAGGCGCTGCGAGTTCCCCGAGGGGATGCAGTTGGTGCAGCACACGTTGCCCGACAGCGCGATCGAGGCGTGCTTGAGCCAGCTCTGGCCCAGCGACTCGAAGCGCCCAGCGCCGCCGACCACGGCGTACTTGTACAGCTGGCCGCCCATCAACGGGTGGTTCACCGAGCCCGCGATCCAGTTCAGCTCGGCGCCCCCGATGTTGCAGGACGTCGTGCCCAGCGCGACCGCGTCGTAGGCGCCGACCACGTTGTAGTTGGTGACGCCCAGCACGTCGCCGCAGATCACGTCCGGTCCGACCGGCGGGAGCGTGCAGGTCTGGAAGCCGATCGCCGGCGTGGCCAGGGCCACGCCGGCGATCCAAGCGAGCCAGGAGGTGCAGGCCGAGGTCACGCGGCTCCTACCAGTCGATCACGAACCCGTTGGTCACGTTGGCCGTGGCCGGCGGGCAGAACGAGGTCGACGCGTTGCGGTACCAGGCCGAGTAGTAGCGGCGCTGGCCCTGGCCCGGCGTGACGTTGCCGCGCTGCGAGAGCGTCAGCGTCGCGTCGTTGGGGAAGGCCGAGTTGGGGAACCAGGCTTCGCCCGCGACGGCGCCGCGGCCGCGCAGGCGGATCAGCGTGCCGCCGGCGCACAGCGTGCCGTCGTGGAAGATGCGGTCATCGGGCAGCTCGTGCTGCAGGAACATCGTGAAGGCGCTGGCCGGCGTGAAGGAGGAGTGCAGCACGACCGTGTCGATGTGCGGGTCGCCGCTGGCGTCGAGCGCCGCGCCTCCGGCGTCGAAGCTGTGTCCGCAGCCGCGGCCGGGCGCCCCGTTGTTGCCGCACGGGCAGGGCGTCGCGTGGTCGGCCTGCGTGCCGTCGCCGAAGCAGAAGGCCTCGAACAGCACGTTGGGGTCGGGCACCGGCACGCCGCTGATCACGACGTCGTTGACCACCTGGTACTGCGTCAGCGTGATGTCGCCGACCACCGGGGCGACGTTGGCGTCGAAGCGGAAGTTGTAGCTCGACTCCCAGCGCAGCGCGTTCGAGTTCGGGTTGGTCGCGAAGGGCGTCGTCGCCCAGGTCACGAAGCCGCCGGCGTGCGCGCCGGCCCAGTCCGTGCCGTCGCGGTCGACCCCGGCCAGCCCGTCGCCGCCGAGGTAGGGCACGTCGCGGAAGCCGATGTTCGTGACCGTGGCGGCGAAGGCGCAGGGGACCTGGACGCGCCCGATGGCGCGCTCGCTGTTCTGGTTGTAGAGCAGGTACTCGTAGTGCCAGGTCCCATTGCCCAGATCGGTGACGCGCGCCCCGAGGAAGACCTTGGCCTCGCCGTCGTAGGGCGCGGACGAATCCTCCGGAACGGAGACCTCGAAGATCTGCACCTGCGGGTCGGCGACCTGCCAGGCGTAGATCCCGGCCTGCTTGCGCACCGTCGACCCGAACGCCGTGAAGTTGTAGCCCGCGGTCGTGGTGCCCTCGGCGACCGTGAACTCGCGCCACGAGATGTTGTTGTCGCTGTTGTTGGCGCGCGCATCGTCGAGCGCGACGTAGGTCATCTCGCCGAAGTAGCGCACGGTGGCCGAGCTGGGGGCGAGCTCGCTCAGCAGCATCTGGATCCGTCCGTTGTTGCCGCCCGTCGGGTGCGTCGGCGTCGCGACGTACTGGCCCGTGTGCGGGTTGGCCTGGTACTTGGGACCGAGGCTGCCCTGGCTGCCGTTGAGGCTGCCGCCGTAGGGATCGGAGCAGCCGATGCCGAGCAGCGAGCCCGAGCCCGAGGGCGCGCAGTTCGTGCAACAGGTCGTGCCCTGCAACGCCGTGAAGGCGTGCTTGAGCCAGCTCTGTCCGAGCGACTCGAACCGGCCCGAGCCGGAGACCTCCTGGTACTTGTAGACCTGCCCGCCCATCAGCGGGTGGTTGATCGTGCCCGAGAACCAGTTGAGCAGCGCGCTGCCGACGTTGCAGGAGGTCGTGCCGAGCGCCACCGCGTCCATGTTGCCCGAGATGTTGTAGTTGGCGGCGTTCGAGACGTCGCCGCAGATCACGTCGGGGCCGACGGGCGGGTTGCTGCAGAAGACGCTCTGGAACGCGGGCGCGCCCGAGGCGAGTCCGGCGACCGATGCCAGGGTCCAGAGCTGGGCGCGGTGCACGAGGAAACGCAGGCGGAGGGGGGCTCTCATGATCTCTCCTCGAGATGCGAAGGGGACGGTCGCAGCCGAACCTCCAAAGCCGGGGACGAGATCCGTGGCCGCGCCGCTGGACAGTACCCCGGCCCGGCGATCCTGTCACCAGGGCCGGCCCGGAACGACCGCCGGACGGGAGCCATCCCCGAGAAACGCCGGTGGCCGGCCCATCCGGACCGGCCACCTCGTGTGCAGCCTGCTCCGCCCGTGCGGAGCCGGCCAGCTCAGCCGTCGCTCACCAATCGATCACCCAGCCGTTGGTCACGTTGGCCGTGGCCGGCGGGCAGAAGGTGGTCGACGCGTTGCGGAAGAAGGCCGAGTAGTAGCGGCGCGCGCCGCTGCCGACCGTCACGCCGCCGCGCTGCGAGAGCGTCAGCGTCGCGTCGTTGGGGAAGGTCGAGTCGGGGAACAGCGAAGCCCCGCCCGCGGCGTTGCGGCCGCGCAGGCGCACCAACGTGCCGCCTGCGCACAGCACACCGTCGTGGAAGGTCTGGTCGCCGACCGCGTCGTGCTGCATGAACAGCGTGAAGGCCGCCGAGGGCATGCCGGTGGCGTCGAGCTGGACCGTGTCGGCCGCCGCGACCCCGAAGGCCTGCAGGTGCGCACCCGCCGCCGAGAAGCTGTGCGCGCAGCCGTTGGCCGCGCCGCCGATGTTGCCGCACGGGCAGGGCGTGGTGTGGTCGGCGCCGAAGGTGTCGTTGGTGCAGATCGCGTTGAAGGTCGGCGCGATGCCCGGGACCTGGATGTTCGGCACGATGATGCTGTTGACGACCTTGTACTGGCCGAGCGTCACCGAGCCGTTGACCGGCGCGGCGTTCGAGTCGAAGCGGAAGTTGTAGGTCGTCTCCCAGCGCAGGGCGTTGGAGTTGTTGTTGGAGTTGAACGGCACCGTGGCCCAGGACACCGCGCCCGCGGCGAAGGTGCCCGGCCAGTCCGTGCCGTCCTGGTTGACGCCGCCGACGCCGTCGCCGCCCAGGTAGGGCACGTCGCGGAAGCCGATGTTCGTCACCGTGTTGCCCGCCGGGCAGGGCACGCTGAACGAGCCGATCGCGCGCTCGCTGTTCTGGTTGTAGAGCGCGTACTCGTAGTGCCAGACGCCGCCGCCGAGGTTGGTGACGCGCGAGCCGAGGTAGACCTTGGCTTCGCCGTCGTACGGCGCGGCCGAGCCCTCGGGCACGGAGATCTGCGTGATCGTCACGGCCGGATCGGCGACCTTCCAGGCGTAGATGCCGGCCTGCATGCGCACGGTCGGGTTGATCTCGCCGAAGTTGTAGCCGGCCGTCGCCGTGCCGGTCGTGCAGGACAGCTCGCGCCAGGAGATGTTGTTGTCGCTGTTGTTGGCCTGCGCGTCGTCGAGCGCCACGTAGGTCATCTGGCCGAAGTAGCGCACGCTGGCCGAGCTCGGCTCGAGCTCGGAGAGCAGCATCTGGATGCGGCCGTTGTTGCCGCCGCTCGGGTGGGGGGGCGAGGCGTTGTACGTGCCGGTGTGCGGGTTGACCTGGTACTTCGGACCGAGGCTGCCCTGGCTGCCGTTGAGGCTGCCGCCGTAGGGGTCGGAGCAGCCGATGCCGAGCTTCGAGCCGGTGCCCGAAGAGGTGCAGTTCGTGCAGCACAGGTTGCCCTGCAGCGCGGTGAAGGCGTGCTTCAGCCAGCTCTGGCCGAGCGACTCGAAGCGGCCCGAGCCGTTGACGACCTTGTACTTGTAGACCTGCCCGCCCATCAGCGGGTGGTTGACCGTGCCCGAGAACCAGTTGAGCAGCGCGTTGCCGACGTTGCAGGAGGTCGTGCCGAGCGCGACCGCGTCCATACCGCCGGAGATGTTGTAGTCGGTGGCATCCGACACGTCGCCGCAGATCACGTCCGGGCCGACGGGGGGGAAAGTGCAGCTGGTCTGGGCGTGGCTGGTCGGAGCCAGGGCTGCCAGGGCCGCGACCGCCATGTACGAGAGGGCCCGCGCTTGGCGCAGGCGTGCGATGAACTGCATGAGGACCTCGATCTGGGGAGAGGGTGAGACCTGTGCCGGCGTGCTCAGCCGCGCGCCGGATCTGCCGATGCTGGACCCCGCCCGCACGGCGGGTAGGGATCGTCACCTATCCAGAATATCAGGGCCGGTGACCATCCGGGACCAGGACGGGGGAGCGCCGCTGCCTGTTCCCCGTCTCCAGCGTTCCCACCCCCCGCGCGCCGTCCTGCCCGAACGTGCCGACGGCCGGCCCCCGTGGACTGGGGGGCCGGCCGTCGGCTCGAGCTGCTGCGGCGGCCCGGGAGGCCGCCGCGCGGGATCACCAGACGATCTTGAAGCCGTTGGACACGTTGGCCGTGGCCGGCGGGCAGAAGGTCGTCGAGGCATTGCGGTACCAGGCGGCGTAGAAGCGCAGGGCGCCGCTGCCGACCGTGACGCTGCCGCGCTGCGAGAGCGTCAGGGTCGCGTCGTTCGGGAAGGCCGAGTTGGGGAAGATCGCCTGGCCACCCACCGCCCCGCGGCCGCGCAGGCGGATCAGGCTGCCGCCGGCGCACAGGACGCCGTCGTGGAAGATGCCGTCGGCGGCCGCGTCGTGCTGCATGAACAGCGTGAACGAGGTCGAGGGCAGGTTCGTGGCGTCCAGGATGACGTCGTCCGCCGCGGCCGTGCCGGTGGCGGTCAGGTTGGAGCCGCTGGCGCTGAAGCTGTGGGCGCAGCCGTTGCTCGCCGCGCCGACGTTGCCGCAGGGGCAGGCCGTCGTGTGGTCGGTGCCCAGCGAACCGTTGCTGCAGAAGGCCTCGAACACCGGCGCGCCCGGGACCTCGACGTTGGTCACCGGCACGTTGTTGACCACGCGCCACTGGCCCAGCGTGATCGTGCCGGTCGAGGGCCCGAAGTCGGCGTCGAATCGGAAGTTGTAGGTCGTGCCCCAGCGCAGCGCGTTGGCGTTGTTGTTGTTCGCCATCGGCGTGGTCGCCCAGGTCAGCGCGCCACCCGCCAAGGTGCCGGTCCAGTCGGTGCCGTCGTAGTTGACGCCGCCCTCGCCGTCACCGGCGCGGTAGGCGACGTCGTGGAACCCGATGTTCGAGACGTTGACGCCGGGCGGGATCGGCACGCTGAACGAGCCGATCGAGCGGTGGCTGTTCATGTTGTAGAGCGCGTACTCGTAGTGCCACTGGCCGCCGCCCAGGTCGGTGACGCTCGAGCCGAGCACCAGCCGCGCGTTGCCGTCGTAGGGCGCCACCGAGTCCTCGGGCACGATCACGTCGGTCAGCACCACGCCCGGCTCGGCCGTCTGCCAGCCCTGGATGCCGGGCAGCATGCGCTGCGTCGCGCCGGTCACCGCGAAGTTGTAGCCCTGCGTGCTGGTGCCGACCGAGCAGGTCAGCTCGCGAAACGAGCAGTTGTTGTCGTTGTTGTTGTCCTGCGCGTCATCGAGCGCGACGTACATGCACTCGCCGAAGTAGCGCACGCTGCCCGAACTCGGCTCGAGATCGCTCATCAGCATCTCGTCGCGGCCGGCGTTGCCGCCGCTCGGGTGCGGCGGGCTGGCGTTGTACTGACCGGTGTTGGCGTTGACCTGGTACTTCGGTCCGAGCAGGCTCTGCGAGCCGTTGCGCGCGGCGGTGTAGGGGTCCGAGCAGCCGGGCGCGAGGAACGAGAAGGTGCCCGCGCCGCCGGGGCAGGTGGTGCAGCACAGGTTCTGCTGGAAGGCCGCGAAGGCGTGCTTGACCCAGCTCTGGCCGAGCTGCTCGTAGCGGCCCGCTCCGTTGACGACCTTGTACTTGAAGATGCCTTGGCCGATCAGCGGGTGGTTGACCGTGCCCGAGATCCAGTTGGCCGTGACGCTGCCGATGTTGCAGGAGGTCGTCGCCAGCGAGGCGGCGTCGAGCACGCCTCCCTGCTGGCTGTGGTTCGAGACGGCACTGGAGGACGCGCCGACCTCGCCGGTGATGATGTCGCGTCCGGTCGTCAGCGGGCAGTTCGGGTATTGCTGGGCCGCGGCATCGACGCCGAGGAGGGCCGAGCTGGCGACGGCCAGCAAGGCGAGGCGCAGGAAACGCATGGGGGGCTCTTCTGGATGTGGAGAGGGTGAGGAGGGGACCGACCGCCGCGCGGGACCGAGGGCAGCCGGCAGGCCCGTCACGCTGGGGAACGGGAGGGACCTTCCCTTTTCTACCCCATCCCCGCGTTCCGGGTTGCGCTGCGACGATCTTTGGGCTCGGACGAGCTGTGTAAGGACGCTCGCTGCTCGGACGGCGTTACGGCCCGCGGGGTTCCAAGTGTCCGGCTCCAGGCCGGGCCCCGCCGCTCCCGAAAAACCGTTAACCCCCGCCCGGGGTGGCCGTACCCTGTTCGCCTCCGAGGCCTCCGCAGGCGTGCCGCGCGCTCCGGAACCCGCCCCGCGACGGCCTCAGAGCCCCCGGTCGCCCCCAAGGACCCCTCCTTCAACATGTTCTCCCTCCTCCTCACCCTCGGCCTCGCCCTCCAGCCCCAGACCGCACAGGAGGTCGGCCCGGCCGCCGTGCCCGACGACAAGACCTCGGTCTTCGGGGAGCCGCTGTACGTCAACGGCAAGCGCATCTCCGACTACGAGATCAAGCAGTGGATCCTGCTGGGCCCCGGCCGCTCGATGGTCGACGCCAAGAAGGTCGACCTGATCATCGAGGAGGAGCTGCGCCGGCGCGCCGAGGAGTTCACGCAGCTGCGCCTCAAGCAGGTCGAGAAGGACAAGCCCTTCGCCACGCCCGCCGAGCGCCAGAAGTTCCACGACGAGGAGTACAAGCGCCAGCACGACGGCCTGCTCGAGGAGTTCACCAGCAGCGACGAGGCGATCCAGAAGGAATTCGACCGCACGATCGCCGACTTCCGGCGCAAGTACCCGCTGCTCGACCCGACCACCGAGATCTACCGCGCCTACCGCTCGCCCGAGTGGTACCGGGCGCAGATCAACCAGACGCTGCGCTACGACCGCGTCTTCCTGCCCCACAACCCCGAGGAGTGGCCGATCGTGACCATCGAGGCCGTGATGGCCGACTCGGGCGAGGCGCTCTGGGAGGACGCCAAGCAGAGCTACGAGGTGCGCAAGCGCTGGCAGGAGGAGCAGGGCGGCGACTTCCCGCCCGAGGACGCGATCTACCAGCAGATGCTGCGCCAGATCGTGCGCGACGCGCTCTTCAGCCTGATCACCTTCAAGTCGAGCTTCGACGGCCTGCCGGTGGACGTGCTGCTGACCGCCGACTCGAACTCCGACGGCACGCCCGAGATCACGGTCAAGGTCGACGAGCTCTGGCCGCTGATCGTGCCGACGCTGACCGAACAGGAGGTGCGCGACGCCAAGACCTACGTCGTGGCGCTGCACGCCACGCGCGACCAGCTGGCCAAGGACGGCCGCCTGCCGACCGTCGAGGACCGCCAGAAGGTGCTGGCGAAGGTCATGAAGGGCCTGGAGGGCACCTACCTCAACCTCGACATCCTGGCCATGCAGACGCAGTACTTCCCCTCGACCGAGACCTTCCTCGAGTACGAGGTGCTCAAGGCCGCCTACGCCGACCTGGTGGCCGACAAGATCGCGCCGGGCGGCAAGGGCGAGCTCAACCCGATCCTGCGCGAGCACTACGAGAAGAAGTCGGTCAAGATCATGGGCCTGGGCCAGGTCGATCCCGAGGTGATGCTGGTCTCGGCCTTCGACATCCCGAACTACCGCTGGAAGCCGGACGGCTGGGCCCAGGCGCGCAAGCAGGCCGAGGCGGTGATCACCAAGGTGCGCGCCAACGACGAGCTGTGGGCGCAGCAGAAGAAGGAAGCGGCCGAGGCGCAGGCGCAGGGCAAGGAGTACAAGCCCGAGAAGCCGGCCCAGGACCCGTACCGCTACTGGACGGACCTGATGAACGACAACAGCAGCTGGTGGGACCCGCCGGCGCCCGAGGGCGGCAAGGCGCCGCACGAAGTGGTGATGAAGAAGAAGGGGCGCTTCGGGATGCGCTACCGCAACGACCTCGAGATGGTGATGCTCGAGAACAAGTACCGCCACTGGGTCAACGGCTTCTCGGCCACCGACGCGGTGTTCTTCGACACGCCCGAGGGGCAGGTTTCGGGGCCGTTCAAGTGCACGATGGGCTTCTACGTGGCGCGCGTGAACAAGCGCACCGGCCCCTCGCGCGGCCTGAACTTCGGCGACCCGCGCCACGTCGAACTGGTGCGCGACGACTACCTGAAGTACGAGCTGGTGAGCTACACGCAGAAGGCCATCCAGAACGCGACGATCAAGGGCTTCTGAGCCGCCGCGGCCCGCGCGGGCCGCGTTCGAGCGAACACGAGGCCCCCGAACACGAGGCCGTCGGACGCGGGTCCGGCGGCCTCGCGGCGTTCCCGGCGCTTCTTTGACAGCGCGCGCCGGGCCCGCGATCCTCTCCCGCCCTTGGCCGCCGACGTCCGCACCACCGTCAAGCTGCTCGCGCCGCACGCGCGACCGCACCTCGGGCGCTTCGCGCTGACCCTGCTGCTCGGCGGGATCTCGGCGCTGGCGCAGCGGGGGATGTGGCTCCTGCTCGCGCCGACGCTGGCGGTGATGTTCCCGCCCAAGGAGAGCGAGAGCGCCTTGCCGGCCCTGACTGGAGGCCTGGCGAAGCTTCAGGCGAGTCTCCTGGGCGACATCAGCACCACGACCGGCAAGTTCGAAGCGCTGGGTCGCATCATCGCGATCGTCGCCGGGCTGGCCGTCGTGATCGCCCTCTCCCAGTACCTGTTCGTCACGCTGACGCGGCGCATCGCGCTGACGATGGTCGTCGACCTGCGCCAGCGGCTGGCGCGGCACCTGATGGGCCTTTCGATGGCCTACCACGGCCGCCGGCACTTCGGCGACATGCTCTCGCGCATCTCGAACGACGTCAGCACGACGCTGACCGTGCTCAACGTCTCGCTCAAAGACCTGGTGCAGGAACCGCTGCTGGCGCTGTCCTCGCTGGTGCTCGCCTACTTGATCGCGCCCGGGCCGACGCTGGTCGTGTTCGCGGGGCTGTGCCTGATCGCCGTGCCCGTCGCGCTGCTCTCGCGCCGCGTGCGCAAGGGCAGCACCAAGTCGCTGACGAACCTCGGCACCTCGGTGCAGGCGCTGACGCAGATGTTCCAGGGCGTGCGCGCGGTCAAGGCCTTTCGCGCCGAGGAGCGGGAGCTGGCGCGCTACGAGGAGATCAACAAGGGCTACGTCCGGTCGACGATGAGGATGGCGCGCGCGCTGGCCCTGTCGACGGCCTCGACGCTGTTCCTGTCGCACCTCGGCATGGGCCTGATGCTCGCGCTGGTGGTCTGGCTGCAGCTCGAGCACGGCCAGTTCAGGGACGTGGCGCAGATGGCCGAGTTCTTCGGTCTGGTCTCGATGCTCTACGGCAGCGTCAAGGACGTGACCAAGGCGGTCACCTACGCGCAAGAATCGGTGGGGGCCTCGGAGCGCATCCAGGCCCTGCTCGACGAGCGCGCGGACGTGGTCGAGCGTCCCGATGCCCGGGTGCTCCCCGCCGGCATCGGCCGCGGCATCCGCTTCGAAGGCGTGCGCTTCGCCTACCCCGAAGGCGACGGCAACGCGGTCGAGGAGTTCACGCTCGACGTGCGGCCGGGCGAGACGCTGGCGCTGGTCGGGCCCTCGGGGTCGGGCAAGAGCACGCTGGTCGACCTCCTGGCGCGCTTCATGGATCCGGTCGCCGGTCGCATCACGGTCGACGGACAGGACCTGCGCGAGCTGTCGCTCGACTCCTGGACCGCGCACTTCGCGCTGGTCGGCCAGGTGCCCTTCCTGTTCCACACGACGATCGCCGAGAACATCCGCTACGGCAAGCCGGGCGCGACGCAAGCCGAGGTCGAGGCCGCGGCGCGCGCCGCCGGCATCCACGAGTTCATCCTGGGCCTGCCGCAGGGCTACGAGACCAACGTCGCCGACGCCGGCTCGCGCCTCTCGGGCGGCCAGCGCCAGCGCATCACGATCGCGCGCGCGTTCATCAAGGACGCGCCGCTCCTGCTGCTCGACGAGGCGACGAGTGCGCTCGACACGGAGTCGGAGCAGGTGGTGCAGGAGGCACTCGAGCGCCTGATGAAGGACCGCACGGTGATCGTGATCGCGCACCGGCTGTCGACGATCCGCAAGGCCGACCGCATCGCGGTGCTGGAGAAGGGCCGGCTGGTCGAGATCGGCACGGACGCCGAGCTCAACCGCAAGCAGGGTCTGTACGCGCGGCTGAGCGGCGTGGCGGTGTAGCGCCCGGCGTGGGGCCGCTTTGACGGGCGCGCACCGCAGGTGTCGAATGGCCCGGTCGCATGCGTGGCTCGCGCTGGTTTCTCGTCGCGTCAGCACTCCTCGCCGGAGTCCTGCTCGTGGTCCTCAGGACGCCGGACGACCGCGACGCCGAGCCGGCCGGAATCCTGCCGGGCGCGGACGATCGGGAGTCGGAGCTCGCACCCGCGCCCGCTCTCGTCGCCGAGGAGCCCCGCGGTGCGGACGAAGTGGGCGAGGAGCCGAGCCGAGTGCCTGCCCCGGCGAACGCGCTCGAGTGTGTGCTCACCGGGGTCGTGCGCGTGGACGGCCAACTCGAAGGGCTGCCAGGTGCACGGGTCCTCCTGTACGTCGGCGACCGGAGCGGGCCGGAACTGCTGACCGACCGCGCCGGGCGCTACCGGCAGGCCTGGCCCGGACCTGTCGACCTCACGCGAATCAAGGTCTTGCCGGGGACTCGGACCGCCTCGCTCGACCTCATCGAGAGACGCACCCTGGTTCCAGGGGTCCACGAGCGAAACCTCTGGCTGCCACCGACCGTGAGTCTCGCCGGTCGAGTCGTCGATGCCGAAGGCAGAGGCCTCGCCGCGGCCGAAGTCGTCGCCTGGCTCTCCACGAGCTTCGACCCGCGTCGAACACCGGATCGCCGGACGAGCGTGGCCGCCGACGGGTCCTTCGTCCTGGAGCACGTGGGTGGCCGGTTCCACGCCATCGCGCGTGCACCCAAGTTGCGAACCGTGTGGGGCCTGACGGGAACTCTCGAGCCAGGTCCGGGCTGGCAGGGCGCACAGATCGTGATGGAACCCGCCTGCGCGGTAGCCGGCGTCGTGGTCGACGAACTCGGCCAGCCGATCCGCGGGGCCACCGTCTGGACAAGGGCCGGTCCCAATCACACCAGCCCGAAGCCGACGACGATCCCGGGCACGCGCTGGTTCGACGCCACCGACGGCAGGGCGGTGACCGATGACCAGGGCGAGTTCGTGATCGAATCGGTCGGCTGCGAAGCAGCTGAGTTCCACGTCAGCCACGAGGACTACCCGTTCCGCGCGGCCATCCTGGCGCCGGGCCAGCACAACCGGATCGCCTCCAGCCCCAGCGGCAGCGCAACCGGCACCGTGTCCGGTCCGGATGGCCAGCCGATCGCCGGCGCCAAGGTCGAGATCACTTCGCCCAATGGCCGGCGGCGCGCTGCGCAGACGGATGCAGCGGGGCGATTCACGTTGCGCGGGCTCGGAGCGAGCGACCGGGGCACGCTCCTGGTCCGTGCAGCGGGCTGCGCGCTGTTCGCGCTCCAGCCCGTGGTCTTCGACGAAGTCCGACCGGCGCGAGTCGATGTGCAGCTGGTCCCCGAGTCGAGTCTCGCCGGGCGGGTCGTCGACGAGCAGGGACAAGCGGCTCCCGGAACCCTGCTGCGGATCGAGGGTCCCCGGCTGCTGGACTTCGGCTTCACGGTGGAGGAGCCCACGACGCTCGAGTGGGCCTTCAAGGCACAGAAGACGAGGGCGGGGCCGGATGGCAGCTTTCGGTTCGACGCCTTGAATGCCGGCGCCTACGTCGTGCACGCGACCCCCGTCAGCTCGCAAACGGAGCAGCAGGTCGGATCGTTCTCCGCGGGCGAGCAGGAGATCGTCCTCACCGTCCGGGACCCGCTCGCCGGGCGAGTCGTCTACAGCGGCCGAGTCGTCGACGGGATCACGCGAGCGCCCCTGCGCGAGTTCCGCGTGGAGGCCTACCACTGGACGGAGGACCGACCGGAGCTGGCTGCATCCGCTCGGGTCGCCAGTGAGGAGGCCGGGTATGTGCTGCCGGGCCTCGCCGTCCGAGCGTGCCAACTGCGCTTCGCTGCCGGCGGGTATCACCAGATCGAGCTTCGCCACGAGCCCGCCGGTCCGGGTCCCGTGACGATCGACGCCGAGCTGCTGCCGTACCGCCGGCTCGAGCTCGAGTTCGTGGATGCACATGGCGCGCGAGTGCTGCGCTCCGGAAGGTTGCGCGTCTCGCTCTCCGCGGATGCCGGAGCGCTCGAGGACGCCGGCTCGTGGAACCTCGGACTGCACACGGCCGATGAGGCCGGGCGTTGCCGGATCGAGCGTCTGCCGCCGCGCGCGCTGCTGCTCGAGGCGCAGGTTCAGGGCTACCGCGGCGCGAGCGTGCGTGTCGACCTGACGCAGGCACAGCAGGCCCCGCTGGGGTTGGTCCTCCTCGAGCCGTGAGGTCGTCGCCGGCCGGCACCCAGGCCACGCGATCTTGACGCGGGCCTGATGCTCTTCCCATGCGGGCCATGTCCACTTCGCGGCCCCCATGAATTCGACCGCACTGGCCTTCGGCGCCGCGCTCGCGGCGGTTTCCGCTCCGCTCTCCGCCCAGACCGATGGAGCCGACGGGGCCACGCTGCCGCAGCGCTTCGGCGACCTCGCGCGCGAGCGGCTGAACCGGCCCGATCTCGGTCAGCGGGTGCTCGAGCAGCAGCGGGCGGGGCGCGAGGCGCGGATCCTGGGCGGGCTGCAGCTCGACTTGCGCGCGCGGGAGAGCGACGCGGACGGTGAGCTCGGGCTCGGTCTCGGCTTCCGCTTCGTCAAGACCGTGGCGCGGCCCGAGGTCGAGCAGGACGCGGCGCTCGAGTTCGTCGGCTGGGGCGACGTCGGTTTCGACGCCGACGCCAACCACGACGACTTCCTGACCTTCGCGCTGCGCGCGCGCTGGTTCGGCACGACGTCTTTCGGCGACGGGGCCTCGCGCGCGACGTTGACGGAGGAGCTGTCCAACCCCGACACGGAGTTGATCGCGGGTTTCGACCGCGAGCGCTTCGCGGAGCTCGCGACGCGCTACGCGCAGTTGCCGACGCAATCCGCGGTGCGCGCCGACCCGGCCTTCCAGGCGCTGGCGCAACCCTACCTCGCCAGCGTCGAGCGCGCGCTGCCCAACGAGCTGGTCTACGACCTCGACCTGCACCTCGGCCTGGAGGCCAACCAGCGCTTCACGGCGCGCCAGCCGGTCTTCGGCCTCGGTTTCGCCAGCCGCCTCGTCAGCTGGGATCCCGACGCGGCGCTCTCGCGCGCCAACCTCTTCGACCTGCCGGGGGCGACGCTGCGCTGGCTGACGGACTCCGACGAGCGCTTCCGCATGTCGGGCCAGGCTTGGCCGACCGTGCTGCTCGGCCTCGACGTGGTCGACGCCGGCGAGGACCCGGCGCGCAGCGCGCTGGTCGAGGACGACGCCTACCTGCGCGGGAAGATCGAGCTCGGCCAGCGCTCGGAGCTCTTCGAAGTCGACGGCCGACGGCTCGGCCTGACGCTGGCCTGGCGCTACCACGAGGAGATCGACGCGCCCGCCGCCGTGCGGCGCGCGGACATCGAGAGCAGCGACCACTTCAGCGCGCGCATCGAGCTGCCGCACGGCCTGTACGTCGAGTACACGGCCGGCCGGCTGCCGCTCGATGCGCAGGACGACTCGGGCTTCGCGGTCGGGTACGCGCTCAGCTTCTGAGCCCTGCGTCGCGCCACGCCGGCCAGCGCCAGTGCGTGAAGGCGCGCCAGGCCCATTCGAAAGGGCCGATCGAGAAGTACGCGAGCCACAGGTTGCTGAACAGGAGCTGCGCGGCATAGAGCGCCACGGCGAGCACCAACAGCGCCGGGTGGGCGAGCGTGCCGTAGAGGCCCAGGCCCAGGCCGGTGAACAGGAAGTTCGCGACCAGCGACTGCAGCAGGTAGTTGGTGAAGGCCATGCGCCCGGCGGCCGCCAGCCAGCGCTGCAGCGCGCGCAGCCGGTCGCTCTGGGCCCAGGTGACCAGCGCCGCGAAGAGCCCGGCCGCGAGGCCCAGGCTGCCGAGCTCGTGCACCACGGCGTTGAGCGCGTGCGCGAGCATCCCGGGCTCGGGCGCCAGCAGCGTGAAGGCCGCGCTGGCGCACTCCAGCGGCAGGCCGAGCGCCAGCCCGGCGACCAGCACCTTGCGGCGCAGCGTGCTCCAGCGCGGGCCCAGGATGTCGAGCTGCGCCAGCGCGATGCCGAGCAGCATCAACGCCAGCACCCGCAGATTGAAGCCCAGGAAGAAGGTCGAGGTGAACAGCCACAGGAGGTAGCACGCGCCGCGCACGAGCAGCGCCGCCCACAGCGGGCCGTGGCGGTAGACGCGCAGCTCGATCGCGGCGAGGTCGCTGTCGTCGCTCGCCGTCAGCGCCTCGAGCGTCACCTCGCCCTCGAAGGGCGCGACCGCCTCGGGCGCGGGGGTCGGCGCGCCCTCCAGCAGGCCGCCGACGAAGGACAAGAACAGCGAGCCCGCCAGCAGCCCGGCCGCGATCCACAGCACGACCCGCGGCCGCAACAGCAGGCCGACCAGCGCCAGCGAACCGAGCAGCGCATAAGGCAACAAGACGTCGCCCAGGAACAGCACGATGCCGTGGAACAGGCCGATCGCCGCCAGCGCCGTGTGGCGGCGCGCGATCGTCAATCCCCAGTCGGCGCCGCGCGCCGCGGCGGACGCGCGCTGCAGCGCCAGGCTCAGGCCGAAGAGCAGCGCGAAGAGCGTGTAGAACTTGGCCTCGAACAGCGCCCGGTCGAGCCCGAAGGCCCAGCGGTCGAGCGTCGCGCCGGCGGGCGGCGTGCCGGCGCCGACCTGCATCGGCAGCGCGTGGAAAGGCAGGTTGACCACCAGGATCCCGAACAGCGCCAGCCCGCGCACCAGGTCGAGCTCGAGGCGGCGCGGGGCGGCGGCGGAGGCCATGCGCACCTTGTAGCGGGCGCGCGCGCTGGCTGGCGACCCGAGCCGGGGCTTGCAGGGTCAAACAGCTGTTTGATACAAGCGTTCGACACCCCCCGATGTCGATCGCCCAGTCCGCCCCCGCCGCCGCCCCCCGTGTTCCCGGCCAACCCGCGCTCAGCAGCGCCGAGGCGCGCACGCGCCAGCGCCTGCTGGAGGCCGCCGCGGCGGTCTTCGCCGAGCAGGGCTTCCGCTGCACGACGGTGCGCGCGATCTGCGCCCGCGCGCGCGCCAACGTGGCGGCGGTCAACTACCACTTCGGCGACAAGCAGACGCTCTACCGCGAAGTGCTCGCGCACGCCTATCAATTGGCCGTCGAGCGCTACCCGCCCGACCTGGGCCTCGCGCCCGGCGCCGGCGCCGAGGAGAAGCTCGAGGCCTTCGTGCGCTCGTTCCTGATGCGCCTGCTCGCCGACGACGTCGCCGCGCACCTCGGCAAGCTGATGGCGCGCGAGATGATCGAGCCCAGCGCGGCGCTGGAGCACGTGATCGAGCGCGCGATGCGCCCGATGTTCCAGCGCCTGTTGCAGATCGTGCGCGAGCTCGCCGGCCGGGGCGCGGGCGACGCGCACGTCGAGCGCTGCGCGCTGAGCGTCGCCGGCCAGTGCCTGTTCTACCGCCACTGCATCGAGGTGCTGCGCCGCGGCTGGCCCGCCGGGGTCGCGACGCCGCAGCGCATCGAGGAGCTGACGCAGCACATCACGCGCCTCTCGCTGGCCGGCATCCGCGCCGGCGAGGCGCCGGCCCTCAAGCGCAAGCGGAGGTCGAAGCGATGAACCGTGTCGCGCTCCAGATGCTGGTCGGCGACCGCGCCAAGTACATCGGGATCCTGATCGGGGTCACCTTCGCCTCGCTGCTGATCACCTACCAGAGCTCGGTCTTCTGGGGCCTGATGACGCGCACCTACGGCGCGATCTCCGACATGGGCCAGCCCGACGTGTGGGTGATGGACCCCAAGGTGCAGTTCATCGACGACATCAAGCCGATGCAGTCGACCGAGCTCTACCGCGTGCGCGGCGTCGAAGGCGTCGAATGGGCGGCGCCGCTCTACAAGGGACTGCTCAAGGCGCGGCTCTCGAACGGCAACTTCCAGAACATCAACTGCCTCGGCCTGGACGACGCGACCCTGATGGGCGGGCCGCCGGAGATGGTCGAGGGGCGCCTCGAGGACCTGCGCCGCTCCGAGGGCGTGATCGTCGACGTGGTCGGGGCCTACGGCAAGCTGGCGCAGCCCTCGCCGATCCCGGGCCAGCCGCCGACGCCGCTGCGGGTCGGCGACACGCTCGAGATCAACGACCACCGCGCCGTGGTGGTCGGCCTGTGCCGGGTGCAGCGCACCTTCCAGTCGCAGCCGGTGGTCTACACCACCTTCTCGCGCGCCACGACCTTTGCGCCGCGCGAGCGCAAGTTCCTGTCCTTCGTGCTGGTCGGCGCTGCCCCCGGGGTCGACCACGTCCAGTTGAGCCGGCGCATCAGCGAGAAGACCGGCCTGGCGGCGCGCTCGGCGCAGGAGTTCAAGACCATGACGATGCTGTACTTCCTCAAGTACACCGGCATCCCGGTCAACTTCGGCATCGCGGTGTCGCTGGGCTTCCTGGTCGGCACGATCATCGCCGGCATGACGTTCTTCAACTTCATGCAGGACAACCTCAAGCAGTTCGGCGCGCTCAAGGCCATGGGCGCGACCAACGGCGCCCTGCTGCGCATGGTGCTGCTGCAGGCGACCCTGGTCGGTTGCGTGGGCTACGGGCTGGGCGTGGGGCTGGCGTCCTGCGTCGGCTTCGCGACGCGCGGCACCGAGCTGGCCTTCCGCATGCCCTGGTGGGTGCTGGTCGCCAGCGGCGCGGCGGTGCTGCTGATCTGCACGATCTCGGCCGCGATCTCGCTGATCAAGGTCGTCCGGCTCGAGCCGGCGGTGGTGTTCAAGTGATCGCGACCGAGGGCCTGGCCGTGGCCTGCCGCGGCGTCACCAAGACCTACGGCGCGGGCGAGGAGGCCGTGCACGCGCTGCGCGGCATCGACCTCGACGTGCGCGCCGGCGAGCTCCTGATGCTGGTCGGGCCCTCGGGATGCGGCAAGACCACGCTGATCAGCGTGATCGCCGGCATCCTCGACCAGGACGGCGGCGACTGTCACGTGTTCGGCGCCGACTTGAAGTCGTTCAAGCAGCGCCAGCGCGCGCTCTACCGCGGCCGGCACGTGGGCTTCGTGTTCCAGGCCTTCAACCTGCTGCCGGCGCTGAGCGCGGTCGAGAACGTGGCCGTGCCGCTCCTGATCCTGGGCGTCGCACGGCGCGAGGCGCTGGCGCGCGCGCACGCGATGCTGGCGCGCGTCGGGCTCGGCGAGCGCGCGCGCGCACTGCCCGCGCAGCTGTCCGGCGGCCAGCAGCAGCGCGTGGCGATCGCGCGCGCGCTGGTGCACGAGCCGCGCCTGATCGTGTGCGACGAACCGACCAGCTCGCTCGACCAGGAGACCGGCCACAAGGTGATGGAGATCCTGCGCGCGGTCGCGCTGGCGCCCGACCGGGCGCTGGTGATCGTCACGCACGACGCGCGCGTCTTCTCCTTCGCCGACCGCATCGCACGCATGAACGACGGGCGGATCGAGGCCATCGAGGATCCGCCCCGGGCGCACTGAAGGAGCCACCTCCATGATCCTCAAGTACTTCCTGCCCCTCCTGGCCGTGTGCGGCCTGGCTCTCGGCTTGTACACCGTCAACCAGGGCGCCACGCCCGTGGCCGTGGCCGCGCCGGCTTCGGCCCCGGCCGAGACGCCCTTCCCGGCCACCATCGCGGGCGCGGGCATCGTCGAGGCGCGCACGCAGAACATCGCCATCGGCACGCCGGTCGCGGGCATCGCGGTCGAGGTGGCGGTCGAGGTCGGCCGGCGCGTGGCGCCGGGCGAGCTCCTGTTTCGCATCGACGAGCGCGACCGCCGCGCGGAGCTCCAGGTGCGCGAGGCGGCGCTCGCGGCGGCGCGCGCCGAGCTGGCGCGGCTCGAGAGCCTGCCGCGCGCCGAAGACCTGCCGCCGCTCGAGGCGCGCGTCGCGGCCGCTGAGTCCGAGCTGGCCGACACGAAGCGCCAGCTCGAGATCGCCGAGAGCCTGCCCGACATGCGCGCCGTCGCCGTGCAGGAGTGGGACCGGCGGCGCTTCGCGGTGCGGCTGGCCGAGGCGCGGCTCGCCAGCGCGAGCTCGGAGCTGGCCAAGGCGCGCGCGGGCGCCTGGGCGCCGGAGCTGGCGATCGCGCGCGCCAACGTGGCCTCGGCCGAGGCGCGGCTCGCGGCACAGGCCACCGAAGTCGAGCGCACCTTCGTGCGCGCCGGCGTCGCGGGCACGGTGCTGCAGGTCAACCTGCGCGTCGGCGAGTTCGCCTCGTCCGGGCCGGTCACCGGGCCGGGCGCCCAGCCGCTGATCCTGCTGGGCGACCTGGAGGTGCTGCACGTGCGCGTCGACATCGACGAGAACGACGCCTGGCGCTTCGAGCCCGGCGCGCGCGGCGTGGCGCACGTGCGCGGCAACCGCGAGCTGAAGACCGAGATCGAGTTCGTGCGCGTCGATCCCTTCGTGCTGCCCAAGCGCTCGCTGACCGGCGAGAGCACCGAGCGCGTCGACACGCGCGTGCTGCAGGTGCTCTACCGCTTCGATCCCAAGTCGCTGCCGGTGTACGTCGGCCAGCAGATGGACGTGTTCCTCGAGGTCAAGGGGAGCGAGCGGCGATGAAGGCGCAACTCGGCGCACTGTGCCTCGCGGGCCTCGCTTGCGCGGTCGCGGGCTGCCACGTCACGAGCGAGCCGCGCGAGGCGGCGCACGACGTCGCGGCGGCCTGGAGCGAGGCAGATGGCCTGGCGGTCGGGGCCGAGCCGGAGCGCGAGTGGTGGCGCGCGTTCCAGGACCCGGTGCTCGACGGGCTGGTCGTGCGCGCCCTGGAGCAGAACCTCGACCTGGCGCTGGCGCGCGCGCGGATCGTCGAGGCGCGGGCGCTGCGCGACGTCGTCGCCGGCGGCGACGATCCGCAGGTCGATGCCGTGGCCGGCGTGTCGCGCTCGCGGCGCAGCGCCAACGAGGGGTCGTTCCTCGGCGACCGCGAGCAGGACTCCTGGGCGGTCGGCTTCGACGCGCGCTGGGAGCTCGACCTCTTCGGGCGCAACGCGGCGGCGGTAGCGGCGGCCGAGGCGGGGATCGAGATCGCGGAGGAAGGGCGGCGCGACGCGCAGGTCGTGCTGCTGGGCGAGCTGGCGCGCGTCTACGTCGAGCTGCGCGGGCTCCAGCGCGAGCTGGCGGTCGCGCGGCAGAACCTGGCGTCGCAGCGCGACACGCTCGGCCTGACGGACGCGCGCTTCCGGGCCGGGATGGCGAGCGAGCTCGACATGGTGCGCGCGCGCGCGCAGGTGGCGGCGATCGCGGCGACGGTTCCGAGCCTCGAGGCCGGCGTGCGGGTCGCGATCCATCGCTTGTCGGTGCTCGTGGCGCGCGAGCCGAATCACCTGTCGCAGGAACTGGCGCCGGAAGGGCGCCTGCCCGAGGCGCCGGACGTGGTCGCGGCCGGCTTGCCGGCGGACCTCCTGCGGCGGCGGCCGGACGTGCGGCGCGCGGAGCGCGAGCTGGCGCAGGAGTGCGCGCTGGAGGCGGCGGCGCGCGCGGAGCTGTACCCGCGCATCTCGCTGGCGGGCTCGTGGGGCCAGCGCTCGGTCGAAGGGGCCGAACTCTTCGACGCCGCGAGCAACGGCTGGTCGCTCGGAGCGGGGCTGGTGTGGCCGATCTTCTCGGCCGGCGTGCTGCAGGCCAACGTGCGCGTGCAGAGCGCGCGGGCGGAGCAGGCGCTGGTGCGCTGGCAGATCTCGGTGCTCGCCGCGCAGGCGGAGGTGGAAGACGCGCTGGCGAGCCTGGCGCGCGAGCGCGAGCGGGCGCAGGCGCTCGAGGAATCGTTGCGCGACCAGGTGCGCGCCGTCGAGCTGGCGAACGACCTGTTCACCCGCGGGATGGTCGACTTCTTCGAAGTCCTGCAGGCCCAGCGCGACCAGTTCCGCATCGAAACCGACCTGGCCCGCAGCGCCACCCAGACGACCACCCAAGCCGTTGCCCTCTACAAAGCCCTGGGCGGCGGCTGGGAATGACCCGCGGAGCCCCGCCGGCCGCCGACAGCGCAGCCGCGTACGGTGCCTGGCTCTTTTTTTTGCGCAGCGCCGCGCTGCGCGAAAAAAAGTGCCTGGCTCCGTACGCGGCTGCCTCCCACGACCCCTCGACCCGGAGCCGCCTCAACCCTGCAAGTGCGCCTCGACGAACCAAAGCTGCTTGTCAGCCCTCTGCGTCAACTCCGTGAACAAGTCCGCCGTGCCGTCGTCCCCGAGCTCCTCCGCGAGCGCAACCGCCGCGCGCGTCTGAGACCCGAACGTCGCGATCGCGCTCGACAGCGCCTCGACATGCTGCAGCCCGCTCGTCGCCTCGAGCGGATACTCCTTCAACGCGCTCTCCTTCGCCGCGACGCGCACCGTCCCGCGCGCCGTCCCCCCGAGCTGCACCGCCCGCTCGGCCAGCTCGTCGACCGCTTCCTCCGCCATCTCGGAGACCTGATCGAACAGCTCGTGCAGCGCGATGAACTGCGGCCCCTTGACGTTCCAGTGCGCCTGCTTGGCCTGGAACTGCAGGTCGATCGCCGTGGTCAGGCGCGTGTTGAGCAGCTCGACCAGCCGGGCGCGCGCCGCCTCGGGCAGGTCGTTCTTCGTGCGGTGGAGTTGTTGCTTCATGGGAGTTCCTCTCGCGGACGCGGGATCGGGTTCGTGAGCCCAGATTAGCCGGAGCGCGGCCCGGATCGGGATCGAGGCTCGCGATCGTCGCGAGCGAAGCTGCCGATCGGGCGGACGCGGACGGAGCGCGAGCGAGGTGCGCGGCGCTGCCCTACGCACAACTGCGGTCCGCGCAGCTCCGTCTGACGCAGGAGTTCGAGCCACTCCGCTCGGCGTTCCGGCGGGAGCGGCAGGTAGAGGTGCGAATACGCGACGCGGTGGTGCTGCTGCGTGCCGCGGAAGATGCGCGCGAGCTCGCCCTGGTCGGGCTGGCCGGCACAGTTCCGGATGCTCCACTCGTAGAGCACGCTGTTCGCGTCGGACTCGAGCACGGTCCAGGTCGTGTCGGAGCAGCGCTTGCGCATCTGGGCCTCGAGTTGCCGCATCAGCTCCAGCGGGGCCAGCGAGCTCAAGCTGCGGTCGACGATCTGCTGCGTCAGCATCTCGCGGTGGTTCGCGAGCGTCTGACCGTTCGGCACGAGCTCCTGGATGCCCTGGTTGCCGTCGTCGGCCTCGAACACGACCACCCACGGGCCGTCGTCGGGGATGTAGAGGCGCTCGCCCGTGTCGTAGAGCGAGCGGCACGAGGCCGTCAGGGTGAGCGACAGCAGGGCTGCGAGCACGAGGCGCGGCATGCGTTTCTCCACGGCGGGTTCGCGGGGCAGCCTAGCATCGGCCGCGCGGGTTACCGCCGCTCCGTGCGCCGCTAGGCTCGGCCGGAGCTACCCTGACCGCCGTGCGTCCGTGGAACAAGCAAGCCAAGCCGCAGGGTCGCTGGACGCTGTTCGCCGCGTTGCTCGTCGCCGCGGGCCTCGGGCTTGTCCTGTTGTGGGCGATGCAGTCCGCCTTCCAGGTCGGCGACGACATGATCGCGTCGGTCGAGGAGTCGAAGCTCGACCGGGGCCCGCGGTTGCGAGCGTCGGCGCGCCGCGAGGAAGCCGCGGGCACGGCGCTCTCGGCCGAGTACCTGCGCGGCGTCGTGCGGCTGCCCGACGGTGTCCCCCCGGACGAGAAGGCCTGGCTCGAGATCACGCGGCGTTCGGCGCGCACGGGCGATGTCCGGCGCGTCGACTGGGACGCCGAAGGGCGCTTTGCCGTGCCGCTCGATGCAACGGCCGACGAGCTGCATGTCGAGCTGCGTGGACGATACCTGCACCTCGAAGCGCCCGTCGTCGTGCCACCCGGCGAGCTCGCGCGCGAGCTGACGCTGAGGCCCCGGCTCGGCGGCCGCCTCGAGCTGCGCGTCGACCTGCCCGAGTCCCTGCGCGGCTGGCTCGGCGAGCAGACCGATGTCCGGATCGACTGCACCGAGCCGCACGCCAGTGCGATCGATCCGGTTTTCGCGCACCTGCAGCGGCGCGCCGATGGCGCCGTGGGTGCCGAGTTCGGCGTGCTACCTGCGCCCTCGCGCTGGACGATCTCGACGCGGGATCTCGCGCTGCGCTCGGATCCGTTGCAGAGCGTGGCCGTCGAGCCCGGAGCAACGGCGTATTGCACGCTGCCGTGGCACGGGTCGCCCGCGCTGCGCGTCGAGGTGTGGCTGCCCGCAACGGTTCACAGCGGCGAGTTGAGCCTGATGCTCAGGCGCAAGGGCTCGGGCGGGCACGGCCGGAGCGAGCCCGTCCACGTCCGCAGCGTCAGCGGCAAGGAGCCGCAGCGCTTTCTCTTCAGCTCGTTGGAGCCCGGCACCTACTCGCTGCGCGTCGAGCACCCGGCTTGCATGAGCGAGCAGCTCGACCTCGGGCTACTGGACGAATCCTCCGGGGTGGTCGAGCGCGAGATCCTGCTCCTGACGCGGGCAGCACCGGGCACGGTCCGCGGTCAGGCCCTGTGGCCCGATGACCAGCCCGCGGCGTACGTCCAAGTCTTCGTCGACGCGACCACGGGCACGTTGGCCTCCTCGCTCTCCGTCTCGACCGCGGAGGACGGCCGTTTCGAGATCGGACCGCTCGAAGGCGGGAACTACCGCCTCAGCGCGCGCGCCTGGCGCGAACTCGACGACGAGTCGGCGCCCGCCAACGCCTTGACGGCCAGCCTGGAGGTCGCGCACGACCAGCGCGACGTCGTGCTGCGCCTGCGCGAGGGCGCGCGCTTGAGGGGCGTCGTCGTCGACACCGGGGGTGTGCCGTGGACCAGTTTCCAAGTCGTCGCCAGCCCGGTGGCGAATGGCGAGGGCTCCTGGCTCCCGGCGCGGCAGGTCGCGTGTACCGCCGACAGCGGCGACGGCAGCTTCGAGCTCGTCGGCGTCTACGAAGGCGAATGGGATGTGTGCGCCAGCTCGCGGCGCGCCGAGTCCGACACGGTGCGCGCGCGCGTCGGGGCCGGCGCGAGTGCGGTACGCCTGACGATGCCACGCCTCGTGCGCCTCGCGGGTCGCGTGGTCGACATGCAGGGGCTGCCGATCGAGGGTGCTCGGGTGACGCTGCATCGAAACGGGCGCGGGCGAGGTGAACGCGAGGACGAGAGCAGGTCGGACCGCCGGGGCGGTTTCGAGCTCTTCAGCCGGCCGGGGACGCTCGAGCTGAGCGGCTACTGTGTCCGACGCATCGGCGCGGCACCTTCCGCGGCCGGCCGTCCGACGCGCGTGCCTTGGCAGGGCACCTACCCCGGCTTCACGGCCGCGGCTGGCGAGGTGCGTACGGACATCGAGCTCGTGCTCGACGCGCCCGGATCGATCGCGTGCGAGCTCGTCTACCCGCCCGGTGTCGAGGCACCGCTGACGGTCCCCGAGCTCGTCGCCGAGCGCGGGACCGTCACCGCCCCGGGGAGCCGGCCAGCGGGCGTGGCCGGCAGGAACAAGTACTCGAAGACGAACTGGGACTGGACCGGCCTGACCGCGGGCCCATACCGCCTGCGCTTCTCCGCGGCGGAGTGGCAGTCGGGCTGGTCGACGGTGAATGTGATCGGCGGGGAGGTCGCGCAGGTGACCGTCGCGATGCAGCGCGCGGCGCTGCTGCGCATCGACGGTTCGGCTGCCGACACGCGCGGATGGGAGGTCAGCCTGAGCGACCCGAACGGCTTGTCGCTCCACCCGCACGCGCAGCTCGGCCGGCAGAGCCTGATCGGCCTGGACCTGTCGCTGCCGCCGGGCCTCGTCGACGTGACCGTCAGGTCGTCGGGCGGAGCGGTGTTTCAGCGCTGGGTCACGCTGGAGAGCGGGGTGACGACGAGCGTCGAGGTCGAGTTCAAAGACTGACCGCGCTCAGCGCCCGATCAGGCACACCGCCTGCACCGCGACGCCCGCGCCGTTGGCCAGGGCGCCGAGGCCTTCGAGCGACTTGCCTTTCACGTTGACGCGCTCGACCTCGATCCCGAGCAGCGTCGCGATGCGTTGGCGCATCGCGGCTCGGTGGGGCGCGATGCGCGGGCCTTCGGTGGCGATCACGATGTCGGTGTTGACGACGTGGAAGCCGGCGGCGTGGAGCTTGGCCAGCGCCTGCTTCAAGAGTTCGGCGCTGTCGGCGTTCTTCCACCGGGGGTCGCGGTCGGGGAAGAGCGTGCCCAGGTCGTCGAGGCCGGCGGCGCCGAGCAGGGCGTCGGTCAGGGCGTGCAGCACCGCGTCGCCGTCGGAGTGGCCTTCGGGGCCGCTGGGGTGCGGCAGCAGGATGCCGCCGAGGACGCAGGGCCGGCCGGTCACCAGCCGGTGGATGTCGAAGCCGGTGCCGACGCGCAGGTCGCTCTTCATGCGGGGTCTCGTTTCGTGCTCACGTCGTGCTGCCGCGGGCCTCAGGTCGCCTTGCGCTCCGCCTGACGCGCGCGCAGGAGCGCCGCCGCGATCAGCAGGTCGTCCGGCGTCGTGATCTTGATGTTCGCCGCCTCGCCGGGCGCGATCGGCACGCCGCCGTGGTAGCGCTCGTACAGCGCCGCGTCGTCGGTGGCGCGGAAGTTCTCGGCGCGCGCGCGCTCCAGCAGCTCGCGGAACAGCTCGGCGCGGAAGACCTGCGGCGTCTGCGCGCTCCACAGGACCGAGCGGTCGAGCGTGCTGACCGAGTGCTGGCCGTCGGACGAGGTCTTGATCGTGTCGACCACCGGCACCGCCACCAGCGCCGCGCCGCGCTCGCTCGCCAGCTCGATCGCGCGCTGGATCGTCGCCGGCGTCACCAGCGGCCGCGCGGCGTCGTGGATCGCCACCAGCGGCAGCGCGCGGTCCGCGGCGCCGACGCCGGCGCGTACGGAATCGGTGCGCTGCTCGCCGCCGGCGACGATCGTGCGCACCTTCTTCATGCAGCTCGAGTGCGCCGCCAGCTGCGCCAGCCGCGTCAGGTCCTCGCGGTTGCCGACGAGCACCAGTTCCTCGACCGCCGCGACGGCGTCGAAGGCGCGGCAGGCGTGCTCGAGCACCGTCAGGCCCTCGAGGACCAGGAAGGGTTTGCGCGGCGCATCCGGCCCGCTCTGCAGGCGCGTCGAGTTCCCCGCGGCGACGATCACGGCCGCGGTGCGCTGGGGGTGGGGGACGCTCATCGGCGGGGCTTCCTAAGCCGCGGGGGAGAGCGTAGGGTTCGACGCGGCGTGGCAGAAGCATCCCGAGCGCAAGAAGCGCGGCGCCGGCCGCGCGTGGTCCTGGGCATCGACCCGGGCACGCGCGTCGTCGGCTACGGCGCCATCGTCGCCTCGCGCACCGGCCCGCGGCTCTTCGCCTGCGGCGTGCTGCGCACCGACAAGGACGCCGACGTGCCCGAGCGCCTGGGCGCCCTGCGCCTCGAGCTCGATGCCCTGCTCGGCAAGCTGGCGCCCGACGTGGTGGTGGTCGAGCAGGCCTTCGCGCACAAGAACACCCAGTCGGCGCTGCGCATCGGCGAGGGCCGCGGCGTCGCGCTCTCCTGCGCCGCCGTGCGCGGCGCGCGCATCGTGCAGTACGCGCCCGCGGTGGCGAAGAAGGCCCTGATCGGCCACGGCGCCGCCGACAAGAGCCAGGTGGCGGCGATGGTCGCGCGCCTGCTGGGCCTGGCGGAGGCGCCCGAGCCCTTCGACGCCACCGACGCGCTGGCGCTGGCGCTGGCCTTCCTGCAGCGCGACGCCTTCGAGCAGAAGCTCGGCAGCGCGCGCGACGCTGGAGTGGCCCCGCGATGACCGGCGTCGAGCCCCTCGAGCGCGAACTGGCGGCCGCCGTCGGCGAGCTGCAGGTGCTGGCGCGCCGGCTCGCGTTCCCGCTGCACGGCCAGAGCGTCCAGGCCGAATTCGCGGCCCTCGACGCCTTCGGCACGCTGTGGCTGGTCGCGCAGGCTGCCCCGGACCTCGACCGCGCGCTGCTCGACGCGCTCGGCCTGCTCGCCTGCGCGCGCGAGCACGCCGCTGAGTTCGGCGCGGGCGAGGTGCGCGTCGCGCTGTGCGCCGGCCCCGCCGCGCGCGAGCTGGCGGAGCGCGCGGCGCCGCTGGCCGATGTCGTGGTCTTCGAACTCCAGAGCTGGTCCGCCGACGGCGTCGCGCGGCGGCGCTGCGTGCAGCGCTCCGGCACACGGCGTGGGCAGTGCAGCGTCGACGAACTGCGCGCCAGCCTGCCGGACGGGCAGCGCGCGCTCTTCGACCTCGCCGACGCGCGCCTGGCGCGCATCGACGGCGAGCTCGAGCGCGTGGCGCGGCCGACGGTGCTCGCCTGGCGCGCGCGCGGGCGCGAGCTGGCGCGCGTCGCGCTCGCGGACGGCGCGCTCGAGCTGCGCAGCGGCCCGCGCTTCCAGGCGCGCTTGCAGACGCCCGCCGACCTCGAGCCCTGGCTCGCGGCCGTGCTCGAGCTGCACTTCGAGCCGCCGGCGGACGCCGACGGCCTCGCGCCGCTGCCCGAACGCGAAGCGCCCGCGCGCCTCGACCCCGGCGAGCCCTTGTTGAGCGCCGAGGAGCTGGCCGCATTCCGCGACTGAACCCGCCTTTCGCGCTGGGAAACTGGCGGTCAGAAGGAAGTCTTATTCACGCGCGCCGGCCCTTCCCGCGCCCGGGTCCGACTGCCCCCTTGTGATCGCCCCGTCTCCTACGGCAGGTTGAGCGCGTTCGCGCGGGCTCCGACACCCGCGCGCGCACGGACGCGGCTCTCCCGCGGCCGGACCGATGGCGGCCCGACCCGCGGGTCTGTGTCCACGACACGGCCGGCGATGAACTGGGACCAGGCTCGCAAGCTCTTGCGCCTCACAGGCACGCGCTCGGAGACGACGCGCGAGGAGCGGCGCACTGCCCGAGAGGACCAGCACGAGCCCTTCGCCGCCCAGCGCGCGCACTCCTTGTGCATCGCCAGCGGCAAGGGTGGCACGGGCAAGTCGGTGGTCAGCGCCTCGATCGCCACGCTCCTGGCGCGCAAGGGCCGCACGCTGCTGGTCGACGCCGACCTGGGCGTCGGCAACGCGCACATCCTGCAGAACCTGTGTCCCGAGCACAGCTTCATCGACGTCGTCGAGGGCCGGCTCTCGGTGCGCGACATCCGCGTCGCCTGCCGGCCGCAGCTCGACCTGCTCGCGGGGGGCTCGGGCATCTCGCGCATGGCGGGCCTCTCGACCTACGAGCTGCACCTGGTGGCGCTGGGCCTCGAGAGCCTGGAGACCGAGTACCGCCACGCGCTCGTCGACTCGGCCGCGGGGATCTCGAACCAGACCGTCGCCTTCGCCGCCGCGAGCGACGCGGTGCTCTTGGTGACGACGCCCGACGTCACGGCGCTGACCGACGCCTACGCTTTCCTCAAGGTGCTCTTGCAGCGCAAGGCCGACCTGGTGCCGCTGTTCGTGGTCAACCGCGCCACGTCCGAGGAGGAGGCCGAGCACGTCGCCGAGCGCCTGCGCGGCGTGTCGCAGAAGTTCCTGGGGCGCGAGCCGCGCTACGTCGGCTGGCTGCCCGACGAGCACCTGGTGACCGACTGCGTCAACGCGCGCCAGCCGGTGGTCGTGCGCGCGCCCGAGTCGGCCTTTGCCCAGGCGGTCGAGCGCCTGCTGGTCGCGCTGCAGGCCGAGTTCGACCGCCACCACCCGCGCGGCCTGGGCCGCACGCTGCTGCGCACGGTCGGCTATTCCCCGCTCCGCTGAACGGCGCGCGGCGCAACCGGAGTTTCGCGCGTCACCGCGGCGCGACTCGCGCGTCTACCGGCTGCATGGCCCGAGGATCCGACCCGACCGTCCCGCTGTTCCTGATCGGCGTCCTGGCCGTCAGCGTGCTCCAGACGTCCCGCGAGCAGTCGCTGGCCGAGCGCACGCGCCGCCTGACGCTCGCCGCGCAGGCACCCGCCGAGGCGCGGCCCTTCACGCGCTGGAGCGCGCGCGAGCTGCGCTCGCTGCCCGGGCTGGGCGAGCGCCGCGCGGTCGCGATCGTGCGCGCGCGCTGGAGCGGCCTGATCAGCGGCGAGCCCGATTCGCTCGATGCCGTGCCGGGGATCGGACCCGAGACCGTGGCGACGATCCGGGCGGAGCTGGGGCGCCGGGCAGGGCGGGCGCGCGAGTGACCGGCGCGACGCGCCCGGTTGTCACCTCGCGCCGAGCGCGGTACCGTGCCCCCGCGACCATGGCGTCCCGAGTCCACCCGCCGCCGCTGCGCCGTTCCGCGCTCGCCCTGTTGGTCGCGCTCCTGCCCGCGTTGCTCCTGGTCTCCAGCCTGGGCGGCGAGACGGCCTGGATCCACGCGCACGGCGACCAGGGGCCGCATGTGCACCTGCTGCCCGCCGGAGCGGGTCCCGACGAGCACGGCGATCTCGCGGCCTGGCACGACGCGCACCACGGCTCGCAGCACGAGGACGGCGCGCCGCGGGATCACGAATCCCCGCCCGACGGCCTGAAGTTCGACGTGCCGGGCGTGCTGCCGCGGTCCGCTCGCACGCTGAGCGAGGACGTCTCGGTCCACCTGCGGGTCTCGCTGGCCGCGAGCGCGCTCGAAGCGCCGCGCTCGGCGCCGCCGGCCTGGCTGCGGCGCCGTCCGGACCCCTGCGCCGCACCTCCCTGGCCACGCGGCGGCACGGGCCTCGTCGCCGTGCTGCGCTCCAGCCACGCGTTCCTGAGCTAGCTCCACCGTGGGACCCGGGCCCCGTCGCGGGGCCGTGTCGTCGCGCGCGTGGCCTCGCCTCCGCTCGACGTTCGCATTCGAACCGTCCCGAGGAGCGTCCATGAGCCCGTTGCGCGCCGTTCTTGCAGCTCTCGTCCTGTCCCTGATCGCCACCCAGCTCGCCTGCCACGCCGAACGCGAGCACGACCCGGCCGTCGAGGCGGCCGAGGAGCTCGCTCCGGCGCGCCAGACCGTGTTCGGCGAGCAGCTCCTGCTGTTCGTCGAGCACCCCGAGCTGGTGCAGGGCGTCTCGGCGCGGTTCCTGGTGCACCTGTCCGTCAGCCAGACGGGCGAGCCGCTGCGCGAGGGTCGCGTGCTGCTCGAGATCGGCGCGACGCGCTTGAGCGCCGAGGCGCCGCTGCGCGACGGCCTGTTCGTTCCCGAGGGCAGCCTGTCCCAGGCCGGCGAGTTCCCCGCGCGCCTGGTGGTCGAGAGCGCGGCGCTGCGCGAGACGCTCGAGCTCGGCTCGATCCGCGTGCACCCCGACGCGGCCGCGGCCGCCGCAGCCAGCGCGGCCAGCGCGAGCAGCGCGGCGGACGAGCTGCCCGGCGCCGTGCCGTTCCTGATGGAGCAGCAGTGGAAGCTCAAGCTGCTCCTGGCCGCCGCACAGGAGCGCCAGCTCGGCACCGGCTGGACGATCCCGGCGCGCAGCGCCGCCCTCGAAGGGCGCAGCGCGATCGTCTCCTCGTCGGTCGGCGGCCGCCTGGTCGCCGGTCCGGCGGGGGCCCTGCCGCGCAGCGGCGAGCGGGTCGAGGCCGGCCAGCTGCTCGGCTTCGTCGAGCCGCCGCTGTCGCCGGCCGAACGGGCCCAGCTCGAGGCGCTGCGCCTGGAACGCGAGCTCAAGACGCTCGAGCTGGTCCGCGCCGCGGCCGAGGCCGAGGTGCGCGTGCTCTTCGCCGAGCGCGACCACGCGCGCCTGACCCAGCTGCGGCCCGAAGGCCTGGGCACGCAGCGCGAGCTGGAACAGGCCGAAGAGGCGCTGGCGTTGGCGCGCGCCGAACGCGACGGGGCGCGCCAGGCGACGCAGGCGCTCGAGCGGCTCGAGCTGGAGCGCCAGGCGCCGCGCCTCGAGCTGCGGGCGCCGATCGCGGGCCGCGTGGTCGAGACGCGGGCCGTGCTCGGCGAAGCGGTCGAGCCCGGCCAGCCGCTGCTGCGCATCCTCGACACGACGCGCCTCGCGCTCGAGGGCCGCGTCAGCGAGTTCGACCTGCCCAAGCTGCGCGGCGCGACGCGCGCGGCGGTCGAGTTCGCCGCGCTGCCGGGCCGCAGCTTCGAGCTCGCCGCGGGCGCGGCCGGGCCCTACATCGGACCCGAGGTCGACCCCGAGTCGCGCACGCTGCTCGTGCGCTACGAACTCGACGACCCCGAGGGCTTGCTGCGCGCCGGCCTGCTGGGCGAGCTGCGGCTGGTCACGGGCGAGCAGCGCGTGCCGGTCGCCATCCCGCGCAGCGCGATCGTCACGGACCAGGGGCTGCCGACCGTGTACGTGATGCTCGCCGGCGAGCTGTTCCAGCGCCGCGACGTCGAGCTCGGGATCGACGACGGCACGCACGTCGAGGTGCGCGCGGGCCTCGAGCCGGGCGAGCGCGTCGCGACGCGCGGGGCCTACCTGGTGAAGCTCGCGGCGCTGGCGCCGGCCTCCTTCGGCCACGGCCACGCCCACTGACCGGGAGCGCGCGCGCCATGGTCAACCTGCTGATCCGCTGGTCGCTCGCCAACAAGAGCTTCGTGCTCGTGCTGGCCGGCGTGCTGCTGTGCTCGGGCGTCTACGTCGGCTCGCGCATGGCGGTCGACGTCTTCCCGGACCTGACCGCGCCGACGGTGACGGTGGTGGTCGAGGGGCACGGCCTCGCCCCGCGCCAGATGGAGGCCCAGGTCACCTTCCCGATCGAGGCGGCCGTCAACGGCGCGCCCGACGTGCGGCGCGTGCGCTCCGGCACCACCGTCGGCCTGGCGGTGGTGTGGGTCGAGTTCGAGTGGGGGACCGACATCCAGCGCGCGCGCCAGACGGTCGCGGAGCGCCTGGCGACGGTCGCGGGCGCGCTGCCCGCGGGCGTCAACCCGCCCAAGCTGGCGCCGGCGTCCTCGATCATGGGCGAGATCCTGTTCGTCTCGCTGACCTCGGAGCAGCACAGCCAGCTCGAGCTGCGCACGGTCGCGACCACGCAGCTGCGCCGCCGGTTGCTCTCGGTGTCCGGCGTGTCGCAGGTGACCCCGATCGGCGGCGACACCAAGCAGTACCAGGTCGTGCTGGCGCCCGAGCGGCTGCAGGCCTACGGCCTGACCGCGCGCGACGTGGCCCGCGCGCTGCAGGAGACCAACCAGAACGTCTCGGCCGGCGTGCTGGTCTCCGGGTCCCAGGAGACGATCGTCGAGGGCCTCGGGCTCCTGCGCACGGTCGAGGACATCGGCCAGACCGTGGTCGCGCTGCGCGACGGCGTCGCGGTGCGCGTGTCGGACCTCGGCCAGGTCGCGGTCGGCGTGGCGCTCAAGCGCGGCCTGGGTTCGGCCTCGCGGCGCGACGCCGATTGGAAGCCGATCATCGAGTCGGGCGTGATCGTCGCCATCCAGAAGCAGCCGGGCGCCAACACGCTGGAGCTGACCGAGCGCCTCGACCTGGCCCTGGCCGAGATCCAGGCCGGCCTGCCGCCGGGCATGCACATCAACCGCGACCTGTTCCGCCAGGCCGGCTTCATCGCCAACTCGGTGCGCAACACGACCACCGCGCTGGTCGAGGGCGCGCTGGTCGTGATCCTGATCGTGCTGCTGTTCCTGGCCAGCGGACGGGCCAGCCTGGTGACGCTGGTCGCGCTGCCGCTGTCGCTGCTGAGCGCCGTGCTCGTGCTGCGCCTCTTGGGCGGCACGATCAACACGATGACGCTGGGCGGGATGGCGATCGCGATCGGCGCGCTGGTCGACGACGCGATCATCGACGTCGAGAACGTCGTGCGCCGCCTGCGCGAGAACCGGCTGCGGCCCGCCGCGCAGCGCCGGCCGGCGCTCGAGGTCGTCTACGCCGCCAGCGTCGAGGTGCGCGCCTCGATCGTGCTCGCGACGCTGATCATCGTGTTGGTCTTCCTGCCGCTGTTCTTCCTCTCGGGCGTCGAGGGCCGGCTGCTGCAGCCGCTCGGCCTGGCCTTCAGCGTGGCGCTGGGTGCCTCGCTCCTGACCGCCCTGACCGTGACGCCGGTCCTGTGCGCGCTGATCCTGCCCACCAGCCGCACCGTCGAGCGCGGCCGCGAGCCGCGCCTGGTCGCGGGCTTGAAGCGGCTCTACGCCGCGCCGCTGGACTGGGCCCTGCGCCATCCGGCCTGGGTCGCGCTCCCCAGCCTGGTCCTGTTCGCCGCCAGCGTCTGGGGCGCAGCGCGGCTGGGCCGCAACTTCCTGCCCGAGTTCAACGAAGGGGCGCTGGTGGTCGGGCTGGTCAGCGTGCCCGGCACCTCGCTGGAGCAGAGCGACGAGCTGGCGCGGCTGGCCGAGCAGGTCCTGATGCGCCATCCCGAGATCGCCGCCATCGGCCGCCGCACGGGCCGCGCCGAGGAGGACGAGCACATCCAGGGCGTCGAGTCGAGCGAGATCGACCTGACGCTCGACATGCAGGCGCCGGAGCGGCTCGGTCTGCCGCGGCGCAGCAAGGCCGAGCTGCTCGAGGCGCTGCGCGCGGACCTGGCCGGCGTGCCGGGCGTGCAGGCCACCTTCGGGCAGCCGATCAGCCACCGCATCGACCACATGCTCTCCGGCGCGCGCGCCAGCATCGCGGTCAAGGTCTTCGGGCCGGACCTCGGCCGACTGCGCACGCTCGGAGAACAGGTCGAGCGCCTGATGCAGGACGTGCGCGGCGTCGTCGACCTCTCGGTCGAGCAGCAGACGCTGGTCCCGACGCTGCGCGTCGAGTTCGACCGCGCCGCCCTCGCGCGCCACGGGCTGCGCGTCGGCGACGTGGCCCAGGCCCTGGAGCTGGCGACGCGCGGACAGGTCGTCGGGCGGGTCCTGGAAGGCCTCGAGTCCTACGACCTGCTGCTGCGCGTCGGTCCGCCGGCCACGGGCGACGTGCACGCGCTCGGGCGTGCCCTGGTCGAGACCCCCGACGGCGCGCGCCTGCCGCTGTCGGCCCTGGCGCAGCTGGTCGACGAGCCCTCGCCGAACTTCATCAGCCGCGAGAACGTGCAGCGCAACATCGTGGTCATGTGCAACGTCGCCGGCCGCGACGTGCGCGGCGTGGTCGAGGACCTGCGGCGTGCCATCGCGGCCGGCGTGGACCTGCCGCAGGGCTACCACGTCGAATACGGCGGGCAGTTCGAGAGCGCCGAGTCCTCGTCGCGCTTCCTGGCCTTCCTGGGCGTGGTGATCGTCGCCGGCATCGCCGGGTTGCTGTACTTCATGTTTCATTCGCTGCGCGACACGCTCCTGATCCTGCTCAACCTGCCGCTGGCGCTGATCGGCGGCGTGGCGGGCGTCTACGTCACCGGCGCGACGCTGACCGTGGCCTCGATCATCGGGTTCATCACGGTGTTCGGCGTCGCGGCGCGCAACGGCATCATGCTGGTCTCGCACATCCGCCACCTGCAGCAGGCCGAGGGCGTGGCCGACTTCGACGAGGCGGTGCGGCGCGGCGCGCTCGAGCGGCTGGCGCCGATCCTGATGACGGCCCTGGCGGCCGGGCTGGCGCTCCTGCCGCTCGCGCTGCGCGGCGAGGAGCCCGGCAACGAGCTGCTGACGCCCATGGCGGTGGTGATCCTGTTCGGCCTGACGAGCTCGACCCTGCTCAACATGCTGGTCGTCCCGGCCCTGTTCCTGCGCTTCGGGCGGAGCCGCCCGGCGCCCGAGTCCCTGTCGGTGCACGCGGAGGTGTCGCATGGCTAGTCGCGTCCTCGAGCGCACGCTGTTCCTGCTGGCCGCCGCGTCGGTCTGCGCCTGCGCCACGGTCGATCCGCAGCCCGACTATCGGCGCGCGCGCGAGTCCGTCCGAGCCGCGACCGGCCTGGCGGCGGTGCACGACCCCGAGCAGCCGGTGCTGAGCGCGACCGAGCTCGCCGCGCGGCTGGCGGATGGCCTGGGCGTCGAGGAAGCGACCGAGCTCGCGCTGCTCGAGAACCGGCGCCTGCACGCCGGCTTCCTGGCGCTGGGCGTGGCGCGCGCCGACTACGTGCAGGCGGGCCTGCTGCGCAACCCGAGCCTGAGCCTCGAGCTCTTGTTCCCCGAGGGCGGCGGCCGCGTGCGCTGGGCGGCCGACCTGGCGCTCAGCGTGACCGAGATCTGGCAGCTGCCCGAACGCCAGGCGCTGGCGGCCGCGGGCGTCGAGCAGGAGCTGCTCGAGCTGACGCACTTCGCCGCCGAGCTGGTGGCCGCCACGCGCCGCGCCTACTTCGAGGCCGTCGCCGCGCGCAGCGGCGCCGAGGTGGCGAGCGCCAACCACGAGCTGGCGCGCCGCACGCTGGACGCGGTGCGCCGGCGCGTCGAGGCCGGTGTCGCGGAGCGCAGCGAAGCGGGCCTGGCGGAGGGCCTGGCGTTGGGCGCGCAGCTGGCGCTGCACCGCGCCGAGCAGGCCGATGCGGGGTCGCGGCGCGCGCTCGCGGCGCTGCTCTCGCTCGAGGCCGATCTCACGCGCGTCGCGCTGACGGACGCGCTGCCCGCGCCCGACTGGCCGGAGCACGATCCCGAGGCGCTGCTGCAGCAGAGCCTGGAACGGCGCGCCGATCTGCGCGCGGCGCGCAACTCCGTGGCCGCGGCCGAGGCCGAGCTGGCGCTGGAGCTCCGCCGCCGTACCCCTGAGCTCGAAGCCGGCCTCGCGGTCGAGCGACCCGAGGGCGGCAGCAGCAGCGATCTCCTGGTCGGTCCGGTGGCGGCGCTCGAGCTGCCGCTCTTCGACCAGCACCAGGTGCGCGTGCGGCGCGCCGAGCTCGAGCTCGCGCGGCGCACGAAAGAGCACGAGGCGCTGCGCGCCGAGGCCGGGCAGGAAGTGCGCGCGGCGCTGGCGCGCGCGGCCGCGGCGGCGCGGGCGGCGACCTTCGCGCGCGCGGAACTGTTGCCGGGCGCCGAGCGCACGGCGCAGGGCGCCGAACGCGCCTACGAACTCGGGCACTCGACGGTGCTGACCCTGCTGCAGGCGCGCGCGGCGGTGCTCGAGGCGCGGCGTTCCGTGCTCGAGACGGCCCTGGAGGCAGCGCTGGCGCGCATCGAGGCGCAGCGTGTCTGCGCCGGCGCGCTCAGTTGGTCTTGAAGGTCCACTCCAGGTGCTGGCCGGCGCTGGTCTCGCCGCCGGGCTTGCGGCCGACCTTCCAGTCGGCGACGACCTTGTACTCGGTCTTCAACTTCAGCGGCGCCTTGGGCAGCAGGCACCAGGCGCCCGCGGGCGCCAGCTCGGGGTTGGTCGGCTCCTGCGGCGTCGAGAAGTGGCAGTCGACGACCTCCTTGAAGTCCTTGCCCGTGTAGAGCGTCATCGTGATCACCACCGCGTCGCCCTGGCGGTCGAGCGGGTTGGTCTGCAGCGTCACCGGGTAGCCGAGGTTGCCGGCCTCGTCGACGCTGCCGGGCGGCCCGCTGGGGATCGGGTCGGGATACTCGTTGCCGATGAAGGCCGTCGGCACGTCCTGCTGGCCGGCGTACGGCCACACGACGACGAACTCCTTGTCGTAGGGCGCGGCGAGCGAGTCGGTGTCCATCACGCAGAACTCGCCCTTCCAGCCCCAGCCGATGCGCAGCAGGCCCGGGTCGATCAGCGGCAGGCGGTGGTAGAAACTGCCCATCCACACGTCGACCGCTTCCTTGTAGTCGGCGACGCTGCCCCACACGATCACCGAGTGGCCGCCGGCCCAGGCGCCCTCGACGGTGTAGCCCTCCTTGTCGGCGTACTCCTCGTGCGCGTCGGGCCACTGCTTCTGCTCGGGGTGCAGCACCAGGTAGGCGGCGTGCAGCGCGCAGGGCACCGACAGGTCGGGGTCGAAGCGCAGCTTCCACAGGCCCTCGATGCGCTTGGCGAAAGCCTGCTCGCGCAGCTGGTTCATGTAGGCGAGCACGTCGAGCGCCTCGGGCGGCCAGGCGTCCTCGTTCTTCTTGGCGATGCGCTCCGCGACGCCGGGCAGCGAGCCGAGCAGCCACTCGCGCCAGCGCGCCTCGAGCTCGCCGACCGTGAAGCCCAGCGCCGAGGCGTACAGGTCGAGCGTGCGGCCCTTGGGGTTCGACGACAGGAACTTGTAGGCCGGCTGGAACAGGTTCGACTCGTCGAGGAACTCGACGATCGACGTGCACTTGTGCAGGTCGTTGCCCTGCACCGCGCCCAGCGCGTCGACGAAGGAGCGCGCGAAGGCCGGGTCCTCGCCGCGCTCGGCCAGGTAGCGCATCCAGGTGCGCGAGCCGGCGATGCCGGCCTTGGCCAGGCGCAGCAGCTCCTCGCGCTCGCGCTTCTCCTCGTCGCTCTGCACGCGCGTGTCGCCGAAGCCGGCACCCTCGCTCTCCTTGAAATAGAAGTTGGGCAGCGTGCAGCCGAAGCACGAGAGCGTCACCCAGTTCAGGTGACCCGCGGTCAGCGGCGTGTGCACGTTCTCGCGCATGCCGGCCAGCGCCACGAGCAGCGGCGCCTGCACCGCGGTCTCGAACTGCGCCAGGTGCACGTGCACGCCGTTCTTGAGCGTGAAGCCGCCCAGCTCGGTGTTCGGCCGCTCGAGGATCTTGACGTCGTCGTCGATCATCTCGCCCGACTTGATCATCTCGGCCGCGAAGGCCTTGTACTTCTCGCGCGAGTCGATCAGCACCCACACCCAAGGCTTCTGGAGCCCGGCCTGGACGCGCGGCAGGTCGAGTTTGCCGGTGCGCAGCCAGCGCGACAGCGCCAGCGCCCGCAGCGTCTCGCGCAGCATGCGCTCGGCCTTCTCGAGCTTGAAGTTGGCGCGCAGCTCGATCTGGCCGCGGCGCACGAAGGTCGCCTCGACGCCGCAGGCCTTGCGGATCACCGCGTCTTCGACCATGCCGGTCTCCAGGCCGTCGATCGCGAGCTTCTTCGCTTCGCGCACCTGGGCGTAGATGTCGCCGCGCCGCTCGCGCAGCGGCTCGTGCGCCGCGGGCGCCCACTCGCCGGCGACCTGCACGTGGCCGAGCAGCGCGTGGGCCTCGGCGTTCTCGCCGTCGAGCATCAGGATGCGCCGCGCCAGCGCCAGCTGCTCCTCGCCGCTGAGCGTCGCCATCACCGCCGCCAGCTGCTTGGCGACCACGCGGATCTGCTTGGCGCCGCTGTCGAGGTGGTCGAGCGGCTTCTTGGCCTTGGCCAGGTCGTCGAGGCAGGCCTTGGAGAGCTTCTCGTGGTTGGCCTTGGCCAGGCCCAGGCGGTCGAGCGCGAACAGGAGATCTTTCATCTCCTTCTCGCGCCCGCCCTTGGCCAGCTGGCGGGCGATGCCCTCGAGCGGCGCCAGCATCTGCGGCGTGATCGGGCCCGCGGTCTCGGGTGCCGCGGGCTTCTGCGGCGGTTTCTGGAACGAGGGCAGGAGGCTCAGGCCGCCGAGCAGGGCCGCGAGCGCGAGCGTGTTCGTGAGCTTCATGGGGTGTCGACGAGTATGCGCCGGACGCCGATCCGCGCCAGCCTGCGCCCGCTGCATTGCTACGCGCAGGCGGCTCCGTAGACTTGGCGGCCCCGCCGTGCCGAATCCCCCTCCGGAACCGCGCTCCATGGCCGAGACCAGCCGCTCTCCAGCTCCTGGAGCTCCGCCAGTTCCACGCAGCGGCCTGCCGCCGCCGCTGGCGCGCGAGGTGATCGAGCGCTTCGTGCGCCCCGCGCTCGAGGAGGACCGCGGCGCCGGCGACCTGACTTCGGCCACCGCCGTGCCCGAGCGTGCGCGGGCGCGCGCGCGGTTGCTGGCCAAGTCCGACGGCGTGCTGGCCGGCATCCAGGTCTTCGCGCGCGTCTTCGCGCTGTGCGATCCCGGCGCGCGCATCGCGCTGGCCGCCGAGGACGGCGCGCGCTTCCGCCGCGGCCAGGAGCTGGCGGCGGTCGAGGGCCTGGCGCGCGCGCTGCTGACCGCCGAGCGCACGGCGCTCAACTTCGTGCAGCGCATGTCGGGCACCGCCACGCTGACCGCGCGCTACGTCGAGCTGGCGCGCGCCGGCTCGCGCAGCGGACGCGTGGCGCGCGTGCTCGACACGCGCAAGACGACACCGGGCCTGCGCCTGCTCGAGAAGTACGCCGTGCGCTGCGGCGGCGGCGAGAACCACCGCTTCGGCCTCTACGACGAGGTGATGGTCAAGGAGAACCACATCGAGCTCGCCGGCCGGCCGATCCCCGCCGTGCTGGCCGAGCTGCGGCGCGCGGTCGGCCCGGCGGTGCGCATCACCAGCGAGGCGCGCGACGAGCGCGAGGCGCTGGCCGGCGTCGAGGGCGGCGCCGACGTGATCCTGCTCGACAACATGAGCGTCGCCGAGCTGACGCGCCTGTGCCCGATCCTGCGCGCGCGCGCCGCCGAGCTGGGGCGCGCGGTCGAGCTCGAGGCCTCGGGCGGCATCGACCTGACCAGCGTGCAGGCCGTCGCCGGCAGCGGCGTCGACCGGCTCTCGGTGGGCGCGCTGACGCATTCGGCGCCCGCGATGGACCTCTCGCTGGAGCTCGAAGCCCTTGGCTGAGCGCGGCACGACCCCTGCGAGCTCGCCGCGCGTGCTGGAGCTCGACCTGCCGGCCGCGCACAGCGCGGTGCGCATGGCGCGCTCGGTGCTGCGGCGCTACGCGCTGCTCGAAGGTGCGACCGAGCGCGAGATCGAGACCATGGAGTTCATCGCCAGCGAGCTGCTGGCCAACGCCGTCGACCACGGCGGCGGCAACAAGGCGATGGAAGAAGAGGAGGCGCGCGGCGTGCGCATGTCGCTCTTCGCCGCCGTGCGTCCCGACGGCTGGGAGATCCACGTCGGGGACCAGGGCGGCGGCGATCCCGCGCTGCTCGAGCCGCTGCTGACGCCCGGCGAGCTGCCCGACCTCGAGGACGAGCGCGGCCGCGGCTTCTTCCTGATGACGCAGATGCTGCAGGAGATGCGCGTCACGCGCACGCGCGACGGCAAGGGCCTGCTGATCATCGCCTGCCGTCGCTACGGCTCGAACGAGCGCTGAGGCGTGGCGCGCGAGTCGCTGCTCGCCCGCCTGCTGCGCGGCCTCGGCCGCGTGCTGCAGTGGATCCCGGTGCCGCTGGCGGCGCTGCTCAGCGGCGCCTGGGCCGGCCTGATCTGGTACGTCAGCTCGCTCGAGCCGCCCGGCGTCGGCAGCTCGGGCTTCGCCGGCGGCTGGTTGACGAACCTGGCCCACGCGCCGGAGTTCGGGATGTTGACGCTCTGGCTGTGCCTGGCGCTGCCGCGCCGCGACGGCTGGGCGCGCACCGACGGACCGGCGCTGCGCGCGGTGGCGCTGGCGGTCGCGCTGTACGCCGTGGTCGACGAGCTGCACCAGGGCTCCACCGAGCTGCGCGACGGCAGCGTGTTCGACGTGCTGACCGACGTCACCGCCGCGCTGAGCGTGCTGCTGACCGTGCGCTTCGGCGGCGGCGAGCACGCCGACGCGCGCCGCGCCGGGCAGGCGCTGGCCTGGGGCGGCCTGGCCTGCCTCGTCGCCGCGCTGCTCGCGACCGCGGTGCCGCGTTGGTTCCCGGGCATCGCCTGGTTCTGAGCGCGCTCCCGGTTGTGGCGGTACGGTGTCAGGACACTTCTTGACCTGATCGCAGGAAGCCGAGGCATTCGCAGGCGCCGCCGGCGATCAGGTCAAGAAGTGTCCTGACACCGCACCGGCGCCCGCGCGCCGACGCGCTACCAGGCCAGGCGCCAGCCGTTGGTCACGTTGGCTGTCGCCGGCGGGCAGAAGCTCGTCGAGGCGTTGCGGTACCAGGCCGAGTAGTAGCGCGTCACTCCGCTGCCCGGGACGACGCCGCCGCGCTGCGAGAGCGTCTGCGTGTCCTGCGCGAAGGCCGGGTTGGGGTAGAGCGCCTCGCCGGGTCCGGGCTGTCCGGGGACGCCAGCGTTGCGACCCCTCAGACGGATCAGGTTGCCGCCGGCGCACAGGACGCCGTCGTGGAAGCCCTGGTCGCCGGCCGCGTCGTGCTGCAGGAACAGCGTGAAGGAAGCGGTGGGCGTGAAGCGCGAGTGCAGCGTCACGTCGTCGAGTGCCGTATTGCCCTTCGTCTCGAGCTCCGCGCCGCCCGCGTCGAAGCTGTGCCCGCAGCCGCGCCCGGCCAGCCCGGCGTTGCCGCAGGGACAGGGCGTGGTGTGGTCGCCGCCGAGCGTCGCATTGGTGCAGATCGCGAAGCCGGTCGCGCAGTCCGGGTTGCTCTGGAAGAGCGTCCCGATCGTGCCCATCAAGAGCGCCTCGTTCCAGCCGTCCTGGTCGAAGTCTAGGATCGCGAGGCGCTCGCCCGTCACGCCACTGGTCAGCGTGGCCTGCCGGGTGAAGCGGGCGTCACCGCGGTTTCTCCACACCGACATTCCGGCGGGTGTGCCTGCGAAGCCCACGGCCTCGAGGGCGGCCAGGTCGGGGGCTCCATCGCCGTCGAGGCGGCCGATCGCCACGCGCACCACGGCCCGGTCCAGCACGTGCGAGTCGCGCAGCGTGAACTGGCCCAGCCCGTTGCCGACCCACACGTGCAGCAGGTTCGATGCGCCGAGCACGACATCGATGTCGCCGTCCCGGTCGAGATCGCCGACCTCCAGGCAGCGCATCGCCGTCGTCGGGCTGCCGCCAGCCACCACGACCGGCGCAGCGAAGACGCCACCGCCGAGGTTGCGCATCAGCGAGAGCTGGGGGATCGGCGGCACCGTGCTGGTCGTGACCGCGGTGATCAGCAGGTCCTGGTCCAGGTCGCCGTCGACATCGGCGAAACGCACGTAGTTGGAATAGAGGTCGCCCGGCGTCAGCGCCGTGACGCTGAGGGTTCCGAGGCCGTCGACGTTGGTCAGGAGCCGGACCGCGCCCACCGACCCGGAGTCCGACACGACCAGGTCCTGGTCGCCGTCGTTGTCCGCGTCGGCGGCATCGAGGTCGACGCTCGGGTTCAGCATCGGCGTCGCCAACGGGGGACCGAACACGAAGCCCGGCTGCTGGAACCGGATCGACACCTCGCCCGAGACGGAGCTCGCGCGCACGACGTCGAGCCGGCCGTCGCCGTTCATGTCGGCGGCCACCAGCGGGCCGTAGCCCAGGTTCGCCCCGCCGGCGGCAGTGAACGAGCCTGCGCCGGTATTGCGCCAGAACGAAGCGCTCGGCCCGTTGGTCACGATGTCGACGTGCCCGTCGCCGTCGAGGTCGCGCACGATCTCGCTGCGCAAGTACCACGGGGCCGGCCCGGTTTGGACGACCGGGAGCAGCTGCGGGCTGGGGAAGTTGCCGATGCCGTCGCCCAGCAGCGGCACGATCAGCGCACGGGAGCCCTCGACGTCGAGCAGGTCGGCGTCGAGGTCCCCGTCGAGGTCGGCCACCAGCAGCTGCTCGCCGGGGGCGCCTCCGGCCGCCAGGCGCGGGCCCCAGATGAGCGTCCCGGCCGACCAGGTCACGAGCCGCAGGCCCTCCGAGTCCGTGACGATGTCGTCGAAGCCGTCGCCGTCGACGTCGCCGGCGTAGACCTCGCAGGTGTCGAAGCTCCCGACTTGCGAGACGATCTGCCCGCCAGAGCTGGGCTGGACGATCAGCTGACCGACCGAGTTGCCGACGACCACGTCGTCGAGGCCGTCGCGGTCGATGTCCCCGGCCGCGATGGCGCGCAGCGTGCTCGCGTGGCTCGTCTGCGCCAGCTGCTGGTAGCTCAACCCGGCGACGTGCAGCAGACGGAAGATCGGCGAGCTCCCGGCCAGCCCGCGCGTCGCGACGATATCGAGCCGCCCGTCGCCGTTCAGGTCGCCGAGCGCGAGGTCGTCGGGGACGGACGAGGTCGCCACGTCGGGAGCGGCGGTGAACTGGCCCAGCCCGTTGTTGCTCCACAGGTGGATGCCCGGCGCGCCGGCGAAGGCCAGGTCGAGGTCGCCGTCCTGGTCGAGGTCGGCGAGCAGCGGCCGCGACGGGTAGGTCGTGACCGGGATTCGGCCCGTCGACACCAGCGTGCCGCCCTGGTTGCTGAAGAACTCGACGCCCGCCGGGCTGGGCGCCGTCACCAGGCAGACCGCGTCCGGGTCGAGGTCGCCGTCGAGGTCACCCGCCGCGACGCCGCGCAGGCGGAACTGCGCCACGTTCCCCACCGGGGTCTGCGACAGGATCGTGAAGCGGCCGGCGCCGTCGTTGGCGAACACGACCAGCTTCAGCGCGTCCGTGTCGAGCACCACGACGTCGACGTCGCCGTCGAGATCGAAGTCGGCCAGCGCGCCGTCGACAGGGGCCTTGCCCGCAAGCACCGCGAGCGAGGCGTACTCGGCGCAGCTCGATTGCGCGGCGGCGAGAGCGCAAGGCGCGCAGGCCATCAGGGCGGCGACCGCAAGGGAGGGCGGGTGCATCATGGCGAGGCTCCGCGACAGGGTGTCCTGGAGCAGCCTACCTGCTGCGCCCGATCGGCGGGCGGGGAAGGGCCGCGTTTTGGTAGAACGCGCCCCGCGCATGGACCCCACGAACTACCGTTCGCCGCTCTCCGAGCGCTACGCCAGCGCCGCGATGCGCGCCAACTTCTCCGACCAGCGCAAGTTCACCACCTGGCGCGAGCTGTGGATCTCGCTGGCGGAGCACCAGCGCGATCTCGGCCTCGACATCACTGCCGAGCAGCTGGCCGAGCTGCGCGCGCACGCCGAGGACCTGAACCTCGAGGTCGCGGCGCGCTACGAGAAGGAGCTGCGGCACGACGTGATGGCGCAGATCCACGCCTGGGGCGAGCAGTGCCCCAAGGCGCGGCCGATCATCCACCTGGGCGCGACCTCGTGTTTCGTCACCGACAACAGCGAGCTGCTCGCGATGCGCGCGGGCATGGACATCCTGCGCGGGCAGCTGGTCAGCGCCATCGCCGTGCTGCGCGACTTCGCGCTGCGCTGGAAGGACCTGCCGACGCTGGGCTTCACGCACTACCAGCCGGCGCAGGCGACCACGGTCGGCAAGCGCGCGACCTTGTGGCTCGCCGACCTGGTCGAGTGCCTGGCCGAGCTCGACCACGCCGAGGCGCGCCTGGTGTTCCGCGGCGTCAAGGGCACGACCGGCACGCAGGCCTCGTTCCTCGAACTCTTCGGCGGCGACCACGACAAGGTGCGCGAGCTCGACCGGCGCGTGACCAGGCACTTCGGCTTCGCGCGCAGCGCGGCCGTCACCGGCCAGACCTACTCGCGCGTGGTCGACTTCCGCGTCGCGCAGGTGCTCTCGCAGCTGGCGCAGTCGGCGCACAAGTTCGCCACCGACCTGCGTCTCCTGGCGCACGAGAAGGAAGTCGAGGAGCCCTTCGAGGACAAGCAGATCGGCTCCTCGGCGATGCCCTGGAAGCGCAACCCGATGCGCAGCGAGCGCATCTGCGCGCTGGCGCGCTTCGTGATCGAGGCGCTGGGCAACACCGCGCACACCGCGGCCAACCAGTGGCTCGAGCGCACGCTCGACGACTCGGCCAACCGCCGGCTGGTGATCGCCGAGATGTTCCTGGCCACCGACGCGATCCTGAACCTGGTGCTCAACGTCGCCAGCGGGCTGGTGGTCAACCCGCACGTGATCAAGAAGCACCTCGACGAGGAGCTGCCCTTCCTGGCGGGCGAGCACCTGATGATGGAGGCGGTGAAGCTCGGCGCCGATCGCCAGGACGTGCACGAGGCGCTGCGGCGCGCGAGCCACGAGGCGGCGCGCGCGATCAAGGAGGGCCGGGCCAACCCGCTGCGCGAGCTCTTGGCGCGCGATCCGGTGCTCGGACGGCTGGCGCACAAGCTCGACGAGCTGCTCGACGGCCGGCGCTACGTCGGCCGCGCGCCCGAGCAGGTGCTCGAGTTCGTGCGCGAGGAGGTCGAGCCCGCGCTGGCACGCCACCACGGCCTGGCCGGCGCGCGCGGCGAGGTGCGCGTCTAGGGACCGCGCCGCCGGCGACCCTCCCCAAGGGGCCGAAGAGGCCGGGGTCGGAAGGGGAACCCGCCCGCAGCGCCCTCCGTCCAGGAGGCCGTGTTCGTACGGGCGTCGAAACCGCGGCAGGCGGCGGCGCCGGGCCGGGGCCGCTCCGTGAGCCCGGTTCGCGCCGCTCTGCGAGATTTTTTCCGCGCACTGTGTGCGTCCGCGGCCTACCAGCCCCAGCGCGCCGGATCGGCCTGGCTCGTTTTCTTGAGATATGGTTCCCCCGGTGCCGATCCCAGGGGCGCTCCCCAGCCTGCCCCGATCCCTGTTCCGCACCGCCAGTCGGTAGCGAGGCCCGCTTGACCCAGCCGGGAATCCCCAACGAGTACGCCCTCTCGACGAGCTGCTACGGCTCGCGGCTGAAGACCATCGAGGACCAGGCCTTCGCGGCCGTCGCGATGGGCTTCCGGCGGCTGGAGCTCGGGCTGCTCGAGGCGCCGGTCAAGCTGGCGGGCTTCGAGGACTCGCGGCGCGAGACCGGCATCACGGTGCGCTCGATCGTCGCCGGCTGCCTCGATCCGCGCTCGGAGGGCCTCAGCGGCTTGAAGCTCGGCAGCCTGTCCGAGGACGGCCGCGAGTGCGCGATCAACTCCGTGCGCCGCCACATCCGCCTGGCGCAGAAGTACGGCTGCCCGGTGGTGATCCTGCGCGGCTGCGCGCTGGAGGACAAAGGTCTGCAGGACGAAGCGGCGCAGCTCCACACGCGCATCGTGCGCGAAGGTCCCAGCGACGAGCTGAAGGAGAAGGCGCGCGACCTGGTTTCGCGCGTGACGAAGAAGGGCCAGCGCCAGGTCGACCACCTGTGCCGCTCGCTGCATCAACTGCTGACCGAGTTCCCCGAGACGAAGCTGGCGCTGGAGACGGGCGAGAGCTTCCTCGACCTCCTGAACTACGAGACGGTCGGCTGGGTGCTCGACGACCTCGGCAAGCACGGGTTGACGTACTGGCACGACACCGGTCGGACGCAGCTGCGCGAGCGCGCCGGGTTGGCGACGCAGGGGCAGTGGCTCGACACCTTCGCGACGCGCATGGTCGGCGTGCACCTGCAGGACACGGCCGAGGGTCAGGCGGAGATGCCGCCGGGCACGGGCCAGGTCGATTTCAAGCTGGTCGCGGGCTACGTGCCGCGCACGGCGGAGCGCGTGGTCGAGATCAACCCGCGCCACGGCCGCGGCGAGATCCTGGCGGCGGTGCAGTTCCTGGTCGACCACGGCTTCTGAGCCGGGAGCACGCCCGATCGCGCCCCGATCGCGCCCCGATCGCACGGCGAAGCGCCGCGCGGCATGCTGTGCGCATGTCCGAGCCCGCGCGCAAGATCCTGCTGGTCGTCGCCGGGCACGATCCGAGCGGCGCGGGGATCGACGCCGACCGCGACGCGCTGGGGGAGCTCGAGCTCGAGTTCGCCGGCGTCGTCACCGCGCACACCGACCAGGACGACCGTGGCGTCCGCTCGCTCGGTGCGCGCGTGCCGCGCGCCTGGCTCGCGGAGGCCTTCGGCTGGGTGCTGCGCGACGTCGGCGCGGTCAAGTTCGGCCTGCTGCCCGGCGCGGAGCACGTGCACGCCGCGCGCGACCTGGTGCGCGCGCTGCGCGAGCGCCACGGCCGCGAGTTTCCGGTGATCGTCGACCCGGTGCTGGCCGCCTCGAGCGGCGGCCGCTTCCTCGACGCCGCGGGCGTCGCGGCGTTCAAGGCCGAGCTGCTCCCCGAGCGCGTGATCTTGACGCCCAACCTGCCCGAGCTCGCCGAGCTGACGAACACCTCGCTCTCCGTGCTCGAGCACGCGCTGGAACCGCGCCTCGCCGCCGCGCGCGAGCTCCTGGCGCGCGGCGCCGCCGCGGTCGTGGTCAAGGGCGGCCACGGCCGCGAAGCCCCCGTGCGCGACCTCGTTGCACGCCACGACGGCCGCTTCGCCTGGCTCGTCCACGAGCGCGTCCCCGGCGGCAAGCTCCGCGGCTCCGGCTGCCGCCACGCCACTCGCCTTGCCGCCGAACTCGCCCTGGGCCGCCCCCTGGACCAGGCCGCCGAGGCCGCCGGCGTCCACGTCGCCGCCCGGATCGCGGCCGCGCGCCCGGGCGCCTGACCCAAGCCCGGCGGCGGCTGGCGGGGGCTTGCCTTGGCGAACCGGTTGGCTATCCTCTCACGCCCAAAGGACGCGGCTGTAGCTCAGTGGTAGAGCGCAACCTTGCCAAGGTTGATGTCGAGGGTTCAAGTCCCTTCAGCCGCTCCATTCCAAGTCTCGCTGATCCCCAGGTTTGGGGAACCTGCCCACGGTGGGCAGTGCAGCTCAGAAGAGCCGAGAGCCGGGTAGTACTACCCGGCAGACGGAGAGCAGCACATGGTCAGGAGCGAGAAGCCGCGCGTTCCGAGCTACCGATTCCACAAGGCGACCGGGCAAGCCCGGGTCACTATCGACGGACACGATCACTACCTGGGCGCCTTCGGGAGCCCCGAGAGCAGGTCGAAGTACAACCGCCTGGTGGCGAGCCACCTGAGGACTGAGCCCGTAGCGCTGGCTGCACCAGGGAGGGTGCATCAGGGGGCCGCCTACCCAGTCCTGCGGCTCTGTGACGAGTTCTTCTCGTGGGCGAAGCGGGAGTATCGGACCCCCGCAGGCGAGCCGACGGGCAGCATCGAGAACATCCGCGTCGCCATGCGGAAGCTCTTCGAGCTCTTCGCGGACGTGGACGCGTCCGAGTTCGGACCGCTGGCGCTGAAGCTCTACCGCGATGAGCTGGCGAGCGCGGGCCTCGCGCGCTCGACGGTCAACGCTCGCGTGGGCATCGTCAAGCGAGCCTTCAAGTGGGCCACCGAGAACGAGCGGATCGAACCGAACGTCTACCATGGCCTCGCAGCGGTCTCCGGGCTGCGCCGCGGACGTGGCGGGGCCCGCGAGACCGATCCGGTTCGCCCGGCCCCGGAGGCGGATGTCGAGGCAGCCAAGGCGTACATGCCCGATTCCGTCCGGGCGATCGTGGAGCTTCAGCTCCTGACCGGAGCACGCCCGACGGAGATCCTCCTCATGCGGCAGAGCGAGGTCGAGCGCGGGGACAGCATCTGGATCTACCGGCCGCAGGTGCACAAGTGCGCCTGGAGGGGACACGAGCGGGAGATCCTCCTTGGACCCCGGGCCCAGGCTCTGCTGCTGCAGTACATGCGACCCGACACGCAGGACCGGTTCCTCTTCTCGCCGACGGTCGCGGAGCTGCGCCGGCGGGATCGCATGCGTGAGCGTCGGGTGACGCCGCTCTATCCCAGCCACCTGCGGGCGCTGGAGCGGAAGCGGCAAGCGAGTCCAAAGCGACGGCCCCGGGACCACTACGACGTGGGTACCTACCGCCAGGCCATCCGCCGCGCGTGCAGGAAAGCCCGCGTGCCGGTCTGGAAGCCGAACCAGCTGCGTCACAACGCGGCGACACGCCTGCGGGCCGAGTTCGACTTGGAAGTGGCCAAGGCTGTCCTGGGTCACAGGCGAGTCGAGACCACCCAGATTTACGCAGAGGTCGACCGGGAGGCCGCTCTCCGGGCGGTCAAGAGCGTGGGGTAGACCCACCCACGAGAGGCCGTGGGCCTACCCGAGGGCTCACGGCCGACTTGGGTTGCGCAGCCGGGCAGAATGAGACACTTCCCTGTCACGCCTCGCCGTCTTCTGCTGGCACCGGCGCAGACACACCGGCGAGCACGCATGACCCTGACCACGGTAGGCGAGGCCGACTTGCTCGGAACGATGGCGAGGCAGGCGACTGCCCGTGAGGAGGCCCTGGCAGCCTGGGGTGAGCTTTTCACACGCCATCGCCGCTACCTGTTCGTCGTCGTCTCGCGCGCGTACGGCTCCTTCCTCGGCGAGGAAGGCGTGGTCGATCTCGTGAGCGACACATTCCGGCGGGCCTACGACTGGGCTGGCCGGCAGGGTGACGCGTCAGCGGTCCACGATCGGTTCACCGCTCCCGACCCCGACTCAACGCGCCGGCTGGTACTCGGCTGGCTCGGTGCGATCGCGGAGGGGTTGTTCCGGGACAGGTTCCGGGAGCGCGTGCGGGAGTCAGCGAGACTGGAGCAGTACACCGAGGACTGGAACGCGGCACGCGAGGCTCCTGAAGGTCCCCATCACTCGAGCGCGCATCAGGCGCTGCAGGAGGCGCTGGCCACGCTCAGCCCGAGCGAGGCCGATGCCCTGCGGATCAGCCTCCCCTGGTACGACATCGACACGCGGTCCTTCAACGTCCCCAAGGGCGAGGCCGTCAGGCTCGCGGAGCAGCTCGGGATCACCCCGGACGCGCTGCGGCAGCGACGCCACAGAGCTATCAAGCGCCTCGAAGCCCACATGCAGGCGGACGGCGCGCGCGACCTGCATCAGGAAGACCAGTCATGAAGCTCCACGGACAAGAATCCGCCGATCGAGACGAGCAGCTCAGCCCCGAGGTCTACCGCGAACTCGGCGAGCAGGGCTGGCGTCTTCCGTTGTCGGAGCCGGAGGTCGCCGCGGCCGAGGACTGGGTGTCCAAGACTCCCGATCGCCTGCCCGAGGGTCTGCGCGAGACGCCCGAGTTGGACAACACACCCGAGCCGGGTGGCCTGCTCTCGCGCTACCTCCAGCAGCCCGATCGCTCGCGTCCGAGGGACGACCCGAAGCCGCGAGACGACGGCAGGGCCGGTCGCGACCTCGACCGCTGAGCGACGGGCGGGCGCGTGCCCCCTTGTCGCTGGGTCGGCGCGAATAGCCCTTCGCGTGTGGTGGGGGCCACGCTGGCTAGTCACCGAACGCGGCGTATCGCTGCTCGATGAAGTCGGCAGCTTGCTTGTCCAAGTCGGCGAGGACCTTCAGGTTCGCCACGCCGCGCGGGTCGTCGAGCTTGACCTCCGCGCCGATCGCGGGGTTGATCCGAAGGTAGTTAGGACCAACCAGGAAGGCTGCCTGTCGTTCGGCAAGGGCCCCTTGTGCCTCCGTGAACACCTCGATGGCGGATCTGGCCCAGCACAGAACACCTCCACGGATGAGGCGCTCGGGGTTGTAAGGCATCGCGCCGCGCCTTCCGGTGCCAACCGAGATCATGACGATTTCGTCGCGGAGGCCATGAAGCCGCGGTTTGGGCCGTCCACGCATGCTCGCCGGTCGTTCGTACTGAAGCGCGTCCGTGAGTGCGACGATGCTGGGGTTGTTGGCGCAGAGTCCGCCGTCGATCAGCGGACCCCCGCCAACGGGCGGCGATGACGCCTCGAAGTAGGTAGGCGCCGCAGACGTCGCCATTGCGACGTCGACCATTCGCTCGCTCTCGCGCGAGAGGTTGCGGCTCAGATAGCCCGTCTTGTAGAGCCGAGGAATGGCGTTGCGCAGCGCGACCGACACGATGCAAAGGTCGGAAGTGGCGGCCGCCAGCGTGCGATCCCCGAAGAACGCGGTGAGTGAGGTGCGCAACTCGGCTGAGGGATGGCGAGGCATCAAGAGGAACCGCAAGAGCTTCCGCGCCCTCGAGGCAGCGAAGATCCGAGGGATGTGTGCCTCGTACCACTCGACCAGTTCCGCAGCGGTACGACCCGCTCCGAGTCCGAGTGCCAGGATCCCCCCGGTCGAGGTCCCCGCGATCAGGTCCACGCGTCTCCCGAGGGGCACTTGGTTCTGGAAGTGCCGATCGAGGAGCTGCTCGATGTTCTTCAGGATGTGAGCAGTCAGCAGCCCCCGCACGCCACCGCCATCCAGCGACAGAATGACGAAGCGACGATCCTGGACTTCCGACATCGAGGGTCAGGCAGTCAGGGGAAATCGATCCCCGAGGACCTGCTGCCAAAGCTGGGCGCTCTTGTCCTCGCGGGGCTCTTGAAGTGCGGTCGTCGCGTGCGTCGTGGCCCGGCGCAGTTGCTCGCCAAACGCGAACGCGGCATCGTCCCCCCACGCGGAAGCCAAGTCTTCGTCGGGCCGGGAGGGGTTGGTAACGGTAGGAGCAGAGAAGAAGAACCTGTTTGGACCGAACAGTTGCCCCATGCTCTCAAGGGTGCCTACCAAGGCCTGGGCGTCTGACCCGGATCTCCGAGGCATGCGCTTTCCGATCAGGGTCTGCAAGACGATCGACTTCGGCCTGGCGGACAGCGGTAGCCGGTTGTCCCGCCACCACTTGAGGTACTTGACGATCCTGGTGAAGCGTCCTTCAGTCTCCCTATTCTGAGTAGTGCCCCACTCAAGATACCCCTTCGGGTGGGAGGCGATCCAACTCGCGCTCGTTGCATCAGGGACGTCCACCCCACGCTCACCGCCGTCCGGGGCATGTGCGGGGACTACATCCATGTGAAACTCACTCGCGTAGGTGATCCGGACGCAACGTCCTCGGCGGCGGACCTTGCCCTCGTACTCACGGCAATTCCGGAGTCGGTTGGCAACGTGGTCTATGACGACTTCGGGAGCACGCCTGCTGGCAATGCCCAGAAAGTCACGCTCAGAGGCGTCAAGGGCGAGGACCACATCGACATCGAACTCCGTGTGATCAGCCGGCCGAATCGCAGTGCTCTGAGCGTACGATCCCTGCAGGAACACGCCTTTCAGCAACTTCGAGAGCGGCCCGTCGGCCTCAACGTTGTCGCGAAGCCGGGTGTGTGCCGACTTGATGCGATCGATTCTCCCTTGGTCAAGTGCGATCAGCTTGTGGAACTTCTCGAAGTGACGGTCGAGTGAGGACATGAAGTGTGGTAGAGACTGGGGACCTGGACGTCCCTCGGGCCGTAGGGTACTGAAGGGACCCTCCAGGCCGCCACCTCAGGCGACTGAACTCGGAGCGGTCCGCGCGCGCCCCCGAAACGAGCGACGGGAGACTAGCCCGCCGAGAATTCCGTAGAAAGCTCTCCGAGGAGTACCGGCAGGTCCGGCGGGAGGCCGAGATGACGCGGCGGGGTGCGGAGGTCGCATCTCTGATGGGGCAGGTGATCCCGAATGGGAATCCACGCGAGTCGCCTGAGATGGCCCTAGCGAATCTGCACTCGCCCGAGCCAGTGGAAGAGAACTGACCCACCCGGAAGCCAGTTCCGGGTGGCGCTGGGTAGGTAGATTCGAGCCCGAGTCCTGAACGTACCCCGGTGCAGGCGTGTGGCAGAATCGTGCCCTGTTGCGATGCCGGCCTCCGCACCCCGCCGCACGCGTGCACTGCTCCGTTGCTGCTGGACATCATGTTTCAAGGCCAGGTCATTGATGGAAGCCCCAGGAGCCGGCCCCGCTTCTTGGGCGGGGGCCGGCTCCTGGGGCGGGCCTGGAATGTCGGCCTTCAACGCGGCGGTACCGCCATGCCCGCCGGGGGGCATGCCCGCTCGCAGCAGTTGCGGGTTGGGTGAAGCCAACCCGGTGTGCTCACCTGCTGTGCCGGATGGGCGGTGCGGATACATGCCGCTACTACAGGTCTGCGCGCAGACGGGCGAATCGCGCGATGACTTCTTCCCAGGGTGGATACGGGCCGAAGCAGAGCTGCTTGCACTGCGTGTCGTACTCGGCCGCCAAGACTGCAGCTAGCTCACCCTCAGGGAAGAGAGCGTCGCTGTTCGTGAAACGCATCCCTTCCGGAGGGATGTAGTCTCGTGAGAAACCGGCACGACTAACCCGGTCATAGTCGACTCGAATCGTCTCGTATTCTGCGGACTTGAGCATCGCCATCACCTCTGCGCGCTCGGTGAGACGTGCGAGATCGTAGTAGTGGCGCGCGTAGCTTCCGAGAGGAATTCGATCTCGTTTGAACTTCTCCACCTTGCCGTGGATTGCGAAGAGCTTCTCGACGAACGTACGACGAAAGTGCAGGAGGCGGAACGGAAACGGCACCTCATCGTCCGTACCGAGCGAGCTACCCGTGCCTCGGAGGAAGTCCCCGAGGAATGATGAGATCTGAACGACCTGCGTCGGTTCGCTGCCGCTTGCCGTGCCCACTTCAAGGAGGACTCTCGGTGCTACCTCTTCGGGACCTGAAAATAGCTGCGGATATGAGAAACGGTCGGATCGAGCGCTGCCGCCGATAGTCTGGCTCTCTCCCGGCAAGTGCGTCAGTTGCGGGTGCTCGTGAACGCAGTCGCGCAGTGACTTGAGTTCGCGGTTGATCGCGTTTGTCCCGAGAGAGAGCGTGAACTTCGCAGGGTCCAGGAATAGGTCGACGTCCTCCGAGAAGCGATCGATCAGCCCCCAGCCCTTGGAAAGGCTTGTGCCTCCCTTGAAGATCAGCTTGTCGCCACGGAGCTGCGCGACGCATCGCAGCGCCTCGGTGACGTAGTAGTCCTTCTCGATGACCGCGGCCCGAAGGCCGCGGTCCTTGAAGTGCTGCTCGGCCGCGAGGATCGCCTGCCGAAATTCCGTGTGCTGGCAGAGCAGCATGCTACTTCGGACCCTTCGCCTGCCAGGCTCTTGCGTGGGGCAAGCCCGTGAAGGAGCCGAAGTCGAAACGCGAGAGTGGATTGAGCGTCGACCGGAGGAGGAGCAGCTCCTCAGGATGCGTCCCGAGCTCTTCTCCGAGTGCACCGAGCATCGCGCGCACCCGAGGTGGCTCCGTCAGCGCGACCTTCGCCAGGCGTCGGAAGCGGTCGGCTTCGGCTAGGAGCTGGAGGGTTCGCGTGATGGTGTCTTGCGGTGAGAGCTCGCTGCTTCGGCCGCGCTGCCGGAGCACATCCAGCAAGGCCGCATCGTCCTGCGACAGGCTCGCCCACGCGGCTGGACGACGAGCGTGAACAACGGTCTTCTCGCCCACGAGCTTGCGGGGGAGGCTGGTCGCCGTCGTAGCGAGTTCTCCTCGAGCTGGAGTCTGGGTCGTGAGCCCAAGCCGGTTCGCCGCCGCTACTCCGGATGGGAAGACCGGAGCAGCCCGACCAGCAAGCTGGGACACTGCTGCAGCGCTCGGCAGGCTAGGCCCGAATGGAGTGGGTCGCGAGCGGTAGTAGACGCCCTTGCTGAGGCGCTGCAGGCCCTCGGGGCCCGCCATGCGCGAGAGCACCCGCGCCACGGCCCCCCAAGGGAGGTCTGCGAAGTCCTCGTAGGCCCAGACGCGCTCGCCCCCCCGCTGGATGCGGTTGCGAACCTCGCGGGCAACCCCGCGAGAGGCCGTGGTGGGGGTGGTGCTCATGTCAGAAGTATGGCTGATGTTCGGCCGGATGTCAAGTTTTCTTGCTACAAAACTGGACATTCACGCATGGGGTCGGCCAAGAGAAACCAGTAGCATCGTACGCAGGTATATATACCTGCGTACGATGCACTGGGCGTGCATCCTAAATGCCTACACTGCAAGGGTTTCCGGTCGGGCCCTGAGGCCCAAGTCCCGCGGTGGAGAGCGGGCGATGGCGCCAGATGAATCCGGCTATGGTGTCCACGATGGTATATATACCATCGTGGACACCTCAGACGAGACACTCATGGCGGCCAGTTTGCCGATGCAACTGGTCCGCGACGCAAGGGACAGGATCGAGGCGAAGATGCAAGCCGCTTCGCAGAGGGTGTACACCCAGCGCGACCTCCTGCGGACTCTGGAGCAGGACCTCCCGGAATGGGGGATTCAGATTCCACCGCCGCCGCATCAATTCCTGCGCTTCCTGCTCGCCAAGACATCGTTGAATCGCGTGAGCATCGAGAGCCCAAACGGCTACCGTCGCCTGACGCGGTACACGTGGGGGCGTGCGTCTGCGCATGACATCGCAGCCTCGATGGGGAAGGGCGTCTACTTCTGTCATGAGTCGGCGATGCAAGTGCACGGCTTGCTGGCCGCACCTCCGCAGACGCTCTACGTCAATCGCGAGCAAACCCTCAAGCCGGCCTACGGGAACAGCCTTACACAGGAATCAATCACCCGAGCATTTACGCGCCCGCAGCGAACATCCAACTACGCATTCAGCTTCGAGGGACGCACGATCACGGTGTTAAGCGGAAAGCACACCAAGCGCCATGGGGTTATCGAAATGATGGGGCCAGAAGGAAGGTCCCTGGCGGTAACGAACCTCGAACGGACATTGGTCGATATCGCGGTGCGTCCGTCGTACGCGGGCGGAATCAAGGCGGTGCTGGCTGCATTCATGGCGGCATCTGACAGTCTATCGGTACAGGAGCTCGTGGCCACGTTGAAGAAGCTCGACTACGTCTACCCGTACCATCAAGCAATCGGCTTCCTGCTTCAACGGGCTGGCATGAACGAGACGAAGCTCCAGCCGCTCAAGGATGAGGGCATGGACTTCGACTTCTTCCTTGTCCACGGCTCGCGACGCCTTCGCTATGACTCTGAATGGCGGATTCACTACCCCAGCAACCTATGACGCGTCGCATCGTACGAGAAATCGGAACGGAAGCCAGTTCCGCGTCCTCGCTTCACGTGGTGCGGGCGGTCGGACTCGAACCGACACTCCGAAGGAACGGCGACCTAAACGCCGCGCGTCTACCAGTTCCACCACGCCCGCCCCACTTGGTCGTAGAGGAACTTCCCGCACCGCGCAACCGGAATGTACACGGCTACGCGGCGTCCTCCCGCACGGCCTTGCTGGCTGGTCTCACACGGCGCACGTTGATCGAGGCTGCGTCGAGCGTGTTCTTGAGGTGAATCGCGTAGTGCTTCTCGATCATCTCAACACTGGTGCGGCAGTTCTTCGCGACTTGATAGATGTCGGCGCCCTCCATCAGCCGGAAGCAGATGTACGTGTGCCGGAGGCTGTAGGCCGTTCGGGCATTGCCATCGCGGTCGTACTTGAGGTTCTCCTCCTCCAGGATGGTGTTGAACAGCTCCCGCTGACGGGTGGGGAACAACCGATCCGTTGGCCGCGGGTCGGATCGCTGGCGAAGTCGGCTGAAGGGAGCGACAGCTCCAGGCATGCTCTTGCAGTGTCCGACGCCGCGCTTGCCGCGGACCTCGATCTCCAGGATCACCTCGTCCGTGGCCTCGTCGCGCACCACGTGCACGTCGCGGTACTCGAGGCGCCACGCCTCGTCCGGCCGCAGGCCCGTGTTGGCCATGAAGAGCACGAAGTCGTGCAGACGCTGGCACTCGCGCCTCCACCGCGGGTTGATGGGGGACTTGGCCCGGTCGCGCGTGGCCTGATAGAGCTGCTTGTACTCGGCGGGGGAGAACCAGGCGCGATGGCCGACCTTCCCTGAGGTCCGGTACGGAAGCGAGAGGTCAGGTAGCGATTCGAGCCACTTGTGTCGTACGGCTGTCTTGAGGACCTGACGAACGACGACGAGCTCGTTGGCGATGGTGCTGCGGGACATGGGCTTGAGTGGAGGGGGAGGCCTACCATGTTCTGCAGCGCGCAGTTCCTCCAGCACCCGCTTCTTCTCCCCAGCACGCCTTCGCTTGTGCTGCTCGGCGCGCTGGATCCGGTACTCCTGGACGGTCCCGCCTGTGATGAGCGAGACGGGAAGGTCCCCGAAGAAGGGGAGAACGTGCACGCGCAGAGCATCGCTCAGCGAGGCTACGTAGAGCACGCTACGTTGACCCTCGGTGATGACCTCATACTCTCTCAGGAATTGAACCGCGACCTCCCTGAACGTCTTTCCGCGGCCGAGGAGCCCGGCCTCCTTCTTGCCGCGGAGCCCGAAGTACCAGTCCTCGGCCCACTCCTTCGCGGCGGAGAGAACATCCTCCTTCGTGCTGGCTCTATGTTCCCTGCCGTTGAGGGAGGTCGAGCATTGCCACTTGGTGCTGCCTGGACGTTTGTAGATATTGACCCGACCGTCGAATAGCGTGTGGCGCTCCATGATGACTCTCCTCTGTTGTGATGCACAAGTGTGCGAGCACTGTGCGAGCCACTTGGCGCTGATTTCGAATGCAATGTCAAGCTAAGATGTTGACTACAAGCACAAATCTAGTGTGTCAACATGGGAAGCACCGGGTTTAGGTCCTGATCGCTACAACTGCAACATACTGACATTGTTTCACAGTTCGGCGGCAATTGCCTGGCTGTGCGAGAGAGTGTGCGAGAGCCACTACGCGAGGAGTCACCACGGCACGTCATGAGGAGGTAGGACTTGAACCTACTCGCCTAGCTAGCAAGCAACCGAATCACAACGAGTTGTAGGCCGTCTCCTGCGCTATGTGCAACTTACTGTGCAAGAAGGATCGGCCGACTAGGCAGTCTCACGTCTCTCATGGCGGACGCTCGCCCAACCCGGCGCCAGCTCGTGCCCGTGCAGATCGACATCAACGCTCTTGCTCTCCCCGCCGGAGAGTGGGACTGACATCAGTACCGCCGTGCATAGATGTCCGACGCTCAGAGGTAGTTCCTGTCAATGCACATCAACTTCGCTGCAGCGGCCGGTGGAGAGAAGCGACCGCGACTGCGTACGGCTTGGGCGCCCGAGGGTGACGAGGTCGCGTTATGGGTCTGAGGCAAGAGCGGTCTAGATCGCCTCGTGGCTACCGGGGCGAGCACCGGTGGCCTGACGTCGCTGTGCCCATAGCCTGCGCCATCAGGGAGACGGTATGATTCGGCCATCACCCAGGAGGACCCCCATGCCCCGTAACAAGAACATTGCCGACATCCACTCCCTCGTCGAGACCTTTGCTACGCAGCTCATCGAGATCGTACGCAGGACAACGATCGAGGACATCGTCCGCAGCATTGGTGGGGGAGCGCCCGCGCGCCGCGGCCCCGGCCGTCCGCGCGGTTCAAGTCGCAAGGTGCGCGTCGTGCGCTTGGGTAAGGCCAAGAGCAAGCGCGGCCGTCGCTCGTCAGTGGACCTGGCGGCGTGGGGCGACAAGCTCCTCGCGCACGTGAAGGCGCACCCGGGTCAGCGCGGCGAGCAAATCGCCGCTGCGCTCCGCACCGACGTGGGCACGATGCGCGGGCCGATGAAGGCGCTGATCGCGGCCAAGAAGGTCTCGACCAAAGGACAGCGTCGCGGCATGACCTACCGACTCGCAGGGGGCGTCGTCGGCAACGGCAAGGGCAAGCAGACCGCGAAGAAGTGACCCCATGCCCCGTCTCTCCGAAACGGACAGGATCCGCCAGCTCGATGCGCAGATCGAGTCGCTCAAGGCCAGGGCCGCGGCCAAGATGGTGAAGCGAGACCCGTCGCTGCGGTTCATCGGCGCGGCCGTGCGCCACATGGACGTCGTCCTTGCGGCCACGGTGGACAACGCGGCCTGCCAGGCGCTCGACGAAGCGTGCCCCACGCTGGGGGCCGTGCTGGCGCTCAGCGTGGGTGTCCTGGTCCCGCAGCGGCGTCGGGTCGCTGCCATGCTCGACGAGGCGGCCGTGCTCGCCTATGTGCAGGCCCACTCGGGGGCGCGGGGGGGGGGAAGTCGCCACTGCGCTCGGTACCGATACCAAGACGCTGCGGCCGGTCATGCACCGGCTGATGGAACAGCGGCGGGTGAAGACGGCGGCGACGGCGAGAGGGATGAGCTACCATCCGGCTTGACGCAGAGTGGCAGGCCCTGAGCACAAACTAATTCCATCGAGGATCCACAAATGGCCTTCATGTTTGGCGGCAACAGCCTGGCCGATGTGTGGTTCGACGGGGTTCAGGGGCAGCCGGCACTCGGATCGTACCGGCTGCTCTGCAAGGTCCACTTCCAGTTCATGCCGCGGAAATCGGGACCGCATCCGACTGTCATCCAATCCCTACAGGGAGATCTCTACGCTGTGCAGGCGTCAGGGGAGCAGCGATACATCGGCGTCGCTCGACAGTGGGCTCAGCAGTCCGCATTCATCCTGGATCTGGAGGGGCACAGGCGGGAGTTTCTCCTCGCGATAGACCTGAGCACCGAGCAGATAGTTGCCATCGAAGAGCTCCGCCTCGGCGGGAAAGTTAAGTTCGTGCTCGCAGTGTCGGCTGTCGTTTCGGTCCAAGGAGCTGCCGAAAACCCGACGGAGTTCGTGACCCACGAAGTTCCACAAGGTGTCTGGGTCGAAGTGCTGGGAGCCATGAACTTTCAGGATGTCGCTCTGATTGAGATCCCGCGCGGTGAATGGAGGAAAGACCCGAAGTTGGCGTCGGCATTGCGCTACTTCGAGAACCTGCGGGGGCACGTGCAACGTGGTGACTGGCGATCCGCCGTGTCCTCGATGCGTGATGTTATGGAGTCGATCGACCGAGTGCTCGGCGAAGAAGATCCCGACGGCAAGCACCACACGGCTACACCCTCGCTTCGTGACAAAGGGCTACCCGAGCGCCTAAAGCACCTCCGCTCTGCGCTACGGTTGCTTGCTGCGCCAGCAAAGCACGCCGACGAGCCTTCGGAGATGGTCGTCTGGACGCGACGGGATGCGATCCTGGCGCTTCATGTGTCCGCAGCGGTCCTCGCCCACTGCTCAGAGAGCTAGAGGGCCACATGCGCAGGCTGCGCGTCCGCGAAGTTGATCACTCCGCACCTTCCATCAGTAGTTGCGCCAGATCGTGGCATCGTCGATCGGGATGCCCGTCTTGAAGAGGGTTGGCTGGCAGGGGACGAACAACGTACCCAACACGGACAGGTCTGCGGTCCTCTGCTCTCCGTGGAAGTAGTCTGTGCACGCCGCCTCGATGGGCGTTGGCGCTGATAGCAGTCGTAGCAGGCTCGGGCACGGGGTACTCTTACGCCGCGCGTTCGACGTACCGTTTCATGTCCTGCTTCATATGCGAGGAGATCGGCGGCCTGTAGACTTCGATGACCGTCGCATCTGAGCCGTGGCGGGCGAGCGACAATCGGTCGGACAGCACCAAACACTCGGTTGCAAGTCGACACCGCCTTGGCCATCCTGTACCTGATGGCCGACGCGAAAAAACCTGCGGGGGGACGCGCTACGGAAGCCGGCATGGGCTTTCAGGCGGCTGTAGCTACTTGGTTCGCGGTGCATCTCCTGGCGGACGAACCCATTGGGTCGCTGTTCGGCCTCGAACCCAATCGACGCATCGAGAACCTCCAGTGCGAGTCCGATGCGCCCGTAGATGACGTGGTGGTGGGTCTGAGTGGCGGCGGCACCATCTACGTACAGTGCAAGACGCGACCGTCGCTTTCGGCCGCCAAGGACTCGGCGCTCGCGAGGACCCTCCAGCAACTGGTCGACCTATACGTTCAAATGAACCGAAGTCAGGGCGCCCGAACTTCGAGAACCGTCGTACTCGCTGTAGCGCCCGACGCTTCACATTCGCTGGACCAGCTGGAGACGGCTTGTCGCATGTTCGATCACGGGGGTAGCTGGCCCGATGTGATTGCGCAGGTGTCGGGCGAGCGAGGCACAGCACTCGCTCGCTTCGAGAGCCTTGTACGGTCAGCTTGGACAGCATCGACTGGACCGCCAATCACAGACGATGACCTCATGGCCCTCGCCCGGATGTTTCGTGTCCGGCGCTTCCCCGCGGACGCGACCCAGACCGGCTGGCGCGAGGCTGCTCACCTGTTGGGACGTCGCGTGTTTGGCGGCGAGCAGGCTGGCGCACCGCCAATGGCTGCGCTACTCGGCTTGAGCCGAATACTCATTCAGACGGGTGCTCCAGCGAACCGCGCCGGACTCCTGCGTACCCTACGGGCCCAGGGTCATATCGATGTCTCTGCGCCGGGGTACGAGCAGGACATTGCAGCACTGCTGAAGCACTCGAACGAGGAACGTCAGCGCCTCAGCAAGCACATGCGCCTGCCGCTCGGAAACGGGGTTCTCATACAGCGCGACTGCCTTGAACCGCTGTTCGCTGCCGTGGCAGATGGCAGCCTACTTGTTACTGGTGAGCCCGGCGCCGGAAAGACGGGCGTGCTGCTCGCCCTCGCCGAACGCCTGGAGACAGGTCCTGGACCTCTGCTGTTTCTCTCTGTGGAGCGCTTCGCAGGCATCCGCCTGGCAAGTGAACTCAGGGCGGAACTTCGTGTCTCGCAGGATCCCATTGATGTCTTGGCTGCATGGCCTGGAACTGAACGCGGCGTACTACTCATCGATGCCCTCGACGCTTCACGGGGCGGCTCTTCAGAGTCAATAGTGTCTGGCTTCATCGCCGACGCGGTTGCCAAAGTAGGCGTCAGATGGTCGATTGTCGCTTCCATCCGCAGCTTCGATCTTCGCAACGGCCAACGCTTTCGCGAGATAATGCGCGGTACGCCGCCTTACAGCAACTTCGTTGAGGACAACATGAACAACGTGAGACACTTCCGGGTGCCGCGCCTGTCCCCAGCTGAACTGGTTGAAGTGGCCCGTAAGTCTCCCGAGGTAGAGACCCTACTGCAAGACGCCCCGAAGAGTGTGGCCGATCTTCTGCGCAACATCTTCAATTTATCGCTTGCCGCCGACTTGCTCAGTAGTGGTCATAACGTTCACTCGATTAGGAACGTCAAGACCCAATCAGAGCTCATACAGCAGTACGAAACGCTTCGTATCCCACTGCAATCAGAGCGCGCCGTGCAAGCGACTGTTGCGGCCATGGTGCGGCGACGCCAAGTGGCAGTCCGCTTTGTCGACATCGAGAGCGACGCTGTTGAGTCGGTTCTTCGGACGGGGGTACTGATCAAGGCGGGCGATCTCGTGACGTTTGCGCATCATGTATTGTTCGACCATATCGCGGCGCGTTTCTATCTGTCGTGGGACAATACTGCGGTGTTGCAGAAGCAGCTCTCCGGCGATAACACGATTGGCCTTCTTCTGGGCCCTGCCCTGCGCTTTGTTCTTGAGCACACTTGGCAAGACGACAGCGCGGGACGACCCGCGACGTGGCACCTATTAGTCAACCTCATCGCCGTCCCGCGCCCGGATCCTGTGCTCGTCAGCATCGCAATTCGCACTGCTGCTGAGCACGTCGATCGAGCGACGGATGTCGATGGGCTGCGCGCGCTGGCTGAGGCATCACCCAATGCTGATGCGGTAACGCAGCTGCTGGCGCAATTGGCTCGGTTTGTCGGCATGGCGCTCGACGAACAGCGCGGCTTGTCCGCAGGGTCCGCTCTGGCTTGGGCATTGGTAGCGGACTCGGCGGCCGGTGGCGACGATGCCAAGCGCGTCGATGCCGCACGCGTCTTGCTCATGTACTTGGCGGATAAGGTCGACTTTGGGAACGATGACGTTGCCGCCAGCTTCGGAAGAGCGGCCCGGCGGCTGCTCCAACGGGCATGGACGCTAAAGGACTCCAGGTCCGCGACCAACGCGATCCGCTTCGTCACGAGGTCATACGGGGCGGATCCTGCTGCGTCTCGCGCTCTGCTTGAGGAAATCATCGGGGCGCGATTCAATAAGCACGCCTGGGAAGAAGCACCGTGGCTGGCGGAAGGCGTCAACACCATTCTTCCGCATGACCCCGAGTTTGTAGTCAAGATCTATGAAGTGCTGTTTACACGCAAAGTAACCGATGAAAGCAAGACATCGTTGGGCGGAACAGCCAGCCGCATATTGCCGCTTACGTCAACCAGACGACAAGACTATGAGCACGCGCGGTGGCAGTTAGGTAGGGCTCTCAAGTCGGTGCTTGACGCCAACATCGTTGCAGGAACCACTGCCGTCGTGCACGCCGTACGTGGCATGGCAGCTAAGAATCATGCCCAAAAAGATGACCAGAAGCCCATAGTCGTCCCCTTCGCGGGCGGCTCGATGCACGTCATCGACGATATCATTTCCTTGAGCGACTGGCGAGAGAGAAGCTCAAGAGATGAGGAGCCGCTGGCGTCCTTTGTTACGTTTCTAAGGACGTGTTCTCCCGAAGCGTTTCGCGGAGTCGTGACAACGCTGTTCACTCTGCCGACGAATGCAGCGGTATGGGCGCGTGTTCTGGGAATAGCGGCAGAACGTCCTGGCGTCGGAGACGCCCTGCTTTGGCCGGTCGCTACAGTGCCACAGATGCTCGCCCTTTCCGGGCTGACCCGCGACGCCGTCATCTTTATTGCGGCCGCATACGGGACGCAGTCTCTGGCGAACCGGAGTGCTTTCGAGGCCGCGACGCTTACGAAAGACCAGTTCCAGGTTGGCGGCGCAGCTGACGAGTGGCAATCGGTTCTCGATCGGTTGTTGTCGAGTGTTCCGGAAGACCAGCTCGCCACGCCCGCGATGCGGGCACTTAGGAAGGAACGTGAGACATCAGCTGCGCTTGCGGGTAATGAACCTCACATACGCGTAACCGGCGGCTGGCTACCGAACGACGAAATCGTCGACAGGCTCTTGGGAATGAGCGACTCGGAGCGTGAACGAAGTCCGAACCGGGAAATTCGCTCGGCTAGTCGCAAGGTCGAACAGCGAGTCAAGTCTGGTGGCCAGAGTTCGGACGTGGCGACACTGACCGCTCTCTGGCAAGATGTGGTTGAGCTTGTTGGAGCCCTTGATGATGGGGAAGAGGGTCATCCACAGCAGATGCTCGTGCACGCCAGCTGGGGTGCTGTGTGCAATGGTATTGAGATCCTGGCAAAGAGCGCAGCTTACGAGCCAGGCCAATGGGGTATGCCGAGTCTGGATGCTCTGCTGGCTCTGATTGATCGGCTCGTAGAGAGCGAGTATCCCGAACGCTCTGCATCGAAGTCCCGTCACATTGGGTGGGGCAACTGGGATGTACGAGTCTACGCGGCATCAAGCCTTGTGGCGCTCGCCCCGAGATTCGCGCCCGCGCGGCCAAGCATCATCGACAAGATCGAGGTGTGTTTGCGGGATGAGACACCAACCGTACGACTCCAAGTCGCGCAGGCTCTGCACTCGTTGTGGGGTGTCGCCAGCGAACAGACCATGTCGATGATGCAGGCCATTGCGAGTCAGGAGTCTCACGATGGTGTGCTGCACTTCTTCCTTGCGGGTCCGATGCAGCAACTCTCTCGCAAGGATCCGAAGCGCTGTACAGAACTCCTGTCGCTGGTACTGGACCGGCAGTGGAGTGCCGAATCGGACGGAGAAGACACGGCAGAGCACGTCGAGGCTCCGGGAGCTGCAGCAAGGCTCGCGACGGTTCTCTTTGTCGTCCACAGTCAGGCCGGGGCCTGGGCGTGGATCGAGACTTGGACGCAGCGGCTACCGCGCAGCACCACCTATCTGATTCCCATTCTGCAAGATCTGCGAGAAGTCTTCTTCTTTGCGTATCGAGAAGCACCAACGCCTCAGCACGTCGACATGGCAGGCCGCGCGCGGCACTTGCTTAATACCCTTGTTCGCGCCGCTGAAGGGGCGATTGCAGCATCGCGGCCGCTTCTACTCGGAACCACGCACAAGGGGACACTCGCAGAAGACCGACCGCTGTGCACCGCGGGCGTCACCATAATAGATGAAGTCTGCACACAACTGTATTTTGGAAGTGGTGCGTATCAATCGGAGAGTGAACCGAAAGCCACTGCCGGTCTGCCCAGTCGTGATGCCAAGCGCAGATTCCTCGACGACCATGCGAAGGTGCTAGAAGCGATTGCTACGCACGCGCCAGCTCCAACCGTACATCACTTCATTGATCTGTTGGCGTACTTGGCTGAAGGGAATCCAGTCGCCGTATTTGATCTGGCGGTAAAGGTTCTGCTGGGAGCTGGCGCCGAGGATGGCTTTCAATATGAGTCGCTCGGTGTGCGCGGCCTCGTTGGACTTCTTCAGCTCTACCTTGCAGACCACCGTGGCATATTTGAAGACCCCGTGCGGCGAAAACAGCTCGTTGAAGTGCTCGAGCTATTCGCGTCTGTCGGTTGGCCGGATGCGCTAAGGCTGCTGTTCGAGCTGCCAGATCTCCTACGGTGAGTGATATGGCGAAGCTCGATGCGTTCGAGGCGGAGCTGCGCTCCGCGTTCGGACGATTTCGACTGCGAGAAGCCGCTATTCGGAGTAGTTATACTAGAAGCGTTGCAGCAGGCGAGACGGTGCAAGCTACGGAAGTCGAGGACATGCTCGAGCGGCCGACCAGACGATACCTCATTGATCCGATGCTCCGCGCGCTGGGTTGGAACGTAGACAATCCCGATCAGGTTGCCGAGGAAGCGCGAAGCCAGTCCGAAGGGGGGGATAGACTTCACTTTGACTATCTAGGGCTTAGCAGGCAACGGGCACCGGTGCTCATACTGGAAGCAAAGGGTGCTGACGCAGGCTCGGCGCGTCGTCCGCGCGGACCGGTTGTCGATGGCGCTCGGATGGCAGATGTGATTAGCGATGCGCTCGCGGCGCTAAAAGCAGGTCAAACATCACCTACGGTATTGGCAGAGTGGACCGCGTGGCTCGCTGATCTGCGAGAATATGTGGTCTCGCTTGGCAGCAAGACACGGCCGTATCTGAAGCGGGTGGTCATTACGTCCGGTCGGTGGCTCATTGTCTTCACAGATCCTGATGCTGCGTTCGTCGATGATGGGGTGCCTGATGTCCGCACGATTCAGTGCTATACATCGGCTGAAGAGATGTTGAATGGGAGTCGTCAATTATATGCAATGCTCGCCCGGGAACGCCTAACCGACACGCTCCCGCTGGCTCTTGATCTTCCCCAGGCGCTGGAGCTCGTTGACCTGTCAGACGTCCACGAAATGTACCGTGGCGTTGTCGTGGCTACACGCCTGAGTGGTGCGCTGTGTGCGGAATACCCAATACGCGCAGTGTATCCTGCAATAGTAGCCATATCGGGTGGCCGAGCGTTCGCGATCGTTGATTATCGGCTTGCCCCGATCGAGGAGCGCGGTGAGTATGGAGCGTTCATGTCGCAGTTCGAGGGCCAGGCCGATGCGTTCGAACGGCGGGCGCTTGAGCGCTTCGGACGCCCGGATCTTACTCCCTGCGCAATCGAGGAATATCCCGCCGAGGTGCGGGAGCCTGCCGTGCCCGAGGATTTCGCCCCGCTGCCCGGGTCCACCGCGGCGCTGTCGCCGACGGCAGGGCCAGTGCGTCCTCAGCTGGTGCGGCGATGTGATAATGGGGGTGGAGAGCGAGAGTACTTGGTGATAACGGGCAAGGTGTGGTATTATAAGGCTAGAAGCGCGTTTGGAGCGCTCTGCGAGTTCCACGAATGGGCGAAGGCCAAGGAACTGGGGGTCACCGGTACCGGCCGTCGTCGAGTTGTTCATGACGTGACCGGGTTCACGCTCTCAGGCGAGGCGCGGCATTGTGAAGAATCAGCGCTGTTCGGAATGCGGTCGGATCGGTGTCAGGTAAAGGTTCTGGAGTCGCACATGTGCTGCCGCGCGTGCGTCTTTCACAACGTGTGTTGGAAGACTGAGGAACTGCCGCGGTTGCCTTGCCCGAGATAGGGCGCTGAATGCCCGTGGACTTTCACGCGTGGTGTTGGTGGCAGTGATGCGCAGGCCAATCAACGACGCGCGCGACAGTCAGAGCTCGGTGTTGAGTGTTACGGCGAAGGACGTCCGAAGCTCCGCTTAGGGGAGACGTCTGCCCATCTTGTCTGCTGTTGAGGCAGTCAGTGTCCAGGGGTGGCACGAAGGCGGCCGGTGAGGTTTGCTCGGCGTGGGGCACGGTTGAGGATGTCACGCCACGCCAGTCTCTGGACGGTCCGTGCCGGTTGGGACTGGGTCAACCTTCAGGGTGAGGCTGGGAACGGGGTCGCACACACTTCTCCGTTGTCGGTCGACGGCTGGCACCGGCGTAGCCGCCAGGTCAGGGCTGCCACGTATGCAGGATGGGGGCCAGCAGCGGGGGCCTGTGCCCGCGCGAAGCCATGCGGCATGGCCAAGTCCGCGCAGTAGAGCGCGACTCGAACTGCGACATGGAGGCTGCGCCCAGAGTGACGGCCAAGGAATCTCTACGAGAGCCGCAGGGACCACCTGTCCTTGGTCAGCTGTCGGGCTTCCTCTCGCTTTCTAAGGACCTCAGCGCGATTGCGCAGGACGACTTGATTTCGTGCTGCTGGCCTTGGCATGTCATCGAGGTCCAGTCTTAGGTGCCATTCAAGATACCGAAAAAGGCAAGCTCTCGTGTGAATGTGTGCGAGCCCGTTGCTCATTCCGTAGTCAAGCTCAACGACCTTGCGCTCGTGATCAGTGAGTGCTGGGTGCGGGGCGAGCTGCAGAATCACGTATGTGCTCCACTCGTGATCGAGATCCGGCGGGATGGTGGACGCCTCCAGTTCACCAACAGCAACCATCCGAGCGAACACAAAGTCCCGGAACTCGTGATTCTCAAAACACCAAGCTCTTGTGTGCCATCGTACTCCGTCGGTTGCTAGTCCATGAGGTGCGATCCACCGCCATGTGGCGTCCGGCCGTGAGAGCGAGTGGTACTGGATGTGAACCTTGGACCGTGAGCGGATCGCCCGGAGGACTGCAAGAAGGCTTTGGACCGGAATGCTCCGTTGTCCCTTCGGCAGCGTCGCGCAGTCGGGTGGGTCCTTCGCCCACGCTCGGCCCCCGGCCAGGCCGCCCTGCTGCTGAAGCTCGAGCTCGAGTAGGAACTGCTCGGATGAGGCCTGGAGCAGGGCGGGCTGGAAGTGCTCGCTGGCTGTGTACGCCTTGACGCTGCTGTCGTAGCCGACCCGGTCACCGGCCAGCGATAGGTACCGCCGGAAGTCGGCAGTGGCTTGCGGGGCTGAGATGCCGAAGGCGCCCATGACGTCGCCGCGGTTTACGCGGCCGTCCCAGAGAAGCCTGAAGTCGATGAACTCCAACCGTTCTCTTAGGGTTCGGCGCTCAGGAAGTGCTTGTGTCATAGGGTCTTACGCGCGTCGGCCAAAACATCAGGAACGAAACATGTCGGATCGCAGCGCCAGTAGCGTAATATAACGTGTGGCATCAAAAGGCCTGGAACCCAAGCAGACTGTCCGCACGCACCACACGGTCTGTGCGCCAGCCTGGCTCCCAGCATACGGCGGCGGGGCGTCAAGTTCGACGCCCAGGGTCGCAGGACTGGCCGTTTGGGAACCGCCGCCTGTCAAGCCAGGCGGCCGCACCCTCGAGCAGCCCCGCGTACCCGGCGCATGGCGGCCGACGCGCAACGGGCCACCTTTGACGAGCCCAACGGCAAGCACAGGAGCAATCACATGACAGAGCAGCCTTCAGCAGGACCCCCGGCGTCGTTGCACGTGACGATCATTGTCAACGGCCGCGAGAAGTCGGTCCCGGGTACCCGGTTGACCTTCCGGCAGGTCATCACCCTCGCCTTCGACCCTATCCCGACGGGCGAGTTCATCGAGTTCACGGTCACGTACCGGAACGGTCCTCCTGCCAACCCGAAGGGCAGCATGGTGCTTGGCGACTCCGTGGAGATCTCCAGGGGCATGGTGTTCAATGTCACAGCGACTGATAAGTCTTAGCCCGGACCTCCTGCGGCTGCGGGACGAAGGCTACAATGTCAGCATCGTCGATGGGCATCTGGTCATCCGAGACGTGCCGTATGTCGACGGGACCAAGAGCGTGCGGATCGGCGCTCTTGTGTCCACGCTTGACCTAGCGGGCGACGTGACCGCGAAGCCGGGCACTCACGTCGCCATGTTCATCGGCGGCTACCCTTGCGACAAGGAAGGCGGCGAACTCGGGAAGATCCGTCACCAGAGCGGTCGGGTCCCAGTGGGACCTAACCTCGTGGTCGATCACTCCTTCTCCAGCAAGCCGCCGGCGGGATACGCCGACTACCACGAGAAGATGACCACCTATGTGGCGATCATCTCGAACCCGGCGCAGGCCATCACTCCGACGGTGACAGCGCAGACGTTTCCTGTGATCGAGGCTGACGGCGAGCGAGATGTCTTCAAGTACATCGACACCTCATCCTCCCGGAGCAGGATTGGGGATCTGGGCGGCAAGTTGGCCTCCGAGCGCGTCGCTATCGTGGGTCTTGGCGGCACGGGGGCATATGTCCTCGACCTGATGAGCAAGACCCCGGTGCGTGAGCTGCATTTGTTTGATGGGGACAAGTTCCTCCAGCACAACGCCTTCCGGGCTCCAGGGGCCGCCTCGGTCGAGGAGTTGCGCTCGGCGCCGTACAAGGTTGAGTACTACGCCAACGTGTACTCGAGGTTTCGCCATGGCGTGAGTCCCCATCGGTACCGGTTGGAACCGGGCAACGTCAGCGAGCTGGAGGGGATGGCGTTCGTCTTCGTGTGCGTGGATCACGGACCGTCAAGGAAGGTGATCATCGACTACCTGATCGAGCACCGGGTGCCCTTCATCGATGTTGGCATGGGCCTGTTCCGAGAAGGGGACGCGCTGGGCGGGATCGTCAGAGTGACCGCGGGGACTCCTGGTGCCACGGCGCACATCACGGAAGGGAAGCGCGTTAGCTTCGGCGCCGATGAAGGCGGCGATGAGTACCGCACCAACATCCAGCTCGCTGACCTGAACGCGCTGAACGCGGCGCTCGCCGTGATCAAGTGGAAGAAGCAGCGTGGGTTCTACCTCGACCTGGAAAGGGAGCGACACTCACTCTACACGATCGATGGTAACGACATGCTGAACGAGGACAAGGAATGATGAAGACCGCCACGTTGCGTCACGAGTTCGTGGAGTTCATTCCGGAGCGACCCGATGAGGGTGTCCTCTACATCTCGGTTCAGTACGCGACCGCAGTCCACAAGTGTGCGTGCGGCTGTGGTAGCGAGGTCGTGACGCCGTTCTCTAGGCGGGATTGGAGCATGAAGTTCGACGGTGAGTCGGTTTCACTGTCCCCCTCCATCGGAAACTGGAGCTTTCCCTGCCAGTCTCACTACTGGATCGTGCAGGGGCGCGTGCGGCCTGCACGACGATGGAGTCGCGAGGAGATCGATGAAGGTCGAGCCTACGACCGTCAACGACGGCAGGAGCCCCGCCGCGGCTTCGATACGACGGCCTAGGCGAGTTCGGCGCTAACCCCCTCTGCCGGTGACCACCGGCCGACAGAGGGAATGAAACCGCGGTGGAGCATGGCAGTGAAGCCGACGCAGGAGTTGTCAACATGGCTAAGAAAGATGTGCATGTCGTCCCGCATGATGATGGTTGGGCCGTTCGCAGGGAGGGCGCTGAGCGCGCATCCTCGGTCCACCGGACCCAGGAACAGGCAGCGGATGCTGGCCGGCGCATTGCGCGTGAAGAGCGCTCGGAGCTCCGCATTCATGGCCGCGACGGACGGATTCGTGACAGCGACAGCTACGGGCGCGACCCGAACCCGCCGAAGGACCAGAAGCACTGAGGTCAGCTGGTGTGGGGGTGGTCGGTTCTTTGAAGGCTCGGACCGCCCCTTCACCGCCCGCATCTGGCACCAAGGTCACGCAGCGATTCCCAGGCGCTGCGCCTCGGCGATGCGGCGGCACGCGTACTCGAAGTACACCGGGTCACGCTCGATGCCGACGAACTGCTTGCCGGCGAGGACGGCCGCAATTCCGGTCGTCCCGCTGCCCATGAACGGATCGAGGATGGTGTCCGCGACGATCGAATCGCAGATGTAGCGCACCTGTGGAACGGCCTTGGGGGCAGGCACGGGGTTGTCGCGTCGGTAGCCTTCCCATCCGCCAAGATCCGCGACATGCCAGTCCAGCGGCAACTCGTCGCGGAGTCTCGAGCGACCGCTCCAGAAGATGATCGGGTCCCAGCCGAACGGTGACCTGCCCCGTCGACCGAGTGGATAGGACTTGCACGCTGCGATGATGCGAAAGTCAGCGGGGAAGTAGCGATGCCAGACCGCCGCTTTGAGCGGACTCTGCCAGACGAAGCAGGGACCGTTGTCGGTCGCGCGCTGCAGCTCGGGCACGAGGCGCGCCATCAGAGAGTCGTAGCGGTGCGGTGCGTCGTCATAGCTGCGGTAGGCAAAGCCGATGCCGTAAGGCGGGTCGGTAACGACCGCCCCGATGCCGGCGAGCGTCGGCAGGATGTCGAAGCAATCGGCGCGGTAGAGCGTGGCGTTGCCGATGACGACCTTCTGGATGGGAAGGCCGGTGACGTCGGCTTCGAGTTGTGGCTGACGCTGCGTGCGCTGGCGCCCAGCGTAGAACGGGTTGGCGTGATGGATGCGAGTCATGATGTCCTCCTGGTTGCGGGCGGACCCGGGATGGGCCCGCCCTGTGTGATCAGTCCTGCTTCTCCGAGTAGACGCGCAACGAAACGCGTCCATCGAGGGGCACGACATCGAGCTGGATGTTGAAGCCGTTGCCGTCGGCATGCGGCCAGGCACTGCCGATGCGGGTCCAGATGCCCTTCTTGCCCTGGCGGTCTTTCACCTGGTAGGCGATGTGGCTCGGGGTCTTCGGGCATGCGGTGGTGGTCGTGGTGTCAGTCATGTTGGTTCTCCTTGTTGGTTCTGGACCGCGCCTATCGCGGCCTGACGGCAAGTGATCGAGAGCCGGACAGTCCGAGAAGCGAAGCACTCGGCAAGCGAAGGGCCGAAGGCTTCCGCCCTCCGCGGAAAGCGGCCTTGGCAGCTTGCCGATCTCGGCGACGGCTCTAACGCTGCCGTCTCATGGCCGCGTGGTGCGTGACGATCGGCAAGGAGCACACGTGCTGCACACACGATCCGCCGCTGCGGAGACGCCCACGATCCACCGGCAACCAGGGGTTGAACATCGGGCGTGACGGTACGGCGTTTCTGGTGTACGCAGGACGATGCATGCTCCGTGTCATCCAGAACAGCCAGCCCGGTGGGGCCAAGAGCTACTACAGCACCTCGGACTACTACAGCGAGGGACAGGAGCTCGTGGGCATGTGGCGCGGCCAAGGTGCCGCCTGGCTGGGCCTTGAGGGCGAAGTGCAGAAGGCCGATTGGGACGCACTCTGCGACAACCGCGACCCAAGGACCGGCAAGGTGCTCACCGCCCGCCAGAAGGAAGGGCGGCGCGTCGGTTACGACTTCAACTTCCACGTGCCCAAGAGCGTCTCCGTGCTCTACGGGCTCTCGGGCGACGAGCGGATCGTGAGCGTGTTCCGCGAGGCCGTGAACACGACCATGCAGGACATCGAGACCGAGATGCAGACCCGGGTCCGGTCGGGCGGCCGCAATGAGGACCGCACGACCGGCAACGCGGTGTGGGGCGAGTTCGTGCACACGACGGCGCGCCCTGTCGATGGCGTGCCGGACCCGCACTTGCATGCCCACTGCTTCGTGTTCAATACCACCTGGGACGAGAAGGAGTCGCGGTGGAAGGCCGGGCAGTTCGCAGGCCTCAAGCGCGACGCGCCCTACTTCGAGGCCGTGTTCCACGCGCGGCTGGCACGTGGCCTGGCGGAGCTCGGGCTTCCCGTCACCCGCACCCGCAACGGCTGGGAGCTCGCGGAGATCCCCAGCACCGTAGTGAAGACGTTTTCGCGGCGCACGGCCGAGATCGAGGCGATGGCGGCCCGCGAGGGCGTGACCGACCCGGCGGCCAAGGGAGAACTCGGAGCCAAGACGCGCAACCGCAAGCGCAAGGACCTCACCACGCGCGAGCTGCGCGAGGAGTGGCGCTCGCGGCTCTCCGACTCCGAGCAGGACGCCATCGCGAAGGCCGCAGCACGCCTGGGCGGCGACGCCATTCCGGCGGACGACAAGCGGACCGCCCAGGCCGTGTCGATGGCGATCGACCACTGCCTCGAGCGCAGCTCCGTCGTCTCCGAGCGCCGGCTTCTCACCGAGGCCATCAAGCGCGCCTACGGGGCGGCGTTGCCCGAGGCCGTAGCGGCACGGCTCGCGAAGGAGCCGCTCCTCACCGCTGAGCGTGACGGCATCCGCCTGGCCACCACCAAGAATGTCCTTGGCGAGGAGCAGCGCATGGTGGGGTTCGCCCGGGACGGCCGTGGAAGCGCGCGCCGGCTCGGAGCCGAGGACCACCTCATCTCCCGCGAGTGGCTGAGCGACGCCCAGCGCAGGGCCGTGAAGCAGGTGCTCGGATCACAAGACCGCGTGGTCGTCGTCCGCGGAGCGGCCGGCGTTGGCAAGACGGCGATGATGCAAGAGGCCGTCGCCGGTATCGAATCGACGGGCCGGCACGTCTTCGTCTTCGCCCCCTCAGCGGACGCCAGCCGCGGCGTCCTGCGCGACCAGGAGGGCTTCAAGGACGCCGACACCCTGGCCCGGCTACTGGTCGACGAAGCCCTGCAGGAGCGCGTCCGCGATCAGGTGATCTGGGTCGACGAAGCGGGCCTCGTCGGCACCCGGACGATGGGCCAGCTCTTCGACCTCGCCAAGCGCACGAACGCGCGCTTGGTCCTCTCCGGCGACCGCCGGCAGCACGGGTCAGTCGAGCGCGGCGCGGCACTGCGGCTCCTCGAGGACGAAGCTGGCCTGGTCCCGGCAGAACTTCGCGAGATTCAGCGCCAGAGGGGTGCCTACAAGGAGGCGGTGGCGGCGCTATCCGAGGGGAACACGACCAAGGGCTTCCGCGAGCTCGACCGCCTCGGCTGGGTCCGCGAGGTTGCCGACCAGGACCGCTACCGGATGCTCGCCGGCGACTACGTGGCGACCGTGCGCGAGGGCAAGTCCGCCCTCGTCGTCTCGCCGACGCACCGCGAGGGCGATCGCATCAGCCAGGAGATCCGCGAGCAGCTGGCGCGCGTCGGCCTGCTTGACGCGAAGGAGCGCGAGGTCCAGCAGCTCACCAGCCTCAACCTGACGGAGGCTGAGCGGAGGGATGCCGTCAACTACCGGCCGGGCGACGTCCTGGTGTTCCACCAGAACGCCAAGGGTTTCAAGAAGGGGCAGCGCCTGACCGTTGGCAGCAGCAAGCTGCCGCTCGACCAGGCGGCGCGGTTTCAGGCCTTCCGCCAGGGAACCCTGCGCGTGGCTGCAGGCGACATGTTGCGCATCACGCGCAACGGCTCGACCGCCGATGGCAACCACCGGCTCAACAACGGCCAGCTCGTTACCGTGAAGGCCATCGGCAAGAAGGGCGACCTCACCCTCTCGAACGGCTGGAAGGTCGCCGCCGACTACGGCCACCTGACGCACGGCTACGTGGTGACCTCCCACGCCAGCCAGGGCAAGACCGTCGACCGGGTGTTCATTGGTCAGTCGGCTAGCTCAGCGCCGGCGGCCTCGCAGGAGCAGTTCTACGTCTCGGCTTCGCGCGGCCGCGAGCAGGCGGTGATCTACACCGACGACAAGCGCGCCCTCCTGGCCGCAGTGACCCGCAAGGAAGAGCGCATCACCGCCACCGAACTTGCCGGGCTGGCGAGGTCGAGGGGCCGGCGGTTGGCTGCTCTGAGGGCGACACGGGCCAGAGAGGAGCCCGCGCCGGCCCAAGATCGTTCGATGGAGGGCGAGCGTGTCGGAGCATGAGACCCTCTCCCGGTTCACGGATCGCCTCACCGACTCGCGCAGCGAGGCCTGGGCGCCCGAGGACCTGGTCTCGTTCGGCTGGTCGCGAGGGATGCGCGAAACGTCGCCCATGTTCGAGCTTCGGAAGAAGACGGGCCTCATCCTTGCCGTGGGGTACAGCTGGCTCGAACAGGCCGAGTTCGATCCCTCGGAAGGGATCTTCCTCGATGTCGGCGATCAGCGCATCGCCATCCGCGGTCGGAACCTGAACGCCGAGGTACGCCCGGGTGTACGTCTCTTCGAGGGCATCACGCGGCACCGCGTGCCCTGGATCCGCGAGCTCAGCAACGCGGAGGTGCTCACTGCCGGCGAGGCGGCCTGCATCATCGAATCGATCGAGTGGTAGTCCTCGAAGCGTGCGACTGGATCAGTCCGAACTACCCGTTCACTGGGCGTGCGGTTGTGATTGCCAACAGCTCTCACTCGTGATACGCGAGAAGTGAACGATGCAGAGGAGAGAGGATGCGATCACGCGGCGACGAGCCACCACGCGACCCACTGGTGAGGCCGGTCAAGTTCGAGCTCGGCCAGCTCGTGGCGACGCCTGGCGTCACGGAGTCCGTGCCGCACTTCGAGCTCTCGCGGGCACTGCGCCGCCACGCGAGCGGCGACTGGGGTGAACTCGACGTCGAGGACCTGCGCGCCAACGAAGTGGCACTCGTGCACGGCGCGAGGCTCCTCTCGGCGTACACGACGCGGGCGGGCATCAAGTTCTGGATCATCACGGAGGCGAACCGGGCGAGCACGACGGCGCTGCTTCCAAGCGAGTACTGACGAGGGAGAGAGAGCATGCGAGGAGAAGCACCAAGTACGAGTCCCGGCCGGGAGTGGTTCCCCTTCCGGGTGGGAGAAGTCGAGCGAGCCTTGGGGCTATGCGGGTTCGTGGTGGCGAGCCTGGCGCTGGTCGACGTGCCGGCGCACGCGCTGGCCGTGTTCACGGCCGCGTTCCTGGTCGTCGCGTACTTGGCGGGCCTCCTGGTCTACGCGCGCCGAGGCGTGCGTGCCTTCGACTTCATCAAGGACGGTGGCCTGCGCGGCGAGGGCTACGTCACCTACTTCCGCGAGGCGAGGAAGAGCCTGTTCCTCACCCACACGGACGACGACGCGCCGAGCGAAGAGCTGCTCGGTCTCTACCGGACGCTCCTTGGAAGGGGAGTCCAGATGCGGCGGGTCGTGTTCCTCCGCCACCAGGACACTGCGAACTGGCTGGTCCGGTTCGGAGAGCACCGGCACCTCGAGCAGCGTGTCGTGCCGCCCGAACGGGCGGACCTCCTGCCGCTCAGCTTCGTCGTGGTGGATGAGATCACCGTCGTCGTCTCCGTGCCTGGCTACGACGCCATCGACGCTGGCGGGTATGCGTCCGAGTTCGTGCTCCGGCACCTCCTGGTGATCAAGGACCGCGCCGTCGCCCGTGTGTTCCTCGAGATGCACCGCCACCTTTGGGAGCGGGCCAACCCACTTCGACTTCTGCCCCAGGCCGGGGACCCCACCCGCAGCTAGACAGACTTGGTCAGCCAGTAGTGTCCAGGACGGCGGGTGCTTCATGCCCCGCACCCTTGTACTGCGCCCAGACAACAAGCTCGGCGAACAGGCCAGCTTCCTGACGAGCGTCGAAGACCGGCTGTGCGCACGGCCGCCCGTCTCGACTGGAGCGGCGGTGGTAGTACGTGGGCTGGTCTTCCGGCCACGGGTCTCCGTTCGGATTGATTCGAATCTTGTAGGCAGCCATGCTCGGTCTCGCTGGGGCTTCTCTCGTCGGGGGCCTTGCGCCTCTTCGTTCCCGGGGTCGAAGCACTCGTCACGCCTCGGGAGGGGACCGTCCCAGATACCCCATCACAGCTCTAGCCCAAGTCAGCCCCTAGCCGGAGCCATCCCGCTTGGCTTCGGCCGCGAGCACGAGCCGACTCAGGCGCATCTGCAGCGCGTCGGCCACCTTGAGGATCGTGCGCAGGTTCGGGCTGCGGATGCCGCGCTCGACGCCACTCAGGTAGGTGCGGTCGAGGTCGGCCCGGTGGCACAGCTCCTCTTGAGAGAGCCCCAGGCGCTCACGCTCGGCGCGCACGGCGAAGCCGAGCGCCTTGAAGAACGGAGCCGCGCTGTCCCTGGACGCCACATCCGTAACGGTCTGGTGTCCATGGATTTCGGTCTACCGGAAATTAGTCACACTTCCCGCGCCCGTGCGTCTACCTTGTGCCCTGAAAAACAGTCACATCAGGGCGCACGTGACGCACCTCATCCAGGAAGCGGACGCCGGCACTTCGGTGCTGCTCGTCCACGCGCCCTACCCGGGCCGCCTCAAGTTCGACGGGGAGCCCAGCAGCCTCCTGCATGCGGTTACGCCGGCCGTCCTCCGGCTGGCGGCCCTGGGCGAAGCAGGTCGGGTCGGTCTCCTGGACCCGGGCGAGAGCTCCCCGGGCTTCTACAGCCGGCTCGAGGCGCTCCTTCGAGCCGGCAGCGTTCGCGTGGTCGCGATCTCGACCTCAACCGCAGCCATCGAGGAGACGGCGCGGATCGTCGCCCTCGTGCGTGAGGCCGCAGGCCCTTCCGTCCTTGTGCTCGTCGGCGGGCCGCACGAAGACGACTGCGAGGTGAAGTGCGCCGAGGCCATACCCGGGATCGACCTCTCCATCGGCGGGGACGCCGAGCACTTGCTCGGGCACGTGATCCCGGCCTTCCTGGCTGAGGACAGAGACCCCGGAGACTTCTGCCACGGGCTGCCTGACCAGCTCGTAAGGGTCCAGGGACTCGGGGGCCGGGGCACGCTCGCGAGCCGGTGGTGGCCCGGTCCGGCGGTCCGACCCATTGACCTGGGGCGTCTGGCTATCGGCTCCCTACCGCCGCGCTGCCGACCGACCCGTCCAGTGAGGTTCAGGGTGTTCCAGTCCCCGCGGACCATCCCCGTGATGGTGAGCCGCGGCTGCGCCTACGGCCAGTGCACCTTCTGCGCCGAGGGGATCGGCGCCGAGCGGGCAAGCGTCCTCACCGAGTTCAGTTGGGTGGGGGACATCATCGCCGCCAACCCTGGTGCTGCCCTCTACTTCCAGGACAGCATCTTTCCGAACACTCGGGCCGTGACGACCGGCCTGCTCCCGCTCCTGCGCGACCGCGATGTCGAGTGGGGGTGCCAGGTGTACCTCCCCATGCTCAGCCGCCGGATGGTGAAGGCGCTGGCGAGCCACGGGTGTCGCTACCTCTACACCGGCATCGAGAGCGGCTCGGAGGACATCCTGCGCGCCGTCGGGAAGTCGGGCCTCACGCGCGAGCTGCTGCTCGAGCGCCTGGGTTGGATCCGCGACGCCGGCATGCGGCTCGGGCTCTCGGTCATGTTCGGGGCCATGGACGATCGCGGCGCGACGATCGAGACCGAAGCCTCCATCGCCGCCACGGTCGCGCTCTGCCGCAATATCGTCGCCCTCGATGTCGACGTCGCGGGCTTCTACCCGAACGTCGAAACGGTGCTGCCCGGCACCCAGCTCGCCCTGGCGCTCGCCGCGAGCGGGGTCCCGCTCGACTGGTATCGACCGCGGCGGACGCCGGAGTTCGCGGAACTCGAGGACGGCGCCGTCGGGCACAACGCCTGGACGGTTCCCACGCCCACGTCGCCTGGCGAGTTGCGCCGTCTGGCCGAGGCGACGCGACGAGCTTCCGCCACCCTTCTGGGCCTTGGTCGCTCGACCTGGTGAGTGGTCGACTGCCAACGACGAGCAGTATTCCGATCCTCCCAGTGTCACAATCCGCTTGACAATCCGACGCAACTGGTGTTTGCAGAATATGGCAGTCCGGCACTTAACAGTTGCAGCTCGCAGTCGTTGATGCCCCGCTGCCCGGGCGCGCAGTCATGCGCGAGGTGTAACAGTGCAGGTGCGGGGTTGGAGTGGGCAGGACGAGGCCAATAGAGTGGTCAGACATCACAGACAGGGTGCGTAGCGCAGCGATTGGCGCGCTGGTGTCGAGGAAGCGCGCCACCGTGGAGGAAGCCTCCGATGCTGTGGTCGATGCCGCGTGCCGCCTGATTCAGCGGCGAGTCATTCCCCGTGACGTGTCTGCACTCCTGATCCGCTCGGCGCTCAACGTCCTCCTCGCAGAGCGCCGCTGGTTGGCGACGAATCGGGGTCGATTCGCACTCGCGGGAGGCTCTCCGCTACCGCAGGAGGCTCTGGAGCACGTTACCTACGCCGCAGACTCAGACAATCCCGAGCACGCGGTGATGGATGCAGAGACGGCAGCCCGCGACAAGACGCGCGTTCAAGCAGCGCTCGCTCGGCTGCCTGACCAGGATCGACTGCTGCTCACCTCCTACTACATCGAGGGCCGGGACAGGACGAGCCCTGGCCAGGACACAAGTGTCAGTGCCGAGATGACCCGGAGCAGGCTCCATCGAGCCCGGCATCAGATGGCAGCAAAGCTCGCCGATGTGAACAGCTCACTCCGGCGTAGCCAGGAGGGAGCGAAGTAACCATGCCAGCCAAGGCTCCGATCGACCCCACGAGCAACCCGAAACAGCAAGGCGCCACACCGGCGGGCTTCCGCTTCGAGTGTCCGGTCTGCAGCTCCCCGCGCTGCATCGAGTTCGTGCCCGTCGCCGCGTACCACATTCTCTGCGGGGCCTGCCTCGCGGTGCTGGTCGTGACGAGCTCGAAGCCCAAGTCCAGGCCGCGGACCACCGTCAGGCCGATCATCGAGTCTGACCTCGCGAGAATCGACGCCGGTGTGCGAGATGCCCTGCTCGAGGCCAAGTCACGCCGGCTGCGTTCACGAATCGAGGCCGGTGAACTCGTGTGGGAGCGTACGGCGGCGCCGACCTCATCTTCACGAGTGCCAAGAGCGCGCCCACGCGGGTGAAGACCCGTAATGCCAGCTCCCGGCAGCTACTCGCCTGCTGTCCGCCTGCGTGCTCCCACGTGCTGTGGCTGCTGGCGGCTCTTCGCGGCGTTGCTCGGCGGGGCGTCTCCCCGCAGCAGCGTGAGCTGACGCTGCAAGCTGCGCCGGTTGCCACTGATGGCGGAGTCCGGAGTGTTGGGGAGGCTCCGGAGACAGCGCCTGACCTCTCGCGGCGCCCGCGTACGGAAGTCCTGGACAGAGGCACAAGAACGTGCTTGTGTCGCATCTGAGAATCAGCACGCGAGGGGGCTCATGCAGGACGACGCACTGTACGTAGCGATGGTGTCGGAAAACATCCCAGCCATACGCAAGGCGATTGCGGCTGGCGCCGACATTGAAGGCAAGAATGCAGAGGGATACTCCGTGCTCCACGTGGCGGCATTGCTCGACAAGGCCAAGAGCGTTGCTGAGCTCCTCCAAGCTGGCGCCGATCCGAACACAAGAAACAATGAGAATGTTAGCGTGCTGCACAGCGCCGCAGGCCTGTCGCGGGAAAGCACAATCACCGCTCTCTTGAGGGCGGGAGCCAACATCGACCTCTGTGCGCAGGATGGAAGCGTCCCCCTGGACTGGGCGGCAAGGCATCAGAAGCTGGAGAATGTGAGTGTGCTGATGAGAAATGGGGCAAAGAGCAATCAGATGTCAACGTGGCCCCAGCGCGTTCGCGAAGTGCTGCGGGACGCCTCGAGCCGGAAGGAACGAGAGCGCTAAGCCATCAATGCGACCGTGCTGTGAACACACAAGTGAGGCAAGGCTACCCCTGTCCCGCCTGCATCTCGCGTGACCGAGAAGGACTCGCGGAAGGAGGCACTGACGCGCGCCCTGGCGATGGTTGCATGCGAGCGGCAGTGAGCTGTGCTTGCAGGCTGCGCCAGTTGCCCCAGATGGCTGCGTCGTGATTGTTGGGGCGACTGATATCGATGACGCGCTCCATGAGTTCGTGGTCCGTGTCTGCGTGTCGAGCCCCGATGATGGCACAGCCGAGTCCGGCAAGCCGCTTGCGGGAGTACTCCGAGAACGTCGCTGAGAGGATGTGTATCGGGGAGTTCTTTGCGAGTGCGCGGACGCGGCTGAGCAGCGCCAATTGAACGAAGAACGCGGCAACCAGAGTGTTGGTCGGCTCCTTCTGCCGGGCCGTCATGCGGTGAGGGGCCATAACGATCGCTTCCAAGAACAGGAAACGACTGTGCTCACTTAGATCACTCGGGCGAAGGTCACGCGTGTTCAGGCGTCCAGCGCGGACCAGGTGGTAGGAACGCTCCCTTAGGGGCAGTGCCACGGCTGCACCAATCTCGATGCCGTTCTCTATCGCCACACCGGCGACCAGGGGGGCAACCGCCTTCCAACTACGAAGAGCCCTCAGATACCGGTCGGTGTCGGTGCCCCTTCGTTGCAGACCGGCTCGGAGGGCCTCAGAGTAGCCGAGGGGCCGCGGGGCGATCTGACGTCCGTACTCGACGGCGAACCACTCGACGTAGCGCGGGAGGTCCGCGTCACTGGCCTCGCTGAGGGCGCTGTTGGCTGACGCTGCGTTCTGTGCGAGTCCGGATATGAACGCACTGGCGTTGTCGAGTGGCTTGGTGGGGCGGGCCGCGGCGGAGGTGGAGATCAAATCGATGATCTGTGGGCGGTAACGGGACTCGATGCTCTCAAGCCCCTTCGATCGGCAGTATGCAAGCAGCGCATCCGCATGCGGCGAGAGACCGTCCTCCGAGTGCCGAAGCATGCAGAACAGGCACAGCAGGTCGATGATGCGCCGGGGTACGGGCTCCCCGTCCTTCATCGGACCATAGAACTCGTTTGCGAAGCCCGGAAGCCGCTTCGTAGTTCGCCAGTTGCGCAGCTCCTTGCGCCCGGGGAACAGGTGAAGCGCGTCAAGGTGCGCGATGAACGACGGGCTGAGTCTTCTGTGTGCGCGGTGCATGGGGTGCCGACCGCCGTTTCGCCTCGGTGGAGTGAACGCAGAGGCTAGGGGACGGGTGAGCCTGCCGCTAGGGCCGGGTGTTGGCCCAGGGTCCGGTCCGCTCCGGTCCGCGAAGATCGTGGAGGCTGGACGGGGCGGACGGGGTACGCGAAGACGGAACTGGCACGCGAGTGCAGTCCTCCTCGCGCCCCATCAGGAACTTCGCAGATGCAAACGCAAGCCACCCCGGTACTGAAACCGCTCGTCGCCACAACCACTCCCTCCAACGGGGGCCCCTTCGGCCTCCCGTGGTGGGTGGTCCTGGTCGCGTGCGGCATCTACGTCCTGAGCCCGATTGATTTCCTCCCTGAACTCCTGCTCGGGTGCATCGGGGTCCCCGATGACATCGGCGTGCTTGGGTTCGGGATCTACAGCCTCGTCCGCACGCTAAGCGGCTCTGGGCCCCCACGGCCGAGCGCCACCCCCGCCGCCGCAGCACAGGAGCCGCGAACGGTGGTCGTCCCTGCTCGGGCGGCGCCCCCTCCGCAGCAGGTGCCCGGTCGGCCAGAGGTGCTGGCGGCAGAGGTGACGGCGCCCCGGTCCGCCCCGAGCGTGTATGGACTCTTCGCCGTGCAGGTGCTCGACGAGGACGGGACTGAGGTGTGCCTCGAAGTCGAGGCGCGCGACGCCGAGGCCGCCCGTGCGACGGTGCGCGGAATGGGGGCCGACGGGCGCTTGGGCAAGGTCAGGCTCAAGCGGCTCCTCGGCACGAACGGCGCCGAACCTCGTCTCGCCGGAGGGTCAGATGTCAGCGCCTGAGCGGGTCCGGCTCCGCGGCGCGATTAGCACGAAGCTGATCGCGGGCATCGCTGCCTTGGGAGGGTGCGCGGTGGGGATTCTCGTGGTGTTCGGCTTCGCGTGGGGAAGCGTGGTCTTCTCGGCGGCACACGAGAAAGTGAAGGATGCGGAGGTTCGGCAGGCGCAGGTTGATCTGTGGAGGATCAGGTCCGCCCTTGACGAACACATGGTGGTGCACGGAGGCCGGTACCCGAACTCTCTCGCGGAGCTCGGTGACTGGGAGGCAATGACCCGCGCACGGACTCCGGTCCTCGATCCCTGGGGCAACTCCTATCAATTCGTTCCACCGAAGCCGGGGCAGCCGTTTCCGCGAGTTGTCTGTCTCGGGAGCGACGGCAAGCCCGGCGGTACAGGCGACGCTGCTGACATCCTGGACGACGCGGAGTCGGCCAGCGAGGGGCGGTAGCCATGCGGATCCCCTTCCTTCACCGAGGAGGACGGCGAGCTCAGGGCAATGAGCGGTGGGCGCTCTCGACGCCGCTGCTACAGTGGTCGCGGGAGGACGCGTGGACGATCGGTGACGCTGTGACCGGCACCCTCGTCACCGGCGCGACAGGATCCGGCAAGACGACCGGGAGCGGCCAGGCCATGGCCATGGCGCTACTGCGGAGCGGCTTCGGAGGCCTGATCCTTACCACGAAGCCCGACGAACGAGACCTGTGGATGCGTTACTGCAAGGCAGCTGGGCGTGAGGGAGACCTGAAGGTGTTCGGCGCCGACGCGGCGCTGCGTCTTAACTTCCTGGATTACGAAGCCACCCGCAAGGGTGACGGCGCGCGGCTCACTGAGGCCTTGGTTAACTTGTTCTCTACGGTCCTTGAGGTCGCAGACCGTGGCGCCGCCAGCGGCAGCGGGCGGGAGGACGAGGGCTACTGGCGCCGGGCCTGTCGCCAACTTCTTAGGAACGCTGTCGACTTGCTCTTGCTCTCCGGTCGACGGATCAGCGTTCCCGAGCTGTACCGGGTCGTGATCTCCGCGCCGACGTCGACCGCGCAGAAGCGGTCGGCCGAGTGGCAGTCGCAGTCCCTCTGCTTCCAGTCCCTGGCGCAGGCAGACAAGCGGGAGAAGACGCCCTGCGAAGCCACCGATCTGGAGGTGGTCGCCGACTACTTCCTGGTCGAGTACCCCGAGCTCAGTGAGAAGACGCGGAGCGTGATCGTGTCGACGTTCACGTCGATGGCAGACGTGCTCATGCGCGGCCTCTTGCGCGGGCTCTTCTGCGCCGACACTAATATCACGCCGGAAGCGGTAGCCGACGGCACGGTGCTCGTGGTCGATCTGCCGGTGAAGACCTTTGGCGAAGTCGGAACGTTCGCGCAGGTGCTCTTCAAGTACGTCTTCCAGCGTACGATCGAGCGGCGGGACGTCGCGCGCAATCCGCGCCCCGTGTTCCTGTGGGCCGACGAGGCTCAGAACTTCATCACGTCCTACGACATGCAGTTCCAGACGACGTGCCGCTCGTCCCGCGTCGCCGTGGTCTACCTCACCCAGAACGTCAGCAACGTTTACGCAGCCCTCGGAGGACAGGAGAAGGGACGCGTGGAAGCGGCCTCGATCTTCGCAAACCTCAACCTTAAGGTCATGCACGCGAACGGCGACCCGGTCACGAACGAATGGGCGGCGAGCCTCATCGGCCGGTCGCGACAGTTCCTGGCGAGCGCCAACAGCAGCCACTCGACGGATGGGGGCTGGCCCTTCGCGCTCGGGATCGAGGCGTTGACCCAGCCGGGAAGCACGAGTGCGGGCCTCAGCGAGACGTGGGAGTACGAGGTGCAGCCGGCGGCGTTCACTCGGCTCAAGACCGGCGGGCCGGCGACCGGGTGGGAGGTCGAAGGGATCGTCTTCCAGAACGGGAAGCAGTTCGGAGCCTCAGGCAAGACCTGGCTGCCAGTGAGCTTCCGACAGGAGCGCAGGCAATGAGTGGAATGCAGCAAGCACAGCATGGCGCGGGCGGGGAGCACCGCCCCGGCGGAGCCGGGTTCCTTCTGCTCGTCGCACGAGCCCTGGCTTGCTCCGTCGAGGTGTTCCTCCACAAGAGCTCGAGCTTCGGTGAGCGCTACCTGGGAGCGCAGGCCGCACTCGCCGCCCTCATCATTTTCATCTTCCCCGTCTTCGCTCCCGAGGGCGACCCTGAACCGCTGCTGCTGTTCCTTGTCGCGTACCTCGTGATGTGCGGCGCGGCGAGAGCCGGTGTGGTCGCCCGCCGCAAGCGGGGGCAGCTTGGTCCGCACAGCTTCTACACCGGCACGCCTCGCGTTCTGGGGCGCAGCAGCGAAGCGTTCGTGAAGGGCGGCCTCGAACCGATCGCCGTCTGGCTCACGAGCGCGGTCCTCGCCGAGTTCAGCCCGCTGCTGGCCAGCTACCTGGCGGTTGCGGGGTGCGGCCTGGTCGTCTCGGTCCAGCTCACCCTGGCCGCAGAACGAAGGCGCGTGCTCGACATGCACGATGCCTACATGGAACAGCGACGCACCGTCGAGGCCTGGCGCGCGATGCATCGCGACTGAAACCCAGCTGAAAGGAGCGGATGATCATGTCGAGCGAGAAACCTGAGCCCAAGATCGGGGCCGGACATGCCGACGCAATGTTCCGTCAGGGACTTGCGGAACTTCGAGGCGCGCTCTACCCAGAGTCCAACGTTGCGCAACCGCCACAACTTGGCCTATACGGCACCGCAACGCAGCGTGAGGTGTACGATGGCAAGCAGGCCGACGCGCGCGAGGCTGACGAGCGAGCGGAATCGGTGTTCGAGGTGCGACTTCAACAGGATCGGGCACGAGGGGGCAACGGCGACCGGGAGGCCCCGCCTGCCGAAAGGGAATGAGCGCCGCAACGGGCTCGCAGCGACCATGCGCCACAGCGCCCAGCCCCGCCCTTGCGCGCGACCCTCCCCGCTGGGCGGAGTCCCGATAGTGGGAAGGGTGGCCTAGGAGTCGGATTTTTCGAACGCAGCCCAATGGGAACCCTGGGAAGATCGCGGGCAACATGCCTTGCGAGCGTTCTGGCTCTATCTTCAACCTCCGCTCTATTGTGGGCGGCTCAGCCTGCGGCAGGGCTCGGAGCTACGCTCCGAGTGAGCAGGTATGCCGGAAGCAAGCCCGTTGATGAATCCTGACCTCCCGATGCCCGGTTCCCTACGATGAACCACTCCGAACAGGCACGTCAGCGCTTGGAGATCGCGTGGTCTTCCTTGATTGCCTCTTCCGTTTGCTTTGAGACGTCTCGGGTAGTCGCGGAGCACGCAAACTGGCTAAAGTATACGTTGGTGGGGCTGGGAACCGCATTCGTAATCACGGCAATTGTGGTCGGGGTGTCGGGACCTATTCACTCGGCGGTGAGTAATGCTGTACGTTGGTTCGTCGGAAAGATCGTAAGGCTCCTAGGCAAACATGGAGAGGCGCTCCGCCCGCCTCTGCAAGTAGCGACGGACGCGACGCTCGCGGGTATGTACTTGTGCGCGCCTATTGCTGCGGCCCACGCTGTGTACCGATTCAGCACGACTGAAGACCGATCGACCTGGGAGCTGGTACAGGGCATTTTTGGGTTCGCGGTGATCACCGCAGTCTTCCTCGTGCTCTTCGTATACCGCCAGTTTCAACGGACAGAGCGGTCACGTGACGCCAATTTCCAGAGCGCTTTGGCCAGCGCATGTGTCATCATTGACCAGCTGGGGGGTGCGGCCCACAATAATGCGGAAGCAGTAATACAACAGTGCAGCGAGGCGCTCGACAAGTTGCGGGGCGTGCTTTTGGATAATCGAAACCGCAAGGAGGATGACGGCCTGTTCTTGTCGTTTCACGAGATAGACAACGCCGTTGACAGCCTTGCATACAAGACGATCACCATTCCGCATAGCATACACGTGTCAAGCGACTCAAGAAAAAGGGCGATAGAATCGGAGCGTTCGATTGTCCTGGCAATGTTGGCGGAGGTATCGTCAGAGAAGTTTGTACGGTACGCCCCTGGCAGTGCGTGCGGCGAGGAGTTTTTTGCAAACGACAGATCCAAAGGTGGCGCTCCGAGAATTCACGTGGCAGACGACTCTGATCTTTGTCAATCCCTCGATGACAGCTACCTGATGAGCTTGCCCGAAGGCGATCGAGAGAGCTTCAAGGTTCGTAGTCACATGCTGGCTGAGCTAACTTGTGCGGATCCTGATGCGCCAGAGGTGGTGGCACGAGAGTGTTCGTTCCCGGTGTTCGCCTGTCACAACAGGCCTGGACAGTTCAATGAGCGAGACAAGGCACTCTTTCAGCTAGTGTGTGACGCACTTCAGCGTTTTCTTCGCAGGCACGCGACATCGTTGATCAAGAGGTCGGGGCTGCTTCCCGGAGATCGCACACTATTTCGGAGCGTGCTTCACGGCACAGGGGAGGCCGCCAAGGCTGAGAAAGGAGGCGAAATCGCGATTCGCCGTGCGGGTTCGATGTCTCGATACGCCTGCACAGTTGATAGGATAGACAAGGCACGGGCCGGACTAAGGAATGCGCTTCAGTATTCGCCGAAGAGATGGGATGTCTTGTCGATGGAAGATGGTCTCCGAATTGGATCAGTTCTTGCCCATCAGGCTCCCACCGGAATGGCTGTAGCGAATAAGCAGTTAGCGGCAATAGCGGTTGGCTCAGCAGAAACTGCCGCAGTGGCCGACCTGTGCTGGGCTGTGTGCTCGGTGCGGTACGCGCAGGAGAATCAGCTTACGGACACTGTATTCGTGCGCCTAGCTCCGAGCACTATCATGACAGATTGTGCGGGCGCTGTGCTGAAGTGGATGCGATCAGAGCTCGGCGATCAACTCGCGATTTCCGTCCAGATGGATGTCGATGGCGTGACCGCCTTGGTGAGGGGGGCCTGTAGCCGCGTTCGCGAGGCAGACATCGAGCTGTGCCTGGAGAATGTGCGGTCTATCGAGGACCTCAACATGGCCATCCCGCTTCGGCCTAAGTGGATCAGGCTACCGCTTGATCTGGTGCAAGCGGCTTCCCCGGAGCAGCTTGGTGGAACTGTGCTTGAGGGCTTAGTCTACCGTGTCTCATCCGACCCCCGGTTCGACATTATCATCCCCGGCCTTGCCGATGAGCGTGTGAGGCAGGCAGTCAAGGGTCTGTCACGTAACAAGAGGCTGATGGCCTACGAACAATCCAGTCCCAAGGGACAGGGAGCGTACTCAAGTGTCGTCTCAGAACAGTGATTCGGCGTTCACGTCGTCATTTCGGACCCAGGCACCCGACGCGGATCCTCAAGTGGTTCCTTCAGCGTTCCGCGAGTCATTGAGCAGTCATGCGTATCGTGTGCTGCTACGGGCGTCCTTTGCGCTTAGTCTGAAGCGGCGCGACATTCCACATGTGGATGGGCCTTCCAGTGGGTCTGGGTCAAGTCGGGCTTCTTCGTCTAGCGAGCCTACAGCGGCATGCAAACGCGGTGAGCCCTAGCAGTTAGCCGCCAAGCAGGGCAATGGTCACGACTTCGAGCGAGGCTTGTCCTGGTATCGTCTGCCGCGTACAGGGCAAGCTACGCGCGGCCTGGGCGCGTAGCCGCAGGATCCTGTTGTTGGGGTAGCTCGGCTCGCTCGAGTATTGTCGTGGCGTACACCCGGCCGACGGCTGAAGCGTATTCTCTCGGTGACAATCCGAATGCATCGCTCAGCCGAGGATCAGCGCCTGCTTCCAGTAGCAACTCGACAAGACCGTCCTGATGTGGTCCGGTACCTAAGCACGCATAGTGAAGCGCGGTTCGCTGCACGTTATCTGTAGCATTAACCAGACCTCGTGTCCGAAGCAGTTCTCGCACAACATGGAGTCGGCCGAAAAAGGCCGCTGCGTGCAGAGGAAATCGAATCTGAAAGTCTACTTGGGAAGTGTCAGAGCCGTCACGCGGCAAGTGGGGTGTGTCTTCACGATATGGCACATGAGAGCTTTCGCAATTAGGATATCAGCCTATAGCAACGGTCTGTGAGTGTCAATCTATCAATAAGTCAGCGGTGCCAATCCCTTGCTCTGATCGGCAAGTGCCCTACGAATCACAGCTCGTCGTGGGGGATCGAGAGCGAGCGCGAGTCGGGCGCTCGGTCTACAGCGTAGTCCCTAAAGCCGAGGTGACTCCACCCGCCATGCTCGATTGAACGGGCAGAACGGGTGGAGTGGGGTCTACCCGATCTGAACGAGGTCACTCGTCGTCATCGTCATCATCGCTGCTGCCGCCGGGCGGGGCGTTGTCGCGGCCGCCGCCCGAGGGCTGGCCCGTCGTACTGGGCCAGCCGCCGGAGCCCTTGCTGCCCGGGTCGCGGCTCTGTGATTGAAGCTTCATGCTCTCGATCTCCGTGGCGCATGCGGTGTCGTGCGCACCAGTCTCGGCTCGCGCCAGTTCAGGCCGGTCCTGGTTGATGGGGACGGCCGCTACGCACCAGACGCGCACGCACTACTTGCTCCGGGCGCAAGGTGTGCGTATAGACTGCCGGGTCAGGCGCCGGCCCCACGGAGCTCGGCAACGGCCACACAGAGATCGTAGCGGCAGGGATGGCCCCGCCTTGTCAGCAGATCGCCGTGTCCCCTGGCGTCGAGGCAAGGAGCAACGTGCCACGAAGGCGATCTACGCGATGGGTCGGATGGCACGATCGTGATGGAGGCGGGCGCAGATGGCAGCTTCCGTAGGGTTCGAGGACCAACCCCCCCTGGGCCGTGATTCCTCAGGATTCCTTGGCGGAGAGTCAGCGCCCGTCCGTATTGAACGAAGCATGTCAATCCGATCGGCAGCAACGGTCTGCTTGGCGGGTGGCGTGCGACTAGGGTCCGGCCGGGAGCAGACACGTGGCGTCGGAGTAGACGTGCTTGTTGAACCGCCTGAAGACAATCCCGCTCGTCAAGAAGGTCGGGACGATCATGGGCGCTGTGATCGGGATCTTCGTGAGCGGGGGCATCGCGGGTCCGTGGGCAGGGCCCTGGGGCGCAATCATCGGAGCCCTGGGCGTTGGCATTGTCGTCAGGGGCTCCACCAGCGACGGCTGCTACAAGCACTGCAACTGGGGGGGCCGCTCCCGCTCACTTGTTACGAAGCTGTGATAGTGGACGCACGCCACCCAGAGCGTGCTAACGTTCGGCGCACGCCGCGCAAGACGTACTCGGTCGAGAGAGGAGATCCCATGGAAAAGCCGAAGGGGCCGCCGCCCAACCCGCTGCCGCCGACTGAGATCATCAAGACCGACACCCCGAATCCGCAGCCCCGGCCCTGATAGGCATGGCCTGCTCAGCTACCTAGGAGTGCGCCATGGCTGATGCTGAAGGAGACGACACTCAAGCCCACGATCGTGAGCGCGAAGCTGATGCCGCGGATCTTGAGTACTTCAAGTGGTCGTCGGAGCGCCTGATGTCGCTCGTGGAACGCGAGGACCAGCGCTGGGGCTCGCTGGAGAACAAGGCTGTCGTCGCAGTGACCGTCGCGCTTGGATTCGCCGCGTTCAGCTTCCAGGATCCCATGAAGCTCAAGGACATCGACCGCCTGTCGGTCACCCTCGGCATCGCGGCACTCTTGGCTGTGCTCGCTTCCATGTACTTCGGCTACCGCACGCTCCGCACCGGGAACGCGAAGGATCCGAACCCCGACCAGTTCGTCGACCCGGCCGTGCTTGAACGTGACCCCTCAGAACGATGCCAGGTCGTCGCCAAGCATCTCGTCAACACGATCAAGCTGAGCAGGGACATCGGGAATAGGAAGGGCAATCGCGCCGGCTGGGCTCAGCAGCTTGCGTTTATCGGTGCGCTCCTCTTCGTGCTGTTCCAGATCAGCCGTGTGAAGTAGCCGCAGCGCAAGTTCAACCGTTCCCCATGAAGAGGAAGAGACAATCGCCGAGGCCTGAGCCGCCCAAACCCTTGGAGCCGTCGGTGGTAATCCGGCGTCGCCCCGGCATCAATGAGAGGAGTGTTCTCGTGAGCAGCAAGGAAGATCGCGTCTACGATAAGGTCCTCACGCTCCTGGCCGCAGTGTCCCAAGTCGCCAAGGGCAACATTTCTGACACGGACCTGCTTGCGTCCGACCTCGGCATTGCGCGAGTGGAGTTCCCGTTTCTCTCGAAGCCGCTCAGTCGGATCACCCTTGCAGAGAAGGGCCGCCGGATCACGAGGCAGGAATGCAACACCTTCACCACGGTGAAGTCGGTTCAGGACCTGGCCAAGAAGAAGGTCACGTGAGGCGACTCGTGAGGACCTCGATCGTCATCGTATGGGCCGCGTCGCTGGTGGCTGGATGCTTCGCCGTGCCACCTACCGGCAAGGCGGATGAGGCCAAGACCGTTCTCGACAAGCTGTCCGAGCGCGGGCTGCGCCTGCGTTCCGCTCCCGATCCGGTGGTTCGAGCCTTCGAGGATCCAGCGCGCATTCAGGTGAAAGACCCCGCCGGGGATGGCAACTCGACCGTGGTCACTGACCTAGCCGTCCTGTGGGAACATGATCTCACTCCTGAGGGCGAGGACTCAGGGTGGACCATTGGACCGTTCGCTGAATACCATCGCAACACGGTTGGGACGCAGAACGTTGAGACCTTTGGCGCTGGGGTCGGGCTCGCATACTACGATGACGCTGGGTACAACCAACTGTTCGACCCAGACGCCATCGCCAAGCTCAGTCCCGAGCAAATCGAGAGCTTGTCGGCCGTCATCTATCGGCTCGCTCTGAGTGCTCAGCGTGACCGCGTCAAGGACAACGATGGCGTACGGGCCAAGACGACCGCGAGCTACGTCCGGGTCGGATGGGTACGCGGGCCATCCACAAAGGGCTCGTTGGGCCATCTACTCACATTTCAGCCGACCGCTGGCCTCTTGTGGGACCATGGCGACAACGTTGCCTCAGAGAGCGGGGACCGAGCACAGTGGCTAGTCTCCGGTGCGAGTCGATTGTACCTGGCCCCCCAGGCGTTCGTGGATCGCCTCTATCTAGAGGGCATCTTTACGTACTGGGAAGATCTCTGGTCTTCAGGTGGCTACGACGATGTTCACGGCACGTGCGACCTAACCAGAATCAGTCTCAACATGGCTCTCGACAATTTGCAACGCGCGGTGCTTGCCCTGGAGTACTCGAACGGCGAGAACCCCGAAGCCGGCCAGGTGTTCGAGGAGGCGATTGCACTCACGGTCAGGCTGAAGCTCTGAGCCCACGATGCCCCGCCTTGACCGAGCATCGTTGGGCCAGTGGAGCGCGCAAGCCGCACCGGCTCTAGGAAGGAAGCTGTAGGCCATGGATGCTCAATACGAGAGTGCGGCGTGCGCTGGCGATGAGGACGACAGGCCGCCCCTTGATCCCCTGCCTCCGTCGAACGTCCTACGTCGAGAGCGCACCGAGATCGACGAGGAACTTGGGGACCATGTCCATGAAGTGTCGCCTGCCGACGAGGACGACGAAAGAGAGGAGGAAGACGCCGAGGCGGAGGAGGACGCCGAGGCGGAGGAAGACGCGGACGACGATGAGGAGCTAGTGGCTGAGGCCTGAGGCTGACCTATGACCTGGAAGCCAAGTGATAGGCCGAGCAACCCAGAAGGTGCGGGTGGCCCCCGGCCGAGGCCGCTTGTTCCGTTAGATGCGAGCTCTGTCATCAGGCGCATCCCTGACTCGTCCAGGAGGCGTCCCGTGTTCTACTCACCGGCGGAACCCCTTGCGGGGGGCGCCTGGCGGGTGAGCCGGGGGCGGAAGACTATCGTCGCGTGCGTGTGTGTGATCCTCTTGGTCTTGGTCGGTCTCGTCTGGGGAGCCATGAAGTTGTTGTCTTGACCTGACACTCCAAAGTGTGGCGTCGATGACCTGCGCGGCGCGCTGCACGGTGTGTGCCTGATCGGCACACCGATGGAGGACTCGGCCCGTGCCGCATGTGCCGCGTTAATAACAGAGTTGTAGTCCCCGCTGCCGGAATCGTCCCAGCAGACTCGGTGGCGGTCGGTCTTCCTGTCCTCTTTCCCAGGGACGTGCATCATGCTCGACAGTCCGCAGAAACGCGTGTCCGTTGCCCGCGACCGCCTCGCTCGAGAGCTTGCCGATCGCTACCGCAGGAACTCGAAGGACCGCGATGCACGGCTCGACCGCATCGACAAGGAAGGCATCCTCGCGGCAGCAGGTACCGTCGCCGCCGCACGTCGTGCTGCCCACATGACGCGCGCTGAGGGCTCGCGCCTGTTCGAGGCCGTCGTCGGCGGTGCGGACGATTCCGATCACGTGAACTTCCTTTCTCGCGGTCTGCTCGCTGCGCGCGCGGTGTGCCGATTGGTGCAGGGCGGTTCTCCTGTCGGTACGGGCTTCCTGGTTGCTCCCGGCTTGCTCCTCACGAACAACCACGTCATCGCCAGTGCTGAGGAAGCAGCGACCTTCGTCGCCGAGTTCGACTACGAGCTGGACCTCGACGACCAGCCGCGGCGTCCTGTCGTTAGGTTCCAGGTCAGGCCCGACGACGCGTTTGTTACCAGCTCCGCCGCCGACGGCCTCGACTTCACGTTTGTGGCCCTCGAGCCCACTAGCCTGGATGGTGCGCACCGCATCGAGTCCTTCGGATGGCTGCCGATGGACGAGCGCACTGACAAGATCCTCGAAGGTGAGCCGGCGGTGGTCATTCAGCATCCGCGTGGCGAGCCCAAGCGGCTGTGTCTGTTCGAGGCGGAGCTCGTCGATCGGCCCGAGAACTACATCCACTACACGACGGACACGGATGGGGGGGCCTCGGGGTCGCCCGTCACGAACCGTGGCTGGCTGCTGATCGGTTTGCACCACGCCGCCGTCACGACAGACCGTGTCCGCCGCGGGCACCGGATCGTGGTCAACGAGGGGATCCGCGTCAGTAGCATGCTCCGCGCCCTGCGCTCTGGGGACGGTGTCGACGGCGATGACCGCGTGGCCATCCTGGGGCGGATCACACGGGTCGACGTCCTCGCCGGCCCGCGCAGAGAGTTGATCCAACTGCGCGGCGCAGCGGAGGGCGTCCGCGATCCCGAAGCCGGCATCGCCCGGAGCCTGGAGGCGACGAAGATCGGCCGCCGTGACCCCAATCACTTCGAGAGCCGCGATGCCGCGCATCTGGGCTACCGGCCCTCATTCCTTGGGGGCAGCACCGACCTCCCGCTGCCTCAGCTTCCCAACTGGATGAAAAGCGATGCCGCGCGCGTCGCGGGCACGAACGGGGTCGTCCTTACCTACACGCACTACTCTGTCGTCCACAGCCGCTCGCGGCGCCTGCCCATCCTGACCGGGGTAAACATCGACGGAGCCAAGGCCCAGCGTCTGGGGAGGGAGGACCGGTACTACGAAGCGGCCGACAAGTGGTTCTTCGACCCGCGGATCGACGAGGACCTTCAACTTGGTCCCGAGATCTACGACGGAACGCCGTTCGACTTCGGCCACATGGTGCGCCGGGAAGACCCCGTGTGGGGGAACCTCAACACGGCCCGCATGGGGAACGACGACACGTTCTACATGACGAACTGCGCACCGCAGCACTCGAACCTCAACCAGCGCACGTGGCTAAGTCTTGAGAACGCCGTGCTTGCGGCCGCACGCGACGGGAAGGCCAAGGTCACCGTATTCACAGGACCAATCCTCTCGCCGCAAGACCCGACGTTCCGGGGCGTCCAGATCCCGACTGCATTCTGGAAGGTCGTCGCCTACCGGTCCGGAGGGAAGCTGCGCGCTCATGGGTTCATGCAGTGGCAGACCGAGCTCGTGGATGAGGTTCGGATGAAGTACAAGCACGAGGCGCTGGACGGCATCGAAGGGGCGGCCGAGTACCAGGTCGCGATCCGGGATATCGCCCGCGACTCCTCGCTGGACTTTGGCAACCTCGTTGACGCGGACGAGGACCTCGGCGGCGGGGACTTCGAAAGCACGGGCGGAAACCGGAGGCGGCGCCTGAGCGATCAGCTCATCGAGCGCCTTGCCGAACGGATCGCGTCGGCTGACGCGAGCGGAGACGACACTGGCGACGGCGGATCCCCATGGGTCGAGATCCGGCCGCAATCCCGTCCATCCGTCGGCGGCGGGACCCCGGCTGGAACAGAAGCCAGCCCGCTTCCGCCTTCCGAGGTGGTCCGGCGGCTCGTGGCGTCCCTGCGCGCTGCAGTCGACGAGGCAGAGCGCTCGATGCAGGTACCGCGGCGGCCTCGTGCCTAACCCACCCAACGAGAGCAAGTGCGCAGAGTTCCTGAGCACTACCAACCTGGCTACATCGCGAAGCGGATCCCGGTCGGCGCTCGGACAGCAACGGCGACATGAGACAACGCGCTCGTGAAATGGCGCACTCTTCCGCGGGGGTCGAGTGACGGTCGCGTGCTTGACGCGGCATGTCCGTGCGATGAGGATCGCGCCGCCGTGAGACGCGTCCGCAATGTCAGCTGAGGATCTGGACCAGTTCGAGCAGCGGCACCTCCGGCCCGAGCCGCCGCGCAGGCATGCGCTGAGCAAGTTCGAGCGCTGGATGCTAGGGGCCCTGGTTGCTACTCAGCTGGCCATCGCTTCGACGAAGCTCTGGAGCCCACCGCCGCCGGAGTCGGCGGGGCCGATCGTGGTGACGCTGGCCCAAGGAACAGAACTTGTCAGCGACGCCGTCGATCAGGCAGTGGAGCTGCTCTTGCGCGATCTCCTGACTCTCCAGTGCTACGAAGGTGACGCGTTGCGCTCGGGCGTAGAGGAGGTCGTCGATGTCCTCCGGCGGGACAACATCCGGAACGGAGAGTCGATCGGGCAGGTCAAGGCACGCGTGTTCAAGTCCGTATCGGAGCCAACCAGAGTCACACTCGGGGTGATCGGCGACGAGTGTTTCACGGTGCTGGTCTTGAACACGACGAGGATCGTAGGACCGCGACCAGATCCCTTCGCAAGATGAAGGAAGCGGTCGCTCGTCACCGGTTCAGTATGCACAGGACACCCAATCGCGCCGCTTTCACGCTGGGAGTTTCGCGATGGCACATGAGCGAGCTGGAGCGGGAGGCACCTGAGGAGCCCCACGCCGTTCCGCTGAGGCCCCTGCTCGTTCCCGCCGAGTCCGAAGCGCTGCTGCTCCGCATCTCCTTGCGCACCGGACGGGCTCTCGACTGAACCGCGCGGCTGCCCCGACTCGTTCGGATTGGCCGACGGGTGCTATGGGGCGTGGCGGTACTGGAGGCGTGGGTGTGCGCCGGGTGTCCCGCACGGCATCGATGGGAGGCGAGCAAGTATGTACCGCGCGGCCAGAGGGCGAACATGCGCCTCTGAGCGTCCCGTCACAGTTCCTCGATCGCGGTCACCGGAGCGATCCGGGCCCCCGCCCGCAACGAGACCGCAGGATCCTCAATCCGCGCGGGCCGCGATGGCGAGGTCGTTAACTCAGCCTTGATCAAGTCGGCGTAGCCTGCGCACATGGCTCGCGTCGAATTCACGGTGACGGTCCAGCTCGGGGGCGAGGCACGCCTCGTCGCTGCCCACCTGGAGAGCGATCCCGTCTCCCTCGATCCGCGCGCGTGCGTGCTCGTGATCGGTGGCGGCCGCTACAGGCCGACCACCGAGGTCTTTCCCGGCATGACAGCGAGTCAGGTCGTCATGAGCTGGCGCGGCTGGCAAGACAATGCGATGGCCCTGCACTTCGTGCGCTCGGCGGGCATCGAACCGGCGTAGGCCAGGGCGGCTGGTTCCATCAGCGGCGGCTCGCGGTGCATCCAGGCCCAGCGGGGTCGCACGCCGCCGGCCCCGCACGGGGGGCAGTGCTTGAGTATCGCCGAGGAGCGGGCGAGCCTACGGGCGCGAGACGGCACTCGTGGGACCACGCCGTGCACGCTGCAGGCGCGCCCAGTCTCTCCAGGCGTCGGTGTCGCCACGCTGCGAGATCTCGGCGAGCCAGCGCTCGATGGAGGGGACGTTCTGGCCCGACCGCACCGCCAGCATCGCCGCTCCCTGCATGGCCGGGATGCACTCGGACTCGAGCTCCAAGGCCGCCTTGTAGGCGTCCATCGCGTCGCCGATCTTCCCCGCCCGCTCCAGCGCGATCGCGAGGTTGACCCTGGGGTCGGTGTGCCCCGGCATCAGCTTCCGCGCCCACTCGAACTCGTGCGCCGCCTCGTAGAGCTTGCCCTGGTTCAGGTAGAGGACGCCGAGGTTGTTGTGCGCCGGCCCGTGGTAGAGGTCCGCCGTCAGCGCCTCGCGCAGGAGCGCCTCGGCCCCCGCCGGGTCCTCGTCGACAAGGTCACCAGCCAAGCCCGTGAGCCGCTGCGCCTCGATCGCGTTGCGCGCCGACTCCGCCGGCGGCGCATACGGCCCGCTCGAAGCCGACTTGCAGCCCGCCACCACGAGCACGACCACTGCGAGGGCCCTCACCGGATCCACCTCGGTTCCATCCGCGGCCAGCCGTCCTCGATGCCGGCTGCCTGGAAGTCCTTCTCGCCCAGGTACCGCAGCGCCTCGAAGCTCTGCGACCGCTCGACCGTGCAGCGCAGGAACACGAAGAAGCGCGAGCGCCCCTCGTCCAACGTGCGACTGCCGAAGAGCGGCCCAATCAAGGGCAGGTCCCCCAAGAACGGCACCTGGCTCCGTGACTCGGTGTCGCGCGCGATCTCGAGGCCCCCGACGACGACTGCGTAGCCGTCCGGCACCGTCACGATGCTCTGCAGCCGGTTCTCCTGCCTCGGCGGCGGCAGGTTCGGATCGGCCGACGTGCCTACAAAAGCCGAGAGGCTGACCGTGTAGCTCAAGACGAGCTGGTCGCCGTCCGCCACCTGCGGCGTCACCGTGATCTGCGTGCCCGCGTCCTGCGTCCCCCCAAAGCTCGTCGTCGCCACCGTCGTCGAGGCGTTCGTGCTGGCGTAGGGCGTCTGCAGCACGCTGTTCAGGACGGCGGGCTGGTTGTTGTTCACGAGGACCTTGGGCATGGTCACCGTGCGGCCGTCGTTGATCGTCTGGAGTGCCCGCACGATGGCGCTGAAGTTCCCCGGGTCCAAGACGACCCCGGAGAAGCCGGTGCCCGTGAGTGCGGGGATGGGCCCGATCGAAGGGTCGGGGGACCCCAGGCCAAAGAGGCTGCCGATGCGTCCCTGGATGTCGCCGTCGACTTCGAGCTTCTGCAGCTCGACGCCGAGCGAGCGTGTGTCCGACTCGGTCAGGGTCACGACGATCGCCTCGACCAGCACCTGGGGTGTTCTGACGTCGAGCTCGCCGATCAGGCGCGCCAGCTCGTCGAGGACGCGTGCTTCGCCCATGGCGATCAAGCGGTTCGTGGAGCGGTCGGCGGTCAGGATCACGTCTTGGCCGCCGAGGTCATCGGAGTGCGTGGCGCGTACGGTCGCCGAGGCATTCGTCAGCGGAGCCGTCGGCCCTTGCGGCACGGTGCCAGGCTGCGCCGAGGCGTCGGGCTTCAGCGCCTCACGGAGGGCGCCGGCGTCGAGCAGCCCCTCAAGGAGCCCCTTCAGCTCCTCGACGCCGCGGTTCCTGACCGGGAAGGAGCGGATCGGCCTGCGCGTCTCGGGTGCCGTTTCCTCGACGCGCCGAAGGACGTCCTCGACCCTGAGGTGCAGCCGCGGGGTGGTCGTGATGATGATCGAGCCCGTCAGCTCGTCGACGACGAGCCTCCAGGCTTCGGGCATCGAGACCGAGCCAGGTGCGAGCGTGCCGCCCTCGTGGGCGACCTCTTCGATCAGCTTCGCCGTGTCCCCGAGGCCGAAGCGCCGTGGCGAGTAGTGGCGTGTGACGACCTCCTCGCCAGCGTCGAACTCGTGGATCAGTTCGAGCCAGTAGACCTTCTCCTCACGAGGGGCCATCAGGAGCACCCCCCGGCCTTCGGGGTCCGCCAGGACGGTGCCGCGAAGGGTCTCGCCGAAGGCGGTCTTGCGAGCCGCGGTGATCTTGTCGAGCAGCGCCACGAGGGCGACCGGCGTCGTGCGCGAGAGCGGCACCTGATCGACAGTGATCGCGTCGCGCGCGCTGTCGAAGAGTGCTGCGACCCGGATGGCCTGGGCGACGTGGGGCCGAAGGTCGGTCACCACCAGGGTCCGCGACTCGCGGAAGGCGACGACGGAGCCGTGCTTCGAGAGCACGAGCTTGATGGCCTCGCTGGCGGCGTCGGTGCGCTCGGAGGCGAGGGGCAGAGCGAGCTTCACGAAGCCGGCCTGGCTGGCGCGCAGGCCCGACTCTTCGAGGCGCGCGAGCGCGGCAGCCCCTTCGAGCTTCACGACGCCGACCGAGCGGCCGCCGGGCACCTGGACGGTCGTCAGGCCGCGCGCGGCAAGGGAGAGGTTCGCGAGCTCCCACAGCTCTTCGGCGCTGACGCGCTCGGGGATGCGGACGGTGACGGTGCCCTGGAGATCGGCTTGGTTGAAGTCGATCGGTACCCCGATCGCGGCCGCGGCGCCGGCGACGAGCTCGGAGAGGATCATCTCGTTGGGCGTGACCAGCCAACGGGCGGAGTCCTGGGGGACCGGCGGCGCTTGAAGCGGCGGCGCGAGCGGGACGCGCGGCTCGGGCGCCTGCGCGGTGGCGAGGGAGGCGGAGAGAATCCAGGCCGCTGCGAGGGCGGCCCAGGAACTCGAGACGCCGAAAGCTCCCTCGCGGTTCATGGTCGGGCGCGTCAGTCGCCGGTGGCCTGGTTCCAGGTCGAGCGCATGGAGTCGAGGTTTGAGGTGAGGCCGGTGCGCGCGGCTGCGACCGAGGCGTTGGCGCGCCAGTTGGCGAGGGCTGCCTGAGCGGAGGGGTCGGGTTCTTCGCCGACCTTCGGGGCGATGCGCTCGTTGGCGAGGAAGTCGCGCAGCTGCACCCACTCCTCTTCGCTGCGGTTGACCACCAGGAACTCGGTCGGGAGGTTCCAGGCGGCCCGGTTGGTGCGGATCGCCTGCAGCGCCTCGCGGCGCGTGTCGCCGAGGGATGCCGTAGCGGCATCGAAGACTTGGTTCAGGACGGCCTCGCGCGCGGTGGTCGCACTGGCGAGTGCCGCCTTGGCCGCCTGGTACGCCTGGACGTCGCCCTCCTCGGCCTTGCCCGACTGGATCTTGCGCTTGAGCCGGTCGGTGTTGGCGCGCGCCTCGGCGTAGGCCGCGTCCGCGATCCCGAGCGCGTCGGGAGCCTGTGAGACGGCAGCCACGGCAGCCTGGACGGTGGCGGCAACCTGCCCGGGCTCAACACCCGCAGCCGCCAGCGCTTCGGGCGAGAGGCCCGCGCGCAGGAGCATCACCCGGTAGTCGGGCGGGGTCGGGCTCGGCACGGAGATGCTCATCAGGCTCACGAGGGATGTCGGCTGCGGCGCGAGCGCCGTGCTCGTGCTCGTCGCGGCCGGTGCAGCCACGGCGGCTGGCTGCGCCACGAAGTACCAAGTGGTCGAGGCCGCAAGGAGTGTCCCGAAGCCGAAGATCGTGGCCGGCGTCAGCGCGAGGCGAGTCATGGAAGAAGCCTCCATAGGAGGTGAAGTAGGACGCAGCGAGTGACGGAGTGTTGCACGAGCGTGGACCCGATCGTAGCGGCGCAAGTGAGTCTCAGGGACGGCGAAACCGCTCTCGGAATTGAGCAGGAAAAGTTGCAGCTTGCGAGTTCGTGCGCGCGACACCAGGACACTTGGCTGCGCAATGCTGCCGAGGAGAAATGATCAATTTAGGATCCCGAAACCTCTTGTGTTGCGAGGTTCTCGATAAGCAATCAGCGGTGGCCCTCTCGATCCGGATATGATGGTCCGCAGAACAGCCGTAGAACGGTGCGCCGCACACCGGTCCGCCAGGAATCTCGGATAAGAGTTGGTGAACGCCGCGTAGCCGCTCGGGCGCTCGACGGAATCCCGCGCATTCGCTGACGCAAGTCGAAGTGTGTTCGCGCAGGGCGTTCGCGAGCCCGTCGCCGAGCCACGCGCCGCGGGTAGGCTCCGGCCGTCGAGGTGCCACGAGACCCCTCGCGTGCTGCTTCAGGATGAGGAGCGGGTTCCCCTGCGCTCCGGCAGCCGCGACTCGCGCCGCGTACCTCGGCTCCGGAGTATGCCGATGTTCCGATCGAACGTCTCTTCGTCTGCAGTCCAGGCGGTCCTCTTCTCGGCGATCGCGGCCGCGGCAGTGTCGACCCCCGCGCAGAGCCAGATCCTCTCGACCCACAGCGACTCGCTCACCAGCTACCTGGCCGGAGGGACGAAGGTCCAGGGCGTGCAGCCTCAGCACCTGATGCGCGGGGTAGGGATCGACGGCTCGACACGCCAGGGCCCGGTCTTCTCGATGGCCATCGCGGGCAACCCCTTCGAGAACGCCTGGACGGGGCACGAGCACCAGGGGTCGCTCAGGCTCGACATCGGGGCCTGGTCACCGACCGAGGTCGACATCGCGCTGCCGGCGAACGGCTTCGTGTGGCCCGTGGCCAGGTCGTTCTCGTCCGTGCAGAAGTCTGGCGGCAGCTTCGTGGACTCCGATGGCCCGATGGGTCGGAACTGGGCGATGTCGGGCTCGCCCGAGATCGTCTTCTACAACGACGCGGACAACGCCAAGGACGTGATCTACCTCGTGTACGGGGCGGATCGCTTCGTGGAGTTCGTGCGCTACAACTCGAGCTCGAGCCAGTTCGTAGGGCGCAACGGGGCCGCCGGTGTCTTCGACTACAGCTCGGGCTCGCCCGACACCTACACGCTGACCGACCAGGTCGGGACCCGGTTCACGTTTTTCGGGTTCAACACGACGAGCAACATTCACGACGGCCAGCTCTGGAAGATCGTCGACACCGCCAACAACATGGCCTTCGTCGGGCACGCGACTGCGGCCAGCACGGCAATCTCCAATGGCTTCGACGGCTCAGGCCGCGTACTCCTCGCCTTCGACACGAGCGATCGGCGCTACACCTACACGTACACCTCGACCAGCTACGGCGGGAAGACGCGCCTCCAGGACGTCACCGTTGATGCGAAGACCGGCGGGACGTGGGCCACGACTCCGCTAGGCGTCACCGAGGTCGCGAAGGTCGAGTACACCTACTACGGCGACGAGAGCTACGGCGACAGCGGCGACCTCAAGACGGTCAAGCTGACGATGCCGCTCACGGACAGCGGCGTCTCGGTCGTCCGGAAGAAGCTCTACCGGTACTGGGAAGGCTCGGCAGACGGCACGTCCGCGTACCACGCGACCACGAACCCTGGCTACGTGCACGCGCTGAAGTACATCTATGAATCGGAGGGCATCCGCAGGTACGACTGGTCGGTTGATTCGGCGCTCGACGACGACCACCTCACAGCGAGCAACGACACGCTGAAGTCCTACGCGGCCGCGTACTTCGAGTACAACTCGAACCATCAGGTCTCGAAGGCGTGGTTCCAGGGGCAGTGCGGGTGCGGCGGCGCTGGGGACGGCACGCACGAGTACACGTACGAAAGCCTCGGCGCGGATGACGTGGCGAGCTACGAGGTCGAGTATCGCTCGCGCACGCTGGTGAAGCGGCCGGACCAGAGCTACCTGACGCAGTACTTCGACGAGGTCGGCCAGGGGCGCACGAGCGTGATCTCGGATGTGATTCCCACATCGACGAGCCCGACGCCGAAGCTCTGGGTGACACACGTCATCCGCGACAGCGCAGGGCGCGTGGACACGGTCCACACGCCGGCGAACGTGACGGCGTACGACCACTCTGCCTCTCCGCCGTCGGTCACGCTGAGCGGCGGCGCTGGGCTGGTTTGGAAGTACGCGCGCGAGTCGAGCGGGAACATGACCGGCTTCGTGCTCGACCGGAAGTTCCAAGAGGGGACAAGCAGCAGCCTCTACCTCGACCACAGCTCGACCTGGACATCGGTCTCGAAGACGATCGGCGACACGAGCGTCGTGCGGCCGCTGGTGGCGTCGAGCCGGGTGTACCCGACCGCGGTAACCTCGGGCCCAGCCGACTCGACCCTGACCTCCCACGCCTACACCGCGTACTCCGCCGACACTGGCGTCGAGAACACGAACCAGGCGCTCGTGCCCGAGCGCGTGGACACCACGATCCCGACGGTGGATTCCGCGAACAACGGGTCGGGGACTTCGATCGTCACGAAACGACTTACTCACCATCGAAAGGACGGCCTCCTGGACTACGCGAGGTCGGAGACCGGGGTCATCGGCTACAGGAGCTACGCGGACGGCAGGCTGATCCAGTCGCGCGAGGATGCCAACACCGGTGATCTGGCAGAGCCGACAGACTTCAGCAGCAGCGGCTCGCCCATCAACAAGACCACGGAGTTCGACTACGACATCAAGGGCAGCCCGAAGATCAAGACCGACTACAAGGGAGCGACCACCGAGCAGAAGCCCTACACGTACCGCTCACGCCTCGCCGATCACCGGCTCGTCACGCTCGACTTTCCGAACTCCGTCACCTCTGGCAGCACGACCTATTACGGGCCGGTTCGTTTCTCGATCACGAACCAAGCAGGCAAGGTCGAGGCGTCGGGTGTGCTCAAGCTCAGTTCCAGCGGCACGACGTCCGCCGCGACCTCGTGGGTCGACGAAACCGATGCCGATCCGATCACGGCCCTCGACCTCGCGGCAGTCGGCCAGCTCTCGACCAGCATCTACGACGAGACCGGCGTCGAGTTCGAAGAGTCGCGCGCGTACTTCGCGATCCCGTCGTCGGGTGCCGGCACCGACGGCACGCACTACGACCCGACCAAGTACGGATCCGACCCCATGGGGCGTCAGTGGCGCGTCAAGGAGGCGTCGGGGACGATCAGTCGCACGGTGTTTGATGCCATCGGCCGGCGCATCGAGAGCTGGATCGGCACGAACGACGCATCCTTCACGGGCGGCGAGTCGTCGGGCACCGACAACATGGTGAAGACCGACATCACCGTCTACGACCTGGGGAACGACAAGGCGAACGGCCTCGTCACCCAGCGCACGCTGCGGGTCGAGAGCACCTCGACGGGCGAGCGGGTCACGAACTACACGTACGACTTGCGCGGCCGGCTGCTCCTCGAAACGAACCCGACCGCGCCCCACGCGTTCCACAAGTACGACAACATGGGCCGCAGGGTGGCGACGGGGCTCTTCAGTTCGACCGGTTCGATCACGGCGTTGAGCGATGACCCGACCACCGAGACGACGAACCGCCTCGCGCTGAGCCAGACCTTCTACGACGAGCGCGGGCGCGTCTGGAAAACGCAGCGGCACAAGATCGACGACGCTGACGGCTCCGACGACGACAACCTTCAGACGCTCACCTGGTACGACGAGCAGGGGCGCGTAATCAAGGTCGATGGCTCCGCGCTCACCAAGACCGAGTACGACGGGCTTGGCCGTGCGACGATCGAGTACACCCTCGCCAAGGATGACGACACCGCCTACACCGATGTCGACGACGTCATAGGGGACATCGTCCAGCAGGAGGTCCACACCGGCTACGACGGCTCCAAGAACGACGTGATTCTCCAGGTGCGCGTCGATCGCTGGCACAACGACGCGACGCATGGCGATCTGACGGAGACCACAGCCGAGCTCGACGAGAACATCGATCCACATGTCGTCCCGGCGGCCGCGTCGACGTCCGACGACTCAGGCACCACTGAACTTCTGGGCCGCGCACAAATCAGCGCGAGCTGGTACGACAGTCTCGGTCGTATCACAGAGAACGTGTCGCTAGGCACCTTCAACGGATCGTCCTTCAATCGCGTTGGGTCCGCCCTGCCTTCTCGCTCAGACGCCGCGCTCCGGATTAGCTACGTCTACAACGACGACGGCACGCTGAAGTCGATCGAGGATGCCAAGGCGCTCAAGACGCTGTTCACGTATGACGCGCTGGGCCGCAAGCTCAGCGAGGTGAAAAACTGGGACGGCACGAGCACGCCGACGCCGTCTGGCACCGATGACAATGTCACGGTCCGCTACGAGTACGTCGACGGACTGCGCACCAAGCTGATCGCGGACCTACCGAGCGGGCAGACCGACCAGGAGACGGTCTACACCTTCGGAACAATGAAGGGCACGGGTGCCGGCGACTCGAAGATCGCCACGGGCCACCTGCCGTGGAAGGAATCGTACCCCGACTCGGCGAATGGCACCGACCTCGTCACGCACGCGTACAATGCCCAGGGTCAGGAGGTCTACAAGTCCGACCAGGCAGGGAACGTGTTCGAGATGGAGTTCGATCTCGCCGGCCGGCAGACGCAGAAGCGCGTCACCACGCTGGCCTCGGGCTTCGACGGCGCGGTGCGGCGGATCACCACGGCCTACGATTCGTTCGGTCGGACGTCGACGATCACCCAGCACGATGCCGCGAGCGGTGGATCGGTCGTCGACGAGGTGAAGTACACCTACGATGACTGGGGCGACGTCGAGAAGTTCGAGCAGGACAAGAACTCGGCTGTGGGGGCCTCGGGTTCGGTCGACGACTACGAGGTCAGCTACACGTACGAGACCAAGACCTCGCCTGGCAGGAACACGATACGCAAGACGACGATGACGCTGCCGAGCGGCAAGGTGATCACCTACGCCTACCTGAACCGCGAAGGCCAGTACGACAACGCGTCGTCTCGCCTCACGGCGATCAAGGACGGGGCCGTCTATCTCGCCGAGTACATGTACAACGGTGTCGGGCAGGTGGTGAAGACCGAGTACCTGGAAGCGGACGTCATGTGGGACCTGACAGACGAGTCAGATGTCTTCACCTCCTATCCTGACTTAGACCGTTTCAATCGAGTGGTGACATCGAAGTGGACGAAGGACTTCCCTACGCCCACACCGGACATTGACTTCTACGGGGTCGCACTGACCTACGACCGGAACTCGAACATCTCCTCTGCCGACGACTCTATCCACGCGGGCTTCGACGTCGCCTACTCGCTGGACGATGTGAACCGGCTGACGCGCGCTGAGGAAGGCACTCTGGGGGGCGGTTCGATCTCCAGCCGGACTCGCGATCAGCAATGGACGCTGACGCATACCGGGAACTGGAGCCGTGACAAAGTCGACCTCAACGGCGACGGCGACTTCATCGATACCGATGAGGTGGACGACACTCGCGGCCACAACGACGTCAACGAGCTGGAGACCCGCGACACGGACTCGAACGCCTCCACGAACTACACCCTGGCGTACGATGCGGCCGGCAACATGACCGACGACGGGAAGGACTACGAGTACGAGTACGACGCGCTGTATCGCCTGCGTAGGGTGAGGAAGACTAGTAACCAGGCCCTGGTGGCCGAGTACCGCTACAACGGCCTGGGGTACAAGATCGGGGCCCACGAGGACACGGACGCGGACGACGACGTGGACGGCAGCGACCTGTGGTACTTCGACGCCTTCGATGAGCGCTGGCGGCAGGTGGCCCGGTTCCGGGAGAGCGATTCCGCACCCAAGGAGGAGTTCGTCCACCACCAGGCGGGGGGTGACGGCCGAGGCGGGTCGAGCTACATTGACCTCGTGGTCTGCCGGTACAAGGACGCCGACGAGCTCTGGACCGACGCGTCCGACGGGACGCTGGAGGAGCGGCTCTTCTACTGCCAGAACTGGCGGGCGGACGTGTCGGCGATCGTCGGCGCCGATGGGTCGCTGAAAGAGTGGGTCAAGTACTCGGCGTACGGCGTGCCCTTTGGGATGCCGGGAGGCGACACCAACTCGGACGGCGACTGCGACGCGGCTGACGTGGCGCAGGTGCAAACGTGGATTGGAGCCCCTACGTATGCCGTGCGTGGTGACATCGACCTAGATGCCGATCTGGATAGCACGGATGTGTCCCTGATGCAAACGCTGGTAATTGGAACTAACTGCCTTAGTGGGCAGAACGTAGAGAATCGGTCAGGTTTCGGGGCTGGCATGAGGACGGTAGCTAACGTCGGATACCGCAATAGGGCGCTCGGGGCGACGGGTCAGTGGACAGTAAGAGATCCCACGGCATACTCCGATTCAATGAACCTGCGCGAATACGTAAGAGGCAATCCGCTCGCTCTTATTGACCCGCTCGGGCTCGTGTCGTATTGCGCGTTCGAGAAAGAGTTTCAGTTTGAGGCGTATGGCCGAACAATCAATGCTATGTGCGTCTGGCGGACGAGCTACTACTGCGACAGTTGCGCAGTAACGTATCAGAGCTGTGCCGTTACAGATCAAAACGATACTATCGACCTGCCGATAAACGTTGTTGACATTGGAGTCCTTCCGCCTATCATGGTCACGGACCTCGCGGTGCTCGCTTTTACGGATTCTTATTGCTCGTTGGTCCCAACCTATTGTTCCGACTACTCTGTCCTGCCGAATTGGGGGCCGGTTCTTCGGCGTGGTGTCAGGCCGAAACTCCACTATAGCACCGAGGCGATGGCGTTCGGCTTTGTCGCGGTTGCGGGCCTGGGCTCGCAGCCGGTGAGCTTCTCAATGGGTAGCACGGCCGGGACCATCGAAGGCAACCACTGTTGCAGAATGTGCGATGAACGCGCGCCACAGACAGACCTTCCGGGCATGCCGGGCTCCGAGACGGGCGCCACCGGAGCCTCAACGGACGTGGCAGAGGACGTAATTCGAGAGACTCGCGATGTCCCTGGATGGCCATGGACGACCGACGGAGGTCTCCATCTGGTCCCGCAGTAGATTATGTTGAAGTTCGGCAACAGTTCGCACCGGTTTGTGGCTCGGAGGGGGCAATCCGTCAATTGCGGCCAGCCCGCTTTGTCCAACAGTAAGTGACCCTATGGTTGTTGCTTCGAATCAGGCTCAGCTGCCCGCCACGGACCGCACAAGGGGGTGGTCGAACAACAGAAGTTCTTGGTCTATGTGGATGACAATGCGTCAGAGGTGGCCCGGCAGCTGGCGGGTTTCGTCCGTGAGTTGGGCGTCGAGGGTTTCGTCTACGTGCCGTCGCGCACTCTTGTGCGGCGTTCAGGCCGTGCCGATAGTGCTGATCGCCTGTGGGCCAAGAGTTGAAGTTGGTCCTTATTGCGCTAACCGCGCCCCGCAACAATCTTCGGATGTCGTATTGCGCGAGCGAAGGGAGGGAACCGATCGGTGGATTGCGACTCGTCGATCGGACGGTGTGGTGTACGAAACTGGGATCAACTATGCCGGTGATGTAGTCGCCGAGGGGCCCTTAACTGCGGACCTCAGATACCGCAATGGGCAGTGGTGCCTGTGGGGAAGCAAGGGATCCCTTCAAGAGCTCCGTACATACCTGCATGGTGTGCGTGTTGGGCGGCAGCGGACATGGCACAGCAACGGGAACATTAGTGCCGTCGAGATGTTTGTCGATGATCGCCGCGAGGGTCTATGTTGCTATTGGGCGTCCAACGGGAAGCTTGAGTTCGGCCTGTCCGGATACTACGACAACGGCGCTCGCATTCGGCCGTGCGACGCCCGTGAGTGCGCGAAACCTCGAAGGGCCGAATGAATCACGTACTCACCAAACTCCAGCAGGCTTATGGATTCGCGTCTGTCTCTGCGCGCTACCCCCACGATCCTCCGATCCCTCCGGTTCCAGGGTCCTGGCCGCACTAGGGACTGTGGCGAGTGGCGCGCACGGCCATGGACCCGTTGCATCCACAGCCAGCTCGTGGCCTAATCCATCTGCCCCCTGCAGAAAGAGCAATAGAAGGACCCCCATGGCACGCAACTCCTCTCCCGATCTTCAGTCCCTCGTTTCCAACTTCGCCTCGCAGCTCAGCGAGATCGTCCGCAAGACCACGATCGACGACATCGTGCGCAGCATCAGCGGCACGGTCTCACTCCCGTACGGCAAGCCTCGCGGTCGCAAGGTCCGCGTCGTCCGTGTGGGCAAGGCCAAGGGCAAGCGCGGTCGTCGCTCGGACGCTGACATGGCGGCCTGGGGCGAGAAGCTCCTCGCCCACGTGAAGGCGCACCCGGGTCAGCGTGGCGAGCAGATCGCGGCGGCGCTCAAGACCGACGTCGGCACGATGCGCGGCCCGATGAAGGCGCTGATTGCGGCTAAGAGGGTCTCCACCAAGGGCCAGCGGCGGGGGATGACGTACTTCGCGGGCGGCAGCGGTGGCTCCGTGGGCAACGGCAAGGCCAAGCGCGCCGCCAAGAAGTGACCCCATGGCCCGTCTCTCCGAAGCGCAGAAGATCGCCCAGCTCGAGGCACAGATCGAGAAGCTGAAGGCACAGGCCGTCGCCAAGCTGACCAAGCGCGACCCGTCGCTCCGGTACATCAAGGCGGCGGCGCGGCACGTGGCCAGCGCCATGGCTGCGACGGACGACGGTCCGACGCGGAAGGCCCTCGACGAGGCGCGCGCCACGCTATCGGCCGTCCTGTCCCTGAATGGAGCGGTAGATGGCGGGATGTTGATCCCGCACCGGCAGGACAAGATCGACCGGGAAGCCGTGCTGGCCTACGTGCAGGCTCACTCAGGTCAGCGGGGCGAGGAAGTCGCCGCAGGCCTCGGCACAACCACTACGGCCCTGCGTCCAGTCATGCGCAAGCTGATCGAGGCGTCGAAGGTCCGCACGGTGGGTCAGCGTAGAGGGATGCAGTACATGCCCGTGTAGACCACTGATCGCGCGATCACCGGAGCACGAGAGCGGGTGCTGGTGGGTGGGGCTTTCGCTCGAGTGGAGTCTTCACGGGACGGGGGGACCTCCGCCGTTTCAGGGTTATTCCAGGGAATTGCTCCCGTCGGTGTCCTGTCATGACCTGAGCGCCAGTGCGGCGACCGGCGCGCCACGCGCCGTAACTGGTGCCGTCATCACTCCTTCGGGTGCTCCCGACCGCTCGTGTCCTCCCCCATCCGCTTGGCCTTCAAGCGACTCCTGATCGCATGGTCGCAGGTTCGAGTCCTGCGCGGCCCAGCTGTCCCAAACTGCTGCGCGTGCACGGCTTGCGGGTCGAGCTTGACGACGCCGACCGAGCGGCCGCCCGGCACCTGCACGGTCGTCAAGCCGCGCGCGGCGAGGGAGAGATTCGCGAGCTCCCACAGCTCCTCGGCGCTGACACGCTCGGGGATGCGGACGGTGACCGTGCCCTGGAGGTCGGCCTGGTTGAAGTCGATCGGCACCCCGATCGCGGCCGCAGCACCGGCGACAAGCTCGGAGAGGATCATCTCGTTGGGCGTGACGAGCCAGCGCGCGGAGTCCTGCGGGACCGGGGGTGCCTGGAGCGGTGGTGCGAGCGGGACGCGCGCGTCGGGCACCTGCGCGGTAGCAACAGGGGAAGCGCAGAGGGCCCAGGTCGCGGCGAGGGCGGCCCAGGAGGTGGAGAAGCCGAAGGTGCCCTCGCGCTTCATGGCCAGGGGGTTAGTCGCCGGTGGCCTGGTTCCAGCTCGAGCGCATGGAGTCGAGGTTGGAGGTGAGGCCGGTCCGTGCGGCTGCGACCGAGGCGTTGGCGCGCCAGTTGGCGAGGGCTGCCTGGGCCGAGGGGTCGGGTTCTTCGCCGACCTTGGGCGCGATGCGCTCGTTGGCGAGGAAGTCGCGGAGCTGCACCCACTCCTGCTCGCTGCGGTTGACCACCAGGAACTCGGTCGGGAGATTCCAGGCGGCGCGGTTGGTGCGGATCGCCTGCAGCGCCTGGCGGCGCGTGTCGCCGAGAGATGCCGTGGCGGCATCGAAGACCTGGTTCAGGACGGCCTCGCGCGCGGTGGTCGCAGTGGCGAGCGCGGTCTTCGCCGCTTGGTACGCCTGGACGTCACCCTCCTCGGCCTTGCCCGACTGGATCTTGCGCTTGAGGCGGTCGGTGTTCGCGCGTGCCTCGGCGAAGGCCGCGTCGGCATCGTGCATAAGGTTGGGCGTCGACGTGAGCACCTGGGATGCTGTCTGGAACGCTGCGGAGACCTGGGCCGGCTGCACACCGGCAGCGGCGAGCGCCTCGGGCGAGAGGCCGGCGCGCAGCAGGATCACCTTGAAATCCTCGGGCGGCGGAGGCGGGTACGTCGGCAGCGTGGCAGCGGAGATGGCGAGCGGGGAGAACGGAGCCGCCGCGACGGTGGAGGTCGTGGTGGTCGTCGTCGAGGTGAGGTACCAGGTCGACGAGGCCGCGAGCAGCGTCGCAATGCCGAAGAAGGCCACGGGTTTCGTCACAACGAGGGACATGAGGAACCTCCAAGATCTCGTGCCGAGGGAGCATGACGCGCAACACCCTGAGTGCGCGGCGTGTGATGCGGATCCTAGCGGTACTCTCGCGAGCTGGGGACGCGGAAACACGAGGATGTGCTGCGCCGGAAGTGGGAACACACGACTTGTGATGTAGGCGTTTCTAGCGAGATCAATGCAACCGGCTAAGTGTGATATCCGGTGCTGCGCGGCGCCGTAATGCAGATGAGCGGCTCGCTTGCAGTCGGCGGTGCCCTGCGTGCCGCACCCATTAGAGGAGGGCAGGAGTCGCCGAGCGGAAGTGCTCGCGCTCAACAGACCGAAACGTAGGCAGAGACGCGAACGCGCGTAGGTTTCGGAATTGATCGTCCGCTGTCTGTCGATCCTCCTTCGTGCCCACTTCGCACAGCAAAGTTCCAATGCGAGCAGCGGTCTCCGAGCCACGTTGCCCGGCTAGGCTCTGCTCATCGGGGTGCGTCGGCGGGACCACGCGCGCTGCTCTTCCTCGGCCGGGTCAGCGGCCAAGCAGCCACGAACTCGCCTGCGGCCTCGACCTCTTGGAGATCCCCTCCGTGTTCAAGCCGAGCATGCCTGCGGTTCCGGGCTTCGTCTTCTGCTTCTGTGCAACGGCGGTCCTCGCGCCAGAATCAAGCGCACAGATCCTCTCGACGTACAACGACTCCCTGACGACCTACCTCGCGGGAGCGACCAAGGTCCAGGGAGTGCAGCCGCAGTACCGGATGCGAGGGGTCGGCATCGACGGATCGACACGCCAGGGACCGGTCCTCTCGATGGCGCTTGCAGGCAACCCCTTCGAGAACGCGTGGACTGGGCGCGAGCACCAGGGGCCGCTGCGTCTCGATGTCGGGGCCTGGTCGCCGACCGAGGTCGACATCGCGCTGCCGTCCACCGGCTTGGCATCCTGGGTCGTGGCTCGGACTTACTCGGCCGTTCAGAAGTCTGGCGGGAGCGCCGTGGACTCGGACGGTCCGATGGGCAGGAACTGGGCGATGTCGGGCTCGCCCGAGATCGTCTTCTACAGCGACGGGGACAACGCCAAGGACGTCCTCTACCTGGTTTACGGGGCGGATCGGTACGTCGAGTTCGTGCGCTACAACTCGAGCTCCAACCAGTTCCGCGGCCGCAACGGCTCGGCCGGTGTCTTTGACCACGTCTCGGGGTCGCCCGACACCTGGGTGTACACCGACCAAGTTGGGACGCGGTTCACATTCTTCGGGTTCAACACGACGAGCAACATTCATGACGGCCAGCTCTGGAAGATCGTCGACACGGCCAACAACATGGCCTTCGTAGGGCACGCGACCACCTCGACGAGCGCGATCTCAAGCGGCTTCGACGGATCGGGTCGCGTGACCACGGCGTACGATTCCTCCGATCGTCGCTACACCTACACCTACACCTCCACGTCCTACGGAGGAAAGACACGCCTCGAGAGCGTGATCGTCGAAACGAAGACGAGTGGCTCCTGGTCGAGCCCGTCAGGGGTCGCTGAGGTCTACCGGGTGGAGTACAGCTACTATGGCAACGAGAGCCACGGCGACGGCGGCGACCTCAAGCTCGTAAAGACGACGACGCCGCTCACGGACAGCGGGGTCAGTCTCGTCAAGAAGAAGCTCTACCGCTACTGGGAGGGCTCGAGCGACAACACCTCCGCCTACCACGCCACGACGAACCCGGGATACGTCCACGCGCTCAAGTACATCTACGAGTCTGAGGGACTTCGGCGGTACGACTGGACAGGCGACTCGACGCTTGACGAAGACTTCCTCTCGGCCAGCGACGACACGCTGAAGCCGTACGCTGCGGCGTACTTCGAATACAACTCAAGCCGCCAAGTCTCGAAGGCGTGGTTCGGCGGGCAGTGCGGGTGTTCCGGGGCCGGTGACGGTACCTACGAGTACACCTACGAGGACTTCTCGACGTCGCTCTACACCGTCTACAAGGACACGAACGAGTGGCGCACAATCGTCAAGCGGCCTGACGGTAGCTATCTGACCCAGTACTTCGACAACGTCGGTCAGGGCATGAGCCCCGTGATCACGGATATTGTGCCTAGCTCGGGATCCGCCAAGCAGTGGACGACGGTCGTCGAGCGAAACTCGAGCACGGGCCAGGTCCTGAAGGTCTTCACGCCGGAGAACGTCACGGCCTACACCCACGGCGCCAGCATGCCTGCGCTCAGTGTGACCAAGGCCTCGGGTGACGGGCTGATCCAGGAGTTCGACCGGGTGAGCAGCGGCGACCTCACGGGCTTCATCAAGGAGCGGTCGCAGCGCACGGGTACATCGGGCACGCTCTACCGGGATGCCAGCTTCACCTACACTTCGAGCTCGAAGACGATCGGGGATACGGCGGTCGTGCGGCCGCTGCTCGCATCGAGCCGCGTCTACCCTGTTGCAGTCAGTGACCCCTCCACGACCGGTTCGTCCGTGACCACGTACGCCTACACGAACTACTCGGCGGACACGGGAGTCGAGAACATGAATCAGGCGCTCGTGCCCGAGGTCGTGACCGCGACGCTGCCCGAGGTGACGAGCGGCAACAACGGCTCGGATGACGATGGAATCACGAGCACTTCGCACCACCTGAAGGACGGGCGCGCAGACTACGAGAAAGGCCCAACGGGGATCGTCACCCACAAGGCATACACAAACGGCCAGATGACGACCCTGCGGGAGGATGCTGACACAGACAGCCTGGTGGAGCCGACGGGCTTCACGAACAGCGGGACGAAGCTAGATCGGTACACGGAGTCGGCGTTCGACCCGCAAGGGCGCTTGTTGTCGCAGACCCTCCACAAGGAGGAGACGGTCGAGCGGAAGCCCTACACCTACCGATCGCGCCTCGCGGACCATCGGATCGTCACCCTCGACTTCCCGAACACCGTCACCTCGGGCAGTACCACCTACTACGGCCCGGTGCGCTTCTCGATCGCCAACCATGCCGGCAAGGTCGAAGCGTCCGGTGTCCTGGCGCTGTCCTCAAGCGGAACGACGTCGGCTTCCACCGGATGGGTGGACGAGTCCGATGCCGACCCGCTCACGGCTCTCGACTTGGCAGCGGTTGGCCAGCTGTCGACGAGTATCTACGACGAGTCGGGTGCTGAACTCGAAGAGTCGCGCGCCTACTTCTCGATCCCGTCGTCGGGGGCTGGCACGGACGGCACGCACTACGACCCCACGAAGTACGGCTACGACTCCATGGGGCGGCAGTGGCGCACCAAGGAGGCGTCGGGAACGATTCGTCGGACGGTCTTCGACTTGATCGGTAGGAAGAGCGAGAGCTGGATCGGTACGAACGACTCCAACTTCTCGGGAGGCGAGTCGTCGGGCACGGACAACATGGTCAAGACCGAGATCGTGGAGTACGACGGCGGCCCGACGGCGGACAAGGGCAACAGCCTGCTGACGAAGCGCACGCTGCGGGTCGAGAGCACATCGACCGGCGAACGGGTGACCAACTACACCTACGACTCGCACGGACGCCTTCTGCTCGAGGAGAACCCGACTGCCCCGCACGCCTTTCACAAGTACGACAACATGGGCCGGCGTGTGGCGACCGGGCTCTTCAGCTCGATCGGCTCGATCACGGCCGCGAGCGACGACCCGACGACGGAGACAACGAACCGGCTGGCGCTGAGCCAGACCTTTTACGACGAGCGGGGGCGCGTGTGGAAGACGCAGCGGCACAAGATCGACGATGCCGATGGCTCGGACGACGACAATCTGCAGACGCTTACCTGGTACGACGAGGCAGGACGGGTAATCAAGGTCGACGGATCGTCGCTCACGAAGACAAGGTACGACGGTCTCGGTCGGGCCACGATCGAGTACACGCTCGCCAAGGACGACGACTCGGCCTACGGCGACGTTGATGATGTCGGCGGAGACATCGTGCAGGAGGAGGTCCATACGGGCCACGATGGCTCGAAAAACGACGTAGTCCTGCAGGTAAGCGTCGGACGCTGGCACAACGACGCAACGCACGGCTCGATCACGGAGACGACCGGCGAGCTTGACGAGAACGTAGATCCGCTTGTGGTCCCCGCGGCCTCGTCGTCCGACTCAGGGAGCACCGAGCTCCTGGGGCGCGCACAGATCAGCGCGAGCTGGTACGACAGTCTAGGCCGAGTCACGGATAGGGTGGAGTACGGCACGTACAACGGCTCGTCGTTCAGCCGCTCGGGCCTCTCGGTCCCCAGCCGCTCGGACACCGCCCTTCGCACGAGCTACGTCTACAACGACGACGGCACGCTCAAGTCGGTAGAGGACCCCAAGGCGCTGAAGACATACTTCACGTATGACACCCTGGGCCGCAGGCTCTCCGAGGTCAAAAACTGGGACGGCACGGGCTCGCCGAGCCCGACCTCGACCGATGACAACGTGACCGTCAAGTATGAGTACGTTGACGGGCTGCGCACGAAGTTGATCGCGGACCTCCCGAGCGGGCCGTCGGACCAGACCACGACCTACATCTACGGCACCGTTGCCGGGACACCCAGCGCCTCGAAGCTCGCGACCGGACACCTGCTGCGCGCTGTGATCTACCCCGACTCCTCAAACGCGGGCGACGACCACCTAGACATCAACTCGGACTCCAGCGACGTCGTCAGTCATGCCTACAACGTGCAGGGTCAGGAGCTATACAAGAAGGATCAAGGCGGGGGTGTGATCGAGATGGAGTTCGACACGTCAGGCCGCCAGACGCACAAGCGAATCACAACGCTAGGCTCCGGCATTGACGGGGCCGTGCGCCGGATCACAACGGCCTACGACTCGCTCGGCCGCACCGCGACGGTGACGCAGTACGACAACGCGGCCGTCGGCTCAGGTGCTGTCGTCGACGAGGTCAAATACACCTACGACGACTGGGGCAACGTCGAGAAGTTCGAGCAGGACAAGAACTCGGCGGTGGGAGCCTCGGGGTCCGTTGACGACTACGAGGTGAGCTACACCTACGAGACGAAGACGTCACCCGGCAGGAACACCATCCGCAAGACGACGAAGACGTTGCCGAGCGGCAAGGTGATCACCTACGCGTACCTGAATCGTGAGGGCCAGTACGACAACGCTTCGTCGCGCCTCACTGCGATCAAAGACGGAGCTGTGTATCTCGCCGAGTACATGTACAACGGCGTCGGACAAGTAGTGAGGACAGAGTACCTGGAGCCCGAGGTCATGTGGGACATGACCGACGTCTCGACAACGCTCGGGCCCTATCCCGACCTCGACCGCTTCAACCGGGTCGTGAAGTCGAAATGGACGAAAGATCTCTCGACCGACGTCGACTTTTACAACGTGGCGCTGACCTACGACCGCAACTCGAATATTTCGTCCGCGGACGACTCCGTGCACGCGGGGTTCGACGTCCTGTACTCGATGGACGACACGAGCCGGCTTGTGCGCGCAGAGGAGGGCACGCTGGGGGGTGGCTCGATCTCAAGCCGCACCCGCGATCAGCAGTGGACCCTGACCCACACCGGCAACTGGGATCGTGACAAGGTCGACCTCAACGGTGACGGCGACTTCGTCGACACCGACGAAGTGGACGACACACGAACGCACAACGCGGTTAACGAGTTGACCTCCCGAGACACCGACTCGAACTCTTCGGCAGACTACACCCTCGCGTATGACGCGGCCGGCAACATGACCGACGACGGCAAGGACTTCGAGTATGAGTACGACGCACTGTATCGCCTGCGTAAGGTGAGGAAGACCAGCAACCAAGCCCTGGCGGCCGAGTACCGCTATAACGGCCTGGGATACAAGATCGCGGTCCACGAGGATACGGACGTGGATGGGGACGTCGATGGCAGCGACAAGTGGTACTACGACGCCTTCGACGAGCGCTGGCGGCAGGTGGCGCGGTTCCGGGAGAGCGATTCCGCACCCAAGCAGGAGTTCGTCCATCACCAGGCCGGCAGTGACGGCCGGGGCGGGTCGAGCTACATTGACCTCGTGGTCTGCAGGTACAAGGACGCAAACAGCGACTGGGTCGACGACCCCTCCGACGGGACGCTTGAGGAGCGTCTCTTCTACTGCCAGAGCTGGCGGGCGGATGTGTCAGCGATCGTGAGCACGGACGGATCACTGAGGGAATGGGTCAAGTACTCAGCTTATGGCGTGCCGTTCGGGATGCCGGGCGGCGATACGGATTCGGACGGGGACTGCGATTCGACCGACGTGACGCAGGTGCAGGCGTGGATTGATGCCCCAGCGTACAGCGTGCGGGCAGACATCGATCTAGATCGAGATGTTGACAGCACGGACAAGAGCACAATCCAGGGGACCTACCAGGGTCTCACTTGCGGATTGAGGAAGCACAGCACATCCACCATCGACAATGATAGAACATTCGCTGGAACCACAAACCGACTGTGGATGTCAACTCTGACGGATGTCAGGAATCGGACGTCAAGCGCTGAACTCGGGCGCTGGACAGAGCGTGACCCGCTGGCTTATGTAGACGGCAACAATGTCTATCAGTCAGCGAAGTCCAATCCACTGTGCTATCTAGACCCCAGCGGTGAGGCGTCCCAAACTGCGCAAGGAGGCTTTGGCTTCAATCGTCCCACAGCAGAAGAACTGTTCAGAAATTGTATCCCGCCCATCCAGCTGCCTACGTGTCCGGAAGGTCAGCACTACGATCAGGACTGCTTGAAGCGGTGCAAGAGGGGCTTCGACTATTCTGCACAGCAAGTGCTGGACAAGCTGCAGTTCAAGTGGGATCAGTGTGATATTGAGGGACAGCACAGGCTTGACCAGTGCAACGCCCAGTATCTTGACTGCGTCAATTGGGTGCTACTTGGGTTGGCGTCTCAAGCGCATCCCTTAGTTCTTGACATCCAAGACATCCAGCGGAGTATGGGCTTTCCGCCCAGCCTAATGAATTGCATGGACACACGTGATCGGTGTCACCGACGGGTCTTCACATCGGGAGATACTTGTGAATACAATGCGACGGGATGGGCTTGTGGGCAGCTTAGGGCGGAGCAAGGTAGGTACTATTGGTGCTCCAGAGGGTGCTGCGTATACTAGCAACCATGTGATGAGCAAGTACCAAAGCTGGCATCGAGTAGCACGCGAATGCGATCCGCACTAGAGAGCCACATGCATGTCGATGCGCCAGACCCCGAAGAGGGTTCGACAGATCTTCAAGTGGCAACGCGCGGTGTGCCACATCTGAAAAGAATGAATACAAGGCGTATAGTGTTCAGGGTGACCTCCTGCGTGGGAGTGTTAACAGCGGCACTGCTCCTCGCCGTAAGCATAGACCCGCCGGATGGACCGCTGGTCAATGACAGCCCGTACACCGGGTCTGGCCTCTCACTGCGGGAAGCAGAGGCGGTTGGTGGCGGAGGCGCAGGCTCGACGGGGCTTCAGGGCGCTAGAAGTGGAGAATCGATCATTAGGGTCCGACTTGTCGGACTGCCGAAGGCCGAGGTCGTACCCACCGTTCGATTCACTGTAGTGGTGCTTCAGTCTGTAAGCGCCGGGGTCCTCGATCTTACCGGATCATCAAGGGTCGAGAGTGTATTTGAAAGGTACAGCGACCCCGAAGGACTCGTCGAGTGCTCTGTTCCTGCCCGGAGTGTTGTCATCATCTGTCCAGGACTGCCCCCTTCCTTGAACGGTGATGCAAGCTTGGCATTCGAACCGGGTCGGATCCTTGCGCCGCCTAGGCCGGTTGGGGCATGCCAGGAGTACTTGGTAAGGTTAATTCGGCTGCCAGGAGAGTCCTTCACAGTGAGGGTTATTGACGATGCGACCAGCGCTCCGATTGCAGGCGCGCTCGTGGCACAGGCCGGCCCCAGAACGGATAGTGCCAGCGTCGGTGATGTACTCGCCCTTCTGCACGATGAGGGGGTGGTGACTGATGTTGCTGGCACATGTCGTGGACTTGACAAGTGGCGTGGAGCACGTCGCGTTTTCGGGGTGGCCACGGGATACTCGATCAGCTGTGGTTCTCTCAGCGCGAGCAGGACGGAGGAACTCGTGATCCGACTGACTAGGGCGCGAGAAATAGAATTCAGATGGGATCAGCGCACTGACACTTCGCGGCATTTGTTGCTTCAAGTGCTTCCAGCTAGGGCTCCAACACTAGGCACATCCGAATTGTGCGGAGTGTATCTGAAGACAAAGGTGACCACCAGCAATCACGTCCTTTACGCAAATGCACCACGAAATGTCCCATTGCATTACTGCTGTAGCGATGATACGGGGAACATTGTGTATTGGGGAGAGATCGTAGCAGGCGACGCTGTTGAGCGTCTAGTCATCCTGGTCGATTAGCCTGAGGGTGGAGCGGCTATGACATAACGGTGCCACCCGCATCTTGTGTCCAGGATCCTTCGCGGATCTGTACGTAAGTATGTGGTCGGTCGGGTCCTGCATGGCCCGTGACTGTGCCCCGGGAAAGTGGACACCCCAGATTCCGCGAGATGCGCGAGGATGTCCAGATGGCGAAGTGAGCCCGTCGTGGTCTCACCCCGAGCAGAAGGCCGATGCAGCGCGCCTGGTGCGGCAGATCGGAAACCTGAGCCAGGCTACCCGCGACCTGGATCTCAACCCGAACGTGCTTCGGGCTTCGGTGCGGAGGCCTGAGATCGATGCCGCCCAGGGGCCACCTGGCGCGCTGGCCACGAGCGGGCGTGCCGAGCTCGCGCGTCTGCGGCGCGAGCACCGACCGGGGCAGATGGAGCGTGACTTCCAAGACAATGCCGCAGCCCTCTTCGTCAAGGACCCGGGGCGGGTGTCGAAATGATCTACGCGGAAAAGGCTGTGTGGTGTAGCGAAACCCCTACCGCTGTGACGTAGTCCTGTGAGAGTACGAGCAGCCGTCTCCAAGCGCCCCGACGTGGGGCAAGGAGATGACGATGAGACGAGGGACTCGGGGCCCGGAACCGCAGTCGGCGGCGACGGCCCGATAGAGCAACAAGCAGCGGCGCCAACGCTGGCGGAGGTCTGGGTACTGCTGATCGGGACTGCTGAATTGCGCTCTGGATGCCGAGTGTCCGGGCCCAGCATGGTAGATCCGGAGCGAACCGGAATCCCCAGGTCGGTACATCCATGACGCAGGATCTGGGGACTCGTGGCACACGCCTTAGCATGTTCCGGATGGAATGCTGCAAGCATGATGCCAAGACGACGTCCCGACCCAGGGTCCTCCTCACCGCCACTTGGGCGCAGCACTGTGCTTGGCGGCGATTGCTGCTCGGCGCAGCGGCGGGTTCGAGTACCGTTGCCAAGCCCAGGACGGCGGTACGCGACCGACTGGCTGGGAGGATCGGAGGGTCGCAGACCTTGAGCAGGCCGCAGTTCACCCAAACAATATTCAGGAGCCCCAGTGTATCGCGGAGGTTGTCGTGCCGTGCGCGGGTACCAGGCATGGAGGCACGCTTTTCGTTCTGCGAGGCGTTGCACCCGATCCTCGGAAGCGGCGCTCCGCGCCGTCCCTCAGCCGCCTGAACTGTGACATTAGACGAAGGGAGAATCGATCACTATTCCGAATTACAGTCATACGACGAACTGGCAGATCGCCGATCACGGGCACGTGCTGGTCGTTCGTGGAGTGGACGATCACGGCAAGTGCATCGGAAAGGTGCAGGTGCACATCGATGCAGAGGACATCGCTCCCCTTGAGGAAGTCTTTGGCAGTTCGTCACAGTCCTTCATCTAATCGGGAGCTTGCAAGCTTGTCGACATGGTGATCGCCGAACGCTACAAGTGAAAGCTCAGCTCACTGGACAGTTGGTTCAAAGATCAAGGAGACACGGATGACTCAGTGTGCGGGGAAGAGAGGTCCCGTTCGATGCAACCGCACTCTCTACCGCTGCAGGCACTGCGGCAACGTAGGGTGGGACCAATCATCGAACCGATCATGCCCGAACCAGGGATTCAGCTCCGGCCGTTGCGTCAAGTGCGGCAAGACCGGGAAGACGCCAGCGTGAGTGAGGTCTTCGCCTAACTTGGCGATGCAGGCGGACGGTCGCTTCGCGGCCGCCGCTGATCGCCGAAACGCTAAGGGGAGCTTGCTCGTACGATCGCTAGGAGCGCGAGTCCAATGGCAGAGGATACCCGCGGCCATGCGTACGCGATCCCGGTCAGCGCCGCTTCCCCCGCCTTCTCCAGTTGCACGGGGTCGCACGTTGCGGCTTCATCCCGCTCGTCGCCTGCTGGGGAATCCGCCTTCGGACTTGGCCCCGGGGCTGGAGGGTTCCGGGGGAGCCCCGACCACGGGTTCGGTCGACACGGGCATCGGGGGTGCTACCGGGCATCAAGCGTGACCCCACCCGCGGGCGCCGGCACGACCGTTCGATTGCTGGTCCGGGGAGCGTCACGGCCGGACCGTTCTTGGCGCGCGGTAGCAACTGCGCCGCATCCCGACATCGCTTCTCGGGCCAGGCGTCCGAGCGAACCGAAATGCCCCTCGACAGGCCAAACCCAGACCGAAGTGCTCGTGGCGCCAGCTCTCCGGACTGCCTGGATGCTGGCTCGACTGCCCTGCGTCCGCTCGCCGAGTACTGCCGCCGGCTTCCGAGTCGGCAGCGCGGGCGGCGATTGAGTCGGGCCACCCTCTGGCGATGGACCCTTAGGGGCCGTCGTGACGGCCGCCGGCTTCGGTCCGTCGAGCTGGGCGGAGGGCGGTTCACTTGCGATGCCTGGGTGTGGGCATTCCTCGTCGAGGCTTCTGCGCCGGTCACCGTGCCCCAAGCGGGACCGCGGCTCGATGTCGGCGAACGAGCCCGTGTCGCGACTGCGCTCGGCCTGCCGTCACGCTCCGGGGCGTAGGCCCGGCAGCCGTCCGTCTGGCGAATGCACTTGGGCCGTGAACCGACCGGAAGTCGATCCGGGTCCCGAGGGGCTCATCGTCGTCCGGGAGCGGCTGGGCGGACCCTTGGGCTTGCAGGGCTTCGGCTGCCCGGGCTATCTCCGGGCTCGGGTCGAACTCGGGTAGCACTACCCGGCGACCGCTCAACTACCAGGTCTGGTTGCGTCAGAACGAACCCGAATGAGATCGCTTGCGACACCCAGGTTCCGGCATAAGATCTTGCCCACAGCAGCTCTTCTGCGCGTAGCGGGCTTGGCTTGCCAAGGTTGATGTCGAGGGTTCAAGTCCCTTCAGCCGCTCCACAATCCCGCCTCGCTGATCTCCGGAAGCTGGAGAAGCTGCCCGCGAGGGTACTGCTGCCCGGCGAGGACGAGCGGGTTGGCCGGCCATTCTCGTCGGCCGACGGCACCCACCTGCCGCGCGCGCATAGAGCCTATGCCTGCCGGGCGTACCCGCGCCGCGCCTCGCCTTCCCGGCCGGCAGACCTCCTCTATCCTTTCTGAGCTTCGGTCCCTCCTCTGAATCGCCGGCCACCGCTGCCGACGCAGGGATGCCGAGGGCCCCCGTCCTTACCGCCGCCTCTCGTCCGGCCTGGCTGCTCCCATGATCCACTCCTCCCTGCTCGCCCTCTTCCTCGCGCTCCCCTTGGCCGCCACCGGCGAGAAGCCCGCGGACAACGTGCCCCTGGGCGAGACGCGCACCTACAAGGTGCAGCAGACGGTCAAGCTTTCCGACATCCCCGAGGGCGCCAAGTCCGTGCGCTGGTGGATCTCGATCCCCGACAACGACCGTCACCAGGACGTGCTCGACTTCTCGGTGATCACCGTGCCCGGCAAGTGGCGTGTCGAGCGCGACGCCGACCGCGGCAACCGCTTCCTCTACGTCGAGGTCGAGGCCCCCAAGGCGCCGGCGATCGAGGCGGTGGTCGAGTTCACCGTGCGGCGCGAGCCGGTGCTGGTGGTCGCCGATCCGTCGAAGGTCGGGCCGATCACGGATCTGCACAAGCGCCTCTACGCCGAGGAAGTGCGGCTCGACGCCCCGCACATGGAAGTGACGCCCGAGATCACGCAGATGGCCAAGACCGTCTGCGGCGCCGAGACCAACCCGCTGACGCAGGCGCAGAAGCTCCTGCAGCACGTCGCGACGGTCGCGGATCACTACTCGAAGGACGCGACCAAGCCCAACTGCGGCATCGGCGACTCGGCCGTCTGCCTCGAGAAGGGCGGCGGCTGCTGCACCGACCTGCACTCCTTGTTCATCGCGCTCGCGCGCTCGCGCGGCATCCCGGCGCGCCTGCAGATGGGCTACCGCATCAACCCCAAGAACGAGGACAAGGTCTACGATCCCGGCTACCGCTGCTGGGTCGAGTACTTCGCCCCGAACTACGGCTGGATCCCCGCCGACGTGGTCGAAGCCGACGCGGTCGACGGCATGGGGCCCGCGCGCTGGTTCACCGGCCTGACCGAGCGGCGCGTGTGGCTCAACGAGGGCCGCGAGTTCCAGCTGCGCCCCGCGCAGGCCGGCGGGCGCGTCAACACGATGATCATCGGCCACGCCGAGATCGACGGGAAGGCCGCGCGCGTGCTGCCCGAGGGCGAGCTCAAGACGCAGCTGACGCGCACGATCCGGTACGTCGAGGTGAAGTGACGGGGCGGCGCGGCGCTCAGTCGCGCTCCCGGTCCCGCTCGACGATCAACCGCGCGCCGCGTTCGTGGAAGGCCCAGGTCCACAGCCACCCGAGCAGCACGAAGACGCGGTTGCGGAACTGCACCAGGTAGGCGATGTGGACCAGGGCCCACAGCACCCAGGCGCCGAAGCCCGACCAGCGGCCGAAGCTCAGGTCGGCGACGGCCTTGCGGCGGCCGATCGTCGCGAGCTGGCCCTTGTCGCGGTAGCGGAAGACCTCGCGCGTCGGCGGTGGCGAGCCGGCGCGGCGCGCGGCGGCTTCGCGCGCGACGAGGCGGCCGACGTGGGCGCCCATCTGGATCGCGGCGGGGGCGATGCCGGGGACCGGTGCGCGCGTGCGCGGGTCGACGAGCGATGCGAGGTCGCCGGCGACGAGGATCTCGGGGTGGCCGGGCACGGCGAGGTCGGGTGTGACGAGCACGCGGCCGGACTTGTCGAGCGGCACGCCCAGCGCCTGCCCGAGCGGCGAGGCCTGCACGCCGGCGGCCCACACGATCGTGTGGCAGGCGATGCGCTCGCCGCCGGCGACCAGGCCTTCGGCATCGAGTGCCGTGACGCGCGTGTTCGTGCGCACCTCGACGCCCAGCTCGGCGAGGTGCGCGAGCGCCCGCTCGCTGCTGCGGGGCGACATCGCCGAGAGCACGCGCGGGCCGGCTTCGAGCAGCAGGATGCGCGCGCTGGCGCTGTCGATCGCGCGGAAGTCGGGCGGGAGCACGCGGCGCGCGATCTCGACCATCGCGCCCGCCAGCTCGACGCCCGTCGGGCCGGCGCCGACGACGGCGAAGGTCAGGGCGGCGCGCCGCTCGGCGGCGTCGCGGCTCGCCTCGGCGCGCTCGAAGGCCAACAGGAAGCGGCGCCGGATCTCGGTCGCGTCCTGGATGGTCTTCAGGCCCGGCGCGAAGGGCGCCCACTCCGCGTGGCCGAACCACGAGTGCGTGACGCCGGGCGCCAGGATCAGCCAGTCGTAGCCGAGATCGCGCTCGCCCAGGCGGACCTTGCGCTCGGCGAGAGCCAGCCCCGTCACCGTTCCGAGCAGCACGCGCGCGTTGGCCTGCCCGCGCAGGATCTTGCGCACCGGCACGGCGATGTCGGCCGGGCTGAGCGCCGCCGTCGCCACCTGGTACAGCAGCGGCTGGAACAGGTGGTGGTTCTGCCGGTCGACCACGACCACGTGCACCGGCGCCCGACGCAGCGCGCGCGCGGCCTGCAGGCCGGCGAAGCCGGCGCCGACGATCACGACGGTCGGGATGTCGCTGGGCATGGAGCCGCATGATGCGCTACCTCGCGCGCCTTTCCAGCGGCGCGCGCACGACGGCCACGGCGATGCGGCGGGTGCGGAGCACGGATCCCCGCCGCGACCCTACGGCGCGACGGGGATCGGGACCTACTCAGGAGCGTCCGCTGGCGCTCAGGGCACGCTGATCGAGCCGCCCAGGCCGAGGGCCAGGAGGTAACTGCCGCCGGGCCCGTCCGCGCGCGCCGTGCGCGGGAAGATGCCGATGTCGCGCGACCACTGGAGCTGCGCCGTCGGGCCGCTGAGGTCGAAGCGCTGCACGGTCATCCCGTTGCGCACGACCAGCGCGCCCGACTCCTCGGCCAGCAGCAGCGACACGAACTCGCCCTGGATGTCGATCGACGGTCCGGGCGTCAGCGCGGCGTCGAGGTGCAGCGTGTGGATGTCGGTCGGCGGCATCCACGGCATCGCGATCAGGCCGCCGCCCGGTGCGGGGTCGCCCGTGCTGGCCGTGTAGTACAAGGTCGCGCCCGCCGCGCGCAGGTCGTAGCTGCCGGCCGGCAACTCGCGGCGTGCGAGCACCTGCGTGCCGCCGATCCCCAGCTGCGCGGCGACGACGTTGGTCTGCACCGTCCAGCCGTCGCTCCACTGTTCCTCGAGCGTGAACACGCGCTCGCCCGCCAGCGCGATCAGGCTGCCCGGCACGCCGCCGGTGGCCGTGATCGTGCGCGTCGGCAGGTCGATGCGGCGGAAGCCGTGGCGCATCAGCGGCCGGCCTTCGTCGTCCAGGCCGCCCGAGCGGCCGAGCGTCAGGCCCAGCGCCTCGCCGTCGAGCGCCGCGCCGGTGACCGCGAAGCCGCGCACCTCGATGCGCGACTCGATCGCGCCGCTGACGAGGTTCAACACGACGAAGCCGTCCTGCAGCTCACCGCTGCCGAGCGTCAAGTCCGCAGGTGCGTCACTCGTGCCGCGCACGACCAGCCGGCCCGCGCCGCTGAAGAGCGTGTCGGTGCCGAAGAAGCCCGGACCCGGGTGCCAGACCAGCCCGACATCGGTCGGGCCGATCGGAAGGGCGCCGAAGCTCGGGCTGCCGATGTCGAGGCGCGGCGAGACGACCGGCGCGCCGTTGCGGTAGTCGAGGACGTAGGCCGCGCGGCCCAGCGCATCCCAGCCGGTCACCGCCAGGACCTTGCCGTGCTGGAAGACGCGCTCGGCGCCGAGCGGCAGCTCGACCGCGCCGAGGCGCGCGACGGCACCGTCCTGCACGAGCTTGACCAGGCGGCCCGTGCCGCCCTGCGCGGGCGCGAGCCGCGCCTGGTCGACGACGTCCTCGGCGATCGTGATCGAGACCGTGGCGTCGAGGTCGTCCGCGTCCGCCAGCACGACGCGCGTGTCGGTCAGCGCGCACAGGCCGAGCGCGGTGGGGAAGCCGCGGCGCGGCTCGTCGGTGGTCTCGATCGCGCCGCGCAGCGTCAGGCTGTCTGCGCCGAGGTCGAGCACCGCGAGGTGCGCCGTCGGCCCCGACATCGGCACCAGCACCAGCCCCTCCGCGGGGAAGACGCCGAAGGCGCGCCGTTCGCCGAGCGCCGGCGAGCCCGCGCTCGACAGGTGCACGCGCGAGCTCAAGAGCGGCGCCGCCGGATCGCTGACGTCGAAGAGCGACACGGTCGTGTGCCAGCCGCCGGTGGGCTCCATGCCCAGCGCGACCAGCCGATCGGGCAGCACCACCAGCTGCGAGGACCAGCCGGGCACGATCAGCTCGGCCGTGACGGTCGGCGCGTCGGGGTTCGAGAGGTCGATCACCCACAGGGGGTCGACGACCTCGAAGGTCACCACGTAGGCCTTGAACTCGTCGAAGCGCGTGGCGAACAGCTGCTCGCCCTGGCCGAGCTGCAGCTCGCCGCGCACGAAGGGCGCGTCGGGGTTCGAGACGTCGACCACCGAGAGGCGCGAGGACAGGCCCTCGCTGACGTCGCGCGTCACCAGCCGGAACGTCCCGCCGCCGAAGTGCAGCTTCTCGTCGTCGAGCACCGTGCCGGGCACCAGCAGCGACCCGCGCAGCGTCAGCGCGCCGCCGGCGTCGGAGTGGTCGACCAGGCGCACGCGCGTCGAGCTGACCTCGGTGTGGGTCAGGAACACCAGCTCCGGCCCGACGTGCAGGTGCTCGGCCAGGCCCGGCAGCGCCAGCGTCCCGAGCGGCTCGAGGTCGGCACCGATGCGGAAGCTCTGCAGCGTCGTGCCCTGTTCGTTGCGCGCGACGGTCAAGAGCTGGTCACCGTCGCGGCGACTGGTCAGCGGCTGGCCGGCCAGCGGCAGCGTGGCGCGCAGCTCGGGCGCGCTCAGCGTCGCCAGCGAGACGTCGAGCACCGCCCCCGAGCCGTCGCTGCGCTCGAGCACCACCAGCGCGCGCGAGCCGAGCAGCAGCAGCTCCTGCGGGAAGCCGCTGGTCGCCAGGCGCCCGACGATCGCCTGCTCGGCGAGGTCGACGATCACCAGCCCGCGGTAGGAGTTGACCAGGAACAGGTACTGGTCCTGCACGCGGTACAGGTCCGCTTCCTCGAGCTCCTGCTCGAGATCGTCGGCCATCTCGGCCGCGCGGTTCATGAAAGTGGTCGGCGTGCCCGTGCCGCCCGGGCCGGCGAGCGTGATGTCGCCCGTCAGGCCCTGCGCGTCGGCGGTCAGGAACTCGCCCTGCGGCGTGGCGCCCGCCGCACCACCCGAGGAGTTGCCGCAGGCGGCGAGACCCAGGCCCACCAGGCCGGCGACGAGAGACGGGAGCAACCACGACAGTCTGGAACTCATGGGGAACCTCCTGCACGAGCGCGTGCGCCGCTGCGGCAGGACAGCGGACCGTCTGCCGTGGTCCGCCGCTCACCGGGGCGCGCCGCGTCGGCGTCGCGCGCGCAGTATCCCTCGGCGGGGCGCAGGTGTCGAACTCCCCGCCCTCCAAGCCGGGATTCCCGCGTCACTCTCGTGTTGCGCGCCGGTATCGACCGGGCGCGGCGCGTTCAGCGGAACACGACGGTCTTGTTGCCGTCGAGCAGCACGCGGTGCTCGGTGTGGTACTTGAGTGCACGCGAGAGCACCAGCGACTCGATGTCGTGGCCCACGGCCGCCAGGTCCTCGGGCTGCTGCGTGTGGTCGACGCGCTCGACGGCCTGGTCGATGATCGGGCCCTCGTCGAGGTCGGTGGTCACGTAGTGCGCGGTGGCGCCGATCAGTTTCACGCCGCGCTCGAAGGCCTGGTGGTAGGGGCGCGCGCCCTGGAAGCTCGGCAGGAACGAGTGGTGGATGTTGATCGCGCGGCCGGTCAGCGCGCGGCACACCTCGGGCGAGAGCACCTGCATGTAGCGCGCCAGCACCAGCGTGTCGATCGCGTACTCCTCGAGCAGCGCCAAGAGGCGCGCCTCCTGCGCCGGCTTGGTCTCGGGCGTGACGGGCAGGTGGTGGAAGGGGATGTCGTGCCAGGCGGCGACGTGCTTCCAGGTCTCGTGGTTGGAGACGATCGCCGGCACGTCGATCGCCAGCTGCCCCGTGGCGTGGCGGTAGAGCAGGTCGTTCAGGCAGTGGCCCGACTTCGAGAGCATGATCAGCACGCGGTTGCGCCGGCGCTTGTCGACCAGCTCCCACTGCAGGCCGAAGCGCCGTCCGACGTCGCGCTCGAAGCTGGCGCGGAAGTCCTCGATCGGCGGGGCGCCGGCGGTCAGCGCGAACTCGACGCGCATGAAGAAGCGCCCGGTCGAGGCGTCGCCGTACTGCGCCGACTCGGCGATGAAGCCGCGCTGCGCGGCCAAGGCACCGGTGACGGCCGCCAGGATGCCCTGGGCGTCCTGGCACGAGAACTTGAGGATCCAGCGGGCGTCGTGCATGGGGGCCGTGAGCCTAGCCCTGCCGCCGGAAAGGAGCGAGGCCCCGGTCGCAGGACCGAGGCCTCGCCTGGAGCTGGGAGCGCAGCGGGCTCAGGGCACCTGGAGACAGTCGACGCCGATGAAACGGCAGCCGTCGCGCAGCTTGCCGATCAGCGCGATCTGCAGGTTCGCGCCGTCGGGCAGGTCGCACAAGCCGAGGCTGTTGACCACGTGCGAGCGCTGGAAGTACAGCACGAGGTCGGCGAAGCCGTCCTGGTTCTGGTCGACGCACTGGCAGGTCCAGCCGTCCGGCGCGCCGGGCGAGCTGACATCGGTGCGCACCGCGCATTGCGCCGGGATCGGGCCGCCATCGCAATCCTTGCCGTAGAGCTTGACCGAGCTGGCGACGACGTCGCACACGTTGAAAGTCGCCGACCCGAGGATCGCGATCTTGACCGGCGTGCAGCTGTCGAGGCTGACGACGTTCGGGCAGGCGCCCGGGATGGCGTCGATCACCACGGGCGTCTTCAGCACGTGGATCTCCTGCACGCAGCTGGAGACGTTGCCGCAGTCGTCCCTGGCCTTCCAGGTGCGCTCGACCACGTAGTCGAAGCGTCCGGCGCGGCACTGCGGCGCCACCTCGCGGTCCGTGAACCACACGAAGGGGCAGGCGTCGTTGTCGTCGACGACGACCGGACGGCCGGTGTTGGCGAGCGCAGCTGCGCGCGATCAGGAGTGCGAGTGATTCCTGCCGGCGAAGACGAGAGGCGCGGTTTGCGGTGTGCCTCCCGCCCTGCCCGGCGGTTGGCGCTCGAAGGAACCGTACTCCAGAGGCGCGGGCCGGTCCGTCGCAGGCGCGTTCGAGTCCGGAAGCCGACGCGCCTCGACGCGTGCCCGCTATGCGCCTCGGAAGCGGCTTCCGGTGCGCGCCGGCCGCCACCCACCCCACGAACGCGACGAGCCCCGCACTGCGGGGCTCGTCGTCGGGAGCGGAGTTCGTGGTGGCGTCACTGCACGCGCACGCAGTCGAGGCCGATGAACGGGCAGCCGTCGAGCAGGTTGCCAGTGACCACCACTTCGACGAAGGACATGTTCGGGAAGGCCGCGAGGCCCAGGGCGTTCTTCATCGCGACCTTGTCGAACTTGAGCGTCAGGTCGAGGATGCCGTCCGGCCCCGCGGTCGTGCAGGCGCAGGGCCCCTGCGGCGAGTAGGCCGTGACCACGTCCTCCAGCGCCCAGCGGATCGGTGACACCGTGCCGTTGACGCAGTTCTTGAGCGAGATCTCGATCGAGTTCGGGTCGATCTGCGTCACGTCCAGCGTGCTGGAACCGACGATCGCCGCCGGATAGACCCCGCCGCCCGTGCGGTTGAAGGGGTTCGGGCAGGAGCGCGGGTGCAGGTCGAAGTTCGCGAAGCGCTTGATGATGTGCAGCTCCTGCGTGCAGGTCGCGGTGTTGCCGCAGCCGTCCGTGACGGTGAAGGTGCGGTAGATCACCTCGATGAAGCGCTGCGAGGGGCAGGTGGCCGGCACGACCACGTCGACGTAGTCGATGTCGATCAGGTCGGAGTCATCGCAGTTCTCGACGACGGTCGGCAGCCCGGTGACGGAGGGGTCGATCGAGGTCCCGCAGAAGTCCTTGAAGGTCGGCGGACACTCGACAAAAAGGCTGCCGGACGGGGCGGGCGCGGCGGCGAGCAGCGCCTGGAAAAGAATGCTGGTGAGCATGGCGGTGAGAATCCCGGTTGGTGTGTGTGGTCGCGGTGCGGGGCAACCACAGGAACGGTATCCCACGTATGGCCGGGAGGTCGCCTTCCGGCGCGGGGTCAAATCGGAAATGCCAGCAGGCCCCGTCTGCGGGGCCTGCCGGGGATCAGGGCCGGGATTCGCACCCGGGGTGCCGACCGCGCCTCACTGCACGCGCACGCAGTCGACGCCGATGAACTCGCAGCCGTTGGTCAGCTGGCCGACGATCACCAACTGCACGAAGGCCTTGTTCGGGTACGAGTTGAGGCCCAGCGCCGCCACCAACGTCGGCGTGTCGAACTTGAAGATCAGGTCGGGATAGCCGTCCGGACCGGCGGTCGAGCAGCTGCAGCGGTTTCCGCCCGCGATGTACCCGGACGAGACGTCCGAGATGCCGGTCATCGCCGGGATCGGGATCGCCGGTCCGCCGTTGCAGTTGAAGCCCCACAGCTGCAGCGAGCCCGGCACGATCGTCGTGACGTCGAAGGTCGCCGAGCCGTTGATCGCCGCCGGGTAGACGCCCGTCGATCCGCGGTTGAGCGGGTTCGGGCAGGAGGTCGGGTGCAAGTCCAGCGCGACGACCTGCTTGACGATGTGCACCACCTGCCGGCACTGGGCGGTGTTGCCGCACGAGTCGGTGATCGTCCACGTGCGCGACAGGGACTCGACGAAGCGCCCCGCGGGACAGGGCGACGGCGGCACGGTGTAGTCCGTGTAGTCGATCGTGTACGGCGGGCAACCGCCGGAGACGACCGGCTCGCCGATCGCCGACGGGTCCAGCGGGTCGCCACAGAACACCTTGACGAGTTCCGGGGGGCAGTCGACGACCAGCGGGGCGCCGACGTCCAGGCTGCCTTCGGTGACAGGAGCCAGGAACGAAGGTGCGGTGAGGAAGGCTGCCAGGAAGCCGGCGGCCAACACGTGGAGTTGCATGGATGGATCCTCCTTCAGGATCTCGTAAGCAAGCGAGAGTTACCGCCGTCCGGCGTCTGCGGGGACCGGAGCGAGCGACGGGATCGCGAGTTCGGTCGCGTCGGGATGATCGACGAACGAAGGCGCGATCAGGTTCCGCGCGGAGTGCGGATCGCAAGGGCGTGTGCTACTCGCCTGCTCGCGTCAGACTCGACCTGAAGCAGATCTTGCGCGCGCGCCGAGCTCCGCGACGAGGTTGCCGCCGAGCAGCAGCCCGCCGCCGATCCACAACCAGGCGGACAGCTCCTCGCGACCGGCGAAGATCGCCGCGCACGCCGCCCAGATCGGCTCGAGGGCATAGAGGATCGCCGCGCGGAACGGTTCCAGGTCGCGCTGGAACAAGTTCATGAAGGAGATGGCGACGGCCGAGGCGAACACGCTGGACAACAACAGCGGCTGCAGGAACGCCGGCGCGATCGCCAGCTCGCACAGGGCCGCGAACCCCACCGGTTGCGGGTTGCCCAGGTCGAGTGCGACGACCGGCAGGCTGGCGAGCGCGACCACCGCGAACGAGGTGACCGTCACGGGCAGCGCGGCGACGCGGCGCGTGATGCGGTCCGTCGCCAGGATGTGCACCGCGAACACCAGCGCGCTCCCGACGGTCAGCAACTCGCCGATCCAAGGGCCCGTAACGCCGTGCGCGTCGGAGGCGTACGCCGCCGGGCCGCGGATCAGGGCGGCGCCTGCCGTCGCCAGCAGCGCGCCGCCGACCAGCGCGAGGCGCAGCGCACGGCGCTGGACGAGCGCCTGGATCAGTCCGGTGAAGATCACATAAAGACTGGTCAGGAAGGCCGAGACGCCCGGCGTGACGCCGTAGAGGCCCGCCATCTGGAGCACGAAGCCGGCCCACAGGAGGCCGCCGAGCACCAGTCCGCCGCGCCAGCTGGCGCGGTCGAGCCGCCGCGCGGCGGGCACGCAAGCCAAGAGCAGCACGGCCGCCAGGCCGAAACGCAAGACGAGGATCGTGCCCAGGCCGGCCGCGCGATGGCCGGGACCGAGCTGCGCTTCCGCCGCCTCCAGCCCCTCTTCCATCCAGACGAAGGTCAGACCCCAGATGAGCGTGACCAGGAAGAGCGCGGCGACCGCGCGCCGCTGCCGCGCGGGGCGCTCGGGTGGGGGCGCGGCACGCTCGTGCATGGGGGGCACGAGGCTAGCCGCCCGTCGCCCGCGCACAAGCGCCGCGTGCACGCTGGCGCCGGTGGTGCGCTACCCTGGTACCGGTCCCGGCGCGTCCCGGGCGGCGCGCGAGGCCGAGCGCGTCGAGAGAGCACCGCACATGAAGCCGCACCGCGCCACACGATTCCTGGGCACCGCGCTCCTGGCGCTGGCGAGCGCCTGCGCCACCGACCAGGCCGTGCGCGAGCAGGCGAACGACTACCACCGCGAGCTCGAGCCCGCGATCCTCAAGGACGCCGAGCTCAAGACCTACTTCACGGACATCGGCGCGCGCATCGTCGCGGCCGCGCGCTCGATGCACGAGCAGGGGCTGGGGCCGGAGAAGCACTTCGAGGGCGACGAGGACTGGATGTTCTCGAAGGGCGAGTTCCACCTGGTCAACTCGGACACGCTCAATGCGTTCACGACCGGGGGCGAGCACGCGTACATCTATTCCCAGTTGATGCGCGAGTGCGCGAACGAGGACGAGCTGGCGGCCGTGATGGCGCACGAATACGGCCACGTCTACGCGCGCCACGTCCACAAGGGCATGGATCGGCGCTGGGGTGTGCTGGGGACCGCGATCGTGCTCGGGGGCGTGGGCTACGCCGCGGGCGGCGAGGAGCACGGCGCGGAGTACGCCGCCTACGGCGCCGGTCTGGGCATGATCGCCGGCAACTTCCTGATGATGGGCTTCACGCGCGAGGACGAGGCCGAGGCGGACCAGCTGGGCTTCGACATCTACGTGCGCGCGGGCTGGGATCCGCAGCGCTTCGCAGGCTTCTTCCAGACGCTGATCGACCAGGGGCACGACACGCAGCCCGAGATCGCCTCGGACCACCCCTCGCTCGCCAGCCGCGTGGCGGCGGCGAAGAAACGCGCGGCGGCGCTGCCGCCGTCGGCGGCGGAGTGGCGCAAGCCGCCGGTGGCGGACGAGGCACGCTACGAGGGGCTCAAGCTGCGCGCGGCGGCGGTCGGGCAGACGATGCCGGATGACCAGTCGCTGGCGCGCGCGAAGCTGCTCCTGGCCGCCGTGCCGAGTTGCCTGCTGCCCGAAGACACCGCCGAACAGAAGCAGGCGCGGGCCGTGCTCGAGGCCGCCCACGCCGACAGCCAGGCGGGCGCGGCGCCGAAGTAGGGTCAGCTCAGCGGTTCTGGGTATACCAGTCCGCGTTCAGCTTGGTGTAGGCGGCCCACTTCTCGGGCAGTTCGGCCTCGTCGAAGATCGCGTCGACCGGGCACTCGGGGGCGCAGGCGCCGCAGTCGATGCACTCATCGGGGTTGATGAACAGCATGTCGTGCTTGCCGAAATCGGCCTCGTCCTTGGTCGGGTGGATGCAGTCGACCGGGCAGACTTCGACGCAGGCCGTGTCCTTGGTCGTCTTGCACGGCTCGGCAATCACGTAGGTCATGGTGATGGGGCTCCGGCGCACAGCGGGGGCCCGTTCCGGCCCTCGCGCTCACGCAACGTGGCGAAGCATGGTACGGCCCACCGGGCCCATTGCAACCGGCCGCAGGCCGCAGCGGCGCAGGCCGGAGGCCGACGCGACGGCGCCCGCGGCCGATTCCCGCGCCTGCCTGCCCCTCGATGGGCCGCGCGCGTCGGATACCCTGGGACCCGGCCCCGACCCGCCGGGCCCCGCGAGCGATGCTGACCACCCTCCAGGCCGTCCTGACCGAACCCGTGCTGTGGATCGTCTGCGCCGTCGCCTACCTGCTGGGCTCGGTGCCGTTCGGCCTGGTCTTCGCGAAGTGGCTCAAGGGCGTCGACCTGCGCCAGATCGGCAGCGGCAACATCGGCGCCTCGAACGCCGGCCGCGCGCTCGGCCGCCGCTGGGCGATCGCCGTGTTCGCCTGCGACTTCCTCAAGGGCTTCGTGCCGGTGGTGCTGATCGGCCTGATCCCGGGCCTGGCGCACGAGCCGGCGCACGTGCCGATGCTGCAGCTCTTCGCCGGCACGGCCGCGGTGCTCGGCCACTGCTACTCGATCTACCTGCGCTTCACCGGCGGCAAGGCGGTCGCCACCGGCTGCGGCGCGATCGTCGGCGTCGACTGGAAGGTGTTCGTCGTCGGCGGCGTGGTGTGGCTCGTGACGCGCCAGACCACGCGCTACAACGGCCTGGCCTCGATCCTGATGAGCCTCTCCTGGCCGGTGTGCGCCTGGATCTTCGACCGCGACAAGCCCGAGTTCGTGCTGGGCACCTCGCTCCTCGCGTTGCTCATCCTGGTGCGCCACCGTTCCAACATCCGCCGCATGCTCGCCGGCACCGAACCGCGCGCGGGGGAAAAAAGCGTGAGCGTCACGCAGGCGCGGCCCCATGGCTGAGCGCGGCACCCGCATCGTGGTCGTCGGCGACGGCAGCTGGGGCACGACGCTCGCGCTGCACCTCGTGCGCGTCGGCCACTCCGTGCGCCTGTGGAGCGCCTTCCAGGAGAGCGCGCAGGAGATGGAGCGCACGCGCGAGAACCGCCGCTTCCTGCCGGGCATGCCGCTGCCGCCCGAGCTCGAGATCACGGCCGATCCCTCGCGCGCCGCCGATGGGGCCAAGCTGGTGGTCAGCGTGGTCCCGACCCAGTACCTGCGCGGCGTGGCGCAGCGCTTCGAGGACGCGCTGCCCGGGCCGATCCCGATCGTCAGCGCCACCAAGGGCATCGAGATCGAGACCTTCAAGACGCCGCTGCAGATCCTCGAGGAAGTGCTCGGCGAGCGCCCGCTGTGCGTGCTGACCGGCCCGAGCCACGCCGAGGAGGTCGCGCTGCAGAAGCCCGTGGCGCTCTTGGCCGCCAGCGCCGACCGCGACCTCGCGCAGCGCGTGCAGGTGCTGTTCAGCTCGCCCTCGTTCCGCGTCTACACGCACCACGATCCGCTGGGGGCCGAGCTGGCGGGCGCCTTGAAGAACGTGATCGCGATCGCCGCCGGGATCAGCGACGGGCTCGAGCTCGGCGACAACGCCAAGTCGGCGCTGCTGACGCGCGGCATGGTCGAGATCGCGCGCTACGGACGCCAGCGCGGCGCTTCCTCGGCCACCTTCTTCGGCCTGGCTGGTTTCGGCGACCTGGTGACGACCTGCTGCTCGAAGCACTCGCGCAACCGCGCGGTGGGCGAGGCGATCGGGCGCGGGCAGTCGCTGTCGGCGGTGCTGGCGGGCATGAAGATGGTCGCGGAGGGCGTGTGGACGGCCAAGGCGCTGTTCGGGCCCGAGGCCGACCTCGGCGAGCTGTCGATGCCGATCGCCGAGCAGGTGCACGCCGTGCTGTTCGAGGACAAGGACCCGCGCGAAGCGGTGCTCGACCTGATGAACCGCGCGCCGACCGGCGAGATGGACTGGCTCGGCGGGGGGTTCGTGTGAGCCCGGGCGCGGGCATGCTGACCTGCTTCGTGGTGACGCTGGCCCTGCTCGCGCTGGTGGTGCTCACCGGGCTCGCGGCGCGGCGCAGGCTGCACATCGCGCTCGTGGTCGGCGCCGTGGCGGGCCTGGCGGCGACGGTGTACTTCGCCTACGAGCTGGGCGAGGTCTACGACCTCGAGGCCGCCGGCTGGATCACGCCGGTGCACATGACGATGGCGCGCGTCAACACCTTCTGCTTCGCGCTGCCGATCGCCAGCGGGATCCGCACGCTGTTCGTGCCGAGCACGCGCCGCCTGCACCGCTGGCTGGCCTTCGGCGTGCTCGGGCTGACGGTGCTGACGGCGGCGACCGGCACGTGGATGCTGATGCTCGCGCCGCCGTTCGCGAGCTGAGCTCAGCGCGGGGCGACGCTGCCGTCGCGCTCGAACGCGGCCTCGCGCGGACCCGCGGGGAGATCGGCCGGCCGCGCGCTGCGCTCCTCGCGGATCACGCGCAGCGCCTTCATCACGATCGGCATCGCCAGCAGGCTCCCGTTGGCGCACAGCGGCACGAGCGTGACGACGATCCACGACAGCCGCGCGCGGATCGTCCACAGCGCGATCAGGAAGCCCGGCAGCGCGAAGGCGACGCCGAACCACTGCACCGCACGCGAGGAGGGCGCGCACTCGGGCACGAAGTACACCAGGAAGGCGTACAGCCACCACACGCCCCAGCCCAGCGAGGCGAGCGTCATCGAGAGCATCCAGGTGCGATGCCGCCGGCGCACCATGCGGCGCACGGGCTCGAGCCTGCGGATCGGCCGGACCATGCGCGGATTCTGCGCGGAACCTCGGCCCGCACAAGCACGGCGGCGTAAGTGCGTGCGAGCGCTCGCCACGGGAGCGGCGGACCGGCGCCGCGTTGACGCTGGGGCGGCCCTCCGCTACAACCTTCCGTCCTCAACACCGGGTCGGGGCGTGGCGCAGCCTGGCTAGCGCGCTTCCTTGGGGTGGAAGAGGTCGGAGGTTCAAATCCTCTCGCCCCGACCATCCTCCTCCTTCGGGAGGAGGTCACCCGCTGCGAGCAGGTCGAACGGCCTCCGCAGCGTGGGAACGAGGTTTTCGCCATCGAGGACCAAGTTCAAACAGACGATGTCGAGCAGAAGACGCTTCGTCGCCGTCTCCGCCGCAACCCATCGCGCGGTCAGGTCTTGCGCGAGTTCAAACACTTCGACGGCGCGCTCGCCATCCTCCACCTGTTGTGCAGCCTCGCTGTCGATCGCTGCGCGCAGCGCGTCCACTTGGTCCCGTAGGCTCGCATGAGTCCTGGCGAAGGTCTCCTGCTCGATCTCCTTGCGAAGTCGGAGGTCCACCAACTCGTCCATCTTCCGCTGCACTGCGGAAAGTTCGCTCGTCAGCGTGTCGCGTCGCGCTTGCGCATCGACCTGCGATCGGCGGGCTCGCGTTCGTAGCACTCGGACGAACCACTCGCGGATTACCTCATCGCCGATCCGCAGGCGATTCAGCAAGGCCTGCACCTGCACGTCGAGCGCTCCCTCCGTGACACGCACGCGCGGGTGGCCGGGAGCGTTGTACTGCGAGCAGCGGTAGTAGCTGTACTTGTTCTTCTTGCGTTCGCCGGTGATCGCGTGGTTGCAGTGTCCGCAACGAAGCAGCTCGCCGGAGAACAGTAGCTCACGGGAAACACGTCGGCGACCGTGACGGCAGAGTCGCGCCTGCACTCGGTCGAAGAGTTCCTTGGAGACGAGGGGCGGGAACTTGCCCGGCCACCACTTTCCTTGGAAGCGGACCTCGCCGAGGTACGTTCGGTCGTTCAGGATCTGGTACAGCTTGCTGCGCGAAAACCTCGGGCTGCGATCTGAGAAGAGGATCCCGAGGGTGAGGAGATGATCGCGTAGCTGAGGGACCGAGATGGGGTTGTTTGCAAACTGCTCGAAGATGCGCGGGACGTTCGAGCCGTTCACTGCGTGGACGATCACGTACGCACGGCCTCGCTCGTCGCGTCGGTTCTTGTAGCCCCACGATGCGCGCCCCGGAGGCTGTCCGTCGTGGCAGACGCGCTCTTCGATGGCAGCCTTGATCTTCCTTGTCATCGAGCGCGTCTGGAAGCGGTTGATCGCGGCGTGGAACATCAGCATGACTTCGTCGTGCGCAGTCGCCGTGTCCAGACCCTCGACGATGAAGTAGGAGTGGATGCCCGCGTCCGCCAGCCGCTCAATCAGCGCGGCATCCTGGAGCGTTCGGTAGGCGCGATCGGTTTGATGGAAGATCACGCCATCCAGCTTCTTCTGGAGCGCGCGGTTCATCAAAGCGTGGAATCGCTCGCGCCCGGAAGAGTCCCTTGCCGACTCGGCCACGAGTTCCAGTTCAACGAGCACTCCTCCCAACTTCGCGGCGAACGCGCGGATCTCACGCTCCTGAACAGGGAGGCTGTAGCCCTCCTCTTGCTGTTCCCGCGACGAGACGCGGCCGAATCCTGCGTACCGCTTCACGGCTGAACCCCGGCATCGGCGAGCCGCTCAACGCTCCGCATCAGCGTCAGCGCTCGGGAAACGGTCAGGCGGTAGGGAAGGCGCTCCTGCCACACGGACATCGTGTACCGAAGTAGGTTCTGATCGACGGCTTCGACCGACGTGCCGTCGGGAAAGCTCCAGTCGAACGTCGCCTCGATCCGCAGGTAGGGCGTTCGGATGTCGCCCCCCAGTTCTTCGTACCAATCCCGTTCAGGGTTCTCCCACTCCAGCCCGCGCCAGACGCGCCACGCGAAGTAACCGAACTCAGGCCGCTCGACACGATCGGGAAGCTGGACACGGGCTTCCGGCAAGAAGGTGTGTCGGTAGACCGACAACTCGTAGCCAGCGTTGCGTGCTCGCTGACGCCAGAGGTTGCGGATCAACTCGGGGCTGGAACGGACCACCATGAACTCCTACAGCCGCTCCTTGGCGTGCTCGAAGAGGCCCAAGAGCAGTGCAGAGACCGTGATGCCCAGTCGGTCTGCGGCGGCCTTCAACTCGCCTCGCTGCGCGGCCGTCACGCGGACGTGGATGTAGTCGTTCTTGCTGTGGTCGGCCCGCAGAGCCCCTCCAGCCAGTCCTTCGACGGCCCGTGCGAGCCGCGCTTCTCCCCACTTGGCGTGAGGCTCGGCAGGCACGATTTCGGCAGGTCCAGCTTCCATAGCACGAAGTGTGCTAATCGACCTTGGCCGAGTCAAGGCACAGGAAATCAGTCGAGCGGCGGCAGAGATGTGGGGTTGACGCGAAGAAGCAGGAAGCGTGGCCGGAATCCAGCTCTCGCGTTCGCACTAGACACCGTGTCTGGAACTCGCAGAGCGGCGGTTCGGTCCGGTCGTCAGGCAGCGCTTCGCGGGGACACGAACGGTTTCCACAGGAAGTGGTACGCGGCGTCGCGCGCGACGTAGATGACGCGGACCGGCGCGCGCTCGAACTTTCCTCTGCCTGCGTGCAGTGGATCGTACGACGCCTTCAACTTGGACTTCTCGATCGGATCGCCGACGCGAAGGTCGATCAAGAGCAAGTACCGCGTCCGTACCTTCGCCTGCTTTGCTCTCGCCAACTTGCTCAGCTCCGACTGGTTCTGCTTGCCCATCAGCTCCTGTGAACCCGTGGGCTGACGCACCGCCAGTTCGATGAGCACCGGCTTGGTTCCGCCAACCCAGAAGTCGATGCGCTTGGGCTTTCCTGTGTCCAGCATTCTGACGGGGACCTCGCGCTTCGACGGGAGGTCCAGCGTCTTGAGCAGGGCGTAGAAGCTCGGGCCAACGGTTGTCCGCTCCGTCTTCCTCAGCTCCTTGCCCTTGTAGTCTGCGAGTGCCGCGATGATCGCGCTGGCAAAGGCGGTGAGTCGGGCTCGGGTGACAGATCCGGGCACGCGACGTTGTGCGCTCCGATTCACGCGGGACTGCGCCGCTTGCGCGGGCGCGACCCGGCTGCTTCCGGGAAGAGCAGCGAAGCCTGAGTGGCGCGCATGTTCGCACCGGTCCCATTCCTCTTGGGCTTCGTCGCCGGGATCAGGACCGACGCTGCGGCAGCGGTCGAGGGGGGGCGCGACGTAGGCTCTAGCGTCTTGATCTCGAACGTCGAGAACGCTGCGCCAAGTGCTGCGAGCAGCACGGACCTATGACACTCGCTGTGCTTGGCCTCGAAGCACAAGAAGGCGCTTCGACGATCGCGGGTTGCCGCCGCAACCATCTGGAGCAGAGCGGGTGCAGCGGCGAGATGCCGCTTGTAGTCGCGCACGCATTGCGCCAGCGACTTCTGCTCGCCCTTCTTGGGACGGTAAGGGTTGCCCGCTTCCCGCAGATGCACGTACTCGATGCCGACCTTGTGCAGTTCGCGGGCGAGAGCCTGCTTCCTGTACTCGGGGCGCTGGCTCCACGGAACAAGGCGAACGTCGAGGAGAACCTCAACGCGCTCGTCCGCGAGCGCCCGACAGAGGTCCGCGACACGTCGGCCCTGGTAGCCGACGCTGTAGCAAACCGTGCGGCCCTTCGAGGGCTTGGTTCGCCTGCCCGGTGACGTGCTCAGAACAGCCTCGCTTGCGTGTGGGGGACCGAGAGGACTCCCATCAAGCCGAACTGGTAGGTCCGGCCTCGGAAGTTGCCGAGCATCAAGTAGAGGTCGCGTTTCTTCTGGTTGAGCATCTGCTCCATCTTCGCGCGCACCTTGTTCACGCGGTCCGAATCGCGGTTGAGCTTTCGACTGAGTTCGTGGAGGCTCCAGTCGTGAAAGGACATCTCGTGTCCGCTGCAACGAGCGTCGTTGCAGGTCCACCTCACGTAGAACACTTGGTCGGGGAAGTCGATCTTGCGGACTCCGGGGCCGAACAACCGGCCTTGGCTCGTCATCTGCCGCTCGGTGGCCTCCCACTCCGTTCGTTCGCGTTCATCTCGTGGTTTCACCTCGCAGCCACGCAGCTCTTGCGGCTCGACGATGCCCAGCGATGTCCCCTTGCTTTCGTTCGCATCCTTGAGCGCTTCGACGGACGCGAACCGGCTTGTGCAGCCTTCGAGGTAGGACCTGCGCTTCTCGTGACTCTCGACGTGTTCTTCGAGGACGATGGAGTCAGCGTCGATGCGCAGGCTCTCGGGACGGGGATCGCGCTCGTCCTTGGCGACGCGGGCGCGAATCCACTGCCAGTGCTTGAACTGCTTGTCCTCGGGTAGGTCGCGGAAGTTGATCGGGTGGAGCCGCACCATCTCCCAGGTCCCATCGACGAGGCCGCCCGTGCAGGAGACCTCGTCGTGAGTCTGCGAGTACGACGGGTAGGTCTTGCCGAGCACCAAGATGCGTTGCTCGCGGAAGTCGAGCATGTCGTCAGGTCCTCTCTCCGATCGGGTGGCTGGAGTTGCTCCAAGCCATGTCAACTCGGCGACTGCGGGGCGAACACGCTGTCAGCCTCGTCCCGACGAGGTCACCTCGGCGTGTGCGATCGCGTGGGTCGCGCTCGTTCCGGAACGGGTGAGCTGTCGCTGGGCCGCTCGACTTCGGCGTCATGCTCGGGTAGCAGACAGTGTGTCCGGCAGCGGGGTCAAGGCTTCCACGTCCGGGATCGCATCCGGTCGATCAGCTCCTGCGGCGCGATGTGGTCCAGGTAGCGGCTCGTCGTCGAGAGGTTCTCGTGGCCGAGCTGGGCGCGGATGATGTTCATCGGGGTTCCCTCGCGGGCGAGTTCGGCCGCGTGGGTGTGCCGGAGCCCGTGGGCGTGGACGCGCTTTTCGATGCCCGCCTTCTCGGCGAGACGTGGGAGCAATGCTCGAACGTAGGGCGACTTCACGGGCTCGCCCCGGAGCGTGCAGAAGACAGGCTGCCGCCCGTTCAGCCCGAGCCTCGTACGGCGGTCCATCCAGCGTTCGATGACCGCGAACGACTCGTGGTCGAGGCCGACTACGCGCGCCTTGTCTCCCTTGCCGTGCCGCACGACGACACGGCCCTCGGCAGGGTCGAGGTCCTTCGGGTAGAGGCCCAGCGCCTCGGAGATTCGCAGCCCCGTCCGGTAGAGCAGCGTGAGCAGGGCGCGGTTCCTGATCCCCGTCGGCGCGCGGTTCGAGCAGGCGCGCACGAGCTGTCGCACCTCGTCCTCTGAGAGGATCTCCGGGGGGTAGGTCTTGCCCTTGTTGGCGGGCGCGAAGCGGCGGACGGGCGTCGGTTGGTCGGACATGCAGGGAGGATTACGCTTTTACATGAAAGCGTAACCCATGAGCAGGTATCGACCCGTCCGGCGGCAAAAGCGTAACTGAATCGCGGGAAGCCCACCCTGGGCCGACCCCTCGGAACAACTTTCCAGGTGGACCTGGGAGCCCCCAGGATCGCCCCGGAGGCCCCCGGAGTCCGTCCGGGGCCATCCCGGCAGGCCCCACGGCAGGGGGAGGGCTCCTGCGGGCCGCCCGCAGGTCCAGGTTCAGCGGGCTCAGGCTCGACGGCCCCGGCCGACGGTCCTCGCGCCGTGGATAGCTCGCCAGACACGTTGTCTAGTGCGCCCGCGATGGCGACCTTCAACGTCCCTGACCACGTCTGTTTCGGTCCCGACGGTCGCGGCGGCGACTTCAACTACGGCCAAGTGCGCGCGCTGACGCCCCAGTTGCAGCTCGAAGCGCTGCGCCGCCGCCACGGGGCGTGGCTCGTGGATCAGTCGCAGCCTCTTGCTGCGAATGGAACGTCGCCCTTCCCGCTCGCCGTGATGGCCTGCGTCGGGATGGAAGCGCTCGGGCAGATCGCGTACGGGGCCGGGCCGAACGTCAGGGACCTGAGCTACCCAATCGTTCACGTCGCGCGAGAGATGGACTCGCTGTTCTCCACGACACTCACTCCTGCGTTCAGCGCCGCGTTCACCTCGCGTTGGAGCAGTACGCTCGATCCGAAGGCGAGGACTGCATCCGTCGGCGACACGGCCAGCCTGCTCTACGTATTCTTTCGCAACTCGATGATCCACGGCTATCGAGGTCGCGCGGTGTTCCTGACGGCCGACGAAACCCCAAGCGTCAAGCTGGACGAGACTGAGGGCACGATGGCCCTGAACCCGTGGTGGATGTGGAGGCGCTACGAGACTGTCGTGAAGTCCAGCTTCGACGACATCGTGAACGCTTCGCTCACACCGAATCCGAGGCGCGCACACGCTGTGCAGCGTCTCGCGCTCATCTTGCAGTAGTCGCTCGGGTGCGGGCATCGACCACCATCCGGCGCGGAGGTGGCGCAGCGTTCGATAGTCACGAACGAGTTCGGACAGACACGTCGCCTCGACCAATCTCGACGGCGATCACTCCGTCCAGGCCGATCACAGCCCGTGTCCCGCTCATCATGTCAACCGACGAAGACACGGTCGCCTGGAACGCGCCGGATTCGAGGGCACGACTTTCCAGCTCCGGGGCGACGCAGCGCTTGGCGGCCCTGAGCCACAACATGCTCGCGATTGAGACCACCGTCAGGCCGAAACCGATTCACGTGATCTCCGGCCTCTGACGGGGCTCTCTACCGCCTCCCAGACGATGCCCGTTGCCTGCGTTCGCTTGCCTTGTTCCTAGCTACGCGCATGGCCAACTTCACCCACGTCAGGCATGAACACCATGACCCGTAGGCTCGTGACGATGACAAGCAAGGTGACGCCGACATCCGCTGCGATCGCCAACGCTAGGTTGCCAAGGCCCAGGACTGCCAAAGCCACGAACACCACTTTGACCATGATCGCCAGAACAGTGTTCACGCGGATCGTCGTCAGCGTCCTACGGCCAAGGCGGATCAGGAAGGGGACCAGGATCAGCTTGTCGTTCATGAGCGCGACAGGGGCAGTCTCGATCGCGGTGTCGCTCCCAGCAGCGCCCATTGCGATACCCACGCTCGCGAGCGCCAACGCCGGGGCATCGTTCACGCCGTCTCCCACCATCGCCACGTTGTCGTTGTGAGCGGCCATCATCTCCTGCAATCGCACGGCCTTGTCTTCGGGAAGTAGGTCGCCGTGGACGGTCTGGATACCTACGGCACTTGCGATGACGGCCGCATTCTGAGTGTTGTCCCCTGTCAGCATTACGGCTGCGATGCCAAGGCGGTGCAGCTCCGTCACCGTCTGCGCGCCCTCAGGCTTGATCGCGTCTGCGACGCCGAATATCCCGGCGACTCCAGAACCAAAGCTCACGACAACCGCCGTCTGGCCCTGTCTCTGCAATCGTTCCACATGAGCCGCCGCTTCGTCGGTCAGCGGCATCAGCTCGCGAATGTAGCCCACCTTGCCGATCAAGATGTCCTTGTGCTCGCACACGAGACACTGGGCAGTGAGCCCTTTGCCGGCCACACTCTTCACGCGCTCCACGCTGTGCGGATCGACGCCTTCACGCCGCGCAAGATCCACGATGGCCTGAGCCAGTGGGTGTTCGCTGAACACCTCCGCTCCTGCGGAACAGGCCAGCAACTCCTCCCGCGTGGTCGCTCCAAGTGGGATCACGTCGCTGATCTCCGGTTCACCCCGAGTGATGGTGCGCGTCTTGTCGAGGGCGACCACTTCGATCTTGGCGAGCAACTCCACGTATCGTCCACCCTTGATGAGGACGCCGCGACGAGATGCGTTGCCGATGGCCGCGTAGATTGCAACGGGAGTGCTGATGACGAGTGCGCACGGGCACGCGATCACGAGCAAGGTGATGCCCTGGAGGAGCCACACGTCGAACGAGCCGTGGAAGAGGAGAACGGGCACCGCGACGACGAGCGTGGCGATGGCGAGCACGCTCGGCGTGTAAACGCGGGAGAACTGCTCGATGAACTTCTGCGTCTGGGCCTTCGACTGCTGTGCCTCGAACGTGATACGTACGATCTTGCTGAGGGTCGTATCTCGATGCAGTTTCGAGGTCCGCACTTCGATGACGCCCTCCTTGTTGAGCGTACCGGCGAAGACCGACTCCCCGACGTGCTTGTCCTTCGGGAGGGGCTCGCCCGTGATCGCGGCTTCATCGACAGAGGTCGCGCCTGCTTCGATCACACCGTCGAGAGGAATCGACTCGCCGGGCTTGACGATGAGAATCGTTCCGATGGCGATGGTCTCAATCGGTTGCTCGACATCCGATCCCTTCAAGCGGGCGACCGTTGGGTTCTTGCGAACGAGAGCGTCGAGCGCGCTCCTGCTCTGACGGATTCCGATGTCCTCAAGCCGCTCGCCGAGCGTGTAGAGCACGATGACGACAGCAGCCTCCGCGTACTGGCCAAGGTAGAACGCAGCCACCGTGGCGATGAGCATCAAGAGGTTGATGCTGCTGAACCGAAGGCGTATCAGCGCCTCGACGCCCTTGCGCAGCACTCGCCAGCCTACGCCGAGAATGAAAGCAGTGAACGTGATCGCCGCCCACGGTGACGGGAGGCCCCACCCCGCCAAGGACAACACCTCCAAGCAGACGACCGCGACGACTGCGGCTAGAAGGGCGTTGAACTTGCGATCGTGTAGCAGGCCGCCAACGGACTCGTGTGCGGGTTGCTCAGGAAGTCGAACCGTCGCTGGGGCGTTGGTCATGATCATGCAGGTCTGTGGACAAGAAGATGGGGGCTGCGCGCGTTCCACGCGCAGCCGCGCAGCCAGAAGGAATCGCGTGCGACCGGCGGAGGTCGCATGTGCCATCGAGGTCACGACTACGGGCTGGGCGAATGTCCTCCTCTGACACGTGACTGCGCGTCGTCTCAGAAGCGGATCGAGTACGACACGCCAACGTTGTAGTGCTCGTCAAGATTCGCGATCACGAGTCCGAGGAGCTGCCCACCGTCGAGGCCGTACTCCAAGGTGTGGTGCAGGTTGTGCCCGTCCCACAGGTTTGTGGTGCTGATCTGATCACTCCACGCGATCCGCAGTCCGCCGATGCCCACAAGCTCGTCGTCGAACGTGCCGAACGACGCGCCGACGTACGGTGCGATCGGCAGGCCGGTCCATCGTTCAAGGTCCTTCGAGAATGTGCCATAGAACGCTTGTCCGTGCGGCGTCCCGATACGGTCGGAACTCGTGCCGAAGATCAGCGCGGGCTGGTTCCCTTCCTCGGGGATCGCGAGCCAGTTCGCGATGGGCCGGATGTCCGCCGCGAGCGGGTTGATCTCCAGACCCGCCGAGAACGTCGGCGTAAACTGGTACATCGTCGTCGTGCGAAGCTCCGCACGATCTACGTCGATTCCAGGTATCCAGCGAACGCCGATGACCCACGGACTCTCGATGTTGCCTTCGGCGGTCACACGGACCCCCGCACCCTCACCGGGTCACACGGGTCACGACGGAACGCGCGAGACGGGGTCCTGGAAGAGGGGAATGGCGAGAAGCAGAGCGATGGGTGCGAGGATCATGTGCGTAGACACCGTGTCTCGTGTCGAGACGTGTTGAGGTCAGTCGTGCCGTGCGAAGTGCCCGACACGGAGTGAGGGCGAGAAGCGGACTACCTGCCTCCCGATGTGGGCCGAGCCGTGCCGCGCGATCCGACAGGGCCGCGCGACGAGAGCTGCGGAGCGTGACTGCTTACTTCTTCGCGCCGGGCTTGCCGTGGTCGTGGCCGTCGCCTTCCTTGTGCTCGCCTTCGGCGTCGAGCGGACAGTCTTTGCACATGCCGTGGCCGACAACGCGCAGGCCGTTGCCTTCGCGCACCCACAGGTGCGCGTTGTCGCCTTCGGCGGTGACGAAATACTCGGGCGCGGACTTCACCGGCTCCGACGCGCCCTGCGTGGTGAAGAGCGCGGCAGTCGAGGCGAGCGCGAGTCCACCGAGGATCGAGTTGGACAGGGTCATTGAGGTTCTCCGTGGTTGATGGTGTCGAGAGGTAGGGCGTCGCACCTTGGAACCGGCTACACGCCGGAGGCCGATCGCCTGTTCGTGTGATTGGGATTGCTGTCAGCTCGCCGCGCTTGGTGCCGCGCCGTGAGGCGGCGCCCCTTCGTCCGGCTCTTCGTCCGCACCGGAGTGCCCGGTGCCGCCGCGCGACGCGCCCGTTCCCGGAGTGGTCGCGTGGGCGGTGCTGTCAACGCCCGCTCGGTCGCCAGCCTCCCAGACCTCCGGCCCCGGGCTTGGGAGTCCGTCGGTGCGAGTTCCGGTGAAGATGCGGTAGAGCGCGGGCAGCACGACGAGCGTCAGCAAGGTGCTGGAGATCAGGCCGCCGATGACGACGGTCGCGAGTGGACGCTGCACCTCGGCCCCCGTGCCGGTAGCGATCGCCATCGGTACGAATCCGAGCGAGGCCACGAGCGCCGTCATCAAGACCGGCCGCAAGCGCGTGATCGAGCCGTGGATGATCGCGACTTCGACCGCCTCGCCTTTCTCGCGCAGTTGGTTGATGAAGATGATCATCACCAAGCCGTTGAGCACGGCGACGCCGGACAGAGCGATGAAGCCGACGGCGGCCGATATGGAGAACGGCATGTCGCGCAGCCACAGCGCGACGACTCCGCCGGTGAGTCCGAGCGGGACGGCGGCGAACACGAGCAGCGAATACTTGAAGCTCTTGAACGTCGCGAAGAGCAGCAAGAGGATCATCGCGAAGCACACCGGCACGACGATCGAGAGTCGTTGCTTCGCCGCGACCAAGTTTTCGAACTGACCGCCCCACACGAGCCACTGTCCGGCCGGTAGCGCGAGAGCCCCGATCTTGTCCTGCGCTTCGGTCACGAACGAGCCGAGGTCGCGCCCGCGAACGTTGCACTGCACGACGATGCGCCGCTTGCCGTTCTCGCGGCTGATCTGGTTGACGCCCTCGGCTACCTCGATGCGAGCGACCGTTCCCAGCGGCACGAATCCTCGCTCCATCGGGGCGCGGGACAAAGCCGCTCCGCCATCGTCCGCGAGTGCTGGTAGGCCCGGCTCTTGGGGCTCCTGCTCGCCACGCGGCAGCGGAATGGGGAGCCGGTCGAGAATGTCCACCTTGCCGCGCAGCGCATCGGGCAAGCGCACCACGAGATCGAAGCGACGGTCGCCCTCGAACACGAGACCCGCCTCGCGACCGCCCATCGCGACGGCGACCACGTCCTGCACGTCGGACAGGTTCAGGCCGTGGCGCGCGAGCACTGCGCGATCGGGTTCGACCGTCATGACGGGCAGGCCCTCGGTCTGCTCGACTTTGGCATCGGCGACGCCAGCGATGCCTTGCAGCGTCGCGAGGACCGTGTCCGCCGTCTCCTGCATCGACGCGAAATCGTCGCCGTACACCTTCACGGCCACGTCGCCACGCACACCGGAGATGAGTTCGTTGAACCGCATCTGGATCGGCTGCGTAAACTCGTAGTTGTTGCCCGGCACCGACTGGAGCGTCAGCTCAAGTAGCTTGATCAGCTTGCCCTTCGGGCCATGCGCCGCGATGGCACCTTCGGCCTCCTCCCCGTGGCCGTGTTCGTCCTCCTCGTGTGCGTCCTCTTTGGGTCGCGCGGCTTCCAGCTCGGCGATGCGGCTATCGAGTTCCTCTTCGGTGCGCCATTCCTCGCGCGGCTTGAGGATGATGAACGTGTCAGAGACGTTGGGCGGCATCGGGTCGGATGCCAACTCCGCCGTGCCGGTTTTCGAGTAGGTGAAGGCGACCTCGGGGAACGTTGCGACGGTGCGCTCAACGTCGTACTGCATCAACTGCGACTGCGTGATCCCCGTCGATGGGATGCGCATCGCGTGCATCGCGATGTCCTTTTCGTCGAGCGTCGGCACGAACTCCTGGCCCAGGTTGCTGAACAGCACGACCGCACCGGCGAACGCGGCGATGGCAGCACCGACGACGGCGTAGCGCATCTTCACCGCCACGCGAACCACGGGCGCGTACAGAGCCTTCGCCCAGCGGACGAGGAACATGTCCTTCTCGGTGACACGTCCGCGAATGCAGAGCGCGACCATCGCGGGCACGAACGTGAGCGACAGAATGAAGGCCGCGATCAGCGCGAAGATGACCGTCAAGGCCATCGGGTGGAACATCTTCCCCTCGACGCCCGAGAGCGCGAGGATCGGGAAGTAGACGGTGATGATGATCGCCTCGCCGAACGCGGTCGCCTTGCGGACTTCTTTCGAGGCATCGAAGACGACGTGCAGCCGCTCCTGGAGCGTCAGCAGGCGTCCTTTGTGGTGCTGCTCTTCTGCGAGCCTGCGGAGGCAGTTCTCCACGATGATCACTGCGCCATCGACGATCAGGCCGAAGTCGATCGCGCCGAGCGACATGAGGTTCCCGCTCACCCGGCCCTGCACCATGCCCGTAGCCGTCATGAGCATCGAGAGCGGGATGGCGAGCGCGCAGATCAGCGCCGCGCGCCAGTTGCCGAGCATGATGAGCAGCACGACGATGACGAGAATCGCGCCTTCGACGAGGTTCTTCTGAACCGTCGCGATCGTGGCATCGACGAGCTTGGTTCGGTTGAGCACCGTCTTGGCTCGGATTCCGTCCGGCAGAGAACGCTGGATCTCTCCCATCTTCGCGTCCACGGCAGCCGCGACAGTTCGGCTGTTCGCGCCGATCAGCATCACCGCCGTGCCGACAACTACGTCCTCGCCGTTCTCGCTCGCCGAGCCCGTGCGCAGCTCGCGGCCGACACCGACGCCGTCTGGACCGACGACATCTCGGACGTAGATCGGAACGCCGTTGCGGGTGCCGATCACGATGGTCTCGATCTCGTGGATTGACTGAATGCGGCCCGTGGCGCGGACGAGGTACGACTCGCCTTTGTGCTCCACGTACCCCGCGCCCGTGGAGACGTTGTTCTTCTCCAGCGCCTCGACCACGTCCGCGAAGGTCAGCCCGTACGAGACGAGCTTCATCGGGTCCGGCTGCACGTGGTATTGCTTCACGTAGCCGCCGATCGCGTCCACGCCCGCGACATCCTTCACGCTCTTGAGCTGCGGCCGGATGATCCAGTCCTGCACCTCGCGCAGGTAGGCTGCCAGCTCCACGTCCGTTGTGAGGCGCGTGCCTTCCGGCGTCAGGTAGGCACCGTCGGACTGCCATCCCGGTTCACCGTCGCGAGCCGTGGCACCCTTCCCGCGCGGGTGCTCGTACTCGACGGTGTACATGTACACCTCGCCGAGTCCGGTCGCGATCGGCCCCATGATCGTCTCGACACCGGGCGGCAAGCTGCCGCTCGCTTCGCGCAAACGTTCGCCGACTTGCTGCCGCGCGAAGTAGATGTCAACGCCGTCCTCGAAGACGGCAGTGACCTGTGCGAAGCCGTTGCGTGAGAGCGAGCGCGTGTATTCGAGTCCGGGTATGCCAGCGAGCGCGTTCTCCATCGGGAACGTGACCTGCTTCTCCACCTCGAAGGGCGAGAGCGAGGGTGCGACCGCGTTGACCTGGACTTGGTTGTTGGTGATGTCCGGTACAGCGTCGATCGGCAGGCGCTGGAGTTGGAACAGGCCGACGGCGGCGACGACCGCCGTGAGCACGACGATCAGCCAGCGGTTCTTGATCGAGAAGTGAAGCAGGGATTCGAGCATGGGGTGGTCTCCGTCGGCTCTCAGTGCTCGTGCGCCGCAGCGCCCTTGCCCAGATCAGCCTTGAGCATGAAGGTGCCTTCGCTGACGAACAGCTCGCCTTCGACGAGCCCGGAGAACACGGGGACGAGTCCTCCCACGACACGCCCGATCGTCACCGCGCGCTTCGCGTAGGTGTTGGGCTCGCCTTCGACCGGCACGAAGAGCGCCGGTCCGCCCTCGACGGTCTGGATCGCGTCTTCTGGCACGGCGACCACCGGAGCGGGGGACGGTTCGCCAGGGTCCATCTCGACGATCTCCGCCTGCGCGAACATTCCCGGTCGCAACCCAAGCTCCGCCATCGGGACCTCGATGCGAACCTGCGCCGTGCGTGTCGTGGGATCGACGAACGGCGAGATGAAGGCCACCGAGCCCTCGAAGCGCTTGCTACCGGCCTCGCTTAGCGAGCCGACGCTGATCCACGCCTTGGCTCCCGCGTGGATGCGCAGGAGCTTTGCCTCGGGAACGTCGGCAAGCACCCACAGCTTCGTGGCATCCGCAAGGACCATGAGGTACTCGCGATCGGGTCCGACCAACTCGCCGAGGGTCACCTCGCGCTGCACGACGACACCGTCGATAGCTGCCCGAATCGCGTAGCGCGGTACGACCTCGCCCGTGGTCGTGAGCGCTTCGATCGCGTCGTGGTTCATCCCGAGCAGGTGCAGGCGATTCGCGGCTGCCGTCCGGGCAGACTCGGCGGCCTTGAGCGCTGCGATCGAGACTTTGTGCTCGGCCTCGCGTCGCTGGACTTCGGTGAGCGAGATCCCTTGCGACTTCTCGTAGAGACCCTGCGCGCGTTCCCACGCGACCTTGGAGAGATCCACGGCCGGACCGGCGGTCTGGACGGCGACACCGCGTTGGAGATAGTCGGCCTGAGCTTCGCCCAGTTCGGGGCTCTCAATCACGGCCAGCTCTTGTCCAGCCTTCACCGGATCGCCGACGCGCACGCTGACCTGGGCGATGCGACCGCGAAGCGGCGATCCGACGTGGGCCATCGCCTCGGTGTTGAAGCCAACCCGCGCGGGAGCCGTGATCGTGGGCCTCAACACCCAGAGCTGGGCGGCCTGCGTCTTGATCCCGTAGCGGGCGATCGCGTCGCTCGTGAGCATCACCTCGTCGGCGTGCTCGGCTTCGCCTGCCGCACCGTGCGCGTGGCCATCCTCGCCCGAATGATCCGCGTGCCCCGCCGCGTCTACGCGCGGCCCAGCGCTGTGCGAGTCCGTGTCCTGCCCATCGCAAGAGCTGAGCATGACGAGTGCGAGAATCAGGGCCGGTACGCCGAGCTGCGCGCGATGCTCAACGCGGCGTGAGGAGGCGCGATCCGTCGTCGTGGAATCGAGTGTGTTGTTCTTCATGGCGAGACGGCTCACGGCCTGTTCGGTAGAGGGACGACGCGATCGGCAGCGAGCTGCATCGAGGGAGCGACTGCCGAGTCCGCATCGGCGAGTCGTTCGGCGACGCCGGGGCCGCCTACCGCGCGCTGCAATCGCACGAGGGCGCGCGCGGCTTGCGCCTCGACCTCGATGGCTTGTGTTTGCGCTACCCGCAGATCCTGCTCGGCGAGGAAGAGCGGGGTCACGTCCGTCTGACCGGCGCGGTAGGCGTCCTCGACAAGTTGCCTCCGTTGCCGTTGCAGCGGGATCAACTCGCGTTCGATCCGACCGAGGTTCGCCGTGCTCGCTGCCAAGCCTTGGTAGGCAACTCGAACTTCCTCAACCACGAGTCGCTTCGCGAGCGTCAGCTCGTGCCGGGTTTCAAGCTGCTCGGCCGTGTTGACCGCTCGTCGTGCCTCGCCGGAGTCGAATATGGGCAGCGGCGCAGAGATGGACGGCCCGACTTGCCAACCGCCGTCGCTCTGCGCTTCGAGCCCGGCGCTTGCACCCTCCCACGGTAGGAGTCGAACCAGTGCGGCCTCGTCGCCGAGAGCCCTGAGCCTCCAAGTGAGTGCCTGGATCTCCGGACGCGCGATCAGCGCCGCGTCGGTCCAGTCACGCTCAGATCGGCGGCGCAGTTCCGGAGCAGTCCACGGGTCGAGCGTCCAGGTCGCCGTGGCGGAGGGTTCGCCGATCAGCCGCGCCAGTCGCAACCGACTCGTTCGCTCATCGAGCCGCGCACGGTCGATGGAGACTTGCAACTCCACGCGCTGGGCCTCAAGCGTGACGACATCGCTGCGCGTGCCTTCGCCTGCGTCGAGCCGAGCCTGCGAAGTGGTAACGAGACGTTCGACGAGACCAAGTCGTTCTTCGAGCAACGGCAGGAGAGCGGCGGAGGTCTGTGCATCCACGTAGCGTTCCTGGACTTCGCTGATTACGTCCAGCGCCGCTACGACGGCATCCGCAGCGACGGCTCGGAGGCGATTGTCGGCAGCGCTCGCGCGGGTCGGGCGCTGGAGCGCCTGGACGAACTCCTGCACGAACGAAGCCTCGAACTGCGGACTGCCCTCACCGGCGCGGAAGACCACGCTCAAGACGGGGTTGGGTAGCAGCCGTGCCTGATCGGCTTGAGCGAGCGCGACGCGCACGCGAGCGAGTGCGGCCTGGAGGCCAGGGTCCGACGTGACTGCGCGTCCAACCGCCTCGCGGATCGAGAGTGCGCCTTCGGCCGCATCGGGCTCGTCGAGCGGACCGCCCTCGGGGCCGACCACTCGGAACTCCAGCGGAGCCGGTAGCTGCCCGGCTTGTTCGATCGCGGTCTCGGGCGCGACCTCGCTGCGCGGCGGTGCCTGACACGCTCCCAGCGCGAACGAAGCGACGATGGCTGAGGTCGCTATCGCCGCAGAGGATCGCTGCGGGCGCGGGTCAAGAGTTCGAGTCGGAACGCAAACAGGGAAACGAAGTTGCAAGGAAGCTCTCCACGTCGCTCGGGGCCTGACAAGGGCCTCGGCAGACGTGCCGAGGCGCAACACCATCCGCTTCGCGTGGGAATCCCACGCTCAGCCAGGAAGAGTGCGCGCCTCTAGACGAGGAGAACAACGGTGCGGATGTGCGCCCAGGAGTCGGCGACTCGTGGGATGCACGGAGGCGGCCCGCGCCCAGCGGTGACCGTCGGCGTCGCGTGCTGAACTCGAATCTCAGGTGCCGGGGCGATCCAAGGGCCGACGTGGATCTCGACGGAGCGCGACTGCGCAAGTTCCTGCTCGGGTGATCCCGGCACCGGCAGGTCGATGCAGGGGCAGGGTGCCTCCTCGCTCGACGTAGCTGCGGTTTGAACCGGGGAGTCGCCCTCCTCGTGCCCTTCACAACCACCGCAGCTCGCGTCCGCCGCCTTGACCTCGATGCTCACGCACCCGTCGTCCTCGATGCAAACGACGAACCCCTGAGCCGGGGTCAACCCGGTCAGGAGCACGAGCGCGAGGCAGAGCCAAGCGGTGAGGCGGTGGGGCAGAGAGAACGTCACGACGTAGGGGATCGTACGGACTTCGGCACACCGGGGGCAAGCACTTGAGCCGCAGCAGACCGGAGGGGCAGGGCTAGACACCGTGTCTACGCGAGCTACGTGCCGGGAGGGCTAAGGTTGGCGCGAGCCCCAGGAACGAGGTCCGGATCCGCGACAGCGAGTGCGAGGCCCGTCGGGGGTGAACGGCCAGCGATCGTCGAGCGTCACGCGGCGAGCCAGTACAAGGATTGCCTGCCATTCGTCCCGAGGTCATGGCGGCTTCCTGCTAGACACCGTGTCTACTGCGCCCAGGGAGCCCCCGCCCCGGCAGGAGTCACCCGTGAACCGAGGGCACCCGGCGCTCGTCGGAAGCAACCCCTCAAGCCCGGCTTCGAGGGAGTCGATGGCGAAACGATGATCCCCTGCCACGCTCTTCCTCTGCTCCTCGTCGCCCTCGTCAGCTCATGCACTTCGGTTGCGCCGAAGCTCGATCTTCCGTCGCCGGTGGTAATCAACGATGTCCGCGTCGAGGTGACGGGCGTGCTCTCGCACTACGGACGCGGAGGGTTGAGCGGGTTCAGTGGCACGGCAACCAACACGTCCGGCGAAGCGCTTTCGTACTGCATCGTCACCCTGGAACTGCTCGATCCTTCGGGCGCGAAGATCGGCGATGCAATGGCGACGACCACGCACCTTGCCGCCGGGCAGACGTGGCGGTTCGACGCGCACAACGCCAACACGATCGCCTCGTCCGTCGAGCGGGTCAGGGTCGCGCAGGTGCAGACCGACAAGAGCCTCGTCGCCGGGATTGCACGGCAGAGAGCCACAGGCGGAGCTGTGCGAGCACCGAAGCCCGAAGTAGCCACCTCAGTCTCGGAGACCCAGCCCGAGACTTCGTCGGCGGCCGACGAGCAGGCCGACCGCGTGGAACGTGCCATCCTGCGCGTCGGTGAGACTCGGGCCGTCGCTGGAGCAGCAACAGAGCCGTTCCCGTTCACCGTTCAGCTCGCACGAGAGAAGAGCGACGGGACCTTCGAGGCCAGCTTCCAAGAGGTCGCGTTCGTTCACACGGTCGCTGGGAACCTCAAGGATGGTCTCGCGCTCTACCGCGTCGGACTCGTCGGAGGAGAGCCGAGAATCGTGATGCGCGGCAAGATGAACTCACGACGCTACGAGGTCCTGTGGGAGTCCTGGCAGGACGGCTGGCGGCGCGCTGGGAGCCCGGTCTCCCAGTGGATCGACTTCGATCACTGATCGGGCGCGCAGCGAGTTGCCGCGATTGCTCGCGCCACGGCTGCAACACACCCATAGGAGTGCCTACCTCCCCGCGCCGCGCGGGTGCGCTCAGGTGTGCTAGACACGAAGACTGCGGGACATTCTCGACTGATGCGGTAGTGCCCGCGCTCGCGTTGGTTCAACGCTTCCGCTGGGTCGAGCTTCGGCGCGTTGTCGTGATGGCCCGTCGAGATCCCGCCGTCCGGGTCACGAAGTAGTCGAGAGGAACGCCGTACGCAGCCGCGAAGTCCTCCAGCTCAACGAAGTCCACGCGACGCTCGCCCAGCTCGCACTTCGAGACGTAGGTCTGGGGCTTCCCGAGCAAGTCGGCCACTTCCTCCTGCGTCTTGCCGCTGTCGCGTCGTGCTGAGCGGAGACGGTCGAGGAAGGCCGCGTAGCGGTCGGTGTGGAGTGCGTGCTTGGAGCCCATCGCCCGGCTTCGGATCCGGGCGGGAGTCTGCTCCCCAAGATGGTGTACCCCAGTGTGGGGTAAAGGTCTGGGTGTCGGCCGCCGATAGGTCCCACGCCGGAGGTCCGTTCCTCGGCAGGAACCAGCCCATGACGAACACTGTCCAGCTCGCTCGTCCCCACAAGCTCAAGCACCTGATCGTCGGCTCGGTCGCCCTTCTCACGATCCTGGCTGTGATGGGGATCCCGATCGCCTACGGACTCCGCAAGCTCGGCCTGACCCACTTCGGCGGCATCGTCGAGTCGGTCTCGTTCGATCGAGAGGCGTTCGACCCGGCCAACCCGCTCACGATCAAGGTCGGCGTGGAGCCCAATCGTGGTCTCGACCGCTACGCGGAGGTCGAGATCCGTGCGCGCGTCTTCGTGGCGTCGGGTGACACCCGCCCGGAGATCGCGGCATTCCGCCAGATCCCCGCAGGGCGCTCGTCGAGCAGCACGGTGCGAGTGCATCCGGGTGCGGTCGTCGCTCTGGAGACGGACTCCCTCGATGCTCAGGACCTCGCTGCGATGCGGAAGGCGGGAGAGATCTACGTTGTCGTGGACGAGTTCAAGGGTGGTGAGTGTGTGGACGACGCGGTCGGCGAGTTTCGAGTGCCGGTGAAGTTCTCCCTCTTCGACAAGCTCGGCGGTGTCTTCACGTCGGAGCCAGCCTCGCTTCGCCGCTGATCGGCCCCTCGTAGACACGGTGTCTACCACGGTGGCCCAGCGCGCCACTTTCGAGCGGAATCTCATGCGCCGCGCTCCAGCGGATCGGTGCCGCCAAGTTGCTTGCGAATGGAGCGCCGGATCGCGTCCGCTGACTGCGAGACGCGCGAGCTGCACAGGCCGGACGCCGTCCGCGACGTGTGGTTGCGCCGATGGCGTTGGATCGCGTTCTTGCCCTTCGCGCTGATCGGGGCGCACAGCGCCATCTGACTGCGGAACGAACGCGCAGGCGAGAAGACCGGGCGCATGACCGGACGGCCGTACTTGCCGACGACGCACGGACGCTCGTCCTTCCAGGCGGCGACGACGCCGAGGCCCGGAACACGAAGGATGTTGCCCCGTGACACTTCGTCCACGGCAGCCTCGACCGCGTAGCTGAGCAGCGTGATGACTTCGTAGCGGGATCTGCCTGAGCGTCGAGCAACCGTATCGACGACGGAGTTGAACGTCTGAGCGGCCTCGACGGTGGGGAATCCGGGGAGCGTCATGTCGTGATCTGCGATCGGAAGGACGGGGACGGGCGTGCGGGCCACGCGAGTTGGAGCAGGTTCGTCTCCTGCTCGCGCAGGAAGTGAGCAGCCAGCAAGCTGCGGTACTTCCGAACCGTCGGGCGCGAGTGCGTGCTCTCCAGCATCGCAAACAGCTCGGGGTGCTCCGCGAGGTGGGCGACCGCGCAGCGCTGGACGAACGAGCCATCCGATTCCGGGACGGACAGCGAGCGCTGACCCGTCAGGGCGAGGACTTCACCCGCCAGCGCCTCATGCAGGAGCCAGTTGCGGACGGGCGCGTAGGAGACCGTGGTTCCGCGATCGGCGCGGAGGGCGGCGAACGGAAGCGCGATCGTTGGCCCGATGCTCAACTCCGCTGCCCTCGAACAGATCGCGTCGAGAAACGTGCGAACAGACTTGGCGCACTTGTACCGGAACTCGAACCGCATGGTTCCAGGCGGCGACAGCTCGATCAGCTTGTGTCGCACGCGCACCGCGAGCTTGCTCCGACGAGGCCGTTCATGCGCGTCATAGACGATGAAGTCTCGGTCGGAGCCGAAGATAGCGACCCCGGTGTTGCCGTAGATGTCCGGGGCCTTGCGAATCAAGGGATGTCGCACGTGTCGCAACGCTTCGATGAGCAGCGCTCTCTGCGCCGCGAAGTTCACCGACAGGTCCAGCCGACCGACGTGCCAGCGCTGATCGTATCGCTCCATCTCGCAGCGATCGGTCGTCCTCGGCAGGAGGGAGTAGCGCGCCTCGTTCAGCAACGCGACGGCGTCGTAGTCGGTGGCTTGTGCTTGCGTCACGTTCGTGAGGCCGAGCACGCGCGGAAGCGAACCTTCGACGGTGACGCACTTCTCGTAGACCGAGATGCGAACACCGTCTTCGTGTCGAATGAGTCGGTGCTGCTCGCGGTGCCTCGTGTTCCAGGGAACGTGCGCGCGGAAGCAGCGTCCCGACCGGAGCAGATCCTCGATGTCGCGTTCGATGACGGCGTCACGTCGCTCGTCTTGAAGCCGCCGGATGTCGAGCCGCAGCTTCATCGTGTCGATGACTCCGTCGTCTGTGCGCGGGATGGGCGAGTCGGCGATCCCGTCCACGCGAGAAAGGATCTTTCTCGCTGCTCGGGAGTTACTTGCACCACTGGGCGGCGTGGTGAGGCGCGTGGCCGTGTACTGGACACGGTGTCTAGGCGTGGTGTAGGTTGCCATCCGGCTTGTCCTTCACCGCGCGGCGTCGTCCCTGAGAAGTCGGAGCCGTCGCGGTCGGAGATCAGTCGAGCGCGTCGAGTCACGAAGCTGTGGCCCGACGCGCTCGCGTTTCGGGACAGCGACCACGAGCCGTGCTCGGTGGTCGTGCATGGAGGAGCGCTCGGTCCCGCGAGGGCACACACTGCGTCCTCGCGGTCGTTGCGACTCCAGGGGGCGGCGTGGGGGCGGAGCCCACCGTGTCCGTGATGCGCGACCGGCGATGTCGCGTCGAGCGTGCTCGCCCGGCGACTACGAAGGCGACTTCCTACCGGGAGGGCGCGGGAGGTGCTCATGCGGCCAGCAACCTCCGCAGGGCGAGCGGGTCCAGTTGCGCCGCCCCCTGCACGAAGAGTTCAATCCGCGTCTCGTTCCCCCGACCAACCACCCCCGCATCGCCGCATCCGACGGCGTACGAGACCTCCCATGGCGACGCCCTCCCGCGCAGTGCTCTGGACCGGACGCGTGCTCTCAGGCCTCTCGTCGCTGGTGTTCCTCGCCAGCGCCGCGATGAAGCTCAAGGGCGGCGAGGACGTGGCCCAGGGCCTGCAGCAGATGCAGCTGCCCGAGACGATGGTGCGGCCGCTGGCGTTCCTGGAGCTCGGCTGCGTCGTGCTGTACCTGATCCCGCGCACCGCGGTGCTCGGCGCGATCCTGCTGGCCGGCTACCTCGGCGGCGCGATCCTGACGCACTGGCGCGTCGGCGATGCGTTCGTCGTCCCGGCCGCGCTCGGCGTCACGCTGTGGCTGGGCCTGTGGCTGCGCGAACCGCGCTTGCGGCCGCTCTTGCCCTGGCGCACGCGCGTCGACTGAGCGCCGCGGTCAGGCGACGCGGGCGCTCACTGCGCGCCGCCCGCTCCCGCGTCGGCCACGGCGGCCAGCGTCTCCCAGCCGCCGCCGAGCGCCTTGCACAGCGCGACGTAGTGCGTCGAAACCGTCGCGTCGCTCTCCGCCAGCTGGTCCTCGAGCTCGGCCACCGCGCGGTCGGAGTCGACGACCACCTGGAAGTCCGAGAGGCCCGAGCGGTACTGCGCCTGGGCCAGCGTCACGGCCAGGCGCGCCTGTCCGGCTGCGGCCTCGAGCGAGGCGCGCCGTTCCTGCTCGCGCGCGAGCCGGGTCAGCGCGTTCTCGGCTTCCTCCAGCGCGCGCAGCACGGTGTGCTCCCACTCCGCGCGCGCCTCCTCGGCGCGCTCGGTCTGCGCGTCGGCGCGGCGCCGCACGCGCCCGCCGTCGAACAGGTTCCAGCGCAGCGAGGGCGCGAAGTTGAAGACCCCGCTGGCGTCCTGGTCGAGGTCGGCGAGCTCCTCGGCCGCGACACCCAGCGTGCCCAGCACCGCCAGACGCGGGTAGAGCTCGGCCTCGACCACGCCGATGCGCGCGCTCTCGGCCGCCAGCTCGCGCTCGGCGCGCCGGATGTCGGGCCGCCGCCGCACGAGGTCGGCCGGCACGCCGACCGCCAGCACGCCCTGCGGGGCCGGCACCGCGGCCGGCGCCGCCAGCTCGCTCTCGAGCTCGCCCGGCGCTAGGCCGAGCAGCACCGCCAGCCGGTGTTGCGCCGCGCTGCGTCCGGCCTGGAAAGTCGGCAGGCGCGAACGAGTGAACTCCAGGTTGGTGCGCGCCTGCGCCACGTCGCGCTCGCCGACCAGGCCGGCCTCGAAGCGCGCGCGCACCAGCGCCAGCGTCTCGCTCTGCAGCTCCAGGTTGCGTTGCGCGATCGCCAGGCGCTGTTCGAAGGCGCGCAGCTCGACGTAGTGGCGCGCGACCTCGGCCGCCACGCTCTGCGCCACGTCGTGCGCGTCCTCGGCGGTCGCCGCGAGATCCGCGTCGGCCGCCTCGACCGAGCGCCGCACGCGCCCCCACAAGTCGATCTCCCAGGCCGCGTCGAAGCCCAGCGAGTAGACGCCGTTGTCGGGCACGAACCCGCCGATCGGCGTGTTCTCGCTCTCGCCGCGGCGCTCGTAGCCGGCGCGGCCGGTGACGGTCGGCGCGTACTCGGCCTCCGCCGCCCCGCGCAGCGCGCGCGCCGCCCGCACGCGCGCCAGCGCCGCGCGCAGGTCGAGGTTGCCGCCGGTCGAGCGCTCGACCAGCCGGTCGAGCAGCGGATCGCCCAGGCGCCGCCACCACTGGACGAGCTCGTCCTCGCCCGCGGCCAGGCCCGGCGCGGCGGTCGAGGAGTGCCAGCTCGCGGGCAGCTCCGTCGCGGGTTGCGTGTAGTCGGGACCGACGCTGGCGCAGGCCGCGGCCAGCAGCAGCGCGGCGGTCCAGCCGGATTTCATCGAGCGGCGAGCGTTCATGCGACCCCCAGGGAACCCGCGGCCGGGACCAGCGCCTCGTCTTCGCTCTCCTCGACCTCGACCGCGCGCACCTCGGCCGCGATCAGCGAGTAGAAGACCGGCACGACGAAGAGCGTGAAGAGCGTGCCGAGCGCCATGCCCGCGACCAGCACGATGCCGATCGAGTTGCGCGCCTCGGCCCCCGGGCCGCTGACCAGCACCAGCGGGAAGTGGCCGAGCACCGTGGCCACCGAGGTCATCAGCACCGGCCGCAGGCGCGTCGACGAGGCCTCGCGCAGCGCTTCGAGCTTCGTGCGGCCGCGTTCGCGCAGCGTGTTGGCGAACTCGACGATCAGGATGCCGTTCTTGGCGATCAGGCCGACCAACGTGATCAGGCCGACCTGCGAGTAGATGTTCAGCGTCGTCAGGTCGACGAAGGTGAAGATCAAGGCCCCCGAGATCGCCAGCGGCACCGAGCCCAGCAGCACGATCAAGGGATCGCGGAAGCTGCGGAACTGCGCCGCGAGCACCAGGTAGATCAGCACCACCGCGAAGCCCAGCGTCACGGTCAGCGCCGAGCCCTCGTGGCGCAGCTGGCGCGACTCGCCGGCGTGGTCGAGCACCAGCCCGGGCCCGCCGGCCGCGCGCGCGGCGTCCTCGAGCGCCGCCAGGCCCTCTTCCTTGGTGACGCCCGGCTTGACCCCGCCGAAGACGCGCACGGAGTTCCGTTGCTGGAAGCGGTTGAGCGTGCGCGGGCCGGTGGTCGACTCGATCTTCGTGAAGGTCGAGACCGGCACCATCTCGCCGCTCGGCGTCTTGATGCGCAGGTCGAGCAGCGGGCCGACGGTCGTCCGGCCGGCGCTCTCGATCTGCGGGATCACCTTGTAGCTGCGGTCGAAGTAGTTGAAGCGGTTGACGTAGCCGCCGCCCAGCAGCGTGCCGAGCTCGCGCCCGACGCTGGTCAGGTCGAGGCCCAGGTCGGCGATCGCCTCGCGGTCGACGATCACGCGCGCCTCGGGCCGGTCGATCTTGAGGTCGGTGTCGACGTACAGGAACTTGCCGCTCATCCAGCCGGCGCCGACGACGGCGTTGGCGGTCCCCAGCAGCTCCTCGACCGGCGCGTCGCTCTGCAACACCAGCTCGACGTCGAACTGGCCCGGCGTCGGCAGCGGCGGGTCGAGGCGCGGGAAGATGCGCAGCCCCGGCACCTGCGAGACCGCGCCGAAGACCTGGCCGTAGACGTCCTCGGTCGAGCGCTCGCGCTCCTTCCAGTTCTTGAAGACCATGCCGCCGAAGCCGCCCCACGAGGCGGTCAGCGACCACATGAACTGCGCCTCGGGGAAGGCGGTGACCGTGTCGACCACCGCCAGCGTCTCGGCGTTGACCGCGGCCAGCGTGGCGTCGGGCGCGGCGTCGAAGAACAAACTGATGTGGCTCTGGTCCTCGACCGGCGCCAGCTCGCGCTGCGATCCCTGGTACAGCGGCACGGCGGCCCCGGCGACCAGCAGCGCGGCCAGCGCCACCGCCCAGCGCATGCCCAGCGCGACGTCGAGGGCGCGCACGTAGCCGCGCCGCACGAATTCGAACAGGCGGTTGACCAGCGCCGTCAGGCGACCCTCGCGGCCGTGCGCGTGCACGAAGCGCGAGCTCATCACCGGCGAGAGCGTCAGCGCCACGATGCCCGAGACCACCACCGCCGCGGCCAGCGTGACGGCGAACTCGAGGAACAGGGAGCCGGTCAGGCCGCCCTGGAAGCCGATCGGCGTGTAGACCGCCGCCAGCGTGATCGTCATCGCGACGATCGGACCGAAGAGCTCGCGCGCGGCGGCCAACGCGGCCTGCACGCGCGTCGCGCCCTCGCGCACGTGGCGTTCGACGTTCTCGACCACCACGATCGCGTCGTCGACCACCAGGCCCACCGACAACACGATGGCCAGGATCGTCAGCAGGTTGAGGCTGAAGCCCAGCGCGACCATCACGATCGCCGCCCCGACCAGCGAGATCGGCATCGCCACCAGCGGCACCAGCGCGGTGCGCACCGAGCCCAGGAACAGGAACACCACGATGCCGACGATCAGGATCGTCTCGCCTAGCGTCTTGGTGATCTCCTCCAGCGCGTCGCGCATGAAGACCGTGCCGTCCCACACCAGGATCATGTCGATGTCGGCCGGCAGCGTCGGCCGCAGGCGCTCCATCTCGTCGCGCAGGCCCTGGGCCACCGAGATCTCGTTGGCGCCGACCAGCGGCCAGACGCCGAGGTACACGCTCTCGGCGCGGTTGTACTTGGCGACCAGGTCGGCCTCCTCGGCGCCCAGCTCGACGCGCGCCACGTCGGAGAGCCGCACCACCGCGCCGTCGCGCTCGGCGACGATCAATTGCTCGAACTCGTCCAGCGAGCGCAGATCGGTGTCGGCCAGCAGGTTGACCTGCACCAAGTCGCCGCGCGTCTGGCCGACCGCCGCCAGGTAGTTGTTGCGCCGCAGGGCGCCCTGCACGTCGCCGGGCGAGAGGTTGACGGCCGCCAGGCGCTCGGGGTCCAGCCACACGCGCATCGCGATCGGCCGGCCGCCCTCGGTGTTGGTGACGCGCTGCACGCCCGGGAGCGTCGCCAGCTGCGGTTGCACCGTGCGCGAGAGGTAGTCGGTCAGCTCGGCGACGCCGCGCTGGGGCGAGGTGAAGCTGAGATAGAAGGTGGCGTAGGGCCGGTCGGCGCGCTGCACCTCGACCAGCGGCGGCTCGGCCTCGGCCGGGAGCTCGGAGCGCACCTGCTGCAGGCGCGCCGTGACCTCGGCCAGCGCGGCGGTGGTGCTGTGGTCGAGCTCCAGGCGCACGGTGACGGTGCTGACGCCCGCGCGGCTGGTCGACTCGACGTGGTCGACGCCGCCGATGGCCGAGACGGCGCGCTCGATCGGCGTGGTCAGGAAGCCGCGCACGGTCTCGGCGCTGGCGCCGGTGTAGACCGTGGTGATGATCACCGACGAGCTCTCGATCTGCGGGAACTGCTGGATCGGCAGAGCCGAGATCGAACGCCAGCCGATCAGGACGATCACCAGGTTGACGACCAGCGCCAGGACCGGGTGACGGATGAAGAGATCCGTGAACTTGCGCATCGCTGGGCTCCGCTCAGCCGTCGATCGGTTGGGTCGGTTGGGCGACGGCCACCAGCGCGCCCTCGCGCAGCTTGAAGGAGCCCGACGTCGCCACCTGCTCGCCGGCCTCGAGGCCGCTGGCGATCAGCACCTCGTTGGCGAGCACCGAGCGCGTGACGACGCGCCGCTCGCTGGCGCGCAGCTGTCCCTGCGCGTCGGGGGCCAGCACGTAGACGTGGTCGCCGCCCGGCCCGCGCCGCAGCGCGCTGACCGGCACCGCGACGGTCTTGCTCGAGCCGCCGACCGGGACGCGCACGCGCACCGCGGACCCCGGCGCCGGGGCGTCCGCTCCGGCGGGGATCTGCGCGCGCACCGTGGTGTTGCGCGTCGCGACGTCGACGTGCGCGTCGACCGCGACGATCGTCGCCGGCAGGGTCTTCGCCCCGGATCGCACCTCGACCTCCTGGCCGGTGCGCAACCCGGCCGCGACGTCCTGCGGCACGCTGAAGTCGACGTGCAAGTGCTCGTCGAGGCCCTGCAGCGTGGTCAGCACCGTGCCGGCCTCGAGGTACTGCCCGACGTGCACGTCGGACAGGCCGACGCGCGATCGGAACGGCGCGCGCAGCGTCTTGCGCTCGATGATCGCGGCGGTGCGCGTCACCTGGGCGCGCGCGACGTCGCGCTCGGCGCGCGCGCGGTCGACGTCGACCTCCGAGGCGCCGCGGTTCTCGAGCGCCTTCTGCATGCGCTCGAGCAGCGTGTCGGCCAGCTTGGCCTGGGCTTCGAGCGCCGCCAGCTCGGCCTGCTCGACGCTGACGTCGAAGGCCACGAGCAGGGTCCCGGCCTCGACCACCGCGCCCGGCACCAGGGCCGACTGCTGCACGCGGCCGGGCAGCTCGTTGGCCAGCGTCACCCAGTGGATCGCCTGGACCGTGCCGACGCTGCCGACCGTGCGCACGAAGTCGTGCTCGCGCGCCGTGGCGGCCAGGATCGCCTCGGCGGGCTCGGGCAGCCCGGTCGAGGCCGCGGCGGCGTCGGCGCGGGCCTGGCGCTTCCAGGCCATCAGGCCGAAGGCGGCGCCGGCGACGACCAGCAGCAGGAGGACGCCCGCGATCGGGCGGGCGCGCAGGACGAAGGGGGCGCGCTGGGGCTGGGCCTCGAGACCGGCGGCGCCGGCGTGGGAGGCTCCGCGGTTCGGCACGGCGGGCTGGGCTTCGAGCTGGGTTCGGGTCATGGTGGCGGTGGTGAGTAGACCGGTCGCTTCAGGATCGATGGAGGGGCGGCAGGGCGCGGGGGAGGGGCTCAGTCGCGGGCGAGCAGCGTCTCGAAGGTGAACTCGAGCAGCTCGTCCATCGCTTGCACGCTGTTCTCGACCTGGGTGCGCAGCATCGCGCCCTCCCAGGCGGTGGCCAGCAGGCTCGCCAGCAGCTCGGCTTCGCGGCTGCGGCTGACCTCGCCGGCGCTCTGCGCCTCGAGGATCATCTGCGCCAGGAGCGCGTGCCACTGCTTGTAGGCGCAGCGCACGGCGGCCTGCACCGGTTCGCTGAGCTGCGAGATCTCCAGGGCCAGTTTCTGCACCAGGCAAGGGCGCGCCGGGCCGTTGGCGGAGCACTCGTCGCGCACCATCTCGAACACCGCGCGCAGGCGCGCGACGGGGGTGTGGCGGCGGTCGCCGGCGATCGGGCGCACCTTCTCGAGCCAGCCGGCGGCCTCCTTCTCGATCAGCGCGATGCCGAAGTCCTCCTTGGAGGGGAAGTAGTGGTAGAAGGAGCCCTTCGGGACGCCCGCGCGCTCGAGGATCTCGGCCAGGCCGCAGCCGGCGAAGCTCTTGGCCGCGATCGCTTCGGCGCCGATCTCGAGCAGGTGGTCGCGGGTGGTCTGGTCACGCAGTTGGGCGCTCATGAGGGGCGGCAGAGTAGACCAGTCGTCTAGTGGTGTCCAGCGCGCGGTCCAAACTCTTTTTGGCATGGAGAGGGACGCGCGGGCAGCCTCTGAGGCGACAGCGATCCCCCTCAACCCCTCCCGCGACCCCCTTCGAGGCTCCCCGATGCGCCCCCGCCGCCTGCTCGCCCTGCTCGGCCCCCTGACCCTGCTGCTCGCCGCCTGCCAGAGCGCCCCGCCGGCCGCGCCCCAGACGGCCCGCTACACGCTGGTCTACCTAGTGCGCGCGGCGAACGCCGTCCAGCGCACCGACGCCGAGCGCAAGGAGATCCAGGCCGGCCACATGGCGAACATGGGCCGCCTGGCGGAGGAGGGGCGGCTCTTCATCGCCGGTCCGTTCGGCCAGCCCAACCCCGACGAGCGCCTGCGCGGCATCTTCGTGCTGGCGACCGGCTCGAACGAGGAGGCGCAGAGATGGGTCGCGACGGATCCGGCGGTGATCGCGGGGACGCTGGCGCCCGAGCTGGCGAGCTTCGAGTCGTCGCCCGAGCTGCGCCGCGCCAAGGCGCTCGACGACGCCATGAAAGCGGAAGCGCGCCAGGCCGGCCGCGAGCTGGAGCTGAAGGACTCGATCCGCGGCTACGTGATGCTGCAGGCGCAGGAAGCCGCCGCGGCGCAGCGGGCGCTCGACGGCCTCGCGGGCGTGATCTTCGCGGGCACGGTCGGCGGCACGCCGCGCGCGCGCTACCTCGCCGTGCTCGACGCCGCCGACGTCGCGGCCGCCGAGACGCTGCTCGGCGAGCGCCGCGCCGCGCTGGGGGAGCACGTGCTGCAGAGCTGGTGGGCGAGCAAGGCGCTGGTCGGGCTGCGGCCCGAGCCCGCGCACAGCCGCTGATTCGCCGCCGGAGCCCTCGCCCGCTAACGTGGTCGCGCTCGGCCGCGTCCCGGCCGGCGTGGAGGTTTCCATGCTGCGGTCCTCGATCTTCGCGGGTGTGTTCCTGGTGCTCGGGTCGCTCGCGGCCCCGCTCTCCGCCCTGCAGTCGGGAGACTGCGCCACGGTCTCCGCCGCGGCGTGTGCAGTGAACCAGGTCGCACGGCCGCCGCAGGTGTCCACGGATTGCTTTGGTTGTCCATCGGGCTCGACGCAGGCGTACTGGAATTCGGAGTCCATGGTCGGCCAGGTGCCGCGCCTGCGCGTGCCGAGGTTCCAGCCGAATCCGGCCTATTGCGAGACGCTGATCCAGGTGGATCTGGAGTTCGTCGCGCACCAGGAGGGCTTCGTGGGGCTGGAGAATCGAAACCTGGTCGCACCTTGCACGGGCGAGATCGTGACCATCGACTCCGCGCTCAGTGTCACGGCCCTCGGAGCCCTCACGATGGCTCCAGTCCTTCTCGATTTGACCCAGTCGGTGTCCGTACCGCCGCTCGCAACCTTCGACGACGTGGTCGACTTCGCGGGTCCGTCGGGCGTCTCCCTCGCGATCGGTCATCTCCAGACCACGGAGTGCAGGCGCTTTGTCGGCGCGGACGTCGGTCCCTTCCTCGACCCGAGCCCAGCCGCTGCGGACGACCTGCTCGAGTTCGCGCACAGTTGCTTCGACTCTTCAAGTCACTCGGGCTGCGGGATGATCACGTTCATGAGTGATCCGTCCGCCGCCCTTGAGCTGCGCGCCACCTACACGATCTGCCGCACACCCTGGCCGTGCCTTCCGAGCTCCGTGCCCTTCTGCTCGGGCGACGGCGCGAGCCTGGAGCACACCACAACCTGCCCGTGCGGCAACTCCGGTGCTTCCGGCCGCGGCTGCGCGAACAGCGTGCATCCGGCCGGCGCGCTGCTGATCGCCAGCGGCACGGCTGCGGCGGACGACGTGCAACTCCAGGCCTGGGACATGCCGGGCACCAGCCTTGCGCTCTTCCTGCAGCACGACTCGACGGGCGACGGGCTCTTCCACGACGGCGTCCTGTGCGCGTCGGGCAACTTGACGCGCCTGCGCGCGCGCGGCGCGGTGGGGGGAGCGGCGAGCTTCCCCGACCTGGCGTTCCCGAGTGACGCGACGCTGACGCTCTCGCAGCGTGGCGGCGTGACGCCTGGCAGCGGAGCGCGCCGCTACTACTCGACCTTCTACCGCAACGCGTCGAGCACCTTCTGTCCTCCCGCGACGGCCAACGTCACCAACGGCTGGCTGGTCGATTGGTGAGCGCGCGCAGGCACTGAAGCCCGCACTCGGCCCCCCCGGGCGCCAAGCCGCGCAGATCGAAATCGCCACGCGCCACGCAGTCCTGGTCCCGCGGCGCTGGCGACTCGCCCGGCTTGCGCGATGATGTCGGGCTCGCCGATGTCGCTCGCTCCGCACCTCAACCACGGCCACGTCTACCGTTCGCGCGTCGATCCGCACGAGGCCGGGCGCACGTTGCTCGACTACAACGTGCAGCGCTTCGAGAAGTCCGACGAGGCGGCCTGGCGCGAGCGCATCGAGGCCGGGATGGTGCGCGTCAACGACCTCGTCGCCGGCTGTGCGGCGCGGCTCGCGACCGGGGACCGCGTCGAGTACCACCGGCCGCCGTGGCTCGAGCCGCCCGCGCCGGCGCACTTCGGCGTGGTGCACGAGGACGAGCACGTCCTGGTGGTCGCGAAGCCGGCGGGCTTGCAGGTCCAGCCGGGCGGGCCGTTCCTCGAGCGCACGCTGTGGCACCTGGTGCGCCAGAGCGCGCCGCAGCGGGCGGACTCGGCGCCGGTGCACCGTCTGGGGCGCGGGAGCTCGGGCCTGGTGTTGTTCGGGTTGCACAGCGCGGCGCGCGCGCACCTCTCGCTGCAGTTCCGCGCCTGCACGCCGCGCAAGACGTACCTCGCGTGGGTCGACGGGCGGCCGCACGCCGGCTCGTACGTCGCGCGCCAGCCGATCGGGCCGCTGGCGCACGGGGCCTTGACGATCTTCGTCGCCAGCGCGACCGGCCTCGACTCGATCACGCTGGTGCGCGCGCTGCGCTTCGACGCCGCGCGGGAGCGCACGCTGGTCGCGGCCCAGCCCGTCACCGGCCGGCCCGACCAGATCCGCGTGCACCTCGCCGCCAACGGCACGCCGATCACCGGCGACCCGTTGTTCGGCCCCGACGGCCGGCCGAAGTCGGACGTCGCGCCGGGCGCCGGCGGCTACCACCTGCACGCGACCAGCCTGCGCATCGCGCACCCGCGCGACGGCCGCGCGGTCAAGTTCCGCGCGCCGCCGCCGTGGAGTCTCACCGACGCGCCGGGCAGCTGAACCGCTGTCGGGCCGGCGGCGTCGTCGAGCGCGGCCTCGGCGCGCTCCGCACGCCCGGCGTGCCGCACGTGCTGTGCGCCCACCGGCCGGTTGTCGCGCGCGCCGCGCCGGCTTCGACCTGGTGCTCGCCGGACACCTGCACGGCGGCCAGCTGGTGCGCTTCGAACTCGGCCCGACCACGCTGATCGTCAGCCGCGGAGCGGGCGACTCGCTGCCGCTGCGCTGGCGCTGCCCGCGCGAGGTGGTGCTGTGCGAGATCGGCTGAGGCGCGGCCGCGCGCGTCAGCCCGCGTCGCTCGTCCGCGCCTCGACCAGCCAGGCGTGGAGCAGGAACCCCACCGCGACGTAGGCCGCCAGCGCGAGCCAGGCGTTCAGCGGCGTCGCATCGAGGAAGATCCAGATCGCCGTGCCCGCCGAGCCGATCAGCAGCGCGCCCGCGAAGGGCAGCAGCCAGGCCAGGGCGGTCACCAGCGCGATCGCCCCGAGCGCGAAGACCAGCAGGTAGAGCTCGCTCGGGCCGGCCTCGGCGCCGGCGCGCAGCGCGGCCGCGGTGAAGCAGGCGCTCGCCGCCAGCAGCGCGACGCGCGCCAGGAGCCGGTCGACGCGCAGCGAGCGGGCTCGCGGCAGCGCGCGGGGGCGTTCCAGGGTGAAGGCGGCAGGGTGGGCGGCGTGCAGCGTCGAGTTCATCGTCGAAGCCTCCTGGTTCGGGTCGCGGAGCAGCTCCTCGCGCTCCACCTCCACCATCGCGCGTCCGGACCTGGGCGCCCATGCGCAGCCGGGCGAGGTGCGGGCGGGCCGAGTGCGTAGAACCGTGCCGCGGAGCGGCGCGGGAGCTGGTCCGGACGTCGCAGGCCGCCTATGCTCCGGCCAGGAGGGCCCGCCATGGATCTGCGTCCCCGCCCGAACCCGTCCCCACGGACTGATCCGCCACGGACTGATCCGGCCGACTCGCGCGCTGCGGGCGAGGGCCCGCGGCATGGACCGCACACGCTGCGGGTCTGGAAGGGGGCCGTGGTCGGCCTGCACGGCCGCGACGTGTTCGTCGAGCTCGGCCCGCGCATGCAGGGCGTGATCGACCTGCGCGCCTTCGAAGCGCCGCCGGCGATCGGCGCGGTCTTCGAGTTCACGCTGCGCGGCCAGGAGGAAGGGCTCTGGGCGCTGCAGCTGGCCGAGGCGCGGCCGCTGGTCAGCTGGGAGCAGATGGAGGTCGGCAGCGTCGTGCAGGCCCACGCCGTGCGGCCCGCGCCCGGCGGCCTGGAGGTCAAGGTCGGCCCGCTGCACGGCTTCCTGCCCAAGTCGCACACCGGCCTCGCGCGCGACGAGGATCCGCGCCTTCTATCCGGCAAGAACCTGACCGTCGAAGTGCTCGAGGTCGACCGCCAGCGCCAGCGCGTGGTCGTCTCGCGCAAGCTCGTGTTGCAGCGCGAGCGCAGCAGCGAACACCAGCGCCACGTCGGCGCGGTCAAGCCCGGCGACCTGGTGCAGGGGCGCGTGACGCGCGTCGAGCCCTACGGCGTGTTCGTCGCCTTCGGCCACGGCCTGACCGGCCTGGTGCACGTGTCGAACCTGGCGCACGAGCGCGTCGAGGACGCGCGCGGCGTGGTGCAGCTCGGCGAGATCCTCGAGCTGCGCGTGCTGCACGTCAAACAGGGCGGCAAGCGCATCGGCCTGGGGCGCAAGCAGCTGAGCGCCAGCCCCTGGAACTACGCCGAGGCCTCGCTGTACGAGGGCCAGATCGTGGTCGCGCGCGCGCTGCGGCTGGTCGACCAGGGCGCGGTGCTCGAGCTGCGCGCCGGCCTCGAGGGCTTCCTGCCGCTCTCGCAGTGCGGCCTCGGGCCGGGCCAGCCGCTGCGCGCGCTGCTCGCGCCGGGCGCCGAGCTCTCGGCGCGCATCCTCGAGCTCGACGCCGAGCGCGAGCGCCTGGTGCTCTCGCTCTTGCGCGAGGATGGCCGGCGCATCCTGGCCGAGGAGGCGCGCGACCTGGAGAGCTTCCGCGCGCGCGCGGCGGATCCGCAGGCCGGACTGCGCGCGTCGCTCGGCTTGGCGCTGCGCCAGGCGCTCTCGGAGCGCGAGAAGCGCGCTTCCTGAAGCTCCGTCCCGCCGGGGCGTGTCAGTAGCTGCGTCCGAGCGCGAACTGCGGCGAGATGTACGAGTGCGGCCGCGGCACGAGCAGCGTCGCCCCCGCGCCGATGCGCACGCGCTCGACGTGCCCGCTGAAGGGCGTCTCGCCCTGCAGGATCACGTGCGCGTGCACGTCCTGGCCGGCGTGCGTCACGACCCCCGCGCCGTCGCGCGCCCAGAAGCCCGCCAGCGTGCCGAAGCTGCGCGCCGCGCGATGGCGCACGGGCTCCTTGCCCGGCGGCACCGCACCCGCCTGCGGGCAGGCGCCGCGCAGCACGTGCGCGTCGAGATCGATCAGCGTGCCGCGCACGATGAACGGCACCATCGGCCACTCCAGCGCGCCGAAGCCGGCCCAGCGCCCGAGGTCGGCCAGCTCGACCGGGGAGTCGACCGGCACCTCGAGCCACTCCGGGACGCTGGTCAGCACCAGGAACGTCGCCTGGTCCTCGAGCGCCATGCCCGGCAGGCTCGCGACGCGGCCCTGCGCGTCCGCGCGCGCGATCCAGGTCGCGCCGTTGGCGATGGTGATCTCGCCCTCGAGGCCCGCCAGCACGCCGATCCCGATCAGGTGGCCGCCGCTCGCCACGTCCGCGACGCGCACGCGCGCCTGCGACTGGCCGAGCGCCAGCGCCTCGCGCAGCGAACCGTAGACCTGCACCTGGCCCTCCCATCCCACGGCGCGACAGGAGGCGAGGAGCGAGAGCAGCAGTGCGGCGCGCTTCATGGGCGGCGCAGTCTACGCGCCGCGGCCCGAAACGCACGCGCCGCGCGATCGGTCGCGCGGCGCGTGCAGTGCGGGGACCAGCCGGGGGTCAGCCGCCGGCTGCCCCTCGGCGTCGGACCGCGCTCAGGGGCACTCGGTGTCGATGTTGATGTCGCCGAAGGTCGTCAGCGGGAGCACGATGTTGCCGCTGGTCGGCTGGCTCAGCGTGCGCACGTTCAGCCAGCCCGAGGCGCCGAACTTCAGGTTCTTGCCGCTGGCGCCGAGGCCGACCTGGAAGGCCGGGCCCATGCGCTCGATCTCGAGCACCGCGCCGGCCATCAGCAGCTCGCCGGTCAGCGTGCCCTCGGTGTAGAGGTAGTAGTGCCACGAGTCGGTGTCGATCACGCCGCCGTTCTCGGTGTAGAGCCAGTCGTAGAGCTCTTTCTTCGGGCTGCCGCTCGGCGCGTGGCCGACCGAGCCCGGTTCGACGCGGCCGCTGAAGCGCAGGTCGACCGCGAAGCGGCGGCCGGGCGCGCGCATGCCCGCCACGGTGCCCAGGAGGCGCGCCGTGCCGTCGTCGTACTCCTCGAAGCGCGAGCCCGGGAGCAAGAGCAGCGTGCGCGCGATGCGCGCGATCGTCAGCGCGTGGCCGCCGGGCGTGTCGGTCGCCGTCAACGGCGCCTGCGCCTCGTCCGGGCACTCGTCGCACTGGTCGTCCATGTCGAGGTTGAAGTCGCCGAAGGTCGTCAGCGGCAGCACCACGTTGGGATCGGACGGCGGGGCGACGCGGTAGGCGTTGAGCCAGCCCGAGCCGCCGTAGTTGAGGTTCTTGCCGTTGGCGCCCAGGCCGACCTGGAACGCCGGACCCATGCGGTCGATCGTGTACACCGCCCCCGCGTAGCTCGCCTGGCCGATCAGCGTGCCGACCGTGACCTGGTAGTAGTGCCACGCGTCGGTGTCGATCGGGCTGCCGCCGTTCTGCACGTAGGCGCTCGGGGCGAGCTCGAGCTTGGGCGACATGGGCGGCGGGTAGCCGGGATCGAAGGGGTCGAGGCGGCCGACGAACTGCACGCTGACCAGGAAGCGCTGCAGCGGGTCGGAAGTGCGCTGCACCAGGCCGGTCAGCGAGGCCGAGCCGTCGGCGAACTCCGTGAACTGGCCGCCGGGCGTGAACACGAAGTCCGTGCCCAGGTTGTTCAGGAACAGCGCGTGGCCGCCCGAGAGCGCGAGGCCGGGCACGGCCATCGCTTCGGTCGCGCACTCGCTCTCCTCGCTCAGGAAATCGACGTTGATGTCACCGACCAGGAGCTGCGGCAGGCGCGAGTTCGGCGGTGCGCTGGTGCGCGTCAGGTCGAGCCAGCCCGAGCCGCCCCAGGCCAGGTTCTTGCCGTTCGCGCCGACACCGACCTGGAAGGCCGGACCGCGGCGCGCGTAGCTGTACTTCACGCCGGCGTAGTCGCCGAGGCCGGTCAGCGTGCCGCCGAAGGTCTCGTAGTAGTACCAGTGGTTCGCGTCGACCGGTCCGCCGTTCTCGACGTAGGCCAGCGGCAAGAGCTCCTTCTTCGGGCTGCCGCTCGGCGCGTGGCCCGCCTCGCCGCTGTTGGTGCGGCTGGCGAACCAGCCGTCGACGAAGAAGCGCTTGGTCGGGAAGCCCGGCCGCGCGATCACGCCGGTCAGGCGCGCCGTGCCGTCGCCCTGCTCCTCGAGCTGGCCGCCAGCGACGAACTTCCAGTCCATGCCCAGCGTGGTCAGCATGAAGGCGAACTCGGTCGTCGCCGGCGCGACCGTCGGGTCGGTCTTCGACTCCTGCACGCCGAGCACGAACTTGGGCTCGAGGTCGAGGTGCGACTCGCCGTCGACGTTGGCGGGCAGCGCGGGGCCGGCGATGGGCTGGCTCTGCAGCGCGAGCGTCAGCAGGCCCGAGGCGCCCGGGAGGCCGTTGCGGCCGTTGGCGCCTGCGCCGCACTGGAAGGCCGGGCCGCGCTTGGCGACGGTGTACTTCGCGCCGCGCAGGTCCTCGAGGCCGGTCAGCGTGCCGTCGACCTGGTCCCAGTAGTGGAAGCTGTTGGGATCGACCGTGCCGCCGTTCGCGGTGTAGGCCGCCGGCAGGAGTTCGAGCAGCGGCGAGCCCGGCGGCGGATAGGTCGGATCGCCGTTGTCGATGCGCGTGTCGAAGGTCAGGTCGGCCAGCAGGCGCTGGCGCGGATCGGAGATGCGCGCGAGCACGCCGACCAGGCGGCCGACGCCGCTGGGCAGCTCGACGAACTGGCCGCCGGTGGCGAAGACCCAGTCGCTGCCGAGCGCGCCGAGGTCGAAGGCCGTCGCATCCGGTGCCGGCGTCAGCGCCGGATCGGACTTGGCGTGCACGCCGACGGTGTGGTCCTGGGCGAGCGCGGGCAGGGCCGGAGCGAGGACGAAGACGAGCGAGCCGAGCGGCGCGAGGAGCGCGCTCGTGCGCAAGCGGATCAACATGGAGGTTCCTCGGACGAAGGCCGCGCGAGGGCGTGACTGCGGGTCACGGGCGCTCGACAGCCGCGCTTCGTCCTGGTTGCGGTTCGCGGCGGGAACGCGCCGGCCTTGCGGAGGCCTGCAGGAGCGGTTCCGTCGTCGAAGCCTATCCCTGGATTCGCGCGCGGGCGGAGCGGGCGAGCGCGCCCGGTTCGGCCCGCCGCGGACCCGGAAGGAACTTCCCGCGCCCGCGCCCGCGGGGTCGGCTCAACCCTCGTCGAAGAAGCGGCGCGCGATCGGCGAGGCGTGGTGCAGCACCATCTTCCAGCCCTCGTCGCGGCGCACGAACAGGTTGGTGGCGGCGGCCTCGGAGATCACGACACCCTGCTCGACGCCGATGTGCAGGCGTTCGACGTTGTTGGTCCAGGCCATGTCGCCCAGGATCTCGAGCTGCAGGTCGATCACCTCGAAGCGCACGCCCTGCGAATTCCCGAAGATCAGCCGCCAGGACTCCATCACGCGGTCCTGGCCGATGATCAGCTCGCCGCCGGGGTGCACGCACTTGATGCCCGGATCGTCGAGCCAGATGCTGCGCATGCGATCGAGGTCGAAGGTCTCCAGCGCCTGGTAGAAGGCGCGGTTCGCGCGTGCGGCGCGCTTGCGGAGATCACGCAGTTCGGGGCTCACCGTCGCACTCCAGCACGGGTGCGCGGATCCGGCAAGGGGCCGCGCGCACCCGAGTCCGCGGAGTTCGAGCTCCGCGCGCGCGAGGTCGACCTCGTCACCGGAATCCACCTTGACGGATTCCCGTTTCCGGTGCAGCGTGCGCTCCCGTCAGCGTCCGAGTCGCGTACGGTGCCAGGCACTTATTCACCCTGTGCACCGCAGCGACGCGGAGCGTCGCTGCGGTGCACAGGGTGAATAAGTGCCTGGCACCGTACGCGACTGGCACCGTACTCATCGGCGCGGAACGCGGAACACGAAGGCGCGCTCTTCCGTCGCGTCGATCGTGAAGGCGAAGGTCTCGCGGCGCTCGGCGTCGACGTGCACGACCAGCTCGTACTCGCCCGCGGGCAGGCCGCTGACGAAGCCGTCGAGCAGCCCGTAGCGCTTGACCTCGCCCGTGTTCGTGATCAAGCCCAGCTCGAAGTGCCCCGGGTAGTCGAAGTCGCCGCCGGCGGGGAGCCAGTTGAGGTCGCGCTCCTTGCGCCGCTGCATGTCGATCTCGAAGCCGTAGTCGCGCGCCAGGAGGCCGCGGTCGTCGTAGACCGTCAGCTGCGCCCGCGCGCCGCGCTCGAGCACGACCTCCTGCTCGGTGGTCTCGTTCTCGCGCACGATCGCCCACACCGGGCGCAGCGCGTGGCCGGGGGCGTCGATCAGGAGCGAGCGGCGGCCCAGCGGCAGAGCGCTGGCGACCACCAGCCCCGGCGTGGCCTCGACCACGCTGTTCCACAGCGGCAGGCGGTGCTCGTCGCGCAGCCGCAGCCCGACCACCGGCTGGCCGCGTTCATCGCGCGCGCGCACGCGCAGCGTGCCCGCCGGCGCCATGCGCTGCAGCGCGATCTCCGCCTCGGTCGTGCCGCCGAGCGCGACGTCGGGCCCCGGGACCCAGAAGTCGCCCAGGTAGCCGGGCGCCGAGACCAAGACGCCGTACTCGCGCACGTAGGCGACCTCGAAGCGGCCGTGCTCGTCGCGCCGCTCCTCTTCCTGGACGCGGAAGTGCGTGATCGGCTGCTGCGTCAGCGCGTCGACCACGCGGCCGCGCAGCGTGCCGTGGATCTGGCGCCGGAAGATCAGCTCCTCGCCGCCGGGCAGGACGCCGTCGAAGCGCGCGGGCTCGAACCAGGAGTTGCAGTGCTCGGCGAGCTGCACGTCGTGCGGCACCTGGCGCAGGCCGGTCAGCTCGAAGCGGCCCTGCGCGTCGACGCGCACGCGGCGGAAGCCGACGTCGGCGTGGTGGCCGGCGATGTCCGCGCTCCAGACCAGCTCGCCCTGCGCGCGCGCCTCGACCACCAGCGCCCGGCGCTCGAGCCCCGCGGGATCGAGCACGCGGCCGCGGATCGTCCCGCCGGCCGGCAGCACGAGCTCGCCCGCATCCGAGTCGGTCACGCCCGGCGGCACGCTGTGCGGCACGCGCGCTTCGCCCTGCGCGGCGCCGACCGCGAGCAGCAGGAACTCGCCGGGCGCTTCGAGCCAGCACTCGAAGCGGCCTTCGACGTCGGTCAGCGTCCGTGCGTGCGCCGTCGGGTTGTGGGTGCCGGCCGGATCGGGCTCGAGCACCCACAGCGCGGCGGCGGGGGAGGGCTGGCGATCGGAGCCGAGCACCCGGCCGTGCACACGCACGCGCTGCGCGGCGTCGCCGTTCGCGTGCGGACCGCCCGGCGTCGTCGTCCCGGCCCCCAGGCCCGCAGCGGCGCGCGCCGCGGCGGTCTCCGGCGCGTCGACGGCCAACTCGCGCTCCGCGACCCCGCGTTCGGGCAGCACTTCGGGTTCGGTAGGAGCCGGCGGGTCCTGGGCCCAGAGCAGCAACAGCCCGACCAGGGCCAGCGCACACAGCGGCAAGGCGAGGACGAGAGTTCGGCTGGGGCGCATGCGCGGACGCCTTCCACGCTACCCTGCCTCGCGCAGCCTGTAACCCCGCTCTTGCGGGCGGCCGGGCCGCGCACCATCGTAGGCGACGCTCCGCCCATGCTCCCGAACTCCACCCGTGCGCTGGTCCTCGGCGTCCTGGCCTGCAGCGCGCTCGCGGCCTGCAGCGTCGAGCGCTACGCGATCCGCAGCCTCGGCGACGCGCTGGCGGAGAGCGGCTCGACCTTCGGGCGCGACGACGACGTCGAGCTGGTGCGCGCCGCCGCCCCCTTCAGCCTCAAGCTGATCGAGGGCCTGCTCGACGCGGAGCCCGAACACGCCGGCCTGCTGCTCGCCGCGGCGCGCGGCTTCACGCAGTACGCCTACGCCTTCCCCGAGCAGGACAGCGACCGCCTGGAGGACGAGGACCTCGCGCGTTCGCGCGCCGAGGCCGCGCGCGCGCGCGGCCTCTACAGGCGCGCGCGCACCTACGGGCTGCGCGGGCTCGAGCTGCGGCATCCGGGCCTGACCGCGGCGCTGTCCGAGGATCCGCGCGGCGCGGTCGCCGACACCGCGGCCGAGGACGTGCCCTTCCTCTATTGGACGGCGGCCAGCTGGGGCCTGGGCCTGTCGCTCTCCAAGGACGACCCCGCGGAACTCCTGGCGCTGCCGGCGGTCGAGGCGCTGATCGACCGCGCGCTCGAACTCGATCCCGACTGGAACCAGGGCGCGATCCACGCCTTCCTGATCACGTACGAGAAGTCGCGCATCGGCGCGGGCCGCGAATGGCAGGAGCGCACGCGCGTGCACTTCCAGCGCGCGGTCGAGCTGTGCGCCGGACGCCTGGCGGCGCCCTACGTGGCCTACGCCGAGGCCGTGCCGCTGCAGAACCAGGACAAGCACGCCTTCGAGTCGCTGCTCGGCCAGGCGCTGGCGCTCGACGTCGGCGCGCAGCCCGACGCGCGCCTGGAGAACGAGATCGCGCGCGCCCGCGCGCGTTGGCTGCTGTCCCGGTCCGACGACCTGTTCCTCGAATGAGCGCCGCATGAAGCTCCGACTGTCCGCGATCCTGGCCGCACTCGTCGCCTGTGCCACGCTGGCCCGCGCCGGCGAGACGAAGATTCGCTTGGCGACGCTGGCGCCCAAGGACAGCTCGGTCTTCCGCGCGCTGCAGGAGATGGGCGAGGGTTGGAAGCAGGCCGGCGAAGGCGCGCCGCGCCTGGTGATCCACGCCGACGCGACGATGGGCGGCGAGGGCGACGTGGTCAAGAAGATGCGCGTCGGGCAGCTGCAGTCGGCCGTGCTGACGGTGACGGGCCTGAGCCAGATCGACGCTTCGGTCACGGCGCTGCAGAACATGCCGCTGGTGTTCCACTCGCTCGAGGAGTGCGCGCACGTGCGCCAGGAGCTCGAGCCGCTGATCCGCGAGAAGATGCGCGCCCAGGGCTTCGAGCTGCTCTTCCTGGCCGACGTCGGCTGGGTGCACTTCTTCTCCGCGACCAAGGTCGAACGGCCCGAGGACCTCAAGCGGCTCAAGCTCTTCACCTGGTCCGGCGACGTGCGCCAGGTCGACCTGATGAAGCAGCTCGGCTTCCAGCCCGTCGCGCTCGAGCCGACCGACATCCTGGTCGGCCTGCAGACCGGCCTGATCGAGGCCGTGCCGATGGTGCCGTTCTTCGCGCAGATCGCGCAGCTGCACGACAAGGCGCGCTTCATGCTCGCGCTCGACTGGGCGCCGCTGGTCGGCGGCGCGGTGATGACCAAGAAGGCCTGGGACAGCCTGGACGAGGCGCAGAAGAAGCTCGTGCTGGACAGCGCACGCAAGGCCGGCGTCGACATCATCGAGAAGAACCGCAGCGAGTCGCGCCAGTCGATCGAGGCCATGAAGTCGCGCGGCCTGACGGTGGTCGAGCCGACGCCCGAGGTGCTCGCCGCCTGGCGCACGTTCATGGAGCCGGTGTACCCGAAGCTGCGCGGCACGCTCGTGCCCGCCGAGCTGTACGACCGCGTGCAGCAGTCGCTGGCGACCTACCGCTCCGCCAAGGCGGCCCCCGCCAAGCAATGAGCGCCGGCGCGGCGGCCAGCGCGGTTCCCGAGCGCAAGGGCGTGGCGCGCCTGGCCGTCGGGCTCGAGGACGGGCTCCTGTGCGCGGTGCTGCTGGCGCTGGCGCTGGTGCCGATCGTCGAGAGCGCGACGCGCGGCGCGATCTCCGGCGCCTCGACGATCGTGCAACACCTGACGCTGGCCGTCGGCGTGCTCGGCGGCGCGATCGCGGCGCGCGAAGGGCGCATGCTGGCGCTCTCGACCGTCGACGCCTTCCTCAAGGGCCGTTGGCGCGGCCTCGTGCGCGGCGCGGCGCAGGGCTTCGCGGCGGCGGTCGCCGGCTTCCTGAGCTGGGCGGGCGTCGAGTGGATCCGCACCGAGATCCCGACCGGCGACACGCTGGTCTACGGCGTGCCGACCTGGTGCGTGCAGGCGATCCTGCCGGTCGGCTTCGCGCTGGTCGCGCTGCGCCTGGTGTGGACGGCGGGCACGAGCTGGCGCGGGCGTGCGGCGACCCTGGCCTGCGCGCTGGCGCTGGTCGCGCTGGCGAGCTTCGAACCGGTCGAGCCCGCGCAGCTGGTGGTCCCCGGCTTGTGCGCGCTCGGCCTCGCGACGCTCTTCGGCGCGCCGGTGTTCGTGACGCTCGGCGGCGCGGCGCTGATCCTGTTGTGGGGCTCGGGCGACGGCATCGCCTCGATCCCGATCGACCACTACCGGCTGGTCACCAACCCGACGCTGCCGTCGATCCCGCTGTTCACGCTGGCGGGCTACCTGCTGGCCGAGGGCGGCGCCTCGCAGCGGCTGATGCGCGTCTTCCAGGCGCTCTTCGGCCGGCTGCGCGGCGGGCCGGCGATCGTGACCGCTTTCTTGTGCGCCTTCTTCACCTCCTTCACCGGCGGTTCGGGGGTCACGGTGCTGGCGCTGGGCGGCTTGTTGATGCCCGTGCTGATCAACGCGCGCTACAAGGAGCGCGACGCGCTCGGCCTGATCACGGGCGCGGGTTCGCTCGGCCTGCTGCTGCCGCCCTGCGCGCCGCTGATCCTGTACGCGATGATCGCGCAGGTCGAGATGGGCTCGCTGTTCCTGGCCGGCATCTTGCCGAGCCTCTTGTTGATCGGGCTGACCGCGGCGTGGGGCATCTGGTGCGGGCCGCGCATCGAGAGCGGGGCCGCGCGCTTCGACGCGCGCGAAGCCGCGCGCGCCGTGTGGGCCGCGAAGTGGGAGCTCCTGGTGCCCGTGGTCGCCATCGGCACGCTGTTCAGCGGCTGGGCGACGCCGGTCGAGTCGGCCGCGTTCACCGCGCTCTACGCGGGCTTCGTCGAGGTGGTCGTGTACCGCGACCTGCATCCGACGCGCAAGCTGCCGGGTGTGCTGGTCGAGTGCGGCTTGGTGATCGGCGGCGTCCTGATGATCTTGGGTGTCGCGCTGGGCTTCACGAACTACCTGGTGCTGGTCGACGCGCCGGCGCTGGCGCTCGACTGGGTGCGCGAGCACGTCGAATCGCCGCTGATGTTCCTGCTGCTCCTGAACCTGTTCCTGATCGTCGTCGGCTGCCTGATGGACGTGTACTCGGCGATCATCGTGGTCGTGCCGCTGATGGTGCCGATGGGGGCGGCCTTCGGCATCGATCCGCTGCACCTGGGGATCCTGTTCCTCGCCAACCTCGAGCTCGGCTTCCTGACGCCGCCGGTCGGGATGAACCTGTTCCTGGCCTCCTACCGGCTGAAGAAGCCGATGCCCGAGGTCTACCGCGCCGCCGTGCCGATGATCCTGGTGCTGCTCTTCGGCGTGGTGGTCGTCACCTACTGGCCGGAGCTGACGACCTGGCTGCCGGCGCAGTTCAAGACGTGACGCGGCGCGTGGCGTCGAGCAGCTCGTGCAGGTCGCTGACCACGACCGCCTCGGCCTGATCGACGAGCTCCAGCGCCTCGCGCAGCGTCGCCCGCGCCGCGCGCGCGGCCGCCGGCGTGCCGACGTCGAGCATCCCGACGCCCAGCGCCTCCGGCGTGCAGGGCAGGAGCCCGAGCACGATGTAGTCGATCGACTGCGGCCCGTCCTGGATGCCGACCATCGTGCACTCGCCGCTCAGGAGCCCGACGCCGCGGAAGCGCGAGGCGCGCGCCAGCTCCGCGAGGTCGGCGACGATCCCGCGCAGCGCGAGCTGCAGCTCGCCGCGCTGCTCGCCGCGCGTCGCGGGCCAGGCCGCGCGCAGCGCGAGCTGGAAGGCCTCCGCGAGCGCGTGCCGCACCGCCGTCAGCGCACGCCGCTCCTGCGCGATCAGCGCCAGGCCGTCGTGGTAGGGCAGCGCGAGCAGGGCGCTCGGGTCGTGCTCGATCACCGCCGCGTCGCGCTCGCACTCCGGCCGGGCGATGCGCGCCGTCAGCTCCGCGCGCGACTCGTGGAACGCGAGCTCGCGCGCGCTGGTGCCCGCGAGCTCGCTCGCTTGGGTGCCCGATCCGCTCGTCCCGCGGTCGGAGGCCTGACGGCCCGGCAGTCTCTCGAACATGCTCCCCCTCCTAGACCGCGGCGGTCCGAGCCGCGGGGGGAGACTTCCGGAACTCGAGCGCCCGACGGGGCAGCCCGCCCGCCAAAAGTCCTCAGCGTCGCTTCGAAGCGGCCTTGGGACGCTGCGCGACGGGGATCACGAGCTTCAACCCCGACCAGATCCGGGTCACCGCACAGACCTTGACGTCGACCAACCCGCTCGCCAGCGCCGCGGCGCGGATCACGTCCTCGGTGACGTCCGTCGCGACCCCCGAGCTCCGCTTGGGCCACGAGACCCAGATCATCCCCGCCGGCGCGAGCACCGACTTCGCCCGCGCGAGCTGCGCGCGCAGCTCCTTCTGCGTCGTGACGAACACGTGCACGCCATCGAGCGTGCCCCGCAAGCCCGCGACGCGCTCGCAACCCTCCGGCAACGCCCCGAGCTCGCGCTCGACGTCCTTCGGCATCCCGACGAAGACGACCCGCTGGCCGCGCTTGAAGCCGAGCTTCTCCACCGTGGAGCGCTTCGAGTATCCCGCGGGCATCGGTCGGACCTCCGCACGAGATTCGAGCGGCCGCTGCGCGCCAACGCAACGCCCGGTTGCGTGCTATGCGCCCCCTGCGGCCGCGAAAGCCCAGCTGTCCCGAATCAAGTTGGACGAGCGCTTCCCACGCGCCTGAGCGGCCGTCGCACTCGGATTTCCGCCGGAAGCCGCTACGACGCCCGACGACGAGTCGTAGGGCGCTCTCCTCCGCCGCGCCCTGCGCGCGGAGCAGCGCCCGCCCTCCCTTTCCTGCAGCCTGAGTACGATGGCGGCCGGCGCCGGTCCCCGCTTGCGCCGACCCGCCCGCTTCCCTGTCGAGTCCATGACGCCTCGCACGCGATTCCTCCTCGGACTTGCCGCGCTCGCCGCGTCGGGTGCGATCGTCGCGCTCGCTGCGTGGCGTCCGGCGGCTCCCGATCGCGAGCAGGCCCTGCCTCCCAGCGCGCGAGCCAGTGCCGATGCCGCAGGCAGTCCGGCGCGGCCAGCGGAACTCGCTCCGCCACCGCCCGGCATCGTCAGCATCGACACGCCAGCTCAGCCTGTGCGCTCCGCTTCGGCGACGCGGATCGTCCAAGGGGACGACCGCCCGGCCATCTTGGCGCAAGGGCGCGTTCTCGACGACCTCGATCAGCCTGTCGAAGGCGCCTTGGTGATCTGGCGGTACCGTTCGATCGACAGGTCGATGCACTTCGTCTCCCAGTACCCGGATGAGCTCGCGGATGCTGACGAGTTCGGCGAGTACTTCGCCGGGGCGCCGCTGCCCAAGCCGACGGCGGTGCTGGTCCTGGGGTGGAGCGGAGCGAACGGAGAGTTCGTGCTGCCGAGCGGCTCCAAACTCCTGCGCGGGGAGCTGCGCGCCGCGCTGCCCGGCTGCATGTCCGAGCCACTCGAACCTGCGCCGGGCGAGACGGCCCTGGTGTTGCGCTTGTGGCGCTGCGGGACCGTGCACGGAGGCCTGCTCGTGGACCCACTGCTGCATTCGGACCAGCTGCGTGTCGTGCTCGAACCCGCAGGACGGTCCGCGGTACGGGCCGAGCCGTCGCAGTCCTTGCGGTTGCTCGAGGGCGGCGAGTTCCGCTCGCGCTGTCTCCGCCCGGGCATCTGGAACCTGACCGTCGAGGCCGGCAGCCTGAACGTGATCTGGCGCAGGCCGGGAATCGTCGTCGAGTCCGGGCAGACCCTCGAACTCGGCACGATCGACCTCGCGAACCTCTTGACCCAGATGCGCGTGGAGGTCCGCGACGAGGCCGGCAGCCCGATCGCCGGCGCGTCCCTGTCGCTCGGTGCCAGCGGGGTCAGCTGCTTCGGCGCCGGGGCCGGCCGCTTCACGCTCTTCGCGCGCGAGCTCGACGTCCGTGCCGTCGTCCACGCGCCGGGCTACGAAACGCTGCGCGCGCACTGCACCCAGGCGGACAATCGCGTCGTGCTGCGCCGCGGTGTGCCCCTGCGCATCGTGGCGAAGGGGGCCGCGGAGCTGGAGCGCGACGGGATCAAGCTCGGTGTGCAGGTCCGCTCGGACTCCGGCGTGCCGGGGCTGTCCCGGGGCGAGACCTACTACCTGGCGGCCACCTTCGACGGCTCTTTCGCCGGCACCTCCGAGCTGCTCGTGCACCTGCCCATCGAGGGCATCTACACGCTCACCTGGACGCTCGGCGCCGAGCGCGACGGGCGCGGCTACACCTGCACGCTCGACGACACCTCGGCACGCGGCATCCGCGTCGAGCGCGGCGACGGGGCGCAGGTGGTCCAACTCGTCGTCCCGCCCGGCCTCTTGGCCGACAACATCGAGCGCGTGCGCAAACGGCTCACGTTCAAGCCCGAGCGATGAGTTGGACGCAGGCCCTGTCCGGTGCGCAGACCTGATCCCCACACACCCATGCCCGCCCGCCGCTCCCGCCTCCCGCTGCTCGTGCTGACCGCCGCACTCGTCGCGGGGGTCGCGCTCGTGGCGTGGATGCTCGGCGCGGGCGACGGGTTGCACCCGCCGGCCGCGCCGGTCGAGGCCGAGCGCACGGCGGGGATCGTGGAAGCCGCTCCCGATCCGCCCGCGCTGCTCGTCGACCAAGCCGCGCAACTCGTCGACCAGTCCGCGCCGCCTGCGCAGGGCGGGGCGAGCGTGCGCGTCGTCGACGAGCGTGGCAACCCGTTGGCCGGCGCGCTCGTGCGCTGGTCGAGCGCGCAGTCGTCCGAAGGCGTGCGCCAGGCGCTGGCGGGGCGCGCGCGCTCGGACGCGGACCTCGACCTGCCCGCGCTGACGGCCGACGACGACGGGCGCGCGCGGTTGCCGTACTCGAGTTCGGAGATCGACATCCGGGCCACCGTCTCCGGACACCGGGCCGCGATGACGCTCCCGCCCGGGGCGACGGGCGAGTTCACGATCGTCCTCGACACGACCGGCGACCTGCTCGTGCGCGTGCTCGACGCCGAGGGCCGCCCGTGCCCGCGCGTCCCGCTCGGCCTGTTCGACACGCCGGGCGACGAAGCACGCCCGGCGCACACCGCGCGCTCCGACGCGCAGGGCCTGGCGCGCTTCGCGAGCGTGAGCAGCTGGCTCGCGGACGAGCACGGCGAGCGTCCGCACCTGCGGCCGCTGATCGTGCACGAGCGCGTCGCCCGCACCCCGCTGCCGGATCCGTCGACGGGGATCGTCGAGCTGCGGCTCCAAGCCTTCGGTTCGGTGCGCGTCGTGCTGCGCGACAGCGCCGGCCGCGAGCGCCGCGCGCGCGGCAAGGCACACCTCGACCCCGCGCACGGTTTCCGCCGCTGGCCGTGGCCGATCCCCGAGATGGCGCAGCGGCTCGAGGGGTCGAGCTGCCTCTTCGAACACGTCGGTCTCGGCCAGGAGTTGGCGGTCAACCTGTCCTTCGACCGGCTGACCGCCAACGTCGAAGTCACGGCGCGCGGCCCGAGCAACGCCGGGGAAGTGGTCGAGATCGTCGTCACCGCCGACGCACCCTCGATCGTCGCACTCACGCTGCTCGACGCCGCAGGCGCGCCGATCGCGCAGCGGACCTTCGACGCCGAGCTGCGGCAGGGCGCGCACAGCGAGCCCTACTCGCCGACCACCAGCCCCAAGGGAGTCCTCGAGCTGCAGCTCCCCGGTCCTTGGAGCGAGGGCGAGCAGCGCGAACTCGTGCTGCGCCTGGAACAAGTTGGCCAGCTCGCGCTCGATCTCGCGCGACACCTGCCCCCCGGTCGGACCGACCTCGGTGCCTTCCGGATGGACGCGCTGCCGCTGCTCGCGCGCGGGTTCGTGCGCGACGCCGAAGGCCGACCGATCGCCGGCGCGAACGTCCGTGTCGCCACGGCCGCGCCGCGCCGAGGTTTCCCGGGCGAGGTCGATTGGAGCGAGCACGAGCTGCCCGAGTCGATCACGAGCGAGGACGGAGCCTTCGAGCTGCGCGGTCACTTCACCGCCGCAATGCAGTCGCTGCGCGCGAGGAAGCCGGGGTGGGTCCCCAGCGCGCGCACCACCGTGGAGCCTGGAGCGGCAGACGTCGAGTTGAAGCTGGTGCGCGCGGCCGGCGTCCGCGGCACGCTCGTGTTCGACGAGCAACAGGGGCTGGTCGGCACCTTCGTGCTCAACGGCGAGCGCGCTGTCGATCCCCGCGCACGGGGTCCGATGGACAATTGGTGGCTGGACCTCGCGCGCGGGAAGCGCTTCGCATTCGGCGATCTGGAGCCGGGCGCCTGGAGCGTGGCGCTGCGCTCCGAGCAGGCCGATCTCACCTGGCACCTGCTGGACGTCGAGCTGCGGCCCGGCCAGGTCACGGACCTCGGCGAGCTGGACCTGCGCGCCTACCGCACGCTGCAGCTCCGCGTGCTCGACAGCGCGCGCAGGCCGATCCGAGCGCCCATCGCGTGGATCCAGCGACCCGTTCCGCTGGGGGGCCGCACGCTCGTCCAAGGCGAGCAGGGTCGCTTGTCCCTCGCGTCCGGTGCCGACGGGCTCGACCTCGAGATCTGGGCGCCCGAGTGCGCCGTGGCCAGCCTGACGGGCGTGAGCACCGACCAGGAAGTCATCCTGGAGCGCGGACTCGAAGTACGCCTGGTCGCGGCGGGCGACGAGCCGCTGATGGACGCGGACGTGGTGTTGATGCTCGAGCTCGAGCACGAGCAGCTGATGCAGCAAGAGTTCGCGGGTTCGTCGCGACCCCGGATGTTCGACGCGGTCCTGTTCGACTCCGCGCGCTCGGCCTCGCTGCGCTTTCCGGTCGCGGGCACGTACCGCTGGAGCTGGTCCGCGATGCCGAGGAACCGGGCCGCTCCGGGGCCCCGCTACATGCCGCTCGGACTGACCGGTCTGCTCGAGATCCCCGCGGGAGGGGGCGCGAGCCCGGTGACGGTCGACCTGTCTGCGGGCACCGTCGCGCGCGCGCGTCGTGCGCTGCAGGTGCAGTGAGGCATGATCGTGAAGCCTCACCCAGCGGACATCGCGGCCGACGGCGAGCGCGCGAACTCACTGGTTCCTGCTTCTCGTGCAGCTTGCTCTCACCGGTCTCGCCCCGCCCTCGTACGATGGCCTGGGCCCGAGCCGCTTCCGCTCCTTGCGCGCCCCGTCTCCCCCGTGAGGCCATGCAAGCCCGATCGCACAACCTGCTGGGATTGCTCGCCGTGCTCGCGCTCTGCGCGGGCGCCCTGGTCGTCGCGCTGCGCTCGCAGCTGGCCGAGGGGGCGCCGGAGGAGGCTGCTTTCGACCCGGTGCACGCCGTGGACGAGCCCGCGCGCGGAGCGCAGCAGCTCCAGGCGCCGCTCGAGCACCTTTCCGCCGGCGAATCCGGCCGCGCTGGCGTCGAGTCGCGGCCCGACCGTTCGCCGGGAGCACTGCGCGCCTCGGCCGCCGTCCTCGCGCGCGGCCGCGTGCTCGACGATCTCGACCGGCCTGTCGCGGGCGCGGTGGTGGTGTGGCGGCCGTCGGCGGAGTGGTTCGCGCGGCGCTGGGACTCGTCGCGGGCGACGCTCGAGCGCTTGAGCTCGATCGGCCAGGACCCGGCTGCGGACGCCGTGCTGGTCGGCGGTCCCGAGGGGGTGGCGGTCGCGCGCACGGCCGCCGACGGTTCCTTCGAGCTCGCGAGCGCCGCGCAAGCGCGTCCCGGACTGCTGCGCGCCGAGATGGCGGACCACATCACCAGCGAACTGCTCCGCGTGCGACCGGGCGAGACCGACGTCGAGGTGCGGCTGGTGCGCAGCAGCTCGATCCGCGGGCGCCTCGTCGTGCCGCCGATGCTCGACACGAGCCACCTGCGCCTGGTGCTCCAGTGCGCGGCGCCGCTGGAGACCGTGCCGATCCAGCGCAGCCGCGGCGCGGCCGAGTTCGAAGCGCTCGACTTGCGCCCGGGGCGCTGGCAGCTCGACATCGAGGTGGGGGACGAGAACAAGCTCTGGAGCCACCCGCCGATCGATCTCGCGGCGGGCCAGAACCTGATGCTTCCCACGATCGATCTGGCGAGCCTGTTGACCGCGATGCGCGTCGAGGTGGTCGACGAGACCGGTGCGTTGATCGAATCGGCGAAGCTCGAGCTGGCCCGCGACCGCGGCGCGACCCTCGCGATGAGCCGCCCGGCACCCGGCGTGTTCGAGTTCTACTCCGCGGATCCGGTCGTCCAGCTCGTCGTCGAAGCCGCGGGCTACGAGCCGCAAAGCCCGCGCCTCACCGCCGCGGACCGCCGCATCGTGCTGCGCCGCGGGATCCCGCTGCGCATCGTCGCGGTGGGCCACGTGCCAGCCAGCGCCTGCGACGTCACGCTCGGCGTCCAGCTCGAATGCGCCGGAGCGGCCGAGGGCCCGGCCCAGTTCGTCTCCAGCAGCTTCGGCCCGGGCCGCGAGCTCCTGCTGCACTTGCCGAAAGAAGGCCGCTGGTCGATCGCCTGGACCGTGTGCGCCGAACGCGACGGCCGCGCCTACACGCGCGTGATCGAGGACCCGCGCTGCCGCGGCATCGACGTGGCGCGCGGCGGCCCGCTCCAGGAACTCGAACTGCGCGTGCCCCAGGATCTGCTGACCACGGGCGCCGAATTCGCCTGCCAGCGCGTCGGCGGGCCGAAGCCGCGTTGACGGACGGCCGCCCGGCGACGGTCGCCGGCCGCGCGACCCACCCGGACCTCGATCCTGGCGGCGACCGGATCCGAGCGCTGGGGAATGGCGCAGGGGTGGTCGCGTGAGGTGACATGATCGACGACCCACCCATGCCGGCCCGCTCCTCCCGCCTGCTGCCTGTCGCGCTGTTCCTCGTGCTCGCCCTCGGACTGGTCTGGCTGCTGCGCGATCGCGAGCCGGAGCGCGCCGACGAACCGTCGCGTGCTCCCGCCGCGCGCAGCGCCACGCCCGAGGAGCGCGGTCCGGAACCCTCCGTCTTCGTCGTCGCCGCGGAGGATCCGCTGCGCGAGTCGGCCGGCAGCGCGCCGGCGGACGACGCGCGCCTGCCCGCGACCTTGCCCTTCCTCGTGTCCGGCCGCGTCGTCGACCAGCACGGCCTGCCGTTGCCGATGGCGAACGTCTCGGCCTACTTCGTGGGTCCGCTGGGGCCCGACGAGGAGGGACGGCGGCTCAACCCCGCGTTCCAGCAGTTCCCGCGCTCGACGCGCAGCAACTTCGACGGTTCGTTCGCGCTCGACGGGCTCGACCCGCAGCTCGCGCTGGAGCTGCGCGCGTCGCTCGACGGCTACGGGTCCGGCCCGGCGCAGCCGTTCACGCCCGGCGCCACCGACGTGGTGCTCGTGCTCGCCGCGACCGCGACGCTGCGCGGCTCCGTGGTGCTCGACCCGGCGATCCCGCTGCGCGAGGTGACCGTCGTGACGCTGCACCAGGATTCGGGCCGGTCGCGCCTGGGCAACGGGCCGGCCCGTGTGCGGCCCAGCCAGGCGGAGCGCTTCGACTTCACCGTCATCGGCTCGGTGGCGGGCGACTACGACCTCGCCCGCCTCGATCCCGCCGGCCGCTTCGAGGCCACCGGCCTGCGGCACGGCACCTGGGACCTCCTGCTGCGCGCGCGCAGCGGCCCGGTCGAGCTGCAGGTGCGCGACATCGTGCTGCGCCCGGGCGAGGTGACGGAGCTGCCGCCGCTGGTGCCGGCGTGGAGGAAGATCGAGATCGCGGTCGTCGACGAGCGGCGCGAGCCGTTGCCGATGGCGGCGGTGTTCTTCAAGCGCCGCGAGCGCGAACAGTGGTTGCAGGCGATGGCGCAGCCGCGGCCGGGCACCCTGTCGCTGATCGGCGACGAGCAGAGCCTGGAGCTCGGGGTGAGCTGCGCCGGCTACGAACCGCAGCGGCTGCTGGGCGTCTTCGAGGATCGCGAGGTCGTGCTGCGCCGCGGGATCGAGGTGCTGGTCAAGCTGCGCTCCGAGCGCGCGCTGGTCGACGGCGAGTACACGGTCGCGCTCGCCTTCGAGGCCGTCGATCGGGGCACGACGGAGTTCGCGGAGGATGCGAGCCGCTTCCGGATCATGACCTTCGGGCAGGCGCAGGCCCTGGGTCGCGCCCCGCTCGAGGGCCGCTACCGACTGACCTGGGAGGGCGTGCACCGCACGGCGCAGTCGCTGCACGTCAAGGGGCTCCCCGGCTCCGCGCCCGAGTACGTCGAGCTCCGCCGCGGCGCGGAACCGGTGCAGCTGGACCTGACCCCGCCGCGCGACCTGATGGATCAAGTGCGGCAGGCGTTCGAGCCGAGGTAGGCCTGATGAAGCGCGTCCTGATCGCACTCGCCCTGCTGCTCGGACTGTGGTTCGGCGGCCGGGCGATCTGGCGCGCGTCGGTTTCGGACGAGACGCGCATCCGCTGGGTCGTCGACGAGATGGTCGAGGGCTTCAACGAGACGATCATGAACCCGATCCTCGCCGGGCTGGCGAAGGACTACCGCGACGAGACCTACAACACGAGTCGCGACGACCTGCGCGCGGCGGCGGCGAGCGTGTTCTTCACGGCCAAGGACCCCGAGACCCGCGCCTTTCCGTACCGCATCACCTGGCAGGCCGAGCGCATCGACGTCGTCGCGGCGGCGGGGGACCAGCCGGCGCGCGCGAATGCGACGTTGGAGCTGACGTTCCACTTGAAGGAGCGCGGCGTGGAGTCGGTCGTCTGGCGCGTGCGCGCGCCGGCGGTGTTCGAGGAGCGCGAAGGGGAGTGGGTGATCGTGCGCACGACGGCGGAGACGATCGACGGGCGGAGGATCAGGTAGGGGAGCGCGTGCGCGTAGACTGGAGCCGCCATGAACTGGGTCGGCGTCGTCCTCTGCGCGCTCTTTGCGGCCGTCACGGTCGCCGTCAGCCTGGCACTGATCCGGTGGTCGAGCGGCGCGCGCGGCGGGTTGCGCCTCGCACATGTCCTCGGTTCCGTGCCGGTCGGACTGGTCGTCGCCGGTGTCGTCACGCTGCTCGCCGGCCGCACGCGCAACGAGGGGCCTTGGGAGTGCGCGCTCTGCCTCACGATCGAGGATCGCGAGTCCCTGCTCGGCATCACCATCGCTGGGCCGCGTCAGAGCGTGGCAAGTCAGACGTGGGGTGGCGAGGGCCGGGCTCTCGCGCGCTGGTACGCGGAGCACAGACCCGACCACGAGCACCAGTGGCGGCCGACGGGTTGTCACTTGGTCGCAGGCGGGGGTTACGCGACCTACCTCCCGCCGCTCGAGTGCCACTCCGTGCTCGACGATCTCCAGGACCGCGAACTCGCCTGCGAAGCGCTCGAAGTCCTGCTCCTCCAGCCACCCGCCGACCAACGCGCGCACGCGTTCGAGCTCCGCCGGCGCCTGACGGAGGCCAAGCGCGCCGGTGGGATCGACGAGCGCGCGATCGTCGAGGCCTGGCGGGCCGGAATCCCTGCGGGTCCGCGCTGAAGGTCGTTCGCCACCTGGCCGCGGGAAGTCCGGTGACCTGTCGGGCGTCGTTCGGTACCACCTGCCGTGTCCTGGAATCTGATCGTCCTGCTCGCCGTGGTCCCCGGCACGTTCGTGCTCGTGACCTACGCGATCCTGCACGCGTCGCGCAAGGCCGGGACGCTTTGGCGCCTCGCGGCCGCGCTCGCATCGCTGCCCGCCGGCATCGTCGCGGCGAGCCTCGTGTGGGTCGTGGGGAAGGCGAGCGTCGACAGCGGCACATGGGCCTGCGTGCGCTGCGCAGCCCACGAGGAGCGCGAGTCGCTGTTCGGGATCAGCTCCTGGTCGTCGAGCCCTGATCCGCTCGAAGAGGGTCGGCGTCCGAAGTGGATGGAGCTCCCGCTGTGGTATCGCGAGCGCCATCCCGATCACGACCACGTCTGGCAGCCGGTGGGGTGTCACAGCACGATCTTCGGCGTCGCGTGTTCGATGGATATGGCGCTGACGCACTTCCACGCCCTCGCCGAGCTCGCCGACCAGGAGCTGGCGCGCGCCGCGCTCGAGGAGCTGGTGGGCGAGCCCCGGAAGGGGCTGCATGAACGCATGGACTCGTTCCAGCGCCATCGGCGGCGAGCCTGGGACAGCGGCGGGCTGCACGACCGCGCGTGGGTCGATGCCTGGCTGCTCGAGGTGCGGACGCCGGTTCGCTGACCTTCCCGCGACCCTCCGGGAAGCGAGCGAATGCGGGTGCGTCTCCGGTGGGCCGCGCCATGAACTGGATCGAAGTCGTCATCCTCGGGATCTCGATCCCCATCGCGCTGGCGGTCCTGCTCTACGCGCTGCGCAAGTCGCGCGGCATGGGATGGTTCGGGCGCGCGGCCTACCTTTGCGTGTACGTGCCTGCTGGCGTGGTGCTCGCCCTCGTCGTGGACGCCGGACTCGCGTCGAGCATCGACCACGAGTTTCGCCAGTGCGTGCGCTGCTGCGCGGGCGAGTGGCGCAGCTCGCTCCTCGGCCTCGCGGCCTCGCGCGCGAGCGAGGATGTGCTCGGGCGGGGCGAGCTGGCCGCGTCGTTTCCGTGGGCGATGTGGTATCGGCAGCAGCGGCCCGAGCATGCGCATGCCTGGTTGCCGACGGATCAGCACCGCATCGGCTGGGCGTGGGAGCACAACCCGGGGACGACTTTCTACTTCCACCGCACGCTCGCGACGATCACGGCTGCCGAGCTGGCGATCCCGGTCGTCGAGTGCTTCGCGCAGGCTCCCACACACGAGTTTCCTCAGCGCTCCGCAGCGCTCCGGCAGCGACTCGAGCCGGTCGCGCGCTCCACCGAGCACGAGCGCCATGTCCTCGTCCAGCAGTGGCTCGCCGAGCAGCGTCCCGCCCCGCGTTGAGCTCCGCCGCCCCGCGCGCTACGTTGCCCGGATGTCCCCGCGCCTCGAAGACGTCTTCGACGACGTCCCCATCAGTCGTCACCTCGGCATGCACTTCGTCTCGCGCACGGCCGAGGGCGCCGTCGTGCGGCTCGAGCCGCGGCCCGAGCTCTTGCAGGGCTACGGCGTGATCCAGGGCGGCGTGATCAGCGCCTTGGCCGACGCTGCGGGGGCCTGCTGCTTCCTGCCCGACGACGTGCAAGTGGCCAACGTCACCAGCATCGAGTTCAAGCTCAACTTCCTGCGCCCCGCGCGGCCGGAGCACGGCCAGCTCGAGGCGCGCGCCCGGGTGGTGCAGCGCGGCAAGAAGGTCGGCCTGGCGGACGTCGACGTGTTCCAGCGCGACGAGCTGGTCGCGAAGGGGCTCTTCACCTACCTCCTTTACTAGGACCGGCCGCGCCGAGGGCGTCGGAGCGGACCGTGTCAGCCGTCGTCGCGCCGTGTTCACCGCTCCGGCCCGGCGACGGCATAATCGGAGCCCATGAAGACGCTCCTCGGCCTTGCCGCCCTCCCGTTGCTCCTCCCGCTCCTCGCCCCGACCGAGATCAAGCTCGAGTACCGGCCCGACAAGGACAAGCCGGTGACGAAGACCTTCGAGCAGCACTTCGAAGCCGAGACCAAGTCGTTCACGCTCAAGGTCGGCGGGCGCGAGGCGCCGCCGGAGATGACGCCGCCGATGGAGCTGACGATGGAAGTCACCGGCCAGCAGGAGTTCGTCGACACCTGCGACGGCGTCGCCGACGGACGGCCGACGCGCCTGGCGCGCCGCTTCGTCAAGGCGGTGAGCGAGCACTCCAGCGAGTTCGCCATGGCCGACCAGGAGCCGGAGGTCGAGAAGAAGGCGCGCGAGTCGAAGCTGACCGGCCAGACCGTGGCCTTCGAGTGGGACGCCAAGGCCGAGGAGTACAAGAAGTCCTTCGTCGGCGACGAGGGCGATGCGGAGCTGCTCGAGAAGCTCGAAGAAGACGCGGACTTGCGCGTGCTGCTGCCCTCCGGCGCGGTCGAGGAGGGCAAGAGCTGGGAGGTCGACGTCCAGAAGTGCATGGATGCGCTGGCGCCCGGCGGCAGCAACGGCATCCCGCGCGACGAGGACGACAAGGACGAGGAGGATCCCTTCGACAACCTCGAGGGCGAGGCCAAGGTCACGCTCAAGGAAGTGCGCGAGGTCGACGGACGCAAGCTGGCGGTGCTGATCGTCGAGGTCGAGGCCCAGGGGTCCGCGCCGATGACGACCAAGGACGGGATGGAGGGCGAGCTGGGTCTGAAGGTCGACCTCGAGGGCGAGGTGCTCTGGGATCTCGCTGCCGGACGGCCGAGTTCCTTCGAAGTCGGCGGCACGGTCGATTTCACCGTCACGCTGAAGCAGGAGCTCGAGGCCGGCGGCAGCTCGCACTCGATGGAGATGATCTTCGCCCTCGCGGGCCAGGCCAAGCTCACCGGCGAGTACGACGGCTGAACGCCGCAAGAGCGCGGTCCCACGCGCGTTTGCGCGGTACGGTGCCAGGCACTTGTTCACCCTGTCACCGCGGTGGGGCGCGCGACGCGCCCACGGCGGTGACAGGGTGAACAAGTGCCTGGCCCCGTACCGCGCAAACGGACGAGCGACTCGGG
>Ga0315910_10000043_pt1 | contig 216219 bp, 183 predicted proteins | sample EdamamesoilMG_FD_204470 | JGI IMG/M metagenome (GOLD analysis project Ga0315910, IMG submission 204470) | Garden soil microbial communities collected in Santa Monica, California, United States - Edamame soil | ecosystem: Environmental > Terrestrial > Soil > Garden | place: USA: California...
GATCGGTGGCTGGCGGAGGTGCGAACACCCCTCACCAAGAGGGGGTTCTTCGCACCGATCTCGCTCGCCCACCCCGCGCGGAGAAGCACGCAGGGTGCTGAAAAGACGTTTTCAGCACCCCCAACGAAAATAGCCGTGCCCGCGCGGATCGGTGGCTGGCGGAGGTGCGAACACCCCTCACCAAGAGGGGGTTCTTCGCACCGATCTCGCTCGCCCACCCCGCGCGGAGAAGCACGCAGGGTGCTTCTTCAGCACCCTGCTAGTCGAGCGTCGGGTTCACCCAATGTTCGCTCACGTGCAGGCCTTCGGCGGTGAAGTGCGCGGCGACGTGGTGGTGTTCGGGGCCGCTCGGCCCCGAGCGGATGCGGGGCACGACGGCCGCGTTGACGAAGGTCGTGGCTCCGCGCAGCGCCGAGAGCGGACGCGACGTGCCTTTTCGGCGATGCATGTGACCGGCGAAGACTCCCACGACTTCCTTGTCCAAGAGCTCGGAATAGTCGACGGCAGCTCGCAGGTCGTCGTCGCCAAAGTCCTTGGGATAGTCGTCACCGGCGCCGACCGGAGCGGCGAAGTCTCGACCCCACAAGGAGTCCGCGGTTTCGCCCAGCCCGGTTGGTCCGTTGTGGGCGAGAAAGAGGAGCTTTCTCGTGCGCGAGTCGGCCACCAGGTGGCGATATTTGGCGAAGCTCACCTCGCGTGTTCGAACGCCATGCACGCGTTCGAGCGTGTCGGCAAACGATAGGCCCGAGCCGCCCTGTGCGAGAGGACGGCCACAAATGAGCGTCATGTCACCGAGCGGGGTGGACAGAAGGTGAGCACTGTAGCCAACCGGGATCACCCAAGAGGCGCGCGCTTTGCCCAGCGCTTGCAGGATCTCCCTGCGTCCGGCCTGGTACGCGAGCTCGGCTGCCAAGTCCGGCAGGTGAGGCGCATCGTTGTTGCCGGGCATGATCAACGTCGGCTTACGCAGGCGCGCCACCAGCCGAATGATGGACAGGCCATCCTTTCGCGTACCGCTGCCCATGTCGCCGACGAAGAGCAAAAGGTCGTACGTCGAGCGATTGAAGTAGTGGACGTCTTCGTCCGTGAAGTGGCCATGCAAGTCACCGACGATGGCCAGCTTGGTGACGCTGATCTTCCCCAGGTCCATGTCAGAGAGAGCATCTCACAAGTGAGATGCACCAAAAGAGCAGGAAGTGGCCCGCGGGCCCCGGCTCCAGAATGGGATCACACTCCCGCTCCGGCCTGCACGTCTTCGTCATGAATGGGGTCTCGGCTGGGGGCTCTCGAGACGGAACGAGCCAGGCGTCGGGGTTGGGCAGGCCAGCGTAGGTTCGCGTTCGAGCCGGTGATGATGCGTGCCCCGCCTCGGCTGGTCATGTAGTGCCAGACCCAGTGCAAGAGCACGACGAAGCGATTGCGAAAGCCCACCAAGAAGCAAAGGTGAACCGTGAGCCAGAGGAGCCAGGCAGCAAAGCCAGAGACCCCGAGTTTGTCGAACTCGGCGACCGCTGCGCTGCGGCCGATCGTCGCCAGATTGCCTTTGTCGACGTAGCGGAAGTGAGTGACGTTCTGTCCCTGCAGCCTGCGGTCGATCTGGGCCGCTACGAACCGCCCCTGCTGCATGGCCGCCGGCGCGACCCCCGGCACAGCTCGACCGTCGGCGTCCTTGCAGGCAGCCATGTCGCCGATGCAAAACACCTCGTCGTAGCCAGGGAGGTTCAGCGTGGCGTCGACGACGACGCGTCCAGCTGCGTCCAGCGGAACTCCCAGGACGGCAGTGAGCTCGGAGGCTCGCACGCCAGCGGCCCAGAGGACCGTGGCCACTGGAATCGACGTCGTCCCTCCGGCATCGGACAGCTCCAGGGTCTGCGCGTCGACTTTGGTCACACGCGCGCCTGCCCGCACGCGCACACCGACGCGTTCGAGCTGCTTTCGCGCCTTGACTTGCATGCCGGACGAGAAGGTCTTGAGTACCGACGGTCCACCCTCGACGAGCTCGACGCTGATCTCACTCGGGTCGATGTGGCGATAGTCGCGTCGGACCAGCTGTCGCGATAGCTCGCAGAGCGCGCCGGCTAGCTCGACACCCGTAGGCCCACCGCCGATGACGCAGAACGTGAGGAGCTCTCGCCGTCTGACAGAGTCCGTTTCTTGCTCGGCCAGCTCGAGAGCCAAGAGCACCTTGCGCCGGATCTCCAATGCCTCGTCCAGCGTCTTGAGGCCCGTTGCGTGATCGCGCCAGGCATCGTTACCGAAGTAGTTGTTGCGTGAGCCGGCTGCCAGGACCAGGAAGTGATAGTCGATGGGGCCTGACTTCGTCTCGACTCGTCGCGCTGCCAGGTTGACGCCCGTCACCTCGGTGAAGAGGACCTCTGCGTTCCGCTGCTTGGCCAGAATATGGCGAATCGGTACGGCGATCTCTGCCGGGGAGAGGGCGCAGGTGGCGACCTGGTAGAGGAGCGGTTGGAACAGGTGGTGGTTGTTGCGATCGAGCAGGAGGATATCGACCGGCTCGCGCGCGAGAGCGCGCGCAGCAGCGATCCCGGCGAATCCACCCCCCACGATGACGACGCGTCGACGCCAGGCCAATAGAACCCTGCTTTCCCGAAGGAATGTCCGGTTTGCCTCGAACCGGGTGGTTTCGGCGGCGTGTCACCTCCGGTTTCGCGCGGCGGATGCCGGTCAGATGCCCGATGTGGGGTCGAAATCCGGCGCGCCCAGCTCGAAGCCAGCGAACTCGAAGGCCGGGGTCACGGTGCATCCGACTAGGGTCCACGCCCCAGTGCTCCGGGCCGCCTGCCACACGCCACGCGGCACGAGGCGCTGGGGTCGCTCTCCACCCGCCATGTCTTTTCCGAGCATGACCGTCGTGGCCTGCTGGCCGGGCTCCGCGAGGCGCAGCTCGAGCGCGGCCCCGGCGTAGTGGTGCCACATCTCATCGGCATCGACCCGATGCCAGTGCGAGCGTTCGCCCGCGCGCAGGAGAAAGTAGATCGCCGTGCCATGGGCGCGACCTCTCGCGTCGAGTCCGGCGTCCGGCTTCGTCCGGTAGGTCTCTGCGTAGTGGCCGCCCTCCGGATGGGGCACGAGACCCAAGAGCTCGATGAGCTCGTCGGCGCTGGGTTCAGCTGGACTCATGGTGTTACTCGAGCTGAGCACCGTGCGCCGCATGGATGGCGCTGCACGTGGGGTCTTGCTCAGCGGCCTTGCGCAACGTCTCCAGGTACGCAGACCGGCCGAGCGCACCTTCATGATGCTCAATCGAATCCACCGCAAAGACCAGGCGCCGCAGGGCACGGAGGGCGAGCGCCTCGCCCTCGAGTAGCGCGCGAAGCAGGAGCACTCGCTGATCGAGAGCAACCGTCGCCGCGACCACGTTGGTGGCACGGACGTCAGCCGACGTCTTGCCCGAGCCCAAGGTCGCCGACCAGGCTCGCCAGGCTGGGTGCGGCTCGAGGTGCGCCTGTCCGCGCGCGTTCTCCTTCATGGCGACGCTCCCCCCCGCCTCGCGCTTCAGCCAGGCCATCTCCCACTGTCCGCTCAAGTCGAGCAGCGCCTCTGGTGCTACTCCATTCGTCTGACCCATGGCCTTGGCGTCGATCAGCCCGATATCGAGGGTCAGGCCGTCGAGCTTCAGCAAGAGGGGTGTGCCCTCTTTCGTCCAGGCCAGCTCGCGACCGACCAGAAGTACGGTCCAAGTCGCCGCTTCGCCACTGACGACGAGGTGGAAGCCGCAGGGCGATGCCACGGCTGCAGGGCGCGCGATGAAGCGTCCTTCCGTCCCCTGGGGCGCTCCGCGACTGGGTATGGAGCGGGCGTCGATCGCTTCGAACTCCGGCGGCGGAGGGGCGGGTGCGGCGGCTGGCTCGGACTGCTCGGGGGCTCGACGCTGCTCGGCGTCGGATTTGCGTCCGCAAGCGGCGAGCGTCAGAGCGAAAAGGAGCCCAGCGCTCCCCAAGATTCGAGAGGGGACCATCGACCCAGCTCATAGCAGGGGCCCACGAAAACTGCGCCGGCATACGAAGAGCCGCTCAGTTGAGGTATGACGGGCTCGCGTCCGCGTCTGCGCCCAGGCGGAGCGGGCTCGCACCGAATCTCGGAGCTCAACCATGGACACGAACCAGCTGAAATCGCTCATCGTCGATGTCCCCGACTTCCCCGCGCCTGGGATCCTGTTCCGGGACATCATGCCCCTCCTGCGCAGCCACCTGGCTGACACCGTGGCCGCGCTCGATGCCCTCGTGCCCGCGGAAAGCTGGTCCAGCATCGACTACGTGGCGGGCATCGAATCGCGTGGCTTCATTCTGGGCGCCGCGCTCGCGCAAGCGCACGGCAAGGGCTTCGTGCCCGTGCGTAAGCAGGGCAAGCTTCCGCCGCCGGTCGTCGACCATCGGTATGCCCTCGAGTACGGCAGCGGCATTCTCGAGATGCAGCTGGGGCAGGGACGCGTGCTCTTGGTCGACGACGTCCTCGCGACGGGCGGGACGTTGGCTGGTGCTGCCGAGCTCTGCACGGCAGCCGGCTATGAAGTGCGGGATCTGGTGGTCCTCGTCGACATTGGCCTCGTGCGGGATTTTTCGTGGCGCTCACTCCGGCCGAAGAGTCTCATCGCGTACTCGATATGACGCGGGGTGACCGACCGTCCATTCTCGTGGTGATGGCGCTCGAGGCCGAGGCACAGGGCCAGCTCGCGTCCGCTGACGTGCTTTTTACGGGTGTTGGCAAGGTGAACGCGGCGTATCGACTCACCCGTCGTCTGAGCGAGCTCGCCGCCGCTGGCCTGCGCCCGCTGGTCGTGAACTTCGGCACCGCTGGGAGTCGGCGCTTCGCGACGGGAGCGGTGGTCGCGTGCCACCGCTTCGTGCAGCGCGACATGGACGTGACTGGGCTCGGCTTCTCGCACGGCGAGACGCCGTTCGAAGCACTGCCGCGCGTACTCGAGTTCGAGCCGCTGTTCACTCAGCTGCCGGTGGGACTGTGCGCTTCGGGCGATAGCTTCGAGACGCAAGCTCACGCCGATGAGTTCGAAGTGGTCGACATGGAGGCCTACGCGCTGGCCAAGGTGTGCGCCCTCGAAGGGCTGCCGTTCGTTTGCGCCAAGTACATCAGCGACGGGGCCGACGAGCACTCTGGCCAGACATGGGAAACGGCGCTGCCGCGGGCGGCGGCTGCCTTCAAAGAGCTCTATCGCAGCCTGGCGTCCTCCGACTGAGGGCCGAGCGCCAGTCAGGAGGCGCGCAGGCGCGCACGCAAGTAGTAGCGGCCGGGCCCAAACTCGAGCTCGAAGCCTCGCGCTCGGAGTCGTTCGGAGTCCAGCGGGCGCACGTGAAACGTGCGTAGCCACTGGTTCATGCGGTGGGCGATCACGCGCGGCAGCCCGGCGAAATCTGCGAAGTCGACCAGTACGAGCTCACCTCCTGGGGCGAGCGCCGCGTGAGCTTGGTCGAGGGCGAGCTCTGGGTCGCCGACCATGCTCAGGCAATAGCTGAAGAGGATGCGCTCGGGTCGAGCTCCGAGCACGTCGATGTACCGCGCGTTCTCGGCAAAGCCGTGCTCGAAGGTGGCAAACGGACACGCGCGCCGGGCCGTCTCCAGCATCTCGTCACTGGCTTCGATGCCGCCGAAGCGCGCCTGCGGGCGCAGCCGGTGGAGGTGCTTCAGGTTACGGCCCGTGCCCGGCCCCACTTCGAGCAGGCTACTCCAGCTCTCGCGGGCAAGCGTGGAAAGCTCGTTGTCGCGGCCGAACAAGTAATACTTGCGAGTGAGATCGTAGAAGTGCTTGGAAATTCCGTAGTAGCGATTGAGAAACGCGCGATGTCGCTCTTGCTCTGGATTGAGCGATGCAACTTCGGCGCTCATGCGATCACCTGGTAGAAGTCCACGCGCTTGTACTGACGAGAGCGTTCCTCTTTCGTTGCGCGCCAGCTTTCGTGGGTCAGGCGCTGCAGTCGATGGGAGAAGCCAGCCCTGGCCACGATGTCCTGATCACTCACGGAGCGCATCAGCACGCGCGCGCCAGGGCTGGCCGTGCGCACGATTTCTCCCAATAGCTTCTGCTGCACCGGTTCTGGCATCCAGTCGACGGCGTCGCACAGCGAGTAATGAGTCCAGCTGTTCGGCCCCGCTGTTTCCAGCACGTCGAAGATGCTGCGGTGATGGAAGTCGAAGGTAGTCTCGGCTTCCCGCGAGCGTTCGTGCTCGCTTTTTCGCAGATAGGGCGGAACAGCTCTGGGTTCCTCGTGATTGTAGTGGCCAGCCATGGCGTACCAGGCAAACCAGTTGGTCTTGCAGTCCGTGGCCGCCACTCGCTCGCAGTGTCGCAGGAAGTAGTCGGTGAGATCGCCCGATTCAGCGCTCATCAGCCGTGTCCGCTGCGAGAAATTGACGCCGAGGGCGAGCTGCTGCAGGGGCGAGTTCAAGAGCCCGCCGATGAGCGGCTTCCGGAGCGCTGGCTCGAGCAGTGCGCGCACCTGCGCTACCCGCTCGTCGGCGCTCTTTTGCACGAACGTCCGCATCCAGTCACTGCCCACTCCGATTTGTCGGCGTAGGAGTCGAAGCATCAACGCCGTCAGGCCCTGGTCGTAGAACGCCCGACTGAAGCGGCCTTGGTGACGAACCCAGTATTTTTGGATCCACGTTGGCAGCTCGAGCACGACGGAGCCGATCGTTTCACGCGGGGACGGGACCCAGCCGCGACCGAAGAGTGCGTAGAACTCGTCGAACGAACGGAGTCGCTGCGTTGCGATCATGCGCAGAGCCGCCAGAGCCAGGTGGTGGCCGTTGATGTCGACGGCGTCGATGCGCCGGGGCGCGAAACGCACGAGAGAAGCCAATCCACAGCCTGCGGCCGAGATCCCGAGCACGCGGCTCTGTTCGTCGACCCCGAAGTATCTTCCGTCGACTTCGGAATCCTCGAACAAGATGTTGTAGACGAAGAGACTACGGAATGCGGCCTGGAACGTGAAGTCTCGCATGCGATTTGGCCCACGCTAAGGGCCTTTCGTGCCAAGCTCGGGGAGCTTCGGAGAAGCCCGCGTGAAAGCTGCGTGGTCGCTTGCGACATGGCCGCGGCTCCGCCTGCGCGTCGTAGCGCGTCGCGCTGCCCGTCGCGGGGCGTAGCGTCTTTCCCTCACCTCTCCTGTCCGCCCGTCCGCGCGGGCACGGTGGTTCTCGTCGGCAGGGTGCTTTTCAGGCCCCTGCTAGAGGCAAGGCGCTTTGGAGAAGTCCTCGTGCCCGCGGCCGGCGTAGCAGCGGCGTGAGACGTCCATCTCCCAAAGCCACCAACCGGTCTTGCCCGACGCGCAGGTCGGGCAGTCTTTCCGTGAGAACTTGAGCAAGAAGCGCTCGCCGCGCACCGAGTCGTCGAGGTACCGATCGAGCGTCACCGTCGCAACGGCGGTGAGCGGCGACTCGGCGCCGACGTATTCGAGGCGAACCTCGGCTGCGGTGTCCTCCGTCCGGAGAGCTTGGGCTACCCAGCGCAGCAAATCGTCGCGCACGCCGGCGGCGGTCGCCCAGCGATTGATTTCGTCCAAGCTGCTCGGCGTCTGCACCTGATTTCCGGACCGCAGCGGCGACGGCGTGACTCCCGAGGCGCTCGTCGGCTCGGCCGTGGGTGGCGCGCTCGAGGGCGGTGACGGCGCCGGGGCTGCGCCTTGCGCGCCGCTGGAAGCGGCAGTCGCGCTGGGAGCGGGCGAGGGCGCAGCCGCGGGGGGCGGGCAGTCCTTCTGGGGAGACTGGCAACCCACGAGCGAGAGCATCAGCAGTGTGGCGCGGCGCATCGGGGGTGAGCCTAGCAGCAACCCGGCGCAGCCGGTTGGGTCCGCGCGGGCACGTTGTTTTCGTTGGCAGGGTGCTCTCCGGCACCGTGAGCGTGCTTCTCCGCGCGGGTCAGGCGAACGAGTCGGGTGCGAGGAACCCCCTCGTTTTGAGGGGTTCTCGCACCTCGGTCATGTGCTCCTCCGCGCGGGCACGCTGTTTTCGTTGGCAGGGTGCTCTTCGGCACCGTGAGCGTGCTTCTCCGCGCGGTCAGGCGAACGAGTCGGTGCGAAGAACCCCCTCGTCGTGAGGGGTTCTCGCACCTCGGTTAGGTGCTCCTCCGCGCGGGCACGCCGTTTTCGTTGGCAGGGTGCTCTTCGGCACCCTGCTGGGGCACGATGCGGTCATGAACTCCGTGCAGCTCATCGACCAAGCCCTCCTGAACGCTACGATCGAACGGGCCCGCCAATCGACCCGGCTCCGGACCAACCACAACTTCCACACCGGGCCCGACGACAACCCGCACCGCTTTCTCAACGCCTGGGTGCGCGGCACCTACGGAGCCCCGCACCGACACGCGGCGCCGCCCAAGGCTGAAAGCTTCATCGTCCTCCAAGGGGAGGTCGCGGTGCTTCTTTTCGACGATGCTGGCACGGTGCTTGCGCGACATGTCCTCGGGCGTGACGTGTTCGGCATCGACCTGGCGCCCGGCGTCTGGCACACGCTGGCTCCGTTGTCGGACGTGGCCGTGTGCTTCGAGGTGAAGCCGGGACCTTATGACGTCGCCACCGACAAGGAGTTCGCGCCGTGGGCGCCCCCGGAGGGGAGCCCGGAGGCGCCCGCCTACCTGGCCCGCCTCCTGGGAAAATAGGCGCAGACCAGCGATTTGGTCGGTCCGCCCCCACCGTAACGGGCCGCTCGCCCATCTTATGATAAACTGGGCGGGGATGTCGGCCGACGGGCATATCCGTGCGCTCGTCGAGCGCACGCCAGTGGTCAGCTTCGTCAAAGACCGCGAGGGGCGCTACCTCTACGTCAACGAAGCATGGCGCAGCATGCTCGGTCGCGAGCCGAGCGAAGTCCTCGGCCGGCGCGACGACGAGATCTTTCCGGACGAGCTCGCGCAAGTGTACATGAAGAACGATCGCCGCGTGCTCGATGCGGGCGAGGCGCTCGAGGTCGAGGAGCGAGCAGTCGTCGATGGGCAGTCGCACGTCTTCTTGTCCACCAAATTCCCCATCGAGAGCGGCGGTCAGCGCGTTTTGGGTGGCTTTTCCATCGACGTGACCGAGCGTGTTGCCGCACAAAAGGCTCTCGTGCGGTCAGAGGCGCGCTACCGCGAGCTGGTCGAGCACTCGCCGATTGCTTACGTCGTGCTCGACCCGAAGACGGGCCTTTACGTCGAGGCGAATGCGAACGCTCTCCGCCTGTTCGAACTCTCCGAGGAGGAGATCCTCCGTGTGGGACCGGCCGAGCTGAGCCCGCCGGTCCAAGCCGACGGTCGTCCCTCCACCGAGATTGGCGTCCCTCGCATGCATGCGGCGTTGGCCGGAGAGACGCCGGTCTTCGACTGGCTCCATTTGACGAGCCGGGGTGAGCTCGTTCCCTGCCGCATTTGGCTGGCCCGGGTGGATTTGCCGGATGGCGTTGGTGTGCGGGCCAGCATCATCGACCTGCGAGAGGCCAACCATGCCAAGCAGGCGCTCGCCCGCGCGCGCGCCGAGCGGGATGCGATCGAGGACGCGCTGCCGCAGCTCTTGGCCGTAGTCGATTCGACGGCGCGCGACGTGGTGCATTGCAATCGCGCCTACCAGCGGATGTTCGGTTTCGCTCCCGGCGCAGTCGACCTGCTCCTACCCGAAGACGTCGTCGCTCGTGCCCTCGACGAAGGACGAGCCCAGCATGAGGTCTCCTTTCAGGCCGCCGAGGGACATACGCTGCTCTTCGAGGTGGACGTGTCGACGTTCTCCGGCGGCGAAGGGCTTTCCACGCGCTTGCTCGTGGTGGCGACAGACATCACGCAGGCACGAAAGCAAGAGCTCGTACTTCGGCAGGCCCATCGCCTGGAGAGTATGGGTCGCCTGGCGGGCGGCATTGCGCATGACTTCAACAATCTGCTGACGATCATCGTCAACGCGGCCGAGTTCCTCACTCCGGCGGTAGGCGGTCAGCCGCGCGCCATGGAGGATCTCGCCGTGCTGGTGGATGCCGCCGCCCGCGCACGCACGCTCACGACGCAGCTCCTGAATTTCGCTCGCGAGCAGGTGGGCGAACCGGTACTCATCCCGGTCGACGACACGATCGCCGAGGCAGAGAAGCTCCTCCGTTCGTTGCTCGGTGAGAAGTTGCAGGTGACCATCGAGCTCGACGCTCCGCGGGTGCACGTGCTCGCGCAACCGGGGCAGATCGAGCAAGCCATCGTCAACTTGGCGGTGAACGCGCGCGAGGCGCTCGGCATGCCGGGTGCGCGAGAGCGAGGGCGCGTCACCATCTCGACGGCGCTCCTCCCGCATGACCCTGCGCGAGTCGCCGTTGTCGTCACGGATGACGGAGTCGGAATGTCCGACGAGGTGATGGAGAAGGCATTCGATCCTTTTTTCACCACCAAGACGGTGGGCAAAGGCGTCGGGCTCGGCCTCTCCGCGGTGCATGGCATCGTGACCAGGGCGGGGGGAAGCATCCAGATCGAGAGCGTCCCGGGCGGAGGAACCTCGGTCATCATGCATTTTCCGGTGGCCCTTCCGGAGCAAGTCGCGGCGGGCGTGGCGGCCCAGTCTCGTCCCTCTGTGCCCCCGGCGCCGGGCTTCGAGGCTACCGGCCGCGGTCACGTGCTCTTGGTCGAAGACGAGCTGGCCGTGCGCAGGATCGTCGCGCGAGCACTCGAACGTGCCGGCTTCGAAGTCATTTCGGCTGCGTCGGCAGACGAAGCCCTCGCCCGGGCTCCCGATTTGATTGGTCAGCTGGCTGCCATCGTGTCGGACATCGTGATGCCCAAGATGAACGGGCTCGAGCTCATCGAGCGATTGCGTCCGCTCTTGGGCCCGGTTCCGGTTCTGTTCATCTCGGGCTACTCGGCCGAGGCGCTCGATGCTCGCGGCCTGTCGCAGAAGGACATCGAGCTCTTGCCGAAGCCCTTCACCCCGCGCGATCTCTCAGCGCGGCTCGATCGCTTGCTCGCACGCGGCACCACCAATTGATGCCCGCGCACCGGCCGAGCGGGTTCCGCTCGGCTTCGCACGCCGATCGTCACTCCACGATGTCGTCGATGATTTCGCGATCGCAGCCGAAGCTCACGTGAATGCGCTCGTTGGCGTCGATGCGCACTTCGTCACAGGTTGCGTCGCAGAGCACAATCGTCTGGTCGACCGTGTTGTACTTCCAGCCATCCGTGCAACCGTCGATGCCGTCGGGGATGATGAGGCTGTTCGTGCCGTTGCTCCACTCGACGATGACCTGCGTCTTGGTCGGATCGATGTCACGGCCGTCGGGCGCGTCCGGCACTACGAAGGTGCAGTCATCCACCACTTGCTGGCTGATGGCCGCTAGTCCTGCCGTCAGCTCCGCGGCGAAGTCCGTGGACTCCGTCATGTCGAAGTGGCAGTAGTCGGGCCCTTCCACCGTGCAGCCCGGTGTGTCCGTGCCGCCGGCAATGGCCGCCTGACTGAGCCAGGGGCGCTTGTCGGTGCCGGATTCCACAGACTTCTCGCTGCCAGGAGCGCCGATCAAGAAGGTGCGAATCCCGTGATTATCGCGTGCGGCTTGCACGGCTTGCACGATGGGGTCGGTCACGCCGTCTTCGCTTCCGGCTCCGTCCCAGAGCTCGCCGGTGACGGCAGGCTCCGTCGGCCACGTGCAGCCGAGGTCGATGGTGGGCGCGCCGTCGGTGATGAGCAGCAGGAATTTGCTCGCGGCGGGATAGGGGACGAGGTGATGATCCAGGGCGTAGGTGTAGGCGTCGTGCGTGGGCGTGTAGCTCTCGACGGACACCGCATCGAGCGAGCTCTCGAAGGCGACGCGCTGCTCGGAGCCGGCGTCGCCGAGGGGAGCGAGAGGTACCGCAGCGTCGACGGTGATGCAGTCGCTGATCGGTCCCGGATTGGCCTTCGAGCTCGAGGTGACGTTTTTGTTGGGGTAGTAGAGCACTCCCACCGAGACTGCGGGCGGCAAGCCTGCCACCGCGGCCTCCAACGCTGCGCGGGTGATCTCCCACTTGGTCGTGCTGTCGTCGCCGGGAGGCGCTTGGTCCATCGAGCCGCTCGTATCGACGACCAGCTGGAGCGTAGCAGGCACCGTCTCGCCTTCGCCGGACCAACCCGTGCACTCCGCGTCCAGAATCTGGCCGATCTGCTCGTCGGTCAGCTCGGTACGGCCGCCATCCTGGTCGAAGCTGCCGCCTCCGGCGAAACCTTCGCCACCGCTGCCGATGCCAGCCCCGAGGTCGGAGTTGTTCATGCCGCCGCTGCCGCCTCCCGCTCCATCGTCGCCGCCGCACTGGATGACGCTGACCGCGAGGAGGACTGCACTCGGAAGCGCAGCCCAGCGCACGACGCCGCCCCGGCGCCCCGGCGCGTTCGCGCGGGCAGGCGAGCCTTCGAGTTTGGTTTTGGGCGTGGAAGCGGGAAGCAAGGTGGGGAGATTCATGGTGGGACCGGCGGGCGCAGCCTAGTCCTGCCCCAATGGCCTCGAGAGGCCAATGGCTCCGGCTCAAAAAAGTGCTTGTGGCCAAGAAGTAAACGGTGTTAACGATGGGTCGTGGCACCGTACGAGCCCACGAGGGATACCCGGCAGCAGCTCCTGGAGAAGGCGCGGGACATTCTGATCAGCGAAGGCCTGGAAGGGCTCTCGATGCGCAAGGTCGCCAGCGCTTGTGACCTATCGGCTCCCGCGATCTATCGGCACTTCGCGGACAAGGACGACCTACTGTCGGCGGCGGTGGCGGAGGGAGCGCGGCTCTTTTCACATTTTCTACTGGGCGCGCTGACGGAGAACGCGCCTCTGGCTCGCCTGAGAATGCTGGGCCAGCGCTATTTCGACTTCGCGCTCGAGCATCCGAAGGACTACGAGCTGCTCTTCGTGGTCAACTGCCGTGCGCTCGGGCTCGAGCGACTCGACGAGCGCGCGCAGGCCGAGACGGGGGCGTCGTTTCGCATTCTCGTGGATCGGGTCTTGGAATGTCAGGCCGCGGGCGAGCTCGTGTCCGGCCCGGCCGAGGCGATGGCGGTCCACATTTGGGCGGCCGTTCACGGCTTCGCGAGCTTGGCGCTGAGCGGCCATTTGGGCGCCCCGCCCGAGCAACTGCGGGAACTGTTCGTTCTGCATCAGGACTGGCTCCTGTCCGGCCTCGTGCGGCCTCAGGCCTGATTTTCCGCTGTCGCCTGTTTTTTCTCCGAAGAGTTAACGGTGTTTACAACGGGGTCCATGCCCCGACGAGAGGGAACCCATGAGTTACGTACCGGGACGTCACACCATCGAGAATGACCAAGACATCGTCGTGTTCCTGATTGGAGCTCGCATCAACAAGTGGTGGCTCTTGCCGCTCAGCCTGCCGATCCTCGCCACCATGCCGCGCATGGTGCGGGAACTGGCTCGAGATCCGAGCTCGGGCTTCTTGGGCATGCAGAACTTCGGCATGGGCGGGATGGCTCAATACTGGCGCAGCCTGGAAGACCTGCACCGCTACGCAAACGACCGAGAGCGCACGCACAAGCCGACCTGGGTGGGCTACTTGAAGAAGATCTTGGGCAATGGGGCGGCGGGGATCTGGCACGAAACGTACTTCGTGCGCGCCGGCTCCTATGAGGTCGTCTACACCAACATGCCGCTCTACGGACAGGGAACCTTCAAGCCACTCGTGCCGGCGACCGGCGAGCGTGCGACCGCCCTCGGACGCATGAACCGCGCCGAGCTGCCCGCGTGATTCGCTGCTACCAGGGCAAAATCTCGCCGTTTTGATGCCAGAACGTTCCGGTCGTCTCCAGAGTGAGCGCGTCGATGCGGGCGAGCAGTCCCTGGGCGGCATCGTCGGGACCGATCTGACCTCGCCCACCGATCATGTCGGTGCTGACCATCCCCGGGTGTAGCACGGCGACTGCGACGCCGCGCTGAGCCAGATCGCGCGCTACGGAAACGGCCATGATGTTCATGGCGGCCTTGCTCATGCGGTAGCCGTAGTGCCCGCCCGACGTATTGTCGCCCACCGAGCCCATACGACTCGTGATGTACGCAATCTTCGAGCCTGGGCCGACTCGTTCGAGGAGGGCATGGGTGATGCGGAGTGCCCCGAGTGCGTTGACCTCGAACTGTTTGATGATGTCGTCCCACTTGGGGGCCGCGAGCTCGTCGCCCCAAACCAGGATGCCCGCGTTGTTGATCAAGAGGTCGACCTTGCGACCATCGACGGCTCGAGCCAGCCGCGTGGCGCCGCCTTCACTGGCTACGTCCACGCCGGCCACGATCTCGGCTCCCGTCGCTTCCAGCTCGCTGGTCTTGGTCCGACAGGCCGCGATGACCTCCCACTTGCGCGCGCGCAGCGCCTTGACGAGTGAAAGCCCAATGCCGCGGCTCGAGCCCGTCACGACTGCAGTGGTCATGGCGGCAGTCTGCGTCGGGATCGCGGCCCCGGCAACTACTGCTTCGTAGCTGGGGCCGGTGCTGGCGCCGACGTGCCCTGCGCCGCGCCTTCGGGACACGCACCGGGACGATGGCCGATCACCTTGGCATCGGCGCAGGCCGTGCAATCACTGGCGTAAGTCTTGTGTTCGACACTCGGACAAGGCGCGCGGATGCAGCGGATGCCGGTGTCGACCTCGGCGCACACTGGACGGTAGATCTTGGTGCACATCTGCGAGCGCTTGTTCGGGCACTTCTGGTAGCCGTCCTTCGCCTTGCGAAAGCGGAGCACGAAGCGATCACTCGTACCCCGCTTTTCTCCGGCTTTCGTGGGCGATGCATTCCAGTCCCGCGGGTCTTCCGGGTGTGCCAAGAAGTCCCCCCGCTCCTCGAGGATGAACCCGGCAGCTTCGACCTCTTCGATCACCACGCTCTCTTCGATGCGGTGCAGCTTCTCGGCTTGGCTCGTGCCATCGCCGGCCCGAGCGCTGTGATCGACGATGCCAAAGACGCCGCCGGGAGCCAGCGCCTCGTAGATGGCGCGATTCATGCGCGCGCGGTCCGCCTTCAGCCACACGGTGTCGTGGTAGAACAGCACCATCATGACGGCGTCGAGGTCGCGGGCTGCTTCTGGCAACGGAGCGTCCATTTCGGCGTCCACCCGGACGACGTTCTTCATGATGGGCTTGGCGAGACGCTCGCTCCACGGTCCTTCTGCAAACCGGCTGAGAATGAGCTTGGTGTTCTGCCCGTAGACCTGACCTTCGGCCCCGACGACACGAACCAAGAGCTCGGTCGTGTAGCCGCCGCCCGCCGCCAGGTCGGCGACCTTCATTCCGGGCGCGATGCCGAAGAAGCGCAGCAGCTCGGCGGGCTTCCGACCGGCGTCGAGGGCGCGGTCCGCGTCGCTGCGGTCAGGCGCGTTCACGGCGGCCAGGATGGGATCTGCCGGCGCGGCGGGGGGGGCCGGCTCCTCTGCGGGCGGCGCGGATGCCGTGGGCGCGGGAGCGGCCGGAGCTGCTGGCGGAGCTGCCGGGGCGCTGCGTGCCTCGGGCGTGCAGGCGCCGGAGAGGGCGCTCAAGACGAGGAGTGCTGACAAACGAGAGAGCTCGGCGCGGACAGACATCACGACGGCTCATACCTGCGAAGAACGGTGAGCGCACGGGAGGGGTAGGTCGAAGGAGGAGAAAGCGGCCTTCCGTGCGGCCGGCCAAGGGACGCTCCGTCGCGGTCGAAGTGGCTGCGGCTCGGTGAAAGCCTTTCTAGAAGCTCGAAGCACGAAGGGTGTAGGCGCTGCGTGCGCGGTCGGCCACACTAATGGTGGAATGTTAATCGTGCAGGCCAACCGGGACCTTCCCGGCATCAGTTTCCTCCGACTGCTCGGCAAGCCCACCGACGACGAGCTCCAGGTCTACATGGCGGCGGAATCCGCGCGCTTCGAGCGTGAGCGAGACCAGCGCATCGTCATCGTGTTCGAGCTGCGGGAGGTGTGGACCTCGACACAGCGCAAGATGATGCGCGACTGGGAGCTCGAGCACGTTGGCAAGGCGACGCACAACGCTCTCGGCATGGCGATGGTCGTTCCGAACAGCGTGATCCGCGGCGCGTTCACGGCCTATTTTTGGATCGCACCCCCGAGCTATCCCACGAAAATGGTTGCCTCCTCGGTCGACGCGTACGACTGGGTGAGCGAGCGTTTGCAAGAAGCCGGGCTGCTCTCGCCCACGCGTGACGCCTTCGTGCGGGTGGCGACGGGGCGGTGGGCGGCGACGCAGGCGGTGCCGGGACAGGGCATGGTGCCGATTTCGGAAGCCGACGTGGCGGGCAAGCTGTCCGCCTGATCCCGATTCGCGCAGCCGGGGACGCGCGATGCCGAGGGCGTGTGAAGCACCCGGCCCGCGCCGCGCCGGCCCGCGCTCTGATCAGAGCTTCATGCAATTGGCGTAGTAGGTCACCGTGGCCGGCCAGTCGCTGAAGACGCCCCGGACGCCCACCTGCTTCGCCAGCACGTCCAGCACCTCGTAGGTGTCACCGTCGCGCTCGATCACCGGCCGAACGCTCTGATGGTAGAAGCCACCACCGGCGGCGAGCGGCCCGTCCCGCTCGATGGTCCAGGTGATGAGGTCGAGACCAGCCTGCTTGGCGGCCACGGCATAGGGCGATGGCACGATGTTCTGCGCGGCATCGAGCGTCAAAAGTACGTAGGTCGGCGGCGCAACGATATTCACGCCGGCGGCTTCGAGCTCGGCCATGCTGGGGCTCCAGGTCGACTCGTCCATGGGATCGAAATCGGCGCTCTCGTAGCGACCGTCCAGGTAGACGGCCTGCTTGCCGAACTTCGGATGGGCGTCGATGAAGTGGAGAATGTCATCCAAATCGAAGGACTGAGCGAAGACGCGCTTGGGGCTGATTTTGGCCGCTTCGTACTCTTCGATCATCTGCGACGCGTAGTCCTCTTGAGTGTAGTCGCCCTCGTAGGGCATGGCGACGCTGGGGCTCTTGAGCTCGGGGGTGAACTTGGCTCCCAGGCCATCGATGAGCGCGATGCTCTCGGCGTGCGTCAGCAGTGTGCCGCAAGTCGAGTAGAGGTCCGTGCGCCAGTTGGCGGTGCCGTTCATGTATTCCTCCACGGTGGTGGCTGCCGTGTTGGCGCCGTCCATCTTGCCGCAGAGTGTCTTGTACTCGTCGAGCGTGATGTCACTCGTGCAGCACATGGCCGAGGCCGGTGTGCCGGCTGCCGGATTGGCGGGGACGAAGGGCTGTGTGCATTTTTCGGCCAGAGGCGTGGCCAGGATATTGGTGGTCGTGTGAAGGTCACACTGCGAGTGTCGACACACGAGCTCGCGGTCGGCGGTGAACGTGACATCGCATTCGATGATGCCAGCGCCCATGCGCGCGGCTGCCACGTACGATTCCTTGGTGTGCTCGGGGAACTGCATCGCAGCGCCCCGATGGCCGATGGAGAAGTCGCTGGCCTTGGAGTCCTTCTCCGAGCAGGAATCGAGTTTGTTCTTGAGAGGACCTTCGTCCATGTCGTCGACCAAGTAGAACGGACGTGGTCCGAGCTGCACGTTCACCGGCTTTTTGCACTCGGTGGCCGACGTCGCAGGCTTGCCCGTGGCATCGAGGACCGGGTGCTGTTTCGAGTTTTGGAGTGACTCCTGCAGGTCATCGCCGCTGCCAGCGGTCCACGCGGGAGCCTCGGCGCAGCCGACGAACGAGCTCAAAGCGAGCATTGTGGTGAACCAGGGCGTGATGGATGCCTTCATCGTGGTGTCTCCGGAGAGCGAGCCCGCACGGGGCGTGGCGGTTCGTCGGCGCAACGGCGCGCAGACGGCCGAGACGGTCGACCTTTGCGACCTGTCCTCGACGGGTCGGCAAGCTAGGGGATGCCGCCATCGCCCGCGGGATCACTGTCGTGACAATCCCGCGTGGTTCGGCGCTGCATCGGCCGCGCGTTCGAGTCTGCCTTTTGCGCGAAATGCTCCTCCGCCGTCGCCGGAACTCGAACGAAGGACCAGGTGGCGCGCTTCACACGGCGCGCCAGGTCGTCACAGGCGGAGGCCAGCCATCACGCACTTTCCCCGCTGGGGTCACGTTCAACGACCCGCTGGGATCACGTTCAGAGGCAGCCGATCGGATTCGGTCCGACGGCGACGTCGTCGATGAAGACGTCGGGGGCGGGTCCGTTCGGCGCCATCGTGCCGAACCAGATGCGCTCGGCGGTAGCGGGGAAGCCGCTCGTGCTGTGCCAGCCGACGTTGTTCACCACCTCGGCGGCGAGCGTGCCATCGATCCAAATGCGCGCCGTCTCCGTCGTGCTGTCGTAGAACATTTCGGCGCAAAACCAGGTGTCGACCGGCACGTCCAAGCAGTCCGTGCAGACGGCTGGATCGGGCGCGAGCCCGTCACCCGAGGCCGTCGAGTTGAGCGTGACGATGCCGTCCTTGAAGCGCAGCCGAATCTCGTTCTCGTGCGAACCGTTCAACCCGATGCCGATCACGGCGGTGCCCGAACCCCCCGGGTCGCCCGTTTTCATGTGGGCTCGTGCGTAGAACGTGGCACCCGGCGCCGCATACTGAAAGGCCCAGGGCGCCGTGTCGTTGCCGGAAATGAGCACGGACTGCGACGGCGAGTGTGCGTCCGTGGCGCTGACCAGGACGTTCGACGCGAACTGCACGTCGTTGGCCCAGCCGAGCTCGATGGTTGCGTCCGGAGGCATGCCCGCAGCCACGCCCTCGAAATCATCACAAACGGGCAAGCTGGAGCAGTCGCCACCGGTCTGTCCGCCGGAGCCAGCGCCTCCGGAGCCGACTGCGCCGCCACTTCCCGCATCGCCGCCGCTCCCCACCGTGCCTCCGGTGGCAGCGATGCCCCCACTCCCCACGACTCCGCCCGAGCCGACCGCGCCACCGCTCGCCGGTGCGCCCCCGCTCCCCGGGAGCGCGCCACCGCTGCTCGTGCTTCCGCCCGTTGCGGCAGCTCCGCCGCTCGCCGCCGGGGGAGCGGTCGAAGAACAGCCCAAGAGGCCCGACGCAGCGAGCTCCGTCACCACCAGGGTGACCAAGCCGAGCGGGACGATGCTGCGGGGCGTGCGGGACGAGGTGGCGGGCAAACGACGACGGGAGAAGATCATGGATGGTGGCTCGAGAAGAAAGGGGAAAGCTCGGTCGGGTTCGGTGCTGTCGCAGAAGTCAGGGACAGATGGCGGTCACGGTTTTGCAGTCGGTTCGATCGGGCAAGGTGATGGCGCCGCGCACGCAGCGCGTGTTCTGCGGCCCCACTTGGCCGAAATCGTAGAACTGCCCGCTCGACTGGCCGGCGCCGCACACCTTGGGCAAGTCGCCAGCGACCGTGCCGGTTTCGGTGGTGGTCCAGATGCCATCGCCCATCACTTCGAACACGTCTTGGACGGGCGGGAAGGTGCCATCACACTTGAAGATGGAGACGACTTCTCCCGCCGTTGGGATGCGCCAGTCGTCGTAGCCGCCCAAGCTGAGCGCGTCGCAGTACGCGACCGCCTCTGCGTAGGGGTCGCCGGACGTATTCGCCTTCATCCAGGTGAGGCAGGTCGCTTCGTCCAAGACGACGTCGCCTTGTTCGACGAGGGTGCCGGACGGGTTGGGCGTACAATCGTCGTCGCCACCGCTGCCGCCGCTGCTCGCCCCACCACTGCCGTCTCCGCCGCCGCTCGCTGCGCCGCCGCTCGCCGCGCCGCCACTCGCGGCACCGCCTGCCGCCGCCTCGCCGCCACTGCCCGCGTCTGCTCCGCCGCTGCTTGTGGCGCCGCCGCTCGCTGCGCCGCCGCTCCCGACGTTCGCGCCTCCGGACCCCGGCGTTCCGCCGCTGTTCGCGCTCCCGCCCGTGCCCTCGGACGTGCCACCGCTGCCGGCGGGGAGCGTGGTGCCGCTCGAGCAAGCCCCGAGGACGAGCCCCCACGCAAGGACAGCGGAAAGTGACGTCGGCAAGAGAACGGACCTGAAGGAAAGCAAGGAGCGCGCGCGCATGGACTCGCCAATTTAGCCAATTGGGGCCGACTTTCCAGCCGGACGCTGGCGCGGGCCAGCTTCCCGAGCGGTCCGCCGCGTGAGCCCTTCGTCGTCGACTCGCCAGCCGCGCGATCCTGGCGTTACTCTGCGGGTGCGCATGGTTCCCGAGGTCCAATCGCTCGTGGTTGCTCAGACGTGGGACGGATCACCCGCTTCGTCCTCGGACTGGGTCAAAGTCGAGCTCGCGCTGACGTCGACGGCGCTCATCGTGGAGGTCGACGCTCCTTTCCATGGTGACCCCGTGCCCGCGAGCCCCGCGGGTCCCACGCCGGGCCTTTGGAACTACGAGGTGGTGGAGCTGTTCCTTTTGGGTGACGAGGAGCAGTACCTCGAGGTCGAGCTCGGGCCGCACGGTCACTACTTGGTGCTCGAGCTCAGCGGACGGCGGCGCGTCGTGCGCGAGCACACCGAGCTCGATTACCGCGCCGAGCTCCGAGGCGAGCGCTTCGTCGGTCGCGCGGAGGTCCCGCTCCATTGGCTTCCTCTCGGTGTGGCCCGCATCAACGCCTACGCAATCCACGGCGCATCGGACGCGCGCCAGTACTTGGCCTGGCGGGGCGCACCCGGGCACAAGCCGGATTTTCACCGGCTCGAGACGTTCGGCACCCTCGGTTTGCCGGGATTGTCGGCGGAAGTCCGCGTGCCGAGTGCACGTGCTGCGCGCGCGCGAGTCCGCGGCCGCGCGTGAGCAAGCCGTGAGGCCGGTGCGCCTCCCGCCAGCAGGAAGGCCGGTGCGCGGTTTTCGCACCTCGGCTGGGCGGCGGTGCGCGCGGGCACGGTGGTTGTTGGGCAGGGTGCTTTTCGGCACGCTGGTGCGTGCTGCTCCGCGCGTGGAAGGGCGGGGCAGCGGTGCGAAGCACCCCCTCGCGGTGAGGGGTCTTCGCACCTCGGCTGGGCCCCGGCGCGCGCGGGGCACGGTGGTGGTTTGGCAGGGTGCTTTTTTCAGCACCCTGCTATGTTCGCGCCCGCGCCGCGTGGCCGCAGCGCTCACCAAAGGTACACGCATGCTTTCGTCATCCAGGTTTTCGGTTCTCCTGCTCGGCCTCGGTTTCACCACCCCTGCGCTGGCCCAGACGACGCCTCCGCCTGTCGCGCAACCCGCCGCAGCGCCAGCTCCAGCCGCAGCGCCGGCTCCAGCCGCAGCGCCTGCTCCTGCAGCAGCTCCAGCCGCAGCGCCTGCTCCTGCAGCAGCGCCAGCTCCAGCCGCAGCGCCAGCTCCAGCCGCAGCGCCAGCTCCAGCCGCAGCGCCAGCTCCAGCCGCTGCTCCTCCCCCCGTCGCAGAACCGGCGCCTGCGGCCGCGCCCGCAGAAGCACCTCCGCCGGTGGCCGAGCCGGCGCCCCCTGCCAGCGAGCCGACTGCCGACGAGGCGATCGAAGCTGCGACGCCGGTGGGCCCGCAGAAGCAAGTATCTCTTTACCTGGGCAGCCCAATTTGGCTGTCCAACGCGCCCTTGGATCCGGGCTTCGAGTTCGAGTTCCGCAGCGGCATGAAGTTCAAGATGTGGGTGCCCGAGATGGGTCTCGGCGCTCGCTGGAACTGGATCAACGTCGATCGCCTCGAGGACGCTCAGCCCGACCTCGTGGCACCGGAGCGCTTCCAGGGCGAGAACTTGAGTTCGTTCTGGTTCAGTTTGGGCCTGCGCGTGGAGCCTCCCGTCAAGGGGAAGATCCAGCCGTACGGCTCAGTCGCGTTCGACTTCCTCCTCTGGGGGCTGAGCACCGATACGAGCGACGTTTGCGGCATTTGGACCTGCACGACCGTGCGCAACTACGAGTTCGCTCCTGGCTTCTCGGGCCGGGCCGGCATCCGCTTCGCGCCCAAGCCGTTCATCGGTCTCGATCTCGGCGCGAAGCTCGGCATGAGCTTCCCCGGCTGGGCATTCCAGGACACGCATTCGTGGATTGAGCCGTACGCAGGCCTGACGCTGATCACCGGCGCCAAGCCGCGCTCCCGTTGACGGCACCCCAGGGAACCTGCCTGGCGCGGGCCTGCGCGGATCGGTCGCTCGCTCGTGGCACGCTGCGTGCATTGGTCTCGTGCATGGGTGCTTCCACCTCACATTCGTCGCACCGTGTGGACAGTGATTCCGGACGAGAGGGCTCGCCCGTCGCGGGTCGTCCAGCCTTTGGCACAAGTCGGCACAGGCCGGAGCGACGGTTGTCGCGGGCGGCCTGGGGACTCGCCGTGCTGCTTCTTCTGCGTCCTGACCCAGCAGAAGGGTGCTCGGGCACCTACGCGATGCACGTACCCGGCGTGCACCTGGAGGTCCCCGCCAACGGCGGCCCCATGATTATGTATCTGTGTCGGCGCGGCCACCCCGACTGCAGCTGGAACGAGCCGCTCAGGGTACTTCTGGATGACGAGGAGGTGCCCGGGACGTTCGTGCATCACGACCAGGACTACACGTTCATCCCCGAGGAACCGCTGGTGGTGGGCGCCGTGTACACGGTGCCCAAGTTTGGCCAAGTGACCGCCGTGGAGCCCGTTCCGGTCGATCTCTCAGCCGTCGTTGCTGACGTCCGCTTGGTCCCCGATGGCATCCTATCTGGGAGCAACGAAGCCTGTTGCGAGGCGGCCGCGGACTCTTGTGGCGACTACACCTGCTGGAGCACGGACGAGCAAGTCCTGACCCACGTACTCAGGCTCGGCGTTCTCAACGACTTGGGCATCGAAGCTTCCAGGACCGAGGTCCGCTTTTCGTGGGTCACGAGCGATGGGGACAGTGGGCAAACCGACTGGGTGGCTGGCCGCGGGGTCTACCAGGAGCTCGAGAAGGCAGCCGAGCGCTACTGCGTCATCCCGGAGCTGCGCAGCTTGATCACGGGAGAGACCCTCACTTTGGACGAGACGTGCGTGGACCACGGTGACCATCCGGCGCCGGGCGACACAGAGCTCGTGCCGCCAGACGTCGAGACGGGCGACCTGGCCGAATGTCCGGTGCCGGTCGAAGGCCAGCTCGAGAAATGGTGCGAAGATACGCGGGCCCGCTGCGAAGATCACAGCGGCTACTGCGCGCGGCTCGACACGCACTGCGGCGGCGTGGGCGTCTGCTCCGTCAGCGCCCCGGGTCGCGTTCGTCCGACCGTGTGGCTGACTGTGCTGCTCCCCTTGGCCTGGGCTGCGCTGCGACGTCAGGGCACACCCCGGAACGCCGCTTCAACCGGATAGGTCTCGTCAGGCGGAGGGAGCGAAGTCATCCACGAGTGACCAGCTGCTGGTGCGTCGGCTGTCCAGCCGACGGTGCTGCCAAGCACTTCGCTACATGCCCTTGCGGAACAAGTGGCAGGAGGCGCAGTTCTTCGCGCCTGGTTGGTGATCCATTTGAGCCTTGTGACACGAGGTGCACGTCTCGCGATCGCGACGGGCGGTGGCGTCGTGGGGCGAATGGCAGGTCGTGCACGTGGCGTGGCCGCTCTCGGCGTGGAGTCCAGCTTGGCGTTGGTCCTTGTGGCAGGAGACGCAGGCTGGTGGCGCAGCGGGCCCGGCGGGGGCGCGACCAGGCGGCCCCGCGTGCGGACGGTGGCAGGTGGCGCAGCCCGTGCCGAGCGCATTGTGCGGATTCTTCGCATGCTCCGCGACGTGGCAGCTGGCGCACGCTTTGATGGGGGCACGCGGATTCTGCCTGTGGGGATCGTGGCAGGTGGTGCAGGCAGCGTGGCCCGCCGGCGCGCTCTTGTGTTCGACCTGATGGCACTCTGCGCAGGCAGCTTGCTGCGCACCCGCGTGAGGCTCGTGGCACGTGGTGCATGCCTGATGCTTCGCGGTCGCCTGCTGTTGATCCGCGTGGCAGCGCGCGCAGTCGGTGTTCCCCGCTTGCGGATGGTGCGGCAAGTTCTGGTGGCAGTTCGCGCATTCGGCGTGGCCAGGATTGCTGCTGGCGCGGGTGTGCTCGCTCTTGTGGCAATTGCCGCACAGCGTGGGTGCCGCGACGCTGCCAGCGAACGTGTGCGGCTGATGGCACGCGGTGCACGCGAGGTCTTTCTGGCCGTGGCCATGGTCCTTCGCCATCTCGGCGTGGCAGCTCGCGCAGGCCAAGGGCCGAGTGTCCCGAGGACGTTCGGGATGCGGCTCGTGGCACGTGATGCACGCACCGAACGCGCCCTTCTGCGACGGATGATCGGTGTGCGCGCCGGTGTGGCAGGTAGCGCACGATTTGCTCGCGCCTTCGCGGACGTCGTGCGGATTGTGGCAGCTCGTACAAGCCGAGTGAGCGCCGATGCGACCGCCCCCGAGTGCTTCATGCGTGCCGTGGCAACCCTCGCACGAGGTGGACGCCGCCTCCCGCAAATCGTGCGAACGATGGCAGCTGTTGCAGGCTTCGTGTCCGCCCGCGAAGGTGGCGGTGCTCGGAATGACGGGCGACTCGGACCCGTGGCACTTCATGCACGCCTGACCGACTCCCGCCGCCGTTTCATGCGGCGCGTGACAGTCCAGACATTGCTCGTGCACCGCGCGCGCATCGCTCGAACGGGCGCCGTGGTGGAGATCGACGTGCTGATGGCATTCGAGGCACGACTTCGGCTGCATGGCGGTGTCGCCATGCGGCTGGTGGCAGTCGAGGCAGGGTTGATCCGCATGCACGACGACGGCGGCGTGCGAGCCCTGTGCATCGTCGTGGCAATCCAGGCACTCGTCACGGGCGCGGAAGAACACATCCGGCGGCGTGGCTCCGAGCTCCAAGCCAGCGATGCCCAGCTCGGCTGCATCGGGGTCGAGTGAATCGGCTGCGACCTCGCCCTTGAAAACATGGCACCGAGTGCAGTCGCGCGTATTGCGCTCGGTCCCGTGGTGCAGGCGAACGTCGGCGTGGCAAGTGTTGCAGGTATCGTCGTCGGGAGCCTGGAAGGACTCCGGTGCGATACCGTGGCAGTCCTCACAGCGTACTCCTCCCTCGAGGTGAGCGACGTGGCCGGGGCTCGTGCGCGAGAGGCTCCAACCTGGCCCGATGGTCGCGGGCGCCGCACCTTCGGGCGTGCCGCTACACGCGAGGGCGGCAGCGATCAGCATGCACAGCACGACCGCGAGGCGTTCGAGTCCCCGATTGGTGCGCCCGCCTCGAGCGAGTGGTTCCATAGCCGCCCGCTCACAGGGCATCAGGCTGGAGTCCGTATGTCAAACGTTGTACCTTCCGATCCATGACGGCGCTGGCTGGCCTCACCGTGCTCGTTGCGGTCGTGGCTGCCGGCATTCTGATTGTCTACTGGGTGCGGCAGCCGCGGCTGGACCTGAAGTGGCGGCTCCTGCTCTTTGCCGCCATCGCGCTCCTGCCCACGGTGGCTGCCGGCACGTCCACGACCGAGGCCATGGGAGCCACGTCCACACGGGAGTTTTGTGGTTCCTGCCACGTCATGGGCGCGCACTACGCGGACGCGGTCGACCCGCTGTCGATGTCCCTGGCGGCTCGACACACCAGGAACGACGCCTTCGGCGAGCACAGCTGTTACAACTGCCACGCCGAGTACGGCATGTTCGGCTACCCGCTGACCAAGATGAACGGCCTGCGTCACGTGTGGCACTACTACTTCGGCGAGTACGGCTCGATGACGCTCGACGAGGCTCTCTCCGTCTTGCACACGGTCAAGCCGTACCCGAACGAGAACTGCCTCCACTGCCACAGTGGGCTCGGCAAGCTGTGGCTCGCCGTGCCCGATCACGCCGCCGTCGAAGCGGAGGTGCGCGCCGACAAGGTCAGTTGCGCCAGCGTCGGCTGCCACGGGGCGCCGCATCCGGCGACCGTCCGTGCGCGAGCAGCCCATGCAGCGCAAGCACCGCCGGCAGCCACGGCGCCGAAGGGGTCGCCGTGAAGCGACTCTGGAGCCTGCTTTTGGCCTCGAAGCTGAGCGTCGTCATCCGTTTGGCGTGTGTCTGCGCGGGGCTGTCGCTCCTCGTCATGGTGCTGCTGGTCACCGTCAAGATTCCGCTCTTCCTGGTGCTCGGCGTAGGGGTGGCTCACGGCCTCGGCATCCTCGGGGTCCTGCTGTTCGCGGTCGCAGTCATCAAAGAGGCGCTCCCCCCGTCCACGCCTGCACGTCGGGAGAGTGGTCTTCCCGAGCGACGGCCACCATCCTCCGCGCCCTGAGCCGTCAGTTCCTCGAGCAACGCCGTGGTCAGTCTACGACGTAGAAGGTGACCTTACCGTCGACGTGGAGCTCCGGCCGCACGAACTTGCGCTCGCTATCGATGTTCTGGTGACAATCCGAGCAAGCGTCGGCTTCCGGATGAGGAAGCGGCGGGGGTAGCCCGTGGCAGCCATCACAGCTGGCGATGGCTGGGTCCGTGTCGTTCCACACCGGCTCGACCACGGCGCCGCCCGAAGGTCGGTGGCCGACGAACGACCCGCCGTGGCAGAAGGTGTTTTTGCACTGGCCCGTCTCGGCGTCGAACGATGGCTCGGCCTCGAAAGCGCGCGCCACGGCTGGGAAATGAACTTCCGCCGGGTATTCGCTGTCGATGTGCCCCGGATCGTCCACGGCTCCTGGCACGGCGTGGCAATCCGCGCAGGCAATCGGTCGCGACCAGTCGTTGCCAGAGAGGTGCGCTTCATGAGCGCCCACACCCCGCGCCGAGCGCTCGACGTCGCCCGCCAGGCTGGTCGGGGGGGCTGCGGTGAAAGGCGCCGGCAAGACGCCGCCGTGACAGGTTCCGCATTCGTCCCGAGGACTGACGCCGTCGGGCTCGCGTCGGTCCAAGCAGCCTGCCAGGCTTGCCGCCGCAAGTGCCGTGAGCACCGCGGGAGCGAGCTCGAACCGCAGCGCGTTCTTCACGCCGGACCTCATGGTCCGCCCTCGTGGCAGTACGCGCACATGACGTCCGACGGAGTACGGCTGCTTTGCCAGCCGCTCGGATGCGGGTTGCCTCCGCTGCCCCCGACCTTGTGGCAATCGATGCAGTTCGTCTGCGGACCCTGATCGTGGCAGGAGGCGCAGCCCAGGATGTCGCGGCGGGCAGCGCGCCCGTGGTGCCGCTCGTCGTGCGAGTCCGGTCCCACCCAGCCGGGTGGATGCGGACTGACGGCACCGATGCGTCCGGCGCTGACGCCGCGGGCCAAGTGACAGCTGTCGCAGGTTTCGGTGCGATGGCAGCTCAGACAGCGCGCGGGCTCCGACTCGGCTTCCATGGCGTGGCGCGTCAAGAAGTCGGCCGGATGGACGAAGTCGGTGTCCACGCGCGTCGCCGTACGCCGCTCGATGGTCATGCCTTGGCTGACGTCGTGACAGTCATCGCAGCTCTCAGCCGTATGGCAGGCGGCGCACTGCACGGTGGTAGCCATGGCGAGTGGGCCGTGTCTGCGGTCCCAGCCGGGACCGTGTGCCAGGAATGTCTCCGGCACCAGCTGGCGCAAATCGGCAGCTCGATGGCAGGGCGTACAGGTGCCCTGATCCCACTCGGCCTGGTGCTGGTGACAGCTGAAACATTGGGCCATCGGCGGGAAGTGTGGGCCTTGTCCTTCACTCACGACGCCGGCGTGGCAATGGATGCACTGGCCACCGACCTCCGGCATGCCGAGGTGTCGCGCATGATCGAATTGGATGTCGGAGGCACGTTGCCTGTCCCGCGTGGGCGCCGCCGCCAGGACTTGCTTGATGTGCCGGTCGTTCCGATGACACTTTTCGCAGTTCTGATCGGTCGGATGTCCGAGCGCGGGCGACTTCACGATCTGGCCGTGGCAGCTGAGACAGGTGAAGCACTCCGGCTGGCCCGGCTCGCCGCATTCCATGCCCAAGTGCGCTGCGTGCGGGAAGCGCACGGCTGGCCGACGGCACGCGAAGAGCACGGCGACCGCCACGGCCAAAAAGAGCAGCAGAACGAGCGGAGATCGCCGGCTTGGGCGCTGGGTGCGAACGCGAACCTGGCTCACCGTTCCTCCCGGTCCCACTCGACGGTGATCTGCGCCAGGACTTGAGCGTCGAGCGCTGCATCTGGCGACTGGCTCACGGAGCCACCCACACGCGCGTTCCACGTCTGGGCGGCCGCGTAGCCCAAGTGCGCGGTGGCGAAGGTGGAGGAGTCGTGGTCGCGGATCGGCTCGTCGTAGAAATATTGGTAAACGTCGGCATACGCGGTGAAACGAGGCCCAAGGGGAAAGCGACCCGCGAGGCGAACCTGCGTGTAGCCGTTGTCCTCGAGCGCGACTCGGCTCGCCACGAGACGCAACAAGGTCTGCTGGTGCTCGCCCGTGAGCAGCTGGGCACTGGCGCGCAGCCTGGCACCGGGCGAGCCTTCGTCATAGACCTGCGCAGATCCGCCCAGAGCGACGGTGACCCCCCGTGGCAGATCGACCTCGACTTCACCGCCCGCTTCGGTGACTTCCGCAAAGCTGAAAACGGAGAAGATGGACGCCTGTGAGAGCAGCGCGGCAGGCAGCGTGTGGAGGAACTCTCCCCGCAGGCCCACTCCGATGTTTCGCCGTGCGCTCTTGGCGAGCCCCCAGTCGGCCTGCACGCGCACGTCCGACCAATCGCGCTGCACCACGCTGTAGATGGCGTCGGCCACCAGCCCAATCGGCGACCAGTTGCCGAGCCGCATGCTGATCCCGAGCGACTCATCGTTGAGGGCTTGGTTCTCCGCCTGGTGGTGGTAGCTCACGCCGACCATTCCGACGCGCTCGTCCGCAAAACCCAGGCTCGCCCCTCCCATCCAGTTTTCGTCCCGCGCCGGCACCACGATGCTCTCGGGCGCCGAGGACCACGCTTCGTACGCGTCGCCCAGGTGATGGTAGCCGTACCACTGGTCCCAGCGGGGCAGCACGGTGAGGCCGCCATAGGCGGAAGCAGTCAGGCCGAACGGCGTGCTTCCTCGCACGACTGCTCCGTCGAGTCGGCGATAGCGTGCAGCGCCGCCCGCGACCGGCTGGCGCCCCAGAGAGAGGGCCAGGTCACCGAAGCGCTGGGTGAGGAACGCGGAGGAGACATCCCAAGTCGCGATAGGTCGGTCGTCCGGAGTCCCGGCCCAAAGCTGACCGTACGCGGCGACCTGAACGTCCAGATCGTCCTGGCCGAACGAGTCCACTCCGACCGCGGTGACGGAGAGAGCTTCGTGGATGGGCGCCAGCGTATCGGTCGTGACGATCGCGCCACCGGGCCCGGGAAGCAGCGCCCGCTGAAACGCTCCCACGGTCGTGCGCGAACGCGTGACGAGATCGAACCGATCCGGGGTCGCATCCAGCGGGGCCGGAGCGGCCGCCGGCGCTGTGGCGCTCGGAGCCGAGCTCTCGTCCTGTGCGCTGACTCGGCGCGCGACGCCCAGTGCGGCCGACGCCGCCAAAACTGCGACTGCGGCGCTGCGGCCGCGCGACGATCCCAGTAGACGCATTTTCTGCACCGCGGGCTGCTGCGACACCGGAACGCCAGCGGACCGAGGAATCGTCGCCACGAGCTGCTCCGGGAGTTTCATGAGCTCATCGTTTCGAGTGCGGGTCGCGTTCATGAACGCATGACGGTTCGCGTGTCGAGTCTAGAGTCGAGCACATTCCGGAGTCGAGCACCGTGCGCAGACGAGCACACAGTCCCCCTTGACGGCTCCGGCCGCAAGCTGAGACCCTCCTCAGCGCTAGGACCGGCGGTCTCCCGCCGATGGAGGGTTTTGCGATGGGTTTCTCGCACCGTGCGGGCCGTGGTGTCCGTCTCATTCTGGGCAAGGTAGAGCGCACTTCTGCTGTGGCGTCGGGTCGTGGACGTCGGCGGCGGTCAGGGCCACTCGGCGCTCTCTTGGTCGTATCGATGCTGGCCTGCGGCGCGGCCGCAGCGTGCGGCGGTGACGACGAGACCGACGGGATGGGCGGCATGTCCGGATCGGCGACGGATAGTCCGGCCACTGGCGGCGCAGGAGTTGGCGGCGACGGCACCACGGGCGGCAGCGGCCCCGGCACGGGCGGCGGCGACGTCGTCGGGACGGGCGGCACCTTCTCAGGCATTGCGGGTGAGGGCTTGAAGCTGAGCGTCCTCAAGGTGGAGGTGTCGTCGCGCGGGGTCGCGACGGTCGAGTTTACCGTCACCGACAGCGAAGATCGGCCGCTCGATCGCGAGGGCAAGCTGACCTTCGGTGCCGTCGAGTCCAGCTTCATTCTCTCTTGGCTCGGCGAAAACGAGCAAGGCGAATCCACGCAGTACACCGCGTACACGCTACGGACGAAGGAAACCGAAGGTGAGTCGGTGCTGCAGTCCTCGACCGACACCGGTGGCGCGTACGAGACGCTGAGCGTGGGCCACTACCGCTACACCTTCGGGACCAATATCGAGATCACCGACGAGCGGAAGAGCCTGACTCACTCGTTGGGCGTCTACGCCACGCGCGAGCTCGGCGACGTCGAGTACGTTGCGACGGACGTCGAGAGCTGGGTTCCCGATGGTTCCGACGTGGAGACGGTACTCGACGTGGTGACCACCGACGCCTGCAACGAATGCCATACACGGCTGGAGTTCCACGGCGGCGCGCGACGCGGCGTCGAGATGTGCCAGCTCTGCCACACCGAGTCGAACTCCATCAATCCGGAGAGCGGTAACACCATCGACTTCCAGGTGATGGTTCACAAGATTCACATGGGCGATGCGTTGCCCAGCGTGATCGGGGGTGAGCCGTACTACTTCGTCGGCTATGGCGGCAGGACGCTCGATTATTCCGACGTTGCGTACCCCTGGAACATGGCGGACTGCGGCAAGTGCCATCAAGGGTCCCAAGGCGATCGCTGGTACACGCGGCCCGCGATGAAGCCGTGCACTTCCTGTCATGACCGCACGTACTTCGGCACTGGCGACCCGCCGGAGGGCTGGACGGCACATACGGCGGGTCCACGCGACGACTCCGAGTGCATCGTCTGCCACGCCTCCGATTCCCTCGAACCCGTGACCAAACGGCACACGACCACCATCACGGACGAAGACCGTCCAGTCGTTGCCGCCGAGATTCTGGGTGTGGACAACACGGCTGCCGGCCAGGCCCCACAGATCGAGTTCGAGGTCACCATCGACGGCACCCCGATGGACATCCTGACGGACCGGCCCAATCGCCTGCGTCTGCGCATCTGGGGCCCGACCTCCGACGTGAACCGCTCGTGGTCCGAGACGATTGAAGACTCGGCCTCCACCTCCGCCCCTGTGGCGGCCGTGGCGTGTGATAGCAACAACACACCGCCCTGCCTCGAGGCGCTGGGTGACGCCTTCGTCTACCACGCGGTCACTCCGATTCCCGCTGACGCGACGGGCTCGTACATTGCTGGTCTCGATGGGCGCTACGCCGACGAAGTGTATGGCAACATTGCCTTCGTCAATCCGACCTCGACTTTCGCCGTCACGGGCGAGGTAGCGGAGCGGCGTGCCATCGTCGACCGCGACACCTGCAACGGATGTCATGGCGATCTCGGCTTCCACGGCGGGAGCTACAACGATCCCCTTTACTGCTTGAACTGCCACAACACCACCGCAACGTTCGAGCTCGAGACGCCGCCGGACCCGGGCCAGACCGGGGTCGCGTCCAGCATGAACTTGAAGGACTTCCTGCACAGCGCCCACGCTGGCCTGCGCTACCCGTCACCGCTCAACGCCTGCGAACAGTGCCACCTGCCAGACACGTATTCGTTGCCCCTCGATCCTGGGCTCCTCTCCAGCAGCTATGCGACGGTCCTCTGCACTCCCGGGGTAGACACCTGCGAGGCAGGAATGGGCGGTGAGACCGGCGATTTCGAGGTCACCACCACGCTGCTGGCACCCGAGAGCGCCGCCTGCGTGAGTTGCCACAGCGATCCAGCGACGGTGGCTCACGCGCAAACCAACACCGCACCGGGCGGTGAGGCGTGCGGCACATGTCACGGGCCAGGCAAGACGTACGACGTGACGGTCGTGCACGCCTTGGCGCCGTGAGGCCGGTGGTGCGCCCGGGCGGTGCTCGCCCGGGCGGTGCTCGCTCGGGCGGTGCTCGCCCGGGCGGTGCTGGGCGCTACTCCACGGGCGGGGTGCCTCCGCCCGTCGTAGGCCGAGCTTCGTAGGCGTAGACGGGATAAAATTCGCCGAAGAACTCCGCCTGCTCGTCGCCAAGGCGCCCCGCTTCTTGGCGCTCGACCGCGAAGTGCACGTAGTGCGTGACGCCATCGCGTGGCTCACGCGCGACTTGGCCTCGCACACTCACGTGGTAGCCGGCGTAGACGCTGATGTCCGTCACGGGAATGCCGTCGGTTCGTACGGAAAGCAGCTGGAGCTCTTGAAGCTCCCCCGCCTGCGCCGGCCCCAAGCAGGGCGTCACCGAGCCAGCCGGCTCGACCAAGAGCAGGACGGCGACAGCGGTTCGCCAGCGATTCATGGCAGCTCCCGGAAGCGCCACCGCTCCTCGACCGAGCGCCCCTCGGGGCTCGTATAGATGCGCATGACGACGCCTGTCTCGCGGTTGACGGTGAGTACTGCAGAAGAGATGGCTTCACCGGGGCCAACGTACGCGCTGGCGTCGTACGCGGGGCGGGTGCGGTCCACGACCATCGCCACTGGGAGCGAGGGATCCATTGCTCCCCGCGGGAAGGTGGTGGTGAAGAGCGGCGCTCCGGTGGTCGTCGTCCGTTGGTGAGCCACGGCCGGTGAGAACATCCCCGTGGGGAGGAGCACGACCTCGTCGGGGAACTCCGGGCAGGGGGTGGTGATGGCGCAGCCCAAAAGGACCCCTAGGGTGGCTACCAGAGTGCCCACGACCCGCGGGCCGCGAACGCGCAGCGGCCTGCGTCCCGCTTGCTGCGGGCGGTCCAGTATCGGTTCAGGCGCTCGCTGGCCCACCCCTTGGCTCATCGCGCCGCCAATCCAGCAGGAAGTGTGCCAGGTGCGACCAAGCGACCTCGCGTCGATTCCAGCGGTAGTGCCGCGTGCACGGGCTTCGACGTGTCAGTGGATGCGCCACGGCCGCGACGCCCGCGTCAGGGCGCATCGAAAGGCCGATGGGCCGGCCGGCTTGCTCGCCGCCCTGCCGTCCCACTCCGCCAGCCTGTTCGGCTCTGCAAGCGGCGAAAGCGGCACTGCACGGCGTGCGTGCCCGGTCGCATGATGGACGGTGGAACGCGCTCTGAAGGCGACCTGCAGCCCCCAACACTTCCGAGGCGGCGTGCTGGCGCGGTGCCGAAAAAGCACCCTGCTAGGCTCATCGCCATGAACGAGTGGAACCCCGAGCGTTGGGCTCGGATTCGCTTGGCGGACAACACGCTGGTCGAATGGGCCATCGCCATCGGCGTTGCCCTCCTCGTGGCGAGCGCAACGCGCGTCCTCCAGGGGCTGGTGGTTGGTCGGCTCAGCAAGACGAGCGGTCGAACGCGAACGCGCATCGATGATGTCATCGTGAGCGTATTGCGCTCGACCAGGCTCCTCTCGCATTTGGCGCTTGGTGTCGCGGCGGCCAGGCACCTCATCGATCAGAGCAAAGGAACTGCCCGTTTCGTCGAGCTGTTCTTGACGCTCATCCTGGTCGTTCAGCTCGGCATTTGGGGCAACCGTACGGCGTCGGGTGTGATCTCGATCTGGGCCACCGGTCGCGATCAGGGTCAGCAGGCGACCATGGCTGCCGGGCTCAATTTCCTCGCGCGTCTGGTGATCTGGCTGCTCGTGATCCTGATTGCGCTGTCGAACCTCGGCATCGAGCTGTCAGCAGTGATCGCGGGCCTCGGAGTGGGTGGTGTCGCCGCTGCCCTGGCAGTGCAAAGCACGCTGGGCGATCTGTTCGCTGGCGTGTCGATGTACTTCGATCGACCGTTCGATATCGGAGATTTCGTCGTCATCGACAAATTGCGCGGCACCGTCACGAAGATCGGCATCAAGACGACCCGTCTTCAGTCGCTCGACGGTGAAGAACTCGTGCTACCCAATGGCGAAATTGCCAAAGCGCGCATCCAGAACTTCACGCGTATGAAGGAGCGGCGAGTGCTGTTCCGCTTCAACGTCGAGTACAGCTTGCCCGCAGCCAAGCTGGAGCGGGCTCGAGACATCGCGCGGGAGGCAGTGTTGCGGCGCGAGGGGGTACGCCTCGATCGCGTGCACTTCGTGGCGCTCGGCACGTCTGCGCTCGAGTTCGAGGTGGTCTACTTCGTGCTGTCCCCGGACTACAACCTGTACCTCGACCATCAGCAGGCCATCAACTTCGAGCTCTACCGCACGTTCGAGCAGGAAGGCATCGGCTTTGCGTTTCCCACCCAAACGCTACACGTGCACTCCAGGAGGGCGGTCGAAGAAGCGCTGGCCGCGCCAGGAGCTGCCGAAGTCCCCGCAACCTAGCGGGTCGGTTCGCCGGAGCGGCTCGGCTCAGCGGACGCAGCGCGCAAAGCCGGCCGTGAAATGGTTCCACGACCCCTCGGCGCCTTTGTTGGTGCCCGTGAAGCCGTCGTCGAAGTTCAAGGCCCAGGCTGCATCGGCGCCGGCATCCTCATCGAGCGCCCAGTACCAGTTATTGCTGCGCGCGCCGTACTTGGTGTCCGGAAACATGGTCTCGTCGATGGACGGAGCCACCTCTGCTTCGTCGACCAAAGTGCTGAGCTCGCGAATGCTCGGTAGGCGCCAGGTCTGGCCACCGAGCGCCAGCTCATCGCAGTAGGCGATCGCTCCGGCGTGATCGACGGCCTCCGAGTCGCCGGCCTCCCAGACGAGGCCGGTGTAGTTGTCGCGCACTTCGCCGGGGGCGACGGTCGTGTAGTGGTCGGGCGGTTGAACCGCTGGCTCGCTCGGGCCCTCTCCACTGCCTTCGCTCCGCACGCAACGGTAGCGTGCGTCGCTCTCCTTCGAGTACGCATTGCTGACGATGCCGTCGCTCATGTTGAACGCCCAGGCATAGTCGGTCCCCGCCCCTGCACCTGCTTGCTCGATGGTGAGGATCCAGTCGGAGGCGCTGCGGTGGAATCCTCCCGGCGCGCCCGGAAAGGCCTCACCAGCCCAGCCGGGTTTGCCATGGTCCAGCACCGACGTGATCTCGATGCGCGTAGGCAGCCGCCAGTCGAGCTCTCCAGCAAGCTCGAGCGCGTCGCAATAGGCGAGGGCGTCATCCCAAGTTCCGCTGTTGCTCGGCGGCTCCTTTTCCCACACGAGCCCGGTCACTTCGTCTTCGACCGTGCCATCACCGGTGTCGCTGTAGCTGGCTTCGTGAGGGAGTCCGGTGCCCGACCGGTTCGGCATGGGCCAGCACGCCCATTTGACGGTGCCACAAGCTGGCTCTGGCTCCGGACCGCCGCCGCCGGTGGACGCCTGCCCACCGCTCGCCGTTTCGCCACCTGTACTCGTCAGGCCGCCGCTCGCACTCGCGCCGCCTGTGCCTGTCGCACCGCCGCTCGCGCCGCCTGTGCCACCGCTCGCACTGAGACTGCCCCCACTCCCGCCCCCACCGCTCGCGCTGTCCGTGCTCGCTCCGGCGCCGCTTCCTCCAGCGCCGTCGGTGCTGCCCACGGGTTCGGAACACGCGAGAGCGGCCACGACGGTGCAGGCGAGACTGGCGAGGCGGCCGATAGGAAGCGTCATCGAACGAGTAGTGTCTTCGAGCTGGGACTCCGATCCGACAAAAGACGAACCCCGGCCGATTTATCGGGCGCGGCTCGCACCCAGGCGGGAATCGTTGCCTCCGGGCGCAGCGCGCGCCGTTTCAGTCGTGCAGCCGAGCCCACTCGCCGGAAAGCCAGTTGCCGGCTTCGTTCTCGATGGCGCCAGGGTAGTTGGCCCGAGCGTCGAAGAATCCGTCAGCGGGCGGACGCACGCCGAGGCCCTCGAGGGAGCGCTCTGGCACGAAGTCGGGGGAGGACCGATCGAAGCAGCGTCGTAGGTGGGGATCACGGTCCAGGTTGTTGCCGCCGCGTCGCGTCAGCAGGGCGCGCTCGTCGAGGCCCCCGTCATCGTCGGCGAGCTCCTTGTCCTCGGCCGAGAGGACTTCGTCTGGAGCCAGGTTGTTCCAGACGTTGCCGAAGAACGTGGTGTTCTGCACGTCCGCGGAGGTCCCGCCATCGCGGACATCGAGTCCGGCGCGAAAGCCCATGACGATGGAGTTGCGGAGTTCGAGCGCTGTGCCTCGGCGCAAGAGGAGGCCGTAGTGCTCGCCCGAGAGCTGGCGGTTCTTGCCGCACAGGGTCGCGTTGTACACCTGGGGACTGCTGGTCGGCCGAGCTCGACTCGCGGCCGGGTGGTTGTCCCCTTCGAGCCCGTTGCTGCCGGAACGCTCCTCCGCCGACGCTTGACCAATCAGAAACTGCAGGCGCCCGGTATAGCCAAAATCCCAATCGAAGGCGTCGTCGCCCGCCTCGAGGCAAGCGAGGTATTTGGCGTCCACGGTACCGCCGAAGAACTCGAAGCAGTCGTCGGCCGTGTGGCGGACCAGCACGTGATCAACGACCGTACCGCGGCCCACTGCGCCGAAGCTCAGACCATTGATTTCGTTGTTCGGAGCGATCTCGTCGCCGCTGTACTCGATGCGCACGTAGCGGAGCGTGCCGCTGTTGTCGTTGGGATCGGTTCCGCCGTACTCGCCGCCCTTGGTCAGACCTTCGATACGAGCACGAACCGGGCGACCTCTCGCATCATGGTGATTCGTGGGCGCACGTCCGAGGATGATCACGCCGCCCCAATCCCCCGCGCGTCGTTGTCCCGGTTCGGCAGAGCTGGTCAAAACGATGGGCCGATCCGCAGTTCCGCTCGCCTCGATGCGCCCGCCAGGCTGGATCACGAGCGTGCCCTTCGTATCGCGGTCGCCCTTGAGCAGAGTGCCGGGTGGGATGGTCAGCGTCGCGCCACTCTGCACGCTGGTGGTGTATTTGAGTAGGTAGTCCTTGCTGCAGTCGAGGCGCGCGTCCTCGGTGATGTCGCCGCTGAGCTCGACCAGCGGCTTTTCGCGCGCGCTGCAGCCGCCCTCCAGGACCGGCGTCACCAGCGGTCGAGTTTCGGCAGCGGCCAGGGCCCGTTCGCTGTGGCGGCGCTGGTTCACCTGCCGTCCGATGAACCAATAGTTGCTGCCGGCTACGAGCGCACCGACCGCGAGCACCGACGCGACGAGGGTCCGGGCTGGCACGCCATACACCGGCTTGCTTCGCGGTGGATGACTGCTCGGCCGAAGGGCGGCGACCACGGCTGTCGCACTTCGGCCGGAGCGCGCCTCGTCGCCTTGCAGTGTGTGCTGCGAGGTTGGCAGATCGTGCACGATGCCCTCGACGCCGAGGATAGGCATGGGGGTGGAAGCGGCACTCGGAAGTCGGGGGGCACCTGGATGCACGCTGGTGATCGGCTCCTGGATCAGGCGTTCGAGTTGGCGTGACACGACGCTTGCGACACGTGCGCGCTCGGCGGCGAAGCTTTCGGCTACGATCTCCCCGAGCCGCCTTGGCGTGAGGGCGTCCGGCAGGAGGGCGAGCTCGCGTTCCAAGCCGACCTGAAACTCGAAGGCAGTCTGCGGACGTACTGTCGGATCGGGGCAGAGCGCCGACATGCAGAGCCCGATGAGCTCTGGGGACAAACCGCGCGTGACGCGTCCGAGGTCCGGCACCTCGCCTTGGACCAAACGTCCGATGACGGCGATGTCCGTCAGTCCTTCCCAAAGGCGCCGCCCCGAGAGCAGTTCCCAAAGCACGACACCGAGCGAAAACAGGTCGGTCCTGCGATCGACCGGGTCGCCCCGCGCCTGCTCGGGCGCCATGTAGCTCACCTTGCCTTTCACCGTACCCACGGTGGTATCGCTGGATGAGTGCAGCGTCTTGGCGATGCCAAAGTCCACGAGCTTGATCTGGCCTTGGTACGTGACGAAGAGGTTCTGCGGGGTGGCATCGCGGTGCACCACCAAAAGGGGGCGCCCGTCGTAGTCGGCGAGCTCGTGCGCGTAGTGCAGGCCTTCGAGCGCGCCGATGACGACGCGCAGGGCGAACGCCACGCTCAGGTGACCACACGGTCCCAGGCGCGCCGCCACTTGGCTGAGCGGCTGCCCTTCCAAATACTCCATCGCAATGAACGAGCGTCCTTCGAGCTCTCCGACTTCGTAGGTTTGGACGATGTTCGGATGATTCAGACGCGCGGCGAGCCGAGCTTCCTCGCGGAACATGCGGAAGAAGTGATGGTCGAGGGCCAGATCGGGCTTCTGTACCTTCAGCACCATGAGCTTCTGGAAGCCGCCCGGCCCCTGGGCCGCCGCGAGATAGACTTCGCTCATGCCCCCTCTGCCGAGCTGGGCGATGACCCGAAAGCGGTGGGCAGCAGGCAAGCTCATGGGCGACCGAGCCTCTCAGCCTCCCGCGGCAAGGCGTCGACGTTCGCGTAACAGGAGCGTGCGAGCAGGCTGATGAAAGAAGCACCTGCCGCAGCGAGCCCGCAAAGCGTCATCACGTGCACGTCGCCGTACGGTCATTCGCGCGCGGCAATCTTCCCCAAGTCGTCAAAACGCTTGCCGAGCGGCAGTTCTATGCTGACGCCCCATGACGGAGATTGGAATGCTCAGGGGAGAGCGGCGTCGCGCGGCCGACGTCGTCGGGGTTCTGGGCGTGGTCGCTGTGCTGCTCGGTTGCCAAGCCAAGACGGAGCCCGTGGCAGAGCAGCCTCCGCCCGTACCCGCCGTGCATCCGCCCATCTTGGTGGACGGCTCTTCGACGGTGCACCCCATCAGCCAAGGGGTGCTCGCCTTGTACGCTTCGCGCTTGGTCACGGATGTCGACCTGAAGTTCTCCGGCACCGGTGGTGGCTTCAAGCTGTTTTGCCGTGGAAAGACGGACATCAACAGTGCGTCCCGTCCGATCTCACCCGCCGAAGCCGAGCTCTGCAAAAGTTCCGGAGTCGACTTCGTCGAACTACCGATCGCGTTCGACGGCGTCGTGGTCGTCGTGGCCCAGGACAATGACTTCGTGCGTGAGCTGAAGGTGTCGGAGCTCGAGCGGCTCTTCTCGCCCGAAGCACAAGGTACGTTGACCAGCTGGAAGCAGCTGCGCAAGACCTTCCCGGACCGTCCCATCGAGCTCTTCGCTCCGGGACTCGACTCCGGCACGTTCGACTTCTTCACGAGCGCGATCTTGGGGGAATCGGGCAAGAGCCGGGGCGACTACGAGTCGAGCGAAGACGACGAGGAACTGGCGAGCCTCGTCGCAAAGTCCAAAGATGCGCTCGGCTATTTCGGCTTGTCTCACTTCTTGAAGAATCAAGATCGTTTGCGGGCCGTAGCCATTGACGACGAAGCGCCCGACAGCGGCAGCGAGGCCGTGCTACCCAGCTTGGCCTCCGTGCAGGCCGGTACGTATCAACCCCTGGCGCGCCCGCTCTTCCTCTATGTCTCGACCAAGAGCGCACAGCGTCCGGAGGTGGCGGACTTCGTGAACTTCTACGTACGGAGCGCGCGCTTGGTGGCGCCGGACGTGGGCTCTGTCGGCTTGAGCCCCGACCTACTCGATCTGTCGGTTCGTCGCTTCCAGCAGCGCAAGACCGGACCCGTCTTCGCAGATCTGACCGACGTCATCGGACTTTCGCTCGCCGACCTGATGGCTGCCGAGACCGAAGCCGTGAGTGCCCAAGTCGGCGCGACGACGGCCGCGCACGACCCATGAATGGCGCGCGACGCCCGCGCGAGCTTCGGACGGACCTTCGACTGGGCCGCTCAGCTGCGACCACCGTCCACGAGACTGGTCTCGTCAGCGAGAACCGGCGGCACCGTGGTGGCTGCGCCTGGGCCTTCGAAGAGCCGCACTGCTGCGCTCACCGCGCTGCTCGTGCCGACGAAATACACCACGTCGCCGACCTCGAAGGGCACCGTGGGATCAGGCTGTTCGAGTAGCTCGTCCCCCCGACGAACGCCGACGACCAAGGCACCCGTCTTCGTGCGCAACTCGAGCTCCTTGGGCGATTGTCCGCGAGCCGCGCAGTCGTTCAGCACCAGGGCAGACTCGATCTTGAGGTGGTCGAGGTCGCGCACTTCCCCCAAGCGCAAGCGCGGGACCGTCTGCTTCCGATCGCTCTCCAGCGAACCGAGCCGCGCCTCGCGGATGCGCTCCTCGATGACGTTGCGTGGCACCTCGACGCTGCGCAGCATCCGATGCAGCATTTCGACGGCGCCTTCCACCTCCTCACTCACGACACGTTGAGCTCCGAGGCGAATCAACCGGTCGCGCTGGGCCAGATAGCGCGTGCGCACGAGAATGCGGATGCCGGGTGCGACGCGCCGCGCCGTATCGACGACACGCTCGGCGGCTTGCGCGTCGTTCATCAGGAGCACCAGCAGCCGTGCGCTCTCCAGATGCGCGTGGCGCAGAGCCTCTGCGCTCGTGGCGTCGCCGTAGTAGATGGGTAGGCCCAAGTCTTTGCCGCGGCGGACATTGTCGGCATTCAGTTCGAGAACCAGGTACGGAACGCCGCTTTGCGTGAGCGCCGTCGCGCACAAGGCCCCTGCGAGGCCGTAGCCCACGATGACGACATGCTCGTTCAGCTTGGTCGTGACCTCATCGGCCTCGTCGATGGCTCTCACGCCAATCAAGCGCTCGAGAGGTGCGAGCAGGCGCTCACCAGCGGTGATGTGCGGCGCCACACGTACGAGGAGGGGCGTCAAGAACATCGAGATGATGCCAGCGGCCAAGAGCGGCTGGACCTGGGCAGACTGGATGACCTCGTTTTGCTGCGCGAGCTGCGTGAGCACGAAGCCGAACTCTCCGAACTGGGCGAGTCCGACGCCCGCCAGCCAAGCGACGCGCGACGGGAAGCGCATGGCCATTGCAGCCAAGGTGGCGAGTAGACCCTTGACCAGCAAGAAGCCGCCAAGCAGGCCGAACACCAAGAGCGGCTGCTGGATGACGACTCGCACGTCGAAGAGCATGCCGAGCGAGACGAAGAAGACCGACACGAAGGCGTCACGCAGCGGCAAGATGTCGCCCATGGCACGGTGACCGTACTCGGTGTCCGCCACCACCATGCCGCCCAGGAACGCACCGAGCGCGAGTGACAGGCCTGCCAGCGATGTCAGCCAGGCCGTGCCGATGCAAAGGCCCAAGATGGCCAGCAGGAACACCTCGCGACTCTGGCTGGCGTCCACCCAGTCGAGCACCTTCGGCACCACGAACCGGGCAATGGCCACCGTGCCAACGACGACCAAGCTCGCCTTGCCGAGCGCTGCGGCCGTACTCCAGGCGATGCTATCGACTGCCGTCCCCTCGCCCAGTAGCGGAACGATCAGGACCATCGGCACGACGCAGAGATCTTGAAAGATCAGCGTGCCGACGATGATCCGGCCGTGAGGTGCGTCGAGCTCGCGTCGTTCCGACAGCGCGCGCAAGACGATGGCGGTGCTCGAGAGCGCAAAGACGAAGCCGTAGAAGATCGCTGCTCCGATCGGCTCCCCCAACCAGCGCGCGACGGTCGTGGCCACCGCAGCAGTGACGCCCACCTGTAAGATGCCGCCGAGCGCGACCTGCTTCAGAATGTCCTTGAGGCGCGCCAGCGAAAACTCGAGCCCGATCGAGAACAACAAGAGCACGACGCCGACCTCGGCGAGCTGCTCGATCGACTCGACGGAACTCGTCAAGTGTAAGCCATGTGGCCCGAGCATCGCGCCCGCCGCCAAGAGGCCTGCCACCGTGGGTAGGAGCAGACGTGAGAGCAACACCGTCACCGCAACGGCGAGCGCCGCTACGATGGCGAGCTCGTCCAAGTGCGGCACGGTCTCCATCGAGAAGGTCTGCGAGCCCAGCTGGCCCGTCGGCCGCAGCCTAGCAGGAGCGGAGCCGTTCTCTCAGAGCGTGCAGTCCGGAGCGTCCGTCACGAGATCTGCGCCCGTGTCGACGACCTCGAATGCGTCTCCCGGCACCTCCTTGAGGTCTCCGAGTGCATCATCGTCGAAGCGCGGATCCGGCGCGCCGCTCACGTACCAGTTGGACCCGTTGTCGGCGAGGATCATGCCGAAGCGCTTCATGGCCGTGCACACGACCTCGGCTTCGTTCGAGAAGCCGCTGCAGTCGTAGCTCTGCTTCATGCGGACTCGAAGACCCATCGGGGGCAGGTTCGAGCTCGTCTCGCTGGAGGCGTAGTGTCGCGCCGGGAACACGTAGGCGCGCTGCGTTTGGCTGACCGTGAAGCGCAAGGCATGCAAGATGGCGCCCGCAATCACGACCTCGTCATAGCGCACGAGGCCCGGAAAAACGGGCAATCCGGCGGCATCGGCCGAGGTGCATCCCTCGGGATGGTGCTCGTTCTCGCGAAGGTTCCAGCTCGTGCCGGAGTTGGCGTGCCAGCCGTCCGACTCGGGGAAGGCGTGGTAGAGCTCGTAGAGACGGCACGCGTCGGTGTCGATCGCGATGACATGGCGGTCTCCGTCGGAATCGGGGCCTCCTTCGATCGGTGCATCGAGCGGAATTGGGAACGGGCCCGGGTCGGACTCGTCGCCGTATGCCTCGTAGATGATGTCGATCGGAGCCTGGTCGTCGCCGACGAAGACGTACGGGATGCCGATCGGTGCTCCGTCCCAGACGGTCCCGAAGTCGGGGTGCACGTGATCGTCGCGTCCGATCGCGTCGATGTAGGTGTCCGACTGCGGGTGCACCGGAAGTGCGGAGACATCCTGGTTCCACGGATTGTCCGCTGGAAAGACCATGCAGCTCCCGGCAAGCGGTGGGGATCCCTCACCTCCGAGGCCCGCTCCGCCGCTCGACGTACCGCCCGTCGACGAATGCCCACCGGTCGCGCCGCCGCTCCCGGTCGTCCCTCCACTCGCGTCGGTGTCGCTCGTGCCGCCCGAACAAGCGGCAGTCAGCAGCCACGGCGCGAGAACGCCTGCTGCGACGAGGTACGGTGCGAGCAAACGGGATGCGAGCAAAGCCTTGCCCGCGAGAGTCCAAGTGCGCGTCATTCTGAAGCAGAATCTCCTGCCTTCGTAGCCAGCGCAACCGGTGCTAGAGGACGCCCGTGCCGCGCTCGGGGCAGACATGGGACCCGGAGAGACTCCACCCGCGTGGACCGCTCGAGCCGTTTGCGCACCTGCTGGCCGAGCTCAGTGAGTTCCCCGAGTTTCCGAGCCCTGCCGAGCTAGGAGCCTGGGTCGAGCGCGGGCGCGGGGAGAGAACGCCGGCACTCCATCGCCTGTGCTTCGTCGAGCCTCGTCCCAGGCCGCGCCGGGCCAAACGACGCCAAGTGGAGATTCAGGAGCTTTACGACGCGCGCATCAGCGAGCGAGGCGAGGTGCCCTGCCTCATCAAGAGCTACCACGACCTTTTCAACGCCATGATGTTCAAGGCCTTTCCGCGGAGCAAACGCGCGCTGCACGCGCGCCAGTACGCGGCGCTGCTCGGATGGGCGCGTGCGGGCGAGCGGGAGCTCCCGGGCCGCCGAACGAGGGAGCAGGACGCACTCACGCTGTTCGACGAAGGAGGCAGTGTGGTCGTGTGCCCTACCGAGCTCGAGGCCGATTTCGAGCAGGGAATGCGGCTGGTCCTGGGTCGGCCGGAATCGGCCGCACGGCTGGTGATCTTTGGCCATGCGCTGGTCGAGCACCTGAGCGAAGGGCAGCTCGAGCTGCGATCCAGCGCGCGGGTGCTGTTCGTCCCCGAGGTTCCAGAGGGGCACGACCTGCTCGAGCTCGTCGATCAGCACCTCACTCAGCTGCTCGGCGACCCGCAGCGCTTCAGTCAGCCGGACGCGGATGCCGTGGTCTTCTTGCAAGGGGACGGGGGCGTGAGCTTTCGTCGCTTCGAGCCGTCGATCCGCCTCGCACGGATCGTTCCGCCTCGCTTGGCCTTGGACTGACGACTCGAACGCGTCCGTCGCGCCAGCGCTCGGCGGTCGCGCTCTCATTTCGAGCTACCAAATCCCTCGGTCGTGATAGAAACGTCAGGCGACGAGAAGAACAGCGTTCACCGCAAGCAGGCGATTCCGGCTGCTTGCGGCGGGACGGCGCGGCGGGCGCACCAAACGGAATGTGCCTGAGCGCGAGGCTGGAGGGTTACCAATGGAACGACTTGCGACGGGGTCGTTCTAGCCAGGGCAAAGAATCACCGGCGAGCGGTTGGACCGCAGCGCAGCGAAGACTTCAGGTGCATCGCCCAAGGGCACTCTGACTCAATTGGTTCTAGATTTGTTGAAAGAGCTTGAGAGGAGTCGAGTCATGAACTTAACCAAGGTCACTTCTGCGCGCGCCGGGCTGGACCGCGCGCGACTCGGGCGGCAGGGTTCCGGGCGGCAGGGTTCCGGGCGGCAGGGTCCCTGGCCAGTGGGCGCGCGCGTCGGGCTACTGGCGCTCTTGATGGCGGCGTGGCCCGCGTGCTCCGAGTCGCCGGAGGACGGCGGGGACGGCCAGGACCAAGGGAGTACTGATTCCAGCTCGTCCGGGGGCAATAACTCGCTCAATCTCGATGGGTCGGGGAGTACGGGCTCAGGCAGTCCCGGCTCAGGCAGTACCGGTTCGAGCGATACCGACTCGGGCAGTACGGACTCGGGGACCGACTCGGCCGCTAGTGGTGCGGCGAGTGGCATGGGCGGCGATGGGTCCGTTTCGTTCGAGGAGTGCGTCGGGAATTCTGCCGAGCCCGAGGCGAACCCTGCCATCATTCAGATTTTGCTCGACACCAGCTTGTCGATGCAATGGTCCGCCAGTGGCAGCAACCTGACCAAGCTCGAAGATACGCGCGCGGCTCTGCAAGCGGTGCTCGACACGTTGCCGCCGACGAGCGCGATCGGGCTGTCGAACTACCCGAACGTCGTCTACGAAGAGGGCGGCACCTGTTACGATGGCAATGACGGCGTTTTGCTCGATTTGCTCGGCCCGTCGGACTCGGAGCATCGCGTGCAGCTGGCCGACGCCCTCGACGCCACGGTGCCGAATGGCGGAACCCCCACGCACATGGCCTACCTGCACGCGCTCGAGCTCGTGCAGGCGGCCAACTTACCGGGCCAGCGTTACGTCCTGATCATTACCGACGGCACGCCCACTTACGGCCTTGCCTGCTCGGGTACCGGGATGTCACCCGTGCCCACGCCGGCACTCGTGCTCGAAGCGGCCAAGGCCTACGAAGACGAGAATATTCGCACTTTCGTCGTCGGCTCACCGGGCAGCGAAGATGCGCTCGAGCCGCTCTCGCAGATGGCGAGCAACGGGGGCACGGCGCGCGACGGCTGCTCCGACACCGGACCCGTGTACTGCCACTTCGACATGACCGAGAGCGAGAATTTCCAGGAGGATCTCCGCGAGGCACTCGTGGCCATCGTTGGGCAGGCTCTCAGCTGTGAGTATGAAGTTCCCGATCCACCGAATGGGCAGCAGGTCGATCCGGATCTCGTCAATGTGCTCTTCACCGACGGCAACGGTGACCGTCACGAACTCGGCAAGAATGGCGACGGCGAAGGCTGCAGCGAAGGCTGGTACTATTCCGATGATGGTCGGCAAGTCGTGCTCTGTGACGACACCTGCGACCTCGTGCGCTCGGACGTGGGGGCCCGCCTCGACGTGGTCTTTGGCTGCGAAACCGTGACGGTGGTGAAATGAAACCTCGATTCATGCGGTCCCAGGCAAGCAGGGTCACCCTGCGGAAGGCGGGTGCGGCACTCGCGCTCGTGCTCGCAGGCGCCTATGGCTGCGGCTCCGATGGCCGACCGGATCCGTTCACCGACGGTCCTGATAGCGATAGCGACGGCGGCGATGGCCCCGATGACGGCAGCGGGGGCTTTCCGTTTCCGGGGGATGGCCCGAACGACGGCCCGAACAACGGCCCGGGCCAGATGGGCACGCCGCAGTATCAGGACAACTTCATCGAGCAGGGGCGACCCCCGGGTCCGCCGGAGCGAGGTTACACCGCCGTCGAGGGTGAGCTTGCTGGCGAGGGCGAAGGCGAGGCGTGCGCGCTCTGCGCAGACAGCAGTGATTGTGGAGGAGGCGCCTGCGTCATTCACATGGACACGGGAGAAACCTTCTGCGCGACCGCGTGTGACACGCTGCTCGACTGCTCCGATCCCGAGACCGAGGAGTGTGTGCCCGTCGAAGGCGCCGGCGACCAGTGCGTTCCACGCATCGGCACGTGCTACGAGTTCGACCCTTCGGCGGAGCCCATCAACCCCATCAACGAGCCTCCTCCGGACATCGGTGACGGAGACGGAGAGGGCGGGGCCGCGGGCTCAGGCGGTTAGGCCTGCGTTGGCTCGGGCGGCGTTGGCTCGGACGGCGTTGGCTCGGACGGCGTTGGCTCGGGCGGGCTAGCTGCCTCAAAGCCAACGCTTGAACTTGAACCACGCCAGCATCAAGACTGGCGTGAGCAGGCAGCTCACGAGCATGAGGGACGTGAGCACGGGCGAGCTCGTCCATTCTCCGATTCCGGGGAGGCGCGTGAAGTTCTGGCCAAAGAACCCGACGATGAACGACAGCGGAAGGAACACGGCGCTCAGCACCGTGAGATACTTCATGACCTCGTTCGTGCGGTTCGACACGGAGCTGAGGTACGCCTCGAGCGTGGCGCTCAGATGCTCGCGCTGCGCTTCGATGGCGTCAGTGAGGCGCACGATGTGATCGTGCACATCGCGGAAATAATAGGCGGTGCGCTCGCCAACACGAGCGTCGCCACGCCGCGCCAAGAGCACCATCATGTCGCGCTGGGGGCCCAGGATGCGACGCATTTGAATCAGGAGTGAGCGAAGCTGCAGGATTTGCTCGTACGCCTCACGCTTGGGGTGTTCGAGCACGGCGAGCTGCAGTGCCTCGATCTCGTCATTGACGCGCTCGATGAGCGGAATGGCTTCATCGACGAGTGCGTCGGCGAGCAGGTAGTAGAGAAAGTCGACGCCTTTCGCCAGCGGCGAACCGGGCGCATGAGCGCGCGCAAACACGCCCTCCACCGAGTCCAGGCGACCTTCGTGCACGGTGACCAAGTAGCGCTGACCGAGGAACGCGTGCAGCTCGACGACGTCCATGCGGATCTTCGAGGCGGCTTCGGTGGGCGTCGGCTCGCTCAAGCTCTGCAAGACCAGAAAGGTGTGGTCATCGAAGGCTTCGAGCTTGGGCCTTTGATCCAGGTGCGCACAATCCTCGAGCGCCAGTGGGTGGAAGCCGAAGCGGTCTCCCAAGAGTGCGAGGTCATCGGCGCTGGCAGCCTCGACGTCCAGCCAGAGGAGGGATCCTGCCTCGGGGGGGCGCGCGAGCTCCAAGCTGTCACCACGCGTCGCGCTGCCCGTGGCATCGCACATCACCCAGCGCATCATCGAGGCGCAGCATACCGCGAGTGGCCAAAAGCCGCAGGCGGCCGAGGGGGTGGCCCTCGGCAGCGTTCGGCACGCGGGACGTTCGGTGTATCCTGCCTGGCAGAACCCAATGGGAGCGAGGGACGACCATGCATGGCGCGTACGAGACGACCAACCGATACCTGACCGAAGCTTTCGACGTTTTGGGCCTGAGCGCCGCAGAGCGTGCCCTCTTGTGGACGCCGGCGCGCGAGCTCCGCGTGGAGCTGCCGATCGAAATGGACGACGGGTCGATCGGTAACTTCATTGGCTACCGGGTCCAGCACGACGATTCACGCGGACCGTTCAAGGGCGGGCTCCGCTATCACCCGGAGGTCGACCTCGACGAAGTGCGGTCGCTCGCCAGCTTGATGACCTGGAAGACAGCCGTCGTGAACGTGCCGTTCGGGGGCGCCAAAGGCGGCATTCAGGTTGATCCATCGACCCTCAGTCCGCGCGAGCTCGAGCGTTTGACCAGGCGCCTGACGCAGCGGCTCAGCATTGCGATTGGTCCGGAGCTCGACATCCCGGCGCCCGACGTGAACACGAACGCCAAGGTCATGAGCTGGATTTTCGACGAGTATTCGCGGCAGTTCGGCTTTTCTCCGGCGGTCGTCACCGGCAAGCCCATCGAGCTGCACGGATCGCTCGGGCGCGAAGCCGCCACCGGACGCGGTTGTCTGCTGGCGATTCGCGAGGTGCTGAAGAGCGCCGGCAAGGAGCTTGCGGGGCAGCGTTTCGCCATCCAAGGCTTCGGCAACGTGGGCAGCTGGCTTGCGCGCCTATTGTTCGAGCAGGCTGCCAAGGTCGTTGCGGTCAGTGACGTACGCGGCGGCATTGCCAATCCGGACGGCCTCAACATCACGCGCGTGCGTGAGTATGTGAACGAAACGGGGACGGTCGTCGGCGCACCCGGCTCCGAGCCAACCACCAACGATGAGCTGCTCGAGCTCGATTGTGACGTGCTGGTTCCCGCTGCGCTCGGGCACGTGCTCACGGAAAAGAATGCCGAGCGTGTGCGGGCCAAATACGTACTCGAGGCGGCCAACGGACCGACCAGCTACGAGGCCGACAAGATCCTGACCCGACGCGGGATTACCTGCATTCCGGATATCTACGCCAACGCGGGCGGGGTGGCCGTCAGCTACATGGAGTGGACGCAGAATACGCAGAAGACCCGCTGGACGGAGGAGCAAGTGAATCACGCGCTCGAACACCTGATGGTCGACGCCTATCATTCGATCAGCGCGCTGCAAGCCAAGCACGGCTGCTCGATGCGCACGGCGGCCTTCGCTTTGGGCGTCAGTCGCGTGAAGACAGCCACCGATCTGCGTGGACTGGGCTGAGCCTGGGAGGCCGACTTTGCAGGAACTTCTCGCCAATCCCCTCGTCGTCAACGTGGTGCGCGTGGCCGCCGCGCTTCTAGCTACGGTGGTGGCCTTCTGGCTCGCTGGCCGCGTACGCAAGCTGATCGACTGGACGTTCGATCGGCTCGAAGCCGGCTTGCAGAAGCGCGCGGAGGAGTCCGCGCTCGGTCGCTTGTCCGTCGCCGTCGGGCCCCTCTCCACCCTGCTCGATACGTTGGCAGCCATCCTGCGTTTCGTGGCTTGGGCCTGCCTGCTCTACGGGTGGTTGCTGCTGATCGCCTACCTTCTGGACCGCTCCCATCGCGTGGTGGAGTTGATCCAAGAGCCCGTGCACGAGGCGCTCACCTCGGCGGCACTCGCGGTCGTGCACTTTCTGCCCGACCTGGTGATCTTGCTCTTGATCCTGGCGCTCGGCCGGGTGCTCTACTCGGTTGTGGCCGCTGTCGCGCGAAGTATTGCGCTCGGCCGAGTCACGGCGTTCGGCCTCGATCCGAGCGTTGCCAATCCCACCCGGCGCCTGCTCACGTTCTTTCTGTGGGTGAGCATGATCGTGCTGGCTGCTCCCTATCTGCCGGGGGCCGGCTCCAAGGCATTTCAAGCCATCTCCGTCCTGCTCGGTCTGCTCGTGTCCTTGGGCTCGAGCAGCCTGGTCTCCAACCTGATCGGCGGCTTGTCGCTCACCTATTCGCGCGCGTTTCGCGTGGGCGATCGGGTGAAGGTTGGCGAGTATCTGGGTGACGTGGTGGCGCTCGGGGCGATCACCACGCGCCTGCGCACCATCAAGGACGAAGAAATCGTGCTGCCAAACGGTGTGGTGAGCAGCGCTTCGATCATCAACTTCAGCAAGTACGCGGTGACGACCGGCGTGCAGGCGCATGCCGAGGTCACCGTTGGCTACGACGTTGCCTACGACCGTGTGGAACGCGCGCTCTTGGCTGCCGCGGCTGACACCCCCGGCATCCTGGCGGAACCACCTCCGTACGTCCTCCAGCCCGAGCTGCACGACTACTACGTGCGCTACGAGATCTGTGCCTACACGAAGCGCCCGACCGAGCTTCATCTCATCGAGACGAACTTGCGCCGCAAGATGCAAGTGCACCTCTTCGCCGATGGTGTCGAGATCTGCTCGCCGGCGTTCCTCGCTCTGCGGGACGGCAATGCAGCCCAGCTGCCGGCCGCAGTTCGGGCGGCGCTGGGGAAGAGCTCGCGCGCAGAGCTCGCAGAAGAGTACCTCGAGAGTGCTCAGCGTGCTTTTGCAGTGAAGCTGGGGACACGCGCCGAGTAGAGAGCGGTCGGGTCAGCGCTCGCGTGACCCCCCGGAAAGCCTGCTGCGACGCCGCCTCGCCTTGCCAAAGCGTGCCTCCGGCCCTAGCAGACGGGCCGAATATGGAAGCGCTCCGAGCATTCTGGGACGTGATGACGCACCTGGACGTCCACCTGGCGGACTGGTCGACGACGATGGGGCCGTGGCTCTACGTTCTCTTGTTCGTGGTCGTGTTCTGCGAAACGGGCCTGGTAGTAACACCCTTTCTACCGGGCGATTCATTGCTCTTCGCGGTAGGTGGCATCTGCGCCCTGCCGAATCAGCCGCTCGACGTGTTCCTGATTACGCCGCTCTTGTTCGTGGCGGCCGTGCTCGGCGACGCCGTCAACTATGCGATGGGCCATTGGGCGGGCCCGGCGGTCTTCAGTCGGGAGAAGTCGCTGCTCTTGAACAAGGCGCACTTGCTGCGCGCGCAAGCCTTTTACGAACGGTACGGCGGCAAGACGATCATCATCGCGCGCTTCGTTCCCATCGTTCGCACGTTTGCACCGTTCGTCGCGGGCATCGGCAAGATGAACTATGGTCGCTTCCTCAGCTTCAACGTGATCGGCGCTCTGGCCTGGGTACTCTTGTTCATCCCGGTCGGCTACGCGTTCGCCAATCAGCCGGTGGTGAAGAAGAACTTTCACCTCGTGATCTTGGGCATCATCGCGCTGAGCGTCTTGCCAGCTGCAGTGGAAATCCTGCGCGAGCTCTTGCGCAAGAACCGAGCGCCGGCCGCATGAAGCGGCGCTGGGCCGCCCCGGATTCTTGACGGCCTCTAGCCGAGGCGGTATCGCCGCGAACAGCATTGACCCGCGCTGAGCGCGGCGGTGAGCATTCAGAGCTTCTTTGTCTCGGCTGTGACTTCCGCCAGCAACCCCGATGGGCCACGTGGCCGCCAGCTTCTCAAGCTGAGTCTGACGGCTCTCGGTGTCGTCTATGGCGACATCGGAACTAGCCCGCTCTATGCGATGCGCGAGTGCTTCCGCCCGGATCATGGCGTGGCGGTCAGCTCGGCCAATGTGCTGGGCGTGCTCTCGCTCATGTTCTGGGCGCTCGTCATCATCATTGCCCTGAAGTACCAGTCCTATGTGCTTCGGGCCGACAACCGAGGCGAGGGCGGTGTTCTGTCACTCATGGTGCTGGCCATGAGCTCCGCACCCAAGCGGGCCGCGCCGATCGTCATGCTCGGCTTGATCGGCGCCGTGCTGCTCTACGGCGACGGCATGATCACGCCGGCCATTTCGGTGCTGAGCGCCGTCGAAGGCATCGAGATTGCGACTCCTGCGCTCTCGCACTACGTGGTCCCCATCACCATCATCATTCTGGTGGGCTTGTTTTGGATCCAGGATCGCGGCACCGCAGTCGTCGGTACGCTGTTTGGCCCCGTCACCCTGATTTGGTTCGTGACGCTGGGCGTGCTCGGCGCCTATCGCCTCTCGGACGACCTGAGTGTGCTTGCGGCCGTCAATCCGGTCCACGCTTGGTCGTTCATGATCAGGGAAGGCTGGGACGCATTCCTTGCGCTGGGCGCGGTCTTTCTGGTGGTCACGGGCGGCGAGGCGCTGTACGCGGACATGGGGCACTTCGGTCGTCGTCCCATCCGTCTCACTTGGTACTGGGTCGTGATGCCTGGACTCCTGCTCAACTACTTCGGGCAGGGAGCGCTGCTGCTCTCCAATCCGAGCGCGGCGGAGAGCCCGTTCTACCTGATGGCGCCCAGCTGGGCCCTCTATCCGCTGATCGTGCTGTCGACTTCGGCGACCATCATTGCCTCCCAAGCGCTCATCTCCGGATCGTTCTCGGTCACGCGCCAGGCGATGATGCTTGGGTTCTGGCCACGGGTGAAAGTCCAGCACACGTCGGCCGACGAGATCGGCCAGATTTACGTGCCGAGTATCAACTGGGCGCTGATGTTCTGCACCATCGCTCTCGTTCTCGGATTTCGGACGTCATCGGCGATGGCCGCGGCGTACGGCATCGCCGTAACCACGACGATGCTAATCACCACCCTCTTGGCCTACGTGGTGGCAGTCGACCGCTGGAAATGGCCCAAGGCCTGGGCCGTGCTCCTGACCTTGGTCCTGCTCGCGGTGGATACCGCCTTCTTCGGCGCCAACGTCGTCAAAATTCCCCACGGTGGCTGGTTCCCCCTGCTGGTGGCCGCTGCCATGTTCACGCTGATGACGACCTGGCGTACCGGTCGCGTGCGCTTGGGCGAACGCATCATGAGTCAGCAGGTGCCCATCGAGGACTTCCTCGAGCTCTTGCGGGTCGAGCGCATCGTCCGCGTGCCAGGGACGGCCGTGTACATGGTGAGCAACCTACAAGGCACACCATCGCCGCTGATGCAGAACGCCTTCCATCACCGCGCCGTTCACGAGAACGTGGTCCTGCTCACGGTGCTGATCGAAGACGTGCCGCGCGTGCACGAGCGCGACCGCGTCACCGTGCAGGAGCTGCCGGAGGGCTTCGTGCGGGTCATCGCTCACTACGGCTTCATGGAGAGCCCGAACGTCCCAGCCTTGCTCGAGCGCGAGGACACGCCCACTCCGCCGCTACAGTACACGACGTTCTTCCTGGGGCGTGAGACGGTGCTCGCCGAAAATAGTGAGGGCATGTCGCGCTGGCGCAAGGTGCTCTTCGCCTTCATGTCGCGGAACTCCCAGCGTGCGACCGCATTCTTTGCGGTCCCGCCGGACCGGGTGGTCGAAGTCGGGTCTCAGATCGAGCTCTGACACCCGTCGCCAACCGCTCGGCCGGGTTTCGCGAGCGTCTCCGCGAAAGCTCGGCCGTCGCGGCGATCCGACGGATCGATGGGAATGATTTTCGCTATAGTGGCGCCCGAGATGGGGCATCGATTCAGATTTTATCGAGCGGGTGGAGTCGACCAGGTCCAGCTGAAGACGGGCGCGGATCTGGTCGCGCTGCGCGAGCTCGACCAGAAGCTTTGGGTCGCGCTTTCTTGTCCGGTCGTCGGCGTCGAGTTCGACACGCGGACGCTGGCGCTGATTGACAGCGACGGTGACGGCAAAGTGCGGGCTCCCGATCTGCTGGAAGCGATCGAATGGGCGGCATCCTTGCTGGTCGATGTCGAAGAGTTTGCCCGTCCGGACGAGCCGCTCAAGCTCGAGGCGATTCGGGACGACAGCGAAGAAGGACGCCTGGTTCGAAGCACCATGCAGTCTTTGCTGGGTGGTTTGGGCAAGAAAGACCAAGGGGCCATGAGCGTGGCCGAGACGGTGAGTGCTCTCGATACGTTCAATCATCTGCCCGAAAACGGCGACGGTGTCGTGCCGCCGAGTACCGTCGGTGATGACGACGTGCGGGAGCTCGTGCTCGCCATTCTGGCTGGTGTCGAGGCGCCCAAGATCGACCGCGCTGGCGATCCTGGCGTGAGCGCCGAGGATGTCCAGGGCTTCTTCGAAGCGCTGGAGCTGCGGAAATCCTGGCAGACGGCGGGCGAGGTTCCCGAGCTCCAGGTGCTCGGCGAGCGTACTGCCGAGGCGCATGCGGCGCTCGTGGCGGTTGCCGACAAGGTCGAGGATTATTTCGCGCGCTGTCGCATCGTTGCATTCGACGACCGCGCGACGAGCGCCATGAACGGCCATGAAGCGCCCTATGCTGCCCTCGGTGGTGGCGTCATCGGTCGCGCCGTGACCGAGCTGGACGCGCATCCGCTCTCGCACGTCACGCCGGCCACCTCCTTGCCGCTGTCTGCGACGGTCAACCCCGCATGGGCCGATCGGATGGCGGCGTTTCGTGACCATACCGTCGAACCGATCCTCGGAGTGCGCACGCACCTCACCGAGACGGAGTTCCGCGACATTCAGAGCCGGTTTTCCGTCTATTCCGAGTGGTACCAGAAGAAGCCGGCGACGCGCTGGGACGCACTCGATCTCAGTGTGCCGGCGCCCTGGTTGGAGGCGACAGTACGAGCGCGCTTGAGCGACATTCTGGCCGCCGACGAGGCCGCCAGTGCCCGCGCGGGGGCCATCGAGAGCGTCGAGAAGCTCGTGCGCTTCAAGCAGGGCCTCCTACGTTTGGCCAACAACTTCGTTGCCTTTCGCGAGTTCTATCGACCGGACGGCAGGGCCATCTTTCAAATCGGGACGCTCTATCTCGATCAGCGTGCGATGGACCTCGTTTTGCGCGTGAACGACGTCCCACGTCACATCGCGATGGGTGCGCTGGCTTGTACGTACCTTCTGTACTGCGACGTCAAGAACGCCAAGGGACAGACGATGCAGATTGCTGCCGGTGTGACCAATGGCGACGTCGACAATCTCATGGTGGGCCGCAACGGTATCTTCTACGACCTATCGGGCGAAGACTGGGATGCGACGGTCGTGCGCATCGTCGAAAATCCGATCAGCATCCGGCAGGCTTTTTGGTCGCCCTACAAGAAGCTCGTGCGGTTGATCGAGGAGCAGGTTTCCAAGCGCGCCGCTGCCGCGCAGGCCGAGGCTGATGCGAGCGTCGGTTCCAAAGCGCTGGCGGTCGACGCTGCGACCAAGGGTGACGTGAAGCCACCGGATGCGCCCAAGAAGCTCGACATCGGTGTGGTGGCGGCCCTCGGTGTGGCCGTGGGCGGCATCACTGCCGCGCTCGGTGTGTTCTTGCAGGCATTCCTGGGCCTGGGGCTGTGGATGCCCCTCGGCATTCTGGGCATCATGCTGGCCATCAGCGGTCCCGCGATGGCGGTGGCGTGGCTCAAGCTACGGCGGCGCAACATTGGACCGCTCTTGGATGCCAACGGCTGGGCCATCAACGTGATGCCCCGCGTGAACGTGGCCCTCGGGCGCGAGCTGACGGAGCTTGCCACCTTGCCGCCGGGAACGCCGCGTGACCTCGTGGATCCCTTCGCTGAGAAGAAGGCGCCCGTCTGGCGCACGCTCCTCTCGCTGCTCTTCGTCGTCTTGCTCGTCGGTTGGGTGATTGGCCGATTGGATCGCTTCCTCCCCGAGAAGTACCGCAGCACGACCGTGCTCGGGGCTGCCGCACCTGCCAACGTGAAGGTGAAGTTCCCGCCGCTGCCCACGGCCCTGCCGAGCGCGGCGTCCAGCGCCAAGGCCCCGGCGCCCGCCGCGCCCAAGCCCTAACAGGGTTCTCGTCGGCAGGGTGCCTTCTTCAGCACCCTGCTCATTGGTCGGTCGAGGTCGCTCGGGGGATCAGGCGCCGCTCCGGGCGCCCGGCCTCCGCAAACGCAGCCTACCCGGCGGCTTGGAGCCTCCATATTGGCTCATGGCCCCCCTCCGCTAGAACGCCGCCCATGAGTGAGCGAAAGTTCGAGGGCGTCACGGCCCATGCGTTGGCCAATGTTTACTTCGACGGCAAGGTGGTGAGCCACACCATCCTGCTGCAGGATGGCGCCAAGGTGACCTTGGGCCTGATCTATCCGGGCACCTATCATTTCGGGACGGGCGCTCCCGAGCGCATGGACATCACGAGCGGCAGCTGTCGCGTTCGCTTGGCAGGCGAGGAGTCCTTCCGCGAAGTTGCGGCTGGCACCTACTTCGACGTGCCCGAAAATAGCTCCTTCGACATCAGCGTCGAGGGCGGCATCGCCCAGTACATCTGCTCGTTCGGCTGAGTCCCGAAGAAGCGCCCTTCGCTGCTGGGGACGAGCGTGCTCGGGCAGGCTCACCCAGCCGAAGGAGCGTGAGACTTGGGCGCCCTGGGTGTCGACGCCGAGCCGTCGACTGACGGGCTAGTCGTCCTTGGCGTCTACGCCGAGCAGCTGACTGACCGAGGCTTCGTCTGCCGGCGTGAACGGATAGCTCTCGAACTCGCTGCTCGGAACCCAACGGAAATCGGACACGCGTGCGCGCGTCGGCTCGCCACCGACCAGTTCGCACTCGTAGAGGTAGAGGTCGACCGCGTACCGCTCGTACGGATGATGAACGTAGCTGATCATCTGTCCGACCTTCACATCGACACCGAGGCGGTGCACGAGCTCGCGGCGGAGCGCGTCTTCGTCACTCTCACCGGGCTCGACCTTGCCGCCCGGGAACTCCCACAGCAGCGGCAAGACGGCGGTCGCCCGCCTTTGCGTGATGAGGTAGCGTCCCTCTTGTTCGACGACCGCGCAGACGACTCGAATCGTGGCAGCCATTAGGCGTCGATGCGGAATACCTGCTGACCCATCAGCAGGATGTCGCCGGGCTGGAGCACATGATCCTTGGCGACGCGCACGAAAGTGCCGTTCGAGCTGCCCACGTCCGTCAGGTACACCTGGCCGTCCGCGCCGGGGGCGACCTGGCAGTGGAGACCGGAAACGTAGCCGTCTTCCGAGAACAGGATGTCGCCGCGTTCGCGCCCGAGATGCACGCCGCGTTGAGGCACGGGGAAGGCGTTGCCTGTCGTCTCGCGGCCGATCACGAGCGCGAGGCGGCCGATGATGCCTTTGGCTGGACTCCCGAAGCGGTCGACGCCGTCGACGGGCGGCTGCCGATCGAGGGTTTCGAAGCGCACGATCTCTTGTCCGATGCGGAAGACGGCGCCCGGCGCGAGGGCGAACGGGACGTTCGGCGTCAGCTTGACGTAGACGCCGTTCAAGCTGCCTTCGTCGCGAACGCTGAGAGTTTTGCCGCTGAACGTGAACGTCGCATGGCGCGGGGACAGGTAGCTGTCACCCGCGAAAATGGTGCCCGTGTCGCGACCGACGGTGGTACTCGGCGCCTTCGGCAGCTCGTAGCGGCCAGCTTCGGAGCCATCGGCCCTGAGGGCGGTGAGGGTGACGCCGCTGCCTTGTCCGCCGGCCGAGCGGGGCGCTGGAGCTGCGGGCGCTTGTGCTCCGCCGCCGATCTTGTAGCCGCAGGCCGCGCAGAAGCGGTTCGAGTTCGGGTTGTCGTGGCCGCATTGCGGACACGCCGTAGCTTGCAAAGCCACCGTGGGCGGGACGGCAGTCGCGACGGGAGCAGCGACGACGGGCGGAGCAGCCGGCGGTGGCGCGGGCGGTGCAGCAGTGGCAGCAGGTGGCGGCTGGACGGGCGGCGCTGCCTTGGCAGGCGCGGCCGGAGCCTGTTGGAACTGCTTGGGCGCGTTGGCCGGCAGCTCGGCGCCGCAGCCAAGACAATACTTGTAGTGGTCCTGGTTATCTTTGCCGCACTTGGCGCACTTGATCACGGGCGAGTTCTCCGCACTGCATGAATGCCCGGCCTGTCGGCGACCGGTGCGATTCGGGCGCTGCTCAAAAGGCAAGCCCTTGCAATTGCGGGATTATCTCCTGGGGATGCAATCGGTCAACCTGGGGCCCGAACAATCCACCAAATTCCGGGGCGCGGGACGTCGCCTGGGAGTGGGGGGCTGGCTGATTCAGGGGGCCAGGTGCTGGAGCGCCAGGCGGAGCAAGGACGAAAGGTCCCCCTCTGCACCGGACTCCTCGACCGCCTTCGCCGCCCGCTCGGCCTCGGCGGGGCGGTAGCCGAGCCCGGTCAGGGCCGCGACGAGGCGCGACTTGGCGGGCGGCTCCGAGGTTCGGCCCGTGGTGGGCGTCCGCGCTGGCAGCACCGTGAGCTTCCCGCGGAGCTCCAGCACCAGGCGCTCCGCCGTCTTCTTGCCGACTCCGGGAACGCGCTCCAAGAGGCCCCGGTCACCCGCATCGATGGCGGCGGTGAGCTGCGCGGAGTCGAGGACGTGGAGCACCGACAGCGCCAGGCGCGGACCCACGTTCGGAACACCGATGAGCTTGCGGAACGTCTCTCGGTCCTCGAGGCTCGCAAAGCCGAAGAGCTCGAGTGCGTCTTGTCGCAGATTGGTGTGCACATAGAGCTGCACCTCCGAAGGGTCGGCACCGCCCGTAGCCGCACGACGAACGGTCCCGATGGGGCAGTGGAGCTCGTAGCCGACGCCGCCGACATCCAGTAGCACCGTCCCCAGCGCGTCGTCGCTGGCGACGCGTCCCAAAAGCCGTCCAATCATGGCGCGGGCGGATGCTACACCTTTCCCGCGCGCTGGGCCTCATGCTAGCTCGCAGCCGAAGCCATGAATGTCCGCGCCCGCGCAGCGCACGCCACGCGTGCGAGAGCACGCCGTCCCGCCCTGCTGTTCGTCCTCGTGCTGATGGGCGCTGCCCTCGGAGCTTTTGCGGCCTGCGGCGGCTCGTCCAGCGAGACGCCGTACCCACTCGAGCCCGTGCCCCACAGCGCGTTCGGTGGGGCTCGCTCGTGAGGGACGCTCGCGCGGGGCGCTGCCTTCTGGATCGAGTCGCCTGAGAGTAGCCAGTTTGCGCCCCCCGGGAGGCGCGACTCTCAGAAGCGTCCGCGGATGCTGAGTCCGGCGTAGTCGGGCGCCAGGATTGGCAAGACGCGCGCGGTCGCCTTGCCCGCTCGTCGGTCCTTCCAAGAGAAGTACCAAGCGGACGCTCCGGCCACGAGGAAGCCGGTGCCGACTGCCGCGGTGATCACGCTGACCGTGCGCTGCGTCACCGCTCGGTTGGCGCGGTCGGTTTCTTCCTGCGGGGTCATCGAATACGGCGGATTGGCATCGCACTCTTGGGCCGCGCCGTTGTCTTGGCAGTTGACGCCCGCCAAGGTGGAGGCCGCGTCGAGTGCAAAGCCGAGGCTGACGCCCGCTACCACTGCGCCCGAAACGGTCATGATCACCGGCCAAATTGGGCGATGCCGCGGCGCGGCCTCCGCCTTCGGCGGTGTCGGTTCTGCCGGGGGCGCCTCTTCGACTGCAGGCTCGGTGGGTACTGGTTCGGGCTCGGCCGGGGCAGGCTTCGTCTCAGCCGCGACCTGCGCCCGCAGATTCTCGATGCGCTTCTCGATCGAGGGGCGATCGGACGCGTCGGGCCGTCGTTCGAGATAGGTCTCCAAGGCCAGAACCGCGTGGTCCTTCTTGTTCGATAGCTCGTAAGCGCGAGCGAGATTCAGCAAGAGCTTGGCGGCTGTGCAATCGCGGCGGAAGGCGTCCTCCCAATAGAGGATCGCACGCGCATAGTCGGCTTCGTTGAAGGAGGCCTGCCCGGCTTCGTAGGCGCCCTTGGCGCCGCTGACCTCTGCGCTGGTGGGCTGACGATCACACGCCGGGTATGGCCTGGGTCCACCCTGGGCCCGAGCGGGTGCTGCGATGCAGAGAAGAAGGCAAAGAGCTGGAAGTGAGAGGGCGCGCATGTCGTACAGTTCGTCGCGGCGTGGGCGTTCGTGCTTCGCCGTACTACACGGGCCAAGCTTGCTGAAGATAGCGGCGTCGCCGCCCGAGCCCAAGATCCTCACGATTTCGGTGCAATTCCGCTTGTGGCTCCCCCTGGAGTCGAGACACGCTTGTCGACGAAGCATGCAGCTTGGGCGAAACGAATACCGCGAGGTGGGTGCTCTGGGAGCAGCCGCCCGAGGCAGTCGGCGGCAGCAGGTTGGGCGCGGCGCCGTCGCGCTGGCGTCGCTCCAGCGGCTGGCGTGGGGCCTCTTCACGTTCCTCGTGCTGGTCTCGGGGCCGACCGCGGCGCTCGCCCAGGGCACCGACGCACTCGAGGCCATCCGGACGAAGATGGAGGAGGGGCAGGGGCTGTTCGTCGCGGGCAAGTACGAGGAGGCCGCGCGCGCATTCGAGGCGGGGTATGCGGCTCACCCCTACTCCGCCTTTCTGTTCAATGCTGGTGTCTGCCACCAGAAGAGCAACGACCCGGAAGCCGCTGAGCGGGCTTTCGAGGCCTATTTGGCCAAAGATCCGTCGGCGCCCGACGCAGCGGACGTGAAGCAACGGCTAGCGACGCTGGCGGCGCTGATCGCAGCTCGCAAGGCGGCAGCGGAAGCGCCACCGAGCGAAGGCGAGCCTCCGCCGCCTCCGGCGCCTGCTCCCGTCGACGCCACGATGAAGTCCCTCGTGGTCGTTCAGACGGAGCCGGAAGGAGCCCCACTTCGTCTCTATCGCCGCCTCCAAGAAGATGCGGTCCCCTTCGTTGCCGAACGCAAAGACAACCCGGGCTGGGAGCTCGTCGCCGAGCGCTCGACGCCCTGCGACTTGACGCTCGCGGTTGGTCGCTACCACGTCGTCATCGACAAGTTCCGTGAGTTCAACCGGAGCGAGACGGACATCGACGTATCTCCAGGGCACGTCCACCAGTTCAAAGCCAATCTTTCACAGGGCGCCTTTCTCGGCTTCCTGCGCGTGAGCACGAGCGCCAAGAACGCGCGCATCTATCTGGACGACGACGGCAGTCGCACCAGCCTCTGGGGTGTCGCGCCGCACGGCGAGCTGGTGAAGCCCGGCGAGCACCAGCTTTTGGTGGAGGCCCCGGGGTACGTGTCGAGCGAGCAGCTGGTGACCATCCAAGCGGGAGACAACCGCGAGGTCGTGGTCGAGCTCGAGCGCCTGGCGTACGGCATCGTGCGACTCGACGGGACGGCTCCGGAAATCACCGTCTACGAAGGCGATCTCTTCCTCGGCAGCTGGCGGGAAGGAACGCCTGCTCTGGAGCTCAAACTCTCGAGTGGCCCCCACCAGCTGCACATTCGTGCGCGCGGCCACAAGGACTTACGCACCGCGGTGGACGTGCCGCGCGGGCAGATCCTGCCGCTCCGCGCCAACATGGTCAAAAAATACCCCCGAGGAGCAGCCTGGACCCAGGCCGCCCTCAGCGTGGCGCTGATTGGTGCGAGCACCTACTTCGCCGTCGAGTCCAACCGCATCGAGCAGGACCTGCTCGCCGCGCGCTCGCTCGGCACGCTTTCGTCGGCCGACCCTCGCGTAGACCAGGGCTACTGGTACTCGATCGGCGCCAACGGTGGGTTTGCACTGGGTGGCATCTTCGGTCTGCTTGCGACCTACAACTTCATCAAGGATCCATACCCGGATTCCGAGCTCAGGCGCGGCCGCAAGATGGAGTTCAAGGACACGACGGAGACTCCCCGAGGAGGTACACCGTGAGTCGCCGTCCCTGGGGAGTATCGGGGGCGCTCCTGCTTCTGGCGAGCGGCTGCAGCTGGGACAGGTTCGACGCTCTGCGCGAGAACACGCCGGTGGTGGGGCTGGAGCCACCGACCGAGATCCCAGCGGACTTCGGTGCCACGCTGGCCGGACTCTCCGCTGGTCATCGCACTTCGGTACTCGTCGGTAGCTTGCCGAAAGGACCGGGTGCGGCCGTGTATCTGCTGGGGCAAGACGAGGACGCCTCGAGCTCGGCGGACGACCCCGACTATTGCCCGGTCTCCAACAGCTCGCGCACCTGTTCGCTCGCTCTGCAGCCCGCAAGTCTGCAGAGCGCGCTTTCACCCAACGGTCGCGCCCGCGCCAACTGCTACGTGACCGGCGTCGGCCGCGCGGTGACCGATCTCGGTCTCTGGACGCGCTGCGAGGATACGGCTGAGTTCGCCATCCCCGTTCCTCCGGATATCTTGGCGGAGGTCGTCGAACCTGCCATTTCCGGCTCTCGCACCTCGGATGTGGCGCTGGCCTCCGAACGCGGCGCCGAGTCCGCCTTGCTGGCCGGTGTGGGGGAGCTCGCGCGCGCCTTCTATTATGAGCCGAACTCGATCACGCCGGTGGATCTGGCGCCGACGGCCGGCGCACCGAGCAGCTTCGGAGGCACGGTTGCGGTGGTCGGCGCCGCAGGGACGCGCGTACTCGTGGTCGGGGCGCCCGCCGCTGCAGAGCTGCACTTCTTTCGCACCGAGGCGAGCGGGCCCGTCCACCTGGGTTGCTGGTCGGGCGCTGCCGGGCTGGGTCGCGCGTTGGTCGCCGGGGACTTCGACGGCGACGGGTCGGACGACCTCGGCGTGAGTGACGACGCCGAGGTGAGCGTTCTTTCCGGCGAGGCCTTGGCCGCGTTGCCGCCTGGAGCCGACGGCGGGTGCGAGCTAGCCGAGGATGCGTTCCTGTTGCGTCGCCTCGAGTGCGCGAACTTCGAGGACGCTCGCGATTGCAGCGGTTCCCGGTTCGGAGCGGCCCTCGGCATTGCCGACTTCGACGGTGACGGCGAAGCGGAGGTGGCGGTCGGGGCACCGCGCATGACGGTTCGCGGTCTGGACGACGCCGGAGCCGTGCTGATTTTCGATCAGGCGGGCGAGGTCGTGGATGCCCGCACGGTGTCCACCGCTGCCCCTGGCGACCTCTTCGGCAGCCGGCTCGTCACGGTTGCCCAGTCGAACCGCGATATTCTGGTGGTGAGCGCACCGGGCGCCGAGGCCGCCAGCGTGGTGTATTGCGCCACCATCGCGGGCAGTGGAGAAAGTCCCCGCTGCCCCTGATGGCCGCGCGGGGCAAGCCAAGTTCTGGATCAGCGCGAGAGATCCTACCCGTAGGGTGCTTTTCGCCGCACCCTGCTAAGCCTCCGGGGCGAATCCCCGCCAGGGAGGGTGGGGACCAGACAGGGCACCATGATCGGACAGCAGAAACAAATCCTCATCGCCGATGACGAGCCGAACCTGAGGCGCGTGCTCGGAGCCCAGCTGAGCCGCGATGGCCACGAGGTGCACCTGGTCGAGGATGGACGCCAAGCGCTCGAGTGCTTGCGCGACAATCACATCGACCTTTTGATCACGGACCTCAAGATGCCCGGCATCGACGGCATGGAGGTGCTGCGGCGTGCGCTCGAGATGGAGCCTGGTCTGCCCGTCGTGATGATCACTGCGCACGGTACGGTGGACACCGCGGTCGAAGCCTTGAAGACCGGCGCCTTCGACTACATCACCAAGCCCTTCGATCAGGAAGAGTTGCGGACGATCGTGCGCAAAGCCCTGAAGACGCGGGACCTGTCGGCGCGCGACGCGACCCGCATGGATGCGGCGCAGCACTCGCGCTTCGGCATCATTGGTCAGAGTCCCGCCATCTTCGAGGTGTACTCGTTGATCGAGCGCGTGGCCGACTCGCCGACGACGGTGCTCGTCACCGGCGAGAGCGGAACCGGCAAGGAGCTCGTGGCGCGCGCGCTCCACGAATCTTCGGCGCGTCGCGCCCGGCCCTTCATCAAGGTCAACTGTGCCGCCATCCCGCGTGAACTGATCGAGAGTGAGTTCTTTGGTCACGAGCGCGGCGCATTCACGGGCGCGGTCGCTTCCAAGCCTGGCCGGTTCGAGCTCGCGAGCGGCGGAACGCTGTTCTTGGACGAGATCGGGTCCATTCCCCTCGAGACCCAGGTAAAGCTGCTCCGGGCGCTGCAGGAGGGCGAGTTCGAGCGTGTCGGCGGCGTACGCACGCTCAAGGTGGACGTCAGGCTCGTGGCGGCCACCAACACGGACCTGAAGCGTCAAATCGAAGAGGGGTCGTTTCGTGACGACCTGTACTACCGGCTCAACGTCGTCACCGTGCGTTTGCCGCCGCTCCGCGAGCGCGTCGGCGACATTCCGCTCTTGGTCGACCATTTCATCTCGAAATTCAATGCGCGCCTGGGCAAGCACATCGAGGGTCTCAGCCCCGACGCCTTGGGCGCGCTCGGCAGCTACGCTTGGCCGGGCAACGTGCGCGAACTCGAGAACGTCATGGAACGCGCGGCACTCTTTGCCGACGACGCCACGATTTCGCTCGAGCATTTGCCCGGCGAAATCATGGCTCAGGCAGGCCAGCTCAGTGACCGGAGCGCTGCGGCGCCGGACGTTGGGCTCAAAGAGCAGGTTCGCGCGGCCGTGAGTCAGCTGGAGCGGCAGCTCATCTTGCGCGCGCTCGAGCAAATGGGCGGAAACGTCACGCACACGGCGCGTCTGCTCAAGCTGTCGCGCAAGGGCTTGCAGCTCAAGATGAAGGAGCTCGGCTTGCGGGACTTGCCGCTTCGCTCGCCAGCGGGCGGTGATTCGGGGGAATGACGCGGCTCGGTCGGCTCGCCGGGCTTTGGCTCGCGCTCGCGCTCGGCTGTAGCCGCGGCGACGGAGATCTGCCGGCACCAGCGGTCGACGAGCCAGCTCAAACGGCTGGGCAGCCGCTTGGGCCGCCCCCTGGGCAGCCGGAGCCGAGGCCCGGCATGGTGTACATCCCGCCCGGGGCATTGGTCGTCGGTACCAAGCAGGGCGAGCGTCCTCGCCGCGCAGATCGCGAGCTGGCGGGCGAGCAAATCATGCTCGACGGCTACTACATCGACACCTACCCGTACCCGAACGAGGAAGGGGCCATCCCCATCACCTCGGTGAGCCAAGCAGAAGCCGAGAAGCTCTGCGCGGAGCGCAGCAAGCGGCTCTGTACGGAGCTCGAGTGGGAACGTGCTTGCAAAGGCCCCGACAATCGGAGCTACGAGTACGGCCAATCGTACGACCCGGCGCCGTGTAAGACCGGTCGGGAGGCGCAGCTGCGTCCGAGTGGCTACCACGTCGGCTGCCAGAGTGACTTCGGGGTGCGCGACCTCCACGGCGGGCCTTTCGAATGGACGCACAGCGCGTTTGCTCGCGGTGACACGACTGGCCGGGTCGCGCTGCGCGGCGGCAACGGACGCGCTGGGGAAGTCATTGGTCGCTGCGCCAACGTCGAGTCGGCAGCGGCCGAGGAGCGCAGCGGCACCATCGGCTTCCGTTGTTGTGCGGGCCCCGAGAATGCCGCGCGGGTCGAGCTCGAACCCAGTTTCCGCCCGGGGCTGGTTCCGCGCGCCTCCTTTGCCGGCGAGATCGAGAGGAGCCTCATTGCTGCCCTGCCTGCGCAATCCAAGGAGGCGCTCGAGGTCGGCGGACGGATCGAAAGCCACCGAGGCTGGCTGTGGCGTCCGGTCGAAAACGACGAGCTTCACCTGCTCGCTCTGTGCGGCCGCGGCATGCCACCCCCGAACGGCCCCAAGTGTGGCCTTTTGATCGTGCGCATCGTGCCCGGCGAGATCCAAGTGCTCGCCTGGGTGTCGAGCTCGCGCTGGGTCGCCGATCTGCATCGTCCGGGCCCGCACGAGATGCTGTGGCTGATCGGTGGCGACAATCGTGGCAGCTTCAAGCGGCTCATCCGCTACGTGCACGGCGACGTGGTGGTGGGAGAACCCTCACGCGGCGCTCCCAAGAAGGCCGCCAAGAAATGAGCGTCTTCCGCTCGGCCGAGCAGGGTGCTGACCCCTGCTACCAGGGCTAGCACCGTTTCAGTGGTTGCAGACCTTGTCGAAGCGAGCTCCCACGTCGGCCAGCGCTCGACGCGCGCCTTCGGCCTTCTGCTTCGCCGTCGCGTAATCTGGCCCGTGGCTCGCCTTGCGTGCCCGAGCCGCCGCTCGCAGCTGGCCTGCCGCCGTGTTCAGGACCTGGCTGGCCTCTTTGGACAGGGCCGCGATTTCCGGCGGTAGCTCCGTCAGAGCTGCCGCGCGCGCCGCGGCTCCCTCGAAGCGTTCTGCGGCTCGGGCCAAATGCGCCGGGTTCGACGTCTTGCCCTTCTTGGGGGGCTGCACCGTCAAGGCTTCTACCACGCGCTCGCAAGCGAGGGTGCGCTGCCTCGAGACGCAGCCGGTGAGTGCCGCCGAGACCAGGAGGCCACAAACGAGATGCCTCATCAGTCGTCGACGATGGCGCAAGAGATGTGGAGGGCCTCGGCATCGGGATTGACACCGTAGACGAAGAGCGAGTCCTCCTCGGCCTGAGCGCAGCCGTCGCTGCGTTCGTTCACCGCGCAGTAGCCAGGAGGCGCTTCCGCGCCACCGGCCTCGCAGGAAAGGAGCGCGCTACCCGTGGCCTTGGCGATGCCGCAGAGCGAGAGTGCGCCGCAGTCCGCGCCCAAGATGTCGCGATGCGCGCATTCCCTCTCACGTGCGGCGCGCTCCCACTCGGGCCGCAGTTCTTCATGGCCGGGGAGCGTGCAGTCGAGCGGCTTCGCCGACACTTCGGCCACGAAGCATTCCGGTAGACCATCCAGGATGATGACGTCGGGCGTGCACACGCGGATGGGTTCTGGCTCTGTCGGCGAGGCGCCGCCCGCGCCCGCTGCACCTCCGACATTCCCCTCGTCCAAGAGCTCCACCCGGGTCGAGTTCACGGGGTCACCGCCGCCCGAGGAGCCATCGCCCGACTCGCTACAAGCGGCATGGATCGGGACCACGAGGGCGAGGCTGACCAGGAGGAAGCGGCCCCCGGAAGAATTGCGCGACATGCCCCCATCCTGCCATCCGTCCCCGGACATGACCAAGGTGGTGGGCGCCCGAGAGCGCACAAATTTTGGCCCGGAGGACCATCCCGAGGCACCTGCGATAGATGGCACTGTCGGCCGAGCCTACCGTCACCGAACTTTTGCAGCGGGCCGAGGGGCTGTCGAAGCTGCGAGCCGAGCAGCTGACGGGGGTGCACCTCTTGGCTGCTCTCGGTGCCGCGAGTGGCAGCGCCCGTGACCTCCTGGAGGAACGAGGGGTAGGCTTTCGGCGCGTTCTGGATCGCTGGGATGGGATGCTCGAGCGCGGCGCGCCGGACAACCTCGATATCATCGTGCGGGCCACTCAAGCGATGGCAAGACGCTTCGGTGTCCGGGTCGCGACGGCGCCCCACCTCCTGCTAGCCTTGCTCGGTGAGAGCTCCGGGTCGGTTCGACGCATTTTGGATGCGCTCGAGATCGACGGCTCACTCTTGCGTCAGTCCGCCCTTCAGCTGGCCCAGGGCCTCCCGACTCGGCGAGCGCGGCCCTCCTCGGAAGCCAGCGCTCCGCTCCTGCCGCGCCCCGATGCGCCGCGCGGCACGCCGGTGCCCGTCATGCCGACCGTACCCGTGAAGGGCCCGTTCGCGGGGCGCGCTCCCGCTCTGGCCGCGCGGGGAACCGGCCAAGCCGTGCCGTTGATTCCGCCCCCCAAGTCCGCTGCCATTCCCGTCGCTCTGGCTGCTCCGGCCACGGAGTCGAGTGGCGATGCTGCGCAGGCGCGCTCTGCGCCGGTTGCTTCGCCGGCACGCAGTGCCCCAGCGAGTGATTCCATCGGGCCGCGGCTCGTGCCTCTGCCGAGCGCCGTCGGCTCCGGCGACTCGGCTTGGTCCGACCTCGTTCTGAACGAGAAGGAGTTTCCGATCCTGGCCAAGCTGGGCAAGAACTGGAGCTACCTTTCCGCGAGCGGCAAGACCGAGGAAGTCATCGGTCGTGATCAGGAGATCGAGCACGCGCTCGACGTGCTGGCCAAACGCCACGGCAATAGCCCCTGCCTCATCGGGCCCGCTGGGGTCGGTAAGACCACGGTTGCGCGGGGCATTGCCGCGCGCCTGGCACAGCGTAACCCGAACGAGGGGTCGCGCATCGTCATCGAGCTTCCGATCTCGGAGCTGTTCGCCGGGACGGGAGTGCGGGGCGCGCTCGCCAGTCGTCTGGCCGCCATCAAGCGCGAGGTCGCGGCCGCCGCCGGCCAGGTCGTGCTGTTCTTCGACGAGATTCACCAGCTGTTTCAGGGTGATCAGGCCGACGAGATCGCTTCCGATCTCAAGCTCTCGCTGGCTCGGGGTGAGTTGCCCTGCATCGGTGCAACGTCGGTGGAGGAATACCGGCGCGTGATCGAGGCAGACGGCGCGCTCTCGCGGCGCTTCACGCCGATCGACATCGAGGAACCCTCGCGCGAAGAAGCGTATCTCGTGCTCCGGAGTGTGGCCGATCGGCTGGCTCGCCATCACAGGATCACCTACGACGACGAAGCGCTCTCTCAAGCCATTGCCTGGGCGGTACGCTACCTGCCTGGACGCGCCTTGCCCGACAAGGTCGTGTCGGTCGCCGATCTCGCAGGCGCGCGCAGTCGCCGTCGGGGTCGGAGTCGCGTGACTCGCGAAGCGATGGCGGAGGTCGTCGCGCTCGAGGCTTCGATGCCGGTCGAGCGGCTGCTGCAGTCGGACGCCGAGCGCATGCTCGCGCTCGAGGACATCCTCGCCGAGCGGGTCGTGGGCCATAGCGCCGAGATTCGCAAGATTGCGCGCATCTTGCGGCGCAACGCGGCGGGGCTGGGCAGCCGGCGCCCGATTGGTACCTTCCTCCTGCTCGGACCGACGGGCGTCGGCAAAACCGAGACAGCGAAGGCCATCGCCGAAGTTCTCTTTCAGAGCGAAACGGCCATGACGCGCCTCGACATGGCGGAGATGAGCGAAGCCCACGCGGTGGCGCGGCTCGTCGGGGCCCCGCCGGGCTACGTGGGGCACGACGCTGGCGGTCAGCTCACGGAGGCCGTTCGTCGGCGCCCCTACCAAGTCATCTTGCTCGACGAGATCGAGAAGGCCCATCCCGAGGTGCTGACGGCCTTCTTGGCCGTGCTGGACGAAGGCCGCATGACCGATAGCCGCGGTCGTCTGGTCGACTTCACCAGCACCGTCATCTTGCTCACGTCGAACCTGGGCGCAGCCGAGCTCAATCAGGCGAAGCGGGCGCGGGTCGGCTTCCAGGCGCAGGAAACGGCGCCGGATCGAGGTCTCGACAGCGTCGCGCGGGCTGCCCGGCAGGCGCTGCCGCCCGAGCTCTACAATCGCCTCGACGAAGTGTTGACCTTTGCGCCGCTCTCCCGCGGCGACGTCGCGCGCATCGGTGACAAACTGCTCAAGCGGCTGGGTGACGAGCTCGAGCTCCTGCGTGGGATCACGCTGCAGGTGGAGCCTGGGGTCGTGGACTACCTACTCGACCACGGCGGCTACGACGCCGAGCTGGGTGCGCGTCCGCTTCGTCGCACGATCGCCCGGCTCCTCGAAGCCCCGCTCGCCGAGGCGCTCCTCGGGGGCAAGGTGACCGCCGGCGACAGCTGGCTCGTGTCGGCGCGCGAGGGCGAGCTCGACTTTCGAGCTCTGCCGCCCGGCGTCAGCGCCGCGGAATGATGCCGCTCTGAGTGCATCTCCGCGCGGGAAAGGCGAGCGAGAGCGGTGCACCCCGCTAGCGTCGTGACGAAGCACTATAGTGCGGCGGATCGTCCAGGGCGCGTCGATAGCGCTCCCGGCGCACGTCGTCCTTCAGGATCTCGTGCGCCTCGGCCACGATCTCCAAGATGGCGGCGACGTCGCCCTTGAGATGCTCGGCGCGGGCAGGCAGGCTCTCCGGCGAGAACTCGCGGAACAAGGTTTCGCGCGCGCGGTTCACCTCGTGCGTGGTCGCCGAGCGAGGCACGCCCAAGATATTGAAATAGTCGCCTTCGTCGACGAGCGCGCGGCGAGCTGCGACGCGAAGGGCAAACGCATCGTCATCGAGCTCGGCTGACCGGGCGTCCACCTCCTTGGCGCGTTCGCCTGCGCGAACGGGGCTGCGTCCGGTCGAGACGATCTCGAGCTCGTGGAGGCCGAGTAGGATGGGAAGGAGAGCCGGCTCGCGCTCCTGAACGACCGTGAGGTCTGCTTCAGCAGCAGCCAGGACCTTCTGCTCGAGCGTCGGTCCCAAGCCGCACTCCGGCAAAAGGCCGACGTTGCTGCCGAGCCCAAGCCTTAGGCGTCCACCGCCGAGAGCCCGAAAGGCGACGTTCGGCTCGATCACGCGTCGCAGGACTTCGAGAAACACTTCCGCGCCGGCCGCGCCACCGAACACGGCCGGCTCGTCCCGAACGCGCACGGGAATCTCTGGCTCGACCACGGCCGCGGCTGGCGCACTCAAGATGCGGCCGAGCAGCCATTCGGCGTGTCCGCGCAGAACGGGCCACAGGTCCTCCTGGCGCAGAAGGCCGCGCGCGATCAGCGCGGCGCCTGCGTGCCTTCCGAAGTGAGCCGGTTGACCCAAGGTCGTGAGCGCTTCGGTGGGCAGGTCGCCGCGCGTGTGGAGGAAATGCGGGAGCGTCTCGTCGTCGCGGCTCGACGTTGCCGTCAGCACGTCGCCGTCCTTCAGGAGCACGCGGCGGATGCCACCGCCATACTCCTGAGCGAGCGAACCTGTGAGGCGCCCGCGAATCGCTTGACCCAGGACGGAAATGGGGGGTCCTTTGTTCGGCGCCTGCTCCGATGGGCGCGCCTTTGCCGTCAGCGAGTCGTAGCCGCGCTCGCGCACGCTCGGCATGTGGGTCCGCGGAGCCGGTGAGTCTGGGGGCAGGAGGTCGCTCAGATCATCGAGCGGCAGGTCGTCGGCCGCGAGGCTGGGCTCGCTGAGCTCGCGCATGCGATCGGAGCCTGGTGCTGGCCCGGGGCGTTGGGTCGGAGGACGGCCGCCGGGGTTGGTTTGGTCGTCGGGCGGTTGTTCCGTCCGCAGTCGCGGTGGCGCCACGGTAGCGCGATCGGAGCCGACGGGTCCTTGGCTGTCGACCTCACCGGCGGTGTGCCAATGCGGTTCGATGGGGGTGCCGAGCGCCTGAGGGCCAGGAGTCTCCGAAGGCGGGTCGTGGTCGTGCGAGCTCTGCAGGGAGGAAGCGCGGAGCTCGTCCCGTCGAGGACCTCCGCTCGTGGTCTGCTCTTGGAGAGGAAGCGAAGGCACCGAATCGTGTTCGCTGGTCTCTCTGCGAACGAGCCCGCTCGGCTCGGAGAGTGGACGTTCCAGCGAAGGTGGTTCGGCGCTGCCTGGCTCGTCGTCGTCGAGCGGCCGCTGCAGCGCTTCGAGCAACGCCGCCTGGGGCACGCCGCGTTCCTCGCTTTGGAGAGGGAGGCGGGTAGGGCGTGCCGGCTGCACCGGGTGAGATGCGACGCGGCGTCGGCCTTCTTCCAGGAGCGCGCGCGTCTCTGGACTCAGTCGCGAGTCGCCGGAGCTCGGCGGGATGCTGCTCGGTGGGCCGCCTGGATTCGTGTCCGGGTTGAAGGGGATCGAGGGCATGCCCTCGACCGAAGACGGCGCGACCGAAGGGGGCGGAGCCCACTGGGGATCGGGAGCCTCACGCAGGCGCCCGGAGCTCGGGCCGCTGGTGGATGCCGGCGAATCGACGTCCGAACGGTACGGCTTTCGTGCGGAGGCGACGAGAACCGGCGCGCGCTTGCGTCGACTGCTGCCCTTGCTCACGGCCTTCGTCGCCGGCCGACCCACGATGCTTTCGACGAGGTCGGCCGTCGCAGCCAGGTTGAGCGGCCGCGTCAGAGTGGCCGTAGCCAGGCGGCGAAACTCCGGCTCATGGCGCAGCGCACCGTCATCGTGGCCCACGAAGAGCAGCTTGACCTTGCTGCTCGTCGTCTCGGCCATCTCGATCACACGCCGCAATGCCTCGTGCGCATCCGCGTCGCACACGACGAGCGTCGGCGTCTCGTAGCGAACCCGGCTCGGCAGCATGCCGATTGGAACGTCGACCGTGGGATGTCCACGGTTGCGGAGCGTCGTCATCAATCGCTCTGCTTCGGCCGACGCATCGCACACGAAGATCGGGGGGCTGCCGGTGCCGCCATCCGGAGCGCCGTCCGATTCCGATCGATGGTGCTTGCGTGCAGCCAAAGTGCCTCGATCTTATCTCAGGCGGGCGGCCGCGGACATGAGGTCTTCCACACTGCTGCGTTCACTCTTGCGGCGCCGCTCGTCCGCTCGGCTCACACCGCCGGACGGCCGATTCAAGCGCTGCGGCGCAGGCCGGTCCCCAGCAAGATGAGGGCGGTGATCAGGGCCACCAGGATGATTTCTCCTTGCGTCATGTGCGGGCCGAATGCCCCTACCACGCGGGCTCGGGTGGATCAGCACGAGGCGTCCGTGGGGGGCTTTTCAGCCGCCGGGCCCCCTGGTTCCATCCCAGCCATGACGCACCAGCCAGAGCCTTCCGATGGGTCGCCCACGGGCAACCTGGTCGTGATCGGGCTGGGGGCGAACCTCGGACGGCCCGAGGAGCAGCTGCGAACGGCCGCTCGGGCCATCGCCCGGCGGGTGAGCCCGCCTCGAGCATCGAGTTTGTACCAGTCGGCCGCCATCGGGCCGGAGCAGCCAGACTTCCTGAACGCGGCGCTGCTCGTCTCGCACGCTGGGCCGCTCGCGGATCTGCTGCGCATCGTCCAGAGCATCGAGGCTGAGCTCGGTCGCGAACGAAAGGTCCACTGGGGTCCACGGGTCATCGATTTGGACCTGCTCTGGGCCGAGGCGCGGACCTCCGTCACTCCCGAGCTCACCGTTCCTCACCCGGAGCTGCCCGAGCGAGCCTTCGCTCTCTTGCCCCTGCTCGAGCTCCGGCCGCTCGCTGCAGTCCCGGACACGGGCTTGCCGTACACCGCGTTCCTGCCGCGAGTCCAATCACAGCGGATCTCGGTCGTACGGGGCCCTGAATGGTGGGACGGGACCTCTTAGGGCGGCGTAGGTTCGCGCGCGAAGTCCCTGCGAAAAACGGCGGTGGACACTGGTTTTCCGAGGTGGTAGCGAGGGCCGCCTTCTCACCCGTCGAGAACGCCGGCCGAGGCCCTTTTTTCGCCCCCGACCTCTCGCACTTCCGGAGAAATTGCTCGTCGACATGTCCTCTGCGCTACTCGCCTCCGTCACCGTCGACCTCGACAAGAGCGTCTTCGTGCAGATGGCTCTCTTCGGTGTGCTCATCCTGATCCTCGACCCACTGCTGTTCCGCCCGATGCTGAAGCTCTTCGCCGTGCGCGAGCAGCGGACCGATGGCGCCCGGGCCGATGCCCGCGCGATGCAGGAACGGGCCGCGGAGCTCCTCGCCAACTACGAGTCGGAAGTGGCGCGGATCAAGGCGACCGCCAGCGCCGAGCGCGACGCGCTGCGCCGCGAGACGGCCGCTCTCGAGGCCTCGATGCTCGCTGAAGCGCGTGCCGCCGCAGAGGTGGTGCTGGCCGAGGGCCGCCAGAAGATGGCCGATGATTTCGCGCAGGTGAGGGAGGAGCTCGCGGCGCGCAAGGACGACCTCGTCCGTGGCATCGGCGCTCGCGTCTTGGGCCGGGAGCTGCACTCATGAGCGCTCGACGTTCTGATATGCGGCCAGCTGCCGCGCTCGCGCTGGCTCTGGGCTTGACCTCGCTCGGCGTGAGCCGTGTCGGTCATGCCGAGCAGGAGGCCGGCGATGTGGCTGCGCACGGCGATGTGGCTGCGCACGGCGATGTGGCTGCGCACGGTGATGCAGCTGCGCACGGCGATGCAGCTGCGCACGGCGATGCAGCTGCGCACGGCGACCATGGCGGTGGGCATGGCGATCACCACGCCGCCCCGACGTTTGCGGACATCAACTGGTTCCAGGGCTTTCTGGGCGAGAGCAAGGATGCCGAGCCGGGCCTTTTGTGGCGCGCTCCTGGCACGCCGGTGCCACTCGGTGCCCTGCTCTTGAATACGGCGATCCTGTTCTACTTCCTCGGACGCTTCGGCGGCCCTGCGATCGCGTCTGGACTCGCCGCACGCAAGCAGCGCATTGCCGGGGACATCGAGGCGGCCCAGCGCATGCAAGAAGAAGCCAAGGGTCAGCTCGAGCACTACGAGCAGAAGCTCGCGCACATGGCCGCCGAGACGGAGCGCATTTTGGCGGAGGTGCGAGCCCAGGCCAAGGTCGAGCACGAGCGCATCATCACCGAGGCCAAGGCACGCCACGCCGCCCTCCAGGAAGAAGCTCGGCAGATCATCGAGCACGAGCGCGCCCACGCTCGGCAGGCTGCCATCCAGACCTTGGTCGATCGCGCCGTCGACGGCGCACGCGAAGAAATCTTGAAGAACCTGCGGCCCGACGATCAGGAGCGCCTCGCCCGGACGCTCCAGGAGAACGTCGAGGGTCCGCTCGGAGCCACGCTGCTCGGCGGCGGGGCAGTCTCCTCGAAAGCGCACGGAGTTCGCTCATGAATCACGGTGAGGTTGCTGGTCGCTACGCTCAGGCCCTGCTCGAGCTCGGTGAAGAAAGCGGAGAGCTCGACGGACTGGTCGCCGCCATGGCCCGCTTTGCCGCGGCCTACGAGACGAGCCGCGAGCTGCAGCGTGACCTGTCGAATCCGACCGTTTCGATCGCCCAGCGCGACGCGGTCATTCGCGCCGTGGCCGCTCGCCTCTCGGTGTCCGAGCTCGGTCAGCGCGGCCTGCTCTTGATCGCTCGCCGTCGCAGGCTGAGCGCTCTGCCGGAGATCGCGCGTCAGCTCACCACCCTCTACGACCAGAAAGCGGGCATCCTGCGTGGCCACGTGGTCACCGCCAGCGCCATGTCCGAGGATTACTTCAGCAATCTGGCCGCCAGCATCGGGCGCGCCGCACAGAAGAAAGTCGTGCTCACCCACTCGGTGGATGAGTCCCTGATCGGCGGCGCCGTGCTTCGCATCGGCGACGCGACCGTCGACGTCAGCATTCGCGGACGCCTGGGCGAGATGCAGCGCAATCTGCTCGACGCCTTTGCTCGCGCCAGCTGACCCGATGTTGCCCTAGCCCCGTTTCCCTTCGCCCCCCAAAACGCCCCCCAGTGAGTCACGAGTAAAGCCATGCAGCTCAGCGCCGACGAGATTGCTTCCATCATCAAGCAGCAGATTCAGAACTACGACCGGGCTGCCGTCGTGTCCGAGACGGGTACCGTCTTGACGACCGCGGACGGCATCGCGCGCGTGTACGGCCTCGAAGGCGTGATGGCCGGCGAGCTCGTCGAGTTCCCCGGTGACGTGTACGGCCTCGTGCTGAACCTCGAGCAGGACAGCGTGGGCGTCGCCATTCTCGGCGAAGCCACCAAGGTCGTCGAAGGCGACTTGGTCAAGCGCACCGGCCGTATTGCCGACGTGCCCGTCGGTGAGGGCCTGGCTGGCCGTATCGTCAACGCGCTCGGACAGCCGGTCGACGGCAAGGGTCCGCTCGACTCGAAGGTCTCGCGCCGCATCGAGCTCAAGGCTCCCGGCATCATCAGCCGTCAGAGCGTGAAGGAGCCTCTGCAAACGGGCATCAAGGCCATCGACGCGATGATCCCGATCGGCCGTGGTCAGCGCGAGCTCATCATCGGCGACCGTCAGACCGGCAAGACGGCCGTCGCGCTCGACACGATCATCAACCAGAAGGGCAAAGGCGTCTTCTGCGTGTACGTGGCCATCGGCCAGAAGGCGTCCACCGTTGCGCAGGTGGCCGAGAAGCTGCGTCAGCACGGCGCGCTCGAGTACACGACCATCGTCATGGCCAGCGCCACCGAGATGGCGCCCCTGCAGTACCTCGCGCCGTACACCGGTGTGACGATTGCCGAGTACTTCCGCGACACCGGTCGCCACGCTCTCTGCATCTACGACGACCTCTCCAAACAGGCGGTCGCCTACCGCCAGATGTCGCTCTTGCTCCGTCGTCCGCCGGGTCGTGAGGCGTATCCGGGCGACGTCTTCTACATCCACTCGCGCTTGCTCGAGCGCGCCGCCAAGCTGGCCGAGCGCTGGTTCGTGGTGGCCGAGGGTCAGGAAGTTCCGGCCGGCGATGCTGCGTTCCGTGGCGTCGATGGCAAGGTTCACCTGGGCGAAAACGGCAAGCACGAGGCACAGAAGGCGCTCGAGGCCCACGGCGCGGCCGGCCACACCATCAAGATGGATCCCCATTCCGGTGGTTCTCTCACCGCCCTGCCGATCATCGAGACGCAGGCGGGCGACGTGTCGGCCTACATCCCCACCAACGTCATTTCGATTACCGACGGGCAGATCTTCCTCGTCTCCGACTTGTTCAACTCCGGTCAGCGTCCCGCCATCAACGTCGGCATCTCGGTGTCGCGTGTGGGTGGCTCCGCCCAGATCAAGGCGATGAAGAAGCTCTCCGGTACCCTGCGTCTCGATCTAGCGCAGTACCGCGAGATGGCTGCGTTCTCGCAGTTCTCCAGCGACCTCGACGCGGCGACCCGCGCCCAGCTCGATCGCGGCGCTCGCCTGACGGAGCTGCTCAAGCAGGGTCAGTACGTGCCCCTGCCCGTCGAGCTCCAGGTGGTGACCGTCTTCGCTGGCACGCAGGGCTTCGTCGACAAGCTGCCGGTGTCTAGCCTCAAGGCGTTCGAGCACGATTTGCACGCTCACCTCGAGGCCAAGCATCCCGAGATCCTCGCCTCGATCCGGGACAAGAAAGAGCTCGACGCGGACAACCAGAAGAAGCTGTCCGATGTCATCACCAAGTTTGCCAAGGACTTTGCCGCTGCAGACGCAGCTGCCGAGTAAACGGTAACCACCGCTCGAGGGACTCGACTTGGCCAGTCAGAAGGAAATCCGCAATCGCATCGGAAGCGTGAAGAGCACGCAGAAGATCACGCGCGCCATGAAGATGGTCGCGGGTGCCCGCTTGAATCGCGCGCAGAACCAGATCCAAGCCATGCGCCCGTACGCCGTCGAGACGGCGCGCGTCCTGCATTCGGTGGTCGGTGGAGCGCTGGCTGCCCAGGACGACGCCGATCAAGAGCTCGAGGTTCCGCACCCGCTACTCGCTCGTCGCGAGGAGAAGCGGGTGCTCTACCTGGTCCTGACCAGTGACCGCGGCTTGTGCGGCGCCTTCAACTCGAGCGTCTTGCGCAAGGCCGAGAGCCTGTGGAAGCAGGCTGAGGCTGCGGGCAAGGAGGTGCAGTTCCACGTCGTGGGTCGCAAGGGGCGCGACTACCTCAAGCGCCGCAATGCACCGGTCGCCGAGGTGCTGGATGGTGTGTGGGACAAGCTCGGAATGGACCAAGCGCGTCGCGTGGCGCGCGGCATCTTGCGCCCCTTCGCTGCTGGCAAGGTCGACGCGATTTACCTCGTCTACAACGAGTTCAAGAGCGCCATGACACAGACCGTCGTGGCCGAGCCGCTCTTTCCGCTATCGGCGCGTGTCGTCGCCGGCGAGAGCCGCGAATCGGCACCCTACGAGGCGCCCATCGACTACGTGTTCGAGCCCGACCAAGGCACGCTGCTCTCGGTGCTCGTTCCGATGTACATCGAGGTGACGGTGCTGCGCGCTCTCTACGAGTCGACGGCTTCGGAGCTGGGTGCACGCATGACGGCCATGGACTCGGCCACCAAGAACGCGCGCGACATGATCGCGAAGCTGACCTTGCAGTACAACCGTGCCCGTCAGGCAGCGATCACCACCGAGCTGATGGAAATCATCGGCGGCGCCGAGGCCCTCGGCGCCTAACCGAGGCCCCGTCTCGTCGGCGTCCCATCGAGACACTCTGTATGGCGCGCCCTTCCCGCTCCAAACGCAAAGATGCTCGTGCCCGTGGTCGGCAAACGGATGCGGCCCGCGGCCTTGGCGCAAAGCGTGCGCCGACCGCGCCTCGTGTGTCCGCGCCGGGCGGCACGGGCGCGCGTGACCCACGCGCTGCCGAGCGAGCGAGCGGGGGTGTGCCATTGGTGGTCAAGGTAGGCTTGGTAGCGGCGGCCATCTTGCTCGCCTTGTATTTGATCGCTCGGGCCCGCTGAGGCGCACATGCCTTGCCTCATCCCGGTGGCGTTGCGACGATGCGACGCAGAATGGGCAAGCAGGCGCACGTGTTGGGTGTCGTTTTGGCAGGCGGTGAAGGCAAGCGCCTGTGGCCGCTGACGCGCGATCGCGCAAAACCAGCCGTGCCCTTTGGCGGCAACTATCGCCTGATCGACTTTGCGCTCAGCAATCTCGTGAACGGTGGGTACCGGCGCATCGCCGTCCTGACGCAGTACAAGAGTCACAGCCTCGATCGCCACATCGCGCAGAGCTGGCGTATGTCGGCGCTCTTCAACAACTACGTGATGAGCGTGCCCGCCCAGATGCGGCACGGTAAGCGTTGGTTCGAAGGCTCGGCCGACGCCATCTTCCAGAACCTGAACCTGATTCAGGACGAAACCCCCGATTACATTTGCGTTTTCGGTTCCGACCACATCTACCGCATGGACCCTTCGCAGATGGTCGAGGCGCACATCGCCTCGGGGGCTGGCGTGACGGTGGCCGGCATCCGCGTGCCGCGCGCCGAAGCTTCGCGCTTCGGTGTCATCGAGCCCGACGGACGCGGCAAAATTCGCGCTTTTCACGAGAAACCGTCGGAAGTGGTGGGCTTGCCCAATAGTCCCGACGAGGTGCTCGCTTCGATGGGCAACTACGTCTTTTCTGCGCGTACGCTGGTCGAGGCCGTGCAGGAGGACGCACTCGACGCCGGGAGCGCGCACGACATGGGTGGCAACATCGTCACCAATCTCGTCAGCTCTGGCGATGCCGCCGTCTACGACTACTCCACCAACCACGTCCCGGGCACGACGTCCCGTGATGCTGGCTACTGGCGCGACGTGGGCACCATCGACAGCTACTACGACGCGCAGATGGATCTCATCAGCGTCCATCCCATCTTCAACCTCTACAACGAAGAGTGGCCCATCCACACGGGGCAGCCGTCGCACCTGCCGCCCGCGAAGTTCGTCTTCGACGAAGAGGGCCGGCGCGGCATCGCCATCGACTCCATGGTGTGCAGCGGCAGCATCCTGTCGGGTGGCACCGTCCGGCGCTCGGTCGTTTCGCCTGGTGTCGTGGTGCACACGGGGGCCCAGGTCGAAGGCTCGGTGCTCATGAGCGGGGTCGACATCGGTCGAGGCGCGGTCGTGCGGCACGCCATCATCGACAAGAACGTGAAGGTTCCGCCGGGCTGCACCATCGGGGTGGATCGGGAGCTCGATCGCCGGCGGGGGCTCACCATCTCCGAGGGCGGTGTCGTCGTCATCGGCAAGGGCGACGTGATCGCCGCCGATTGACCGTCCCCTCGTCTGGGCGCCTTAGGTGGGGCGAAGGGCTCGGTGGAAGCGGCCGCCTTCGCTATACTGTGGAGGATGCGCGTCGCCATCCTCACCCGCGAGTACCCACCTGAAGTCTACGGCGGCGCGGGCGTGCACGTCGAATACCTGAGTCGTGAGCTGGCCTCGCGCGTGGAGCTCGGCGTGCACTGCTTCGGCAAGCCGCGGCACAAGCCAGAGGTCGCCGGCAACTACGAGTTTTGGCAGGCTCTCTCGCAGGACGGCTTGCACATGCCGGCTTTGCGCACGCTCGGCGTCAATCTGCAGATGGTCGCGGCGCTCGAGGGTGCCGATCTCGCGCACACGCACACCTGGTACGCGAACTTTGCCGGCCACCTAGCCAAGCTCGTCTACGGCATCCCGCACGTCATGACGTCGCACAGCTTGGAGCCGCTGCGGCCGTGGAAAGAAGAACAGCTGGGCGGTGGCTACCGCATCTCCCGCTTCGTCGAGAAGACGGCCATCGACTCGGCGGATGCCATCATTGCCGTCAGCGCGGGCATGCGCGCCGACATCTTGCACGCCTATCCGGAGGTCAAGCTGGACAAGGTGCACGTCATTCACAACGGCATCGACACCAGCGAGTACGCGCCAGTGGACGGCCGCGCGGCGCTGTCCCAGCGTGGGCTCGACCCCGATCGACCGGTCGCGATCTTCGTCGGTCGCATCACGCGGCAGAAGGGGGTGGTTCACTTGCTGGAGGCCGCGCGTCACATGCACCCGGACGTGCAGCTTCTACTGTGTGCGGGCGCCCCCGATACGCCGGAGATCGCCCAGGAAGTGGCCGGCTTGGTGCACACCCTGCAGGCCGAGCGGGCGGGCATCGTGTGGGTGCAGGACATGCTGCCTCGGCCCGAGATCGTGGCCTTGCTCTCGGCATCTTCGGTCTTCGTGTGCCCCAGCATCTACGAGCCGTTCGGCATCGTGAACGTCGAAGCGATGGGCTGCGGAACGGCCGTAGTTGCATCGGCCGTCGGCGGCATTCCGGAGATCGTGGTCGAGGGCGAGACGGGTCGACTCGTGTATTTTCCGCGGGACGCCGCTGGTAACCCGCTCGATCGTGAGCAGTTTGCGCGCGACTTTGGCACGGCGGTGTCCGAGGTGGCGCTCAATCCAGAGACGGCGCGCCGCATGGGCGAGGCGGGGCGGGCCCGCGCCGTCTCGCATTTCAGCTGGCCGTCCATTGCCGAGGCGACGGTCACGCTCTATCGCAGCTTGGTTCGGGTTTGATCTATGTGCGGAATCGTTGGTTACGTAGGAGAGAGAGAGGCAGCTGGCGTCCTCTTGGACGGCCTGCGGCGCTTGGAGTACCGCGGCTACGATTCGGCCGGTATCGCCGTTCACGACGGTGAGCGACTGACCATCGTGCGGGCCGTCGGCAAGCTGGACAATCTCGCTGCCGGCATCCACGTGCAGGACTTGCCGGGTGGTCTTGGCATTGGTCATACGCGCTGGGCCACCCACGGCCGCCCGAGCGAAGCCAACGCGCATCCGCACCGAGCCGGCCCGATTGCACTGGTTCACAACGGCATCATCGAGAATCACCTCGAGCTGAAGTTCGAGCTCGAGCGCGAAGGGGTGACGTTCCGCAGCGACACGGACACGGAGATCGTCGCGCATTTGGTGCACCGCGCGTATCTCGAGCTCCAGCCGACGCTGCGTGAAGGGGCGCTCCTAGAGGCGGTGCGGCGTGCCCTACGGCGAATTCGCGGCTCTTTTGGTCTCGCCGTCACCAGCGAAGACCTTCCTTCACGCCTCGTTGCTGCCAAGCAAAGCTCGCCGATGGTCATTGGCTTGGGCGATGGCGAGACGCTGTGCGCCTCGGACATTCCGGCGCTGCTCGGCTACACCAGGCGCGTCCTCATCCTGGACGATGGAGAGCTGGCCGAGCTCACGGCGAGTGGTGCCACCATTCAGACGCTCGATGGACAGCGGGTCGAGCGCGCTCCGAAACTCGTCGATTGGAGCCCCGTTCAAGCAGAAAAAGGCGGCTTCAAGCACTTCATGCTCAAGGAGATCTTCGAGCAGCCGCGCGCCATCGAAGACACCCTGCGCGGTCGCGTCGATCTGGAGTCGGGCGATGTGATCGCTTCGGAGCTCGGTCTCGACCCCGAGTTCACGGCGAATATCAGCCGGGTGTATTTCGTGGCATGTGGCACCAGCTATCACGCGAGCCTCGCCGGACGGCACTGGGTCGAACAGTTTGCTCGGCTGCCCGCGCAGTGCGAGCTCGCGAGCGAGGTGCGCTACCGGGGACCAGTCTTCTCCAAGAGCGACCTCGTGGTAGCCGTCAGCCAATCTGGCGAGACGGCCGACACACTGGCGGCTTTGCATGAGGCGAAGCGGCAGGGTGCGCGCATCTTGGCCGTGAGCAACGTGCTCGACAGCGCCATCCCCCGCGCCAGCCACGGCGCGTTCTACACGCACGCGGGGCCAGAAATCGGCGTTGCATCGACCAAGGCCTTTTCGACCCAGCTCGTCGCCATGCTCCTTTTGGCCACGTACCTCGGGCGGCACCGCGGCACGCTCTCGCGCGAGCGGAGCCGCGAGATTCTGGAGTCGCTCTTGCGTCTGCCTGGCGATCTTCGGCACGTCCTCGAGCGCTCGGACGAAGTGCTGACGGTGGCGCGACGCTGGCATCAAGCGCGGCACATGTTGTTCCTCGGTCGTGGCCTGGGCTATCCGATTGCGCTCGAGGGCGCCCTGAAGCTGAAAGAGATCAGCTATGCGCACGCCGAGGGCTACGCTGCCGGGGAGATGAAGCACGGCCCCATCGCTCTCATCGACGAGACGATGCCCGTGGTCGTCATTGCTCCGCAGGACGCCAACTACGAAAAGACGCTCTCCAGCTTGCAGGAGGTGCGCGCCCGCGACGGTCAGGTCATCGCCGTGGCCACCAGCGGCGACGAGCGCTTGGGCGGCCTCTCGAGCGACGTCCTACGCATCCCCCCGGTCGCCGACTGGATCGTTCCACTCGTGGCCGTCTTGCCGCTGCAGCTGCTCGCGTACCACGTGGCCGATTTGAAGGGCACGGACGTCGACCAGCCGCGGAATCTCGCCAAGACGGTCACCGTGGAGTGACGACGAGCGAGGGAGGGCCGGAGCTGCTGCCTGCACGCGCCTGAGCCCGCCTCGGTCCCGCATTCGGTCGCCTGCGCGCCCCTCCCCGGCGCCAGCGTGCTGCGCGCCCCTGCCCGACGCCAGCGTGGGCTCGAGGGCCATCGCCGTGCGGACTGGCTTGACACCTACACGAGCGGGATGCTCCGAAAGGAGGGTGAAACTCGCTGCTTTCGTCGCATTTGCGCCTTTGGGTCTCCTCTCGCTCGGCTGTTCTGGAAGCAAGGCAGAGCCTGCCGTTCCCGACAGCTCCGAGGAGAAGCCCGTCGCCGCTCCCGCAGCCGAAGCCGCAGCGAGCGAAGAGGACGAAGCGGGTCCCGTCGGTATTCCGACGGCGTGCCACGATGGGGATAGCCCCTGCACGGCGGATCCGAAGTGGGTCAAGCGCTTGTGCCAGGATGTGTATCCGGCTGTCGCGCTCTACCTGAACTCACCGGCCTCACCGTTTACGCGCGGCTACCTGAGTCGCAAGACCAAGGCAGTCAACGCCTCGGGCGGCGCCACCAGTGGCGACGAATGGCTGAAGTTCGATGAGCAGGTCGTGCTGCTCTACCACCGCAAGGCCAACATGGGCGGCATGACGGTGAGCGGCGCCGAGGGCGGCTTCGACGCCATTCGCTGGGACGGCTCGTGCGTCACGCTGGATGGCACCGAGGTGCGCATGGAGAAGCCCCCGGAGCCGCTCTATGCCAACATCGACTGGCGCTACCTCGGCGAAGATGTCCAGGACGCGCTGAAGGCCGTGCCCAGCGTGCGCGACGCCTACGTCGCCCGCAAACAAGAGTGCAAAGGCGCCTACAGCGGCGACGTGTCCAAAGAGTGCGAGAAGAAGGACCTTTTGCTCCGCAAAGCTATCGTCAAAGCCGTTCAAAGCGGCGAGGCGAAGCTCCCGGTGCCGGCACGCCGGCCGTGACGTCCTGACGGGCGTTTCCAGCCCAGGGTTCGCTGGCTGCTCGTTCCCCACGATGCCAAAAGTAGTTTGCATACAAACTACTTTTGGCCTGTCGGCGAGGCCTTCGGCCTGTCGGCGAGGCCCTCGGCCTCCCGGCGAGCGCCTCAGCCTTCGAACGCTTCCACGATCGCCCGCCGGTGCTCCCACAGGCGGCCGAGCGCCTGTGCGTAGGCGACGACGACTTCCTCGGGCTGCGCGATGAGCGGGCACGACTGGCTGAAGAGCACGAGCGAGGAGTCGAGAAGCTCCTGCGTGGCCGGGAACGTCGACTGGTAGTTCTCCTTCACCAGGCCGGTCACCGACTGGTCCTGCGCGAAGACGGGCTGCGCGGTCTGCGTGGTGCGTTCCCACGTCGTTACTTCGAAGCCGGTGGCTTTCATCGCGGCGAGGAGCGCGGCCTTCACGCGCGTTGCAGAGAAATCGGCGAGGCCGGCGGCGTCGCGGTCGATGCGAATGCGGTACTTGTGGTGCACCGACGTGCGATCTTCCGGTACGTGCGGGGGCAGGAGGCCCGGCATTTCGCGCATGGCACCTGCTAGGTACTTCGCGGCGTCTTGCGCGCGCGCCGTGCGAGCAGGCAAGAGGGCGAGCTGAGCGCGCGCGAAGGCGGCCATCATTTCGTTGCCGCGGAACATGCTCCCGGGACGCTGACTGGCGAGGCCACGCCAGCCGTCGAGCGGACGAGTCTTGGGAACGAGCGAAGCTTCGCTCAAGTGCAGGTCCTGGCCGAAGTTACGCACCGAGTTGGCCAGGTCAGCCTGCTCCAGCGAGTTCGTGACATAGACGCCGCCCTCGCCGCAGCCGAGATTCTTGCTCGACTGCAGGGAGAAGCCTCCGCCCGCGGCGAGCGCCCCGACCGGCTGTTTCTTGTAGGTGGCGCCGTGCGCTTGCGCGGCGTCCTCCACCACCACGGCGCCAGCGGCAGCAGCAATGGCGCCAAGCTCGTCCAGATCGGCCGGGCACCCGTGCACGTGCACGGGCATGATGGCTTTCGTGCGGGGCGACAGCCAACGGCGAACCTCGGCCGGTGAGATGAGCCCGGTCGTCGGATCGACATCGGCGAACAGCGGACGGGCACCGCAGGCGGTGACCGAGAGCGGCGTGGCGACGAACGTGTAGCTCGGCACGATGACTTCGTCGCCCGGACCAACGCCGGCAGCGGCCAGGGCCACGACGAGCGCGCTGGTTCCGGAGTGCGTGAGCAGGGCATGCTTCGCGCCGACGTAGGCCGCGAACTCCTCCTGAAACGCCATCGATTCGGGAGCAAATGCGCCCGAGAGCACCCCGCGATCGAGGACGCGCATGACCGCGTCCTTCGATGCCTGATCGACGATGGGCCACAGCGTGTGCGACGCCGGATCGACGAGCTTGATGGGTCCAGTGCTTCCGAGGAGTGGGGCCGGCAACGTCACGGGTGGGTCCTTTCAAGAAAAAGAGCCGCAGGCAAGGCCTGCGGCTCATCAGCGATCACTCTGGATCGCAGCGACGGTTCGCGAATCAGACGTCGCGGCGCTGCTGAGCAGCACCGAGGTGAGCCGCGCCGCCGTTGGTCGCCGAGCGCGTGGGGCTCGACGTCTTGCGGCCAGCCACTTCCTTCGCCCAGTTGAAGAGCATGCGCTCCTGCTGGAAGAGGTCGTGCACGGGCTCCTCGCCGTCGGCGACGTACGGAGACTTGTAGTACATGCTCATCTGGCGCTGGATGCCGCGCTCGCCGGCGTCCTGAGCGACGTCGAGGATGCGCACCATGTCGATACAGAGGGGTGCCGCGAGGATCGAGTCCTTGCAGAGGAAGTTGATCTTCATCTGCATCGGCTCACCGCAGAAGCCCTGGACGTCGATGTTGTCCCAAGCTTCCTTCGCGTCGCCGCGGGGCTTGTAGTAGTGGATGTGCACCTGGTGGTTGTCGACCTTGTGGCCGACGACGCTGTCGAGCACGCTGGCCTTCGAGCGCACCTTGGTCTCGTTGCTCTTCGGGTCGTCGAGGACCAAGCCGTCGTTATTGCCGAGGAAGTTGACCGAGTACCAGCCCTCGACCCACAGGCGACGCAGACGAAGCATCGAGGCCATGGCCGTCTTGACCAAGGTCTGACCGGTCTTGCCGTCCATGCCGGCGTACGGAACGCCGTTGTTTTCGGCCTGTGCGCGCAGCGCGGGGATGTTGGCCAGGCTGGGCGCGAAGTTCGTGTGCGGCACGCCGAGGCTGTTGGCGGCGTACATGTAACGCATGGTGGGCGAGATGAGAGGATCGCTCTGATCGAGGCCCTTCTCGAACGCCTCGAGCGTCTGGTGAACGGGGCCGCGATCCATCCACTTCTCGGTGGAGGCGAGGTTCAAGAGCACCACGCGGCGCAAGCCGTGAGCCGTCTTGAAGTTCTGGATGTCCTTGCGAATGGCCTCGACCTGCCCGCGGTGTCCGCCGTCGGTTGCGACGACGTGGCGACCCTCGAGGTTCTTGGCGTACTCGCGTGAGAACACTGCCGGCCAGGGGCGGAGCTTGGAGAGCTCCTCCTTCACGGGGGCGAGCTGGTCGGCGCGGAACACTCCGTGGCGGAGGGCAGCGTCGTAGATACTCTCGTCATTCATATCCCAGCCGGCGAAGACGAGGTCTTCCAGCTTGGCGAATTCGAGAATGTCCGTGAGCTTTTCAGCGCGGAAGGTGTTGTCCGGCTCGGTGAGCATTCCGCGCCGTGGGACGAGGCCCTTGTTCATGAGCGCGACGCCCGCAACGACGGTTGAGGCAACTGCTCCATTCAAACCAATGATGACTACACCTAGGCGTCCCATATCTTCCTCGTGTGGCGCGAAACTAGCTCGAAACCCCCCGCTGGCAAAGGAATTCTCGGCATCGTTCGGCGCTTCGTCTGCGGCGTTTACTACGCACTTTCTCCGTTGAATTTCGCCTCCAGAGGGAGACGACGTGCCCAGCCCGACCTGGACTGGACGACGATTTCGCGCGCTGTGCGCGTGATCATGTTGTGCCTGCGCCGGCCAGGACCGATGTCCCGCCGTAGGTCCTCAGAATGTCTCGACGACCATCGTCCACGATGCGCGGAAACTTGCTCTGGACGCTGATATTGCCGATGTCTTGCATGAAACGGGCCACGGAACCGGGCGGGAGCATCACGAACTCGGGAGGCAAGATCGCGGCATTGTCCGTGCGATGCTCGCGATAGACGCGGTTCTTTTCACCGAGCACCCGGTCGAACGTCTGGGCGAATCGGACCAGATCGCGCGGCGCCTCGGTGAACTCCGCGAACAGCACGTATCTCGACTTCGCCGACCCGTCCACCCCGACGTCGGCCCCTGCGGTGTAGTCCACGGTCTTTCCCCCGAGTTCTGCGAGAGCGCCGGCGACCGCTTCTTGGATTTCGACGTGCGTCGTGAGCTCCTGCGTGGTGGAAAGGCAGCCGCTGAGGCGCCCGGCGAACTCGATGCGATGAGGGCTAACGCTCGGAAATCGTACGAGATCACCAAGAAGGTAGGCGTAGAGGCCGGACACCGTCGTCACGACGATCGCGTAGACGCGGTTTTTCTCGACCTCCCAGAGCGGATACCGCGTAGGATTTTTTGCACCGACTTCTTCTACCGGGACGAACTCGAAGTACGTGCCGCGGTGCGGAAGCATGAGCAGGCCCGCGTCCGGGCGCGCATGGTCGGTCGAGGCGTAGATGCCGCCTTCGGTCGCGTTGTAGGTGTCGACCAGCGGGATGTCCTTGCCCACGCGCTCACGAATCACTCCCAAATAGGGAGCTGCCGCTACGCCGCCGCCGACGAGTACCGTGAGGTTCGGCCAAATGTCGGTGACGACGTTGGCCGTGCGGCCCCGCAAGCGGGCGCGCTCGAGCAGCTTGTCGAACATCAGCGAGAACCAGCAGGTGGTGCCGCTGATCAGGCGCACGTCGTGGTCCAGGTAGCGATCGGCAATGGCCGTCAGCTTCTGGTCGTAGTCCGACATGCCCAGGATATCGCCTTCGGGCAGGTAAACGAACCTCGCTGCGGGCGGCATCTTGGCCACCATGAGCGCGGGATTGGAGGTGACCTTGACCGGTCCCTCCTCCTTCATCGTCGTGGGCGGAAACAGCCCGAGGCTGAAGCCACGAGTGAAATCGGTCGTGCCGTCGTGACGCAAGAAGCGGAAGAGCGCATCGGTGCCGGACGCACGCTGCAGCTTCACTTGCTCGTCCGAGATGGGCAGAAACTTCGAGCGCCCACCGGTGGAGCTACCCGACGAGTTGCCGAAGTACTCGATGAACTCCGGCACGAGCAGGTTGCGCTCTCCTTTGCGCATCCGCTCGATGTAGGGCGAGAACGAGTCGTAGTCGCCGATGGGCACGGCGGTACGGAAGTCCACCTCGCTCTTGATGTCCGCGAAGCCGTACCTGCGGCCGAATTCGGTCTGCGCAGCCTTCTTGACGATGTGCCGCAGTTGCTGCTGCTGCACCTCGCGCACGTGCTTGAGAGCCCAGTCCCAGCGCGCGACGGACGCACGAGCGGCGAGCTGGAGAGCGCGTCCGGCGCCCCGGGGCAGGGCTGTGTGACGCAGAAGGCGAGGGCTGGGGGCCGGCTTGAGCACGAGAAGAAGAGGGCCCGCAGCTGGCGTGTCGAACCGGGGGCGGCCGCTTATGTACAAGGAGGCAAAGAGATCGCAAGCGTTCGCTCCGACTCATTGCTGAAACCTGCAGCGGGGTGCCTGCTCCTGCCCTAGTGTGCACGCTGGTTCGCGCCAGGCGACCCGCGCAGCGATTGCGTTCTCTCGGGAGCCAGCTACTCCGCTCCTCGTGGATTCCGACTCGGCCCCGGCACCGGCGCCCCAGAAGGCCGCTGTTCCGGCTTGGGCCCGTCTCGCGCTCTTGGCGGCGGGCCTCTGTGCCGTGGCGTGGCTCGTTCACAACGCAGGCGCCGATCTCGTGTGGCGCGTGATCGTTGCGGCCGGCCCCTGGCTGCCCATCATCTTCCTGCTCGAGTTCACGTGGGTGCTGGTCGAAGGCATCGGCCTCTTGCTGCTCTTGGGCACGTGGCGCCGTGAAATCCCGGCGCGCAGCTGGGTCATGGCCACGCTCACCCACTTCACCACGATGATGGTGCTGCCCGTAGGTAGGGCGGGAGCCGAGGCCGTTCGCGCCACGCTCTTGGCGCGCTACGTCGGTGGCGGTCGCTCGGCAGCGGCATCGTCCTTGATGCAGGCGCTCGTGCTCTTGGGTAACGCACTGGTGAGTCTCGCCTGCGCAGTCGTGGTGAGCACGCGCGGCGTGGGCGGGGATCTCGCGCTCTTGCTGGTTGGCAACGCGGTGGCGACCGCGTTCCTCGGCGGTGGCCTCTACGTCATCCTGCGCCGTGCAAAGCTCGGTGGCTTTTTGGGCAAGCACTTCCAGAAGATGGCGCATTTCGGCCCCGAGCTGGACCAGCACGTGCGTGAGAATCGCACGCGGCATCTGCCAGCCTTCGCCTTCGTCGTGCTCGGACGTTTGGTGCAGACGCTGCAATATGGCTTCATCTTCGCGGCCGTCGCCGGCAGCTTCCAGGCGAGTGGCATGTTCATCGCGCAGGGCGTCCACCTCATTGGCGCTGGGCTCGGCGACATGGTTCCCAATCAGGTCGGGGTGACGGAAGGTGCGTTTCGCTTCTTTGCCGCGGCACTCGGACTCGCTGCCGAGCCGGAGCGGGCGATCTCCCTCGCGCTTCTGGCCCGCCTCTCCACCTTGACGGTGGCGGGGTTGGCAGCCGCCGTCATGCAGCTCGTCCCGCGTGGGGCATCCCCTGCCGGAGAGCAGCCCCCTCGGGCCGGGCTCGACGAAGCGCTTCAGGACACGGCCGCTGGTTCGTGATAGGCGGCCCAGCCATGAATCTTGCTGCCGACTCGGTCGCCGCGCAGGGCTCCACGGAGCTCGCCGGCATCGATCCTCGCAATCAGCGCGCCCTGCCGCCTGTCGCCAAAAGTGGTCCCGAGGACGTGGCGCGCGCCGTGCGCACGGCGCGCGAGGCCCAACCCAAGTGGCAGGAGCTCGGTCTCGGCGATCGCACTCGGCTGCTCGAGCAGGCGGCCAAGCGCTTGCTCGCCGAGCGCGAAGAAGGGCTGTCCATCGTCAAGCGCGAGATCGGCAAGACGCCCGCCGATGCGCTCTTCACCGAAGCACTCGGGCCGCTCGATGCCGTGCGCGGCTGGCGCCGAGTGATCGATGGCGCGCCTGCAGGTGCCGTTCCGCTCAGCGCGATCGCCTTCCCCAAGAAGTCCGCGCGCATCGACCTTTCGCCGCGGGGTGTGGTCGCCATCATCGCGCCGTGGAACTTCCCCGTGGCCGGCCTTTATCGCAGCGTGCTACCGGCGCTTCTCCTGGGCAACACCATCGTGGTCAAGCCGAGCGAACGCGCGCCCCGCAGTAGCGGCTGGTTCCTGCGCATCTTGGCCGAGGTGCTGCCGCCCGGCACCGTCAACGTGCTCTTCGGCGATGGCGCAGTCGGCGCTCTCTTGATCGAGCAGGATGTCGACGCCTGCGTGTTCACCGGTTCGTCCGCGGTGGGCCAGCGCGTGGAGCAGCGCTGCTTCGAGCGCGGCATCGCCTGTTCGGCAGAGATGGGCGGCAACGATGCCGCGATCGTCCTTTCCGACGCCGACCTGCCGCGCACGACGGCGGGCATCGTGCAGTGGGCCCTGCAGAATGCCGGGCAAGCGTGTGGGGCCGTCGAGGTCGTCTACGCCGACTCACGCATTCATCAGCAGTTGGTCGCGCGACTGACGGACGCTTGTCGCCGCCTGAAGCGGCCCAGCCCGCCCGAAGGTTCGGGCAGCTACGCTCCGCTCGCGTTCCAGGCCCAGCTCGACAAGGTCCTCGACCAGCTCAAGGATGCGCGCGAACGCGGTGCCGTGGTCGAAGCTGGCGGAACGGCCGATGGCCTGTGGCTCGCGCCCACGGTGCTGAGCGGCTGCACGCAGCAGATGGAGATCGTGCGTGAAGAGACGTTCGGTCCGGTGATTCCCGTGGTCAGCGTGGACGGTCCAGCAGAAGCGCTGCGGCACGTGAATGCCGGCAAGTACGGCCTGACGGCTTCGATCTGGAGTCGCGACGTGGCTCGCGCCGAGCGCTTGGCGGAGCGTCTCGACGTCGGCGTCGTGACCATCAACAACCATGCTTTCACCGGAGCCATTCCGGATCTGCCTTGGAGCGGACGACGCGCCTCCGGGCGCGGCATTGCGGGCAGTGCCTGGTCGCTCTCCACGTTTGCTCGGCCCAAGGCCGTCGTGGTCGATGGCTCCGATGCGCCCGAGCCGTTCTGGCTCCCGTACGATGCGGATCTCGAAGAGCTCGGCCATTTGCTGGCCGATGCGCAGCTCGGCGAGCTCACGCGGGCGTACAAGATTCCGCTGCTTTTGCGCAAGCGCATCAAGGCCGTCCGAGCGTTCTTCGGCATGAGCTGACGCGCGAAGGCGGCGCATCGGCGGTCGCCGTCGCGAGGCGTCGGTCGGAAACGACGTCAGGCGTCGGGCGTCGGGCGCCGACGACGTCAGGTGTCGGGCGGAGACGAGGCGTCGGACCCAGACGACGTCAGGCGTGGGGCGGAGACGATGTCAGTCGATGCGCAGGCCGATGCGGTCGGCGGCGCGGGTGGCCAGCGCCATGATGGTGAGCTGCGGATTGACGCCGAGCGGCCCGCTGACGGTCGAGCCGTCGACGATGAAGAGGCCGGGCACGTCGTGGACGGCGTGGTCCAGGTCGACGACGCCGCGAGATGCGCTCGGGCTCATGCGCGAAGTACCCAGCGGGTGGTAGCTCGTGAGCATGAAGTCGCCGGCTGCGACGCGGCGGTTGGCGAGGCGGTCGACGCCCGCGCGATCGAAGATCGTCATGGGCGGGAGCATGCCGGGGTAGACTTCGCGCGCGCCGGCCGCGAGCAGTAGGTCCGTCAGCCTGACCTGGGAGCGATGCATGCGCTCCACGTCTTTCTTGGTCAGGTTGTAGGTGAGCACGGTGCCGCCGTTCGGAGCGAGCCGAATGCGGCCCCGCGTCGTGTCCTCGAGCAAGAAGCCGACGCAGGCCAGGTGCCGGACCTTCTCGAACACGTGCATCAGGCGACGACCGAGGTGCGGCGTCACCGGCGGCAGCATGTTGGCGTCTGCCTGGGCCGAGAGCAGCATGACGCCGTCCTTCAGGAACTCGTGCGAGTACGCCGTCTGGGGGATGTACTTGTGCCCGTCCACGACCTCGTCGAAGAGGCCCACCGTGGGACCGGACGGATGCAGCGTCAGGTTGCGACCCACTTGGTCGCTCGAGTTTCCGAGCTTCTGCTTGAGCAGAAACTGCGGCGTGGCCATGGCGCCGCCCGAAAGGATGACCGTCGGCGCGCGCACGATGACGCGCTTGTGGCCGCCGTTCTTCGAGGGGATGGGCTTGCCTTTGCGATCGAGCGCGACGCCTTCGATGCCGACCGCGCGGCCCCCCGAGAGGAGCACCCGCTCGGCCCGCACACCAGAAAATACCATGTTTCCGCGCTCGAGCGCTCCGGGAAGGTACGCGATCAGAGTCGAGCGGCGCGCGTCGGTCGGGCAACCGTTGTCGCACATGCCCTCGCCGCGGCAGCCGGGCGCGTTGCGGTTGATGGTGTCCACGTGCCATCCCATGGCGCGCGCGCCGCGGTGGAAGATGGCGTGAGGAGGACCCGCGTAACGAACGTCCGCCGGCTCGACCTGCAGCATGTTCTCGACGCGCGTGTAGTAGGGGTCGAGCGCATCGTGGCGGAAGTCGTCCGAGCCGAACTCTTCGCACCAGCGGTCCATCACCCAACGCGGCGCACGGAACGACGTGCCGGTGTTGACCGCCGTCGAGCCACCCACCAAGCGCCCCTGGGAGATCATCATCATCTGGTTTCCCAGGCTGAAGACGTTCTTGTAGAGCTGCTCGACGGTCGTCTGGAAATTGCCGGGGAATTCGTGGCGACGGACGTGCTCACCCTCTTCGAGGAACACCACGGCGTGGCCGCGATCCGCCAGATGTCGTCCCACGACCGCGCCGCCAGCTCCGGTGCCGACGACCACGACGTCGCAGGTGATCTCTTCCTCGTCGAGGTCTTCGCCGCGCACGATCTGCGATTCCCAGCGCGCGCGCTCGGGCGCCTGCACGACGCGCAGCTCGCGCAGCGAACCGCGCAGGTGGGGCAAGTCGAAGTGCGAGACCTTGTAGACGGAGCCGTACGCGAACAGCAGGCTCTTCAGGAGCGGGGTCGCCATCCAGCGCGCGATCAGCTGTTCGGCTTGATCGGCAGGAAGCTCATGAAGGGGGCGACCCGTCTGCAAGCGGGCGAGCTCAGACAGCACGACGTGCGACTGGCGCCAGCCCCAGAGCGCCACGGGCGGCGTGATCTTGCTGATCATGCGCTCGGCATGCAGCACGGTTTCGAGTCCCGCGCCCTCCAAGCGCTCCGTAGAAGGCAGGAGAGCCCGCACCACGGCGACGGCCGCCTTGTGTGTGAGGTCGAGCTCAGGAGGGCTGTCGATCTTCCGCTGCATGGGGCGAGGCGGGCAGGAACCTTTCAGACGGCGGACGTCTGGTCAAATGAAGTCAGCCCGAAAATCGCACGTTGGCGAGATCCAGCGCGCCCGGAGCGACCAAATCCGTCAGACGCTCGCTGCAAAATCCGCGTGGCACCGGGCGACCCAGGAGGGCAAGTGGCAGGTGGCGGACCGCGTCTTCCAGGGCGAGCGCACCGAGCGGGCGCTGGGGCGGGGGCAAGCCCACGAGCGCGGTGAGCGCGCGGTGAGCGGCATCCGGCTCCGCACTACCGAGGAACACGAGGGCGCAGTCGAAGTTCTCGTCGTCCAGGCGCAGCTCGAACTCGGCGCGGGGGGACGACACTGCGGCGACGCGAGCCCGCGGACTGTCCCAGGCGCGGGCCACTTCCTCCGCGATGGCCACGAGCCAGGGTTCTTCGGCTGGCACCAGCAGGGAGCACGGGGGCCCAGTCCAGCTCGCTGCGCCGCGACTGCTGCCGAGCTCCACGCCGAGTGCCGCGAAGTCGGCTGGACGGAGCGCGCCCAGGGCTTGGTCGAGGACACCCGGGGCGCCAAACCGACCCAGTCGCCGACCCGGCAGGAGCACGAGCCAGCCCAGTGTGCCGAGTGCGAACGGTCGTGCGCTGCCGCGACTTTGATGCAGGCCCGAGCCCAAGAACCCGAGGTCGCTGCGGCGCGTCTCGAAGTCACGCAGCGAGGTGCGAAGGTCGGCGCTGGTGAGCGTCACCTCGGAGACGTAGCTGCCGCCGCGCGGAGCCCAGCCGTTGCGGGCGAGGCGCTGGATGCCGGCGCCGAGGGAACGCAGGGCGCCGGTGCAGTCCGGTCGCGCGGGGTCGAAGCCTGGGGGCACGATGGCCGAGCTCGGTGCAGCCAGACGGAGCGCAAGAGCTTCTTCGGAAAGGCGGGTCGTGAGCGCGAGCTCGAGCGCAGAGCGAGCGCTGATGCGGTCCACATCGGCGAGCGTGCGCGAGCGTTGGCGGCTCCGCTCGAGCGCTGCGGCGACGGCCTTGGCATCGAGGACGACGCCGCGGGCCGAGCGCAGACCGGGTCGGAGCTCGATGGTGACGGTCGCGCCGCTGCGCTGGGGCAGATTGCTCGCCAGCGTGGGGTAGGCCGGCGCGGTCCCTCCGCCGCGCGCGTACAGCGTGTCGAAGAGCGAACTGCCGAGCAGCCGTGTCGTCAGGCTGACTTCGTCGTGCGGATCGATGCGCGACGTATCGATGGGCAAGGTGAGGCGTAGGTGTCCGCCGTAGGCCGGGCGAACGGCGGCCTCGCTCGGCTGGGACGCGAACGCGGCCAGGAGCGCGGCGCCGAGGCCGCCGAGCGCATCGCGCCGCGTGGTCATTCGTAGATCCGGATCTCGTCCGTGAGCAGCACCGCGAGTCGTTGCGGATTCTTGCCGACGAACGGACACACGGCGAGGGCGCGTACGGGGCCGACGGAGCGTGTGGCGACGAGTACCGGACCTTCGGGCCTGAGCGAGCGCACCTCCAGCGTGTCGGCACCCGACTCGGTCGCACCCGTGGTGATCGCTTCGACGATGGAGTCGCCGTCCAGGTCTGCCAGCGCGACCTGCGCTCCGCCGACGCCCAGCTCGAGCTGCTGGCGCTGCTCGAGCGGAGACTCGATCGTCAGCTCGAGCCGACCCCCGGCCGCACTTTCGAGCTCGTAGATGCGCACGATGCCGCGCTCGTCGGCATGAGCCAAAACGGCGAGTGCATCGCGACTGGGAGCTTCGAGTGCGGGGGACGTCGTCTTGGGCAGGGTGGACGAAGCGGGCCCGCAGGTTGCGGCTGCTTCGGCGATGCCGGTCGCCGTGAAGGCATGACAGCGCTCGGGTGTCACGGGCCAGGCTGCGGGCGCGAAGGTCGGCTGCGCGAGCTCGGCGTCCAAGCGGAGCAGCGCCGCGCGGTCGCTCGAGCCAATCAGGACCGTGCCGGGCCCCATCCAGGCGGTCGCGAGCGGCGCACGCAGCGGGTGAGGCGAAAGCGGACTGAAGCTCGTCCAGGCAGCCTCTCGCCGCGGGACAAAGGCGCCGCGCTGCCCTTTCGCGGCAGGACTCAGGCTGCCGATGAACAGATTGCGGCGCCCGACCACCAAGAGTTCGCTCGAGCCTTGGCCGCGCGCGTCGCCACAAGCGAGCCCGATGGCGCCTGCTTCCGGCGACTGAAAGCGGAGCTCGCTCTGCAAGAGACCGTTGGGCCGGGGCAGGTAGCGGCGGATTTCCGCGTCGGCAGGCTCGCTGAAGGAGGCGTGCGCCACGACCGTCCCAAGCGGCTTTCGCGCGCGCGCCCAGAACGAGAGCTCCCACTCGATCACATCGAGATCGACCAGCACGCGCCCGCCTGCGAGTGAGGGACGGAGGAGCACGAGCGCGAGGCCGAGCTCACGCGAGCGGCGTCGCGCGTCGGATTCGGTGAGAGCGCTTGCGCCGCGTCCGCGGCTGGCCGCCACGGCCGAGCCAAGCACGCTGGCCAGCTTGGCGTCGAGCGCGGCTCTGTCTTTGGCATCGAGCACCACGCCGCTGACCGGCGTGACTGCGGCGAAGACGGGCGTCGGCGGAGTGACCGCGGAGATCTGCTGCGCCAGGCGCGTGAGGGCGCTGCCTGACTCTCCGTGCGCCGCGCGGGGCAGTAGCAGCAAGAGCGCCGGGATGACCCAACTGGCCCAGCCGCTGAAGCGCCCGAATGACAGGGCCATGGCTTACTTCGGTGGCAGGCCGTCTTGGTCGAGCGGGACCACGGTCATGCCGAGCTTTGCAAACTCGGGTGCCAGCTTCTCGCGGTCGCCTGCGATCACGACGCGGTAGTTCGCCGGTGTGCAGTAGGGACGGGCGGCCGCCTGTGCGTCGGCGAGCGAGACTGCTTCGACGTTCTTTGGCCAAGTGACCAGGTAGTCCGCGGGCCGCTCGTAGATGGGGAGGGAAGCCAGCTTCAGGCCCAGCGTGTCGACGGTGGCAAACTCGCGCGGATAGCCGAGCAGGAGGCCCGCCACCGCCTCCTGATGCTCCACCTCGGTGAGCGGCCGGCTTTGGCAGAGGTCGCTGAGCTCGCGTAGGATTTCCTGCACGCTCGCGGTCGTCGACTCGGAGATGACGCTGCTCATGACGGCGTAGTAGCCGGCTTGCCGATAGCGCCGGAAGATGCCGTAGGCGCCGTAGGTGTAGCCCTTTTCTTCGCGCAGGTTCATGTTGATGCGCCCGGTGAAGGCGCCACCCACGCGCTCGTTCATCACGAGCTCACGGAAGAAATTCGGATCGCTGGCAGGGCCGGCCGGCATGGTTACGGCCAGGGACGACTGCGGAGCGCCGGGGAAGTCCATGATGTACGCCTGCCCACCGGGCAAGGCCGTGCCGGCTGTGCGCGGACGGGGCGTGCGCTTGCCCTTCCAGCCGGCGAAATGCTTCTCCACGGCCGCTTGCGCTGCTGCCGCCCCAATCTTGCCGGCCACCACGAAATGGGCGCCCTCGGGGACGGCCACCTTGCGCACCTGGGCCTTCACGTCGATGAGCTGGATGGCTCCGAGCGACTGCGCGACGCCCGAAGAGGGCGAACCCGCGTAGCCGTCGCCGAAGAGCACGTGGTGCAAGCCGGCGCTGACGCGACTGTTCGGATCGGCCAATGCCGCCTTGGCGGTGGCCACGTGGTGCGCGCGCCGACGTTCGAACTCGTCCTTGGACATCTTGGGCCGCCGCACCATGTCGGCGAGCAGCGCGAGGCTTTCGTCGAACGTGTCCTCGAGCGTCGCCATCGAGAGCAGCACGTAGTCGATGCCGGTGCTGGCCGAGTAATCCGTCGCCAGCCGTCCGAGCTCGTCACTCAGCGCGAGTGCGTCGCGAGTGCCCGCGCCTTCGTCCAGCATGTCGGCGGCCAGCAGCGTGAGGCCTTCTTTGCCGACCGGGTCGCTCGAGCCGCCGGTCGGGAAGATCAGGTGCACCGAAACCAGCGGCAAATCGCCGACGGACTGGTGCCACAAGGTCGAGCCGAAGCTCAGCTCCGTTTGGCTGACCGCGGGGGGCGTGAAGGGGCGCGCACTCTTGGGCGTGGGCAGCGCTTGGTAGCGTGGATCGGGCGGAGCAGCCGTGGGCTTCGGGGGTTCGGGAGCGGCCTTGATGGGCGGCGGCGCCTTCGAGGAGCACGCGGTCAGGCACGAAAGTGCGAGCAGGGACAGGAGCGAGAGACGAGTGGTCATGGGGTCACCGCCTTGAGGGGAGTGCCACGCTTGCCGGGCACGAAATCGATGCGGACGGCGCGATCGAGCTTCAGGTACTGCCGGGCGGCGGCGTGCACGCCGGCTGCCGTGGCGGTGTCGTAGCGCTGATAGTCGGCTTGGATGTAGTCGGCCTTGCCCGTGTGGAGGAAGTACGCTCCGAGCAGGCCGGCCCGCGACGAGTAGCCCTCGACGCGGCCGTAGAAGTCCTTCTTGTAGGCATTTTTCGCGCGTTCCAGCTCCGCCGCGGTCGGAGGCGTCTCGAGCGCGACGCTGAGCTCACGTTCGAGAGCGATCGCGAGCTCGGCGACCGTGGTGCCGGGAGCAGCCGTCACCTCGATGACATACATGCTCGTCAGGCGCTGAGAGATTTGATAGGCGCTCACGTCCTTCGCGAGCTTTTGGTCGTAGACCAAGCTGTGGAAGAGTCGGCTCGACTTGCCGTCCACCAAGACCGAGCTCAAAAGGTCGAGCTCCGCGTCGCCCGCGGCGAAGAGCGGCGGCGTGTGGAAACCCAAGTAGATGCGTGAGAGCTCGACTTGGTCCTCGGCGACGTAGTGGGCCTTTTGCTGGGTGGGGGCCGGCAACGCCTGGGGCACGGGGGCGCGCCGGCCGGCCGGGATGTCTCCGAAATAGCGGTCGATCTGGGCCTTCATGTCGGCCATGTCGAAGTCGCCGACGACGACCAACCCGGCGTTCTTCGGCGCGTAGTAGGTGCGGAAGAACTCGCGCACGTCTTCGAGTGTGGCGCGCTCCAAATCCTCGTGCGAGCCAATCGGCGTGTGCCGATAGGGATGGCCGGGCGGGTACATCGTCTCGCTCAGGTACCACTGGTCCATGCCGTAGGGCGCGATCTCGTAGCGCTGGCGGCGCTCGTTTCGCACCACGTCGCGCTGGTTGTCGAGCTTCTCTTTCGTGAGCGCGTCGGGCAGGGTGCGCAGGCGATCCGACTCGAGCCACAGGGGTAGCTCGGCGTAGTTGCTCGGCACTTCCTCGAAGTAGTTCGTGCGGTCGGAGGACGTGGTGCCGTTCACCTCGCCGCCGATGGGCTCGAACGGAGTGAAGTAATCGTGATCGTAGTTGAGCGAGCCCTGGAACATCAGGTGCTCGAACAGGTGCGCGAAACCGGTGCGACCAGAACGCTCGTAGGCGGAGCCGACGAGGTAGACGATCTCGAACGCGACCGTGGGCACGCGGTGGTCCTCGCTCAGCATCACGGTGAGCCCGTTACGGAGCTCGTACTGCGTGACTGCGAGCGCGGGCGCTTGCGAGCGCGGCGCGGGCGCGGGGGCAGCAGCGGGCACCGGCACGGCGGCCGGCGGGGCGCTGACGCCCGTGGGGGAAGAGGTGGTTTGCGCGTGACTCGGCAGACCCAGGGACAGGCCACACAGGGTGGCAGTCATCCACGTTCGTCTCATGGGCCCGGAACCGTCGGCCACGGGGCGTCCGATGTCAAAGTAACGGCGCCTGGGGCCAGGGCCGCCCGGACCTTGCGTCACTCCGCTGCGACGGGCACCGAGGACGCCATCGTGAGGCGAACTACCGAAGTTTCCTCAATAATCTCGCGGATGGCCGGGATGCAGCCGCCGCAGCCGCTGCCTGCCCGGCAGGCCCGAGCGACGCGACCGATGGTCGTGGCGCCGCACTGAGCGGCCGCGCGAATCTCGCGGTCAGAAACGGCGTGGCAGTGGCAGATCCTCATGGCGCGCGAGCTACGAGCTGCAATCTAGCAAACTGAAAACGACTTTCAATATCGTAGAGCAGTCGGCCGGTGGGCCTGCGAAATCACTGCGGTTTTCGAGTGCAGGCAGGAGCGTGCGTAGGCGTAGAGCGGAATCGAATATCGAGATCGCCGCTCGGGTGGCGCCCCCGGAGCGCGCGTCCGGGTTGCCTCCGGCCTGCCTCCGGCCTGCCTCGGGCTGCCGCTCGCTCGTCGCCAAAGGCTCCGGCCGGTGTGCCCACGCGAGCCACCGCGCCCCCGGCGCCAGGCACGCGCCCCACGAGGTCCGGCCGAGCCAGTTGCCGTGCGCGCTCGGTACCCACTCGGTGCGGAGCGTGTGAACTGCGTCAGGCCCGACGTCGCTCGAAGCCGTCGGTCGAAATGGAAAATCACTTTCGTTTGCTCGAAGCAGACGGGCCGAGCGGTGCGAGATCATCTTTCACGCTGAGAGATGGCTCACACCGATCGCCGACCGGCGCGCGCAGTGAACTTCGATTTCATCTTCATGCGACGCTTCCGTGAGCGCGCACGAGCTCGCATTGAAAAGCGCATTCAAGTGAGAAATTGCGCGCGGGCGGTGGTAGAAACATCCGCATGAAGGGCGACCCGCGGATCATCGAGCTGCTGAACGAAGTGCTCACTTCGGAGCTGACGGCCATCAACCAGTACTTCATCCACTACAAGATGCTGGAGAACTGGGGCTATAAGCGCCTCGCGCAGGTCAAGCGCAAGGAGTCGATCGAAGAGATGCATCACGCCGATGAGGTCATCTCTCGCATCCTCTTTTTGGAAGGCGTGCCCAACATGCAGCGCCTCTCGCCCGTGAAAGTGGGCGAGACGGTGGTCGAAGTGCACCAGGCGGATCTGGCGCTCGAAGAGGCAGCTCAGGAGCGCCTCAATCGCGCCATTTTGGTGGCGACCCAGGTGGGCGACAACGGCTCGCGCGCTCTCTTCGAGAAGATCCTGAAGGAAGAGGAGAGCGCGATCGATTGGCTCGAGACGCACCTCGGGATGATCGAGCAGCTGGGTGTCACGGCCTACCTGGCCGAGATGATCGGCGACGTCGAGTGAACGTCGACGCGCGCTGAGGTCCGCTGCGGCAGGGTTGGTTCCGCTGCGGCAGGGTTGGTTCCGCTGCAGAGCGGCGCGGACCTCGGCGTGACCTGCCCCTGGGCACCAGGGCAGTCACTGTTGGGTCCGGACTCGCGCGTCCCCCCTGCCGAACGCGCGCCCGGTGGGCGCGCTCTGGCATCGTGTTCGGTCCAGCCGTCCGGTGCGCGGCCGGGGAGGCCCCGGACTTCGGTCCGGCAATCAGCAAAATGACCCTCCGGGCTTACGCTCCGGGGCTCACTTCGTGGCCGAGATGGCGAGCGACGTCTCGACCTGGCTGAGCAGCTTCTTGGCGCGCGAGGGGCCGAGTGAGATCACGAGCTCACGGAACTGGCTTTCCAGCTTCGTCTTGTTGCCCTTCACGGTCTTCTTGCCTTCCTTGGCCATCAGCGCGCGAGCGGCCTTGTTCGCCGCGGAGCGGATGTTGTGCACATAGGCCTTCGACATCACCATGCCGCGCTCGAGGGCACGTTCGACGACTTCGCTGGCAGGCAAGCTGCGCGCCAAGCTGCGCACGAAGGCTGCCTTGTCGCCTTGCCTGACGACGAAGCCGTCCTTTGCCGTTGCCTTCTTCTTTCCTGCCTTCTTCTTCTTCGAAGCCATCTGCTGTCTTTCCTTGGTCAAGAGTCGTCGCGGCCTCGAGGCGATCCGCACTATGCGAGTCGTCTCGTTGCCGCTGGGTTCAAGCGGTGAAGCCGGTGCGGGAGAGCCGGACCGGGAGTCGTTCCTGGCTGAGCGCGGTCGCGCGGAGGGGATTGCTGGTGGACGCGTGGATCCTTCGCCGGGTCACGTCACCGAATCGCCCGAACGGGCAGCGTATTCCCAGAGCGCGCCTTTTTTGATCGATTTCTCGACCAACCCGGCCCCCCGATCGAGTCGCTGCTGCTCTCATCGAACGCTTCCTATCGATCGCTCACCTCGGCGGGTGTCGACGACGCTATCTATTATGATTTCGGGATTCCCGCTGTCCAGAACCAGACGCAGCTTCACGCTGTGAAATGGGTGGAGTGGAGGATGTTGGGTGGCGTCGCTGCGAGCGGGCACGGTCGTGGGCATTTCGCGCGGGGCAGGCGGCACGTGGCCGCGAGCAAGGCCTGGACGGCGCGCCGGAGCGTGCACTAACCGAAGGATGCTTGCCAGCTGGCTATGGCGAGTTTCGATGACCCCGGCAATAGCCAAGTCGACGTCACACGAATGTTTCCGGAGCATGATGGCGAGCTCTCGATGTGGGCGGTTTGAGTGACTCGGGCGCGCTCACACGCGGAATGCGCGGCGCGTGGACGATGACGTTTGCATCGTGAGTGCTCGGTCATGAGTGATCGGCTCGAGCGCGACCTTGCGAGCGGGCGAAGATTTCAGCGCATTTCCCGGCTTCTGCAGCACGTAGGCACCTCCCGCGCGTGTCAGTCGGCGAGCGAGCGGACAAGTGTCCGCGCGTGCGGGCGTGAGCGACTTCACAGTGACCCTGCACGAGCCAGCTACGCGACGGCCGCGCTCCGGCGCGTCCGCACTCGCTGACCTGGTGCTATTCCTCGGGGGGCTCGTAGCGCTGACGCTTGGGTATTTTTCGCTTGGCTTCCTTGGTACGAGCGAAAGGGCGTGCTGTGGGGTCGGCTGCCCCCGTTGCCTTCACCTCGTCCGCCAATGTGAGGTAGCTGCGCAGTCGGTCCGCGGAGAGCTGTCCCCGCTCGACGGCCTGACGCACGTTGCACCCCGGCTCGTCCTTGTGCGTGCAGTCGCGAAATCGACACTCGCCCGCCAGCTGCTCCACGTCCTCGAACGCAGCCAAGTCCTCGAGGCGTCCCTCCGAGATCGAGAGCTCGCGGAGACCGGGCGTGTCGATGACGAGGACCGGCCCGGGGCCCAGCAGCAGCGATCGATGGGTCGTCGTGTGACGCCCGCGGGCGTCTTCTTCGCGCATGCTGCCAACCCGATGCACGTCTTGGCCGAGCAGACGATTCACCAAGCTCGACTTGCCGACTCCGCTTTGGCCCACGAACCCAATCGTTTCACCGCGGCCGAGCTCGGTCCTGATGGCGCCTACGCCCTCCGGAGAAAATGCCGAGAGGGCGAACGTTGGCGCACCGATCCGCTCGGCCAGGCGCTCAGCTTGCTCCTGCGCGTCGGGGACCAAATCGGCCTTGTTGAGGATGACGAGCGGGCGCGCGCCGCCTGGTCGAATGGCCGTCAGGAAGCGCTCGATGCGCCGAGGGTGCAGGCTGCGTTGCTGTACCGACAGGCTCGCGTCCGGCGGCGAGAAGGCAGCGACGACCGCAATCACGTCGACGTTGGCGACGATGATCTGCCGGAGCCCTCGCAACTTGGACGAGGTGCGCGCCAGGAAGGTGCGGCGTTCGAGCAAATGCTCGATGACCGGCAGCTGGCCTTCGGCGGGTCGGCGAAAGCCGACCCAGTCGCCGATGGTCGGCTGAATCTCGTCCTGCTTCTGGCCCGACTTGGCGTGAAACCGGCGTCCCGCGAGCACCGCGCGCTCCACCCCGGCGCCATGGGCAATGTCCCACTGGCGGCGGTGCTGCCCGACGATGCGGCCCGGTTGGCACTCGGGCGCATCGCGCTCCAGGCTCTGCTGGAAGAACTCCGAGTAGCCGAGGTCTTCCAGCGAGCCGAGCGCCTGCTCGAGCGGGGGCTGGTCCATGGCTTGGTCCGGTCGCACGGAACGGGAGGCGGGCGCAAGGGGGAGGGCAGCGCTGTTGCAGGGCGGGCAGCCGGCAGGCACCCTCGCCTGGGCGATGGATCCCGAACGTGTCGAGAAGCTGCGCCGAGATCTCGATGCTTGCGCCGCGGCCCGCGCGGGGCTGACCGAGGCCCAGCTGCAGATGAGCCAGCTGCTCGGTGCGGCCGGTGAGCGCGCGTTCCGGCGGGATCATCTGCAGCCGGGGCATTTCACCGCCAGCGCGTTCGTGCTCGGTCCCGATCGGGCCAGCTTGCTCCTGATCTTTCACAAGAAGCTCCGGCTTTGGCTGCAGCCGGGCGGCCACTTCGAGCTGGACGACCTGGACCACGTGGCCGCTGCGCGGCGTGAGGTCAGCGAAGAAGTGGGCCTCCGCGACTTGGAGCTCCTGTCTTCCCTCTACGATCTCGATGTCCACGCCATCCCCGAGAATGCGCGCGAGGGCCAGCACCTGCATTTCGACCTCCGCGTGCTCCTTTTGAGCCAGACGCCCGAAGTGCGTGCGTCCGATGAAGTCGAAGCGGCGCGTTACTTCTCGCTCCGTGAGCTGATCGAAGCGCCGGACCAGCTCGGACCTCCGAGCGCGTCACTCCCTCGGGGCGCGACCGACGAGAGCGTCGTGCGCGTCGCGCGGCAGCTGCTCGCCTCTCGCCCCTGACGCGCGCGGGTGCTCGAGCGCCGCCTCATGCGGCCGCCGCCTCATGCGAGCGCCGCCTCATTCGGCCACGCTGAGCCACAGGGTCGTCACTTGCCCTTCCCCGATGGTGGCGACGCTCGGCACCTCGGCGGGGCCAGCCACGAGCGCCAGCGCCTCGCCCTGCTTTTCAGGCCCCGTGGGCACCGTGCAGGCGGGCCCCAGAAGCGCCGCGGGGAGTGATTGCTCCGCCGAGCGAGCAAACAGATAGGCGCCCGCGTAGGTGCGCACGGCCACGTAGTCTCCGCGGGGCGCGACGTCGGCTGCCGTCACGAACGACAGCGCCACACCAGCCGCGGTTTCGTCCACCTCGCCGCGGAAGACCAGCGGACCGTCGGCGAAGAGCTCCCTTTCGTAGATGCGCGGGGGCCCGAAGAGCGTCTTGGTCACGATGACGAGCGAACCGGTGCGCGGATCGACGAGCAGTGCCTCCGCGTCGTGCGCGCCGTCCGGATACGTGAGGCGCACGCTGGTGACGGCGCCGGTCGGCTGTTCGCGGTGGGGCGAGGCGAAGCCAGATGGAGCGCTCAGCTTGGGCTCGTCGAAACGGTGCACGATGACGTGGCTGCGGAGCCGTTTGTTGTCGCCGATGTCACCCAAGTAGATGTGGGAGCGCCCCGCTCGCTCGACGACGGCGATGTCCTCGATGTCCGTGGGCTCGGCGACAGCGGCGAGGCGAAACGTAGCGAGCCAGACGCCGGTGGGGCTGAGCGCGTACACGCGCGCTTCGTCGCCGGAGTCGTTGTGCACCCAGAAGTGGTCCTGGCGCGGCGAGCGAGCGAGGCCGGAAATCTCGGCCAGACGAGGCTCGCGCAGCGTTCCTTGCGCGGCAGCATTGCGGTAGGCCGGACACGGAGCGGCAGGCTGGGGCGGCGCTGTCGGAGGAGCGGCCGCGGCGGGCTTGGGCCCACTCGGCGCGGCCGCGGGCGCGCGCTGGGGTGCTGGGCTCACACCGGCTTCGGCCGCGGCGGGCTTGGTGCCGTTGCAGCCCACGGAGAGGGCGCCGAGGAGGATCGCCGTGCGGAGGTGCGTTGCGGCCTTGTCAGCGCTGGCCTTTCGCGCCATCCAGCGGGGGATCATGAAGGACATCGAACTTCCGGAAGCGCTCGTCCGGAGTTTGGCGGCCGGGCACCCTTGGGTGTACCGCGATCACGTGGGCCGCTTCCAGGCCCCCTCGGGCACCTGGGTTCGCGTGCGGGCCGGCAGCTACATGGCCTATGGCCTTTGGGATGCTGAATCGCCCATCGCCGTGCGCCTCTTTTCGACCAAGGGTCCCGTCGATGCCGCTTGGGTCCGAGCCCGCGTCGAAGAGGCCTGGACGCTGCGCGAGAGCGTGCGCGCCGCCGGCTGCACCGGCTACCGGCTCATCTTCGGCGAAGCCGATCAGCTGCCCGGTGTCGTGGTCGACCTCTACGGCTCCCACGGTATTCTGGTCACGTACTCCAAGTCGCTCGGCCCCATCGTGCCCTGGATCAGCGAGGCCGTGGTGAGCGTGGCCGGCCTGGACAGCCTGTCGCGCCGTCACAAGGACGAGTCGGGCGTGGCGCTGCGACCGCTTCACGGAGCGCCACCGCCGGAGAAGATCCTCGTCCGCGAGCTGGGCCTCAAGCTCTGGGCCAACGTGCACCATGGCCAGAAAACCGGCCTCTTCTTCGACCACCGCGACAACCGTCGGTTCGTGAGGGAGGTGGCCGCCGGTAAAACCGTGCTCAACCTGTTTTGCTACACCGGCGGGTTCTCGGTGGCAGCAGGCTTGGGCGGAGCCAGCGCGGTCACGAGCGTGGACAGTGCAGCCCCGGCGGTGGCGGCGGCGCGCGACAACTTCCTCGAGAACGACCTCGGCCACGTGCCGCACGAGGCCGAGGTCGAAGACGTCTTCACCTATCTGCCGCGCGTCCTCGGCAGCGGGCGCAGGTGGGACATCGTCGTGTGTGATCCGCCGAGCTTTGCCAAGAATCGTGAGCAGCTGCGCGCGGCCGAGAAGGCGTACAAGAACCTGATCGCTCTGGCGCTCGGAGTCACCGCGCCGGGTGGCCTCTGCTGCGCCGCCAGCTGCACCTCGCAGGTGGGGCCGGAGGCGTTCAAGCGCCTGATTGCCGAGGCGACGCGCAAGGCCCGAGTGCGCTTCCAGGTGGTGCGCGACATCGGTCAACCCTGGGATCACCCGGTGCAGATTGGGCACGAGGAGGGCCGCTACTTGAAGTTCGTGGCTGGCCGCGTGCTCGCTCGCGCGTGAGGGCTGGCTTTGGGCCGACTCTGCTAGAATCGCGGTGGGGGCGATGAAGAAAACTCCGCAGGACGAAATCCGGCGTCTACGCGACGAAGCCAGCGCCAAACTGGCGGCAGGCAAGAAGAAGGAGGCAGCGGCCTGCTACGAGCAACTGGCACTGCTCGAACCTTCCTCCGGCGACTGGTCGCGTCGCGCCGCCGAGTGCTTCGCTGACCTCGGCCGTCCCAAGGAGCAGCGCAAACACTTGCTCCTCGCGCTCCGGGCCTATGCCCGCTCGGGACAGCCGCTCAAGGCCATCGCCATGGGTAAGCTCGCGCAGCGTCAGTTCCCGGACGACGCCGAAGTCATGCGCGCGCTCGAGCACCTCGAGGAGCCGCAGAAGGCGCTCGGCACCTGGGCACCGGGTGCCTCCCTTTCGCCGGACCGCGAGACCGCCACCGCTTGGCCTCCCGTCGTCGCGCCCCCGGCTCCGCGCGTGCCCGCACCGGCTGCGCTCGAAGCCGACGTGCCGCAGCCACCTCCACGCGCAGAGCCTCCACGCGCGGAGTCCCCACGCGCCGAGCCGCCCCCTCCGCCCGCGCGTCCCGCCCCTGCGCGCGCCGAGCCGCCGGCCCCGCCTGCACGCCCCGCTCCCCCCGCACGCCGCGCGCCGCCAGCGGTTCCGCCGCCGTTTCATCGCCCTTCGGTGCGCCCGGCGTCCCTAGCGCCGCCGTCGCTCCACCCGGACTCCGAAGCCCCGCCGCGCTCCGTCCTGCCCGATCCCACCTCGCTCCGGCGTATCGCCATCGTGGCCGCGGGCGCTCCGTCCGATCCACCGGGTGTCATCTCGCTCGATGGCGACGACATCCTCATCGCCGACCTCGAACCCTCGCTGCGTCCGGTCGATCGCGCGTTCGGCGCGCTGTCGGGCGCGCTGCTCTTTTCAGAGCTCGACGTCGAGCAGCGGCGGCGCCTGGTCGAGAGCGTCGAGGTGTTGACGCTCACTCCCGGTGCCATCCTGTTCAATCAAGGGGACGTGGCCGACGCCATGTACGTGGTCGTCGAAGGCGAAGTCGTCGCTCGGGTGACCACGGTCGCGCCGGGCGGCACGCTCGACCTGGCGGTGCTGAAAGCGGGCGACTTCTTCGGTGAAATTGGCCTCTTGGGCGACCAGCCGCGGCAGGCGAGCATCGTGGCAACGACGGACGTCACGCTGCTGGCATTCGGCCGAGAGGCGATGACCCGCCTGGTCGAGACGGACGAGCGTTTCCGCTATGCCATCTTGCGCTTCTTGCGCGAGCGCATGGTCGAGACGCTCATGCTCACGAGTCCGGTGTTCCAGCCATTCAGCACCGAGGATCGCGCCAGCCTCAAGCGCCTCTTCCGTTTCGTCGAGGTCGTGGATGGCACGGCGATGCTCGAAGAAGGGCGCAAAGCCGACGGCATGTACGTGCTCGTCGCTGGGGAGGCAGCAGTGCTGCACTCCGGGTACGGCGAAGAGATCTTGCTTGGCATGCTGGGGCCCGGCGACGTCTTCGGCGAAATGTCGCTTTTGCACCAGAAGCCGGCGATGGCGAGCGTCATTGCGCGCACGCGCTGCTACGCCCTACGCCTCCCCGATCGCTACTTCATGGATGTCATCATGCTGCACCCGGCGCTGCTGGAGCATGTGGGCACCCTGGGCGCCGAGCGGGCAGAACAGAATGCGACGCTGCTCGGATCGCCGCCGTCGGCGGCAAGCGGTGGCGGCGCGTCGACCGGCACGCCCATCTCGGTCGAGGACGCCCACGTCACGCTCTTTTGACACGCAGCGCACGCGAGCCGGCTTTGCGGTAGCGAATCCATGACAGACCTAGAGCAGTACTTTCACGGAACGAAGGCCGACTTGCAGGCGGGGGACCTGATCGAGCCGGGACGCAGATCCAACTACGGTTCGCGCAAGCAGGCGCGGTTCGTCTACCTGACGGCTACGCTCGATGCCGCCGCTTGGGGAGCAGAGCTGGCGCTGGGTGAGGGACCGGGCCGCATCTACATCGTCGAGCCGACTGGAGACATCGAGGATGACCCCAACCTCACCGACAAGAAGTTTCCGGGCAATCCGACCAAGTCGTATCGCACGCGCGCGCCGCTCCGAGTCCGCGGTGAAGTCGTCGACTGGACGGGGCATTCCAAAGAGCAGCTCGAGGCCATGAAGGCGCATCTGGCGCGTCTGGTGGAGCAGGGCATCGAGGCCATCGAGGAGTGAGGACAGCACCATGAAGATCGCCATGTTCGATACGCACGGCTACGATCGGGAGTCGTTCAAGCTGGCGAATGCGCACTTCGGCTACGACATCACCTTCCTCGAGCCGCGCCTCCTGCGGACCACGGCCAAGCTGGCCGAAGGGCACGAAGTCGTGTGCGCTTTCGTCAACGACCGCGCCGACGCCGAGACGCTCCGCATCCTGAAGGATGGCGGAACGCGTCTGCTCGCGCTGCGCTCGGCCGGCTACAACCACGTCGATCTCGAGGCGGCAGCCCAGCTCGAGATTCAGGTCGTGCGTGTGCCGGCCTATTCGCCGTACGCGGTGGCCGAGCATGCCGTGGCGCTCGTTTTGGCGCTCAATCGCAAGATTCATAGGGCTTCGGCGCGCGTGCGCGAGTGGAACTTCTCGCTCGAGGGTTTGGTCGGCTTCGATCTCCACGGCAAGACGGTGGGCATCATCGGCACGGGCAAGATTGGCCAAGTGGCAGCGGGCATCTTTCGCGGCTTCGGCTGCCGTGTGCTCACGTACGACGTCTTCCCGAATCGTGAGTTTGCCGAGCGCGTGGGGGCCGAATACGTAGAGCTCGACGCGCTTTATGCGCAGTCCGACATCGTCAGCTTGCACGTGCCGCTCACGCCCGAGACGCACCACATGGTGGACGAGCGTGCGCTCGCAGCCATGAAGCCGACGGCCTTCCTCATCAACACCAGCCGCGGAGCACTCGTCGACAGTCGAGCGTTGGTGGGGGCGCTCAAACGCCGCGCCATCGCTGCCGCCGGCCTCGACGTCTACGAGGAAGAAGCGGGCATCTTCTTCCAAGATCTCTCGAACAAGATGCTCGAAGACGACGTCCTGGCGCGCCTGCTCACGTTCCCCAACGTCCTCGTCACTTCACATCAGGCCTTCATGACCGCCGAGGCTCTCGGCAACATCGCCGAAGTCACGCTCGAGAACGTTCGCGCCTACGACACGGGCGCGCCACTTCTGAACGCCGTGCGCGCCGAAGCCGTGCTCCGGCCTTCCGCTGGCCCAGCGCTCCCGAAGCGGGCGCCATGACGCAGCTCGCTCACAGGCAGTGAAAGTTCGTCGCCCGGTAGCAACAGCGCATCACGCCCTCGGCCACGACGGTGGGGGCTTCTTTGCAGGCCTCGATGAGCGCGCAGCCGAACCAGTTGCCCTCTCGAGGTGGCGGCTCGCTGAGCGGACAAAGGTCGCTCGGCAGCGTGCTCGTCGCAGGCGCTCCGCCGCCCTCCTCCGCTCCAACGGCGCCGGCAGGCCCGCCGGCGCCGCCTTCGCCGGCGCCGCCTTCGCCCCCCGTGCCGAAGAAGGAACAGTCGACACCCTCCGGGCAGGGCAGCTCATCGCACCAATCGAACGAGCTTTGCGGCATGCCCTGGCATTCGCCACTCACGAGCGGTGGCCGTTTGTCCCCGGGCGATGGCCCGCTCGTGATGCCGCCCGCAGCGTCGAACCCGCTGACGCCGCCCGTGGAGGTGGCGCCGCCGGAGCCGAACTTCAGGATGGCAGACGGCCGCGGCGGGTCGCTCCAACAAGCGCTGGCCAAGAGGAGCAGACCGAGCAGCAGTGACGCGCGACGCAGTCGTCGACCCACGAGTGTCCCGTTGCGCACGTCGAGTCTTCCCCCCATCAGCGCGACGCTTTCACCGTTCGCAGCGCTTGGCCACCGAAATGCGCCGACCGGCCTGCGGCCTCCCCCACCAGCCTGCGGCCTGCCCCTGGCGCCACCTGCGCCTCCTGCTCCCCGGTGCCTCCGGCTCCGCCGGCTCTCCTTCCCCCCGGCTGCGCCGGAAAGGCGGCTCGAGAGCCGCGACTCCCGAAGGTCGGCGGGGGGCCCCACGCCCCACGAACGCAAGAATGCACGGAACTCAAGTCTGGCTTTAGCTTCGTGCAAAATCGGCGCTCCACAGGATTATGCGATAAAAGATTCGATGATTAACGGCAGCTGGGTTGGGAAGAGGTCGATTGTAGTCGGAAGAGGGCGGGACGGACGAGGGTTGGGGCTTCTCTTCGCCGCGGCGTCGCCCAGCCCGTCGAGCTACTTGACGTGCTCATCGAGCCAGGTGATGTGCTTGTCGATCGAAGGACGTAACTTACGCTTTCTCCTGCTTGCAGGTCCTCCTCGCCTACCGACTGCGCAAGCGTCGCCCCGGGACTCATGGCGACTCCGTCAGCACGCAAGACACGTGCGTCCAGTGTAGCTATTGCGTTCCTGCCGCTTTCGCGAAATCTCGCACGCGCTTGGGATTCACCACCGCACGCAGGGTACGGCGCGCTCTGGTAGGGGTCATGATGCTTCGTTTGCTACGGTTGGCAGACCTATGTATCTTCGGTGCCGTGAAGAATTTCGACGGGCGGGTTTTTTGGATGGTGGTCGGCTTAGCAAATCTTATGTTCGCGGCTACAGCGACGGCACAGACACAGGCTGTGATCGGTTCGCCACCAAACGCTCTCGACCTCGATTCTGTCGAAGGGTTCTTCTGCACAGTGGATTGGCAGGAGAGTGCGCCCGCATGTCACGCAAACGGGAAGGATCAGATCAACATTTGGGGCTTGGAAGGCACCCAGCGCATTGCACTAGACGCGGCTGGGCGGCTGTGGGGCATTCGGAATCCGCAGAGCAGCGGCGACCCGGGCCTGTACGTGGAGCACAATGGTGAAGGGTTAAAGGTCGCCGAGTTGCCTCCAATGGCATCGGGGGACATGGTAGACTCGCTAGTTCTAGTGGGTTTCCCTCAAATGCAGATGGTGCCTGGCCTTGCCGCAGCGTTACCGCTGCGCACACCGGTAGTCCTGACCGCAAAACGGCGGCTGTACGTCCACGTTTGGTGGACGGAGGCCAATGATGCTGTTACCGGGGCTCCAACGACAGTGACTCCAGGATGGCATGAGATCCACGAGAGTCGCCCGGACGGAAGTCTGCTTGCGCGTCCTGCTGTTCCGGCGGTGGGCGCAGCACCATTCTGGGATACGTTTCTCACGCTGAGTCATCAGGACCTAGCCCACGGTATCCGCGTTGCATCACTGCTCGGCGTCGACGCGGCACTTCATGTTGTACCGATGCACGTAAAATACTCGCTAAACGGTACAGTGCTATTTGGCGACATCAACTTGGGTCGGCACGTGCCGAACGGCAGATTCCCCGTTTTAACGAATGAACTCGCGAGTTGGACGAGTATCCCGTCATTCGGAGCTCGATGGGGCTGGTCGCCGCGTTTCTATATAACGGACGGCTACGCGTTTGTGCAACGGGATCCATGGTCACCCTCGGCTTTGGGGCCGTTTATTCTGGAACAAGGCAGAGCGCCGCAGGATCCAAATGACCCAGAAGCAGATGGCGAAGGCGATTGGACAGTTTTACCTGACAATGATTTCGATGCGTCAAGTATCAACTCGCCGTTCGAAATTCTGAAGTTTGTTGAACCATTCGAGCCGCCGCCAGAGGAGTATTGTGCGTGCACGGAGGAATGCTCGTGCGCGATAGACGACCCGAACGATGACAGCGATGACGAGAATCCGCGGCCGCATTATTTGTGCAATGATCTTCCGCAGCATTGCTACGTCTCTACTTGTGCTCAACAGGTAAGTCAGGAGTGCTTTAAGCCGGGATTCATGCATGCGGTGACAAAGGTCGTCCCGGCTGACGAGTTTGACACCTGGGGGCCCCACAAGGACATCAGGCTGTGGGTCCAAAGCGATTATCTGCGTGTTTGGGGCATCCGAGTTGCGCCTCCGACATCGTTCGTAGACCCCGGTAGAATTGACCCGTGGCCCGACCTGATGTTGGAACAATCGGGGTATCGTCCATTGGTCGACTCCGCGCGGGGACCGGTTTATGAGAAGCTTACCGCAGGATACTCCGAGCTTCCGTCAGAGCCCCTGTCCACACAAAGTCTGCCGCTTCCGGCGGCGCAGGTCGCTCTTGATGTCTTTGTGCCGTCGCACGCAACAGGATGGATTGGAAGCGTTCAGATGTCATTCGAGTTGGTAGCTGCAGGCATCTCCGAGTCCCACATGGGGAACGCGAGCCTTGACGAGTTAGCCAAGGGCGTCTGGTCCACCGTAACGTTCGACGTGCCTGCACAATGGCGGCAGGCACTACTCGGTGACTTCCCGGGAGCCCGCTTTCGTACTTTTCTCAACACCGGGAGCGCGGGCGTACGTATCGGAGCGCTCCGGTTTCAGGGGACTCCGAGCGTTGGACCTCGTTCGCCTCATCAGCCAGGTTATGACGGTGTTCGCACAACGCCCTCGCTCGACTTCGAGACGGTACCCGGCTGGACGGGTTCGCGGCTCGAGGTTGCGTCGCTCGCTTCCAGCGGTGAATACGCAGGGCGGCTAACCTCAAGTGGCTGGGTAGAGATAGTGAGCCCATCGTTTTCAACGAGCTCTCTTCCGGCGATCGGAACGAAGCTCAGTGTGGACGTTTTCGTTCCAACTCCATCGCCGGAGTCACACTGGCAAGGCGATATCCAAGCCTTTCTAACGTGCCAGAATACGTCGATTCAGAACGCGTGGATCGATTGGTCCGGTCTCCAAAACCTCTTCACCAACGAGTATAACACCGTGACATTCGACATGCCGCAGAGCATTCGGGCCGCCTTGCAAGTGGCGAACCGGACGTGCACCATCCGTTTGACGGTGAACACTTCACCAACGACCAACGTTGCGTCCTATTATGTCGATCGTGTTGGCTTCCGCGACTAGAAGATTCCTCTCGGCAAGCGTGTTCCTGGCTGCCGCAGGCCTGTCCGCAGGTGCCTGTGGCGGTCAAGCGGTGGAAGATGCAGCCAGTTCCGCGGGCGGCGGGCCGGCGGGTGGTGCCCCTATGGATGGCATGGGCGGCGCGATCTCTGGTGGCGCCCCGAATACGAGCGGCTCGGGCGGCGGGACCAGTGCGGGTGGTGTTCCGGGAGCGGGCGGAGCGAGCGGAGCTGGCAACGGCTGCGACTTGGAGACAGTCGAATGCCCGGAGGGGAGCGCAGGCTGCGCGTGCCCAGGCGTCTTCGATGGGTGTCCTTTCGCGAATATCGAATGCACTGCGGACGCTCAGGGAGAGCCGGTTAACTGCACGTGCGGAGAAGCTTCGCCCTTTCCGGACGACTGTGAGTACTTCCTTCAGTACCGGTGTGGGCCACCGGAAGGCCTTCATTCTTGGCTGACGACCTGCGTCTGCGATCCAGTTCTGCCGACGGACGAGGAACCGTGCCGCTACTACCAGCAGATGTACGATGAAGCGGGCTTCGAGCGAACGTGCACGATGAAGGTCACGGACATCGAGCCCGACGAGAAGCACAGGTACTATTGCGTCTGCGCACGAGGCTGACGGCAGGGTGCGCTGCGAAGGCGACTTTTGCCGCACGAATGCCAAAGGGCGGCTTGCGCCGTGACCTGACCCCCGAAAGTTAGCCCGGAAATAGTGTCCGTTTTACCTTCAAAAGGAGACGGACCATGCCCAGAAAAATCAGTTCACCGAAGCGGCAAATTTCGTGATTCGTTTGGTCCGAAATCGCCAGGCAGGTCATCGCACCCGGCGCGCCGGGGCGCCGGGGCGCTGCGCAGAATCGTGCCGGGGGGGCGGTGGGTCACGCCCCTGGCGCTTCGAGGGCACGAAACTCAAGTACAGCTTTAGTTTTGTGCGTTTGAGGGAGCCTTCGGGGCGGACCGCCTGGCGAAGGCGCGGCATCACGAATGGCTCAGCGCCCGGCGGGGGGTAGAATCGGGGGCATGCGCGCTCGCTTGGCCTCGTTGCTTGGGATTGGCTTCGGCCTGGCCGCCTGCGGCGGGATGACGAGCGAGCCGCCGGACGATGGCTCTGCCCCCTGCACCGAGGGGGAGACCAAGCCGACCGACGACGGGTGCAACACCTGTACGTGCTCGGACGGCAGCTGGCTCTGCAGCGCGATGCCTTGCATCGATCCCGATCCGGAGCCGGAGTGCGAAGAAGGCGACTACGCGGCCGATGGCTGCAACGTCTGCGTGTGCCAGGGCGGCCTCTGGTCGTGCACCAGCCTCGACTGCGTGCCCGGCTGCGAGGACGGCACGACCACGAGCGACGGCTGTAACAGCTGCACGTGCTCGAGTGGCCAGTGGGTGTGCAGCGATGTGTACTGCCCGCCGACCTGTGAGGAGGGCACGATCAAAGCGGCGGGAGACGGCTGCAACACCTGCTCGTGCGATAGCGGCGGGTGGCTCTGCACACTGGAAGCCTGCGCCGAGCCGGCGTGCCCGCTACCTGAAGACGTGCCGCCCGAACCGTGCGCCACTCCCCCGTGCGACAGCGGCAACCAGGGCGGCCCGACGTGCGCCGGCGACGAGCTCTACGGTCGCGCCGCAGGCACCGACGCCTGCTGCACGCTCTGCACGTCCGTCGTGGGGTACACCTACTACGACTCGCTGGAAGCCTGCGAAGCCTCGAAGGCGTGCATGCCCGGCGACACCAAGTACGCCGACGACGAGTGCAACACCTGCACCTGCACCAGCGACGGCGTGTGGGCCTGCACGGCCGCCGACTGCGAGCCAGTCCGCTGTGGTGGCCTCTCCGGCGGCGTGTGTTCGGAAGACGAGTACTGCGCCTACGAAGCCAACCAAGGCGGCTGCGGCATCGCCGACCAGAGCTCCGTCTGCCGCCCGCGCCCCACCGACTGCTCCACCAACGAAGCCCCCGTCTGCGGCTGCGACGGCGAGACCTACTCGAACGCCTGCATCGCCAACAGGGCCGGCGTGGGTGTCATGACGGACGAGGCTTGCTGGATGCCGGAGTAGGGGAGGGGGGAGCTCGACGCGCGTGTCTCGTCAATGCGTGGGCCTCGGCGCTTGGCCCGGAACCGACAAACAGGGCGCGCGGCACCAAACAGCTTGCCGCCCGAGCTCAGCAATCCGGTAGATTGTCGAGGTTATTCTTGCTCGTAGTATCCGCCGTGGTCTGGAGGTGCTTCGTACCGTTCCTGTTCACCACGTTGACGGTGGTCTCGTATCCCGCGGCGTCCACGAAGTAGGTGTGAAGACCACCCTCGATGTCCTTGATTACGTCCTCCTTCGAACGTGGAGCCCAACTCTCGGACGAGCAGAGCTTCGTGATGTTTCCGACGCCGTTCTTTCCTGATTTGGTCACCCTTCGTCGTGCCATGATTTTCCGACCCTCTTGAAAATGTGTTGATGAGAATGGCGGCCCGCCCCGATGGCTGGCCCCGCTCATCTATGAGGGCTTCGAGCCAGCGGCTCAATGTGATAAATCGCTTCGAATCCATGGCGGATCATCTGATCCGTGATGGATTCGAGGGCGCCTATGGCTGGGGATGGAGACCAAGGAGACGTCGCACGCACGCTGCGCATCCTGGCGGCGCTCATGCGGGGCGAGGAACTCGACAAGGAGGCCGCAGCCAAGGTCGCCGGCATCAATGCGACGTCGGTCGGTCGCAACCTGAACAACCTGCTCGAGCACGTGCCAGGCGTGGTTCGGGACGAATCAGGGAAGCGGCACGTCTATCGGTTCGATCCAGCCGAACTCGTCGGAGCCGAGCCATCCGATGAACGCGTCACCCTCACCGCTGCCATCGCCGTCTCCCTGGGAGCGGCCTTCGGTCGAGTCTTCACGGGCTCGGACTACCGAAGCGCATTTCTGAAGCTGCGAGACGGTGTCATCAGCAGGCTCGCGCAGGCGTGGAAGCAGAAATTCTCGGACATGAGCCGAAAGTTCGTCGTAGTCAGCGGTCGCGAGGAGCTGCTCGAGGACAAGGGCGTGCTCTTGGAAAGCGTCCTCGACGCCGTTCTCCGCGAAAGACGTCTCTGGATCCGCTACGAAAACTTCGAGGGTACCGTGAAAGAGCGAACCATCGAGCCGCTTTCTGTAGCCATCTACGATGCCCATCTCTACGTCCTTGGCGTGGACGTTGCGGACCGAGATTCCGGAGTCAGGCCTTTTCGCTTCGCACGAATTCAGAAGGCCGATGTCCGGCTGAACGAGACCTTCCCTTACCCAGCGCCCAACGAATACGACCCGGAAGTCCTGCTTCGGGACAGCATCGGCATCTGGCTCGGCGCCGGCGACCCCTGCCGAGTGCGATTGCGCCTCGATGCATCCTGGGCTGTCTATGCTCGCCACCACCGCTGGCACGAGTCCCAGCGGATCGTGCGCCAGCTCGAGGACGGCTCCGTCGAGTTGGAAGTTCTGGTCCGCGCTAGTCCCGAGCTGGAGCAGTGGGTGCTCCGCTTCGGGGAGGGCGCCGAGGTGCTCGAGCCGAAGAACCTCCGCGAAGTCATTGCGAAGCGCCTCGGGGCAGCGGCAGCAAGGTACTGAGCCTACGGAGTCGTTGAGTCTGGATCCAGCCTAGAATAGGCTGATCCGAAGCCTATGCCCCCTGGAAACGACAAGCTCGATGGTTGCGCCTAACGGAACCCCCAAGAAGCGCGGTCGCCCAGGCAAAGCCAAGAGTGACAGTACGCCGCCCAGCTCGAAGGAGCCCAAGAGCGACGCGCTCGTCGGCTTCGAGGACAAGCTGTGGCAAGCGGCCGACAAGCTGCGCAACAACATGGATGCGGCCGAGTACAAGCATGTCGTCCTCGGGCTCATCTTCCTCAAGTACATCTCGGACGCGTTCGAGGAGAAGCACGCCGCACTCCTGGCCGACAAGAAGTCGGGCGCTGATCCGGAAGACCAGGACGAGTACCGCGCCGAGAACATCTTCTGGGTTCCAAAAGAAGCGCGCTGGTCTCACCTTCAGGGCAGCGCAAAGCAGGCGACCATCGGCAAGCTCGTCGACGACGCGATGGTCGCCATCGAGGCCCAGAACCCGACGCTCAAGGGCGTGCTGCCCAAGGACTACGGCCGCCCTGCACTCGACAAAACGCGCCTGGGCGAGCTGATCGACCTCGTCGGCACCATCGGCCTCGGCGACAAGGACAACCGCTCGCGCGACGTACTCGGGCGCGTCTACGAGTACTTCCTCACCAAGTTCGCCTCCGCCGAAGGCAAGAACGGCGGCCAGTTCTACACGCCGCGCGGCGTGGTGCGGGTCCTCGTCGAGATGCTCGCGCCTTACAAGGGGCGCGTCTTCGACCCAGCCTGCGGCTCGGGAGGAATGTTCATCTCGTCGGAAAAATTCGTCGAAGCGCACGGCGGGCGCGTCGGCGACATCAGCATTTACGGCCAGGAGTCGAACCACACGACGTGGCGCCTGGCGAAGCTGAACCTCGCGATCCGCGGCATCGACGCGAACATCGTCCACGGCGACACCTTCCACGCCGATGGCCACAAGGAGCTCAAGGCCGACTACGTGCTGGCGAACCCGCCGTTCAACGACAGCGACTGGGGCCAGCCGCGCCTCAAGGAAGACGTGCGCTGGAAGTACGGCGTGCCGCCCGCGGGCAATGCGAACTTCGCTTGGGTGCAGCACTTCCTGCATCACCTCGCGCCCACCGGCATCGCGGGCTTCGTGCTGGCGAACGGCAGCATGTCGTCACAACAATCAGGCGAGGGCGACATTCGCAAGGCCATCGTCGAGGCAGACCTCGTCGACTGCATGGTCGCGCTGCCGGGGCAGCTCTTCTACTCGACGCAGATCCCGGTCTGCCTCTGGTTCCTCGCGCGCGACAAGAAGAACGGCCTCGGCGGTCGCGGCAAGAAGATGCGCAATCGCCAGAAGGAGACGCTCTTCATCGACGCGCGCAAGCTGGGCACGCTCGTCGACCGCGTGCATCGCGAGCTCTCCGACGATGAGATCTCGAAGATCGCCGACACGTACCACCGCTGGCGCGGCGACGATCCGGGCGGAGAACAGGCCAAATATGCGGACGTACCCGGCTTCTGCAAGAGCGCGACGACCGCTGAAATTGCCTCGCATCAGTTCGTGCTCACGCCCGGCCGCTATGTTGGCGCCGAAGAAGTCGAGGACGATGGCGAGCCCTTCGACGAGAAGATGAAGCGCCTCGTAGCGACGCTCGAGGAGCAGTTCGGCGAGGGGGCGAGACTGGAGAAGGAGATCCAGAAGAACCTGCGGGGGCTTGGGTATGGAGGGTGAGTGGACGACGGTGAGGCTTGCCGACCTCTGTGAGTTCCGCGCCGGTTCGGTGTTCAAGCCTGAATACCAGGGCCAGAGCGCGGGTGCTTACCCGTTTGTGAAGGTGAGCGACATGAACCTCCCGGAGAACTCCGTGAGAATTCAGGCCGCGAACAACTGGGTTTCGGAGAGCGATGTCCGAGCACTGAAGGCCAAGCCGTTGCAGCAAGGAACCGTCGTCTTCGCAAAGATCGGGGAAGCACTCCGCCAGAATCGCTTGCGGCAGGTGGTACGCGATACCGTCATCGACAACAACATGATGGGAGCGATTCCTCGACGGGAACGGGTAGATCCCGCGTTCTTCTACTATGCGCTGGCTCAGTTTAACTTCGCCGACATCGCCCATGGCACCGCGCTTCCCTACCTCACGGTTGCGTCGCTTTCCACGTTGGAGCTTGCATGTCCGCCCCTCGCCGAGCAGCGCGCGATCGCCCGGATCCTCGGCGCGCTCGACGACAAGATCGAGCTGAACCGCAAGATGAACGCGACGCTCGAGGCGATGGCCCGGGCGCTGTTCAAGTCATGGTTCGTCCAAGAACCGGAGGCTGACCGAAAGACCGCGCCGCTCGCGGAGTGGGTGGACGTTCTCTCCGGCGGTACGCCGTCGAAGTCGAATGCAGCCTTCTGGGGCGGCCCGCTTAAGTGGATCAGCCCCAAGGCGATGACCTCGATCCACGCGGACGAGTGCGACGACCACGTGAGCGGGCAGGCCGTCGGAAATGGCACGCGCATCGCGCCCAAGGGCTCGACGCTCGTCATGGTGCGCGGCATGGGCCTCCACGACGGCGTACGTGTCAGCCAAGCGCGCGAGGACGTGACCTTCAACCAGGACGTGAAGGCGCTCGTCCCGAGGACCATCGAAGCCGACCTTCTTCTGTTCGCCATGCTTGACGCACAGGAGGAGCTGCACAGGCGCGTCGAAACCTCGGGCCACGGCACCGGGAAGATGCCGAGCGAGATCCTGCTGGCACATCCGATTACGATGCCGCCTCGCGATGTGCAGCGTGAGCTTGCCCTCCACCTCTCGGCGTTGAACGACCGGATCGCGGGGAATCGCTCGGAGTCGCGGAGCCTTGCCAGAATGCGTGACGACCTATTGCCGCGCCTGCTCTCGGGCGAGCTGCCCGTCGACCAGGCCGAATGTGCGGTGGAGGACGTGGCATGAGCACCGGATGGGATATGCGCCTCGGCATCCTTCGGCAAGACGCCGAGACCAAGCTGCTCAGTCCGCTGCGGACGCATGGCTGGACGGCCGTCATCGAGCGTGAGGTGGAGCAAGGGGAGTACCTAGTCGTCAAAGCCGAGCGCGCAGGCGTCGAGCACTCGGTTGCGATCATGTACTCGTCGGCGACAGACAACGCCGTTTACAGGGTCTTGGCGCCTCAGGTCGAACACATCTTCATCAACGGCGAGTTGTTCAAGCTCGACTCCTTCGCCTACGGCATCACCACACCCGTCAGTACGGCGGACGACTTTTATGGTGTCTTAATCGCCTGGAACAACGCCAGCGCAACTGGCAAGTTCGCACCCAACGTACCTACTACGCCGATCGTGACAGAACCACCAAAGCATCGCCTGCTTCTCTCGGAGCAGCCGATCGAGGCGATCTGGCTTCGCCTCCGGCAGCTCACGAGCGTCACGCTTGCACGCAAACTCGTTGCGACGCGCGCGGCGAAAGAAGGTGTTCCGCTCGAAGACGAGGTCATGCGCACGAAGGCAGAGGGCCTCGCCTTCTCCCTCAGAAACGCGAGCGACTACTTCAAGACGCGCGACGAGCAGAACGTTAGCCAGCGCGTCCTCAACCTCTACTACGGCAGCATGGCCTTCGCGTTCGCGGAGATGCTTGCCGCTCCGAAGGGCTCGGCAAGTCTCGCCGACATCGAGAGGATCACGACGCAGGGCCACGGACTCTGTACGCTCGACGGGGAGCAGGATGGCCTCGAACGCGTCGTGGTGAGCACGGTCGCGACGGGCTTCTTTGCGAGCTGGATGAAGTTCCTGGGCATCCCGACGGCCTCCTTCCCGAGCAAGAAACCGAAGACCTACGCGGACCTCACGAAGCAGGCCGAATCAAGCTGGCTCACCGTCGAGGCGCTGTTCGCGCGGATCCCCGAGGTAGCGGACCTCTTTCTCGACATCTTCTCCAGTAAACCCGCCTGGATCACGCCGACCTACGACCAGGATGCGAATCCGGGATTCTCGTTGTTCGGAGGCAAGAAAGAGCGCCCGACGACGACGTATTCGGTCTTCGTGGATGAGTCGGCGCGGCTCACCGCTGAGGACATCGCGAATTTCGCAGGTCCGATCAGCCAGATCACGGAGGTGGCATCGAAGGATCCTGGCCGCCACTTCCGTGTCGCGGTTGATGCAACCGGCAAGGAGGTTTGGTGGGACGCGCTGCCGGTACACCGCAGCCCCTTCGAGCGCACCGCGCTCATCGTGCCCGCCTTCGGAGCCGTCGGCGAGTACCGTGCCATTTCCCTCGCACTGCTCTACGCCCTCTCGATCATGGTACGCTACCGGCCAAGCGTGTGGAGGCGCGTCCAGGAAGGCGACCACGACCACCTGCGGGTTCTGGTCGAGGCGTACCTCGCGGTCGTCGAGCGGGTGCTGCCTGAACAGTTTCTGGAGCGCATCACCGCGCAGCAGGTATTCGCCAAGCAACCGGGGGCATTCTGGTGATGACAACGACGCTCCGCGTAAGCCACCGAGCCACCGACGCGCTGGTGAGAATCACCGGAGCGCGCATCGATGCGACCCGAAGCATCGCGCCGTTCAGGACGGCAGCGACGCTGGTGGAGTCCTTCACCGACGAGCGGACCGACCTCGGCGACAACTTCAAGCAAGTCGCGCGCGGGCTCGTGGAGGTGGTCAACGGGCTCGCGCCCATCCGCAACAACATGAGCGAAGGTCACGCCCGCGAGCGGAAGCTCGAGGCGCACCACGCCCGCGTGATCGTGAATGCGGCCAAGACCGTCGCAACGTTGCTCGTGGAGTCCTATCTCGTGCCGCGTGAGCGGGGGCTATCGTCCGCATCGTCGAAGGCGGAGGCGCCGCGATGACCCGCAAGAAGCCCCCACCCGCATCCATCGTGCGCTCTTCTGCGGCTGAGTACCTGACCTTCGTCGCAGCGACGGGCGACCAGCCTCAGTCCGTCGAGATGCGCTACGAGGACGAAAACCTCTGGTTGACCCAGAAGCTGATGGCGACCCTCTACGACGTGACGGTGCCGGCCATCAGCCAGCACCTCAAGCGCATCTTCGCGGACCGCGAGCTCGACGAGCTGGCAGTTATTAAGCAGTACTTAATAACTGCCGCCGACGGGAAGAACTACCAGGTCAAGCACTACAGCTTGCAGGCCATCATTGCGGTGGGGTTCAAGATCGAGAACGAGCGTGCGGTGCAGTTTCGCAAGTGGGCGAACCAGATCGTCAAAGACTACACCATTCAAGGTTGGGTGATGGACGTCGATCGCCTCAAGGCAGGCGGAAGCGTGCTCACCGAGGAGTTCTTCGAACGGCAGCTCGAGAAGGTCCGAGAGATCCGCCTCTCGGAGCGCAAGTTCTACCAGAAGATCACCGACATCTACGCGACCGCGCTGGACTATGACTCCACCGCTCCGGCGACCCAGAGGTTCTTCGCCGCGGTGCAAAACAAGCTCCACTACGCGATCCACGGGCAGACCGCGGCGGAGGTCATCAAGGGTCGCGCAGACCACCGCAAAGACCACATGGGCCTCACGTCATGGGAGGGCGCGCCGACGGGGAAGATCCATCGCTACGACGTGGTCGTCGCCAAGAACTACCTGTCGGCGTTCGAGCTGGACCAAATGCAGCGCGTCGTGTCGGCTTACCTCGATATGGCTGAGATGCAGGCGCGACGACGCATCCCGATGACGATGCAGGACTGGGAGCAGCGCCTCGCTGGCTTCCTGCGACTCTGGGACAGAGAGATCTTGCAAGACGTCGGCAAGGTCACTGCGGAGCTGGCCAAGGCGCACGCCGAGAGTGAGTTCGAGAAGTACCGCATCGTGCAGGACCGCCTCTTCGAGAGCGACTTCGACAGGATGGTGGCCACGACGAAGGCACTCGGAGAAGGGGCGAAGTCCCCAGAGAGCCCGCGTGGGAAAGGTCGGAAGCCATGAGCGCCTTCACCGAATCCGTCGTCGAGCAAGCCGCCCTCGCCTGGTTCGAGGCGCTCGGGTACTCGATTACGGGAGGACCGTCGATCGCCCCCGGCGAGCTCGGTGAGGAGCGGCGGACCTACGCCGACGTCGTGCTCGAAGGCCGCTTGCGCGAAGCGCTTGCGCGCCTGAATCCCACGGTTTCACGCGAAGGCCTCGACGAGGCATTCCGAAAGCTCACGCGGATCTCCTCGCCCCAGCCGGTCGATGCGAACCACGAGCTGCACCACTACCTCGTGAACGGCGTGAGCGTGGAGTACCTGCGCCCTGACGGCACGATCGGCTACGATCCGGTGCGCATCGTCGACTTCGACGTAGTCGAGAATAACGACTGGCTCGTCGTCAACCAACTCACGATCACTGAGGGCAGCCACAAACGGCGACCCGACGTCGTCGTCCTCCTGAACGGCTTGCCCATCGCCATCCTCGAGCTGAAGAACGCGGCGAGCGAGAATGCGACCATTTGGAGCGCGTTCCAGCAGCTCCAGACCTACAAGCAGGAGCTGCCGTCGCTCTTTGTGTTCAACGAGCTGCTCGTCATCAGCGACGGGCTCGAAGCGCGCATCGGTACACTCTCGTCGAACAAGGAGCGTTTCCTGCCCTGGCGCACCATCGAGGGCGAGGCGCTCGCGTCCAAGACGATGAGCCAACTCGAGGTGCTCATCCGCGGCGCGTTCGAAAGGCGGCGGCTCCTCGACCTGCTTCGCTACTTCATCGTGTTCGAGACTCCGCTCTCCGGAGATAGCGAGGCTGCCATCAAGAAGATGGCGGGCTACCACCAGTTTCACGCCGTGGCCCGGGCCCTGGACGCGACGATCTCGGCCTCGCGGCCGCAGGGGGACCGTCGAGTGGGCGTGGTCTGGCACACGCAGGGCTCGGGGAAGAGCTTCACGATGGCCTTCTACGCGGGTCGCGTCGTGCTGCATCCGGCTATGCAGAACCCGACGCTCATCGTGCTCACCGACCGGAACGATCTCGACGAGCAGCTCTTCGGCACGTTCGCGCGCTGCAAGGACCTCCTGCGCCAGAGCCCCGAGCAGGCGAAGGATCGCGCCCATCTGCGGGAGCTGCTCAAGGTCGCCTCGGGTGGCGTGGTCTTCACGACCATCCAGAAGTTCATGCCGGAGACCCGCGGCGATACGTTCCCGCAGCTCTCCGAGCGCTCGAACATCGTCGTGGTCGCAGATGAGGCCCACCGCAGCCAATACGACTTCATCGACGGCTTCGCGCGTCACATGCGCGACGCCCTACCGAACGCATCCTTCATCGGCTTTACCGGCACGCCCATCGACGCGGCCGACAAGAATACGCGCTCGGTCTTTGGTGACTACGTCAGCGTCTATGACATCCAGCGCGCCGTCGAAGACGGCGCGACGGTGCCCATCTACTACGAGAGCCGCCTCGCGAAGCTCGAGCTCAAGGAGGAAGAGCGCCCGCACCTGGACGAGGCCTTCGACGAGCTGACCGAGGGCGAGGAGCTCGAAGGGCGCGAGAAGCTGAAGACGAAGTGGTCGGCGCTGGAGGCGCTCGTCGGCACCGAGCGGCGGGTCCAGCTCATCGCCAAGGACCTCATCGAGCATTTTGAGGCTCGCCTCGAAGCCATGGACGGCAAAGCGATGCTCGTCTGCATGAGCCGGCGGATCTGCGTCGACCTCTACAACGCGCTGACCGCGCTGCGCCCCGACTGGCACGACGCGAGCGACGAAAAAGGTGCGATTAAGATCGTCATGACCGGGTCAGCGTCCGATGCGAGCGACTGGCAACAGCACATCCGCACGAAGCAGGCACGAGAGCGCCTGGCCAAGCGGTTCAAGAACCCGAGCGACCCCTTCAAGCTCGTCATCGTCCGCGACATGTGGCTCACGGGCTTCGACGCCCCCTGTATACACACGATGTACATCGACAAGCCGATGCAGGGGCATGGCCTGATGCAGGCGATCGCGCGCGTGAACCGCGTCTTCCGCGATAAGCCGGGCGGCCTCGTCGTCGACTACCTGGGTCTTGCCGACCAGCTCAAGAAGGCCCTGCACACGTACACCGAGAGCGGCGGCGAGGGCGAGACGGCGCTCGACCAGGAAGAGGCTGTGGCGCTGATGCTGGAGCGCTACGAGCAGTGCTTGGACATCTTCCACGGCTTCAACTGGAGCGCATGGGCCAGTGGTTCGCCGGCCGCTCGCCTCTCGGTGCTGCCCGCCGCGCAAGAGCACGTTCTTGCTCAGGAGGGCGGCAAGGAGCGGCTACTCCAGGTCGTCACCGAGCTGTCGAAGGCGTTCGCGCTCGCCGTGCCGCACGACGAGGCGATCCGCATCCGCGATGACGTCGGCTTTTTCCAGGCCGTGCGCACAGCGATCGCCAAGACGCAAGTCGGTGGCGGCAAAGGTTCCGGTGACATCGACCACGCCATCCGGCAAATCGTCTCGAAGGCCATCGTGAGCGACCAGGTCATCGACATCTTCGCCGCGGCAGGCCTCAAAAACCCCGACATCTCGATCCTGTCGGATCAATTCCTCGCCGACGTGCGGGGCATGCAACACAGGAACCTCGCGGTCGAGCTGCTCCGGAAGCTCTTGAACGACGAGGTGAAGGCGCGCTCGAAGCACAACCTGGTGCAGGCGCGTTCCTTCGCGGATCTGCTCGAGAAGTCCGTTCGCCGCTATCAGAACCGCGCCATCGAGGCCGCGCAGGTGATCGAGGAGCTGATCGAGCTCGCGAAGGAGATGCGCGCCGCCCAGAAGCGCGGCGAGAAGCTTGGTCTCACTAGTGACGAGCTGGCCTTCTACGACGCGCTCGAAGTCAGCGACACGGCGGTCAAGGTGCTCGGCGACGAGACGCTGCGGACCATCGCGCGCGAGCTGGTCGACACCGTGAAGCAAAACGTCACCATCGACTGGACCGTGAAGGAATCGGTCCGCGCCAAGCTGCGCGTCATCGTGAAGCGCATCCTGCGCAAGTACGGCTATCCGCCCGACAAGCAGGAGGTCGCAACGAATACCGTGCTCGAACAGGCGGCGCTGCTGTCAGCGCATTGGGCGGCGTAGTAGTCTGCCGGGTCGATGACTCAGCTCGGTCGCCTCACTCGCGTGCCCCTTCGGGCGGTCTGGCAAAATGAAGGCGTCCATTTCACACCCTGGCTTGCTCAGCCGGAGAACATGCGTTTGCTCGGTGACGCGCTGAAGCTCGACCTCGAAGTCGAAGCACAGGAGAAGGAGGTCGGACCTTTTCGTGCCGATATCCTCTGCAAGGACACAGCCACGGATCGTTGGGTTCTCATCGAGAACCAGCTCGAAAGAACCGACCACGGTCATCTAGGCCAGCTTCTGACGTACGCCGCGGGTCTGGAAGCTGTCGTACTCGTTTGGATTGCCGAACGCTTCACCGATGAACATCGTGCAGCGCTCGACTTCTTGAATGAACTCGGCAACGAGCGCCTGCGTTGCTTCGGACTCGAGATCGAACTTTGGCGCATCGGTGACTCGGCGATCGCCCCAAAGTTCAACATCGTTTCCGAGCCCAACGACTGGTCTAGAACGGTCAGCAGCCTAGCCACGCAGGCTGCGGCGGGAATACTGTCACCGACGAAGCAACTTCAACTCGAGTATTGGACGGAGCTATCCCGTTCAATCTCGACTTCGGGGTCGTTCCTCCGCCCGCAAAAGCCACTTCCACAGCACTGGACAGTGTTTGCAGTGGGACGAAGTGGATTCCACCTCGCCGCAGTCGCTTCTACCTACAGCAGCGATGCGGAGTCCTACAGTGACGGTGAGATTCGCGCTGAAGTCGTCTTCGCGCATTCCGCCTACGCAAAGACCGCTTTCGAAGTCATACAATCCGACCAGGATCGAATCGAGGCCGAGTTCGGAAGCCCGCTGGTCTGGGATACCTCCGAGAGCAAGCTTTCGCGGAAGGTCCTCGTACGTCGTCCGGCGCGAATTTCTGATCGGCAACAGTGGGCCGAGCAACATTCCTGGCTACAAACTCAGCTCGAAAACTTGCACAGGGCATTCTCTCAGCGAATCAAGCAGCTCGACCTGAGTGTACATGCGCCCGGACTCAACTCGGTCGAGTGATCGCAGGCGCCGTCAAAAGCGCGGCAGATTTACACTGCCGCGTCCCGCCCCCGGCCGAGCTCCTTGGCGAGCAGCTCGGCCGCGATGGCCCGCATTCGGGTTCTGCCGATACGGATGCCGTCTACGAAGGAGAGTAGTCGGTGCAGCCTTGGGTCACGTCGTGCTGCGTGGACCACGCACGGATGGAGAGGCTCAATCGAGGAAGCCCGTTCGGAACCATCGGGTGCAGGCCAGACATAGTGCTCTCCGTCGCCGGCCAGTTGATCTCGGAGTGGGGAGACCATGGCAGCCGTCGGTACTCCTCTCGTCGCTGGCCCAAGCTCTGGAGGGAACACGAAGCGAACGCCATGCACGCACAATTCGAGCAGGTGAGGCGTGATGACTTCAGCGACGCTGTGCATCAGGAGTTGTGACGCCCGCAGCCGGCGGAGCGCGTTGCTGATTTCGGCCTGGCTGAGTCCGAGCGCGTCGCTCATGGCGCGCTGCGGAAGTGGCGGTGTCGTGGCCACGTGCAGCGCGATGACGAGATCCTGCGCCCTGAGCATCTTGATTACGTATCATAATCAGAAATCACTCGGCTGTGGAGGCGCCACAACCTCGTGTCTCTAAACTGGAGCATGAATCGGTGGGCTTCCCCCGTTCCCGCGGTCGACCAGGAAGCTCCCCCTTCCCGCGCCCGTACCACCCAGAAGAGGAACGACTCCGATGGGACAAGCACACATAGGGCGGCACATCGTCGCCGACGTGCGGGCGGCAATGAATGCTGGCGGCTGGAACGCTGGGGTGGCGCTGGCGTTGGCCATTCCGGACATCGGGGGGTCGATTGAATTTCCCAAGAACTCCGTGGGCAAGCGGTACCGGCTTTGGGCGGCGAAGTACTTCGTGCCCCAGGTGCCCACCGCAGACGCCGAGTTCCTGAGCGCGGACGAGCTGTACCGCCTGCGACGCACCTTCCTCTACACGGGCACGCTCGAGGTACCTCGCGGAGCGAACCGCACGTTGCCCGGCATCGCGCTCTATGAAGACGAGATCGTCGAGGCGCGCCGGAGCTGGAGTGCAGAGCTCAACCTGCGGCCCATGCGCCATGACACGCCTCATGTGGCAGCCCGGCAGTTCTGCGAGTGGCAGTGCCTCGCGGCCGAACGCTGGCTCGACGACATTCAGAACGACGAAGCGAAGCAGGCGACGCTGCGCGGCGCCTGGAGCGTCCAGCGGCTGTTCTTTCTGCCAAGCTCGAGACTGCGGGAGGACAGCGGCTCGGGCAGGCCGACCGCGACGGTCAGCATTGGATTCTGACTGCCACCGGCGGCTCCTCAGCCTAAATGCTCCTTCCGGAGCGCATCCATCAGCTGCGTCCAGAGCTCGGGGCCGCCTTCCTGGATGGCGCGGGATTGCTTGCGCGAAGGGGCGGCGAGCTTCTTGGCGTCGGGGACCCAGCGCGAGCCCCAGGCGCCGATTTGCACGATGACGGGAAGCAGGCTGATGCCTTTCTCCGTGAGGGAGTAGATGGCCTTTTGCTTGTGCGTGGGGTCGTCGGACTTGGTGAGGAGGCCGTGGTCGACGAGGCGGGCGAGGCGATCCGCGAGGATGTTCGAGGAGATGTGCTCGTCGGACTGCTGGAGCTCGCGGAAGTGGCGCTTGCCGGTGAACATCAGGTCGCGCAGGACGAGCAGCGTCCAGGTGTCGCCGAAGATTTCGAGCGAGAGATTGATGGGGCAGTAGGAGCGCGGCTCGTCGGGGGGCACGGAATGACTGCTTGCATTTTACAAGCGGTTGCGTAGGCTGCAACTGGTTGCAAAACGCAAGCGGTGGGGCGACGGGGTCGGGCGGCGCCGGGGCGGCGCAGGCCAAATGCAGCGAAGAAGCCCAAAAGAGCCTAAACCGTGAGATCCGGGGCCGGACGGCCTCCAGCAAGAGGAGCCACGAACATGTCCGTACGTACCTACACCGGCAGCTGCCACTGCGGCGCCATTCGCTTCGAGACGGAGCTCGACCTCAGCGCGGAGTCGAAACGCTGCAACTGCTCGTACTGCGCCAAGGTGCGCGCCTGGTTCGCGTTCGCCAAAGGCGCTGAGAGCATGCGGCTGCTCGAGGACCGCGGCGTGTCCGTGTACCGCTGGACGCCCCCGGGGTTCAGCGAGCCGCATTTGACGTACACCTTCTGTCGCGTATGCGGTGTGCGCACTTACGCGAGCGGCGCGGTCGAGGCGCTGGGCGGCCCGTTCTACGCCATCTCCGTGCCGACGCTCGACCTGACCGACGAGGAGCGAGTCGCTCTACCCGTGCGCTACATCAACGGGCGGGACGGCCGCTACGACGAAGTTCCGGCCCAACTGAGTGCGATCTGATGCCCGGGTTCCCCTACCCCGACCCGTCTGCCGAGCCGAGCGCGATGCGATCGAGCACCGGGTTGGGGACCTCGTCGATGCGGAGGTGGGCGGGGCGCTGCTCGATACGGGAAAACCAGGCGCGGAGGTGCACGTAGGGGGCAAGGTCGAAGCCGCCGGCTTCGGCGACGTGGGTGTACGAATAGAGCGCGAGGTCGGCGATGGTGAGGGCGTCGCCGAGGATGAAGAGGCGCTCGGTGAGCTGGGCGTCGAGGACGCGGAGGGCCCGGTTGCCGTGGGCGAGCCAGGCGTCGAACTCTTCGGGGCGAGTGGGCACGACGTGGGGGAACGTGCGGCGGAAGCGTGCGCGGCCGATGACGGAGCCGATGTTGGACTGCTCGAAGCACATCCACTGGAGCACGCGCGTGCGCTCGAGTTTGTCGTCGGGCAGAAGAGGCGTGCCGTCCGCGAGATGAAACAAGATGGCGTTACTCTCGATCAGGCGGGTGCCGTCGTCGAGCTCGAGGACCGGGATTTGGCCGGCGGGGTTGAGCGCCAGGAACTCGGGCGTGCGCGTCCCGCCTTTCAGCAGGTCGACCTCTTGATAGTGAAATGGAATGCCGAGCTCCCGCAGTGTGAGCCGCACTCGGTAGCCATGGCCCGAAAACAGAAAGTCGTAGAGCGTGACCATGCGAGACGTGTACCACGCGGCCAGGCGCGCGGCTGTCTCCGCCGGAGCCTGCGGGCGCGGACTGCGAGCGCGGCTGCTTCCAGCGGAGATCCCTGCTAGTTGCAGGCAATCGCCGCCAGCAAGCGTCCCCCCTCTCACTTCGGCGCCGATCAGGGCGCTCTGGCTAGCGCCGCTCGCGATCAGTTCGTTTTGGTGCGCGGCGCGCGTCAGCACAACCTGAAGGACGTCTCGCTCCAGATCCCCCGCGGCGCGCTCGTCGTGTTCACCGGCGTTTCGGGCTCGGGCAAGTCGTCCTTGGCGTTTGGCACCCTGTATGCCGAAGCGGAGCGCCGCTACCTCGAGTCCGTCTCGCCGTACGCGCGGCGCCTGTTCGACCAGATGCCGGTGCCGGAGGTCGACGAGATCACGGGCCTACCACCCGCGGTCGCCCTGCAGCAGCAACGCGGCTCAGCGACGACGCGCTCGTCGGTGGGCACGGTGACGACGCTGTCGAACCTGCTCCGCATGCTCTATTCGCGCGCTGGCCACTATCCGCGCGGCCAGTCGCTCCTGTACGCGGACTCGTTTTCGCCGAACACGCCGGAAGGCGCGTGCCCGAAGTGCCACGGTCTCGGCAAGATCTACGACGCCACCGAGCGCTCGATGGTGCCTGACCCCAAAAAGACCATCCGCGAGCGGGCCATCGCCGCTTGGCCCACCGCCTGGGGCGGCCAGAACCTGCGCGACATTCTGGTTGCTTTGCACATCGACGTGGATGTGCCGTGGAAGGAGCTGCCCAAAAAGACGCGCGACTGGATCCTCTTCACCGAAGAGCAGCCGACCGTGCCCGTGTACGCCGGCCTCACTCCCGCCGAGACCAAGCGCGCGCAGAAGCGCCACGAAGAGCCGAGCTACATGGGCACCTTCTCGAGCGCGAAGGTGAACCTATTTCATACCTTCGGCACGACGCAGTCGCCGATGATGAAGCGCCGCGTCCTGCAGTTCATGATCGCCAGTGATTGCCCGAGCTGCCGCGGCAAGCGCCTGAAGCCCGAGGCGCTGAGCGTGACCTTCGCCGGAAAGGACATCATGGACCTCGGGCGTCTGCCCCTGAAGGAGCTGGCGGCGCTGATGAAGCCGTATGCGACCGGCGCGACCGTCGTGCGCGCCGCCGCGGAGCATCCGGAGCAGGAAGTCGTGGCCCAGCGCATCGCCGAAGACGTGGTGCGGCGGCTCGACATCCTGCAGGACCTGGGCCTCGGCTACCTGACGCTCGACCGCAGCACGCCGACGCTGTCGCCCGGCGAGCTCCAGCGGCTGCGACTGGCCACGCAGGTGCGCTCGAACCTGTTCGGTGTCGTGTACGTGCTGGATGAGCCGTCGGCGGGCCTGCATCCGGCCGACACCGAGGCGCTCTTACATGCGCTCGACCAGCTCAAGGCGCAGGGCAACTCGCTCTTCGTCGTCGAGCATGAGGTCGACGTCATCCGGCACGCCGACTGGATCGTCGATGTGGGGCCGGGCGCCGGCCAGTACGGTGGCCGCATTCTGCATAGCGGGCCGCTGGCGGAGCTCTCTCGGGTGACGCAGTCGCAAACGCGCGCTTTCGTGCTCGAGGAGCGGCCGCTGCCTGCGCGCGCCCAGCGCACTCCCACGGGCCGGCTCGAGCTCGTCGGCGTCAGCCGAAACAACCTGCAGAAGCTGGATCTGGCGATTCCGCTCGGCGTGATGACGGCGGTGACGGGCGTCTCCGGCTCGGGCAAATCGAGCTTGATCAGCCAAGCCTTGGTGGAGCTCGTGACCGCGGCGCTCGGTCAGTCGCAGGCCGAACGCGACGCCGAGGCCGACCTCTTGGAGCAGGAGGAGCTGGTCGCCACGGGGGGACGCATCGCCTCGGGCCTCGAGCAGGTGAGTCGCCTGGTGCAGGTCGACCAGAAGCCGATTGGCCGCACGCCGCGCTCGAACCTGGCTACCTACACGGGGCTCTTCGACCACGTCCGCAAAGCGTTTGCTGGCACGAAGCTCGCCCGTTCACGGCGCTACGATGCGGGGCGCTTCTCCTTCAACGTGGCCAAAGGGCGCTGCGACCACTGCGAGGGCGAGGGCTTCGTGTTCGTGGAGATGCTCTTTTTGCCGAGCGTGTACGCGCCTTGTCCCGTGTGCAAAGGCGCTCGATACAACCAAAAAACGCTCGAGGTGCGGCTGCGCGACAAATCCATTGCCGATGTGCTGGCACTGACCGTGGACGAAGCGCTCGAGTTCTTCCAGGAAGACGCGGCCATTCGGCGCGCGCTCGACGTCTTGCATCAGGTGGGCGTGGGCTATTTGCGTCTGGGCCAGCCGGCGACCGAGCTCTCCGGTGGCGAAGCGCAGCGCATCAAGCTCGCAGCCGAGCTCCAGCGCAGCGCGCGCGGCTCGACGCTCTACGTCTTGGACGAGCCGACCACGGGCCTGCATCCAGCGGACGTCGAGAAGCTCGTGGGGCAGCTCGAGGCGCTCGTGCAGGCGGGCCACACGGTGGTGGTGGTCGAGCACGATCTGCGCGTCGTTGCCGCCAGTGACTGGGTCATCGATGTGGGCCCCGGTGCTGGCGACGAAGGCGGACGCATCGTGGCAGCGGGCCCGCCTGGCGTGGTCGCGCGCGCGCAGGGCAGCCGGACGGCGCCCTATCTGGCGAAATTTCTGGCGGAAACGGCTCCGCGCTGAGGCGCCCGCCGGCGGCGTCACGCCGGCAGGGTGGAGCAGGCGCGACGCATCACGCCGGCAGGGTGTAGCAGGCGAAGAGGCGCACCTCGCAGCGGCCGAGGACGCAGGCGCCGCAGTCGCAGTCGCTGTCCGATTCGCAGGTGAGCTGGACGCAGCCGGTGGCCGGCGCCTCGGGCTGGCAGCGGTAGTTCTCGGGGCACTCCGCGCCCTCGGAGCAGTGGACGTAGTCGCAGCCGTGCGCATCGGCCGCCGACGACGGCTCGCACGTCTTGCCCTCGGGGCAGGTGTAGCCTTCGGTGTCGCAGGCGCGCGGAGCGCAGTGATGCGCGTCGGTGCCTGTGCGCGCGGCGTCACAGATCGTGTCGTCCGAGCAGGTGAAGCCTTCGCCGTCGCACCAAGCGGGCGCGCAGCTGTGCAGGTCGCCAGCTCGGTCCGGCGCGCACACGAGGTCGGTCCCACACACGAAGCCGTCCTCCGCGCAGGACGCCGGCAAGCAGCGACCGTCCTCACCGCACACTTCGCCCGAGCCGCACGAATCACTCGTGCACGCGGGGGCGCACACGAAGCCCCGCCCCATGCACTGGCAGGGCTGCTCGGGTCCTGGGATGCAGACGTTCCCATCTCCACAGTCGGGATCGGTGGTGCACTCCATGGGCGACGCAAAGCAGGCGCCACACACGCCCGTGAGGTCCGGAGCGCTCGCCTGGCAGTTGCCGCCGTTCTTGCAATCGGAGAATGTGCGGCAGAGGCCCGCCGTGCTTCCTTGCGTCGGGAAGCCAGGACAGGCGTTCACAATCTGGGCCACGCCGCCGCTGCCCCCCGAGGCCGCCCCGCCCGAGCCGTTCCCGTCGCCGCCTGAGGCACTGCCGCCCGAGGCACTGCCGCCTGAGGCGTCGCCGCCCGAGCCGTTCCCGTCGCTGCCCGTCCCGCCCGAGGCGGCTCCTCCGGAGGCTGTTCCGCCTGTTCCCTCGCCCGTGCCGGGGCCGCCCGCGCCCCCGCAACCCACTAACAGCGCGAGCAGGAGCGCTGCGCCAAACTGTGCCAGGGGTACGACAAATCGGTCGGCTCGGGGGCGACGACCAGCTGAGGACTGCTGCATGGAGCTCTCATCAAGCAGTCTTCGTGCCAGGATCCGATGGCGCCCCGATGCGCGGCCGACGAGGTCACGGGTTCCCGCCGACGCGCGACGGGGAGCCGATGCGCATTAGCGAGCAGGGAGCCGCGCGTCGATCCAGCTGGTGATGTCGGCGAGCACGACTTCCTTGCCCACGTCGTTCAAGAGGTCGTGGGCGTAGCCGTCGTAGAGCTTCAGGGTTTTGTCGGCGGAGCCGGCCCGCTCGTGGAAGAGCTGGCTGCCACTCGGTTTCGTCACCTTGTCGGCGGTGCCATGGAGGATGAGCACGGGCAGCTCGATGAGCGGGAACTCTTGGGCCAAGCGCTCGTCGGCGCGCACCAGGGCCGCCACGGTGGAGGTCGGCTGCACCTCGTCCTTGATCATCGGATCGGCGAGCATGGCTTCGGTCACGGCGGGATCGCGGGAGAACTCTTTGATCGGCAGCCGGAGCACATGCGCATGAGGCGCCACGTGGCTGAGGCCTTTGACTACGGCGAGCGCGAAATCGGGCGCGTACACCTGGAAGGCGAAGCTCTCGCAAATGAAGCCAGCCAGCTCACTCTGGTGCTCGAGGCAGTACGTCGACGAAATGACGCCGCCCGCGCTGTGGCCCAGAAGGAAGACGGGCAAGCCGGGCTCGCGAGACTTGGCGAGCTGAATGAAAGTCCCGAGATCCGTGACGTACTCGCCGACCGACTCGACGAAGTAGCGCTCACCATCGGAGCGTCCGCGACCGCGATGGTCGATGGCATACACGGCGAAGCCTTGCGCCGAGAGCTGCTCACCGACCCACGTGTAGTAGGCGCTGTGCGAGTTGACACCGTGAGCGATCACGATGACGGCGCGCGGTGCGCTCGCGGGGCGCCACACGCGCGCGAAAATGTTGAGGTCGCCGAGGCCCTTGAAGCTGATTTCGTCCATTCGGCGGAGGTGCCACGACGCAGGGGCCCGTGGTTTGTCGGAACCGAGCGGGCCTTGTCTCCGCTTGCGGCGATCTTGGCCGTAGATGCCGGAAACAATTCAGAAATATTGTCTATCGTCCGGCCGGGCGCAGGCTGCCCGGTGTGACCCCGAGCACGCGTCGAAACGCCTTCGTCAGGTGGCTTTGGTCGGCGAAGCCGCAGCGTGCGGCGATGTCGACCAGGGGCAGCGTCGTGTTCAGGAGGAGCTCGCGCGCCAGGGCGACGCGACGCTCCACGAGGTAGCGGTGGGGCGGTAGGCCGGTCGCCCGTCGGAAGCTGCGAGCAAAGTGCGACGGCGAGAGTGAGCAGCTCGCGGCGAGCTCGCTCAGCGAGAGGTTCTCCGCGAGGTGGGCTTCGAGGAAGTCGCGGGCGAGCCGGAGCTGGCGGCTCGACAGGCGGCCAGCTTTGGGCTGCTCCTGACCGCCGAGACGGTGAGCCAGGTGCGCTCGGAGCGCGAGCAGTACGTGCTCGATGAAGGCCTGCGGTGCGCTCTCGGGGCTTTCGAGCGCGGGCAGGAGCGCCATTCCGAGCCCCTCGATCACCGGATCGTAGACGGCCGTGCGCGACGGTATCGGGTCGAGCGCTGCGCCGTCGTCCTCGTCGAGAGCGCCCATCGGCAGGGTGAAAATGAGCGCATGAAAGGGCTGATTGCTGGCCGAAACTAGGCCCTTTCTGAGGTCGTTGATGTTCAGCATGCCGCGCTCGACCGGCAGGCAGTCGAGGCGCTTTCCGTCTTCCCAAATGTCGTACGCGCTGTTGGCGCGCAGCTGGAGCGACACGAGCAGCGCGTCTTGCACGGGCACCGGCGCGCTCCGTCCGTAGTTCGGCACGTCGCAGCGGAGCTCCATCGCGGAGAGGCGTCCGAACGTGAGCTCACGCAGGGCGGCCAAGCGTGGCTCCGCGAACGCGGCTCTCATGTCAGCGCCAAAGCGTTGGTCGAAGGGAGCGGCACCGGGGACGGCAGAGGAGTTGTGCATGGCGACGGACCCGGTGTTGCCGAAGGTACCACGAAGTCGCCACGTGGTGCGCGATCTCGGCATGTCGGCCCGTAGCTGAGCACGGCGCGCACCACGGGAAGCCGCGGGCGCCCGACACGAGCTGGACTCGAACCACCGTGACGCACGGAGATCCGCGCGCCACGGTCAGGCAGACGATGCTCAGTGGCAGGAGCCGACTGCGACGTCGAGCTGGTGGTCGAGCCGGATTTTCAGGAACTCCGTGTTGTCGGAGTGGGCATCGCGGCCGCCGGAGCCGGGGTAGTTGTTGTCGTTGATGACGAGCAGCGTCTCTGCATCGAGGATGAGCACGCTCTCGATGGTGACGAAGGGGAAGGTGAAGAGCACGCTGCCGTCACCGTTCAGGTCGTGCGGATCTTGCACGTTCATCAGGTCGACGAGCTCCGTCTTGGTCACGAAGCCGCCGGGAGCCACGCCTCGGATGCTGGCGATGAAGATCTTCTTGTACGGCGTGCCACTCGTGGCGGTGCCACCGTTGCGCTCGATGACGAGGAACTCTTCGTCGTTGATGGCCGTCATGTCGCCGATGTTCGTGCCGTCGCCTTCGAGCCGGTAGAGCCACTGGTCGCCCGTGTAGCTCTTGGACGCGATGTCGAACTCCGCGATGCGCAGGTTCTTTCCGGCGGCGCCGTTGATCGCCTCATCGCCCGCGACGCTGCCTTCGAGCAGCGGATAGAGCGTCCGCCCATCCGGACTTACTGCCATGCCTTCGAAGCCAAGCGAGCGTCCGAGATTCGGCGTGGCGCCAGCGAGGTACGGATTTTGTGGCGACTTTACGTCGGCGCCGACCGCCGTCGACCCGGGCGGCACGATGTTCGGCAGCGGCTCCTCGACGCTCGAGACGCGACCCTTGCTGTCCGTCTGCACGAGGAAGGGGCCAAACTCGTCACCGAACCAGAAGTTCCCTTTGCGATCTTTGCGGAAAGACTCCACGTCGAAGTCGGCGCCGGTGAGCCACTTTGCAGCTCGAATGCTCGGATCGACCGGAACCGTGCCGTCGCCGTTCGGGTAGAAGTCCTGGTCGGCGACGATTTCGAAGCCGAGCTTGCCGCGCGGATCACTCAGCGTGATGAAGCTCTCGCTCGAGAACGAAGGCAGCGAATTGCCGCTCTTGAAGTGCGCGGGCGACACGGTGCCCGCACCGCGAACACCTTTCTTGTGGTGCCAGGTGACGAAGTTCGGCCGCACGGCGTAGACGCGCAGCAGCGTATCGGCCGAGTTCGTCTGAGCGCCGAATCCGTTGTCGGACATGACGTAGAACGTGCTCGAAGACGGCCCTTCGAGCACTGCCGAGACCCCCTGCACCGGCTGCTTGCCCACGAGCGGCAGCGCATTTTCGCCGTTCCCTGCGCCGGCAAATTGCCCCGAAGTGGGGCCTTCCGAGAAGGTGTTGGCCGGCATGAGAGCGAACGCCACGAGCTCGCTCTCGGCGCGAACGGGCGCCGTCGCCACGACGCCCGTGAGCAGGGCGGCGGCACCGAGGAGGGAATGGAATGCAGGGTGGAGGCGGTGGGACGTCATGTCCACGACCGTAGTCAGGCGGGATGACCGCCGAGTGAAGATCTCGGCACAGGTCAGGCGCAATCTGGGGTAGCCTGGTCATGTGGACCGTCGAACGGCGCCGAACGTGAACCACCCTCTCGCCCTCGTTCAGTCCTGCGCGCAGGACGTCCCGGCCTACCGCGATTTCCTGCAGCAGCGCTCCATCGATCCGACAGCCATTCGGACGCTCGAGGACTTCCGGTCGCTCCCGACCACGTCGAAGGAGAACTACCACCGCGCTTACGTGCTGCCGGATTTGTGCCGCGGGGGCCGCTTGCCGGCGGGGCACCACCTGGCCGTCTCGTCGGGGTCCACGGGCGAGCCCTGCATTTGGCCGCGACGTCTCGAGGACGAAGTCGGCACGACGGAGCGCTTCGAGCAGGTGCTGGTGGACACGTTTGCTGCGGACCAGAAGGCCACCCTGTGCGTGGTGTGCTTCGCTTTGGGCAACTGGGTGGGCGGCATGTACACGACGGCAGCGTGTCGGCGGCTGGCGGAGCGCGGACTTTCGCTCACACTGGCGACGCCGGGCAACAACGTGGCCGAGATTGTGCGCGTCGTGAAGGCGGTGGGAGCGCACTTCGAGCAGGTGGTATTGCTCGGCTATCCGCCGTTCTTGCGCGACGTGCTCGACGCGGGCACCGCGGGCGGCGTCGATTGGCCGCGCCTCGCGACGAAGCTCGTGTGCGCAGGTGAGGTGTTCGACGAAGGCTGGCGCTCGCGCGTGTGCGAGCTGATGGGCTCGAGCGATCCGGCGCGGTCGGTGGCGTCGCTCTATGGCACCGCGGACGGCGGGGTGCTCGCGAACGAAACGGCAGCGTCGGTGCGCATTCGTCGCGCGCTGGCGTCGCGATCCGACCTGGTAAAAGGGCTCTTCGGCCAAGCGCGGCTCCCCACTTTGGCGCAGTTCGCCCCCGAGCATCGCTACCTCGAGTCCGTGGACGGGCGCATCGTGATCTCGGGCGATGGCCTCTTGCCGCTCGTGCGTTACGACATCTTGGATCAAGGGGGCATCGTCTCCGCCGATGCGATGGAGGCGTTCTTGCGGCAGCACGGCTTGGTTGACTTGGCGCAGGAGCTGGCCAGCGGAATGGCCGGAGGAGGCGGCAGGGAGGGGGCGAGCGCCCAGCCGTTCGTTTATGTGTTCGGGCGCTCGGGGTCCGCCGTGTCGTTCTACGGCGCCAACGTGTACCCAGAAAACGTCGCCCCCGCGCTCCATCGTGCGGAGTTCGGCGGCAAAGTCAGCGGCAAGTTCGTGCTCGAGGTGACGACCGACGGCGACGCCGGCTCACGCCTCCGCGTCACCGTCGAGCTCACGCGCGGCACGCTGCCGTCGGGCGAGCTCTTGCGGGGCCTCATCGACTCCATCGAACGCGAGCTCACGCACCTGAACAGCGAGTACGCACATTACGTCCCTGCCGCGCGCCGCGCTCCCGACGTCGTCCTCCGTGACTTCGCCGACCCCCGCGATTTTCCGCCCGGCGCCAAGCACCGCTACACGCGTAGCTAATACCCTGCGTCAGAACTGCCGGCGCGTCAGAACTGCCGGCGCGTCAGAACTGCCCGCGCACACCCACGCTGGCCCAGCCCAAATAGGGGCGCACGCTGGCCGACTTCGAGGCGGGGCGGGGCGCGGTGAGCAGCAGCGTGACGCCGCCGGCCGCCAGGACGCCGCCGGCGATGAAGCCAATCGACGAGATCACGCGCATGGAATTGTAGCTGTCGATGGCGCCGGGATCCGTTCCGGGTGGGCACGAACCGCCGGGACAGTCGAGGCTCGACTGCTGATCGGCCGCGACCACCGCGGCGACGCCGCCCACGATGAGGCCCACGGCGCCGAGACCCACGCCGACCCAGCCGACAGGCCTTTGCCACTGATTGCTGCTCGCCGCTCCGTCGTCGTGTGCGCCGGCGGCCGGCGCGCTGGCAGCGGTAGCGGGCTGCTGACCGGGCGTAGTTTTCTCGAGCGTCAAACGGACGCTGCGCTTTTCGCCCTCGGTGAGCGTGACCGTGACGGCGGCCACCGTGGAGCCTGCTTCTGCGCGCACGGCCACCTTGCCGGGGTTCGTGGGGCGCGGGACGCCGAGGAGCGCGCTGTCGATGGGCGTGCCTTCGATGGTGACCACCACGTTCTCGGGCGTTGCGCCGACAATCTCGATGGTGAGCGAGCTCAACCGTGGAAGAAGCGCGGCCCGTTCGGTCCGCGCTTCTTCCTTGGCTTGCTCCTGCACGGCTTGATCGCCGCCTCCGGCCTCGAGGCGCGTCGCCTCGAGATAGCGCTCCGAGGCTTCGACCAACTTGCCGCATTTGTCGAGCGCGCGCGCCGACCAAAGGGCGAGGGACGGCAGCGGCAACACCTTGTAGGCCCGCTCCAGCTTTTCGGACGCGACCTGATAGTTCCCCGCCTGATAGTCGCCCACGCCTTCCGTGGCGAGATCGCGCGCCGCGCCCCGCGTCGCGCTGTCGACCGCGTGCGCCGAGGTGGACCACAGCGCTGTCACGCCCAAGCCAGCGAGGGCGCTCGCGCCAAAGCCAATGGGCGCTCCAGCGCCGAAAGAACCGAGGCTCCCGGCAAGGAGCAGTGCGCGTACGGTCGTCGTCCTCATCATCGTCACTTTCGATCGTGCCGCCCGGGCGCGCGACGGCCACGAACCAATAGACTGCAAGACGCGGTCACAACGCCAGAAAAAAGATGCTCGCCGAATGCAGCCGGCGGCGCGCTCTCTTTGCGCAAAGCGCCGAGCGCCCGTCTTTGCAACGAATCCAGCGCCTGCTCGCAGCGAACCTGCTCGGACAGAGCTCGCTCGCACGACTCAGCTCGGACGACCCAGCTCGGACCACTCAGCTCGGACCACTCAGCGTCCGCGCCCATCAAACGGAAACGAGCAGCAAACCAAACAAGCAGCAAACCGAGCAAAAAGGCCCAAGCGTGCACTTCGGGCGACGGGCCGAATTGGCGAGCTGTGCGCAATTTTTCTTTCGTGAGAAGGCGCGATGCGCCTATGGTCGAAAGGTCAGGGTCGGGGTGCTTTGAAGGAGTCGAATGTGAGAGTGACGTGGGAGCGCCGCGGACGGGGGCGTCTGCTGGCGACGAAGGTGGCGCCCCTGGGGCTCCTGCTGTTCACGCCCCACTGCTTTTTCCCCGAGTACCACCTGGAAGACGACGGCCTCGGTGGGGCCGGCGGCAGCGACAGCGTCGGCGGCAATCCGGGCGTGGGCGGCAATCCCAGCGCGGGCGGCGCCAATGCCGACGATGGCAATGGCGGCGCGAACGGCGACACCGGGGGCTCGACGTCCGATGGCGGCTCTGGTGGTGGCTCCGGGGACGGCGGTTCCGGCGGAAACGGGTCGGGCTGCACTCAGGGCACGACGCGCTGCAACTCCGACGGATTGCTCGAAAGCTGCAACGCCGACGGTCGGTACGTGAATCCGGTCGAATGCCCTTGGGTCTGCATCGACGATGCCTGCGGCGGCGAGTGTGAGCCGACGACCGAGGGCTGCGAGGACGAAGTGACGCCTCGCGTCTGCGGCGACGACGGCGAGTGGGACCTCGGCGAGGAGTGCGACGGAGTTTGCACGGGGGGCGTCTGCGAGGAGTCCTGCGAGGAGGGCACGTTTCAGTGCATCGATGGCGACCAGTTCGTCTGCACGAGCGGCAACTGGGGCCTCGATGCGCCTTGCCCCTACGTCTGTAACGACGAGACGGGGCAGTGCGACGGCGAGTGCGCGCCGACCACGACGGACTGCCTCGACCCGAATACCCTGCTGGTGTGCCTCAGCACCGGACTCTACGACGAAATCACGTGCACGGACTCGGCCTGTCAGGGCGAGCCGGCGGGTTGCTCGGGCACCTGTTCGCCCGGCACGACGCAGTGCTCGGACGAGAACGAGCTCGAGACATGCAGCGATAGCGGCAGCTTCGACGCCGACGAATGCGACGGCCAAACCTGCGTCGAGGCGTCGGGCTCGGCGAGCTGCGTCGGCACGTGTGAGCCCAGCGAAACCTGGTGCGAGAGCGGGCACCCGCAAGCCTGCGACGACGGCAACGCCATGCAGACGGACACCTGCACCGCGATGGAGGTGTGCCGCGATGCCGCCTGCGTCGCCAAGACGCAGTACAGCGTGGGCCATACGACCCAGGTGGGCAGTACGTCTCAGATCAGCGCGAGCACCTTGGTGCTGATCCCGGTCACCGTGCCGTATCGCGCGCGAGTCATGTCCTTCCGCCAGCTGGCACCCGTGAACGCGTCCGGTCGCTTCGTCAGCTTCGTGCTCTATGAAGACGAGGGTGGCGTGCCGGTCAGCCGAGTGGCCGTCAGTGTCGAAGCGCAAATGCCGACCACGGCCGGCACGGTTTCGGCCAACCCCGCGGTCGTCACCGTCATCGATGCGGGAAATTATTGGGTGGGCGCCGTCTACTCGGCGGACACCAACATCTACGAAGCCACGTCAGGGACGCTCCGCTACGTGAGCGACGACTACGACCAGTCGTTTCCAGCCTCGCTCATGGACACCGAGCCCGCCACTCTGACCCACAACCTGTCCCTGCTTCTCGAAGACTCGAACTGACCTTCCCTCGGCACGCGCCAGTCCAGCCGTGCGCCCCGGAGAACCTCGATGCAGATCTATTCGCAAGACCACCTTTCTCGTCATTCCTCCTTGCACGCTGCCCGGCGCGCGCTGGGTCGCCTTATGGCCCGAGCGCTCTGGATCGTGCCGCTTTCGGTCATCACGCTCGGGTCGCAGCCGGCCTTGGCCGACGTGTGCTTGCCCACCGCGACGGGCGTACCCGGCATGTACCTCGAGGCGCCCGACTGGTGGAGCGCAGCCTGCGCGGCAGATCCATGCGCTCTGCCCCAAGGTCGCAACACCATCGACGATCCACGCTGGGCAGGCGCCATGCGGGAGTCGTTCCCCCAGGTGGCGCTGAGCGGCACGTCGCAGTCGCAGGTCGACATTCGGGGCATCTCGAAAGGCAACGAGATCTACTTCTCGTTTCAGACGCACGTCGATCCTTCGGGGACGGGCGCCACCGAGGAGGACGCCGTGTATCTGGCGCTCGCCAAGGAGGGAGGCACCGACTGCACGGACGGAAACCCCGCCACCGAGTGCGCCCGCCTGCTCAAGGTCACGCTGCGCACGCCCAACTCCGGGGGCGCCAGCCCCGTCGTCGCCACGGGATCCACTGCGAGCACCGATCGCATTCTGAACGAGTATCGGACGGCCGAAATCGGCGGCGCTTGGAGCTCCATGCCGAGCAGCGGCGTCTTCGACGACGTGGCCGTGTGGGTGACGAACGAGGTCGACCAAAGCGGTACGTGGACCGTGCAGCTGCACTTCGACCGCACGGCGCTCGGCCTCGGCACGACGTTCCGCGCGTGGGCGGGCGTCTTCGTGCAGCACGCGACGAGCGCCATCAACCCGACCTTCGTGCGCTATGCGCTGCCCACTGGCTCGGCGGGTGCCTTTGGTGGCAGCGGCTCTGCCCCTGCAACTCCGAATGCAGTGGTGGCGAGCGACTACACCCTGACCAAGGTGGGCGACCTGTCGAGCTGCACGACGGGCGTGTCGCTCGCGTGGAACCAGATTGGTGTCCTCGACGGCGTGGGCAACGTGGTCCGGGACATCGACGACACGGAGAACACGTTCATCGCCAAGCCGACCTACAGCGGCGTGTCCACGACCGCCGGCAAGGTGAAGGCTGAGTTCCGCTTGGCCAACTGGGGCACCATCGCAGCCTCCAGTGCGGCCTGGGATTGGGTGATCGCCAGCAACGTTCCGAACACGGGGTCCGGCGCGAATCCCGGCGACGTCCCCTGGAACTGTGGCGGCGGCGGCGGCGAGCCCGCCTGTCCGGCCGTTCCTGCCGAGCGTCACCAGTGCATGCTGGTCACGATGAGCTCGACGTCGGGCGTCACCTTCTTGAACGACAGCGCCTGGACCAATATGGACTTCGAGGACGCGTCGCTGGTGGAGCGGGTGGCCCAGATCGACATCCGGCACATCGCCGCGCACCCCAAAAAGCCGGAGTACCGCGAGGTGTACCTCTACGTGCGCGCGCGCAACATGCCGGCGACCACGCGTGGTCCTCTCAACCAAAAGGCTCTGGCAGCGGCCGTGCGCGACTCGAGCGTGGCGGAGCGTCCCCTCGATCCCGCCGAGCTCAAGCGCATCTTGGCGCAGCAGGGGAACGAGCCGCCCAAGCAGGTCGTCAACCTGGCGAAGGCCCCCGGCAACCTGAGCGCCTTCGAGACGCTGGCGGAAGTGTGGCCCACCTACGAGGTGCACGCCTTCTACGCCACGGGCGAGACGGCGACGCTCGGATCTGCCGTGGCGGAGCGTCTGGAGCCGATGATGCCGTTTGGCCTCTTCGTGAACCACCAGGGTGAGCTCTTCGGCTGGGAACACGCGCTCGAAGGCGTAGCGCCCACGGTGCTCGAGCCGCTCGGTCCCAACTGGTACCGCGTCACCCTCAAGGAGGGCACGGGCGGCCACGTGAGGACGAAGATCGAGGCCCTCGAGACGCGCGAGCGCTGCTCGGATTGCTGCAAGGGCGGCTGCCAGCACGGCCACCAGCCCAAGCACGAGCACAAGTTCGCCAAGGTGGAGCACAAACACGGCTGCAGCCATTCCGGCGCGCCGGCACGTTCGTCCTCGGCGTGGCTCTTCGGGCTCGTGGCGCTCGGGGCCCTGGCTCTCGGCCGCCGCCGCCTCGTGCGCGCGTGACGTCGGCGGCCGGGCAGTCGTAGTGCGAAAGGGGTGCTGACAGCACCCCTGCGGCACCCTGCGTGCTTCTGCGCGCGGGCACGGCTGTTCTCGTCGGCGGCTGTTCTCGTGGGCAGGGGGCGGCTCGAGGCGCCCTGCTAGCTAGAACGTGCCGGCGAACCCGAGCCCCAAGCCAGCGCGCACGGGTACGAGCGTGAGCGCTGCGCTCGGAGCAGGAGCAGGCGCGGCCTTCTTGTGGCGGCTCACCTTGATGCCGAGCCAGATGCCGCCGCCAGCGGCGGCACCGAGGCCGACGGCGGTGAGGACGCCGCCAGCGGCCAGCATGCCGCCGTCTTGTTCGCAGTAGTAGTAATAGTCGCAGCTGTTACTGGCGACGATGAGCCCCACGCCGATGCCAGCCAGGACGGCGCCGCTCGCGAGCAGCACGATGGGTCCGACCAGATTCGGGCCCGGCGTTCGTGGGCCTTCATCGCGCGGCGGATCGGTGGGGGTGCCTGCGCTCGCGGTCGAGGCGGCGGCCTCGGTGCTCTCTGGGCTGGCCGCGCTGCCGCTCGTCGTGGTGACTTCGGCGCTCGATTCGTTGCCGTGGAAGCGGAGGATCACCTTGGCCGAGCTGCCCTCGGTGATCGAGACGTCGGCGCGCACCGTATGGCCTTGGTGCTCCGCTCGCACTTCGATGCGTTTGGGATCGATGGGAATGGGCGTGCCGATGACGGCGCTCGGCACTGCGGCGCCGCCGATGGTGAGATGCACGTCACTCGACGTGGCGCCGTGCACCTCGATGAGCATGCGGGGAATGCGCGGCTCGAGCGCATCGTGGGCCGTCTGTGCGTCCTTCTTGGCCTTCTCCTGCACGGACTTGTCGTCGGTGCCTTCGATGGGCAGACGCGTGCCCTCGAGGTAGCGCTCGGAGGCGTCGACCAGCTGGCCGCGCTTCTCGAGCGCGCGACCGGACCAGAGCGCCAGCGAAGGTGCCTTCAAGAGCTGATAGGCACGCTCGAGCTTGTCGCTGGCTTCGTCGTAGCGCCCTGCCTCGTACGCCTGCACGCCTTCGGTGCCGAGCTGACGTGCTGCACTGCGGGTGCTGCTGTCGACGGCCTGCGCCTGGACGGGCGGGGCCGCGCTGAGGGCGGTTGCGGCAACGAAGAGGGGGACGGCCAAAGCTGCAAAGCGATTCACGGGCGGCACCGTCTGGCTATTTCGCGCTCGAAGCCGTGACTGGCAAGCCGAGATGCGCGCTGCCTGGCGCCAAAGGCGAAGCGCAGCCGGCCAGAGTGGCCCGAACCAAACGCTGGACGCGTCGTGGGCACGGTCATGAGGCCGTCATCAAGCCAGCCAGCGCCATGACGAGCGCGGTCGACGTGTCTTTGGTGGACGAGGCGTAAAACTCGGCCCACGCCAGGACCTTGTCCTCGTCGTAGGTGGGAGAGCGGTCCGGACGGCGCCGCAAGTACAAGAGCCGCACCGCGTGTCCGATGACGGCATCGACGAGCAACGTGTCCTTCACTAGCACGCCGGGGTGGTGCTCGAAGAAGCGGGACAAGGCCATCATCGCTTCGACGGTGAGCTGGCGATACTCCGGCGACGAAATGCTGTTCAGCACGTGCTCGATGAGCAAGGCAAAGCTGGCTTCGCCCGGCGTCATGTCGCTCAAGATCAGTCGACTCTCGAGGCGATTCTTCACGTCGAGCTTGTCGCCGATGACGATGCAGGGCGCGTGGCGAAAGAGGCGCCAGGCGCGGGCGTAGAAGTCGGAGCTGCGCCGGTCGACCACGCCGTGCGCCTGCCGATAGGCGAGCCAACCCTCCGGAGGCTCCGGCAAGCTCGAGAGGCCGAGGTCGTCGCTCCAGCTCAGTCGGCCCGCCTCGCCGCTGACGCGCAGCTGCTCCAAGTCTTGGGCGAGGCCCTGAATCTCCCCAAATCGAGCCAAGACGAGCTCCAGTCGCTCCTGAATCTCGCACGGCGCCCGCTCCATCAGCCGCTGGTACGCGTCCTCGAAGCTCACGCCGGTTTCACGCGCCAGATCGCCTGCGACGAGGCCGATCAGCTGCGATACCCGAATGGTGGTGAGGTTGGCCAGGAGCTCGGGCTTTTCTCGCACCAAGATGCCGAGGTGCAGCAGCACCTCTTGCGTGAGGATGCGGTCGCGTAAATCGTCGCGACAAAAGCGCGCGATGCGATCTTCCAGATCTTGATCGGGCAGCGGCTCGACGATGAGCGACTCGGCACTGTAGGCGCGGCCTACCTGGATGTTCTTTTGCGCTACGAGCAGCGCAGCGACGGCGAGGTTCAGGTCGACGTCCATTTTCCCGAGAACACCTGCGGCGTGCCGCACCACGGACCAGAGGCGCAGCCGTCCGGCGTCCTCGTACACCTCCGTCACCAGCGCCTCGAGGCTCACCTTCTCGCCACGTAGGGAAATTTCGGCGGAAAGGCTGCTCGAGAGGGTCGTCAATCGAGCCAAGAGCTCGATCTGCTCGTAGAGGTTGTCCGCGGCGTGGAGCTTCTGCACCAGCGCCTCTCGATCGGTGATGGTGACGATCTCGCGCAGGGCATTCGGTGAGAGCGGCTGCGCTCGATCGGGGAGGCGCAAGGCGTGCTGCTTGCTCTGGCTGTGCAAGACCGGTCCCGTCGGAAATTGAAACTCCCCGAGCCCGTTCAGTCGCTCGTAGCTCGCCGTCGGCAAGAGCTCACGGAGTGGCCCTTGACGGACCGGCACGCCGGCTACGTTGCCTTCCTCGATCTCGTTCATCAGCGCGTAGAACACGTCCTGATCGGCCGAGAGCAGGCTGCGCGTCACCAGGAGCGCAACCGTGGGCCGGCCCGGGAGCATCCAGTGCCGCCGAATGTACGCGAGCTCCGCCTTCAGGCGCCGCACGAGCAGACGCATGTCGAGGCACAGGTAGAACTCTTGCTGCAAAAAGAAGGGCGCCAGGCAAACGACGGTGCGCCCGTCGATCTGGTAGAGGCGGCTCGTGGTCAGGCTCTTGAGCGCGCGATTCGAGCGACCACTCAGGCCGAGGCGCGGCGAACGGCCGACTTCGCCGTGCGCGCGCGAGATGTCGTCGGGTAGCCACGTCTGCACCGGGGCGATGTCGTCCGGCGTCTCGCTGCGCACGCCGTGGGAGAGGAGCTCCTGGGCCAAAGCTTGGTCCTCGGCCAGGAGGAGGATCTGCACCACGGGCGGCGCCGGTGCCTTGTGGCGGCGGCGTCCGAGCGGATCGATGTCGCTGCCGCGCACCAGACCGTCCTCGAGCAGACGGCCGAGCAAGAACAAGCTTTGCGCCCACACGAGCGGCACGTTGTCGTTCGGCAGGCGCTTCTGCGAGCCGGGCTGCTTGCGCTCGAGCTCGATGGCGTCTTTCGGCACGTAGTAGAGCTCGGGCAGCAGCGGCTGGCCGTTTTGTTCTACCAAGACGGCGTCCAGCTTCTTTCTGTAGGCGAGGGCGACATCGCGCTGATCGGAGAGAAGCGCCTCGACGTAGAGGTAGGTGAAGAAGAGCGGCCACTCGCACTCGATGTGCTCGAACTGCTTGAGCTCGGCCTGCTCGTAGTAGAGGCGCGCTTCGTCCTCGAGCTCCGTTTGGTGCCCGTCGCGCAAGAAGCGTTTGAGTCCGTAGCGGCCCTCCAGCTTCGTCACGATCTCGGCCCGGGTGCGCTCGCGCACCGCCGTGTCGGACACCGCGAACGCCGGATAGCCGATGACGCCGAGCAGCGCCGCGTCGACCTCTTTGCTGTGCGACTCGCGCGGCAGCATCGCGTGCAGGGTGATGGCCGCCTGCGCGATGTTGTCGGGCGAGACGTGCGTCACCGCGCTCTTGGCGCCACGGCCGCCAAACAGATCGAAACCGCTCAGTACCTCGAGCGCGGCCTTGGCCATGCCGAGCGAGCTGCCATTCAGCTCCACACGGCCATGGTTCGTCTTGGCGCCGCGTTCCCAAATGCCGAAATCGGCCGTGCGGTACGCGCGCTCGATGTAATAGACGAGGTTCTGCACGAACTGCGCCTCGTCCTCCGTCCAAATCAGGTCGAGACCGGAGGCGATCATCTGCGCCAGCATCAAGAGATACACGCTGGTCGCGTCGATCTGCAGGTGTCCCCAGGCTTCGTCGGCGACGACGGTGCCGCCGGTATTCGTGTCGTACTTGGCGTGCAGCGCATCGCGCGGATGGCGGCTCTTCTTGAAGGCCTCGACCTTGTGCGCCTGCGACATCATCGAGCGCAGGAGGCCGCGCATCAGCTGCACGGTCCGTCGCTCGAGCTCGCGGCCGCGTCCGTCTGGGTCGTCCACGTTGCGGTAGCCGAGGGCGAGCGCCCAGACGGCCAGGATGCTGTAGACGTTGTCTCGTACCCAGGCGTCCGTGTAGTCGCCGTGGCTGCTGATGGCCGTCGAGGCCGGCAGAAGGCCAGTGACTGGGTTCTGCTTGTCGATGATGACGCGGCTGACTTCCTGGTAGTAGCGGTCGAGCGCGCTTTCGGCAGGGGAGGGCATGGCCAATCTCGGGCGTACCTCCGGCCGTGTTTCGATTGCAAGACGGCTGACCCTCCCCTCGCACGCGCACAAAAAAGGCAGCGCGGAGGTCGCCTGGACCTCCGCGCCATCGGGACCGCCTCTCGGGCGTGGGCTCAGTTGGTGACGATGAGCTCGACGCGGCGATTGTTGGCGCGGCCCTCCGGGGTGTCGTTCGTGTCCAGAGGCCGCGTGGACCCGAGACCGACGGCCTGAATCTTCCCGGCTTCGAGCCCCTGCGAGACCAAGTGATCCTTGACCGAGGTGGCGCGCCGCTCGCTCAGCGTGTCGTTGTCGCTGGCCTTGCCGCGCGAGTCGGTGTGGCCCTCGATCACGATCTTCTTGAAGCCTTGCTCTTGCAGGGCCTTGGCCACCTCGTCGAGCTTGCTCTTGGCAATCGGCAAAAGCTCGTACTTGCCGGTGGTGAAGAGCACCGAGCCGTTGAGCGTGATCACCATGCCGCGCGCTTCTTCCTTCACGCTGGCCATCTCCGCCAAGCTGGCCACCGCTGCCGAGAGCTTCTTCTCGGCTTCAGCGCGAGCAGCGCGCTCCTTGGCGAGCTCGGCCTCGCTCGTGGCGGCCTTTTGACTGGCAATCGCCAGGCGGCTGCGCACGCGCTCGAGCTCTTCCTCGGTCATGCTGGCGCGCTTCTCTTGAAGCTCGATGTACTCCTGGTCGAGCTTGATGCGATCCTTGCGTGCCTTGGCTGCTTCGCCGAGTGCATCGGAGGTGAGCGCCCGCCGCTCGGCGATGTACGCCAGCGTGAGTGTCTCGGCCTCTTTCGCTTTCGGGTCTTCCTTCCAAGCGTTCTCGGCTTTACCGAGCGCTTGCTTGGCCGTGTCCAAGCTCGCCGGAGCGTAGTCGGCCGCTGGTCCAGTAGAGGCCTTCTCGTAGGCGTCGCGGGCAGCGACGAGTTCAGGCGGGGGCAGCGCGGCGCCGCCACAAGCGACGCTGAGCGCCGCAGTCAGGCCGAGCAGCATGAGCTGTCCGGCGCGCACCGAGCGTGCAAATGGCTGTGTGCGGGTCATGAGCGCGTCTCCGTCATGAGGACCTTGATGCGCTTGAGAGCCTGTTCGGCATCCTTCTTGGCCTGCTCTTTGAGCGCAATCGCGAGCGCGAGCTCTGCGTCTGCGGCCGCTTCGTGCAGGCGCAAGGTCGCGGTCTCGTTGTCGCCTTCTTTGATCAAGGCTTCTGCCGCGGCGATCTTCTCATTGGCGTGCTTGAGGCGGAGCTCCGCCTGTGGGTGCTCCGGCGCGCCGCCGACTTCGGCCGCGCGGACGCCCGCTTGGGCCGTCGCCATTTCTTGGTGCGGGACTGCCGCACCTCCGCAGGCGAGCTGTGCTGCACCGAGCACCGCCGCCCAAGTCACGAACATCGTTTGCCGAGTCATGCTGGTTCATCCCTCCGAGCTGCACTCCCAACCGCATCTCGGCTGGGCGCGAAGTACGAGGATTCCAAAGCTAGGTCGCTCAAGCAAGCCTCTCTAGGCTGCCAAATGTGTGGCGTCTCGCCCCAGGTGGCTCAGAGCGGCGTTTTTCAGCTGGATCGAGCGGCGTCTGCCGCTGCCGGCGCACCCACCCCGTTCACCATTTCAACACATTTCGGGGCGACTTCACGAAGTGCGCGGCAGCGCATTCCTTGCCGATTGCCCATCATCGGGCGCCGTCACCCACGTCGAGCTCGAAGCACGATCTGGGCGGACCTTTCAATCCGGCATGAAGTCGCGGCGCGTCGTCAGCGTCACGAGCGGCACACCTGCCGCGCGGATGTTCTCGGCGCCGCCTTCGAGCCTATCGACGATGGCTACGATGCCGACTGGATTGCATCCGACCTGACGCAGCACCTCGAGCGCCTTCAAGCTGGAGCCGCCCGTGGTGACGACGTCCTCGAGCAGCGCGACACGCATGCCGGGACGCAGACTCTTGTCGCCTTCGACCAGGCGCGCCGATCCATGATCTTTGCGCTCCTTGCGCACGTACAGTGCTGGCAGCGGCCGACCGCGCTGAAAGCTGATCAAGCTCACGGCCGACGCGAGAGGACAGCCGCCGAGCTCCACGCCGCCCACCGCCTCGACTTCGCCCAGCTGCGCGAGCGCGTCGAACATCAGCGAGCCGAGCAGAGCATGGCCCTCTGCCGTGAGGATCGTCTGTTTGCAGTCGATGAAGAAGTCGCTCTCGCGACCCGACGCCAACTTCACACGCTTGCGCTCGAAGGAGCGCTCCGACAAGAGTTCAATCAACCGGGCGAGTTCGCTCACGAGGGCGGTCCATAGCCGCCTCGCGCGGGTCCCTCAAATGGTCGCGGCTTTCGCCCAAGTCGTGGGCGCCGGCGCGGGTCCGCGGCGAGCGCCTCGCCCGGCAGGCGGCCTGAAGACGCCGCTCCCACCAGCACGCTGCAGGCGCTTCAGCTGCGCAAGTGGCCGCGCGCGCCTTTGACGAAGGTGGGCAGCGGTTTCGAGCGGCGGGGCTTGTCGGGCCCGCCGTCGTCGCGCGACGCCTTCTTCGGCTCCCGGGGCGAAGGCTCGCCCTTACTGCCAGCATCGCCCTTGCTGCCAGCATCCGCCCGGGTGAAAGCGCCCGGTCGAGCCCCCGTGGCAGCGTCGGGTCGGACGGCAGCGTCGGGTCGGACGGCAGCGTCGGGTCGGACGGCAGCGTCTGCTGCGAGCGGGCCGCTCGGGCGCGTGGGGCGTGCGGGCGGCGCTTCGCGAGAGGTAGCGCCGCCTTCGCGCGGAGAGCCACCGGCTTGGCGTACTGGCTCGCGATCGGCACCGCGCTCGCGGTCGGCACCGCGCTCGCGGTCGGCACCGCGGCGCCGCCGCCGACGGCGCTTTCCGCCGGCACCTTTGAGCTCGCCGCCTTCGCGCGCGGCTTCTGCCGGCGCCGGCTCGGCCTCGAGCTCGGCTTCGTCGTCGCTGTCGTCGGTCGCATCGTCGACCTCGGGGACGGCGGGCACGGGCACGTTCGGCGCCGCTCGCTCCTGGCCGCGCACCGCTGCGGGCGGTTCTTCACCCGTGCGCAGATGTCCGCGCACCTTGGCGCCGGCTTCGATGGCGACGCGCGGCGAGGTGACGTTCCCTTCGACTTGCCCGCTGCCGCTGATCTCGACGCCGTCTTCGGCAATCAGGTCGCCGCGCACGGTGCCGCTCACCGTGATAGATACGGCCTCGATGGTGCCGAGCACCAGTCCACCGGGTGCCACCAGGACGCGCCCGTCGAGTACGATGTCGCCCTGCACGCGTCCGCGCACCTCGAAATCGCCTTCGCCCTGCACGTTGCCGAGCACCAGCCCCGTCGCGCCGAGCACCGACGACATGCGCGCCCGTTCTTCAGGCATCGCTGGTCTCCATGTCGACCTTGCCGCGGAAGCTGGCGCCATCGGCGATGGTCAGGCGAGGTGCGCGTACGTCGCCCGTGAGCCGCGCGCCCGAGAGCAAATCGACTCGCTCGCTCGCGTGTACGTTGCCGAGCACCGTGCCTGCGACGCTCACCCGCTGTCCTTGCACGTCGGCGCTCACGGAGCTGGCGGGCCCGAGCTCCACGGCCGCCGCCGACTGCACGCGGCCGAGGACTTGTCCGTCGATGCGAATGCTGGCTTCGGTCTTGAGGTTGCCGTCGATGATCAGGCCTGAACTGATGACCGTGTCTGCCAAAGGGGTGAAAGCGCCTTTCGAGCCACGAAGGCTAGCGTGCGTGAGGCTTTTCTCAAAGTGCAGCCAATACCTCGTCGGCACGCGGCACCGTGGCCCTGAGCCACCGCGCGTAGACGTTGTCCGCCTCTTCGGGAGTGAGGTCGCCGGGACGGCCAGCCGTCGCCGCCTGGACCGTGAGGGCGGCCGACACGCTCATGTTCAAGCTCTCGACGAAGCCGCGCATCGGAATGCGCAGGCGACAGTCGGCTGCGGCTGCCAGCGCAGGCAGGACGCCGTCGTGCTCGTTCCCCATGAGGAGGGCCACACGCTCGAGCCGTGGGAGGTCGGCGAGATCGCACTCACCTTCGGGATGAGTGAGGGCGATGCGGTAGCGCTGGCTCCGCAGTGCGCTGACGAGCGTGTCCGGGTCGTCGTGGGTGACGACGTCGACCCAGCGCTGCGCGCCTTGCGCCACGTTGCGTGAGATCGAAAACGCTTCGGCGCTGGCCAGCACGTGTACCGTCTGCACGCCGAACGCATCGCACGAGCGCAGCACTGCGGAGCCATTGTGAGGATCGTGAGGACGATCGAGCACCACGGTCACCGACGACAGGCGTCCAGAAAGGACTGCCCGAAGCCGTGCCACGCGTTCGGGCAAGACGAGCGGCTCCAAGGCGGCGATCACCGCAGTTGCAGTCCAGCGGGAGCTCGGCCCGGCGGGGGGGAGCGCGCCTGCGGGCGCCCGGGTGACGGGAGGGGCGTAGGCGTCGGGGTCCGTACGTTTCATGGGGATTCTTGGAGTTCTGGCGGGTGGGGCGTCCCCGGCTTGCACGAGGGCGTCCGGTGGTTATCTTGCAAACCCATGGCCTCCGACAACGTCCACGTGTTCAACGACATCAACTTCGAAGAGGAAGTCCTGAAATCGGACAAGCCGGTTCTCGTGGATTTCACCGCAGCGTGGTGCGGCCCTTGTCGCGCCCTCGCCCCCATCATCGAGCAGGTCGCTGCCGAGCTCGGGCCCGAGGCGAAGGTCGGCAAGCTCGACATCGATGAGTCGCCGCTCACCGCCGGCAAGTTCGGCGTTCGCGGCGTCCCCACGGTGATGGTGTTCCGCGGCGGGCAGCGCGCGGAGCAGCACGTCGGGCTCACCACCAAAAACCGTCTCCTCGGCTTGGTGCGCGCCTGAACGCCTCCCGGCGTAGGCCCGCCCAGAAGCGCGTGACGCCGTGCTCCGGGCGCGCAGCCTGAAAGCGGCCCACCTCTTCGGAGGTCGGGCCGCTCTGTCCACTTTACGGAGTGGCACGCGCTCGGCGTCGTGCGCGTTCGCACTCGGCGTCGTGCTGCTGTTCGCGGGCTGCCGGACGCGGCCTGCCGAGCCCGCGCAGGCGCGGCGCGGCGCCGCCGCGGAGTCGCCGGCGCCGGTGGCGCACTGGGTGTATCGGCCGCGCGGTCCCGAGATCGTGCAGGCACGGACGACGCTCGGAGACGCGGAGCTCGTCGTCGATAGTGGCGGCAGCCGTTGGCTCGTGCCGAAGAGCGGTGCGCCGGTGCCGACGGCGTACGGAGCGCCGGAGGCGCTCGTAGCGGCGCGCCAGGTGGGCTCGCAGTTGGCGTTCGTCGGCGAGAGCGGCAGCGTGTACTCGGCCGACGAGGCGCTCGGGCCGTTCGTGTCGGTGCGCGCGCCGCCGGAGGTTTCTTTCGGCGCCGCGGTGCACGGTGACGTCGTGCTGGCCGTGGGTCGCGACGGGAAGCTGCGACGGAGCGCCGACCTCGGGCGAAGCTGGCAGACGGTGGCGATTGCCGGCTTCGTGGCAGCTGCCGCGCTCGACGAGCAGGGGCGCGCGCTCGCCGTCTCGGTGCCGGAGCAGTGGTTTCATTCGACGGACCAGGGCGCGTCCTTTCAGCGTATCGCAGCCGGCACGGTGGCGCCGGAGCGACTCGAGGGCGGCGGCTCGCAGATCCGGATCACGGGCTGGCTCGGCTCGTACGTCTTCGATGGCAAGACGTTCGTGTCTGTCGCCGCAAGCGAGGCCCGGCCGCGGACCTGGGCGCTGCCGAAGGGGCCCTCGGCTGGCGACATTCGAGCTGGGCATGCCGTGCTCGAGAGCGACTTCGTGGCGCTCCTCCCGCAAGGTCGCGCTCACGAACTCACGCGCGGCGCGCTCGGCGGCGCTCTCGAGGCACGCGCCGCGAGCGGCCTGGAAGACTGCGCCCGCTACCGTCTGGCGCGGCGCGGAAGCGGTCTCGCGGTGCTGTGCGCCCCAGATGCCGAGGGAGGCGCGACTGCGCCGCTCTCGCTCTACACGGGGGACGCGGCTTCGGCGCAGTTTCAGCGTGAGAAGGTGGTGCTCTGGGGCGACTTCGACCGCGTCCGTCTGGCACTATCGCCTGGCGGTATCGTCGCGCTGACCGGCGTCTGCGCCGCGAAGGAGCGTGACCCAGGCTGCACGCCACGCGGCGTCCACCGTGTGCGTCGCGGCACGACGGAGCTCGAAGCCGTCCCCACGACCTTCGAGGAGTTGCCCCAGTCGATGGCCTTTGGTGCTGGAGATCGCTTGGCGATCGCTACTGTGCGCGAGAAGGACGGACGCGCGCTGTTACACCTCTGGCAGGCGGGGCAGAAGGAGCTGGGCCAGACGATCGACCTGTCGAGAGCGCTCGATTCCAGCGAGGCCGAGGCGGAGATCGAGCTCTTGCCTTCGACCTCGCCTTGGCTGGGCGTCGTGTTTCGTCAGCAAGACTCGATGCACGTGGCCACCATCGACGAGCGCGGCCAGATCGTGACCACCGGTGAGGCGCCGACCGATGCCGTAGCGGTCCACGGTGCGGGCTTGCGCTTCGCCGCACTCAGTCCGGCGCGCCGGCTCTTCTTCGAGTCGAACGACGGCGGCGTCACCTGGGCTTCTGCGGCACTGCCGCGCGCGGTGTGCGCGGCCGAGCGCACCGACTGCTCGCCTCCGCTCGTGTGCAGCGACGCGGGCTGCTTGGTTGGTGAGGAACTCACACGTGTCGGTTGGGGCACGGCAGTGAAGCAGCCTCTGGAGCGGGACGGCGCCGCGCCCCCGGCGGTGGCGCCGGCGCACGAAGCGGGCGAATTCTCCTGTCGGCTCGACGCCGACCGGCCGCTCGAGCTGCCGCACTTGGTGGAGGTGCCGGGCGCGGCGGAGGCGGCGCTCGGCGGCACGGACTTCACGGTGGTCGAGTTCGATCGCGCCACGGCCGCGCTCGATTTCGCTTGGGTTCATCGCGGCGAGCGGCGTCTTCAGCGCGTGCTTGGATTCGACGTGGTGAGCCAGCCCGAGCGCTACGCGGTGGCCATGATCCCTCAGGTAGAAGGTGCGGCCGCTCTCCGCTATCGCATGCCCCTGCGACAAACGGGCGACCGCATGATCTCCGAGATCGAAGTGGCGTGGAACAACCGGATCTCGAACGTGACCGCCCGTCAGCGCTACCCCTCGCTCATCGAGGGCAAGCAGGGCGACTATCATCCGAGCGCGACTGGACCGAGCGAAGCGATGCCGGAGCTCCTCAGCGTGGCCGGCGCCGGCGTCTATTTGGCGCTCCACCGCGCGGGGTCCGGGGGACAGCCGACGTACTTCTTCACCAAAGGGGGCCACGAGGTACTACCGGCGCCGCGTTTGCCTCAGGCGCTCGGCGATCCGGGTGACACCGAGTACGTGCGCCTCGGCGACGAGCATGCACCGCTGGCGTTTGCGGAGGATCGCTCGCGCGTGTTCTTGGGCGGTGTGGGAGCGAGGCCGGAGGGCGGTGTCGCCCTGCTTTTGGGCGATCTGCCGGCGACCGTCGGCCGGGCGCAGGGGCTCAGGCTGTCTTACCGCGGCCAGCGTATCGGCACCGTGTCGATGATGGCCGACGTGGACGGCCAGTTTTGGTCGGCGTGGTTCGCGGAGCTCGGCGGGCCGGCGGGCGAGGTGCTGGGCGAGATCGTGCGCGTCCCGCTCAAGGCAGACTTGGACGCGCTGCCGCGCGCCTGCACCTCGGCTGACTTCGAGCGCACACCCCGCGTCGTGGCGCCGTCGTTTCCGGGCCCTTCGCCGCTGCTCCGGGTGCTGCGCGGCACGGACGAGCTCGGCCGCTTCGTCCTCTCGGGCGCGGTGCTGCACGGGACGCCGGACGCGCCCTGCGTGGCTGCGTGGGCAGGTTCCGCCGAGGGGCCGAGTGGAGAAGGAGTGCTCCTTCTGCCGACTGCGAGCGGCCTTCAGGGCTGGTTCTTCAATGCGAGGGCTGGGGAGCGCTCGGACGAAGGCTACGACGCGTGGCCACTTGTGTGCGCGCCCGCAGGATGACGTACAGCACCACCAGGGCATGCCAGAAGCGCACCCCACTCGTCTCGTCGGCGTAGACGGGGCGCACGGGACGCTCGACCACGGCGAACCCCGCGCAGCCCAGGCGCACGAGGACGTCGTTCGGGTAGCCGTAGCTCGGCCACAGATCTTGCGCCAAGAGAAAGCTCGCGGCGCCGCGGCTGATGGCCGTGTAGCCGCATTGGCTGTCGTCGATGCGGAGGCCGGAGGCCAGACGTGTGCACCACGCGAGCGCGCGGCCGGCCACACGTCGGGGCCAGGGCATTTGGCGACGGGCCGGGTGGAGGAAGCGGTTGCCTTTGACGTAATCGGCGGTCATCTGAAGGACCGGCTCGACGACGGACGCGAGGTCGCTCGGATCCATTTGGTTGTCGCCCGCCATCACGGTGATGACATCGGCCCCCGCGCGCAAGGCACTCACGTAGCCGCGCTCGATGGCGCGGCCCACCCCCAAACGCTCCTTTTCGCATGCAAGCTCCACCCTCGGATCGCCGAGGGCTCGCACGCGCTCGGCGGTGCCGTCCGTGCTGGCGTCATCGACGACGACGATGTGGTCGACCCAGGCGGGGACTCCGAGGAGGGTCTTTTGGATCAGCCGCTCCTCGTTTCGAGCTGGAATGACCACACTGATGAGCCGCTCGCCGTGCATGGGCGGGGCGACGCTAGCAGGCTAGCAGAGTGCCTCAAGCCGCACCGTGCCGACGAGAACAACCGGCCCGCGCGGAGAGGTGTGCAGGGGGCTGAAGAGACTTTTCCATCACCCTGCTGGGTGCGGGCACTCATGCAGGGTGATCGCGCGCTCCAACCGATGTATGAGGGGCGCCCATGACCGAGCTCGTGTCCAAGCGCGTCCTCTGGATCGCCGGCGGCGCTGCCGTCGTGCTCGCGCTGTTCACCATCGCGTGGACGTCTTGGGTGCGCGCGTCCTACCCGAGCGATCAGGAGCCGCGGGGCGCCTATGTGCGCATCACCGAGGCCGTCACGCGCGGCCGTCCCGAGGACTTTTTCGCTTACCTCGAGGACGCCGCCCAGCATGCGTGTTTCACCATTCGCGACTACCGCAAGGCGGCGCTCGGCCGCGTCGCGAGCGCCTTCCCCGAGGACGAGCGGCGTGAGTACGAGGCGCGCTACGGAGCGCTTGCGGCGGCTCCTGGTGGGGCCGAAGTGTTCGCAGAGTACGCGCGAAAGGAAGGCTGGCTCGGTCAGCTGGAGCGTGATCTCTCGCGCGCCGCGGCCGTCGAGATCCAAGGAGAGCGCGCCACGGTCGTGACCGCGCGCGGGACGCGCTACAGCTTTCGCCGCCGGGCGGGCGGCATCTGGGGGCTCACTGGGTTTACGCCCAAGCTGACGAGCGAGGCGGAGCGTGCCGCGCGCGACCTCGAGCTCATCGAGCAGGCAGCGCTCGACTACGAGCGCGCGCAGAAGCGCTGAGCGGGACGCGCGGAGCGCAGAGGCCGTCCCAGCTAGACGCCGGCTTTCTGGCGGAGGCCTTCGTAGGTCTGCTCGCCCGTGGCCTCGGTCTCGATCTCGCGGCCCTCTTGGCGCCACCCGAGCTGGACGCGGCCGAACGGGTCGCGCTTGCCTTCGAACCCGACGCTCATGTCCGAGACGTGAGTGTAGCCCGCTTGGTCGAGCAAGGACGCAGCGCGCGCCGAGCGACCGCCCATCTTGCACGACACCACGAGCGCGGTGTCCTTCGGAAACAGAGCTTGCATCACCTGGACGAATTGCCCATTTGGCACCATGCCGCCGCCTTGCGACAGCGAGACAGGCACGTTTTTCGCCCCCGGGACGTGCCCGTCGGCGAACTCTTCGGGGGTGCGCACGTCGACGAACGTGGCCCCGGCTGCCAGGAGTGCCTCGGCTTCTTCGATGCTGACGATGTTCACCCGCGGGACGCTAGCAGATCTTGGCTCGGCTGCTGCCACTCGCCCGGGCCCCCTTGCTATGATGGGCCGGAGCAGTGGATGGTCTAGAGGCGATGAGCGAAGTCGAGAGCCCAGGGCACGACCGTACTCCGAGTGCGGACGACCGAGCGGCGAGCGATGGCCTCGAGGCGCCGCCTACGAGCGTGCGTTTCGTGCCGCTCGGGGGCCTGGGCGAGATTGGCATGAACTGCTTCGCGCTCGAGCAGAATGGCCAGATCTTGGTGGTCGATTGCGGAGTCACCTTCCCCGAGGACGACGTCGGCGTCGACGTCGTGCATCCCGACTTCAGCTGGCTCGTGGCCAATGCGGGGCGCGTCGTGGGCATTTTCATCACGCACGGCCACGAAGATCACATCGGCGCGTTGCCGTATTTGCTGGAGGAGCTGGAGCGCGACGTGCCCGTGTTTGCGCCCACGCATGCTTGTGCGCTCCTGGGGCCGCGCCTCAAGGAGTTCGACTTCTCGCGCGATTGTCTGCACGAGGTCAGCGTCGGCCAGACGTACCCGGTTGGCTCCTTTTTGGTCGAGCCGATTGCCGTCGCGCACTCCATCATCGATGCCGCCGCCCTCGCCATCACCACGAGCGCTGGCATCGTTCTTCACACGGGCGACTTCGACTTCGACGATTGGCAGCCGGCTGGCCATCGCACCGATGAAGATCGCCTGCGCGCGCTCGGCGATGCGGGCGTCCGCGTGCTCTTGAGCGACAGCACCAATGTCGACCGCGAGGTGCGCGAAGGCTCCGAAGAAGACGTGGCGCGCGCGCTCGAACGGCTCGTCGAGCAGGCGGAAAAGCGCTTGGTGGTGACGCTGTTCTCGAGCAACGTGCATCGGCTCGAGGTGCTCTTGGCTGCCGCGCGCAAGAATGGCCGCCGCGTGTGCCTGCTCGGCCGCAGTCTGGCGCGGCAGCTCGAGGCCGCGCGAGCGATTGGCAGGTTGACGGTCCCGAGTGACCTTTTGGTGTCATCCGAGCGGGTGCGCGACCTGCCGCGCCGAGAGGTCTTGGTGCTGGCTGGCGGCAGTCAGGCAGAGGCACCTTCGTCGCTCAGACGCCTCTCGCTCGGCACGCACCGCGACCTGGCACTCGAAGCCGGAGATGAAGTCGTGCTGTCGTCGCGCGTGATTCCCGGCAACGAGCGGCCGGTCATGCGCATGATCAACGACCTCTTGCGCATGGGCGTCGTCGTGCGCTCGCGCCTGACCGATAGCGATCTCCACACGAGCGGTCATGCAGCACGGAGCGAGCAGCGGCGCATGATCGAGCTCGTGCGGCCCCGCGGCTTCATTCCCGTGCACGGCACGCTGCACCACCTGGAGAAACACCGCGCCCTGGCCGAGAGCATGGGCATTGGCGACACGATCGTCGTGGAAAATGGCACGCCGGTGTGCATCGCGCCCGAGGCGCCGCTCAGGCGCGACGGCCGCGTGCCGCACGGCGCCGTGCGTGTGGCCTTCGGGGGGCTCGAACTCGACGCCGAGACGCGACGTAAGCGCTTGGACTTGGCGCGGTCGGGCGTTCTCACGGTCGCGCTGGCCATCGGTGAGCGCGGCGAGCTCTTGGGCGCGCCGTCCGTGACCAGCTACGGCATCCCGGGCATCGACGAGCATCCGGGGGCGCTATCTCGCCTCGTGCGCGCCGTCGAAGAAACGGTGGAGGAGCGAGGGCGCCGGCCTGGTCCCCCGCTGACCGAGACCGTTCGCCGCGCTGCACGGCGCATCGTGCAAGAGGTGAGCGGCGTGCGCGCAGTGGTCGAAGTGAACGTGCTGCGTGTGGACTGAGTTCGACGGGCCGGCGGTCTTTCGCTAGATTTCAGCGCTCATGCGGGGGCACCAAGCACTTTGGGCTGCGACGGTCTGCGTCGTGGCCACGCTGCTGGCCGAGCCCACGGCGACCGCCGCTCCGCCGCGAGCGCCCGACGAGCCTGCTGGAGCACCCAGCTGGCTGCGGCTGACGGCGCCGCCAGACTGTCCGCGGACGGGCGAGGTGCCGGCCAGGATCGTCGAGTGGCTGGGACGCCCAGTCCCGAGCGACCTCGACCTGGACGTCGAGGCCGCGGTGACCTTCAGCTATCCGTACTTCCAGGTCGACCTCGCGCTCCGCGTGGGCACGTTCAGTGGAGTCCGACGGATCGAAACCGAGAGCTGCGCCGCCGCCTTCGACTTCATCGCCCTCACGGTGGTCCTCGCCATCGACCCCACGCGTTCGACGCCCGAAGTCCCTCCACCGGCCGCGGACACGGTCGCCGCGCCGCCACCTCCGCCGGCGACGGCGGCTGGGTCGGATCAGCCGCCCGAGGTCCCCGGGACTGCGCACCCGCGCTCGAATCCGCCCGCGCCTTTGGCTGCTGCGGAGACAGCGAGAACGAGTCCGCGCCCGCATGCCGAGCTCCAGTTCTTCGCGGGCGGCGGCGCGGAGGTGTTGCTGGGCATCTTGCCATCACTGCGCGTCGGTCCGACGGCGGCGTTGGGCGTGCACGCCGGGCGATGGGCGATTTCCCTCGGCGGGTCGTACTTTCCCGAGGTCTCCGAAGCGCAGACGCTGGCTCAGGCGCCGATCGCGTTTTCGCTCGCGCACGCTCGCGCGCGAGGCTGCATGCTGCTGGGGCATGCCGCGTTCGCAGGTGGCCCCTGCTTGCACCTCGACCTCGGAGTGACGATGGCTCGGGAGGAGGAGGAGGGGGGCCGCCGCGCCGACGAGCCCTATGTGGCCCTGGGCGGCGGGGGCCGGGTGGAAGTCGAGCTGGCACCCTTCTTGGCGGCTGCGGCCAGCGCCGGCCTCATCGTGGCTCTCCATCAGCCGCGTTTCCTCCTGAGTGACGGCACGTTGGTCCATCAGCCTCGAGTGGGCGGCTCGGGCCTGCTCGAGCTGCGGCTGAATCTGTCCCGACGAGTGACGAAGCCCGGTACTCCGGACACTCAATAGGAATCGGATGTCTTCGGCCCTCCCGCGCCCCTTCGCCAGCCTGCCGAGCATCGCGGACGAGCCGGCTCTGTCGAGTGGCGGGCTGGATGTGCAAAATATTGATTTCAAGGAATTTTTCGACGAGCACGTGGCCCTCGTTTGGCGCTTGTTGCGAGCGATGGGCGTGCCTGAAGCCCACGTGCCCGATGCCACTCAGGAAGTGTTCCTCGTCGCGCACGCCAAGCTGGGCGAGTTCGAAGGCCGTTCGAAAATGAGCACCTGGATGTACGCCATCACGTACCGCGTGGGTGCCAATGCCCGCCGGCGCTACCGGCGCGAGGCACGACACCTGGACGTCGAAGATTTGCCCCTGGTCTCGCCCGATGCCCCCGAACGCACGTTGATGGGCAAGCAGACCGCGGAGATCGTGCTCGGCTTCTTGTCCAAGCTCGAGGTCGGCATGCGCGACGTCTTCGTGTTGCGCTTCCTGGAAGAGCGCTCCCTGGCCGAGACGGCCGAGGTCCTCGGCATTGGCATCAACACCGTGTCCTCGCGCGTCCGCCTGCTGCGTGCGGGTCTCGAGCGGGCTCTCTCCGAGCAACCAAGAGAGGAAGGACCATGACCGACGACAGCGGAGAGTTCATCGCGACCTTGCGTGCCGATCTGGCCGAGGCGCGCGCTCGCCTCGAACCAGCGAGCGCCGCGCGGGACGATGTGTTTCGGAAGATTGCGGCGGCCTTGCCCGCCGTTGCGGGCGCTGCCGCGGCGGGCGCTCCACCAGTCGGTGGTGCTGCGGCGGGCGCTCCACCAGTCGGCGCGCCACCAGTCGGCGCTCCACCAGTCGGCGCTCTTCCGGATGCGATATCTCTGCCGATGAAGCCCATCGCGCAGGCACTCGCGGTGAAGGTCGCGGTGAGCTCGGCCGTGTCGATCGCGCTCGTGGGCGGCGCCGTGACCTGGGCAAAGTGGACTGCACCGGCGCCTGCGCCGGAGCCCCTCTCCACGGCATCGCCCGCGACCGAGGTCGCGCGTCCGCCGACGCCGTCGTCCGAGCCGACGTCGCGACCAGAAGCGCAGCACCACGAAACGCCCGCGAGTCTGCCGGACCGACCGCCAGCGAAGGATCCGCGGGGGCGGCCACGAGCCGGCGAAATGCGCCCAGCCGTCGCCTCACCGTCTCTCGACTTCGACCAGGAGCTCGCTCAGCTGAGGCGCGCTCAAGCGGCTCTGCGCGATGGCCAGGCAAGGCTCGCTTTGGCGCTGATCGAACGGCTGGATGCGGTCGGTGGGACTGGAGCCTTGCTCGCGGAGCGGGGCATTACGCGCGTCCTCTCGCTGTGCGCGCTCGGACGTGAGCAGGAAGCCTTGCGAGCTGCCGGTGCACTGCTCGAACGCGCCGACGGGGCGGTCTACCGGAGCCGATTGGCGACGTCGTGCGCTCGAGAGCTGATTGAAGAGACTGCGGGTGACGAAAGCACCGGGGTGCGGACACAGAGCAGTGGACCCATCAGAAAGGAACCATGATGACACTTCGTAAGTCGCGTTTGCCTCGAGTGAGCCCCACCTTCGCTGCCGGACTCGGGGCCTGCTCTCTCCTGGCATGGTCGTCGCTCGTCGCCTGCTCGCCGGGCATCGTCGTTGGCGATCCAGGTCTGGGCTCGGGTGGTGGCCTCGGCTCACCGGATGGCGCCGGCGGGAGTGACGGCACGGATGGCGGGTTCCCCGAGGGCACGGGCGGAGTGTACGAGACGGGCTACCCCGGCAGCGGAGGGCTCGACGGCGACTACCCTGAGGGCACGGGTGGAGTGTACGAGTACTATCCGCAGGGTACGGGCGGAGTGTACGGCTACTACCCTGAGGGCACGGGTGGAGTGTACGAGTACTATCCGCAGGGTACGGGCGGAGTGTACGGCTACTACCCGCAGGGTACGGGCGGAGTGTACGAGTACTATCCGCAGGGTACGGGCGGAGTGTACGGCTACTACCCGCAGGGTACGGGCGGAGTGTACGAGTACTACCCAGAGGGCACTGGGGGCATCTGAGGCCCGAGTCCGCGGCTCCGTGGTGTGCCTGACCCCTTGCGGGATCGATGCCGGAGGGTATGCGATTCGCGGAGGAACGAGATGGCACAGCGGCGAGCGAAAGCGGGACGCATCGAGCGGGACAGCCTGGGCACGATCGAGGTGGCGCCGGGTGCCCTGTGGGGGGCGCAAACGGAGCGTGCGCGGCGGAATTTTCAGCTCTCGGAGCGACGCATGCCGCGCGCCTTCTTGCGGGCGCTCGGCCTGCTGAAGGCGGCCGCTGCAGAGGCCAACGTGGAGCTCGGCCATGTGCCGGCTCGAATGGGCCGAGCGATTGCGCAGGCGGCGGCCGAGGTAGCCGACGGCACCCACGACGAGCAGTTTCCCGTCGACGTGTTTCAGACGGGCTCGGGCACGTCGACCAACATGAACGCCAACGAGGTGATCGCACGGCTCGCCAGCGAGCGGAGCGGCAAGGCGATCCACCCGAACGATCACGTCAATTTCGGGCAAAGCTCGAACGACGTCATCCCTTCGACGCTGCTCGTAGCGGCGCATCTGGTCGTGACCGAGGAGCTCCAGCCGTCCCTCGTGCACTTGCGGCAGGTCATCGAGCGGCGCGCGCGTGAGCTATCACGCGTGGTGAAAACGGGGCGCACGCACTTGATGGATGCGGTGCCGTTGACGTTCGGGCAGGAGCTGTCGGCCTGGGCGGTTCAGGTGGCGGACGTCGAAGCGCGGCTGCAGGACGGAGCCAAACGCCTGCGTCGGCTCCCGCTCGGGGGCACCGCCGTGGGCACCGGACTCAACGCCGACCCACGCTTCGCAAAGACCGCACTCGCGCGGCTCAGCCAGGCGGCGGGGGTGCGCTTCGAGGTGGCCCCGAATCGCTTTGCTGGCCTGGCGTCGCCCGACGCAGCCGGGGAGCTCGCGGGCACGCTGCAAGGGCTCGGAGCTGTCCTGTACAAGGTCTCGAACGACCTGCGGCTGATGAACTCGGGTCCGCTGACCGGCTTTGCCGACATCGAGCTGCCTCAGCTGCAGCCCGGTTCGTCCATCATGCCGGGCAAGGTCAATCCGGTGATTCCCGAGGCGGTTGCCATGGCCAGCCTCGAGATCCTGGGAGCCGCTCAGGTCATTCTGATGGCCTGTGCCAGCGGCAGCTTTCAGCTGAACGTCATGCTGCCGCTCGTCGCCGATCAGCTGCTGCGGAGCCTCGGCTTGGCCACTCGCGCCGCGCGCGCCTTGGCTGATCGAGCCATCGCTGGCTTCACCGTGCGCGAAGCGCACGTCGCCGCGCAGCTCGCGAAGAATCCAGTGCTCGTCACCGCCCTCAATCCGGTGCTCGGTTACGAACGCGGCGCAGCCCTCGCCAAGCAAGCGTACGCCGAGGGCCGCCCGATCCTCGAGGTCGCGCTCGATCAGACTGACCTCTCCGAGGCGGACCTTCGTCGCCTGCTCGACCCGACTGTGCTGACGCGGGGTGGCCTTCCCCCAGCTTCGCCTGCCGGCTCCCCGAAGCGACGCTCGCACCGCCGGGGGTGAGATGCTCGCGCCGCGGCGCCCTGGCGCGAGCAGAGTGCCTCGAGCCGCACCCTGCCGACGAGAACCCAGCTGCGTGCTTCTCCGCGCGGGCAAGGCGAGCGAGCTCGGCGCGGGCACGGCCGTCCTTGGTTGGCAGGGTGCTTTTTCAGCACCCTGCTAACGCCGCTCCACCGGCCGGTTCGGATCGGTGATCCATTCGCTGTACGAACCCGCATAGAGACGCGGCATGGGCAAGCCAGCGTGCACGGCGCCGAGCAAAAGGTGGCACGCCGTGACGCCGCTCCCGCAATAGCAGACGGCTGCTTCTGCTGGCGTGCCGGCGAGTCCCCGTTCGAGGGCGGTGCGCACGCGGGCGGGCTCCGCGAAGCGCCCCGCGTCGAGCAGCGTCGTGAACGGCACGGACCGCGCGCCCGGGATGTGACCGGGGACGGGGTCGATGGGTTCCTCGTCGCCGTAGAAGCGCGGCGTCGCGCGGGCGTCGAGCAGGACGGGGGAGCCGGTCTCGCTCGCAGCCCGTACCTCGTCCAAAGGCGCCAGAAGCGCGGTGCGCACGTCCGGCTCGAAGCGAGCGGCCTGCGGGGCGCGGACGTCGACTTCCACTTCGCCACCTTCATCGAGCCAAGCACGAAAGCCGCCATCGAGCACCTGCACGCGCTCGTGACCGAGCCACTGCAAGAGCCACCAGAGACGCGCAGCGATGGCGCCGCTCGCATCGTCGTAGGCGACGACGAGCGAGCTGGGCGAGACACCCCAGCTGCCCAGCGTCCGTGCCAGCACGTTCGGGTCGGGCAGCGGATGACGCCCTGTCACGCCCGGCACGACGGGTGCCGACAGATCGCGGTTGAGGTCCGCATACACGGCACCTGGAATATGACCCGATTGGTAGGCGAGCCGACCGGCCTCGGGCTTCATGAGGTCGAAGCGGGTGTCCACGAGGATGACGTCGGGAGCGCCGAGGCGCTGCATGAGGTCCGGGGGACTGATGAGAGGGCTCTGCACGGGCAGGTATCTTCCGGACTTCGGTGGGGGCTGAAAAGGGGGAGCACGGCCAGAACTTCGGGGCCGGACGTTGGGGGCGGCCGGCGGACAGAATGCCAGGTTTGTCACTGGTCGCCGGGGGGAAAGGCTCGAAGAATGGTGACACGAGGTCCCCCGGCCCCCCCTCCACCATGAACAATCCTCAGCTTCTCATCGATGCCGTCGTGCAGCAGACGATGGTCTTCATCGCTCAGCTGGCAACGGCGGGGGGCGTGCGGGCGCCGCTGGCCGGGGTCGCGCAGCAGGTGTTCGCCGATCTCACCGCCGAGCTCGAGCGCCAAGGCGTCACCAAGAAGGTGATTGCCGACATGTTCGGCATGGCGCTCCGGACGTACCACCGAAAATCGCAGGAGCTCAGGCAAAGCCAAACGGAGGTGGGACGGAGCCTGTGGGAGGCGGTCTACGCTCATCTGGGGGAGCGAACGCGAGCCAGTGCCGCGGACATCTTGCACCGTTTTCGCGCTGACGACGCCGAGGTGGTGACCGGCATCTTGAATGATTTGGTGGCCTCGGGCCTGGTGTACCGCACGGGTCGCGGCGCACTGGCCACGTACAAACTGGCCGACCAGGACGACTTCGACAGTCTCGACGAGAGCCGCGCCGAAGCGAATCGCTACCTCGTGTGGTTCACGGTGTATCGCAATGGTCCGCTCGACCTGGCGCGCGCTTCGGAGCTCGCCCGAGTGAAGCCGGACGCGTGCGACCTGGCACTGCGAGAGCTCGTGCAAAGCGGCCGGATGACCGCGGCCGAGCAAGAGGGAAGGACGGTCTTTCGCTGTGACACGTTCGACGTGCCTCTGGGCTCGACGCAAGGCTGGGAGGCAGCTGTGCTCGATCACTTTCAGGCCATGACGGGAGCGATCTTGCGCAAGCTCGCGCGCGGTCCCACGCCCGCCGGTCAGCAAGAGCTCATCGGTGGCTCGACCTGGTCGCTCGACGTGTGGCCCGGACATCCGCTCGAGAATCGCGCCAAAGGCACGCTGTCGCGCGTTCGTCAGGAGCTCGAAGCGCTGCGGCGCGAGATCGACGACACGAACCGCGAGTGCTCACCCCCGGAGGCGATCGAGCGCGTCGTCGTTTACGTCGGCCAGAACGTGCAGTCGGAGTTTTGAATCATGAAGACATCAGCTTTTGCACTTGGGTCGGTGGCTTGGGTTTTGCTCGTGGGCGGCGTCGGTGCTGGCTGCCAAAGCGGACCCGGGACCTCGAGCTCGAGCAACTGGGTGGTCTGTGAACTCCCCGTCGACTGCAGCGGTGTTCCTGACGCGGTCGACTGCGAGGGCGGATACTGCGTGGACGCGGAGGGGGAACGCATCGAGCGACCTGCCAATGGCACAGGTGGCGCGACGTCGAGCGACGCTGGGAACTCGAGCGGGGGCGGAGACGCGGTAGGCGGTACGACGAGCGGGGGCTCGGGAGGCAGCGCCTTGGGTTCCGGCGGCGACCCGCAGAACCTGGGTGGAGCGACGGGTTCTGGTGGCGCGGCTGCGACCTGCGACGACTTCTCCGCATTCTCGTCGTGCGAAGAGAACGCGGATTGCGTCAGCGGTCAGCGGGTCACCGACTGCTGTGGCACGACGCTGGTGACGGGCGTGGCCATCGGTCAGGAAGAGGCATTCTCCGATCTGGCCCTCGAGTGCTCACTGCTCTACCCCGCGTGCGGGTGCCCGAGTCCCGCCTATCCACTGACGGACGACGGCCGCTGGCTCACGACGGGCGAAGCGTTCGTCAGCTGCGTGGACGGTCAGTGCAAGACTCAGGTTCCCGAGCGGCCGTGTGGCGAAACGACGTGCGACCTGGGTGAGATCTGCGTGCGCAGCTCCACAGTGACCGGTCCGACGCAGAGTGACGACTACTCGTGCGTTGCGAATCCCTGCGCGGACGAAGCACTGGATTGCAGCTGCGCACAGGCGGCGTGTGAGCTGGGCGACGGGCGCTCGCGCTTGTGCAGCGTTTCGCTCGGAGAAACCTCCGACATCCTGTGCGAAGATCAGTCACAATAGGGGCCGCCGACGGAGCGAGAAGCAACATGAACGAGCTGAAGGTGCAGAGTGGTCTTATGCGCGTGATGGGCCGAGTGGGCGCTCTGGCGCTCGGACTCGGCATCAGCGCTTGCGGCAGCTCGGCCAGTGCAGACGGTGGCGATGGCTCGGGCGGGGCGGGTGCCGGCGCCGGCGGCTCGAGCGGCGGGCAGCTGGGACAGAGCGGCGGCCAGCCCAGCAGTGGGGGAGTCGGTGGCTCCGGCGGAGGACGCCCCACGAGCGGTGGGTCAGTCGGCACGGGGGGCAGCGGCTTGGCGAGCGGTGGGGCTCCTGCGGGCACGGGGGGCAGCGGCTTGGCGAGCGGTGGGGCTCCTGCGGGCACCGGCGGTCTGCCCGGTATTTGCTCCTGCGAGGCGGCGGAGGTTCCCGTCTGCGGCGTCGATGGTGAGACGTATAGCGTCGGCTGCGGCGAGGTCTGCGTGCCGGTCGACATCGCCTGCTCCGGTCCGTGTCCGTGCGATCCCGAAGCGGGGTGCGGCTGCACCTCGGGGCCGTCGGGCGTCTGCGATGGCGCCTTGATGTGGGAATGCAGCGGGCAGGATTTCGATCTCACCGAGGCCGTGGATCAGGGCTGTGAGGACACGGCGATGTCGGCCGTTCGCTACTGCTGCCCCTACACGGTCCGCGCAGAAGCGTTCTGTCCAGATTGACCCGCGCGCCAAGTTTGCCTGCGATCGTAACCTTTCGACGTGGGCGGAGCAGAGCGCTGGGCCGGTGAGTGCGTGCTAGAAGGGGACACTTCTTCGCCCTGAAAGGTCCTCGCGCTTGCGCTCTACCGGTCTTCTCTTCGCTGCCTCGTGTGTCGTTGCGTTCCATGCATTGGCTGGTTGTTCGGAGGGCCCCACGGACCTCGGCGGGACGGGCGGTGCTCTTCCTCCTGCTTCGGGCGGGGCCAGCAGCGGCGGCGCTGTGAATCAAGCGACCGGCGGCACTTTGCCCGTCGCCACCGGTGGGGTGACGGGGAGCGGCGGCGCCAGCGGCGGCACCACGGCGAGCGGCGGAGATGGTTCGGGCGGAGCAGAGCCGAGCCCCAACGCCGCCGACGCTTTGGCGGCGTACGAAGCCTGGAAGGACATTCACCTCGAGGACTGCGGCAGCGGCGTCATGCGCGTCCGCTGGGAGAACGCCAAGCTCGACGCCACCGTCTCCGAAGGCATCGGCTACGGCATGCTGCTCGCGGTGGCGCACGGGGAGCAGAGCGTCGTCGACGGCCTCTACGCGTACAGCAAGCTGATGCACGATGAGAATGGTCTCATGCATTGGCTCCGCTACGGCTGCGATGCGCACCACGAACTGAAGTACAACGAGCATCCCGACTATGCTGCGGCGGACGGCGATCTCGACGTGGCGATGGCGCTCCTCCAGGCCGATTGCCGCTGGCCGGGCGGCAGCTACGGAGACGAGGCGACGGCGGTCATCACGGCGATCAAGGACCACATGTTCATGGATCACAACGGCCTCGCCGTGCTGCAACCAGGCGATTCGGCCTGGTACGACGGGCTCGGCAACGGCTGCGTGAACTACTCCTACTTTGCGCCCGCGTACTATCGCGAATTTGGCAAGCACGTCCCGGCGGACCAAGAGTTCTGGAACAAGGCAGCCGACGACACCTACGATCTTTTGGCGGTCGCTTCGAACGGGACGACGGGACTGGTACGCAACTGGGGCTCGTCCGACGGCAACCAAGCCACGCCGGATTGTCACAACGCCTACAGCCAGAACGGCAGTCGCGCGGGCTCGTACGGGGACGATGCCGCCCGCACACCGTGGCGCATTGCCACGGACTACGCGTGGAATGGCAACCTCGAAGCCAAGGCTTGGAACGACAAGGTCACTGCCTGGGTCAAGAGCGTGGGCATCACGAACATCGTGCAGTGGTACAATTTGGACGGCACGCCCGACACGGAAGCCATCACCTGGGATGACCACACCGTCATCAACATTGGGCCCTTCGCTGTGGGCGCCATGACTCTCGATGCGGCCACCACGGCAGAATTTGCAGCCGAAATGCTCGCCATCCCGACCAGTGAAGGCAGCCACGACGCCGAGTACTTTCCTCGGATGCTCAAGGCTCTCTCGCTCTTGAACCTCACCGACCAGTTCACCATCTGCGGCGGCATGTAGGCGCCGCCGCGACTTCGGAGCGCGGCAGCGTCCGTCCGGCGGAGGCTTGGATTCTCTGATGCTCGCGCCCGAGTGGCTCGCGCTTGCCCGACTACTGGAAGACGCGGGGCTGTCCGGTCGACTCGATGACGCTCATCCACAGGTCTTCGCTGAGGTCGACCTGCTTCTGGCCCCGCGTGGCGAGCGCCATCGGTACGTGCACGAAGCGCCCGTGCCAGCGGCCAATCAGCATCTCGGTGTTGCCCGCCATGGCGGCGTGGACGGCGTTGCGCGCCATGTTCCAGCAGTAGACGCTGTCGGAGGGTGACGCGGGCACGCTGCGGATGGTGTAGCTCGGGTCGATGTACTTGAGCGTGATGTCGCGGCCGATGCCCTTGAAATGTGCGCTGATACGATCGCGCAGGAAGACCCCAACATCCCCGAGCTTGGCGTTGCCGCTTTTGTCGCTTTCCTTGCCTCGTGCCAGCACATCTTGCGCTGCGCCTTCCGCCACCACGATGACGGCGTAGCCCTGACGTGTGAGCACGCGCTCGATGAAGGCGTACACGCCCCTCGAGCCTTCGAGGACCAGCGGCGCCTCGGGCACCAGCACCAAGTCGACGCACGCGGACGCCAGCACGGCGTTGCAGGCCACGAACCCCGAGTGGCGCCCCATCAGCTTCACGAGGCCGATGCCATCTCGCGCTCCGGTTGCCTCCGCCCGAGCAGCACGGATGACCTCCACCGCCGCGGAGTAGGCGCTCTCGAAGCCGAAGCTCCGATCGATGAAGTGAATGTCGTTGTCGATGGTCTTGGGCACCCCGACGACGCCAATCGAAAGACCGCGCTTGTGGATTTCGGCCACGAGCTGCTGCGCTCCGCGAATGGTGCCATCGCCGCCGATGACGAAGAGCATGTCGATGCCGCGCGCCTCCAGCGAATCGACCATCTTCTCGGCATCCTGATTGCCGCGCGACGACCCGAGCATGGTGCCGCCCTGCTCGTGGATGTGGAGGACGCTCTCGGGGGTGAGCTCGAGCGGCGGTACGCCTTTGGTGATGAGCCCCTCGTAGCCGTAGCGAAAGCCCAGAATGCGGCGCACCCCGTAGCCAAACCACAGCTCGAAGACGAGCCCACGGATCACGTTGTTCAGACCGGGGCAGAGGCCACCGCAGGTGACGATGCCAGCACGCACCTTGGCCGGGTCGAAAAATACGCGATTGCGAGGCCCTGCGAGCTCGAACGCCGGCAGTGACGCCAGCGCCTCTGGATCGCGCGGGAGCTGCGAGAGTTGGTCATTGACCAGCACTTGATCGGCGGCACCGACGAACACCAGCGCGCCGTCACCGAGGTGCGACGCGACAGGCGATGGGTAGGTGCAGGGCCCGAGATCGCGAATCGCCACGTCGCTCTGCGTCACGCCACCGCCGGGGCCCCCGGGAACCGCGACACGAAGCTCGGCGTCGGTCATGCGCCTCTAGCCTGACCAAACCTCTGTTTCGGGATGCTTTCGGCCCGCTCTTCTGCTGGTACACTCGGGCGATGACGCTCGGATCGGGGCCCTTTTGCTGGAGTGCGGTCGCGCTTGCCGTGCTGCTCAGCGCAGCGGGCTGCAATCGCGCACAGCCCGAGCCCCCGGCGGCCACCCAGAAGGCAGCGCAGCCGTCCACGTCGAGCGCTCCGGGGCGCTCAGAGGCGCCCCCGCCTGCATCCGGGGCGCCCGGAGCGCCGGCTCCTGCCTCCGGCGCCCTGTCGGCGCCGTTCCGCCTGCCTGCCGCTGCACGCGTGGTCGCCGTTGGCGACCTCCATGGCGACTTCGTCGCCACCCAGAAGGTCCTCCGATTGGCCGGGGCGCTCGGCCCCGACGGACATTGGGCCGGCGGCAGCATGGTCTTGGTGCAAACCGGCGACCAGCTCGACCGGGGCGGCGGCGAGAAGGACATCCTCGATCTCTTCGAGCAGCTGGCGCGTGAAGCCAGCGCCGCGGGCGGCCAAGTGGTCGCGCTCAACGGCAACCACGAGACGATGAACGCGCTCGGCGACTTTCGCTACGTCACGAGCGACGCGGTGCACGACTTCGACGGCCTCGAGCCCGACTCGCCGCACGGCGCCGCCGTGGAAGGCCCCCATCACGAACGCGCCAATGCGTTCCTACCGGGCGGCTCGATGGCGCTGCGCCTGGCGGCTCGTCCGGTCGTCGCGCAAGTGGGTGATACGGTGTTCGTGCACGGCGGCCTCGAGCCCGAGCACGTGCGCTACGGCCTCGATCGCCTGAACACCGAGGTGCAGGCTTTCCTGCGCGGTCAATCGCGTCCCCCAGCTCCCATGCTCGACGACGACGGCCCCCTGTGGAGCCGACGCTACGGCTCGGGAGCGCTCGATGCCAAAACGTGCGGTGTCCTTCTGGACACGCTCCGCGCCGTCGGCGCGACGCGCCTCGTCATCGGCCATACGATCCAGGAAGGCGGCATCAGCTCGGCCTGCAATGATCGCGTCTACCGCATCGACGTGGGCATGTCGGCACACTACGGCGGTCACCTGGTGCAGGCGCTCGAGATCCGAGGCAACCAGGTGAAGGTGCTGTCGGCGGAGAAGTAACGGACGTCGGACACGTCGCGAGCGGAAACGACGTCGGAAGCAGAGCGACCTCGAACGGAAACGAGCCAGCGGAAACGGGAGCGATAGGCAGGAACATGGGGCAGAGCAGATTCGGAGTGATGTTCGCTGCGCTCGCGCTCGCGAGCGCTTGTTCGAGTAGCGGCGGCGACGGACAGGGAACCGGCGGCGGTACGTCCAGCGGCAGTGTGTCCAGCGGCGGAGCGGACGGCTCGGATGGCTCGGGCGCCGGGACCGCGAGCGGCGCCACGACATCGGGAAGCGGAGCGAACAGCGGCAGCGGCGCCACTTCGTCGATGGCGGGGGCGAACGGCTCGGGCGGGGAGGGAAGCGGAGGAACGCCGTCTGCGGCGCCTCCGAGTTGCGAAGAGCCGCCTTGGGATGCAGCTGACTTCAGCGAAGTGTACGAGGTCGGACCGGGGCAGGATTACGAGACCCCATCCGATGTGCCTTGGGAAAGCATCGGGCCGGGGACCCTCGTGCGCATTCATCGCCGCGATACACCGTATGCGGACAAGTGGGTGGTTGCGGTGGAGGCTACGTCGGACGAGCCCGTCGTCGTGCTCGGAGTGCCGGAAGACGGGCTCCTACCAGAAATCACGGGCGCCGGCGCCGTCACGCGGTCTGCGCTCGACTACTGGAGCGACACGCGCGGTGTCATCAAGATTGGAGGCAGCAGCGCGCCCGCCGTCGAGAACGCCCAGCACGTCTTCATCGAGTGTTTGGACATCTCTGGGGCGCGCAACACCGTCGGCTTCACCGACGACGCTGGCGAGAGCCAAACTTACGACGAAAATGCGTCGGCCATCTACGTCGAGAATGGGGCCCACATCACGCTGCGAGGCAACGCTTTCCACGACTCGGGCAACGGTCTCTTCGTCGCCAATCAGAGCAGCGACGTCGTCGTCTCCGGCAACCGCATCTGGGACAACGGCAATCCGGACAGCATCTACGAGCACAACAGCTACACCGAGGCGGCGGGCATCCTGTTCGAGTTCAACAGCTACGGTGATCTGTGCGACGGTTGCCCAGGAAACAACCTCAAGGATCGCTCGAGCGGCCTCGTCGTGCGCTACAATGTAATCGAGGGCGGCAATCGCGCTCTCGATTTGGTCGACTCCGACTACGAAGCAATCCAGGGCGCGCCCGACTATCACGACACGTTCGTCTATGGGAACGTCCTCGTCGAGAAGGAAGCAGGCAATCGCCAGGTCGTGCACTACGGCGGTGACGGCGCGGAGGCGAACTATCGCCAGGGCACGCTCTACTTCCATCACAACACGGTGGTGTCCCAGCGGACGGACCTGGCCGTGCTCGTGCGGCTGTCGAGCGCCGAAACGCACCTCGATGCGTACAACAACGTGCTCTTCTCGACGGCCGGATCCATCGCAGTCTTGGAAGATGCAGGCACGGCCACACTCGAAGGCAACTGGCTGCCGACCGACATTGCCGAGGGCTCGCCCTCACTCGAGGGCACGGTTTCCCTCGGCGACAACGTGCTCGGCGACGAGCCTGGATTCGTCGATGTCGCGAGCGGCGACTTTAGCCTGCTCTCCGACGCAGCCGCCAAGAATGCGGCCGTGGCGCTCCCGCCCGCTGCCGAAGCGCATCCCGCCCTGTGGCAACCGAGCGCCGATGGCCCTCCCGGAGCTCGAAGTTCGAGCACCTCGGCGGGAGCGTACGAGTAGCTGACGACCGCCTGCTACGGCCCCATCCATGCCGTCAGGTCATCGAAGAATTCGCCTGCGGCGCGGTGCGTGACTGCGTGGCCGGCATTTTCGTAGCGGGGCATGCGGAGGGTCACGACACCTGATAGCGCCTCACCGGCGATCTCGACGACGCCCGGTCTTTCTGACTGCTGCGGCTGGTCGGACAGGTCGCTGACGGTGAGGTTCAGCGCGGCGGCGGCGCGGACGAAGCCGTACGAGTCGATGACGCGGTCGAGCTCCGCGCGGGTGATGAGCGCGCGCTCGAGGTGTGGCAGGAGCAGCAAGACTTCGGCACCCAGGGACGCGTCGCGGTACTGACGACCGACGTGCTCGAGCCAAGCGGCTGACGAGAAGATGTCGGACGTCCCGTCGCCGAGGTACTGTGCATCACGCAAGGTTGGGTCGAGCCAGGCGATGGACGTGGGGTCGATGCCGAGGACGCGCGCGAGGTTCTCGGGCACGAGCAGGCGCCGCGCTGTCTCGGCGTCGCGGCCATCATCGAAGCCAAAGGGCATATCGCACACGTAGGGGTCGTGGTCGGGCACGCAGACCGAGGCATCGAACGTCGAGTGGTCGGCCTGCAGGTCGCCCAGGAGGAGCGGCTGAATCAAGCCGACGTGGCCGAACTGGGCTGCAATGTCGGAAACGGTGATGGGCGCCGCGTCGTCCGCGCTCGCTTCGTCTGCCGCCTCGCCGGCCTCTGCTTCCGTCTCCGTCGCGCTTCCGACAGCGCGCACGCGCCGCATGTGAGCTTGAAGCGCGCAATACAGGTCCGGGTCGCCGTACGGACTACCCGGGTCGAGCAACGTCTCCGGACTCAAGAGTTGTCTCAGCATCTGGCCGGCGCGCACGCCGCCGTAGCTTTCGCCGATCAGGACGACGCGGTTGTTCATGAGACCTGGATGCCGTTCGAGAAAGAACAAGAGCACGCGATTGAAGATGCCCGCGTCGCGATCGACGTTGAACACCATGGGGGGCGCGTACCCGTCTTCGAGCGGCAACGCGTACGAGAAGCCCGTCATCGGCGCATCGATGTAGAGGAGATTGAACGCCCTCGTGTACGAATGCTCGTTCGCGGCAATCTCCGCATCGCCCGTCTTCTCCGGGTCCAGAGTGAACGGTCCGGTATTGAGGGCCATGAGGCGCGAGCTCGTCGCTACGCCTGGACCGCCGTTGAAGAAGACGGCGAGCGGGCGCTCCTCGGGGGCATCGTCCGCGGGCCAGTACGAATAGAAGACGCGCTGGGTCGGGCTCGTCTGCGCGTGCGGGATCGTCGTGTACGACCCGCCGGGGATCTCGATGTAGCCAGCCTCGGGTCCGAGGTCTTCCACCTGACCATCCTCGTTCAAGCAGGTGTCCGCGCTGCACGACCAGCGGCGACTCGCGCAAGTGCAGCCGCAACACCTTTCGGCAGTTGCTGACTCGCTCGAGGGCGCAGGACACTCGGCCTGCAAGAGCGGACCCGAACGGGGGCCTTCGGGAGCTGCTTGGTTCGGCGTTGCTGGAGCTCCCCCGACGGAACTCGGCGCTTCGTCGGGCGGCGGTTCCGCACAGGAAACGGCGAACGAGAGCAGGATGACGAGAGCGGCCAGTCTCGCGACGCCGCCGACGAGGAGCACCATCATCCTCTTTTGACGGTACCGTCCTCGATCCTTCACCGAAGAGTGCGACCTTGCGATCTGCTTGCGAACTCGGAGCGGAAGGACGAAAAGGTGATGAGGTGGGGACGGGGTGGCAAATGATCATCGAGTGGCGGTTGATCGGCCTGCTCCCGGGGCTCGGAATGCTCGCAGCGCTCCCGGCGCTCGGACTCTTGGGCTGCGAGTCCGGACCGACTGGACGGAGCTACGGCTGCTATCCGAGTGATGTGTCCGGTTGCATCTGTGAAACCGGACTACCCGGCGATGACGGCCTCGAGGCTTGCGCGGGCGAGTGCTGCTACGTGCAGGAGTTCGTGAGGGAAGGTGCGACCGAGTACCGCTGCTGGTGCGAGGGCCAAGTGGGCGCCGCCTTCGAGCCAGCGGCCAACGTGTGCTTCGAGCAAGCCGGTGCCGAGCGCGTCGATGCGTGTCCACCGACGCGCGTCCTCGTGGATGAGCCGCTCGGATTTGCCTGCACCGATGCCTCCGAGGGCATGAACGTGTTGGTGCAAGGCGCGGCCGAAGCGTGCTTCGGTGCGGGAGCTCGTCCTGGCTGTCTCTTGGACGTGGATGGCGCAGGACCGGCGACTTGCCAGCAAATCGCCGAGGACGACGTCTGCTCGGGCATCGCTGTCACCGACTGCGGTGACGCTCTGGCTTCGGCTTTGACGGAAACGATCGTCGAAGGGTGGGCCTGCCGCACGGCTACCCGCGGCGGAGTCGACTGCTCGTGCACGGCCGTCTCGACCGCGGCCGAAGAGGGCACCTACTACCCCATCTGGACGCACCCCTGTCCGCCCATTTTCGAGCAATGCTGCCGCTATTCAGAGGACTTGCGCTCGTGCAGCTGCCGCTCGGGCGACGAATGCGGTCTGCTTGGTGGCGTCGAAGTCTCAGCCTGCCCCGTGTCTGACGAGGAGCTGCTGGCGCGCGGCTTGCGCCGCTGATGAACGGGAGTTCTGCGCAAGCAGCCTGCTATACCCGCCCGTTCGGCTGCGCCACGACCACGCGATCCCGGCCCTGGGCTTTTGCTTGGTAGAGGGCCTTGTCGGCAGTGGTCATCAGGTTGCTCTCGAACTCAGCCGTACGGCTGATCTTGGAGAGCCCGAGCTCGTTGGTGACGGCTACGCCGATGCTGAGCGTCTGGCGTCCGGAAGGAGCCAGTGCTTCGGTGCGCTGGCAAAAGAGGATGCGAATACGGTCGGCCAGATCGCCCGCTTGCTTGGAGGTGGTCTCGGGGCAGAGCACGAGGAACTCCTCGCCGCCGTAGCGGAAGGCGAGGTCCGTTGCGCGCACCGATTCGTCCAGGACCTGGCCGACGTTGGCGATGACGACGTCGCCCACCGAGTGGCCGTGCGTGTCGTTGATCTTCTTGAAATGATCGATGTCGATCATCATCGCTGCCAGCGGTTTGTCCGCCAAAATGGCCTGGCTGACCTCGTCGCTCAGCCGCTCTTCCAGCGTGCGTCGGTTGAGTAGTCCGGTGAGATTGTCGATGTTGGCGAGCTGAGCCAGGCGACTCGTCCGCACCTCGAGGGCGCGCGTCAGTCGCCGAATGCGCAGCATGGCCATCAAGCGGATGCGAAGATCGAGCGCATCGATGGGCTTGACCAGGTAGTCGTCACCACCGCTCTCGACGCCCTGCAGGCGGCTCTTGGAATCGGCGAGCCCGGTCACGAACACGACGGGCACATAGGTCGAGGTCCGCTGGCGTAAAATGCCTGTCAGCTTGAAGCCGTCGACGGTGGGCATGACGGCATCCATGAGCACGAGGTCGATGTCCTCGCGCGTGAAGCGCTCGATCGCCTCCGTCCAGGTGTTGGCGATGATGGCGTCGTGGCCCTCTTTGCGCACCATCGCCGCGACGACGTTCGACGACAGGCGGTCGTCGTCGACGATCAGGATGTTGGCTCGGCCGAGGCCCGTCGCCGAAGAAGGCGGGGGCAGGCTCGGGGTCACGCGATGCGGGGAAGCGTTCTGGTAGCGGATGACCGTCATGGCAAACGTCGGGCCGCCCACGCTGGGGCGTTGGCCGCTTGACCATGATGACCAGATCCGGCCGCTTTGGGGAGACGCCCTTCGGCAAGCCGGGCGGAAGCGCCTCCGCGGGGCTGAAAATCCCTGGCTACCAGCTACTCGGGACTGAAATCAGCCCATTGGCCAGGGCCCGGGTCGAGGCTTCAAGCGCTCGGTGCCGAGGCACTGCGGAAGACTTCGATGGCCAGAATTTCCTGGGCCTGATTGGGGCAGTCCCGCGGGTCGCGCGGCACGTTGGCGATTTTCTTGATGACGTCCTGACCGACGACCACGTGGCCGAACACGGAGTGACGGCGATCGAGGTGCGGCGTCGGTCCCTCGGTGATGAAGAGCTGCGAGCCGTTGGTGCCGGGACCGGCGTTGGCCATGCTGAGCACGCCGGGCTTGTCGTGCTTGAGCTCGGGGTGGAACTCGTCGGCGAAGCGGTAGCCGGGACCGCCCGTGCCCCACTGACGTTTGGCTGACTCGTGACGGCTGGCCGGGTCGCCCACCTGCACCATGAAACCGGGGATGACGCGGTGGAACTTCACGCCGGCGTAGAGCGACGTGCCCTGCGGCTGCTTCTTACCGGTGACGGGATCGGTCCACTCGATCGTTCCCAGCGCAAGACCCACGAAGTTCTTGACCGTCTCGGGCGCTCGCGTCTCTTCGAGCAAAATGACGACGTTGCCCTGGGTGGTCTTGAGGCGTGCGTAGAGCTGGCCCTCGCCAGCGACCTGGATGTCGGGGAATTGCATGGTGTCGTTGTCCTCTGTGTGGGTCTCGCCGGCGCTCAAGCGCGGAGAGTGTGGCCCTTCAGCTCGGCGTCACAGGTGACGCAAGCCTCTGGCACCGAATCCTTGTGATAGACCTGCCCGCAGCGGGGGCACAGCCGGGCATCCTCTTCCAGCTGGATGCTGTTGCCCGAGTTCGCGCAGCGGCTGCCGGCGACCTGGTCACCTTTGACCGGCTGGTCGAGGCCGTCGGTTGCGCTCGGCTTGGGCAGCTTGTCGGCCACGGCGCGGTCCACATCGAGTGCGCTCGGCATGCGCTCGGCCGTTTCCTTCAGCGCCCAGGCCGCGGCCTTGGGGTTGGCGCCCAGCGAGAAGCGCACGACCGTGCCGGACGAGCGCGCCACCAGAGCGCCGCTCTCCACGCGCAAGCTCTTGAGTGCATGCCAGGGAACGCGCACGACTTCGCTGCCGTCTTCGACCGCGATGCCGGCATCGCCGATGGCCACCGCCGTCTCCGATGGCTGTCCGAACCAAAGCGCGACGCCGAGACCGAGTCCGCCGATGGCCACCATGTACGTGGCGTACGAGAGCGGCGGATCCAAGATCCAGAGGGCGAAGACGCCGGCGCCGAGCACCAGGGAGCCGACGAGTCCGATCGCCGCGATGACGGGAGCGATGTACGTCGCCGAGGTGGCGAAGCGATGCTCCCGACGTCGCGCGTTCTGTGCGCTCGAGCCGGGTTTGCGACGGGCCTTGGTTGCCTTCTGAGCCATCGGGCCCGGAGACTAGTGGTTCTCGCGGCGGATCCAAGAGAGTCGCCCTGTGCCGGGGGGGAGGGCCCTCGGTGGTAGGCTGGCCGTCGGCCCCATGACGAATCGCCCGCCGCTCACGCTCGTCATCTTGCCACTGCTGACGCTGCTCTCCCTGGCATTTTCCATGGCGCCGTCGGACGGGCGCCTGGTGTACGCCCGCATTTGGGGCGGCCCGCCCACGACCGAGCTCTCGCTGCGTGTCGAGGTGGTGGAGGAGATCGACGGGCTCGGCCGGGGGCTCGCCGATGCGCCGCTCACGGTCAGCGCCGAGTCGCCGCGGGGGCGGAGCGAACGTTCCGTGCGCACCGCCGCAGGCGGTACGGCAGACGTCATGCTGCCGCTGCCAGGCGACGGCTTGCCTCGGCCAGAGCACGCGACCGTGAGCGAACCGTGGGCGCTCGAGGTTCGTTCGGCGGCCCCGAAAGGCGCGCCGGCCTATGCCCGGGGGCGCATCGCCGTGCCCAGGTCCACCTGGCTTGGCGGGGCCCAGCAGGTCTCCGCTTTGGCCGCGGCAGAAGCCAGCGCGGAGCTGCCGATCCAAGTGCGGTTCGAGCCACCGGTCTTGTCCGTCCCCTTCACGAGCGAGGTCGTGCTCGAGCTCGTGCGCAGCGCTCCGGCCCCCGTGGAGGTCGAGCTCGAGGCCCAAGGGGCCCGCATCGTCGGCCCTGCTCGGGTCCGCTTGCTCCCGCATGAGCTCACCCGAGTGACGCTCGTGCCGGAGCAGCACACGGCGACCTTGACCTTGCTCGGTCCTGCCCGCTCTTCGGGTTCATCCAAAGCAGACGCTCCGGGAACTGCTCCGCCGCTTGGCCCAGCCTCGGTGGCACGAGCCGCTCGCTCCATCACCCTGCCCATCGCACCAGGTAGCTTGACCGCGCGAGCCGACGGCGACGACCTCATCATTTCATCACCCGTACCCCGTCAGCGCGCGTACTATTCGGTCGTCACTCGCGCAGGGCGACTGGGGGGTGGAGTCGTTTTTTTGGGGCCGCGCGCCGACGGCACTGCCGCGGGGCGCCTGGCGCGCGGGGCCCTCCCGACCGGTAGAGACCGGTACCTCGTGCTGTCCAGCAGCGCGGACGGTCAGGCCCCGTCACTCGTGGGCCTGCCGCTGGATGGTCAGGGCGATGCCTTCGCGCCGCGCGAGCTGCTGCTCCTGGACGGCCGCCAGGTGGCGCTGCGCCAGAGCCAGGCACGAAATGCGCGCTTGCGCTGGGCGCTCGCCAGCTATGGCGGGCTCGGAGCCATCCTGTCCCTGGCGCTCTTTGCTTGGCACATCAGACGCGCTAACGAGCGGCTGGGCGAAGACCTCGCCCGAGTGGGCGTTCCTCTGGCCCGACAGCGGTCGCTCTTCGGCCCGGCGAGTGCCCTCCTGTCCCTGCTATTTGCCTTCGGTCTTGCTGTGACTTGGATCCTGGTGCGATGAGCCCGAACGTTCCCCCCGTGAGGCGACAGTCCCTAGCCCCGCGCGAGGCTTGGTTCTTGGCGGTGATGGCTGCCGTCGTCGTCGGCCTGTTCGCCTTCGTGATCCTGCCCTACTTCGACCCCAAGCCGGCTCCGCTGGCTTTGGAAGAGGTCGCTCAGCGGCCGCTACCCGTCATGGGTGGCGACGCGGGCTCGGAGCTCCGCTTGGCCGACCTGCGCGGCAAGGTCGTGCTGGTCGATTTTTGGGCGAGCTGGTGCAAGCCCTGCGTTGCGCAGTCCACCTTGGTCTCCCAGCTCGCCGATGAAGTGGGCGACGACGTGCGCGTCGTCGGCATCGCCACGAGCGACGATCGCGTCTCCGCAGAAGCGTTCGTGCGCAGCCATGCGCCTCACTACACGGCCGTCTTCGACACCGATGGGCACGTGGGCCGGCTGCTCGACGTGCGCGTCTTGCCCACGCTCGGAGTGTTCGATCAGAAGGGCGCGCTCATCGCGCTCGAGCGCGGTCCGCTGTCCATGGCGGAGCTTCGTCGCCTGCTCGAACGCGGGAGGAACCCTTGAGTTCCGAGCTGCTGGAGGCGTTGGTTCTGGGCCTAGTTCAGGGACTCACCGAGTTTCTCCCCGTCTCCAGCGACGGCCATCTGGCGCTGGCAAACTTCCTGTTCGGCTTCCAAGAGGGTGGCCTGACGCTCACCGTACTCCTGCACACCGGCACGTTGCTGGCCACGGCGCTCGTCTTGCGAACTCGTGTGCTGTCCACGCTGCTGGCTGGCCTGAAGGGCATCGTTCAGCCGCGCACGTTCACGTCGGAGCCGGCGGGCCGGGATGCGCTGTTCGTGCTGCTCGCCAGCATTCCCACGGGCATCATCGGGCTCCTCCTGCGTGACGCCGTCGAGCAATGGACGCAGTCGCCGCTGATCGTCGGCATGGGCTTTCTGATCACGGGCTTCGTGCTGGCCAGCACCGCCTGGGCGACGCCGGGTACCGACACTCAGCCCGGCGCCCGCGCGGCTCTGATCGTCGGTGTGATGCAGGGTCTGGCAGTGGCTCCCGGCGTCTCACGCAGCGGTCTCACCATCGCGTCGCTGCTCTTTTTGGGCGTCCAGCGCGGTCGCGCGTTCGAGCTCAGCATGCTCATGAGCTTGCCGGTGGTGTTCGGAGCAATTCTGCTCGAGGCCGTCCGTCACCTGTCGGAGTTCGACGGAATCGCCGTGGCCGTGGTCGGGACGGCCGTGGCCTTCGTCTCCGGCTTGGCCGCGTTGCTGGTCTTGCGGCGCGTGGTCGTCGGCGGTCGTTTTCACTGGTTCGCGCTCTGGGTGACGCCACTCGCGCTCGCGACGTTGGCCCTAGCCCGCGCCTGGCCGAGCTAACAGGCGCGCGGGCACGGTTGTTCTCGTCGGCAGGGTGCTTCTTCAGCACCCTGCTAACTAGAGCGCATCTCACCACCCGCCGGGCCTCGCGCTTGGCCCGCCCAGTCGGGCGAGCGGGCAGCACTTCGCCCGAGAGTCTCGACGTCGGTTCGACGCGTTCGCCTTGCTTGACGGCGCATCTCACGGTTATGAGATGGGCTTCTAGGCTCCTGTCATGAGTTCGCCGTCCAACGTCTATGCAGTCATCCTGGCGGGGGGCAGCGGTACGCGCTTCTGGCCGGCCTCGCGGCGCCTGCGGCCCAAGCAGCTTCTTCCGCTGGCCCCCGGCGATCCGCGCAGCTTGCTCGAAGCCACGGTGGCGCGGCTGGAAGGGTTGATCCCCGAGGAGCGGGTCTTCATCGCGACGGGAACTCATCTCGCCGAAGCCACGGGCCGCGCCTTGCCCCGGCTGCCATCGGCCCAGATTCTCGCCGAACCCGTCGCCAGGAATACTGCGCCCTGCATCGCCTGGGCCACCGAGGTGGTGCTGGCGCGCGATCCCGACGGCATCGTCGTCGTCTTGCCGAGCGACCAGCACGCGCTCGACGTGGCGGAGTTTCGCCGCACGCTCGCTCGCGCCATCGCGGAGGCTCAGTCGGGACGCATCACCGTCGTCGGCATCGTGCCGACCCGCCCCGAGACCGGCTACGGCTACGTGAAAGCGGGCGCCGCGCGTGGCCCCGGCGTGCTCGCCGTCGACGCCTTCGTCGAGAAGCCGAACCTGGAAGTGGCAACCGGCTACGTGCAAAGCGGAAACTACTTTTGGAACGCCGGCATGTTCATTTTTCGTGCCGGCGACATGCGGGCGGCCATTGCCGCGCATTTGCCCGAGCTCGGGACGGCCGCCGCCGAACTGGCCCAGGATGGTGACGTGCCCGGGTTCTTCGCGCGCGCGCCGAGCATCAGCATCGACCACGGCGTGATGGAGAAGGTGCGGGACATTTCGGTCGTGCCGGGCGACTTCGGTTGGAGCGACCTGGGCAGCTGGGAGAGCGTATGGGAGCTCACCGCCAAGGACGCCCACGGCAACGTCGCTCCCGAATCGGCCATCGTCGTCGACGGCGAGCGGAACCTCGTCGTGGATCTGCGCACGCGAGCGAGTGGCCCCCCACCCGTGATCGCTCTCGTGGGCACGACGGACCTGTGCCTCGTGTACACCGACGACGGGGTGCTGGTCCTGCCGCGCGCGCGTAGCCAAGACGTGCGCGAAGTCACGGCGCTCCTCGCCGCCCGCGGTCGAAGCGACCTGCTCTGACCGAGCTGCTCTGAGCGACCTGCTCTGACCGAGCTGCTCTGACCGAGCTGCTCTGACCGTCCCGCGCGTCCCGCCTCCCTCTTTACGTGCGTGGGCGAGCATGCCAAAGATGAAAGGGAATACTTTGGGAGGCGTCGATGAATGAGAAAGTGAAGAGGCTATTGGTTCTGGTGGTGCTATCGGTGAGCGCGCTCGGCTGGGCCGGGTGTGCTTCGATTCGTGCATCGGGGGCCAAGCACCAGTACATCGAGTCGAAAACGGAGTCGCACGTCTATGATAAGCCGCTCGCCGCCGTTTGGCCGGAAGCCCGGCAGCTGCTGTTCGCCAAAGGCTACTCGGTGAAGGACACCGACTCGTCTTCGGCCGAAACGGAGTGGAAGAAGTCGAGCGACGATTTTCGCAATCGTATCCTGCTCACGGGAACCCCCATGAACGACTCATCTTGCAAGGTGCAGTTCATGAAGGAAGAGCAGCAGCGCATGGACGGCGAATGGCGTTCGAACGGAGCCGAGCGCGACCTCGGCCTCGAGTGGGAGCTCATCCGCAAGGTCTCGCCCGACGTGGCGGACAAGATCGAGATGGAAGCCGACGCCGAAGGGCAAAAGGCCGCCGCCAAGCAGTGAGGCATGACCCGCCGGGCGGCTGGCTGCAGTCGCTCGGCAGGTTGCCATTTCGGCAGGTTGCTAGCCGTTCGTGCGGCTGCACACCTGTGCGAGCCAATTGGGCGCAGACTCTACCGGCGGCAGCGTCGACATCTCTCGCGCGATGGCCTGGGCACGCTGGGCAAAGGTCGGCTCGCCGAGCACGCGTGTGAGCGCGCTCGCGATGCGGTCCGGCGAGGCGTCTCCGAACGGCACGCCCAGACCTGCGCCTGCGGCTTCGACTTCACGCGCGTTCTCGGGCTGATCCGCGAACATCGGCATGATCACCAAGGGCAGCCCGGCTGAGAGAGCTCCGAGCACCGTGCCCGAGCCGCCGTGGCACACGACGGCGCGGGCATGCGCGAGCACACGGGCCTGGGGAACGAAGCGGGCCACGGCTACGTGCTCCGGAATCGCGCCGAGCGACGCAGGATCGACTGCTTCGCCGGTGGTGAGCAGCGCGCGCACGGGCAGCGATGCGACGGCATCGAGCAGCAAGCGGTAGCCCCTGCGGAGGTCCGCCATGCCGCCAGCAACCGTACCGAGGGTGAGGTAGACGAGCGGCGTCCTGTCGTCGCCCCAAGCGGGCGGGCGCTCGATGGGGAGAGGGCCCGGATGTTCCCGGCTCGGGACGCCGAAGCGGAAGAGAGGTTGTGCTGACTCTTCATGCCAGAGCGCCTTCGGAAATTGCGTGAGGATCGGCTCCTGGGCGAGGTGTTGGCCGGTGGGATCGAGCGCCAGGCCGAGCGCGCCTCGCTGCTGGTCGAGTGCAGGCATGAGCAGCGGAAAGAACCTGTGGAGCGCGCGCTCGAGCGAGATGGCGACACGTGCGGTGGGTACGCCCAGTGCCTGACCGACGAGCAATCCAGCGTACTCCTGCGCCTCGCGCACGATCACGTCCGGCTGAAACTCCCGCGCATGGGTGAGGAGCAAAGGCACTGCGGCCTCCGCGCACGCGCCAGCGAAGATGCGGGAGATGACGAACCCGTTCTGCTCGCCGTGTGGCAGCTCGCGCAGCGCCTCCCAGAGGGGCCTGAGTCCTTCGTCGCCTGGATGACCAAACGGAACGAAGCGCGCACCGGTCGCGTGCACGCGCGCCTCGAGGTCGGGCGGTGCGCCAACGGCCACCTCGTGCCCAGCGCCGCGGCACGCTTCGATGAGCGGGACGAGCGGCTGGAAGTGGCCGATGTTGCGAATCGACGTAAAGAGAATGCGCATGCCGACGGGAGCGTAGGGGAGAAAGGGACCTGTGGGCGCGGGTCCTCGGGCTTCGAGGCACCCAAAGTGGAACATTGTCGCGCGACTGTGGAAAGTGCGAATCCTGAACCGAAATTCCGGCCTCGGAACACTGCGTCAGATCGATCCGGGGACTTCAGGTTTCCGACGATTGAGTAGCCCCACCCCTCTAGAAGAGTCTTTTTCATGCGCCGCATCCTTTCCTCGTCCGCCGTGTTCGTAAGCGCTTCGCTCGCCTTTCTCGCTTGCTCCGATCCCATGCCAGGGCCGCCCACGGGCTCCGGAGGTGCCGGCTCGGGTGGTGCGGGCTCTGGCGGCGCACCTTTGGGGACCGGCGGCGTCACCTCGACGGGTGGTGGCACGGGCACCGGTGGTGCCGGCAGCGGCGGCGCTCCCGCGACGGGCGGCAGCAGCACGGGCGGCTCCGCCACCACGGGCGGCGCGAGCAGCGGCGGCGGCAGCGCCACCGGCGGCGCCAGCTCGGGCGGCAGCGGAACCGGCGGTGGATCGAGTGGCACGTTCACGCTCACCAGCAGCGAGCTGGCCGATGGCGCCGAGTTCATGCCCAAGCACACGTGCGAAATGTCGGGCTTCGGCGAAGATGAAATGCCGCCCCTCGTCTGGACGAATCCGCCGGAAGGCACGATGAGCTACGCGCTCGTCTTCAACGATGTCACCATCCTGGAGGACGGCACTCCCGGCAACGACTCCATGGGCTACCACTGGGCGATTTGGGACATCCCGGGCGAAATCACCGAGCTACCGGCGGGCATGCCTGCTTGCGGTGAGGTCACGCCGCCGCTGAGCTGCGAGGAATTCGTGGTTGCGCTGGGCAACGGCGGTTACCTCGGGCCCTGTCCCTCGGGTGACCTGCACGACTACGAGTTCCGGCTCTACGCCATGCCCACCGAGACGGCCACGCTTCCTGGTAGTTCGCTCAATGCTGCGTTCGAGCAGGCGCTCGCGGATGCGTCCCTCGGCATGGCGGTCCTCCACGGTCAGTCGGACGCGACCGCTCCCCCTCCGTGACGGCCTTCTGGCAGGGTGCTCTTGGGGCGCCGTGCCTCTCGGCGCCGTGCCTCTCGGCGCCGTGCCTCTCGGCGCCCTGCCTTTTCGGCACCCTGCTAGAAGCGCGCCGCGCCGCCGAAGGTGAATGCCAGGCTCGGTCGACCCCACGACAGCCGCTCGTCACCGATTTCGATCTCGGGGGCGTCGAGCAGGAGACCGGCCTGACTGCGGAGGAAGAGTCCGAGGCGGGGCACGGGAAAGTAGCCGAGCAGGCCATCGACCATGACGAGCGCGCTCGCGTGGTTCTCTTGGGCGCTTGCACCACCAGCCGCTGCAGACGTCGCGCTCAGTGAGAACTGACGCAGCCCCGCGGCTACGCCGAGGTGACACTCCCACTTTTGCCCGTGATCGCACGGGAGGCGCAGCGACACGGTGCCGGTCAGTCCAAATGGGCGGAGCTCGATCGAGCCCGCGCTGGCATTCCAGCTGCCGGGCACGATGCCGGCGTCGATGCCCAAGCCGAGCGCGATGGGCGCGAGTAACCACGCGACGCTGAGCGATGCGTTCATGCCGGGACTGGCGCCGTCCCAGGCCAAGGTGCCGCCGACGGTCATCAAGAGGTCGAGCGACGGCGACTGGGATCCTGTCGGCGGCGGCGGGGGTTGGGGCTGCGGCGGCGGGGGCGCGGGCTCCGGTGTGCTCGCGGCCGGTGGCGACTCGCCCTCCGCCTGGCGTGTGAAGCGGCGGACCGATTCCGGTGCGCCGTCGGCCCCACTCGGCGAGCGGCGGAGCGCTTGCATCATGGCAGCACGCAGTCCTTCGACCGCGCGGATCGCGATCAGCTCGGCCGTCGTGCCTGCATCCTTCGTATTTACCGTTTGCAGGACGGGGTCGTCGTTCGGTCCGGCGCTGGCCGCGATGTCGACGGCGGTCGAAGAGGAGCGCAGCTTGATGTTCGGATCGTCAGGGGTGCAGGCGTGAGGCACCTCCGGATCGACTTGGTCGACCAGGAAGCCCGACGCCGAGAGCTCCGCCTCGATGCGGTGGAGCGCCTCCTGGATGACAGGGCTGAACGTGCCGGATGCGCGCAGGCAGATGGTGACCGCCGGATGTGCCTGCGCCGCATCCCACGCGTTCGTACTTTCCTGTGGCTCGGTCTGCGCTCGAGCCGACCGAGCGGCGCCGAGCGCCAAGAGGGCCAGGATGCCCCAGGTCACGGGGCCTACCGGCCGCCCGAGCGGGCAGCGTGGGATACACGGGCGGGATCGCTTCACCTGGGAGCAGCCGAGCCCAGCGCGAGCGTTCGCGCAAGGTCACGGTAGGCACCGCGGGGGAAGCGCCGAAGGTACTCGGCGGCCAGGGGTCGCGCCGCTGCGGGACCGTCCGTCTTCTGTACGAGAGTCATTTCCCGGCCGAGGGCCTCGGCTGAGTAAGCGCCACCACCCTGCGCGCGGTAGGCCCGATAGTGCTGCTCGGCCAGCTGCATGCGGCCGCTGTCTTCGGCCAAGCGTCCCCGGAAGAACGCAGCGCTCCGGCCTTCCGGCGAACGAGCGTGCTCGGTGGCCAAGTGCGCGAACACCTTTTCGGACAGCGCGACCTGCCCAGTGTAGCGGGCCGCCTGCGCGAGCTCGTGCAGCTCGGACGGCGCTTTGGCAGCGAGCACCCGGTCGACGCCGGCGCGCCTTGCAGCGACCACGATCGCTTGGAACTGACCGCGGCGGGCGAGATCCTTGTAGCTCGGGGCGGCGGCAGGCTGAGGGCTTGCGGTCTCCTGGTCAGGCGCGAGCTGACCTGGCGCGAGCTGACCTGGCGCGAGCTGACCTGGCGCGAGCTGACCTGGCGCGAGCTGACCTGGCGCGAGCTGACCCGGCGCGAGACTGTCGAGATCGACTCCCTCTGCCTGACTTACGTTCCCGCGCGCGATCTGGCGCCCGCCCGTCTGGCGCTCGCCCATCTGGCGATCAGCCAGTGCGGGGAGGTGCAGTTGCTCACCGGCGCGCACGATCCGCGTCGGCCCGGCGCGCTCGTCCACGACGACGCGTCCTTCTCGCAAGTTGAGATCGAACCGCGCGGGCTCGGGCTCGAAGGCGAGATCGAATGCCGTGCCGACGACCTTCACCTCGTAGTCCCCGGCTTGAAAGCGATAGTCGGTGCGGTCGTGGTGGTGGACGTCCGCTTTGAGCGCTCCTTGGACCAGGCGCGCGACGACCGCTCCGCCTTCGACCAGCGAGACCCGCAGCGTCGTGTAGGGCTTGAGCTCGATCACCGTGGAGTCAGAGAAGTGAATCCACTTCGACTCCTGCTCGGTGGCCAGGAGCTGGCTCGTGCCGAAGGGCCCCTTGCTCAGCCCGTGCCCGGCCGCATCGTTCACGCTGTAGGTGAGTGCGGCCTCCTCTGGCTGCACGCCCCGGAAGAGAAACCAACCCGACCCACCGACCGCGAACAGCACCACCGCAGCCGCCGCCCAGGCAGCGATGCGGCCGTGAGCCCGAGGCCACCCGAGTGCGCGCGGCAGGCCGCGCAGTGCTCCGCTGGCCGATGGCTTCTTCAACTCCAGGCGCTGCTCGATGGCGCGCCAAGTGACCTCGGGATCGTCGCGGCGCTTGGACGCGATGTGCTCGTCCGACAAGTGGCGGAACACGAGTCCAACTTGTCGCGGCAGGTCGGCGTGAGCCAAGAGATCGACCTCTGCGGACTGGTTGAGCTCAGACATCGAAGACTCCGGACTTCTCGCGGACATAATCAGCTAAGAGGGGATTGCGAGCCACGCGACGCAGCACGCGCTCGTTGGCGCGCTTGAGCCGGCGTTTTACGGTCGATACGGACATATTCAAGCTTTCCGCCACGTCGATGACGGGGAGTTTCTCGACCATGTGGAGAACGAACACCATGTGATCGTCCACGGTCAGCTGCTCCAGGATCCGGCTCAGCTGAAGCAGGGCGGCCTTGGCCTTTGGGTCGTCAGCGCCCGCGACTCGTTCGGCCGCAGAATCTGCGTCTTCCCAGACGAACCAGGCTCGCCTGCGCTGACGACGCCGGAGCTCGCGCCGTACGGTGTTCATGGCGATGGACACCATGTAGCTGCGCAGACCATCGGCGGATCGGATGCGGGTGGCGCTCTCCAGGAAAGCCACGAATACGTCGCCGATCAGATCCTCGACCTCGGCGTTCGGTCCGAGGGCATTGATCAGCAGCCGGCGGACCAGCGGGTAGTACTCCTCGTACGCACGCCGCTGCCAACCCTCCTCCTGGGCCTGGATGGACTCGTAGAGGCCGAGCTGTCGCTCCTTCAGCGAGGGGTTCGGCACGGTCATCACCACCAGACAAGCTGCCACAGAGTAGCAGTGATTGCCCAGGGGATTCCGGGGCCAGAAATCGCTCATGGGCTCGATCTTTGTGGTCAGGTCGCGCAGATTGCGCACCTTCGCCACCATCTTCCACGGCCAGAGGATCGTGAGTGGTGACGGAATTGTCCCCCTCGAGCGCGCTGACTCGAACCGCCGACCAGCGCGCAGGGGGCCTCAGGTCCGGCCGTTTGTCGGCGTCCTCTCGGGGCGGCTCGACACATCCGCGACACGTGGGCCGAGCAAACGGCCGCCTACCCTGCTAGGAAGGATGGGTGCGGGTCGCGTTCGTCTTCGCCTTCGGCTTGGCCGGAGCACTCCTCTTGGGGTGCACCGAGACGCCCTATTCGTTCTTTCCGATCATCGCGCCGCCAGCAGGGAGTGGCGGCGATCCTTCGGGTGGTGCGACTGGAAGCGGTGGCTCGGGAAGCAGTAGCGGCGGGATGCCGGCGAGCGGTGGTGCCGACAGCGGTGGCTCCATCGGCCAGGGAGGCGAAGCGCCCACCGACGAATGTCAGAGCGCAGTCGATCCGGCGCGCACGACCGTCCAGCTGCGCGCCGCGAGCGGACTGTGCGTGACCGCTGGCAGCTATGCGCCGCTCTTGGGCGAGGCAGCGTTTGCGGTCGTGCTCTTGCCTTGTGCAGGTGAGCTTGGCCAACGCTGGACGATCGAGCAGATGGAATACGGCGCGATCGTGTTTGCGAACGAGGCCGTGATCCTGAATCTCGACGTGCGTTTTGCTGCAAGCGACGACGGTACCCCCGCGGTGCTCTACACCCAGCATCGCCTCTACAATCAGCGCTTCGTGCAGCTTTCGCAGGAAGCCGGCACCTTCAAGCTGTCGCCTCTCCACACGCCCGACAAATGCATGAGTGAGCGCGGCGCCGGGCTCGAGCTGTGGCCCTGCGACGATGCGGTCGCCGATCAAACATTCGAGATTCTCCGCTGCGACGACGTCGCAGAAGAATGATCGGGCGGCGCCGAGTCAGCGCGATGCTCGGGTGACGAGCGTTCGAGCCACTGGCCACGGGATCGCGGCTGCCAGCACGTAGCTGCCAGTGGCAGCGGCAGACGCGACCAGGAACGGCGCGCTGATTCCCCAGCGCTCACAGAGTGGAGCAGCGACGGCGCCGATCAGGAGGGCGGCGACGGCGCCGACCTGACTGGGGCGCCTCGTGTAGAGCGCGGCGAGCACCGTGACCAAGAGCCCTGCAGCGCCCATCATCGCCGACTGCTCGAGGAGCGCGTAGATGCTGCTCGAGCCCAGCGCCAGGTAGAGGGCGACGCAGCCGCAGATCACCACCAAGCCGCGCTCGAGCCACAGCTTGTGGGCTTCGCGTTCGATGTGAAAGCTCGGAACCAGCCAGTTGTGGGCTACCAGCGTCGAGGCGGACAGGAAGATGCTGTCGACCGTCGACAGGATGGCCGACAGGAGCGCGCAGGCAAACAGGAGGTAGAGGCCCGTGGGCAGCTTGTGACGCGCGAGCTCCGGCAGGAGCTGCTCGGGATCTTGCAGACCCGGTAAAAGCGCGGGCCCGATGAGGCCGAGGATCACCGGAATGCTGCCGAACGCGATGTAGACGAGCGACGAAGCGAGCGCGCCGCGGCGAGCAACCTCGGGCGAGCGCGCCGCCAGCACCCGGGCAGTCATTTCCTGCGTCACCAGGGAGCCAAAAATCGGGACGGCCCAGCGATCGACCTGCGCCAGCGTCGACTCGCTGGCAGGCCACAAGCTCACTCGCTCCGGCGACAACACGGGAGCAAGCGCAGCGCTGCTCGGGAGGTCGACGAGGCAAACGGCGAGCAGGATGAGCAGCCCCAAGCACAGGATCCCGCCCTGCAGCAGATCCGTGAGGACGTCGCCCCACAGGCCACCGAACGACGTGTACACGATGGCGAAGGCGGCCGAGAGAATGGTGGCGGTGGTCTCAGGCAAGTGAGTCGTGATGGAGATGACTTGCCCGAACGCGCGCAGCTGCGCGGCCCCCCAGAGGATCGAGCCGGGCACCAAGACCAGGACGAGTACGCGCTCGGCGCTTCGTCCGAAGCGGTGCCGATACAGGTCGGCGAGCGTCAAATATCGGCCTCGATGCAGTGGGACGGCCAGGAGCAGGCCCACCAAGAGCAGGCACAGCGCGTAACCGAAAGGGTCTGCCCGGCCGCCGGAGAGGCCACTTTCGTACACGGCGCCCGACGAGCCGAGGCAGGTCTCGGCGCCGAACCAAGTGGCGAACATGGACATGGTCACGAGCGGGACGCCCAAGCGACGGCCTGCAACCAAATAGTCCTCCTCGCTACTGACGCGCTTGGCCGCGAAGATGCCAATCGTCAGCTGGATGCCGAGGAAGACGACGAGGACAGTCCACTCCATCTGGCGCTTTTATGGCTTCGTCAGGCGCTTTGCTGCAAGCGCAGGAGCTCATCGCGGATGCGGGCCGCCGTCTCGAACTCGAGGTTCTCGGCGGCGGTGAACATCTGACTGCGCAGCTCTTCCACGCGGGCGGTGAGCTCGTCCATGCTGAGACCATGGGGCGGTTCCGAGGCAGCCGTCGGCGCCTGGCTCGGGCGCTTTTGTGCAGCGCCGGGACGTGCGGTCGAAGGCGGCGTGCCGTCCTTCTTGGCGCGCCCTTTCTTTTTCTCGGTCTGACCCGAAGAAGAAGTCTGCCCGGCGCTGACCGTCTTGGGCACGGTGTAGTAGTCGGCTTCACCGCCGGCCGCGCTCAGGTCTTTGATCGTGCGCTTCACCGTGGCCGGCACGATGCCGTGCTGTTCGTTGTACGCGTGCTGAATGGCGCGCCGGCGGTCCGTCTCGCTCATGGCGAAGCGCATCGCGTCGGTGATGCGGTCCGCATACATGAAGACGCGCCCATTCACGTTGCGCGCCGCGCGACCTATCGTCTGGATGAGTGAGCGCGCGCTGCGCAGGAAGCCTTCCTTGTCGGCGTCCAGAATGGCCACCAGGCTCACCTCGGGCAGGTCGAGTCCTTCACGGAGCAGGTTGATGCCGACCAGCACATCGTACTCGCCATTTCGAAGCGCCTTGAGCAGCTCGACGCGCTCCATCGTGTCGATGTCTGAATGCAGGTAGCGCACGCGGACCCCGAGCTCGGCGTAATACTCGGTCAGATCCTCGGCCATGCGCTTGGTCAGGGTGGTGACGAGCACCCGCTCGTCCTTGGCCGTACGCTTGCGGATTTCGATCAAGAGGTCGTCGATCTGCCCGTCCACTGGACGCACTTCGACTTCGGGATCGAGCAGGCCCGTCGGGCGAATCAGCTGTTCGACCAGCGCTTTTCCGCTGCGTTCGAGCTCGAATTCGCCGGGCGTGGCCGAGACGAACACGGTGTTCTTCATGAACTTCTCGAACTCTTCGAAGCGCAGGGGACGATTGTCGAGCGCGCTCGGCAAGCGGAAGCCGTACTCGACGAGGTTCTCCTTGCGGGCGCGATCGCCACGGTACATCGCGGCGATCTGCGGCACCGTTTGGTGTGATTCGTCGATGATGAGCAGGAAGTCTTCGGGGAAGTAGTCGATCAGAGTGGGCGGTGGCTCACCGGGCGCGCGACCCGAGAGGTGCCGGGAGTAGTTCTCGATCCCCTGCACGAAGCCCATCTGCTCCAGCATTTCGAGGTCGTACTGCGTGCGCTGCGCGATGCGCTGCTTTTCGAGGAAGCGGCCCTCACGGTCGTAGAAGTCGAGCCGATCGCGCAGCTCGTCACGGATGGCTCCGATGGCGCGCGCGAGGTGGTCTTTGGGTGTGACGTAGTGCGAGCCCGGGAAGATGGCGTACTTGTGAATGCGGCGAAGCACCTTGCCGCGCACGGGATCGACCTCGGACAGCTCGTCGATTTCATTGCCGAAAAACTCGATTCGGACGGCCTTTCCATCCTCGTAGGCGGGGTAGACTTCGACCACGTCGCCGCGCACGCGGAAGGTGCCGCGGTGAAAATCGATGTCGTTGCGCTCGTATTGAATGTCGACGAGACGCATCAGGAGCTCGTCGCGGGGAAGCTCCTCGCCTTTGACCAGATCGATGGATAGACCCTCGTAGCTCTCCTGCGAGCCGATGCCGTAGATGCAGCTCACCGACGCGACGATGATCGCATCGGGGCGAGAAAGGAGCGCGTGCGTCGCCGCGTGGCGCATACGATCGATCTGATCGTTGATGATGGCGTCCTTCTCGATGAAGGTATCCGACGTCGGGATGTACGCTTCGGGCTGGTAGTAGTCGTAGTAGCTGACGAAATAGGCGACGGCCCCGTCGGGGAAGAGGTCGCGCATTTCGCCGTAGAGCTGCGCAGCCAGCGTCTTGTTGGGCGCCATGATCAAGGTCGGCTTGCCGTACGCTTGAATCACGTTCGCCATCGTGAACGTCTTGCCGCTGCCCGTGATGCCGAGCAGTGTTTGAAAGCGCTCGCCACGACCGAGGCCTTCCGTCAGCTGCGTGATCGCCCGAGGTTGATCACCCTTCGGGGAGAGCTCGCTCTTCAATCGGAATGGCGACGTCATCGCGCAACGCTCTCACTTGTCACGGGCCTGACATTCGCGCAAGGGGCGAGCGGGCGAGGCGGGGCTCCGGGACGCCGGGCATCAAGGAAACGTGGCGATGCGCGGCACACCGGCTGTCATCGGCAGGCCGCGCGACAAGTTGAAGGCGGCGATGGCCTGGGCGGACGCGCCGCGCGCGAGATTGTCGATTGTGCACATTCCGAGCACGAGCCCCGTTCGTTCGTCGACCGCGTAGCCCAGCTGCGCCCGGCCGCTGCCACGGACGTGCAGAGTGTCCGGGAGGCGACCGGCCGGCAGGACCGTCAGAAGGTCGCTTTCCAGGACGCTGCGAGCCGCGTCCAAGCATTGCGCCGTCGTGAGCCCGGCGCGAGCCCGTGCATAGACGTTGGTGAGGATGCCGCGACTCATCGGCGCCAGCTGCGGCGTGAACAGGACGTGCAGCGCTTTGCCGGCAGCGACGGAGATCTCCTGCTCGATCTCCGGTGTGTGTCGATGCGTGCCGGCCACTTTGTACGGGCGCATGCCTTCGGCGGCTTCCGGCAAATGATACGCCGCGCCAGGCTTGCGCCCCGCGCCGCTGACGCCGCTCTTGCTATCGACGATGATCGGCTGATCCAGTGAGACCAGGCCTGCGCGGAGCAGGGGCACGAGCGGCAAAATGGCGCTCGTCGGGTAGCATCCGGGGCAAGCAATCAAGCGCGCTCCCTCGAGCTCACGGGCGTAGAGCTCGGGTAGTCCGTAGACGGCCTTCTCCAAGAGCTCCGGCCGTGGGTGCGGGCCGTACCAGGCTTCGTAGGTGGCGCGGTCGCGCAGGCGAAAGTCTGCCGACAGGTCCACCACCTGGATGCCGACGTCGTAGAGGGCGCCGCCGAGGCGCGCGCTCGCTGCGTGAGGTAGGGCGGTGAAGACCACGTCCACCTTGCCGCGGAGCGCTTCTGCATCGCCCTCGTCGAAGGTCTGCAGCACCATGTCGGAGAGGCCACGCACGCCCTCGAGTGCAGGAATGACGGCACCCAACGTCTGACCCGCGTTCTCGCGAGCGGCCACGTGCACGAGCTCGAGCGACGGATGGAGATCGATGAGGCGAATCAGCTCGGCGCCGGTGTAGCCGGCGGCCCCGAGCAGGGCAGCGCGAATGCGAGTCATGGCTCGCTCGGCCTTACCAGAATCCTGCGTTCCGACCAGCTCGCCAGCCGCGTGCCGGGCCGCGCCGCGCCAGGCAACGCAGCCGAAGCAGTCGGAGCGGCGCCCCCCTCGAAGCACAAAAAGGAAACGGGCGAAGACCAAATGGTCCTCGCCCGCCTTCGTTCCGCAGGAATCGGCGTCCAGAAACCTGTCTGGGCGACAGGTTCCCGGGACGTCCGCCGGCATCAGCGCTTGCTGAACTGGAACTTCTTGCGTGCGCCCGGCTGACCGGGCTTCTTGCGCTCCTTCTTGCGGCTGTCACGCGTGAGCATGCCGGCCTTCTTGAGGGCGCGGCGACGCTCGGCGTCTTCGGCAATCAGAGCGCGGGCGACGCCGTGGCGCACTGCCTCGGCCTGGGCGCTGTGCCCGCCGCCGGCGACGAACGCCTTCACGTCGTACTTGTCGGCGAGCTCGAGCAGCTCGAGCGACTGCTTGGCGATCATCACCGACGTCTCACGCTCGAAGTACTCGTCGATGGGCTTGCGATTCACGGTGACGACACCGCTGCCGGGGGAAACCCAGACGCGCGCGACGGCAGTCTTGCGCTTACCAGTTGCGTAGTTTGCACTTACGGTCATGTCCAAATTTCCTTAGAGCGTCACCGGCTGGGGTTTCTGGGCGGCGTGCGGGTGATCCGTGCCGGCGTAGACTTTGAGCTTCTTGATCAGCTGACGGCCGAGCACGTTCTTGGGCAGCATGCCCTTGACCGCGTGCTTGATGGGCATCGTCGGGTCTTTCTTCATCGCGTCGCCGAGGGTGGTGGCCTTCATGCTGCCGACGTAGCCGGAGTGCGAGAAGTATTCCTTCTGCTCGAGCTTGCGACCGGTGGCCTTGATCTTGTCGGCGTTGATGATGACGACGAAGTCTCCGGTGTCCACGTGGGGCGTGAAGATCGTCTTGTGCTTGCCACGCAAGATCGTGGCGACCTTGCTGGCGAGGCGACCGAGTGGCTGGCCGTCGGCGTCGACGACCCACCAGGTGCGGGCCTCGAGGGCTTCGGCTGGCTTGGCGGCGGGGGTTCTCATGGGTGGTTGTCCGAACTAGTTGAGAATGCGGATGGGCCTCCCACCGGACCACCGTTCCTGCCTCAGGCTGTCGCCGCTTTCGAGAGCTGCACGAGAGAATGAGACCAGAACCATCGTTCGGGTCGGGCCCCGGTCCCGGGAGCGCGTGCCAGGATTGGCCTGCCCGCCGGGTGGGTCTCCCCTGGTCCTAGACTTGCTGACGCAGGCCGAGGTCCAGAAGGGGCGGTGCATCTAGCCTCGGCCCCCCTGGTGGTCAAGTCGCACCCTTTTCCCGCAAGCCTACAGCGGCCGCAGGTGCGGCAGGGGCGGCGTGAAACGGGGTGAAGCGACCCGAAATCCGCCGCAGGGCCTGCTCGGGAGCCTTCCCGCCGGGCGCCCGCATATCCGCTGATGGACGCCGATGTCGCCTCATGAACCAGGTACGGAAGTGTCGGAGATGGCAGTGGGTTTTGCCCGGTGCGTGGCCCTGACTCCCCTCGCATCCCAGGGAGATTGGTTCTACGCTTGAGGTTGATCGCGAGTGGGAACGAAGGCGAGGGCGACGGGTCGCTCACGCTTCTCGTTCTTCGCATCGTGGCCAGCCGCTCGGCCACTCCGCCGGGCCTCTCCGAGATGAACGCCCCCGTCAACCACGCTCTGCTCGACCGCATGGTCAGTGATCGGGTCATTACCCCCGAGCAGCGCGAGGCTGCGCTGTCCCACGTCCAGGCGTTCGGCGATCGCGTGGAGGAGGCGCTGCTGGAGAGCGGAGTCGAGGAGGCGGCCCTTCTGAAGTACCTGGCCGCGCTCTATAAGACGCGGTTTGTCTCGACGGACAAGCTCGCCAAGGCCGACATCGATCCGGGCACGCTCGAGAAAATCCCGAAGAAGCTGGCCGTGGCTCGAGGGTTGTTTCCCGTGCTCTTCGACCCGAAGGCGGGCGTGCTCAGCGTGGTGACGGCCGATCCGCTCGACCAGGCCGCTCTCGGCGAGGCCAAGCTGGTCTCGGGCGTGCGGGAGATTCGCACCTTCGTTGCGCGGCCGCGTGCCGTGAAAGCCGCCATCGCCAAGGCGTACACCGGTGACATCCACGCCTTTGCCACGCTCGACAAGACGGCGCAGGCCCAGTTCACCAGCATGCTCAACGTGTACGAGCGCAATCTCGTCAGCGACGAGAGCATGGCGGTCGCGCTCGCCTCGGAGGACCACAAGCGAGAGCGGGTCCTTTCCGGAGAGGAGATCGAGAATGCCGGCCGGAAGACCGGGCGTGGCGCCACCGACCAAGGGTACATCGAGACGCTCAACGTCCTGGTGAGCTTGCTCGAGAACTCACGCCAAGACCTGCGCGGTCACTCGGCTCAGGTCTCGCGCTTGATCCGCAAGCTGGCCGAGCGCATTGGCCTGTCGCAGAGCCAGCTCGGTCAGCTGCAGATTGCGGCGTTCGTGCACGATCTCGGCAAGGCGGGCGCCTACCATTTGACGCCGCTCAACGTGGCCGAATACGAAGGACACGCGACGCAGGCGAAAAAGACGCTGCTCTCGCCGACGCGCCTCATGGAGGCGGTCGGTCTGTCGAGCGAAACGAAGTCCGCCGTCGAGCACATGTACGAGCGCTTCGACGGCCAAGGCTTCCCCGGTGGTCTGCGCGGCAAGGACATTCCACTCGGCGCGCGCATCTTGGCCATCGCCGATACGTATGCCGACCTGACGCAGAATCCGCGTAACCCCTTCCGCAAGCGCCTGCGGCCGGTGGAAGCGTGCGAGGTGCTGGCCCGCTATCGTGGCACCGTGTTCGACCCCAACCTGGTCGATCTCTTCAAGCACACGGTGACCGGCGAAGATCTGAAGGCGCGCCTCTTGGCCAATCGGCACCGCGCGCTCATCGTCGATCCCGATCCCGAGGAGACGACGGTGCTCGAGCTCCGTATGGTGGAGCAAGGATTCGAGGTGACCCAGGCTCACGGCGCCGAGCAAGCGCTCAAGGCGCTCAAGGCCGGCGAGTTCGAGATGGTGATCAGCGAGATCGATTTCGGCGGCCAGAGCGACGGCTTTGCCCTCTTGGCCGAGGCGCGCAAGCACGACTGGGGCAAGAAGCTCTCCTGGATTTTCGTGACCCAGCGCAGCGGCAGCGCCGACGCGCGGCGCGGGTTCGAGCTGGGTGCGGCAGACTTCATGACCAAGCCGGTCGTGGCCGATCTTCTGGTGGCCAAGCTCAAGCAGATCATGGAGCGCGAGGCGGTCCAGGGCGGCGGAGGCGGCAATCGCGGCGTGAGTGGCTCGCTGCAGGAGATGGGCCTGCCGGACATGGTTCAGGTGCTGTGGCACGGCCGCAAGACGGGCTCGCTCAAGATCCGCTCCGGCACCGACGCAGGTGAGATTCATTTCGTGAGCGGGCAGATCCACAACGCCATGTGGGGGCGCCAGCGCGGCGAGGAGGCGTTTTACGCCATGCTTGGCCTGACCGAGGGCACGTTCGCGCTCGATCCCAACTTCAAGGCCGAGAGCCAGGTCATTACTGCCAGCCCCGAGGCACTGCTCCTCGAAGGGATGCGTCGCCAGGACGAGGGAGCCCGCTGATGCCGCCTCCCGCACCGCTGCTCGGCTACAACAACAACGTCCGCCATCGCGGGCAGGTCTTCCACATTCAAACGGAAGACTCGGGCGTGAACAGCCCGCGCATCATGACGCATTTGTTTGCGGACGGCGGCCGCATCGTCAAATCGACGCGCACCGACTATTCGGAGCACCTTGGCTCGACCAAAATGGTCGAGATCGTCAAGCGCCTGATGAAGGAGCAGCACAAGGCGATGTTCGTCGAGCTGCGCTCCGGTGCGCTCGATGCGCGCATCGGCTTCGAGGAAGACGCACCCCCGCCCACCATCACCGGCGATGCTCAGGTGCTGGCCGCCGCCGAGGACATCACCAAGAACGCCGTGCGCGCGCCTACGGGCAGCGTGCCGCCCGGGAGCATTCTGCCCCCACCCACCAAATCCGTTCCGGTGACTGGTGGCAAATCCTCGGCGCCGCCCGATGGTGAGCGCCCCTACGCGGCGCCCCGTCCCGCCTCCGTGTTCTCGGCTGCTGCGCCCCTTGGCGGCATTTTCGGCGACGTCGGTGGCCTCGACGAGAAGTCGCTCGACGACGCCATCCTCAGCTACCTCGCCGAAGACCCGAAGGTCGAGGCCGGCAGCGGTGGTCCGGGGCGCAAGAAGTAGTCGCCAGCGGCCTCCTCGCCGAGCCGACCCTGCCACGAGGCGGGCTCCGCCCGCGCGGGGCGCTCCTTCACAGGGAGCGAAAACTCGCTTGTATACAAACGACTTTCGGCGTCCCCGCGGAGCGAGTCGCGCCCGACCGCGTGCGCGCGGCAGCGGGATTGCTGCCGGGCGTGCAGTTGCGGTGCCGGCGCGAGCGTCACTCTTGATTGTGCCCCACGCACATGGCAGCTTCGCGGCGCCCTAGGGCGAGGTAGCCAAGCGGTTAGGCAACGGTTTGCAAAACCGTCACACGCCGGTTCGAATCCGGTCCTCGCCTCCCTGAATGCCCAGTGTTTTCGGCTCTGAAAGCACTGGGTTTTTGCTGTTCGGGGATTTGGGGACGGGACATATCGGGACGCTGCGGGACGGTGCGCTCCCCCAGCGTGGGTAATAGCTGGGTAATGGGGCATGGGGGCGAAGTAGGAGGAATCGGTGCCCACCGCAAACCGCACATTTGCACCCTCGATTCTCAGCGGCTTGAGGTCGTGGGCGTGGGGCTGGAGCCTGGATCGTGGCCAAGCATCAAGTCGAATTCGAGGAGTCGGAGTACAGGGGGCCGCTCTACAACCAACTGGCCGGTGGCGACCGGGCCGTGTGGGAACCGGGGCAGGTGTTCGAGGAGCACATCGGGATCGACTACGCGCTCTTCTGTCGCAGCATGGTCCTCGAACGACACCTAGGATGGTCTGGGCCCTACCCTGGGGTGCTGCTGCCCAGGTACAGGTACCTGTGGCGGCGACATCGTCCCGACAAGAAGCCACCGCCTTTCAAGCTGAATCTCTTCATCCAGGCCAAACGCTCGGAGTACATCATTCGCACTCCGAAGGGGTTCAAAGCACTCGGTCTCACAGCGCCGTTCTGGAGGTTCGATCTCACCCCCCATCAGCAAGGCGCCCTGCAACGCCTAGAGAAAGCCGTTGGGGGTTCAGCGGCTGTGGTCTACGCGGCCCCGTTGTTCCATCGAAGCGAGGACCTCTATCGACACACGGAGCGAGGAACGATCATTCAGCATTCGACGTTTCCCACGCCTCTGACGTTGAAAGGTCACGAGGCCTGGAACTTCTCTGTGCCTGAGTGGGGTGTCGCAAATGAAGATCCTGAACACTTCGAATCTTCGGGACTCCTGTCACGCTTGGACGCGCTTTCGAGCCAAACAGATGCAGAGCAATCTCAAGAAGGAGAGGAAGCAGCTCGCGTCAACTTGCGGAAGCTGAAACAGGCGACGGTGGAAGCCATCGAGGGCGCTTCGGACTTTCTCAGGGCTCGGTTTGCCGATGAGAGGAGCGTCCTCCGGGCAGAGTTGAATCGGTTCGCCCCTGATGGTCCTGCACGTGCAACCATGGAAAACTTCTTCACGGTTGCGACCTTCTGCGATTTGTTCAAGCTTCAGTGGGCCGTCATCGGGCCTATGGTTCAGCAGCAGCCGGGCTAACGTTGGGACTGCGGAGGTAGCGGGACGCGGGTTTTCACCTGCGCCCTAGCGTCGCGTATCTGCTGGAGAGTTCCCTCATGCGTGTCTCGTTCGGTCACGATGATGAGCTTGACCGAATGGCGACGACAAAGGTTGAGCTTCCTTTGGTCCCGTTCAACCGTGTGCCGATACGCTTCCGATCCTCCAAAGAATTCGACCGGCTCGAAGTGTTGCTTGCCGTGATACTCGACCGCGACCCTCCATGCTGGGATCCAGATGTCGAGGTGTTGGCGACGAAGCCACGGTGGCTGACCGTGTTGGACGACTTGGGTCTCAGGGAAGGCTGATTCGATCATGCGGAACAGGCGCGTCTCGGACACCCATCCCTCTCCAATCAGCGGAATCTTGAGGCCCCTGCGAAGCCGATTTTCTGCTTCCTTGGTCAGTTCCTTGACGGTCTCGACACCCTTGCGTGTCGCATAGAACGATTCCAGTTCGAAGCTGAGCTTGGGGTTGCGACCGATGGGAGAGCCCTGAAAAAGCGAGTGCGAGTATTTCCGCCCATTGCCATAGTTGTCCCGCCTCAGAAAGTCGTACCAGTTGCCTTCTCGGTCCTCGTGCTCCGCGAAGACCTCGTCCAATGCCCTGCGGTACTCGCCCTCGTTCTCGACGATAAGCTTGCTCGCACGACCTTTCAGCATCGTCACGATGTCCACCGAGTTCGGAGGAAGACCCAGATGGTGGTGGACGTTGATCCTGAGATTCGAGAGATGAGTGTGCGTCTTGGTGGCTGTCTTCGGAGAAGTCCGCTCCAGATACAGGTCAAACTGGTCTCGGGCTAGGAGACAGTCGGCCGCCCAAAGCAGGCAGTAGTCGGCAAGTTTCGGCTCTTCCGAGTAGAGTTCGGAGACGTGGGTGAGGTAGTCGTGGATATTCTCGAAACCCCGGTCGTGCCACGCCGCGAGAACGCCATAGAGGTAAGCAAATGCGTACCCGATCTCTCCGCCCAGCGGGACGAATTCGCCCTTTGCCAGACCCGCTGCGACCGTCTGGTAGAAGGCAAGTTGCTTGGTGTCCATGGTCTGCGACGTGTTGAAGTAGCCGCGAAGTGGGGGGACTTGGGAACCAGACATCTGCGTCGAATCATATCTCCAGGGCACTCCCGAGTGCTCAGCGAGGGCCAAGGCTTGGGTCGAAGTACTGGCGCATGGCAATGGGGAGGATCAGATTTTTCCGCTCACTCGTATACATGGAATGACCCAGCAAGAACGACCTCACGAGGCCCCCAGGCCTCAAGAACCTACATCCACCTCGACCAACTCGGTGCCGCTGAAGGGAGGGAAGCGACGGAAATCCAAGGAATCAGAAGAGAAGGCGCCAGTCACTCTCTCCGTGTCCTTGGATTTCGCGAGGAAGCTCCGGATCGTTGTCTCATCCCTCAACGAGTCGTCCGGCGAGTATGTGGAATCGAGGCTCAGCGCCATCGTGAAGCGGGACCTTAAGAAAATCTTGGAGGAGATGGCATAACCGGTCGCTCATGGAATGAGGGGAGGATCCTCAGGCCTCCCCGTCATCCGACCCCGACCGATTGACATTCGTCGAGTTTCAGAACAGACTTTCCATACCAAAGAGATTCCTCGCATGTTGCCGCGACACTGCCCGCCCTCCGAACTAGTCGGGCCCCTAACGGGGGCCTCCCGGAGCCAGTGGGCAGTAGTCGAGACTAGCGACGAATAAGACCAAGGAACCCACGAAGCTCCTCCCTGAAAGCCGGAGGTATACGTGGATTCTATCGATCAAGACCCTGTGAATGGGCCGCGCACGGAGATCGCTCCGTCGCAAGGTCATGCGTTTCAACACTACGAGCCCGTCTCGTCGGAGGCGTCGGAGGTCGACGCTTTCCAACATGGCAACTCGTCAGACCGCAGTCGAGCGGCGCGCTATCTCGCCGCCTTCGAGATCGTGGAAGTCTCGTCCATCGCGGTTCCCAAGCGAGCAAGTCCGCTCAACGATGCCGTTGTCGAGCAACTCATAAAGTCGATCCAACGCAGGGGTCTGCTTTACCCGCCGTTGGTCATATGTGTCCCGAACTCGGACGCCTACTTGCTAGTCGTGGGCGCACACCGGTTGGAGGCGCTTCGCCGTCTCGGCCTGGTGTGGGTCCCGGTCATCGTTCGAGAGGGTGACCCCGAGGAGGTCGAAATGGATCAACTCGAAGAGAACCTGGCACGAAAGGAGCTTTCAGTGCTGGAGAGAGCCTTCCAAGAGCAGCGTCTCTTCGACCTGTACAAGACGAAACACCCGAACACCGTCAGAGGAAAAGCCGGAGCAGTCGCCCGACACGGCGGTGCAAACGAAAACAGTTCGTTTGCAGAGGCCATGAGTCGCCCTAGATCGGGGAAACGGAGCGTCCAGTATCGGCTCCAGCTCAGCAGGAACTTGAACCCAGAGGCTGCGGCAGCCCTATACGGAACACCCGTAGCCAACAACCGGGGCGCGCTGATCGCCCTTTCGAAATTGCCTTCCGCGGAGCAGCCCAAGCTTGCGACAGTGCTTGGTTCTGGTGCCGCAGCAAACGTGGACGAGGCCAAGCGTCTCGTCAGTGGCCTTCCTCTTCTTGTTTCCCCGCCACGAAGCTCCAAGGTCACCGCACCGCTTGAAAGAACGGAGACGGGGTATCTCGCGACCGCTTCATTCCTGGGACACAAGGTCGTGGTCACGATTCGAGAGGATCACCCGTCAGTGACGCTCGAAGACAGTGGCCCTGCCGCCCCACATCGCGGCTACATCGACGATCAGAACTCATTGAGCGTTGATGGGCTTCAGAGGGTACTGGGCGAACTCGTGGCTGAGCTGCCCACGCCGATCTCAAAGGATGTCACGGTGGGGCAACCCAGGGTCGATACCTGGGTGGTCGAGGTCCTAGTTCAGACGAGGTTCCCGGGTACTGAGAAGACCCGGGGCATGCGACTGCGGTGGTGGCTCCAGGGCGGCACCGACAAGGACGGCGTATTGCTCCCTGGTAGCGATGCCGAGCCCTCGGTCCCTGTGGTCGCCACCCTCTACGGCTCCCTAACCATCGGCAAGTTTCGCCGAGAGTTCCGGGCTTTCTTCTCTAAGTACATTCTGGTGTCCACCCATCGAACCACGGATGCCTTTGCTCAGGTCGAGAAACGGCAGGCTGGTCAAGTTGGAACGGAGGATGTCGAAGACGACCAACCCAAGGGTCCGAAGAAAGCCAAGCCTAAGGGTGGACCAGGTCCGAAGAAGTCGCCGAACTCTCCAGACGTTGTTGCACCTCAGCTTCGTTACGCGCTTCGAATGCAGGGATTCAAACCGAACGAGGTCAAGAGGGCAGTCGATCACCTGAAGCCACGAATCGACGGCCGTGAAGATTTGGCGGGTCTTATCGTGGATGCCATCCAGTTCCTGACTCCTTCCGGCTCGCGCAAGAGCTGATATCCTTCATCGCGGGGAAACCAGATGAATCACACTCTCGTGTACTACGGTTGGTACGATCACGCCGTTCGGCACCTGCACCCGGAGCAGGATCGCTACTGGAGGAAGGACGACGACCGTTCGGCCCCAGCGTCGCACCTCGTCGAGCTTCCGCCGAAGGCCAAGTTCGACGGGTTCTGGTTCGGATTCCTGGAGAAGGCGGGCAAGGAATACGTCTACGTGCGAGTGGACGGAGTAGTTCTCCCGCAACCGGTGCTCCACATTCCAGGTCGGCACGGCGTTCAAGCGCCGGGGCCGTCCTTTCCCAACCTCAACGACGATGTCGCTGCCGCAATTCTCGCGGACATGATTGTCGAGAACCCATCGTGCAGGGATTCACTCGTCGCGTTCGTGCGGAAGCTCTCTGGGTGAGGCTGCCTTCGTCATGCCGCCTTGATTCGATTCCTCTGGGTTCGCCTGATGAACGGGTAGGGTGTGCCGTTCTTCTCCTCCCATTCGCGAGCAGCTTGAAGGAGCCGACGTAGCTTGCGAACTTGGATGCCGGGCATGCGAGGGATCTCGGGCAAGGCAGGCTTGTCGTTGATGACCTTGAACGCCGCGTTGCCCAACGTGTACGCCTCGGTGGCCAGTACGAGGAGCGCGACGGCTCCGCTTCCGATAGCCGACTGAACGCTCTCGGCTTTCCCCGTGAGCACGTACCGCACCACGGTTTCGCAGTTCCAGTTGACCAACTGGTACGGTACCTTCGCGATGAGCCAGCGCGCGCGGTAGACGATTTCGTCGGGCTCGAAGGCGGTGGGGATGGCTTCAATTCGCAGGGTGCAGCCGTTGGCGAACTCCGCGAGCGACACCTCCTGGATTCCTGCGAATTTCTGGTTTTCGACAACGCGAACCTCAGGATCGATGGCGACAACGATGCCGTAGTGCCGTCCTAGGCCGGTTTCGACGGGCCGGCTCAGGGCCATTCCAAGGGTGTACGTCGTCATCCGACCTTACCTAAGGACGCCCGGGCGCTAGTCAAGTGGCGGAAGCGATGGAAGAAGTTGGACCAGCGATCCCTCAGTTCCAAAAACGCTCCCAAACGCACCTGTAGACCACCCCAGGGTCCGTGCCTTCGCGTCGCGATACGGCACAGCTTCGGCCGTGAATGGAGCCGTCGCGGGTCCGGCCAAAATGGTGAACCTCCGGGTCGGCGTGCGCGTGACCCGGGTAACGAGGCGACCGACAGAGCACCCCTTCAGGGAGCCACCCGCCGCGCTTCGGACCTCAATTCGAACGCATTGACGGTGAACCCTAAGGTTCGGTTCGCCAAACGCATTCTGCTGGTGAAATCAGCTCGATTCCACTACCCAGATGAGCGGAACTCCATCCGTCCATCATGAAGTCCGTCTCGACACCCTACACCTTGCCGCCCCTGGAGGGCCTTCTGCTCCAGCTCCGTGACTCGGCCCGAACCGAGCGAGAGAAAGGCACCTACTTCGAGAACCTGGTTCGAGCCTACTTCGGATACGAGGACAGCTTCCGCGAACTCTACAGCGATGTCTGGACCTACGCCGAGTGGGCCACGCTCGAAGGGATCGACGGGAAGGACACCGGCATCGATCTCGTCGCCAAGACGAGGGGCACGAACGAGACCCACGCGATCCAGTGCAAGTTCTACGCGCCTGTCAGCCTGGAGACGATGAAGATCGTGAGGTCCCTGCCGAAGTTGGAGTTGCCGTGAAAAAGGGCGGCAAGAAGTCGAAAGCGAACGGCAAGGCGAAGTCGCAGCCCCAAAAGGCCGCAAGACGCTCGGCCAAGAAAGTCTCACCACCGGTGAGACAAATGCGCCCCACCGCGGGCTCCACGGTGAAGAAGAAGTCCACGACACGCAGTACCTCGACCACCATCGCTTCCAATGAGGCCAGGTTCGACGAAGTGATGGCGCTGATCGAAGCGGCTCGTCAGCGGGCGTACCAAGCCGTCAATACGGAGCTGGTGGACCTCTACTGGCAGCTCGGTGCTTACCTCAGCAAGAAGATCGAGAGCGCCGAATGGGGTGACGGCGTAGTTGAAGAACTCGCGGCTAGCTTGGCTCGCCGTTACCCGGGCATCCGTGGCTACACCCGACCGAACCTCTTCCGGATGAGGCAATTTTACGAGGCCTACCGGGGCAACGAGAAAGTCTCACCGCTGGTGAGACAATTGCCCTGGACCCATCACCTCATCATTCTCGGCCAAGCAAAGCCCGTCGCAACTCGCGAGTTCTACATGCTTTCGGCCATCCGCAACCGATGGTCGAAGCGAGAACTGGAACGTCAAATCGCGACGGGTGCCGTGCTTCGAAGCGCCCCGAGCACCAAGAAAGTGTCACCAGCGCTGACACAAATTCATCCGACAGCCATCGACGAACTCAAGAACGCCTACAGCATCGAGTTCCTCTCGATTTCTGAGGATCACTCGGAGGCCGATTTGCACGGGGCGCTCCTCCGTAACCTCGGTCGCTTCATCACCGAGCTTGGTCGCGACTTCTGCTTCGTGGGTTCCGAATACCCCGTCCAGGTGGGAACCCAAGACTTCTTCATCGACCTAGTGTTCTTTCACAGAGCGCTCCAATGCCTGGTCGCCTTCGAGTTGAAGGTCGACAAGTTCGAACCCGGCCATCTCGGCCAGCTCAGCTTCTACGTGGAAGCACTCGACCGGACCGTGAAGAAGGAGCACGAGCGGCCTTCGATTGGCGTCCTGCTCTGCGCCACCAAGGATGACGAAGTCGTCGAATACGCCCTGGCCCGGACTACTTCGCCGACGCTCGTCGCCGAGTACCAAACGCTCCTGCCGCCTAAGGCTGTGCTGCGGCAGAAGCTCCATGAGTTGTATGCTGAGCTGGTGGCTGAGGACCCTAAGGACAAGCCCGCAAAGAAGCGGGGCGTCCGCGGTGACTGACGCAGCGAACGACAACTACGACGAGCCGAAGGCGGCTTCGAGGCTGGAACTTTGGGGCGTCGCCCGGTCAAACACTAGACGAACGGGGGCTTCTTCAGGCGGTCTTTCTTAGGGTCCTCAACGAGTACAAGGGCTTGCTTCTTGGCCCGAGTGATTGCGTTGTACAGAAGCCGTCGTTGCGATTCGGCGCCCGACTTCATGCGGAGCGGCCAAAGGACGATCACGGACTCGAACTCCCTGTTCTTCGCTTGGTGCACCGTCATGGCTCGGCGCCGCCAGTTGTCGGCACCACCAAAAGCTCTCCGCCGACGGACGCTATCCTTGATCGCATCCTCCACCAATTTGCATTCAACGGTTTCCCTTCCGAGAACAAATCGTTGGTGCCGCACCCAATCAACAAGGTCAGCTTCTCCTGCCGCCTGAAGGCGTGCTGCCAGATCCACACATCCAATGTTCGGTTCGTCGCGGACACCAAGACCCTTCGCTAGCTGGTCAGCGGTGTCCTCATCCTGGCTTTCCCAGATGACAGGGAAGGGTCCAGAAGTTTGCTCGTTGCGGCCATTCTTGGCCTTCTTCGTAGAAACCCAATCCACAACCTGCTTTGCAAATGGTGAGTTATCTGGCTTGGTCGCAGTGATGACCGCGATTGGGCCGCTGCTTTGCCACCCTTTGATCTTCCACGACATGGCCCCACCGGCAACGGCAGCTTTGGGAACTGACTGAACCGAAAAACCTTGGCCAGTCGTTGGGACAGGCTGACCATTCCTCAGCGCCTCAGCCGCGGCAAGAAGGCCAGACACTCTTGTTCGATGGTTTCCCGAAAGTACTTCCACCGAACCAGCACCCCGCGCCCAATCCAGGGCCTCGCAATGAGTGTCCCCACTGAGATCTTGGAAAGCGTCCGCTGCCCCGTAAGTGGATAGGTGCCCTGTCAAGGCAACCAACAAGGCCAGCCATCCCGCCTTGCAGTCTTGCACCTCATCCAACACGACTATCGGAAAGGACCTCGCGATCCAAGCAGCAACCTGCGGTTCCCGAAGAAGGACTGCTGCGGCGTTGACCGTTGCGGCGTAATCCTGCGTGGAAGGAGCAACGCCCAAGTACGTCGCGAGTGAGTGCCAGCGACACACGAGATGCCATGCAAAGGAGTCGACTGTTTGACACACGGGTGAGCCAATACCCGGAATCGCGCGGAGGGTATCGTGCATGCGTCGACGTGAACCGTGATAGCGAGTCAAACCCAGGACTCGTTGGTCCTGAAGTAGCGGATGGGCTTGAAGGTGCTCGCGAACGGCCGCAACCAACCGCGTGGTCTTTCCCGAGCCAGCAGGACCCTCGAACAAGATCAGAGTCATGGCTTGAAGCGAAAGACGGCCATGCCAACAGTACCTGTTCTTTCGGTCTCTCGGGAGAGATGGGGAAAGTCATCCGGCGCTTCTAAGAGAACCCGAGTGATTGCCTCCAAGACGGTGGCTGCTCTCTGCACGCACGGCTGGCTGTGCTTCAAACAGCCAGCAATCTCCTCATGAGCGAAGTAGTGCTCCTTGAGCCCTCCATTGGCGCCCACCTTCTCCCTCAAGGCGGCAAGGAAATTCGATGGGTCAGCAAAATCCCTCCCAAGACGCTGATTCACATTCATAAGGACGTCCCCATCGTCCCCGAGAACCCAATGTACAACGTCTTCCATCTGCCAATCTTTCGGCCACTGGAACACTACCCTCGGACGAGCGTCGAGCTTTGTTAAGTCCGTCACGTAGTTGTCCCCCTGAGCATCGCCGTCCACCAAACAGGACACGCGCGGATGGAGGAACGACAGATGCTCAAAGGTCTTGGTGACGTGCGAGGATCTTGTCGGAACGACCCCGACGACCGCCGAAAACGGTGGAATCGTGCCGCTCTGGCGAACGGGTTGCACGCCTGTCTCTACAACGTCGACTAGCAGACGGAGCCACTCGAAGTCAGTCCTGCCCTCTGGAACCAAGACCCTTCGGTACATGAGGCTCTCCACCACTTGGACGCGAGTCTCGGTGAAAAGCTGAATGAGCGCGTTGGGGGCATCGATCAACGAGCTAGGGATCAGGGTTCTGCCTTCGACTTGCTCGCCACCTTCCTGCCCACCGGGAGTTGGGGGTTCCGAGGGCGAAACCGCAGCCGCGGCGGTCGTTCGGTGCAGTACCTGGATCATGGCTGATTCGAAGAACGCGGCTACGCGAGGAGAGTGAGTGGTCGTGATGATCTGGTCAGCAATTGAGGCGGCATCTCCAATCAATCGCCGCTGGAGCCCCGGGGGCACGTGCAGTTCCGGCTCTTCCAACGCCAGGATGAACGACTGCCCTCTTTCCTTCCGCGCCTTACCGATTTCGAGAAGCAGGGCCAGCGTCTGAAGCGAGATGAGCCCAGTGCCGTGGCGCCCGGCTGGCAGGCTTTCTTGACCATCCTGGGCGTAGTGGGGAACGAGTGACGTAAGAAAAGCCTCCGAGTCCGTCCCCGTCACACGGAGTTGCAGGCGAGGGCTGTCCGGCAGCAACTGTGCCAGTCGCTGGTTGATCCCCTCGACCAGCGGCCTCAGTTCTGTCTGCTCTTCGAGGGGACTCGCTGGGTTTCGGAGGTTGTTGACCTGTTCAAGAATTGCGTCGGCGGGAATGCCACCCAGGGTCGCAACTGCCTTGCGAAAAAGGTCAGAAGCGAAAGAGATCGTGGCGGCCCAGGTTCGCTTAGTCGGAAGCGCGAAGTACCCAATCTCCTGGAGTAGGCGGTCTGGGAACCTAGCGATGTTGTCTTCGTCAAACGGATCGATCCTCGTATCGTCGTCATGGAAGTACCTTACCGTTTTCACCTCAAGGTCTTCTCGGTCAAACCGAGCGGCGAACCCAATCTGGACGCACAGCTCGCGGCCCTGGTTCTCGATTGGCACGGCCTGTTGGTTCTCTGAGTCCCACCACTTCGGAACCGCTCTGCCATGTCTGAACCAGTTGGCGTGCCTGTCCGGATCGTTGGATTGGAAGCCTCCCAAGGTCGCCACGATGCGAATACGATCAGCAGCTTTGGGTGCGCTGCGCGTGAAGTCGTGCTCCGTCAACGTCCGCACCAGCTTCTGACGCCCGAAAACCAGGTTCAAAGCGTCGACGAGGGTGCTTTTTCCGCCCCCGTTGGGGCCGATGAACGCTTGCTGTTTGGACAGGATGAACCGACCGTGGGGTATGCCACGGAACCCGTCGATCTCTAGGGCGAGGACTCTCATGAATGATTGAGCTTACCTCCGATGGGGCGTGAATTGAACGAGCATGCCGCACACCGTCAACGAGGCGCGTTAGTGGATGATCAACCCCCTCCCGGCGCGGTTGGGCTGTCCAACCGAGGAGGGGTGGGAAGCGTGGTTCCTGGCCGCGACGGAAGCATCAGGAGGTCCCAATCATCGTATGAGTCCCGGTCAGTGATCGTGAGAAAACTCAGGTCGAGGTCAGGAGGCCTGAGGGGCAGAAGACCAGGTCCCTCTGCGGCACGTACCGTGTTCCGGAAATCTAGCGCCCCGAGTAAGTCCACGGGCATCAAGACCTTGGTGTCGAAGAGCAGCCGCGAAGCATTGACTGCTTGCAGTCCATTCAGAGCGAACTGGTCAAAGGAGCTTGCGTGGGCAATTCGAGACTCGTCGTCCCCGACTCGATAGGTGCCGCGGTCGTACAGGACGATGGCGCATTTCGTTGCGACCGGCATGATGTAGATGAAGCCCTTGGTCAAGAGTCCACCGAGATGAGGCCATCTGCTAAAACGCGGGTGTGCGTCTCGCCAAAGGTTGAGCGTGAGTGTCGGATGGTCCGAAATCATGAAGCCATCACCAAAGACAAACTTAACTTGCAGGTCTGAGATCGAACCTTGGTACTTCGTTGCGAGTTCAACTGTGTGGGCACCTGGAATCGGCATCTGCGAATCGGCAAACCTCTCGGCCTCCCCACCGGGATCACTGGAGTCCAAGCCGTTCGCCTTGGCGACGGCCGTCCAGAGCTGCCTCCCCATTTCCACGTATGTCATCCTGTGAAGAGCTGCCGCGTGAGGGGTTCGTTCGGCCTGGACGTGAACAAAAGCTCGGACGATTGAAAGGTCCGCCTCGGTCATTCCTTCTATGGCGTCGTCTGAAAGGTCACCGATTGCTCGGGAGAACGCACTTTCTAAGCGGCCTAGCTCGGTCTCGATGGCTTGGTCCTGCCCGTAGTAGTAGTCGGCGGCGCACTGAGTCTTGATGCCTGCGGTCGGAACGAACGTGGTCGTTCCGACGACGAAGACCGACGTAGTCTTGTCGTTCTGGGAGAACCGACGCAGCAAGCACCTCGGAACAAAATGTTGATTCTTGACCTTCCCCTTTTTCGCCATCGCCATGGTCTGCCTCTCCTCAGATGCCGACGGCGCTTGCCAGGTACGAACAAAGCGCATTCACCAACCTCAACTGCCGAGGCGTTCGACATCGAGCCTCGGTCAATCGAGGGCTCGCCACGAGGATCACCATGGCCTGCGCTCGTGAGGTCGCCACGTTGAGCCGATTGAGGCTGTAGAGGAACTCCAGCCCTCGCGGAGCTTCCTCACCCGTGGAAGTCGTCATCGAGTAGATGACGATGGGGGCTTCCATTCCTTGGAATTTGTCGACCGTTCCCACTTCGACCTTTTCTGGGAGTCGGTGCCCGAGCGCGCCGACCTGGGCGTTGTAGGGAGCGACGACAAGGATGTCCCTTGGCTTCAACGGACGGGTCTGGCCGTCCTTGTCGGTGAAGGTTATGGCCCCGGAGAGCAGCGAGTTCACGATCTGCTCGACTTGTGCCACTTCCTCGTCCGAGCGGTTGGTGTTGCCGTCATGGTTCACCGGCACGAATCGAAGACCTGCGCCATCGAAGGGTGCCTGGCCGTTGATGCGTTGTTTTTCGAGCCCTCCCATCGGCTCCAGACGGCCTTCGTAGAAGACGCTGGAGGTGAAGCGGCAGATCTCCGGGTGAAGGCGTCGGGTCTCTGGAAGGAAGACTCCTCGGTCCGAGGGCATAGTCGTGGCATCGCCTAGGACGTGCTCCAACGCCGAGACCTCTGCGCCCAAAGGATGTGTGCCCTTCTGTGGCTGGTCGAGCTGTGCGGGATCACCGAGCAAGACCAAGTTCTTCGCAGCGGTCGAGACGGCAAGTGCGTTCGCCAGAGAGACCTGTCCGGCTTCGTCGATGAAGAGCACGTCGAGCGCACCGACAAACTCCTCCCGACACCAAGCAAAGGTCGTCCCACCGATCACGTGAACCTTCTTGGAACGCACTCCTTCGAGAACCTCTGCGTATTCCTTGTGGACGCTGAACGGCGGGTCCTCGTACTTGTCCGGATCGTCCATGTGGTGGATGCGAACCTGGCCATTCGCCGCCTGGTGCACTTTCTTGAGCAGCCCCGTGATCACCTTGTGACTGTTCGCAGTGACGCCAACCGTCTTACCTTGCTTCACCAGAGCGAGGATCGCCTCGACCGCCCGGTAGGTCTTACCCGAACCCGGCGGACCCTGGACGGAAAGCACTGACTGGTCCAAGGCCAGGCAGAGCCGTTTCACGGCCTCGACGGTGTCCTCGCCACCATCAACGAGCGCTGCTCCGGCCGCTTGCCCACACCGGGGTGGGGTGCGCGCAAGAAGATCGCGAGCAGCTCCAAACGTGCTCCTGTCGCCGAGTCCTTGGGATGCCACTGAGCGAGCCACGTCGAAGAGGCGTGCTTCCTGATGGTTGCTCGGGATCGGGCGGCCGGGCCTGAGCGCTAGGGGGTGGTCATCGTGGCGCTTCTTACCTCGCTTGATGTCGATGTAGTCGGGGCCAACTTCGACCACTTCGATCTTCTTCGGCTTGTCCTGGTCCGCATCTTCGGGCTCGGGAACCGGGCGAATCGAGTGTTCTTGGTCCGGAAAGCGGTAGCGATGAATCTCGGAACGGTCGACGGCGTCGATCACCCCCTCGTAGACAAGCCCAGTGAGGCAGAAGCGGTCTGCGAGTCGCTCTGCGGGCGGGACCTTCCGGGCCTCGTGGTACTCCCAGTACGAAGACTTCAGCTCTCGCCAGTGCCACCCGAGGAGGTCTGCGAGCAGCCGCTTCGCCTTGTCGGTCTCGCCGTCCTCGCGCGGGTCGGCAGGTAGGCCCTCCAAGAGACGGCGAGCTAGGTCCCCCTGTTCTTTCTGCCGCTCATCGACCTTTGGGTTCCCCGTTTCTTCCTTGGGCGCGGGTCGCTGAAGTGGGCGCCGGAGCTTGACCTCCAGCTCCTTTCGAAGTCCTTCCAACCACTCGCGGAGTTTCCAGGTCGAGAGGCAGTCTTCCTCGTTGTATTCTCGAAGCGTCTTCTTCAGTTCGACGAGAGGCGCTTCCTCTTCGCCCGTTTCGAGCCACCATCCGAAGTACTGCATGGCTTTCGCGGCGTCTCGTTTGCTGACCTGTCGTGCGAAGCCATGAAACGGCTCCATTTCCTTGAGCGTGTACGCTTCAACCGAAGCTCGAAGGCCCTGTCGAACGACCGTGTGGAGATCGACCAGCACGCCTCTGCGAAGAAGGTTGTCCACCTGGTCTTCTCGGGTTCCGTGGCGACACGAGAGAACCTTGAGGGCGTTGTTCTCCCTGTTGCCGAAGTGAAACACGTGCATGTCGCGAAACTCTTCGAGCCCCTCGCGGATGCGATCCATCACCTTCTCGAAGGCAACTTTCTCTTCCGCCAGGTTGGTGGCCCAGAAGTGCAAGTAGTTCGGAGGTCCCGGCCCCTTCCGACTGGTGAAGTCGAATTCGGGTTTCCCCAGCTCTACTAGACCGAAGAGGTATTCGAGGCCGCCGCCGTGAACGAAAGCATCGCCTTCTAGATCGAAGAAGAGATCACCCGGTGTGGGGGATGGCAGTAGCTCAAGGCCCGTGCCTGGATCACCGTCTGTCAGAAGATCGTAGACCGGCTTTCCGGTGGTCCGTCGAGACGCCTGAAGGTGCGCCTGGTGGCGGATCTTTCCGAGGGGTTCCTCGTCGATGCCTTCGATGGCTTGTGCCGGCGGCAGGGCTGCCAAAGTTGCAAGCTGAGAGATCCCAACCGAGACGAGCTTTCCTCTCTGTCGCCTCGTGATACCCGCAACGAGACTCAGGTGGTCGTCCTCACGGCGTTTCTTGTCGCAGTCGAGCCACCAGTGGCAGATGTCGCAATGCTCGCAGGGCTCAGCGTAGGGCTCCTCGCGGTTGGGGTTGCTTGCGAAGGTACCCAGCTTGCCCTTCGCCTTCTGGTAGTACGAGTAGAAGTCGAGCGTGCGCTCGGGCACGGGCTCAATCTCGGCGTGCCCCAGGGCCAGCCAGATTCTTTCGGGTAGCGAGCCCTGAATCTTGGCCAAGAGATCGGCGTAGACGCAGAGCTGGAGGATGGCTCGCGCCTTTTCGTCTCGTGCGAGCTTGGCATCGAGGGGCTCGTAGCTGAAGGCTCCGAGGTCGCTCTTCTTGTCGACACGGATCAGGAAGTCTGGTCTTCCGATCCAGCCATCAAGAACGAAGGTTCCTTGGTAGATGACCTCCGCGCCGTCTCGCAGGGCCCGAAGTGTGGCTTCGTGCAGTCTTGGTCCGGATTCGTCGGTCACCGGTTCCAACCCTAGGGACGCCACCTGTTTCCCCTGGGCCTTGAAGTAGGCGAGGACCTTGGCTTCGTGGGCCTGCCCGCGTCTCTCCAAGATGCGTCGCTCGACGTCGCTCTGGCCCGGCCTCTCACGCTCGCCTCTGGCGACCCCAAGGTCCAGCCAAACCTTGCGCTCGCACTCGAAGTGCGAGGTGAGGTCCGTGGCGGAGAGGGTGAGGTCGCCGTCTTTGAGCTTCATGGTGCCATTTGGGAGGTAGACTTCCTCAGGGTACGCGGGGCTGGGGGCGCAGCAAGCCGGTGTCGACTTCGCTCCGACGAAGCTCCGCGGACATCGAATCTCGGCCGTTCTGTAAGGGCAGGCAACCATGTCGATAACTGGACGGACATTGTTGATCCCAGCGCGTTTGCCATCTCTGTCGATGCGGTTGAGAACCAGTAGAGGCAGCCATGACGAACCAGGACACAAAGTCGCCCGCGCACGGACCCATCGTGCAACCTGGCTTCGCCGATGAAGTCTTCATCTGGGGTGAGAAGGGCGTTGCGGTCCTCATTTGGAAGCTGATCGACAGCATCTCACAGATGCCTGAAGTCGAAGTCCAAACTTGGTGGACTTCGGCTCTGCTCAAGGCACGTCGGTCTGATCGCATCTCCGAGGAGCACATCGCCAAGATGAGTCCCGAGAGGATGAGCCAACCTTTGCTGATTTGCGGCGTCGGAGACGAACTCTGGATCTTGGACGGCAATCACAGGTTGGAGGCGAGGCATCGGGCCGGCCTAGAGGAGACCGATGCTATCCTCATCGAGGACTTGGAAGGCTGTTTCGAACCGCTGCCGTGGTAGGTCAGGTATTATTGCTGAATGTCCTTTCTAGAAAGACTCAAGACCGCTTTCTCCGGATCCACGCCCGAGCCCAGTGAAGCGTGGCGGAGCGTCATCCGACCGGTGGGCACTGCTGAGCCCCATTGTCCGTACTGCGGGCATGCCTTTGAAAAGATGCCCGGTCGCAAACGGGACTGCCCTAGTTGTCGGGGCACCTTCTATTCTCGAAAACGTCCTTCTGACGGCCTGAAGGTGCTTCTCACGGAGGCGGACGCTGCGGAGGTGGAAGGCCAGTCCGCTTTGCTGACCTTGGTGCAAGAGAATGATCCGTCAGCGAGTTCTGCGGAGACGATCTTTCGTCAACTGAGCGCCTCGCTCGGTCGCGCGCCCAATGCCGAGGACCTTGTGGCCGCCTATCTGATGGCCCTGGCAACGTCCCATGAACAAGCGTGGAAATGGGGCCTGTTCCGCAACGCCCGATTCGGGCTGGCAGAATCCTGCGCCCGCCGTAGAGCGTTCGACGACGCTGTGAACTTGTACCTGGAAGTCTGTCTGCTGGACCTCAATGGGCCGCGAAACCTCGGTTCGCGGGACCCTGGGTTGGTCAAGCGCTTCCCGCCGTTTGACCCAAGCCACTCGTTCCTAGCTCCTGGAGTATTGAGCAGACTCGAAGACGCGGCAAAGGAGCGAAACCTTTTGGTGGACGAACTCAAAGGACGGTTCGTGAAACTGGCCAAGACAACGGGACGGAGGTTTGGACTGCCTAGGGACGTCGACGATGCATGGCGAGAGCTGGCGCGGGCCCTTTCGCCAAGTACATGACCGCATAGGGCCAACTACGCGTAAGCCAATCCGGCGAGATCAGCATCCCGACGCAAACTGGATCCGACACTCCTTGGTCAGGTCCACCTCGCCCGCACCAAGATCTTCAACGGGCGCCTCGTGGTCGCAGTGTTCCTTGGCGCGTTCTCTGAAATCCGTCGCGGTGCCCTCCTTGAGGAACTCCTTCTTCAAGGTGCAGAACTCCTGCTTCTTGAGCCGAATGCCCGCCTTCATGTTCGAGACGCCGATCTCGGTTCGTCGGATCTTGGGCCCGTACTGCTGGAGCCACGCCACCTTGTACTGCCACGACACGACGAGGTTGCCGATGTCCGCTAGCTCTGAAAAGAGGTCATCCAGGTGCGAAGCGTGCTGGGACTTCTCACGGGCTATTTGTCGTTCGACAGCTTCCTTCTCCTGCCGTTCGACGATCTGCGGAGTCCACGCTGCCCGGGGCCAACGCTTGACGAACTCTGCATCTAAAGTCGCCGCCTCTTCGGGGGGGACTTGCATGTGAGCCTCAGCTACGGCGGGACCGTAGGCCGCGAGGAACTTCTCGTTGTCGCTGGTTGCGTCGCCAAGTGCATCGATGATCTTGGTTCCGCGCCAGAAGCCAGCAGCGGATGGAGCCGCGTCGAGGAGTCGGGCGAACTCACCGCGCAATCGACTATCGATAGCTTCGCGAACTTCCGTGGTACCTGGATACCGCTCATCGAGATACATCGATTCGCGGATCGAGACCGCGTCTTCCGACGATGCAAGGCGTTCTGCAAAACGCTCTATTCGGAGCCTTGCGACCTCTTCGGGTAGTTGCGGTGTCCTCCACCGAGGAGCCAAGGTCATGAACGCCCGAAAGCCCTCGCGGTCATCCGCATACTTGAGCACTCCGCGAAGAACGGCAGGGCTAAGCTTTGCGAATTTATCAACAGGTACGGTCCCCTCGAAGACTGTTCGTCGTCCACGCGAAACCGTTAGGTCGACCTCTTTGAGATCACCTCGCCGGAGCCACACGACACCGCCGGGGACCACATGCGCGGGGGATGGATCTCCCGAGGCTCGAATGCTGAAGCTCCCGGAAATTCCGTCGAAGCAGGGAAGCTCGCCCTCTGACGCAACCTTGGTCACGATGCTGCCGCTCGCACATCGCTCCTCCACGACCACATGGGGGCAAGAACTCGCGGCAATGAGGATGCCAGTTCCGCGTTCCTTGGTTGCGAACACGAAGATCCCCTCCTCTTTGGGCGACGTGGACTCGAACTCAGTCCACGTTGAGCCGTGATACTCGCGTGCTGTCCGAGCAACACCCGTGGGTGCCACTCGCCACCCCGATGGAGCCATCGATGGTCAGGATCATGGAGCCAGGTGGAAAGGCTCGACGATCAGGGATCTTGGTCGCACGGCTGGTCGATGGAGTCGAGGGAGGTCAGGGACGAGGGCG